>Ga0187893_10000306_pt1 | contig 126755 bp, 117 predicted proteins | sample MA1701074metaG_FD_139574 | JGI IMG/M metagenome (GOLD analysis project Ga0187893, IMG submission 139574) | White microbial mat communities from a basaltic lava cave in the Kipuka Kanohina Cave System on the Island of Hawaii, USA - MA170107-4 metaG ...
ACGAACAGCCGCCGCCGTATCAGCGGCCATCGGACAACTTCTTGACTCCTTTACGCCGCATGAATGCACAAACTACTTCAAAAATGCGGGATATGATCGAACTTAAAATCATAATGCTCTAAGATCCTCGAACCGCGCAAGGGCAGGGGACGGCAGTATCTGCTTTCCGGCAAGCGCATCCTCATACGTTCCCTGATAAAGATCGTAAACGCACTCGATCCACGGATAATGGCTCCCCGGCCCGAACGCCCGTTCCATGACTTCAGCCGGATCCTGCTCCGCCGCGACCGGCGCAAAACGCGTCCGCGCGTCAAAGGCAACCCGTATGGCGCTGCCCGCATACGGATCGATTGCCGCGCCCGGAACCGTATCGCCGAACACGATCAGGTAGCGGCCATGCGCCTGCTTCGCTTTCGTGAATTCTTCCCTGTGAATGGCCACGGCGGAATCCTTTTCCGCAGCAGCCCTGTAATGCCGCCGGGACTTCATGATCTATCCTTTTTACCGATGATGTCTGCGGTCTATGCCGCCGGCAGGATCAACGGGGGAGCGGCTGCGGCAGTTCCCGTTTTTTGCGCGCTTCCCATTCAAGCCCGGCTTCCTCGAGATCAAGCGCAAGATCCGCGGCGGAATGGGCCGCAGCAATCGCTTCGGGCGCAAGGCTTTCGGCGAAGTCGATGGCAAGCGTTTTCACGTCCCGCTCTTCCGGCGGCAAATCGGCGATCTTCTCCGCCGTCTGGATGACCGTGACCGCGAGCGAAACCTCCGGCGCGATGTCCCGCGCCACCGCAAGTCCCGTCTCTGTCGCGCAGGCGGCAAAGTCGCGGCGCGCCCTGTTCTGCACTGCCGGGGACGCCTGCCGGATATGACATAGCCCCTCGCCCGCAAGACGCAGATCGCGAGCCGCATCATGAAAGCGGGCAAGCAGGGATTGGGCAAGCGGCTTAAACATTATATATGTGTATATAAATTTACCGCTTTTGTCAATATTCCAACCTCCCTCTGCTTGACAATCCCTTTAAATCCGCGCATCTGATTGGTCTGGACAAGGAGACTTTCATGAGCGAAACCGCGCGCAACTTCCCCGGCTGGCACGCCACAACCATTCTTGCCGTGCGCAAGGGCGGCGAAATCGTCATCGCCGGCGACGGCCAGGTCTCGATGGGCCAGACGATTTTAAAATCCAACGCGAAAAAACTCCGCCGCCTCGGCAAGGGCGATATTCTCGCGGGCTTCGCCGGCGCAACCGCCGACGCCTTCACGCTGTTCGAGCGCCTGGAAGGCAAGCTCGAAGCCCATCCCGGCCAACTCACCCGCGCCTGCGTCGAGCTCGCCAAGGACTGGCGCACCGACCGCTACCTGCGCCGCCTTGAGGCCCTGATGGCGGTGTGCGATAAAAGCACCTCGCTGATCCTCTCCGGCACCGGCGACGTCGTCGAGCCCGAGGACGGCATCATCGGCATCGGCTCCGGCGGCAACTACGCCCTCGCCGCCGCGCGCGCCCTGATTGACCAGAAAGATATGAGCGCCGAGGATATCGCCCGCAAGGCCATGAAAATCGCCGCCGACATCTGCGTTTACACCAACGACAATATCGCAATCGAAAAACTCTAGCAGTAGCGGAAAACGCTCGAACGCTTTAATATGAACTCATGAGCACGAAAAAAACCATGTTCATGATCTGGCTCGTCGCCTCGTTGCTGTGGCTGCCGTGCGCCGCCTATATGTTCGATTTCAAAAATATTCTCTACCGCTACAACGTCCATGACAATTTCATGGAAAAGGTCGCGCGCGGCCCGCAGGCGGACCCCTACCGCTACGACTACTACCGCCGCGGCTACGACCGCGCGATCCGCGACCTCCGGAATGCGAATGAGGATCTTGCCTTTCTGCTCCTCATCGGCGTCGGCCTGCCCGGCCTGATGCTGGCGGTCGGCACCGCACTGCTCGAAAATATCGACAAGCCGCATAAGCGTAAGACGCATTGACGTAATAGCCCTCTTATACAGCCGCTAACCCCGCATCCGCTTCCCCGACCCTGAAACCGCCACAGCCGAACTGGAACGCCTGACCGCCCTGCCGCGTTCGCAGCCAGGGCCGGGCCCTTAAGCGATAAATAAAATTATTGCTGCGCCCCGCTATAATCCTATATATCCTGCGCTATGAACAAAGCGGCAAAGATCATGACTGAAGAACGTAAACCCGGCGAAGACAGCGCGAAGAACATTCCCGCCTTCTCCCCGCGCGAGATCGTCTCCGAGCTCGACCGCCATATCATCGGCCAGAAGGAAGCCAAGCGCGCCGTCGCCATTGCGCTGCGCAACCGCTGGCGCCGGATGCGGGTTGACCCCGATTTGCAGGAGGAGATCTACCCCAAAAATATTTTAATGATCGGGCCTACGGGCGTCGGCAAGACCGAGATCGCAAGGCGGCTGGCAAAACTCGCGCAGGCCCCCTTCATCAAGGTCGAGGCGACGCGCTTCACCGAGGTCGGCTATGTCGGCAAGGACGTCGAATCGATCATCCGCGATTTGACCGAAGTCGCCGTCCACATGGTGCGCGAAAAGCAGCGCAAGTCCGTGATGGCGCAGGCCGAGATTTACGCGGAAGAGCGCGTGCTCGACGCGCTCGTCGGCAAGGATGCTTCCGAAGCCACGCGCGCGAACTTCCGTGAAAAACTGCGCCGCGGCGAGATGAACGATCGCGAGATCGAAATCGACGTCGCCGACCGCGCCGACCCCATGCAGGGTTTCGACATTCCCGGCATGCCCGGCGCATCGATGAGCATGGTCAATATCGGCGATATTTTCGGCAAGGCCTTCGGCGAGCGCAAGAAGCGCAAAAAAATGAAGGTTTCCGAATCCTACGATGTGCTGATGGAAGATGAATCCGACAAGCTGCTCGACGACGACCGCATCGTCGGCGACGCGCTCGCTCTGGTGCAGCAGAACGGCATCGTTTTTCTCGATGAAATCGACAAGATCGCCCGCCAGCGCGACGCCGCCCGCGGCGGCGGCGATGTGTCCCGCGAGGGCGTTCAGCGCGACCTGCTGCCGCTGATCGAGGGCACGGCGGTGGCGACCAAATACGGCGTTGTACGCACCGATCACATTTTATTCATCGCCTCCGGCGCGTTCCACTACGCAAAACCCTCCGACCTGCTCGCGGAGCTGCAGGGCCGCCTTCCCATCCGCGTCGAGCTGAGGGCGCTCACCGAGGCCGACTTCAAGCGTATCCTGACCGAAACCGAGGCAAGCCTTCTGGTGCAGTACACGGCGCTGATGAAAACAGAAGGCTTCGATCTTGAGTTCGAGAGCGGCGCGGTCGATGAAATCGCGCGCATCGCTTTTGAAGTCAACGAAACCGTCGAGAATATCGGCGCGCGCCGCCTGCTGACCGTGATGGAAAAGCTGCTCGATGAAATCAGTTTCAACGCATCCGACCGCAATGGCGAGAAATTTATTGTCACCGCCGACTATGTGCGCAAGCAGGTTGCCGAGCTTGCCAAGGACGCGGATCTCAGCAAATTCATATTGTAATGCGCGCGCTGCTCTCCCTGACCCTTGCCCTGTGTATTTCCTCGGCGGCAGGGGCGCAGGAGACCCCGCCCTCAGGCCGCTTCCTCGGCCTGCTCGAACTTCCCGCGCTCTGCGGCCTTCCCTGCCCGGGCAGCGATCAGCCCGTGCCGCTTTACGAAGCGCCGTACATGGAGAGGCCAACCTATGAGATTTATCGCGATCTCTATTTCGAGGACGACCCCGATGTGCAGAATCAGCAAAGCCCTTTCTGGCCCGCTTCCGATGAATATGACCGCGGGCAATATGGCGCGATCGTTTACGAAGCCATCGACGATATCGCCTACCAGATCAAAATCGGCGAAGCGAATTATTGGGTAAAAGGCGAAAACGCGGGCCCCTTCCACCCCTACCCGCAAATTTTAGAGGGCAGGCTCGCCTATCTCGAAAACTGGGATTTCCTGCTGCGGGATACGCCGGAAGGGGAGCGGAAAATGCTGCTTCATCCTTTCAGGGACGATCCCGAAAAAGCCGCTGAAATCCCCGTGCGCATCCTCTCTCTGAGAAAAGTCGCGGGCCTCTGGTGGCTCTATTTCGAAATCTACGACCGCTCTCCCTGTAACGGCACCCGCCCCCCGTTTTTCGCGCAAGGCTGGGTTCCCGCTCTCAGGGAAGACGGCGCCCGCGCGGCATGGTTCAATGCGCAGGGCTGTTAGCCCGCGCTCTATTGACATAGACCCTGTTTCCCTCTATCACTTTCCGTAAATAATAATAATTTTAGGAGAGCCGGTTAAAATGCATATCGAAAACATTCTTGTTTCCAAAGAACCTGAAGGCGCAACGCCCATTTATCCCGTCACGGAAAGCTTGTGGAAGTCTTCTTCCGACGGCCTAGCAGATTTTGTCAAAGGCCTTGCGACCTCCCAGAAGTTCAAAGGCAGACCGGACCAGCTTCTCGTTGTGCCCGATATAGCAACCGGCTGGCCCGCCCGCGTCTATGCCGGCGTCAAATCCCCCGATGACCGCAGGATAGACAATATGTGGGCCTTCGCCCCTGCGGCGGAAAAACTTCCCAAAGGAGCATACCGGATCATGACGCCCGACCTGACAATGAATTCGGATGAGGCTTACAAGGCCGCCGTCGGCTGGGCGCTCGCGCGTTATCAATGGGATGTCTCCGCGACCTTCAGCACCCCTGCCAGGGGCCCCGCGCTGGTGGTCCCGCGGGCGGCGTCCGCCCGCTTCAATGAAATCGCCAGTGAAGTCAAAGCCACATGGCTCGCGCGCGACCTCATCAACGGCCCCGCCAATATCATAACCACCGACGCCCTCGCAAGGGCGGCTCTGGCCGTTGCGCACAAATTCAACGCGAAGGCGGGCGTCATCCGCGGCAATGATCTGCTTGAGCAGGAATTCCGGTTGATCCATGCTGTCGGCAGGGCTTCCGCGCAAAAACCGAACCTTACTTATTTCTCATGGTCCGGCCCCGATGCCGGCCCGAAAGCGCCCAGAGTATCGCTGGTCGGCAAGGGCGTCGTGTTCGATACCGGCGGGCTTGATCTCAAAACCGCCGACGGCATGCTTACTATGAAAAAAGACATGGGCGGCGCGGCGATTACACTCGCTCTTGCGTCTATGATAATGGCCAACAATCTGCCCATCCATCTGAGCGTCGCCCTGCCGATGGTCGAAAACAGCGTTTCATCGAACGCGTTCCGCCCCAGCGATGTCATCAGGGCGCGCAACGGCACACAAGTATACATCGGCAACACCGACGCCGAAGGCCGCCTGATTCTCGCCGAGGCCGAGGATTTCGTTTCACGCAAATTCCGCCCGCACATCCTGATCGATATCGCAACCCTGACCGGCGCGCAGCGCACGGCAGACGGCTATCAGGTTGGCGGCATCTTCACCGCGGACAAGACGCAGGGCCGCCTGATCGAGGATATCGGCGCTTCATGGAACGACCCGCTCCAGCTCCACCACCTGTTCGCGGAAGAATACGCGCATATGCTGAAACCCTCGCCCGCGGCGGGAGGCGCGATACATTCAGCGCCCGGCGGCAATCCGGGTGCAACGCTCGCCGCGCTGTTCCTGCGGCATTTCACCGATGCGGCAACGCACATTCATTGCGATGTCAACGGCGCGAACGTCGTGGCAAGGCCGGGGCGTCCGCTGGGCGGCGAGGTACAGGCCATGCGCGCCCTCTACCGCTGGCTGGAAAATATGGCGCCTGTCCCGTAAAGGCCTTCCCCTTGCCGCTTTTTGCTCTATGATCTATAGGCAGGACAAGGGGCCTTCATGTTTGCTCACAATATCGCGATCCACAGCGCCGAGAGCCGCATCACGCTGACCTGCGACGAAACGGTCGTGGCGCAGACCGCGCGCGCGCTTAAACTCCATGAGCCGCCGCTGCTTCCCGTCTATTACATTCCGCGCGACGATGTGAATATGAACCTGCTCCAGCCCTCGCCGCATAAAACAACCTGCCCCTTTAAGGGCGAGGCGCGCTACTTCCACCTTGTCATCGGCGAGCAACGCTACGAGAACGCCGCCTGGACCTATGAATCTCCCGGTGACGAAATCGCGGACATCAAGGACTTCATTGCCTTTTACGACTCGGTGGTCGAAACCGGTGAGGACTGAGCGTTTTTTTCTCTGGCTTTGCGCGGCGCTGCTGATTGCCGCTCCGGCGCTGGCGCAGCAGCCCTCCTTCCGCCTCCCCGCCGCCTGCGTTTTGGGCGAGACTTGCTGGATCATCAATTACGTCGATGCCGACCCCGAAAAAGACAAAGCCGCTGATTTCCGCTGCGGCGCGTTGACCTACGATGACCATAACGGCACCGATCTCGGCCTTGCCGATATCGTGAGCATGGAAATGGGCGTCGATGTGCTGGCCGCCGCCCCCGGCAAGGTGCTGCGCGTACGTGACGGAACCGAGGACAAACCCGTGACCGAAGAAGAACGGCAACAGCTTCTCGCCGAAGACAAGGGCTGCGGCAACGGCGTTTTCATCGACCATGGCGGCGGCTGGCAGACGATCTATTGCCACATGAAAAAAGACAGCCTCAAGGTAAAACCCGGCGCGCAAGTCAAGGCGGGCGACGCTCTGGGCCTCATCGGCATGTCCGGCATCGCCGAATTCCCCCATGTTCATCTGGGCGTTTTCAAGGACGGCAAAACTATCGACCCCTTCACCGGCCACGGCGAGGAAGCGGGCTGCGGCAAGGAAGGCGTTTCACTGTGGGACGCGGCGGCGGCGCCGGAATACGAACCCGTTGCCGTCTACGCCGCCGGTTTCAAGGATGGTGTCCCCGATTTCGAGGCCGTCAAGATCGATGCAAAAGGCGCGGAACACCTCCCGCCCTCCGTCACGGCGCTGACCTTCTGGGCCACGATCTACGGCGCGGCGCTTGATGACCGCATTGTCATGGAAATCACCGGCCCCGCGGGCGAAAGCTTTGCAAAACGCGAGATCGTCCAGGAAAAAACCCGCGCGCAACAGTTTTACTTCGTCGGCCGCAAAACGCAGGACGGCCTTCCCCCCGGCACGTACACCGGACACATACGGCTGGAGCGCGGCGCAGTTTCAAAGGAAGAAACCCGTACGCTGCTCGTCAGGTAACACCCCGCTTCCGCCGCAGCAGCACATAAAGCGCGCCGTCCCCGCCGTGCTGCCGCTGCGCGGGGCACACGCTCAGCACAATATCGCGCAGCGGCGGTTCATCCAGCCACTCGGGAACCTCGCGCCGCAGGACGCCGGGAACCGGGGCCGTCCAGTCGTCTTCCGCCGCCTTCCGCCCGCGTACGCCCTTGCCGGTGATGACCAGCAGGCAGCGCAGCTCACGCTCGTAACAATCGAGCACAAAGGAGACCAGCCTGCGGTGCGCGTCCTGTCTTCCCATGCCGTGCAGGTCGAGCCGCCCCTCGATCTTCATCCGCCCCTGCCGTACGCGCTCCGCCGTACGCCTGTCCATATCGCGGCTGCGCGGCGGGGTTTTGGCGGAATTCAAGAGCGCTAGGCTTTCGCCCTCCCGCCTTGTGTCCCGCGCCGCCGCCCGCCGCTTCTTTGATTTCTTCCCCTCCCGCCCGGACAACGGCCTGACATCGCGCGTGACATACGCCCACAGCGCTTTATCGTCCTCATCGTCTTTATCGCCGGAATCGATCGTCATTTTTTGTTTTAAGCTTAATTGATGCGCCCCGCGCATATCGCGTCTATAATAAGCAGAGAAAACCGCTAAAAAATACCACGAATGTCCAGAATCTCTCCCAGATTTTTCATAAATTTATCAACGCTGCTCGCTCTCGCGCTGCTGCTGGCGGCAATGCCCGGCAACGCGCTGGAAACCAGACGCTATTCCGAATCCGAAAAAGCCGGCTTCGCCTTTTACGGCCTCTCGCACGTCGAACCCGATTTCAAAAGCTGGATCGAAAACACCGATAAATGGCACGATGCCCGCCCCGCCGACAAAGTCACGCTGACGCAAAAGGAACTGCAGCGCCTCAAAAACGGCTATTTCACCTATATCCCCGACATCGATCTCATAGCGCTGACCATGGAAGCGACAATCACGTCCTCGAATTATTTCGCCCAGAGCCAGAAGGAAGGCGCGATGACGAACGTCACGATCACGCTGACCGGCCTTCCTGAAAACTACTTCCCCTTTCAGATCGGCAATATCTGGGTCGCCATCGTCATCAAGGACTTCGATATCCTGACCCATCACACATTCACCGCCGATGAATATGCCGAATTCGCCAAAAAAATGGGACTGACCGGCGCGTACCAGCTTTCCAAGAAAGTGAATATGGATATCCGGCTGCGCCCCGTATCGGTCGACACCTCCTCGCCCCTGACGCTGGACGGCTTTGATATGTGGCTGATGCTGGCCGAGATCGGCGACATGACGACATGGCGCATGGCCGGCAAGAAAAAGCAGTTCCTGTGGTCCTACAGCGCCTCGTGGTACGTCTCCGACACCCAGCGCGACCTGCTGATGCTGTACGAGAAATAACAGGAGGACACCCCATGTTCTCGCGGCTCGACTCCCTCTTCACCGGCCAGCTCCGCCACGCCGAAACCCTCGACACCAAACAGGCGATCCGCCGCCACGAGGACCAGCCGGGACGCGAAAAAAAACCGCACGAAGAAACGAAAGAAGACGCTTCCGATTTGTGGGAAGACCGCACGACAGTATCTGTGAGAGCGCTGAAATCTTTTCTCGAGCAGCTTTTAAAAACGGCGCAAGCCAAAACCCCTTCGCAAGCGGGGCAGGCCGGAACGGAAGCCGTGAACGTCTCCCCCGCCGCCGCGGCGCAACCCGCACCGCATGAAACCGCGCCCCGGCACGTCTCCGAACAATCCGCCCGCGCGGCCAGCGCCTATCAGCGCACCTACCGCGCCACCCACGCCGATGCGCAGGCGCCGGCGGCCCCCGGCGCCATCCCCGCCATCGACCTCAATCCCGGGGAAATCCGCATCATGCACCGCCTCGTCATCGATCTCGGCAAACTCGCCGATGACGGAACCGAGCTTCTTGTTCTCAACAAAAGCGAGAGCTTTTTGCAAAGTCTGGTGGATGCGGTTGAGGCGGCGCGGAAGGATTAATTTGTCGGCGCCGGCCAGTTGACGCCCGCGGGAGTGCCGCATCCGGGTTTGTCCACTGGACTCGGCGTATAGGCGCTGCATATCCCCGCCGCGTCCATGAACGCCTCAAGCAATTCATCCGGATTGTCCGCACGGAAATATTGTCCGCCGGTAGTTTCGGCTACATCTCTGAGACCTGCATCGTTACCTACAACGTCGATAATATCCACTTTCAGATTGGGATAGGCAGCTTTGATGTCATTCGCCGCAACCATGGGATCAAGTCCGTTGTTGCTAAGGCCATCCGATAAAACGATTACCTTGTTAGGCCGGTTTGGATCACCGTTGCCCAGTTCATCCGCCAGCGCTTTGATATGAACGCCCAACGGCGTATTCCCATCCGGACACATATCCGCAAATTCAGTATCCAGCCTGTCGTAAATTTCATCGTCGATAAATTGCTCCACGCTGAACGTATCCATTGCCCCATCGTTATCGGCATCTACGTTATAAATATCGGGAATACTATCAACCGGAGCGACATCGTCGAGCACCCCATCGCCGTCCTTGTCACCATTAATTTCCTCAGGATCAAAAAATTCGATATCGTCCAGATTATTCGAAACCTGCGACACAGTCGCGGTACCGTTCCCGTTATGCACAAAACCGGTCATGCTGGTAAGGCCGGGACTATTTTCTACACTGTCGGTGTAAACCTGCATCGGAACAACGCGACGCAAGGCCCAGCGCACAACGTCGATTCGGGCGCACCCGGGCAACTCCGCAGGACACTTCACGTTAAATCCATCCTGCCCAACTCCTGCATATCCCATGCTGCCGCTACTGTCGATCAGGAAGGCGATATCCTTGGGAAAATTGCCATCGTTGTTATCCTGACATGGAATTGCGATTTTGTTCGGCGGATAAGTCACTTTTGAAACGAAAAACTTGTCAGCATCGGGATTGTTCGATTTATTGACCGTATTGATAAATACAGCGTTGCTGGCAAAATCGCAATTTTGGCCGGAGCGCGCCGCAGGATCGCACGGCTCGATCAGTGCACCGCTAGCGCTGTAAACGCCATTGTCATCGAGCCCCATGCTATAAACGATCTGCGCCACGTTCCCCGGCATAGCCGTAGCGTCATGCGGATTGTTGGGATCGCCATCTTTTACAAATATACCGCCTTCATTGCCCGGAACCAGACCGCCCGCGGAAGCATACTGCTCTGTCACAGCATAGATGAGACGATGTCCGTAACCGTCGATCATGTAGCTATCGGCAATATTCAAGGTCCGCGTCGGCACGGTGCCCGTGCGGACCATTCTTCCATCGCGGCCTGCCGCGCGGAAAGTATCAACACCGGCGACAGGAGCAACACCGGGACAATTATTGGTAACTTCACGTCCATATCCGGCAGAATCGATAGCGGCATTGAGAGGCGCGGGGCAGGGGTAACGGCCATTCTGATAAAAATAGTCCGCCAGCGCTTGCTGGACATAATCCATTCTATCGTCAGTGGCAATGGAATCGCGATAGACTGAGTAAGTCTGGTGCAGTCTCGCACCAGCCGCTATGAACAATCCTGAAGCCATAATCATTAGGGCCATCGCTATTAGCGAAACACCGCTTTGATCGGCCAGTTTTACTTTAATGCACTTAATAAACCCGTTCATTTAGCACCTACCATTGTCGCCGATGATATACTAGAATTATCCCACAATATTCATTAATCTTTATTAAATTTTATGTAAAAATTGAAATGAAACCAAAAGGCTTTCTCGGAGGCTTGGCGACCTGATCGTAAGGAGAAAAAATTGAATAAAAATCAAGGGTTTACTTTGATCGAGGTGGCAATAGTCGTTGTTATAGGTGGCATCCTGCTGTCTTCCGCCGCCGCACTATTGCTGAATTACACTAAACAGGTGCAAATGAAGGCAACCGAGCGCAAGTTGGATTCAATTGACGAAGCCCTCAATCTGTTTCTGCAGTTGAACGGTCGTTATCCTTGCCCTGCGGCCACCCTCCCTATTGACGATGCCAATTTCGGCAGGGAAATGGATTGCGATGCGCCCCCGGCAGGCACCGCAATCGCGGGTGCCCCCACTCGCGTCCCTCGACAAGTTGTAATGGGTGAAGTGCCGGTCAGAACCGTTAACCTGCCCGATGATTTTATTGGCGATTCATGGGGAGCCCGCTTTACCTTCGCAGTTACCCGTGATCTCGCCCGAAACAACTACAATGTAAATGAAGGTGCGATAGATGTCATGGACAGCAACGGAAACTCTATCGTCACTCCGATTGAAACAGCCCATTATGCAGTCATAAGTCACGGTCCTAATAATTCGGGCGCAATCCCTTTGCAGGCGCAGGCAGCATTAAGCAACCTGCCCTGTCCGGCAGGGGTTCTGGAACAGGAAAATTGTGATGGCGATGCCATTTTCATCAGCACTCTGATCGGTGGAACCGCTAATAATGCTCAATTCATCGACGATATTATCCGCTACCGCACAACACCTAACGTCGCCGGAGCCATTCCGCGAAATGCGGTAATGGCATTTAATGCGAGTTCCTGTCCCAACGGATGGCTTCCTTTTGTGCCCGCCAACCGCCGTTTCATTGTCGGCACAGAGGCGGGCACTTATAATCTGGGTGATACTGAAGCCGCTTTTGGAATAGCCACTCAAGCTGATGCGGAAGAGATTACCCTGACCGCCAATAAAACCCCTTTCCAGATTTCCACTACAAATGAGATCAACCCTGCCTCACTGGTGGCAGTCGGCGCCGGGGTGCCTTTTGCGACTGGGGGGCCGCCTACCGAATCTTTCGACAACCGCCCCCCCTTCATCGCCCTGCTCTACTGCGAAAAATCCTAACCCAGCCTGTACCCGCTCTCCTCCGTCAGCAGCAGGTCCGGCTCCGCCGGGTCTTTTTCTATTTTCTGGCGCAGGCGGTAGATATGCGTTTCAAGCGTGTGGGTTTCGATGCCCTCGCCGTAGCCCCACACTTCTTCGAGCAGTTCCTTGCGGGTAACGATCGCCCCGCGCCGCCGGTGCAGCGCGATCAGAATGTCACGCTCTTTCTCCGTCAGTTCATCGACGACCTTGCCCCTGCGCTCGAGCGCCCCGGTCGCAAGCCGCACAGTGAAAGCCCCGAGCACGAGATCTCCGTCATGCCGCGCCCCGCCCCGCATTCCCGCAAGCGCCGCAACCCGCCCGAGCAGCGCCGCGAGGCGGAACGGCATGAAAAACGTATCCCGCGCGGCGACCGGGCTGTCCTCGCCTTTTTCCATGATCGCAATCAGGGGACAGGATAGCCCGCCGCGCAGCAGCGCCTCGCACACATTCCCCCCCGCGCCGAGCGCAAGCCCCGCCTCCCCGCCGCTCTCCAGCGCCTGCCCCGCGGCTTCAAAAAACACCGGCGCGGCAAGCCCCCGCGCCCGGAACCCTTCCTCCAGCAACGCCCGCAGGCGGGGATTGGCGGTTACGGCTATGATCGTTCTTTGTTCCATGGGGTTGGTCACTTGAATAATTATCACCCGTCATCCCGGCGAAAGCCGGGACCCATTCAGTGCTAAAGTAACCACAGATGGACACAGATTCACACAGATATCCGTGTCCATCCGTGTGAATCTGTGGTTGTTTTTACTTTCCCATGGGTCCCGGCTTTCGCCGGGATGACGGCTGGAGGATCTGGCACACCCCTTGCATTTCCCTTGTTTCAGGAGGTTTTTCAGACCCATGCTCGACCCCGTTTTGACTGCCGCCCCGCCGCAGCAGGCCGCCCCGGACCCGGCCCGTAAAGTGCTGCACTGGCGCAGGAATGAGCGCATGGGCGGCATGGTCCCCGTCTGGGAAACGGGCGCGGCGGACGCAAAAACTAAAATCGCGGACCGCCTGGCGCAGGCCGAAAACGGCGGCAAGTCGGAAAGTTTTGCCGCGGCCCTCGCCTACGCGCAGCCGGATATGGCCGCGAACCCTTACGAAAATGCGCAGGAATTCGGCTTCGGCGACCTGATCGACATGGCGAACCCGCTGCACCATTTGCCCGTGGTCGGCTATCTTTATCGTGAATTAACCGGCGATGACATCCGCCCCATCGCCAAGATCATCGGCGGCGGCATTTATGGCGGCGTCGCCGGGGCGGCGGCGGGCCTTGTCGACACCGCCATCGAATATGAAACCGGCCGCAGCCTCACCGGCAATGTCGTCGCATTGGTAACCGAAGGCGACGCGCCTGCATACCGCAGCATCGCGCAGGGCGGGCCCGAGCAGCGCCTCAACGCGGCCGCCGCCTATAACGGCGAAAAACCGCGCAATCTCCCCAACGCCGTCATCGGCTTCGCGGATACCGGCGGCCAAAAATCCCGTTTCGTCGCGCAGTATAAATTCAACGATTGATATTTAACCGCAAAAACACGAAAGCGCGCCGCAGGCAATAAATAGAGCAACCGCCAAGACGCAAAGTCGCCAAGGTTTTAGAAGAATCTTGGCGACTTTGCGTCTTGGCGGTTTATATTGCGCTTCGCGCATTGTTTCAAAGATTTCGTCTTTTCGTGGTTAATCCTTCTTACTCCCGCGCCCCGAACACGCCCGTACCTATCCGTACGTATGTCGCCCCCAGCGCGATCGCCTTTTCAAAATCCGCGCTCATCCCCATGCTAAGATCAGAGAGCCCGTGCCGCGCCGCCAGCTTTTTCAGCAGCGCGAAATGCATCGCCGGCGGCTCATCGAGCGGCGGAATGCACATCAGCCCCGTAATGGGAAGCCCAAGCCTGCCGCAAACATCGAGCAGCGCGGGCAGGTCTTCCGGCAGCACCCCGGCTTTTTGTTCTTCCGCCCCGCTATTGACCTGAACGAAGCACGGAATCCGCCGCCCCTGTTTTTCCATCTCCGCCGCCAGCTTTTCGGCAAGCGCTTCCCTGTCCACCGTCTCGATGCAGTCGAACAACGCGACCGCGTCTTTAACCTTGTTCGTCTGCAGCGGCCCGATCAGGTGCAGCCGTATTTCCCCCCCGTTTACGGGGGGGTTAGGGGGGGAGCCTTCGGCATACAAGGCTTTCAATTTTCTCCAGCGTTCTTCCGCCTCCTGCACCCTGTTCTCGCCGAACAGCCTGTGCCCGGCGTCAAGCGCCGCCGCAATGCGCTCCCCCGGCTGCTTCTTGCTGACCGCGACAAGCTTCACATCCTCCGCCCGCCGCCCGCACTCCCGCGCCGCCTGTGTGATCTGCGCTTTTATTGCCGCGATGTTTTCTGCAACCTGGGTCATGGTCACAGGATAGCACTTTCCACGCCATAAAAAAGTCCTCTCCCCTTGGGGAGAGGATTTAGGTGAGGGGGACTAAAACCCGCCCGACCCCAGTACATTATTCCCCCTCACCCCTGCCCTCTCCCCAAGGGGAGAGGGAGAAAAAAAGAGGCGCGGTTTCCCGCGCCTCTTCATATTCTTTAGGCTTCGACTAAACTAGAAGTCGATTTGCGTGCCGAGCAGGAGGCTCGTGGCATCCGCGTCGCCGCTTGCGCCGGTCGTCGCCGTGCGCGTACCGATATCTTCTTCGTAATCGGTGAAGCTGACCGAGCCGCGGAAGGTCATGCCGGGGCCGTAGGTGTAGATCACACCGCCGGTCCAGCGGTCCTGCTCAACTTCAGCGCTTGCAAAGGCCTGGTCTTGATTCAGGTAGCTGACGCCGATCTTGAACGGGCCGGTCGTGTAATCGCCGCCGATGAACCAGGTTTCGGTTTCGAGGGCATCGCCGGAAACGCCGTTGTCATCTTCCGTGTAGCCAGCGCCGAGGCCGAAGGCTCTCCAGTCGAGGTCAACACCGACGTTCCAGGCTTCCCGGTCATCCCGGTTGCCGAAACCTTCGCCGGCGTCACAGTCGGCAGCGCCGCCGCCGTCAACGTCCGTGAAGAACAGCGAGTTGGCGCAAGGCGCGGCAACCGTAACGGCCACTGCTTGCTCCAGTTCCGCATGGCTCCAGCCGCCGCCGATGGCAACGCCGAGCTGGTCCCACTGGCCTTCGTAACGCGCGGCAACTTCCCACACGGTGCCGTAGTCGCCGATCGTGTCGTCAAAGTTGTTGCCGGGGCCGACAATGCCGGTGCCAACCAGGCTGCCCAGCTCAGGCGTCCACGAAACGCCGCCCTGGAAGCCGTTGAACACGGGGGTCATGTAAGTCAGCTTGTTTTCGTAGCCGGACACTGCATGGTCGTAGTCAAGCCGTGCGCCCAGCGCGCCGATAACGCCGGCGTTCGGGCCGAAGCGAACGTCGTTCGCCGTGCCGCCGAAAGCGCCGTTGTCGGTAACAATGCCGCCACCACCAGCAGCGCCGAAAGCGCTGCCCGCGCCGCCGCCGAAGATATCGGTCAGCGTTACGTTATCTTGCGGGGTTGCGCCGGCTGCGTATGCGCCGGGGTTCGTCAGGCTGCCAGGACGGATCGGGTTGACCCACTGACGCAGACCGTCATAGTTGGTGTCGGCGGAAGGCGCTGCGACCTGCAGGAGGTAGGTCGCGCCGTCTTCAGCGCCGAAGTTGACGCGGCCCCAGGCGCCGGAGAAGTAGGCGTAGGACTCTTCGACGTTGAAGGTGTTACCACCGCCGGCAGCGTCGGAAGCATCGGCGTGCGTTTCGGTGTGGAAACCGACCGTCAGGCCGTTATCCAGCGTCGTTTCGCCGGTGAAGTGAATTTCGGTGTCGCGGGCGAAATCAAGCGCGCGAATATCGACCGACTCGTTCACGGCAGCCGTGTCCGGATCATCGCCGATTTCATCCTGATCGAGCCAGGTGCCGTACAGTTTCGCATAGCCGCCCACGTCAAGCTTGACTTGCGCGTTCGCCGGGCTTGCCACGAAAGTAGCGGCCAGAGCGACAGCAGCCGTTCCAAGTAAAAGTTTTTTCATTTCAGTTTCTCCAATCACAATTTAATTGACCATTTGGTTGAACTTTATGACCCGGTCAGGCCATAACAGGATTCACTGCCCTAGGGCAATGACTGCCCCTATTTACTCAGCAAAGACGGCCAGCGTCAACCGGGCACATGCAAATCTGCAACATTTTTCCCGGAACCGTGTCTTTTTTACCACACGAAAAATATGCATTGTTTTTCAATGTGTTGCAATTTGGACTCTGTGTATCCGGGCCGCAAAACCACAGCCCCCGCAACAATCGTTAACAACTCTTTAACCCGCTCCGGTTACGATTGCCGCGCTTTAATAAAGACCACGAAAACACGAAAGCACGAAAAGGCTTTTTTAAAACGCAAAGGACGCAAAGTCGCGCAAAGTAAAATCGCAAATGCCCTTTGCGTACTTTGCGCGACTTTGCGTTTTAAAATTAATGCCTGCGGCGCTTCTTTTCGTGCTTTCGTGTTTTCGTGGTTAAATCCCTTCTTTCACGGTCAAAAATCCCTCCTTGAGAACCGCCCCCGAACCGTGCTAAGCAATCTAATCCTTTTTCACAGCAATACCGGGAATGTTAACGATGCAAGATTTCGCACTGCGGAGCGGTTTTTTAACGCTCCTGATCGCCGCGCTTTTCACTCTTTCTGCCTGCGGCACCGCCGTAAAGAAAGAAGCGAAATATCCCACCGGCATGGACCGCAGCCAGCCCGTGGACGATATTTACGCGGACGCCCCCAGCGTCTTCGGCAAGGACGGCCTGCGCATCTTCGGCCGCGAGGGCGAGAGCGACACCGGGGCAAGCGGAATCGGCGTCAACAGCTACCTGTGGCGCGCAAGCCTCGATACTGTGTCTTTTATGCCGCTGGCCAGCGCCGACCCCTTTGGTGGCGTCATTCTCACCGACTGGTACTCCCCGCCCGAAACCCCGGACGAGCGCTTCAAGCTCAACGTCTTTATATTGGACCGCCAGCTGCGCTCCGACGGCATTCAGGTCAAGGTCTTCCGGCAAATCCGTAAAAAAGGCGGCTCGTGGCAGGACTCTAATGTTGCCGACGGGACAGGCCGCCAGCTTGAAGACGCGATCCTGACCCGCGCCCGCCAGATGCGCGTCGCCCAGATGGGCGGCGGGGGATAAAATATATTTAAGAGGGCAAATGCCGGAACAGCTCATTCTCGACCCCCTGAAGAAGGCGCTTGCCAGTCTTGAGGAAGCGCTGGCCGAACCGCTGGAGGGCAGGCTCGCGAAGAATATCCGCGATTCCGTCATCCAGCGTTTTGAATATACTTATCAACTGTCGTGGAAAACTCTCAAACGCGCCTTGTTTATGTATTTCGGCCATGACGAGGATATTATCCGCGACATTTTCCGGCGCGGACACGAAACCGGCCTGATCGGCGATATCGAAGCATGGCTCGCTTTCCATGCCGCCCGCAATCTTACCACCCACACTTATAATGAAAAACGGGCCGAAGAGGTTTACGAAACGGCGCGCGCTTTCCTGCCCCGCGCCCAAAGCCTATGCAAAGCGCTGGAGGCGCTCGCGGCATGACGATCATGCTGGAAGACCGCCAGCGGGAGGAGATCCTCAATTATTGCCGCGTCTTCGTGCCGGAGGCTAAAATCTTCGTCTTCGGCAGCCGCGCGACGGGTAGGGCGACGGAACGCTCGGATCTGGATCTCGCGCTGCAAGCCCCGCGGGCCTTGCCGCTCGAAAAAATCTACCAGCTTAAAAATGTATTCAGCAACAGTGACCTGCCGTTCCGCGTCGACGTGGTCGATTTGAACGCCGTCACCGCCGATTTCGCGGCGGCGATTAGAAATCAGGCTGTTTTATTGACGTAAACGGGTTATAAAGGCGCATGATTCGCTACAACATCCGGGAAACCGAGGAAAAATGGCGCAAAGTCTGGACCGAAAAGCGCTGCTTTGAGGTCACGGAGGATTCTTCCAAAGAGAAGTATTACGTCCTCGCCATGCTTCCCTACCCCTCCGGGCGCATCCATGTCGGCCATGTCCGCAATTACACCCTCTCCGACGTCGTCGCCCGGTACCGCCGCGCGCAGGGTTACAATGTCCTGAACCCGATGGGCTGGGACGCTTTGGGGCTGCCCGCCGAGAACGCCGCCATGGAGCGCGGCACCCACCCCGCCGCCTGGACCAACCAGAATATCGCCCAGATGAAAGACCAGCTTTTGAGCATGGGCCTTGCCATCGACTGGAGCCGCGAAGTCTCGACCTGCGAACCCGGCTACTATAAGCATGAACAGAAGATGTTCCTCAATTTCTATAAAAAAGGCCTCGCCTACCGCAAGGAATCGGTCGTTAACTGGGATCCTATCGAGAATACCGTCCTCGCCAACGAACAGGTCGTCGACGGCAAGGGCTGGCGCTCCGGCGCTCCGGTCGAGCGCCGCAAACTCAATCAATGGTTCCTGAAAATCACCCATTACGCCGAGGAATTGCTCAATGATATAAAGAAGCTCGAGCGCTGGCCCGAAAAAGTCCGCATCATGCAGGAAAACTGGATCGGCAAGTCGCGCGGCCTGCAATATAAATGGGACATCAAGGGCCGCTGCGAACAGATCGAGGTTTTTACAACGCGCCCCGACACTCTGTTCGGCGCAAGCTTTCTCGCCCTCGCCCCCGATCACCCGTTGAGTCGCGAACTCGCGGACGGCAAACCCGGCTTCGACGCTTTTATAAAGCAATGCCAGACCATCGGCACTTCCGAAGAAGCTGTAGCGCAGGCCGAAAAAATCGGTTTCGACACAGGATATAAAGCAACGCACCCCCTGCTGCCCGGTCAGGAATTCCCGATCTATGTCGCGAATTTCGTGCTGATGGATTACGGCTGCGGCGCGCTCTTCGGCGTCCCCGCCCACGACCAGCGCGACTATGAATTCGCCAAAAAATACAATTTGTCGGTCAAACAGGTCATAACCCCCTCCCCCCAACGGGGGGAGGGCGGGGGTGGGGGGGACTCTCTCCCCTTCACCGACCCCGGCATCATGATTAATTCCGATTTCCTCGACGGCATGGACAGCGAAGCCGCCAAAGACGAAGTCATCAAGCGAATCGAAAAGCTCGGCGCCGGCTTCGGCACGACACAATACCGCCTGCGCGACTGGGGCGTTTCCCGGCAACGATACTGGGGCTGCCCGGTTCCCTTCATCCATTGCGGCGATTGCGGCATCGTCCCCGTCCCCGAAAAAGACCTGCCCGTCGCCCTGCCGATGGACATTAACTATGACGCGCCCGGCAATCCGCTCGACCGCCACCCGACATGGAAAAATGTCGACTGCCCGCAATGCGGCAAGGCGGCCCGCCGTGAAACCGACACGATGGACACGTTTTTTGAAAGCAGCTGGTATTTCCTGCGCTACTGCGACCCGCACAACGAATCGAAAGGCTTTGATAAAAAGAAAGCCGGGTACTGGATGGCCGTCGACCAGTATATCGGCGGCGTCGAGCACGCGGTTCTCCACCTTCTCTACGCGCGCTTCTTCACAAAAGCTTTAAGGGATTGCGGCTACATCGATTGCGGCGAACCCTTCACCGGCCTGTTCACGCAGGGCATGGTCACGCACGAAACCTATCAGGACGAAAAAGGCGGCTGGCTCTATCCCAACGAAGTGAAAAAGGACGAGTCCGGCAAGGTCGTCACCGTCAGCGGCGGCAAACCCGTCGCCGTCGGCGCATCGGTCAAAATGTCCAAATCCAGGCGCAACACCGTCGATCCGCAGGACATTCTCGACACGTATGGCGCGGACGCCGCCCGCCTGTTCATCCTCTCCGACTCCCCGCCCGAGCGCGACCTTGAATGGTCCGAAGCCGGCATCGAGGGCGCATGGCGCTACATCAACAAGCTCTACCGCCTGATCGCGGAAAGCGCATTGCCGCCCGCCGGGGCGAAACAACCTTCGCAATTCAGCGGCGACGCCGTGAAAATCCGCCGCCTCACCCACAAAACCATCGCCGACGTGAGCCGCGAGATCGAAGCCTTCCACATGAACAAGGCGGTTGCGAAAATCCGCGAGCTTTCCAACGCGCTCGGCGAGCATTGTCATCCCGGCGAAAGCCGGGACCCGGTAAACGCGAGCGCAAACCAGCCCGATCCCGTTTTACAACGGGATGACAGCATGGAATGGGCGCTGCGCGAAGGCGTCGAAACGCTTGTCCGCTGCATGAACCCGATGATTCCCCATATCGCCGAAGAACTCTGGGGGATGCTCGGCCACAAAACCATGCTCGTCGATGAACAATGGCCCAAAGCCAACCCGGCTTTATTGGAAGCCGACACCGTCACCATGGCCGTTCAGGTCAACGGCAAGGTCAAGGCCCAGATCACCCTGCCCGCGGGCGCCGATGCAAAACTCGCCGAAAAAATCGCCCTCTCCGAACCCGGCGTCCAGAAAGCCATGGAAGGCAAGCAGCTGCGCAAATTCATTTATGTGCCGGACCGGATCGTCAACGTGGTTGTGGGGTAGTTTCAAGATGCAAGTTCCAGAGTTCAGGCTGCTTTTTCTTGTAACTTGCACCTTGTGCCTTGCAAGCTTTCTTTCCGCCTGCGGCTTTGCCCCCCTTTACGGCACGGGCGGCGCTTCGGGTGAACCGGTCGCTACCGATCTAAGCCAAATTTATATCGAGAACATCCCCGACCGCGAGGGCCAATATCTGCGCAACGCGCTGCTCGACCGCCTCTATCAAAATGGCCGTCCGGAAAATGCTCTTTACCGCCTGAGCATAGCGCCTGTCATTGAAACGCGCACCGATCTCGACATCACCAAAAGCTCGGATGCCACCCGCGCCCAGCTGCGTCTTGTCACCGTCATGGTCCTGACCGACAAAACGACCGGGACAACGCTGCTCCAGCGCAGCCTGACCGGCATCACCAGCTACAATATTCTGCACAGCCAGTTCACGACCCGCGTTTCCGAAGACAACGCCCGCCGCAATGCGCTGGACGACCTCGCCCGTCAGATTGAACAGCAGCTCGCGCTTTATTTCCGGCGGCAATAATTTTTCTTGACTCCTGATTGTTTTCATATTAAATTGACCCCCATGTTTAATAAAGCCGCATCATCTCTGCCCCGCACGGCTGTCTGTCGCATGATGGACATGATGATGATTCGCGGCAGGGGCTAAGACCCTCTGCCACCCCAGGCGGATGTGGCGATCTCTTCAAGCGCATTCCAGATAATAAAAACCGGAAAAGATGACGGAATGATCCGCATCGTCGTTATCATTTAGACGCTTTTGGAGATTGAAAATGACCGCCCTGAACCCCGCCTTTATCGGCGTAAAAGAAATAAAGACCCTGCAACAGGCAAAGCCCTCCCGCTTTATTGTCTTGAAACGCTTGTTTAACGCGCTGACAGAAGTGATTAGCCCCTTCCCCATAACCGTAACCTCGATCAGCGATAACGGCGATTATGCCGATGCCGCGAGCCTTGAGATCAGAAAACGCATTCTCGACATTAATGCGATCCTCTCTATCCTGACCGGCCGGAAAGCGCCGGAAGTCCTCTACCACGATATCCCGAGCCAGGACTGGCGCGCGGGCGCGTTCGACATCGCGCAGATAACCCGCGATACCGTGCGCGGCGCCGGCAACATTGTCTTTCTGAACTGCGCGCCGCGCCTCAAACAGCGTGGCGTTGATAAGAACAACAAAGGCGAATCGGTCTATGTCGGCATCCACCGCAACGGCACGGTCATCAGCGCCGTCAGCGAAGACAGCTTCGCGCTGTTCCGCGATCTGGTCGAACAGGGCGATCTTGAAATCTACAAGGCGAACGTGCAGATCAAGGGCAGCCAGTTCCGCTCCCGCGATTTCTTTACGTGGTTCTCGCAGCTTCTCGCCTTCAATCTCGGCGCGCAAAGGGGTAAATGGAAGGCGGGCCTGAGCGTCGCTGAACGCCGCGCGCTGCTCGCAAAGTGCGATTTCATCGATACGGCGCAAAAACTCGCGCCGGAAGATATTCGCGACCTGAAGAAGGAATCGTGGATCCTGCGTGCTGACTGCCATGGCAATCTGAAGCTTAGCCTGCGCGAAGCCGGCGTGCCGGCAGAGCAACGCAACATCCCCGTCGCTATCCGGATCAGAGATCGTACGATCGAAGCCGTCATCCGCGACGGTATGTTCGACACGCAAGGCGGCGCCATCGGTATCGCCCCCGGCTCTTCCGGCAACTGGCCGGACAGCGCCGAGGGCCGCTTCCTCGAAATCGCGCTGATCGGCGCAAGCCTGCGCGATGAATGGAACATCACCGCGCAGCAACTCAAGGAAGGCGTCGGCGTGGAAATCCTCGGCCCCGCCAGCGATGCCGATGCGCCGCTCCCGTCATCTATAGTGCGGGCTCTGGAGCGTCCCGCTCTCAATTCTTAGGAAATACCTGTAATGAACGCGTCCCCTCTTACCATGGCCATGCCCTCCGGCAGGAACTGATCCCTCCTGCCGCCCCAGCGGTTGCCGCGCATCCGGCGCAATCCAGAAATTGAAAACCATCCGAAAACAATGCGATCCGCGCAAAAGCGGACGCCTTTCTATATGTGGAGAATTACCTATGACCGAAGCAACAACAGGAAATAAAAATCTGATCGGCGGCATCGATGACGTCATCGCGCCTTTTCTGAACGGCAACAGGGAGCATCGCGCAGGCATCGAGCTTGAACTGACAATCCTCAAACAGGACCGGGACGGCCGGTTCATCCCGATTGATAACGCCGGCAACAAATCCTTGCAGCATGTCCTGAATAACCCCGCGCAATACGGTTACGGCTTTGCCCCGGTGGAAACATCCGAGGAAGCGGCAACACTGACGCTGGAAGTAAAAACCGGCGCGGTCTCTTTCGCGGACATCGAAGCGATCCTGCGCGATCTGGATCGCCAGACCTTCGCCCTGCAAACCGTTTGCGCGGACAAGGGTTACATCGTTTGCCCCTTCGCCCAGCCGCCCCATATCCGGCACGAGGATTTGTTCGGCAGCCTCATCGAGCGCGCGTCCAACCGCTCCGAAGCCTTCATTGCCGCTTTCCGCGCAAGAAATCTTGACGGATACTGCCAGAATTTCTTTCTCAACAACGCGGTCCAGGTTTCGATCAGCTATAAAGATCCCGAACATCTTTACCGCAACGTCAGGCGTCTTGCCTTTCTCACATCTCCTCTTTCAACCGCGCATGACAACAGCAGCGGCTATATCGAGGGAAAGCGCGATCCGCTGCAAACGGGATTGCGCCTGCGCGAATCTCTTGCGCAGGGAGGCCGCGGCGGCGCGCCGGATTTTTTCTTCACGTCAAAAAACGGCGAGGATTTCATCCGCAATTATTTCCTCTGGGCCTTTAACACAAAGCTGATCGCCCGCTGCGATGCAAACGGGGAAAATCTGCAAGCGGTCGCGCCCGGCGATGAACTCAGCTTTCAGGAACTGATCGAACGGGGCGGCGGCCTCAACCACCAGACCAATTTCGAGCTTGCCTTCGGCATGCTCTGGCCGCATGTCAAGCTTGGTTACATCCGCGGGGTAAACGGCAAGGTAACGGGCGTGCGCTACGAAGCCCGCTCCTGCGACGCGGGTGGCTGGCGCAACGCAAGCTTCCCGCTGGTCGTAGCCGCCCTCGCTTTCGATGAAAAGTTCGGGCGCAATGTCGATGCGCTGCTCGCTGAATACGGCTTCTCTGTCAATGATGCCGCCGATTCGGTTGATCTCTACCGCGATTCGATCAATGCCGCATTGCATTACGAAGACCGGTTCGGCACCGGCGCATGCACGGAATTCCTCTCCCGCTTCGGCGCTCTGGTGGGGAAAGCCTTTGCGGACATACCGGATTCGCAGCGCCACCTAAAGCCTTTTCTGAAAGTCAGCGCGGATGGCATACTGCCCGGCGTTAAGGCGAGGGAGCAACATCCCGCTCTTGCCGATGCCCTCGCCGTCCTGCGGGCAAGCGCGAAAAATCCATCTGGCAAGACCGCGCCGGACCCGCTAATCTTGCGTCCATGAAACTGGCATGGAAGCAAATTGAGGGCTTTGTCAAAAAGCCCGATCCCGCGGCACGGGTAATTCTCGTCTACGGCCCCGATGACGGGCTGATGCGCGAGCGCGCAAAGCTGATCGGCAAAACAGTCGTCGCCGAGCTCAACGACCCGTTCAATGCCGTGACGCTGAGCGCCTCGCAACTGCTCGACGATCCCGCCCGCCTGATGGACGAGGCTGGCGCGATGTCGATGATGGGCGGCGCGCGTCTGATTCGCATCGAGGATGGCGGCGACAAGCTTGCGCCCCTGATAAAAGACTATCTGCAAAACCCCGACGCAAGGAACCTTGTCATCGTCGAGGCGGGCGAACTCGGCGGAAAATCCCCGCTACGCGCACTGGTCGAAAAATCTCCCGCCGCCGCCGCGCTGCCCTGTTATGTCGAGGACGAGCGCAATATCGCGGGCCTTATCCGCCAGACATTGCAGGCCGAAGGCTTTAAGATCGGCTCCGACGCCGTCACATGGCTTGCCGCCGCCATCGTCGGCGACCGCGGCCGCGCCCGCAGCGAAATTGAAAAACTGATCCTCTATATGGGCGCGGAAAAACAGATAACGCTCGTCCATGTTCAGGCCTGCTGCGGCGAAGCGGGCGCGCAATCGCTAGACAATCTCGTCTACAGCGTCGGCGGCGGCAGCCCCGAGACAGCGCTCAAAGCTTACACGACGCTGCTCGATGAAGGCATGCCCGCCATCGCCATCCTGCGCGCGCTGCAAAATCATTTCCGCCGCCTGCATTTGACCAAAGCCAGAATTAACGAAGGCGATTCGCTGGAGGGCGCGATGAAAGCCCTCTCGCCCCCCATCTTCTTCAAGGTCGAGGATGCTTTCAGATCGCAGATAAACCGCTGGCCGCTCCCCGCGCTGGAGCGCGCGCTCAACCGCCTCGCCCGGATAGAAGCCCAGACCAAGCGCACCGGCACGCCCGTCGAGACGTTGTGCGGGCAGGCGATACTCGGCCTCAGCTCCCGCTGAGCAACCCGGCGAACTGCGCGCTGATTGTTTTCATCTCAAACTCCCGTGGCAGCAGCGAATCGCGCAATGTTGCGGAAGGAGCGGGCCTGACCGCTTCCATAGCCTTGAGAAAACCCGTCATGTCATCGGCCACCGTGACCGCGCCTTCCGGCGCAAGCTTGGCGATCTCGCCGATCCCCCCCGCTTCGCGGCTCGCGATGACCCGCGTTCCGCAGGCAAGCGCTTCCAGCACAACATTGGGCAGCCCCTCCCAGCGCGAAGGCAGCAAAAAACAATCGGCGGCGGCGTAATGCAGCCACGGTTTTTCACTCGCCCCCGGCAAATTGACTTTATCCGCAAACCCCTTTTCTTTTACCAGCGTTTCCAGCGCCGCGCGCTCCGGCCCTTCGCCCAAAATTGTCAGTTTCCATTCACAGAAACTCTTCATCCGCGGCAAAATTTCGATCAGCCGGTCAAACCCTTTCTGCCGGTGCAGCCGCCCCGCGGCGATGAAGTGAACCGCCTTTCTGTTTTTATCGCCGGCGATGAATGCGCTCCTGATCCGCTCCATGTCAACCGGGTTGCGCAGCAACACATGATTTCTGCAAATCATACCGAGCCCGCCGAACTCATCGATAATCGCCTGCGCCGGGCTGATGACCATGTCCGCGCGCGGATACAAAAACCGGTAAGCCGCCTTTATGACGGGCGTGAGCAAGGGATGCGCATCCAGAATGAAGGAAGGCGTCACCGCTTCCCTGACGATAAAACGCGTCTTCGGAAAAAACGGCTTCAGCAGCAGAACGGCAAAATTCATATGCGCCATCGTCGACACCACGATAGCGGGCCGCAGTTTTTTCAACGTGCAACAGAGCGCGGGCAGCGATAACAAAAACCGGCGGCTCTTCAAATCATGAAACGCAATATCAGGATGAATAAGATCCTTAAGGGTTCCTTGTGAATTAACGGCAACCAGCGCCGGTTCAAACCGCGCCCGATCCAGCCCGTCCATCAGCGTAAGCAGCACCCGCTCAGCCCCGCCCGCCGTCAGCGACGGCAGTACGAAAACGACTTTCGCTCTCTGCGCCTGATCGCTCATTTTTTAACCGCAAGCGCAAGACTCGTGGCATTCGTCCCCTGCTTGGTCGGCCACGGCAGCATGCCGAGCGGCATGACTGTGACGGCGGGATTCTCTTTGCCAACCCGCGCAAGCGCCTGAAACGGCCCGGTGATGATGACGTTATCGGGATAAAGGGCTTTTGCTTCCGGATAATAATCGTGCAGCAGGATAACGCCGCCGGGCGCAAGGATCGAAAGCGCCGCCCCCGCTTCCTGATAAACCGCATGCGCCGAGTGATCCCCGTCGAGGAAAACCAGATCGAATTTCTCCTTCGTCCCGCGCATGAAATCAAGGCTGGGTCCGGTATGGAACGCGGCCTGTCCCGCGCATCCCAGCTTCGCTGCGAACTCTTCAGGCGAGCGGGCAAGCTTGAGCTGTTTCCATGGCGCGTCCGCCGCGCGGTTAACATCGACGATGTCAACGCTGGTCATTGCTCCGCCAAACCGCTTGAGCGCCCGCGCGATATAAAGCATCGACGCCCCGATATGCGTGCCGACTTCCAGCACATTGCGGGGTTTCAGCGCCATAATCAGGTAATAAAGAGCCCGCCTGTCTCCCGGATTGACCCCGCCATAGCGGTCAAGATCGGCAAAGAGCGCGACGATAGCCTTGTGATCCTCTTCCCACGCCGCCTCAATACCGCGATCGCAGAAAATCTCCGGCAGCCGCACGGACGATGACTTGCGTAAATTGGCCGCATCGAACCGGCCGGACGGCAGCATCGCAAGCTGCGCGCAATCGCGCGCGCCCCGTATCCTGTTCAGCACGGAACGTGGAACGACGGCCTTGATAAACTCTTTCGCCTTGTGATTTTTCATCCCTTACGCCCTGATCGTTTTCGCCTTCGGCGTAATGCCGCGGCTGCGCAGGGCATTGCGCGTATCGATGATAAGGCGGCTATACTCCGCCATCGTCTTGTAATCGACATTGTCATGATCGGTGATAATCAGCACCGCGTCATATTCCGCAAGCGCCTTCGCCGTAAGCGCGATGGAAGTCGCGCCCGAAAGTTCCGGGAAATGCCGCGACGGCAGCAATTCCGGCACATGCGGATCGTGAAAATCGATCTTTGCGCCGCGCGCAAGCAAATCCTCCATCAGCGGAAACGCGGGCGATTCGCGCTGGTCGCCGACATTTTTCTTGTAGGCGACCCCGGCGATCAGAAACTTAAGTCCCGCGAAATCCTTCTTGCCCAACGCCTGCTCCATCTTCCCGGTGATGTAATCCTTCATCGAAAGATTGATCTCGCCCGCAAGTTCGATGAAGCGCGTCTTCTGCCCCATCTGCTCCGCCTTCCACGACAGGTAGAACGGGTCGACCGGGATACAGTGTCCGCCGATCCCCGGCCCCGGGTAAAACGGCATGAACCCGAACGGCTTGGTTTTCGCGGCGTCGATGACTTCCCAGATATCGATATCCATACGATCAAAAATAACCTTGAGCTCGTTGACGAAAGCGATATTGATCGCCCGGAATACATTCTCGGTGATCTTGGCCGCCTCCGCGACCTCCATCGACGAGACCGGCACCACCGCCTCGATAAACAATTCATAAAAAGCCGTGCTCAGCGCCAGCGCTTCATCATTCCCCGCGCCGACGATTTTCGGAATGATCCCCGTCCTGAACTGCTTGTTGCCCGGATCTTCGCGCTCCGGCGAAAACGCGGCATGAAAATCCTGCCCGTCCTTAAGCCCGCTCTCCCGCTCCAGCAGCGGCACGACGATCTCGCGCATCGTGCCGGGATAGGTTGTCGATTCCAGCACCACGACCTGCCCTGGCCGCAGATGCCTGGCAACCGTACGCGCCGTATTCTCGACATAGCTGAGATCCGGCTGATGCTGCTCATCGAGCGGCGTTGGCACGCATATGACAATAAAATCGGCATCGGGCAGCTTCGCAAAATCGGCGGAAGGAACGAACAGCCCTTTTTGAACCGCCCCCTTGATGACCGCCCCGGCGACGCTGTCGAGATAGCTCTCGCCCTTTTCCAGCATCGCGATCTTGGCGGAATCTATGTCCAGCCCGATGACGCGTACGCCCTTTGAAAACATCGTATAGGACAGCGGCAGGCCGACATAGCCGAGCCCGATCACCGCCGCCGTTATATTTCCGGTATCCAGTTTTGTCCGAAGCTGTTTAAAATCAAAGGGCATGAATGCTGCGAAAATCTAAATTTTCCGGGTAAAAATGGTATATTCGATAGGGCTGGATCTTACAAGCGGTAACAGCTATCTAAGCCCTGATGAATCCTCACTGACAGCGCGCGGAAAGTAGTTTCAGACATGTGCGGAATCGCCGGTTTTCTAAGCAAGGAGCGCCCGCCAGCCGGGGCGGAAACCGTTTTAGGTAATATGACAAAATCCCTCGCCCACCGCGGTCCTGACGGACAGGGACTCTGGGTCGATGACTCTGGCGCGGCCGCCCTCGGCCACCGCCGCCTTGCCATCATCGACCTCTCGGAAACCGGCTTACAGCCGATGCGCTCGGCCTCCGGACGTTATGTCATCACGTTCAACGGCGAAATCTACAATTACCGCGAAATGCGGGGACAGCTTGAATCGCGCGGAATCAAATTGCGCGGCTCCTCGGACACCGAGGTGTTGCTCGAAACCATAGCTCTGGATGGAATCGCCAAGACCCTCGCCGCCGCCAACGGCATGTTCGCCCTCGCGCTCTGGGACCGGCAGGAGCGCACCCTGACCCTTGCCCGCGACCGCATCGGCCAGAAGCCGCTTTACTATGGCTGGCGCGGCAAGACCCTGCTGTTTGCCTCTGAACTTAAGGCTTTCCGTCATTATCCCGGTTTTGAACCCCGAATCGACCAAAGCGTTCTCGATACCTTCACCCGTTACGCCTGGATCCCCGGCCCCCATACCATCTGGCAGGGAATCAAAAAACTCCCTCCGGGCACGTATGCAACGATCTCTCTTTCCGCCCGTCACGAAGACATCGTTCCGCAACCTTACTGGACGGTCCGCGACGCGCTCGCGGGCAAACCCGTCCCCGAAGCAGAATCGAAAGAACGCCTCAAAAATATCCTGCGCCGCGCCGTCTCCGAATGCATGGTGTCCGACGTCCCGCTCGGCGCGTTTTTATCCGGCGGCGTCGATTCTTCTCTGATCGCCGCGCTGATGCAGGAGCAAAGCGCGGGCAAAGTCCGCACCTTCTCCATCGGCTTCCACGATGAGGCTTACGATGAAGCCCCTTATGCAAAGGCGGTGGCGGGGCATCTGGGAACCGAACACACCGAGCTTTACGTCACCGCGAATAACCTGATGGACGTCATCCCCTCCCTGCCGGAAATTTACGATGAGCCCTTCGCCGACATTTCGCAGATCCCGGTGTTCCTGATGTGCGAAATGGCCCGCGAAAAAGTCACGGTCTGCCTCTCCGGCGATGGCGGCGACGAACTGTTCGGCGGCTACGCCCGCTACAGCTGGAGCAAAAAAATCGCCTGCGCCATTTCCGCCCTGCCCGCTGCCGTCAGGGAACCTCTTTGCGCCATGCTGCAAACCCTTCCCCTGCCGTGGAACAGGGGAAAAATCCAGCGCCTCGCCTATATTCTGGCGGCGCCCACCCCGCAGCTTGCCTATATCCGCCTTCTCTCCAGCTGGCCCCGCGCCGAATCGCTGGCCGCTAAATCGAAAAACTCCGCCGGCCTTGCCGATGACGTCCTCTGGCTGCCCCCGGACGATTTCCGCCGCCAGATGCAGATCTTCGATATACAGCAATATCTTCCCGGCGACATCCTGACCAAGACCGACCGCGCCAGCATGGCGAACGCGCTGGAAGTCCGCGTCCCGCTGCTCGATCACCGGCTCATTGAATTCGCCCTCGCTTTGCCGCATGAAAAAAGTAAAAAGGCCCTGCTGCGCGAGGTGCTTTACGATTACGTGCCCCCCGCCCTGCTCGACCGTCCTAAAAAAGGCTTCGACCTGCCGCTCGCGGCATGGCTGCGCGGCGACCTGCGCCAATGGGCGGAGGAGCTTCTTTCGCTCCCGCGGCTCGAAGAGCACGGTTTTTTAAATCCGCCCTTGATCCGCAAGGCATGGCAGACTCATTTGTCGGGCAAATGCGACCTGCATTATCCCTTGTGGAATATCCTGGTTCTGCAATCATGGCTTGAGCATCAGAAAGCTGAATCATGAAGATCGCTTTTTTCATTCAGGATTTCAGGGGTGGCGGCGCGCAGCACATGATCGTGAACACCGCCAACGAATTTGCAAAGCGCGGTCACGACGTAACGCTTCTGGTCGTCAGCGACGCGGGCCCGCACCGGAAAAAAGTCGCCGCCAACGTGAAGATCGCCAATCTCGGCAAGACCCGCTCGCTCACGGCGCTCTGGGCCATGGCGCGTTATATCCGCGCGGCAAAGCCGGACATACTGCTCTCCGCCATGACACATTCCAATATTGTTGCCATTCTCTCCCGTTTCCTTGCGCCGTCATCGCCAGTGAAGCTTGTCATCACCGAGCGGACTTTTCTGTCCGCGCATTTAAAAGAAACCCCGAGCCGGCGCGACAAACTCTCCCTGATCGGCGTCAGGCTGCTCTACCGCTTCGCCGACAAGATCGTAGGCATATCCGAAGGCGTCGCCGGCGATATCGCGCGCCTTGGCCGCCTGAAAAATGAACAGGTCGGTTACATTTACAACCCGGTAATAACCCCGGAAATCCGCAGCGAATTCGATAAAATACCTCCTTCTCCCCGTTCCGCCGAACCCTTGATCATAACCTCGGGCCGCCTGTCCTTTGAAAAAGATCAGGCAACCCTTATTACCGCCCTTGCCATTCTGCGCAAAACCGTAAACGCAAGACTTGTTCTGCTCGGCGACGGGCCGCTGAAAAAAGATCTTCAGGAACAGGCGAAAAAACTGGGCGTTGAGGACCATGTCCAGTTCGCGGGCTTCGTCCCGGATTCCCTTGCCCGGATGAAACAGGCCGATCTGTTCGTCATCACTTCGCTCTATGAAGGTTTTTGCAATACTATCGTCGAGGCGCTTTACTGCGGCCTGCCCGTCGTTTCAACCGACTGCCCCTCCGGCCCGCGCGAAATTCTGGAACGCGGCCTCTATGGCAGGCTTGTTCCGGTTGGCGATGCGGATAAGCTGGCCGAAGCGATGGCGCAAACGCTGAACGAGCCACGCGACCCCGGACGGCAGCGGGAACGGGCGATGGCTTTTACGGTGGAAAAAATATGCGACCGGTACGAAACCCTTTTTCGCGATCTGGTAAAGTAAATCATGTGCGGCATCGCCGGATTATACGACAGCGCCTCTTCCCCGGATAAACTCCGCGAGAATCTTGCGCACATGACCGGCAGCCTTGCTCACCGCGGGCCGGACAGCGACGGCCTGTGGCTCGATCCTCAGGGCGGCCTGGGTCTGGGCCATCGCCGCCTTGCGATCATCGACCTTTCCGAAAAAGGCGCGCAGCCGATGGCCTCGCCCGGCGGGCGCTACATGATCGTCTTCAACGGCGAGATTTATAATTATATCGACATCAGGCGCGAACTTGAACAGGAAGGCCAGCGCTTCATAAGCCACTCCGACACCGAAGTCCTTCTCGCGGGCGCGGAACACTGGGGCCTGAAAAAAACACTGGAGAAATGCAGCGGCATGTTCGCGCTTGCCCTCTGGGACAAGAAAGAAAGAAACCTTCATCTCGCCCGCGACCGGATAGGAAAAAAGCCGCTCTATTTCGGCTACCGCGACGGCAAATTCGCTTTTTGCTCCGAACTGAAAGCGCTGCATGCGCTCAAGACCCTGAGCCTTGAGATCGACAGGGACAGCCTCGCGCTGTTCCTGCGGCAGAATTACATTCCCGCTCCCTGGTCCGTTTACAAGGGCGTCTACAAGCTGCCGCCCGGCCATATCGCGTCGCTCCCCCTGAACGAAACCGCCGACTGGTCTGAAGCGTCCCTGTTCCAGAAAACGGAGCCCTACTGGACCGCTAAAAACACGGCCCGCAAGGGGCTGGCCAATCCGCTGCGCGGGGGCGAAGAGGAAGCGCTCAACCGGCTGGATGCCGTTTTGACCAAAGCCGTTACCGAACGCATGATCGCCGATGTGCCGCTGGGCGCGTTTTTATCGGGCGGCATCGATTCTTCACTTGTCGTTTCGATCATGGCCCGGCAGGGCGCGGGCGCAAGACCGAAAACCTTCAGCATCGGTTATGATGAACAGGCTTTCAACGAGGCGCGCTATGCCAAAAACGTCGCAAGACACCTCGGCACCGATCATACCGAGCTCTATCTGCGCCCGGACGATGCGCTTGACGTTCTCTCTCCTTTACCCGAAATCTATGATGAGCCGTTCGCCGACCCTTCCCAGATCCCTACCTGGCATGTCAGCAGGCTCGCGCGCGGCAAGGTAACGGTTGCGCTCTCGGGCGATGGCGGCGATGAATCGTTTTTCGGCTACCGGCGCTATATCGAATCCCGGAACCTGAAAAACCTGTTCTCTGTCATGCCCGGTCCCTTAAAGCCCCTTCTCGGCAAAGCCCTTCTGCGTTTGCCCGAGGAACGCTGGGACGAGTTGTTCTCTTCGCTGCGGCTGAACAGCCTTTCTTCTCACATCAGGGGCCGCCGCATGCATGCCCTTGCCGGCCTTCTTTCCCAGCGCAGCGCGGAGGATTTTTACGAATGGCTGATGGCGGACTGGAAAGAGCCTCTCGATCTGGTTACGGGCGCGGCGCACCGCAGCCGCCATTTCGATGCTTACGATACCAGATCGCTCAAATGCAAATTCACCGCCCGGATGATGCTGCACGACCAATTGAATTACCTGCCCGATGACAATCTTGTCAAAGTCGACCGCGCCAGCATGGCCCATGCACTGGAAGTCAGGTGCCCCCTGCTCGATCACCGCGTCATCGAGCTCGCATGGCGCATCCCTTTCGCGCTGAAATACCGCGACGGCCACGGCAAATATATCCTGCGCAGGCTGCTGGAACGCTACCTTCCGGTGGAGCTTTTCAACCGCCCCAAACAGGGCTTTGCCGTTCCCGTCGGCGCATGGCTGCGCGGCCCGCTAAAGGACTGGGGCGCGGCGCTGCTTGATGAAAGCCGCCTGCGCGAACAGGGTTTTCTTGATCCCGATCCCATCCTGAAAAAATGGCGCGAACACCAGAACGGCGTCCACGACTGGCACCCGCGCCTGTGGAACGTGCTGATGTTCCAGCTCTGGCTTGAGCGCTGGCATAAGTAAACTTTATCGCCCCTCTAATAGTTCGCGATAAGCCCGCGCAACGTCTTCCCGCACGGTTCGGGTTTCCTCCGCCGTCGCCATATACAGCGCATCGTACCGCCGGAATCTTTTCACCCACCCGTCATTGAAAAACTGGTCGATATCCTTTCCCGTTAATGCGCGCGTTTCATCGAACCCCATGACCGTCCGATCGGCAACCATCCCCATGTCGTCATCCCCGAACTTGTCGAGCTTCGAAAAATGCGCAACCGGGCAGCCAAGCTTTAGCATATCGACCTGAGCGCCTGTATTCCCGGCAATGACGAAATCGCAGCCCTGCAAAAAATCGCTCATCGCTTTAAAGGTAGAAAACGAAATATTGCCAAAACCGGAAAAATCCGGCCGGCGCGTCATGCGCGGATGGCAGCGTATAATAACGGCGGCATGCGCATACAGCTTGCCGATCTTTATAATGGCTTTGTGCGTATCCTCATCGTAAAAATTCGAAAGGCATATCCCGACCGATCCGATTTCTTCGGGCGCTTTCCTGATCGCCCTGCTCTCGCCCGGAAATCCGGTAAATAAAATCCTGCCAAGCGGCTCGCCTTTGACCCTGTACGTATCGAGCGCCGTCTCGCCGTAAAGAAACGAAAGATCGTAATCGAGCCGCGGCATCACCGTTTCGCTCGTCTTCACCGGCAATTGGCCGTGCATGACCAGCATCTGTTTAAGGCCTCTTGCGTAACTCGCATATTTGAAGGCCAGCGGAACCGGGCTGAAATCGTTCGCCGTAAACGCCGCCTTGTTTTCCTCCGTAAACGCATGGCGGAACGAAAAAGCGTTGAATAGGAACGAGGCGGCATTAATCGCCTGCACCCAGCTATATTTACGGTCGATATGCCGTATCAGCCGCAGCGCTTTGCGCAAAGCGCGCCCGTTAGCCGGGCCGCATATATCCAGCGCGAGCCGCAGCATATACCACAACCGCGCAACCCGGTTCTGTTCATGCAATATATGGCGCGGCTTCATAACACCGCCAGAAAGAGCGCACACATATTCGATATTCCGCTGCTGGCTGTACTCCGCCGAAAACGCAACCAGATCCCCCCGCTCTCTTGCAAAGACGTTATACTGTCCCGCCGTACGGAACCCGTAGAGCGCGAGCGCAAAATGCCCCAATTTCATCGGTTTCAACGCTCTGTAAACACAATGATGCCGCCTGAGCGTCCTGCTCTCTTCGAGCAGATTCTCATAAACATGCAGTTGCGAAGGCAGCGAATAAAAATCGATGACTTGCACGATATAACGGTACAAAGCGCAAGCTCGGTCTTTTTGCGTGGGCCGTTGATTCATCTATTTTTTTGCGAGCAGGACCCATAAGTGCTGCAGGTGAACATCAGCTTCCACCGCTCTTCCTCAGGAATGCGCAACGTATCCGGATAGGTCTTGTCCGGTCCCAGAATTTGCGGCGGAGCCTGGTGCAGATTGCTGAAAGATTGCTTGATTTCCGTGAATCCGAATTTTTTTAGCTTGAAGCTGTAGGTCAGCGGATTTTCGCGCACGTTATACTGGGGATGGCCCTCCGGCTTATGCGCGAATGTCAGCATTCCCGAAACATCATAATTCGGATCCTGCACGAAATGCCTGTTGAAAAATTCAGCCGTATAGCGGTTGAGGCTGAACATGTCGAACAACTCGTTGGAATGCGTAACGGCCAGATATCCGCCCGGCTTTATTATGCGAGATGCTTCCTTGTAAAACTTGTTCTCTTCTTCATCCGTCAGGTAAGCGAGCACGTTAAAGCTGAGGACGGCGTCAAAGGAGGCATCTTCCAGTTCCACCATGGAATCGGCAGTACCCAGCGCCACCAGTTCCGGATCATAGCCACCGCCTGAAAGACGGTCTTTGGCAAATCCAATCATTTCAGGAGAAGCATCAACCCCCTGAATGATGGCCCCCGCATCAAGGAACTCGGGGAAATGCACCGCATCGCCGTAACCGAAATCGAAAATCCTTTTGCCGGATCGGTAAAGATCCGCCGGGATCAGACTTCTGATTACATTCAGCCGGTGCCGGTGATAATCGTTATCGATAGCCCCCGCATACCATCCGGCGCTGTCCGCCCAGTATTCGACTGAATTCTTGTTTTTCCCCAATACTGACATCATAGTTCCTTCTGTAACGCTTATTGATACCTTAAAGGCTTCTTGTCCCAGTCTTTATCCAGCGGGCTGGCCGCGGGATGAAACTGGAATTCCAGCATGTCCCGGTAATTCCCTTCCGCGGGAACATCGGCTCTGTGCAAACAGCACGATGCGTGCGCAAGCACGGCGCTGCCCGGCTTGCCGGTATGCTTCACGACATGTTCTTTGCTTTCAAGAATAGCCGTATCGTTCTTTTTCTTGCGGCCCTTGTATGCTTTCCGCTCAAACAGTGTTCTTGAAACCGGCGCGCTGATGATATGCAGAGGGCCGTGCTTTTCCGTCACCTCCGTCAGATTGACGAACAGTTTAAGCTCCGTCGGCGCGATATTGTCGTTATGCCACTCGTTCGAATAAAAGACCCGGTTCTCAAGGGTCTCGGGAACATGATAATTCCGCCACATATAAACGGAGCTTACCCCGATATTCGTCCCGAAATAATCCTGCAATATCGCCTCAAGCTCCGGCGTCAGAACCTGCTTCACCTCGGGAATGTTTTTAACGATATTCTTCATCGCCCGCGTATAATGCTTTTCCCTGGTATTTCCCTGATCCCCGCCGCGTACGCCGGAAAAATTATCATCCTCGATATACTGGTCGACCTTCGCCCTGATCTTCCGGATCAGCTCATCCGGAAGATCAAGATTCACCGCCGCGTATTTATTCCGGTGCAGGAAAGAAACGACGTCTTTATTCGGCGCAGAAACGGCAACGGCGGGCTTCCTGTTCTTGCACGAAATCCGGGTAAGATAATATTTCGCCTGCCCCCACAGATAAAGATCGAGCCCGCCTTCGTTCTTCAGAAAGATCCGCGAGAGAAAAATGAACGCATTGCCCTTGATGGTCCTATACAGGAACAGCAGCCTGTACGCGCTGTCCTTCGCCTGTTTGACGGGATCGTTCATGGTATCCTGCATCATCATAAACCTCTTCTCCTTGCTGCCTGCTAGCGGTCTGTCAGTTCTCTTGAATATTCCGGGGAAGCTTTTTTATCGGCTTCCAGTATGGTCTTGAGAATAATATCGCCAAAATATTCCGTATAATGAAGATCATCGTTAAAATACCGGGCGCTCTGCTCGAAATCAAGGGTTGTCGCTGGCGACTTTATATTGAAATCCCATACCCTGAACCCGTGCCCAAGGATGGCCTTGCTGACATCATCCTTCCACTTTTGATGCAAATCATAAAGCCCGATTTCCCTGAGACGTTCATACTGCGCAACGGGAGCGGGCGAATAAAAAAACACGACTTTAATGCCGGACCGCTCCAGCCTGTCCAGCATACCCATAAAAATATTGAGGCTTTCTCTGTAACCGTTAAAATTATAAAGCACATCCTTGCTGTCGCCCATTTTGTCCAGCCCCTCCTGGATATAATGCGCAACCGCCTCCGGACCAAATCTTGCGTCCCTGCAGAACCCGTTTTTATTGCACTCGATTTGGACATCGTCCCGCTCATGAATCCATACTTCTTTAATCGTCTTGAGACTGAAAACCGACAGGTACAGCTTGATCGTATTTTCAAGGGAAAGCCCCTTGCCCAGCGCCATTGATTTTGAAGGCGCGGTCGCGTCGTTGAATGCAAAAAAATCAAGGCCGATAATGATTGCCTTTGGTTTCTTGTACGCAAGAAGATGATCGACAATCGGCGCCATCTCCTTCGCCAGCAACCCGCTTAGTCCATAATTGAAAGCGCTCAGCCCCGTTAAATCCGTAACCGTTTTCGGCGACAGCCCATCGCGCAGCCGCGAACTGCCGATCATATAAATATCGTAGCTGTCCTGCCCGCCGGAAATCCTCGCCGTTTTCACAAACCGCCCGTCCATGCGGTAAGCGACCATATTATCCAGCCCCAGCGCCGACTCCCCCGTCCCGTAAGGCGCAAAGCCATAACGGATGATGCAGAACTGCAAGGCGAATACCATCCCCAGCAGCGCAAAAAACCAGCAAAGATATCGGTCTGTCTCTTTCATGCTCAGAACTGAAAATAAATAAATGAGTTAACCGTACCCATAAACAGGAAACTGACATAAAAAGCGAGCGCCGCGCTGCCCGCCCATAGAAGCGCAGGCTTCCATGTCATGACTTCCTTAAGCCTGCCCTCCACGGGATCGAGCCGCTCCGTATGCGCGAAATGCAGCCGGTCCCTGAAAATCTGGAACAGATTAGGGCAGAACAGGCAATGCAGCAGCAGCAGCGGCAGCACAACCGCCCGCGTTTCGCCGTACAGCAGCGAATCGGTCGTGAAAATCTCCGTCAGCGCAAACATCGAGCGCCACACCTCAAAAATGCTCGCCATACTCTCCCCGCGAAACGGCACCCAGCAAAGACAAACGAACGTGAACGTAACCGCCCAAGGTGTAATGCGCCAGTTCAGCACCGGCACATTTTTAATCCAGCCTGCCCTGTCCCCAATCCAGTGACTGGCCGCTATGCCAACCCCGTGCAGGAAACCCCAGATCATAAATCCCCAGCCCGCCCCGTGCCAAAGTCCGGCAAGGAACATCGTCAGGATGATATTGAAATTCTTGCGCAGCGCCGATACCCGGCTCCCGCCAAGCGGAATGTAAAGATAGTCCCTCAGGAAGAAAGACAGCGACATATGCCAGCGCCGCCAAAATTCGCGCGGGCTTTTCGATTTATAGGGGCTGTTGAAGTTCTGCGGCAACTCGACGCCAAGGCACTTGCCGAGCCCCACAGCCATATCCGAATAACCTGAAAAATCATAATAAATCTGGAAAGCGTACGCGACCGTTCCTATCCACGCTTCCCAAAACGTGACAGGCCCTGTCAGCGACTGGTCGAACACCGGGTTGACGAACATGGCTTCGAGCTGATCGGCAATGACAATCTTCTTGAAAAGCCCGTACGCAAAAAACGACAGCCCAACGGCAACATTTTCGGAAATATTGAAAAGCGTTTTTTTGTCCCGGAACTGCGGAAAATAATCGTCATGCGTGACAATCGGCCCCGCAATCAGATGCGGGAAAAAGCTGATATACAGCACGTACATGATAAAGCCGTGCTCTGTGACCTTGCCCTTGTACGTGTCGGCCAGGTACATGATCTGCTGGAACGTATAAAATGATATCCCTACCGGCAGAATAACGCTGTAAAGCAATGAATCCCCGGTAACCTGATTAAAGGTCTCAACAAAAAAATTCGTGTATTTGAAATAGATTAGCAGTAGAAGATTGACCCCGACCGCCAGCCCGAGAAACAGCTTTTTATACCGTACGGCATTGCGGATGATCCTGGCGGAGCCATAGTTAAACACTATGGAAAAAAGCATAAGCAGCAGGCAATGAATGCCGCTGAAAGAGTAGAAAAGAAGGGATGATGCCGTCAGGAAAAGAATATAATATCTCAGTCCTGCAAAACGCCTGAAGGCCAGCGACAATAACAGGCAGGCGGGAAAGAAATAAAGAACGAAACTGTATGAGCTGAAAAGCACCCGGCAACCTTAATATGGGTTATTGGCAAGTTAGTTTTGTACTAGGAAATCCGTAGCAAAGGCAATTGCGTTTATCCATGCTGTCCACGATCAGAAAAATTCTCTCGCTGCTTTCCGCTCAGGAAAAAAGAAACCTCGTGTTTCTTTGCATATTCATGGTGCTGAATGCCCTGCTCGAAGTGGTAGGCATCGCACTGATAGCCCCGCTGCTGGCCGTGATCACCAATCCTGACAGCATGCAGGCCCTGCCCTATCTTGAAAAAATTTACCAGAACTACCAGTTCGACAGTTTCCGCGATTTCTCCATAGTAATGGGCTTTGTAATCCTGCTGATTATCCTTGTCAGTAACGCGATGATGCTGCTCACCAATTACCTCTCCGTCCGCTACGCGAACCACCGTGAGTACACAATCGGCCGCGAGCTTTTGAAAACCTATATCTATCAGCCCTACAGCTTTTTTCTCGGCAGGCACAGCGCCGAACTGCTGCGCAACATCTTCAACGAAGTTGCCTATGTCGTCTCCAACGTCATCACCCAGTCGCTGCAGCTTCTCTCCCGCTCCATCTCGGCGCTGGCGATTATTATTTTCGTTTTCATCATCCACCCGCAGGTCACCCTGATCATGAGCCTGATACTGGGCGGGGCTTACACCATCATCTATTTCTTCGTCAAAACCCCCCTCTACCGTCTCGGCAAGGAAAATGTCGCCATGACCGAAGGCAAGCTGCGCTCCATCAGCGATTCAATCCGCATCATTCGCGACATCAAGATGCTGGGCGCGGAAAGTCTTTTCATCGGCAGGTTTGAAAAGGCGGCGCAAGGGTATGCAAGAGTGCGGACATGGTCGGATGCCGCCTCGATGGCGCCGCGCTATATCATCGAGGTTTTCGCAATATCCGCTCTTGTGATCTCGATCATCTATCTGATCTCGACGCAGGAAAATTCGCAGGAAATCCTGCCGATTCTCGGCATATACGCTTTTGCCAGCTACCGCCTGATGCCATCGCTGCAGTTGATTTTCAACGCTCTCGCGCGCATGCAGTTCTCCGCCCATTCGCTGAATATCGTCGCGCAGGAGCTTAAAGACCTGCATGGCGCTGCCGAACAGAACATGCACCGCATCGTCTCCCCCGTCTCCTTCACTAAAGATTTCGGTCTGCGGAACGTGGGTTTTTCTTACAACAAGGAAGAGCCGGTGCTGAAGGATATCGGCCTGACTATTCCCAAGGGCGGAAAAATCGGCATTATCGGCGGCAGCGGCGCGGGCAAAAGCACACTGGTCGATCTCCTCGTCGGCCTCAGCAGGCCGGAAGCCGGCGGACTGTACATCGACGGCGAAGTGCTCGACTCAGCCGATTACGCTGGCTGGCGCCAGAATATTTCCTATGTCTCGCAGAACGTCTACCTGCTGGACGATACCGTCGACATGAATATCAGCCTTGCCGATCATCCGGACTCTATCGACCGCCAGCGCGCCGCGAAAGCGCGCGAATTGGCGCTGGTGGACGAATTCCTGAAAGACTCGGGCGAAACCCCGGATCTCGTCGTCGGCGAGAACGGCATCCGCGTCAGCGGCGGCCAGCGCCAGCGCATCGGCATCGCCCGCGCGCTCTACCAAAACCGCGACATCCTTGTCCTCGACGAGGCGACCAGCGCCCTCGATCATGGCACCGAACGGCGGCTTTTAACCAATATCAGCCAGGAGAAAAGGACGATTATCCTCATCACCCACCGCGTCGAAACGCTTCAGTTTTGCGATAAAATATATATACTCGCGGAAGGTAAAATCGTGGACGAAGGCCCTTATGAAGAACTTAAGACGCGCTCGCCCCATTTCAGCAAGCTGGCAACGATAGTAAAGGAATGACCGGCCATGGCCGATGCAAACGCGATAAAAGACTGGATCAAGCAAAGCCCCTTCGCCCCGCCCCTGACGCTCGCGCGCATGGTGACGGCGGGTTACTGGAACTACCCGGAAAAATGGGCGCGGGAAGATGAGCGCACCCGCACCATTCTCGATACGATCAAAAAGACCGGTTTTTACGTCTGGCCGGATTTTTACGATGCTGAGCGCTGCAAACTCCTGCGCGCCGAAATCGACCGTGTTGCCGTCGAGCATAAGGACAAGGTGTCGTGCGACGACCTGATCGGCGATACCCGCCTGTTCGGCGCGGAAAAAGTTTCAGATCTTATTAATGAATACAATAAAGACCCGGTCCTGCAAAAATTGAGCGACCTTTACCACGCGCAGCACGCCCCGGCCCCGTTCACCATGGCCGCGCGGCTGGAACCGAACGATATCAATAAGAATAAGGATCACGGCTGGCACCGCGACTCGTTGCGCCGTCAGTTCAAGTCGATCATATACTTAAGCGATGTGACCGAAGAAAACGGCCCCTATCAGTACATCGCGCAATCCCATCACATGCGCAATATCCTGACCGACAGCATGCAGGGTAAAATCCCTTATATGTCGGTCGCGATCAAACCTGAATCGGCGCAATCGATTATCTCTCAAAATCCCGCGCGGCTGAAAACCGTCACCGGCGAGGCCGGGACCCTGATCCTGACCGACACCACCGGCATCCACCGCGGCTCGACGATCAAATCCGGCATGCGCTACGCCCTGACGAACTATTACATGTTCCAGGATCACACCGGCGCATGGATGAACGATTATTTCGGTCCCCTGGCCTACAGGGAATAGCGGATCTTTATTCTCCGGCAGCCCGCTTCACGCGGCCGGATGACGCCGTTGCCGTCTTGAAAAAATCCGCAAGCGCCTGTATATGCCCCGCAAGCAAATCTTTATAGGGCCGGGAATTGTAGGCAATATTGGTCGGATCCGACAGCGTGCCGATAAAAAACCTGTCCTGATAATAATGCAAAAGCCGCATCACATCGCCCCGCACCTGTTCAGCGGTAAGCAAGGGAACCTTGGCAAAAGCCGCCCGTAATTCTTCAACGGTACTGACCTTAAAACAGCTCCTGCACCCGCTATACCACGGCCGCCCGAATGTGATGCAGGCCTTGCCGGATGTCAGGCACTCCCACCCCGCCGTGCCGGTTTGCGTCACCACCGCCTGCGCGTTTGCGATCAGATCGGGCGTCCTGACCGATTGCGGCACGAAATGCACCAGCGGCGACGCTTCCAGCATGTCCTGCAGATCCTGCCGGTCGCGGAAATTCATCGCCGATACGGCATTGATGGTCGTATCGAACTGGCGCGGGTTTTCCTTCACATACACTTTCCATCCCTCCGGCAGCGCCGCAAGGATATGTTCGAGCACCAGATAATGGTCTTCAAAAATTCCCGCCTCCGGCTGCGTCGTCAGCTCCGGCTGCAGATGCATGGGGAAATAAACATAGGGCTGCGTCGGATCGAGCGGCTTTGCATGCTGCTCATAAAAGGCCTTCAGCTCTGCCGCCGCTTTTTTATGCCTGCGCAACGCGCTCGACCATGCCGCCGGCGAAGATCGCCCGTCCATCGCAAGCGGAAGATAAAAATGATCTCTGTGCCTTTGGAAAATATTCAGTAACTGCCCCAGCGCCCTCTTCACGTAAAGCGCTGGCGAAACCTGCGTCCGCGCCTGCTGTATCTGCGCGGCGAGGGCCGGATCGGTATTGACCTTCTGTTTGTGAAAAGCATCGTTCTCGGCCTTGATCGCCTGTGTGACGATGCTTTCCTCTTCGTAATCCCTGATGAGCCCGGTATCCGTCTGCGCCCTGACCTCATCCGCGGAAAGGCCCTTCAGATACCCTTCCGGCACCGCCGGAATTTCGTTATAGCCCGATCGCAGCAGAGAACGGTTATTGATGGCCGTATGGGCAAGATAGACAAACGGCAACCCCAGATAACGGCAGGCCTGCATCAGCACAAGCTCGGACCCTGTATGGGGACCGCAGGGATAGTAAACGCCTTCAATCTCTTCTTCTTTCAGATACCCCAGCCAGAACCGTATCAGGTCGCGAAAGAACAGCTTTCTTTCCCGGAAAGAAACCGGCACATGGTTGGCCCGGTCGGTCAGGATATAAAAATCGCGCTCGATATCCGCGAAAGCGGCAAGGATATCCGCATCGACCGGGACGAAATAATGACCGTATTTTTCCTTGAGTTTTTTCCGGCGGTGCAGCGCAATCCCGTCTATAAACTTTATATCTCCGCAACCCGGCCTTTGCTTCAAAAGCGCTGCGTCCTTCTCCGCCGCATGCGCGCTCGCATGGGTCACGGCGCAGCCCGCGCGGCACAGTCCCTCGATCAGGTCTATATTGTAATCGTTCTGGGATTCGGCGAAAAAAATCCGCATCTTTTTCTAGCGTTTCCTCGCAATCGTCCACATATGCGATGAAAGATTATGGCCCGCGACAAACTCCTGGAAATCGTCGGCAAGATCGTCCCAGCGCTCGACCAGAACCTGGTAGAGGAAAGGATCATCTTCACGCTTGAGCTGTTCGGAAAGAAACATCTTGCGCACGAGCTCCGCGTCAAGCTTGCCGGGCGTCGTCACTTCCAGCACTTCAAAGCCGAACCGCTCGAACAGCACCCGCATCGAATCCGGGTTAAAATAATTCAGATGCTCGACATCCACGGTGCCTGAATGTTCCGGCGAGACGACGACATCGAATCCTTCCCCGTTCGGGTTGGTGATGACGGCAAGCCCGCCCGGCCGCATGATTTTCGCGCATTTTTCGATGAAATCCGCGGGATCGAACAAATGCTCCAGCACCTCGAACGAGCAGACGAGATCGACCGACCCCGGCGCGAACTCGGCCTTCTCGACCGGCGACTCGATGACGTTAAGCCCCTTCGCGCGGCAGGTCTGTGCAAGACCCGGCGTCGGCTCGACCGCGATAACCTTTTCGACAAAGCCGAGCTTCTGCACTTCCTCGCAGAACGTGCCGAACCCCGCGCCGACTTCCACCAGCGTCTTCGGCTTCATCTTCTGCTTTTTACAAATTTCCCGGACCCGTTCCGCGCGCGGCTTGAAAATCTTCTCGCGCCGCGCATCTTCCGTCGCCGGGAAGATATATTTGTTCCAGTACTCGTAATTCTGCGAGTTCCGGTAAAAATCGGCGAGCTGGTCTTCCGTCGGGCGCGGATTGATGTATATTGTCCGGCAGTCCCCGCAGCGCTGGTAATCGAGCGTGTATTTCTGGAACGCAAGCCTTCCCCTGTCCGCGTTGCAGGCGGGGCACTTCACTTTAACAAACCCGCTCTTGCGTTTCAGGATATACTCGATATCCGCCATCATGGCGTCCTTCTGCTTTTCCATGATATCGTCGGGACGAATCTCGTTCTCGGAAAGTTTCTGCGCCGCTTTGCTACTGCTCATTGCTTTATCCTGTCTTCCTGCTTGACCTGAAATTACCGGTATTGTCCTGACGCACCGGCCCGTATGACGAACTCCCGCCCCAGATATTCTCTTTAACCCACTCGCCCTTCTCGATGCGCCACACGCGCGGGTCGCGGAAACCGTCGGCGATGAAATCAAACTCTTCTTCGCTCATGTCCACGTATTTAAGCCAGCGCTCAAGATCCCGGCGCGGCTTGACGGCATCGTATTTTTTAACCATCGCGATGCCCTCGTCGCGGCTCATCTTGCCGCCGCGTATGTCCTTGCACGCATGGTCCGTCGCCCGCCCGTAGCCCAGTTTGATAAACTTCATATAATCGTGAATGCCGTTCTCATGCATGTCATCGAGATTGGAAATCGTCCGGTACGTGCGCTCGAACGGCTGCCGCGCCGCCTGCCAGCCATATTCTTCCATGACAACTTTTGCGTTCTCTTCGCCGCTCCAGTTGCAATAATTGCTCAAATAGAGGCCGCGCACCCCCACTTCGTCGATCTCCTCATCGGAAGGATATTGCGCCCACAGCAAATCCTTGGCGCCGAGCCCCTCCTTCATCTCGCTCATGCCGAGCTTCGCGAGCCCCTCGTCGGTGAAATCGTGCCAGTCATAACCGCGCAGCGAATGCTCGAGCCTGTGCTTCGCCGTGAACTCGACGAAATCGCTATAGGAATACATCCCGCCAAGGTCCATAAATCCATGCTCGCCCCACAGGATCAGCGGTATTTTATAACGCACCGCCACCTGGATAGGCGTCGTGAAGATGCCGCAATGCGCATGCCAGTTGTTATCGCCCTGCACCTTGAACCCAAGCCGGTTCATCTTGATGAGCGTCTCAACGCTTGGACGAACTATAATATGATCGCAATCGAACACTTCCCGCATCCGGTAGAGGTTTTCCTCTCCCTCCGGCAGGTAGTTGTTGCCGTGATATGTCACCAGTAAAGGCTTTAGCCCCAGTTCCTTGACGATCACATGCGTCTGGAAATAACTGTCCTTGCCGCCACTGACGGGGATCAGTATATCGTAATTGTTATCGCCCCTGTAGCTGTGCAGAAGCTCTTTGAATGCCTCCCACCGCCCCGCCCAGTCGATCTTGTCCTTCTGGCCGTGCACACGGCAACCGGTGCAAACGCCCGCATCGTCGAACGCGACCGGGACGGCGGAAATATCGGGGCATACACAGCGCGAGCAATAAGCGACCATAGCCGAAAAATCCTGTTAAAACCTGACATTGACGCCCGCTCTTTTCAGGGCGCGTTTGCCGTTTCTATCAGACAACTCCTTAAAATGCCAGATGTTTGCCGCGGCCACCGCCGACGCCCCCGCCTCGACGCCCTTGGCGTAGTGCTCATATGTTCCAACCCCGCTGCAGGCAATTACCGGAATCTCAACCGCCCCGCAAACCCGCGCCAGCAGGTCAATATCATACCCCGTCCCCTTGCCGTCCTTATTGATGCTCTGGAGCAGAATCTCGCCCGCCCCCATATCCTCGATCACCTTAGCCCATGCCACAGGGTCTTTTCCGGTCGCAATCTCGCGCCCTCTGGTGAAAACCTCGTACCGCCCGTCCTCATGCCGGAACGCATCGATGCTGGCAACCACAGCCTGCGAGCCATACCTCTTCGCAATCTGGCCTGCCAGCTCCGGCGTTTCAAACAGCGCGCCGTTGAGCGAGATCTTGTCCGCCCCCCTCTGGAACCGCTGCGCAGCATCCTCGAACGTCCGGATCCGCCCGCCCCAGGTCAGCGGCACGAAACAGGTCTTGCTTACCTCATCGAGAATTTCGAGCGGGTCTTCAAGCCCTTTCGTCTTGTGATCGGTGCGCCTTTTGAAATTATACTCGCCCTGCGTGATGTCGATATAGATCAGCTCATCGACATTCCACTCGTTAAAGCGCTTCACCTCGTGCACCGGGTCGCCGATGATCTGGTGCAGCGAAAAATCCTCGCTGCGCACGAGTTGGCCGTTCTTGAGAAGCAAAAGCGGAATAAGGCGCACTTTAAGCATATTACAGCCTCAAAAAATTTCCGAGCAGCGCAAGTCCCGCCTTCTGGCTCTTTTCGGTATGAAACTGCACGCCCCAGATATTATCGCGTTCGACGCTCGCGACAAAATCCTGCCCGTGATTGCTCATGCCGCTGACGACGGTTTTCTCCTCGGGCGCAAACACGTAGCTGTGCACGAAATAAAAATCATGCGGCTTTTCTATGCCCTGATAGGTTTTAGCTCCCTCGCTGACCTTCACTTCATTCCAGCCGATATGCGGAATGCGGATCGCTTTATCGGGCGGCGACAGCTTTACGACCGTGCCCCGGATAAGATCCAGCCCCCCATGATTTCCATGCTCCGTCCCCGTGCTCGCCAGTAGCTGCATACCAAGACATATCCCCAGAAACGGCTTTTTCTTTTCCACCGCATGCCCGGATATCGCGGCGATCCAGCCGCCTTTTTTCAAATTATCCATACCATCGCCGAATGCGCCCACACCCGGCAGAATCGCGTAATCCGCGCCCGCAAGTTCGTCCGGCTTTTCGGCGATGAACGGCGCGGCGCCGAGAAACTCGGCGGCGTTATAAACCGAGCGCAAATTCCCGAGCCCGTAATGAATGATGGCAACCCGCTTCATGCGCGTTTCCGCACTCCTATTTCCACCATGTCCCATGCCAGCGGCGTTCCCGCCGGTATATCGCGCGTTGCGTATCTTCCGTCGATCAGCCCCGCAAATCTTATATGCAGCCCGCCGCCGCCCGGCCGGATCGAATCGACGTTTCCGGGTTTGCCGCCCGCGAAAGTCAGCGCCTGCCCCGCTTTCACGTCCTCAACCACCCACAGCGCGGGCCGCGCGGGCCGGCTGTCGCGTTCGCGCTGCGTCGGCTCGAAGCACACCTCCCCGTGCGTTGTGAGAGCAAGTTCCTTTTCGCGCTTCGTCGCATACTCCGCCTTGCCGGTCTTCTCGAACTCCCGGATCATATCGATCATGAGTTTAAGCTCTGCCGGCTCGCGCGAGAACGGCCAGTCGTACCCGCCCTCGTCCTTTTCAAACAGCGCCCGCGCCTCCGCCCGGTCGAGCATCAAATGAATTTCAATGACCTTCGCCCCGAACCTGACGGCCTCCAGCGGCGCGATATGCGCGGCGGGCTCCTTCTTGTTTTCATGATCGGCGAACAACGTATGGTCGGAAAGCCCGACCGGGCAATCGAACATCGCCCTGATGACCGGGATGGTCTTGAGATTGGCTTCGGCAAAAGCCGCCGGGTAACCGCTGTTGCAGTGAAGGACGGCCAGTTCCTTCGCGCCCGCCCCGCGCAGCACGTCGACCGCCTCTTTCATTTCAAGAAAATCGGTCATGCCGTTCGACAGGATGACCGGCTTGCCGGTCCGCGCGATATGCTCCATCAGCTTTGTATCGACCGCCTCGAACGAGGCGACCTTGAACGCAGGCACATCCTGCTCCATCAGGAAATCGACCGCCGTCTCATCGAACGGCGAGGAAAAAAGCCCCATGCCGAGATCGTTCGCGATTTTGGTCAGATCCTTGTGCCAGTCCCACGGCGTATGCGCCTTATCGTAAAGCGCATGCAGGTCTTTTCCCGCCCACATCGTGCCCTTAAGCTTGCCCTTGAAATTGCGCGTGATCGTATCCGCCGTATAGGTTTGCAACTTGACGCAGTCCGCTCCCGCTTCCGCCGCGGCCTCGATGATCTTGCGCGCTTCCTTGAAATCCCCGTTATGGTTGCAGGAGACTTCGGCGATGATATAGCAGGGCGCGCCCTCGCCCACCATCCGCTCGCCGATTTTGAATTTTTGCTTCATCTTCTGCCCCCGCCCGATACATACCATGTATCGCTTTTGGCTGTGTAACCCGCTTTTTCAAACAGCTTTTGCGAAGCCGCGTTGCCCTTGAGCACCTCCGCCTCGAATATGGCATCGGGCCGCAGGGCGCGCAAAAGCCCGAGCGCCGCCGACCCCGCCCCGCAGCCATGATATTGCGGATCGATCAATATTGACACTTCAAAAATGGCCCCTTCGCCGCTCTGGTCAAGCCGCACCATCCCGGCGGGACTGCCGCCGCACTCGACCATGAATATATGCCGCTTCGGGTTTTCCAGCGAATCGGCGAACCAGCGCCGGTGCGCCTCAGGCTCCGGCGGCTGCTTGTTGCGGGCATATTGCCTGATCCCGGGAATAGTCTGCCACCGGTAAAGCAGTTCGCAATCCTCCGCCGCCATGGGACGCAGCGAAATTTTCCGCCCATCCTTGGTGATTGCGGGCTCAAGCATATAAGGAGCCAGCCGCTCCGCTCCGCGCCCGTCGCAAATCGCCGCCGCGCGCTCCGACATTTCCTGCAATCGCGCGGGGCTTTCCAGCAGCGATGCGAACGCATCCAGAAACCGCTCCGCGCCCGCCGCTTCTATCGGGCCAAGATTATGGATGGCCCCTGCTTTATCCAGTTCCGACAATATGAAGCGCTGGTTGTCCGCAAGCTCCAAAGTAAGCACCGGCAATTTCAGGCAGCACCGCTCCCAGCTCGTCGTTCCCCCTGCTCCAATACAAAAATCGGCCTGCGCCATCAACTGCGCCATTTCAGGAGTATCAAGCAGAAGCCGGACTGTGTGAAAGTCCTTTTCGTTAATATTGTCCACCGCCGCCTTAATATCGCGAAGGCTGTTGGCGGAAGAACTGCAAACCGCATCGATCCGCAGCCTGCGCCCGCTAAACTTATCAAGCATCCCCAGCGTAAATTCCGTGCTGCCCTTGGGATTGATCCCGCCGAAGGCAACCAGCACCCGCTCCGCCTTGGAAAAATCCCGCGAAACGCTGCTCCGCAGCGCGGCAAATTCCGGCCTTAAAATCGCATAAGCCGCCCCGGCGAGAATTTTACATTCTGGCGGCGCAAGTCCCTTGTAATCCGCCGCCGTCCGCCCATAGCTCTGGTCGAGCAGGATATCGCACTCATGCCGCCGGTCCGCAAGATCGTCGAGAACGACGATTCCCTCCGCCCATGCCCGCGCCTTGCGCTCGTAAGATTCATCGAGCCCGTAATGATCGACGATCAGCCAGCGCGCGGGGCCTTTATAATCGCCATGCGCAATTCCGAACCCGCTTTGCGCAAACGCGGGAATCGTCCGCACCGTTTCCTCCGAACAATGAAACACGATCTCCCTGCCCGCCGCGAGCGATTTTGCCAGCGTCAGGCACCGCATCGCATGGCCGGTTCCCATGTCCGGCGAAGCGTCGCAGCGGAAGACGATGACAGGTTTTGCCCCCATGGCTACCAGGCGGTCCAGCCGCCGTCGACGGGCAGGTTGACGCCGTTGATATAGCTGGCATCGGGACTCAAAAGAAAATGCACTGCCGCCGCCACTTCTTCCGGCCTGCCGGTACGCCCCAGCGGCGTCTTGCGGCAGAGCGCCTCATGAAATTCCGGCATGGACTTTTCCACCTTTTCCGGGGGAAACGGCCCCGGGCTGACCGCGTTGACGCGAATGCCCCGATCCGCGACATGGCAGGAAAGATAGCGCGTGAGCTGAATGACCGCCGCTTTGCTTGCCCCGTAAAAAGGCGGGTTTTTCATCCCCGAATCGCCGTAAATCGACGGGTCGGGACTGACCATCCCGTACATCGACGCGATATTGACGACCGAGGAAAAATCACCTTTCTTGCGCTCCATCAGCGGCAGGCATTGCTGCGTCAGATGAAACAGCGCCGAGACATTCACTTCGAAGCATTTCTGAAAATCGTCCTGCGTCGCATCATAGACCGACCCCGACAGCGGCAAAAACGCGTTGTTGACCAGCCCGTCGAGCTTCTTTTTCTCATCCTTGATCCGCTTGACCGCTTTTTTAACCGCCGCCTGGTCCGCGACATCGAAGGCAAGCTCCGCGCAGGAATAGCCGTCCGCGCTCAGCTTCTTCGCCAGCTTCTTTATTTTATCCGCCGTGCGCCCGTTGAGGTAAACATGCGCTCCCGCCGCGGCGCATCGCGCCGCTATCGCCTGCCCGAGATGCCCCGCCGCGCCCGTCACCAGAACCGTCTTGCCGCTTAAGTCGAAAAACATGTCAGCTCCATTCCGCCGGGTTCAGCAGTTTCGCGTCCGCCCGCAGGATTCGTTTCACCACCTCGTCCAGATTACCGAGTTCCGGCCCGTTGAACAAATCAAGGTTTTCCTTAAGCTGGGCAAGCGTTTCCACGCCCGCGACTATGCTATCGACCCACCCCAGCGAGCGCACATAGGCATAACACAGATCCTGCACGGATTTCCGCGCATGCTCTTCCGCAAGCTCTCGCAGCGCTTTGGTAAACTTATCAGCTTCTTTCTTGCCGATAACCGGCCACTTCTCCGCCGGCAGCAAAAGCAGCCCCTGCAACAAGGCGCTGCGCGCCTGCACATGCACATCGTCCCGCTCCGCCCGCTTTGCGGCAAACCCGCTCTCCCGCCAGCGCCAGTCCAGAATATTGCAGGGAAGCTGGATGAATTCGATCTCGGCAACCTTGAGCGCCGCAAGCCCTTCCTCCGGGCTCTGCACCGACGCCCCCAGCCTGCCGATCACCCCGTTCTTTTTAAGCGCGAGCAACTCCCGCCATATCTTTCCGCCCCCCAGCCTGTAATGCTCCCAGCGGTGCAGCATCACGCAGGGAAGACGCGCAAGCCCCAGATGGTGGCAGGATTTATAAATGCTCGCCCGCACGGCGTCCCGCACCGCCTCCTCGCCGGACCTGTCGTTTATATGCGGCAACGGGTCGAGCTTGGTATGAATATCCACGCCCTGTTTTTCATGTCCGGAAAGGCAGGCGCCGATAACCTTCTCCGCCGTGCCGTAAGCCGCAGCCGTATCGATCATGCTGACACCGCAGGCAAGGGCTGTCTTCAATATTTCCCGCGCCTCTTCTTTATCCGGCTGCCCCCCTTTGTTGGCGATGCCATAAGGAAGACCGAACTGCACGGTGCCCAGCGCAAACCGGCTCTGCGGCTTAAGACCCTTCATAGTGTAAGGCGTCCTGTGGGAAGGATTTCCCGGCTCGCGTTCAAGAATTTTTACAAGTTCCTGCCACCCCGCCTCCGCGCCCGTCTTTTCAAAAAGCCTGGCGACGCGCAGATAATCGCTGAACGTATCGACCGTCGCCCGCAGATGCGAAAGATCCCGCCCCAGCGGCGATTTGAAAAGGGAATACTCGCCCTTCCTGGTGAAATGGGACGTCACATGCTCGCGGTCTTCAGCGGACTGTTTTGCCTTATCCAGCTTGCGCAGCATCCCCGCCTCGATCGCTTCCGCGCTGATCCCGTATGGCAACCCGTCGAGGGGAGAAAAACTGCGCGTATACCGCGCCTTGGATTTCTGATGATATTTCACAATCTCTTTAATGAAAGCGCCGTCCACCGCCGGATTGTCCCCCGTCAGCCTGACGATGAGGTCTTTATCTTTCATTCCCTTCGCCGCTTTCACAAACCGCGCAAGAACGTCGTCAAGCGGCCCCCGGATAAACTCGATCCCATGATCTCTCAGCGCCGCGCATAGCAGATCGTCGCTGCTCTCCTCCGACGTCGCCACCACCAGCGGATAGCCCGCCGTCAAAACCCGCTTCGCGCACAGCACGATGAGCGGCATCCCTGCTACCGGCAGCAGCATCTTTCCCGGCAACCGGGAAGAATCCAGACGCGCCTGCATAATCATCTTTACATCTGTCATGGCTTTACGACCCGCCCGCCAGGATGCGGGTCAGAGTGTCGCAGATATAATCCTGCTCGTCATGCGTCAGCCCCGGATAAAGCGGCAACGTCAGCGCCCGCTCGTAATAGCGCTCCGCCGCGGGGAAATCCTTTTCACGGAAACCGAACTGCCGGTAATAAGGATGCTGGTAAACCGGGATATAATGAACATTGACCCCTATCCCCTTCTCCCGCATCCGGTCGAACACTGTGCGCCGCGGCGGGATATCCCCCTCCAGCGTCACGACATAAATATGCCAGCTCGATCCGCTGTTGTCCCCCGTGCGCGGCAATTGCAGCGGCAACCCCGCAAGCTTTGCGTTATACCGCTCCGCCAGCGCCCGCCGCCGCTCAACATACTCATCGAGCCTGCCCATCTGGCTGATCCCCAGCGCGCACTGTATGTCGGTGATGCGGTAATGATAGCCAAGATCGAGCTGCTCGAAATACCACGCGCCCTCGTCCTTGTTATGCATCTGCTCGCGCTCGCGCGTGATCCCGTGTGTGCGCAGCCGGAGCAGTTTTTTATAAAGACCTTCATCGTTGGTAGTAACGATCCCGCCCTCACCCGTCGTGATGATCTTGACCGGATGCGTGCTGAATACGGCCATGTCCGAATATTCGCACGACCCGGTTTTCCTGCCGTGATAATCCGCGCCGATACTGTGCGCCGCGTCCTCGACGATCTTGAATCCGTATTGCCGCGATAGCGACCTGATATCCTCCAGCGGGCACGAGCGCCCGGAAAAATGCACCGGCGCGACGATATCGGGCAGCGTCCCGTCTTTCTCCGCCCGCTTCAGCTTTTCTTCCAGCGCGGAGACGGAAATATTGACGGTGACGGGATCGATATCGACGAAATCGACGGCGGCGCCGCAATAAAGCGCGGCGTTCGCCGTTGAAACGAACGTGATCGGGCTCGTCCACACCCGCTTTCCCGGCCCCATCCCCAGCGCAAGATACGCGATATGCAGCCCCGCCGTGCAGCTTGCGGCCGCGACCGCGTATTTGACGCCGCAATAAGCGGCGACCTTTTTCTCGAACTCCTCAACCACCGGCCCCTGCGTCAGGAAATCGGATTTGAGCGCCGTCACAACAGCGTCGATATCCTCCTGCGTGATGTCCTGCCGGCCGTAGGGAATCATGGGACGGTCTCGTTGAGCGCCTTGATTTCCGGAACGTTCAGGTAATGTTCGTTATCCAGCGAATTATATTCAAACCCGTCCGCGACGAACGCGCCCTTCTCGCCAAGCAGGTTCTTCGTGTAATCGATCTTTTCCATGAAATTGATCGTCGGCGTTATGACGAAATGATCGGCAAACCTGATCGTGTGGAAACAGTCGTCCTTCGGGCACATGACCTCGTGCAGCTTCTCGCCCGGCCTGATGCCGACGATCTTGTGCGGCATCCTGGGCGCAAGCGATAAAGCGAGATCGGTGATCTTGATCGAGGGGATCTGCGGCACGAAAATCTCCCCGCCCTGCATGCGCTGGAACGCTTTAATCACGAACTCAACGCCCTGCTCCAGCGTGATCCAGAACCGCGTCATCCGCGTATCGGTGATCGGCAGCTCTTTCGCGCCGTCCGCGAGCAACTCGCGGAAAAACGGCAGGATCGACCCGCGCGACCCCACGACGTTGCCGTAGCGCACGACGCTGAACATGCACTCCTGCGTGCCCCTGATATTGTTGGCCGCAACGAACAGCTTGTCGGAAGCCAGCTTCGTCGCCCCGTAAAGATTGATGGGGTTCGCCGCCTTGTCGGTCGAAAGCGCGACGATCTTTTTAACGCCCGCATAAGTCGCCGCGTGAATGACATTCTCCGCCCCGTGGATGTTCGTCCTGATGCACTCCATCGGGTTGTATTCCGCCGTCGGCACGATCTTGAGCGCCGCCGCGTGCACGACGTAATCGACGCCGTTCATCGCCATCTTCAGCCGCTCGGCATCGCGCACATCGCCGATGAAATAACGCATGCACGGCGCGTTGCAATACTGCGCCATCTCGAACTGCTTCTGCTCATCGCGCGAAAACACGATCACGCGCCGCGGCTTGTAATTGTCGAGCAGATGATTGATGAACATCTTGCCGAACGAACCCGTGCCGCCCGTCACCAGAACCGATTTGCCGTCGAACATTTTGCTACCCTTTTTTGCTGGGGAGAAACGGGGCGACAATGCCCATATATTTCCCCTCGAATTCGAAAACCTTGAAACCGCGTCCGCTCTCCAGGGCCCCTTCCTTCAAAGTAAAGTCCCTGAAGTGGAAATTATCCTGAATATCGTCGAAAACGACAACAGAGTTTGCGGTCAGCCGCGGCGCCAGGATATCCAGCGCCCGCGCCCGCCCCTTGTAGCTTTTATCGCTGTCATAGTGAAACAAATCAATGCCCTCGATGGAAGCCGCGATTTCCGGCAGGTTATGCTGGTCGCCGTCGATATGCAGGCTCCAGTTGCCTTTCAGCCCTTCATCGACAATATACCCGACCAGCTTCTCCGGCGCACTGCACCTAAAATACGGAAAATCACTGGAATAAAGCCGCCCGCCGCCGTTCTTTTTTAACGCCGTGAGAATCGCCTGGCTCGACCACCCCGCCGCCACGCCCGTCTCAACCACCGTTTTCGCTTTCAGATACCGCGTCAGGAAATAAAGCAGCGGATAATTCCCGCCCCCGCCCAGATCGATTTCAAGCCCGCGCAGCTTTGCGGCTCCCGCCTGCGCAATCCGTTCGCAAACCTCTTTCGTCTCCGCCCACAGCGCGGCATCGAACTCCTGCGCGAACGCCTCATAACGGGTCGCCTGTGCCAAACACCATTGCTGCGCTTCCTGCTGCCGCCTTTTGTGCGGAAACTCCTGCACACGTACAGCCACCTTGCCCAGCATCACTGGCAGGCTCCGCCGCTTCAGGCTGTTCACGCTTATGTTGAGAAGCTTTTGCAGCATTCTGATCCGTTCATTTTTCTAGAATGACTGGTAAAGCTTTTTTCCGGAGAAATCAAAGCTTAATGCTTGAATATTTCAAGGTCACAATGCACACAGATATACACAGAACGGCTTTTATCCGTGTCCATCTGTGTTCATCTGTGGTTGAAAACCCTACCCCGACTGCTGCCTTCCGGGAAAATGCGACAGCCGGTGCAATATCTCATCAAGCTGGTCGAGCGACTTGTACTCGATCTTCAGCGCGCCGCCGCGTACGCCCTTCGCGTCCTTTTTGACGTCGATCGTAACCTTCATCCCGAGCGCGCCGGACACTTCCTTCTCGAGCGCGAGCGTATCGACATCCTTGCCGGTTTTTTTCTTCGCCGCCGCGCGGCCGTTTTTATCCGCCGCCAGCTTCTCGGCATCGCGCACGTTAAGCCCTTGTTCTATAATGACTTTTGCCAGCGCTTCCGGGTCGGCTGCCGTAATCAGCGTCCGCGCGTGCCCCGCGCTGAGCCGTCCTTCGCGGAGCATGTCGATGACTTTCGAGGGCAGCGTCATCAGCCGGATCGTGTTCGCGACATGGCTGCGGCTTTTGCCGAGAGCCTTCGCCGTCTGCTCCTGCGTATGGCCAAACTCTTCCATCAGCTGCTTGTAGCCTTGCGCCTCCTCGATCGGGTTGAGGTCTTCGCGCTGTAAATTTTCGATCAGTGCAATCTCGAGCGCCTGTTCGTCGGCAAGCTCTTTGATGATGACCGGCACTTCATGCAGTTGCGCCTGCTGCGCCGCGCGCCAGCGCCGCTCGCCGGCGACGATCTCGAACATCCCGGCAAAGCCCGGCTTGGGCCGGACAATGATCGGTTGCAACACGCCGTGGACTGCTATCGACTCGGCAAGTTCGGCGATGCTCTCCGCCGTGAATTTGCGCCGCGGCTGGTAGGAGCCCGGCTCCATCTGGCCGACCCCCATCGTCATGCGCTTGACGCCCGGCGTCTGGCCGGCCTCTCCCGGCTGCGCGTAAACGGCCTCTTCATCTTCAAACAGCGCGTTGAGCCCGCGGCCAAGGCCGCGCTTTTTCGTATCGGATTTGCCTTTTGTTTTATCGTCGGTCATGGTGTCCACTAGGCTGCCTTCCCGGCCTGCATCAGGCTCCGTTCTCGTTTCAAAACCTCGCCGGCGAGGTGGATATAAGCCTGCGCCCCCGGGCAGGCCATGTCGTATACAATCGCCGGCAATCCGAAAGACGGCGCTTCCGAAACCCGCACATTGCGCGGGATCACCGTCTTGTAAACCTTGTCTCCGAAATGCTCGCGCACATCATTCGCCACCATGCCCGACAGGTTGTTGCGCTTGTCGTACATCGTCAGGATCACGCCGTGAATATCGAGCGCTTCATTATAATGTTTCTTCACCCGCTCTATCGTCTTGACCAGGTGGCTCAGCCCCTCCAGCGCATAAAACTCGCATTGCAGCGGCACCAGCACCGAATCGGCGGCAACGAGCGCATTCAGGGTGAGCAGGTTGAGCGAAGGCGGGCAGTCCATGATGATGTAATCGTAAGGCAGCGGCACCCGCAGCGCCTCGCACAGCCTCTGCTCCCGCCGCGCTGCCGTCACCAGTTCGATCTCCGCCCCGGACAAATGCACCGAAGACGGCGCAATAAACAGCCCCGGAACCTTGGTATCCTTCACGACATCCAGCACATGAGCATCGCCGAATAGTACGTCATACATGCTCTTGGTCAGGTCCGAGCGCCGCACGCCAAGCCCCGTCGAGGCGTTGCCCTGCGGGTCAAGATCCGCAAGCAAAACCTTCTTGCCGACCGCGCACATCGCCGTCGCGAGATTGATCGAAGTCGTGGTTTTACCCACTCCGCCCTTCTGGTTCGTTACCGCGAAAATTCGCGGCATCTGCGATACGGCCATGGGACGCTCGCTGGAGGATACGGATGGGTGGCGCGGCGGATACTGGGTCATGGCGATATCTCTTTGCAGGGGGAAACTGCCGCCATAATGTCCTGTTAGCCGTCCCCGGTCAAGGGAAACGCGCTAAGGCGCTGATTTTCCGGAAAGATTTAAAATCTTGAGAATCTTGCCCGTTTTATCGGTTTTGCTGGGGAATATCTCGACATCGAAATTAAAATGAGCCCGCGCCTCTTCTATCTCTTTCTCCGCATTTTCCCCCTTGTGAAACAGCATCATCAGGCCCGGGTTTCGTCCCGCCCAGTGAACGCAATATTCAAGCAGTTTATCCAGAGGGGCCAAAGCCCTTGCCGTGACAATTGCGGGGATAGTTTCCAGCGAGGCCAGCTCAATGCGCTGATCCATTATCTTTACCTTGGTCGATGTTTCACGTGAAACAGTGGATAAGAATGTGCATTTCTTGCGATCAGATTCGATCAGCGTCACTTCCAGGTCCGGCAGTGCAATCGCCAGCACGAGCCCGGGAAACCCCGCCCCGCTGCCCAGATCGAAAAGTACCGTCTTTTGTTCCTTTTCATCGCTGAAAATATCCGGGGCGGCCGGCTTGTCAAAATAGGGCACCGTGAATAAATCCGGCTCTTCGATAGAGAAGGCGGAAGGAATATAGTCCACCAGTTGCAGCGAATCCTCGAAATGCCGGGGCCAGGCCTCATATATTGTATTCGCGCTGATAAGATTGATGGACTTCTGCCATTTCAGCAAAAGATCCATATAAATATCGAGTTTTTCCTGTAGCTCAGGCGACATCCCTTATTCTATCACGCCTGCGGACATGGCGCAGCAATGATACGACGGCGGCGGGCGTAACCCCCGGAATCCGGCTCGCCGCGCCAAGTGTGGCCGGGCGCGCCATTTCCAGCTTCTGACGCACTTCATTGGAAAGACTGCCAATCGCTGCATAATCTAGGTCTACCGGCAATTCCAGCGCCTCATCGCGCCGGAACGCCTGTATATCCGCCTCATGGCGGTCGATATACCCGGCATAAAGGGCGTCGCACTCAATCTGCTCGACAATCGCGGGGGAGATGGATTTCAGCTCCGGCCAGACCCCGCAAATCCGCTCCCAGCCGATATCCGGATAGCCCAGCAGATCGAAGGCGCTGCGCCGCGCCCCGTCGCGGTTGACGTTAACGCCATGATTTTCCAGCTCATTCGGAGTCGCCTTCAGGGCCTGCGCCTGCGCCCTGCCCGCCGCCAGCGCCGATTCCTTGATTTTCCAGGCTTTTTCCCGTTCCGTACCGACACAGCCGATTTCCAGCCCCCGGCCTGTCAGGCGCTGGTCGGCATTATCCGCCCGCAGCCGCAGCCGGTATTCCGCCCGGCTGGTAAACATCCGGTAGGGCTCCGGCGCGCCTCTTGTGACCAGATCGTCTATTAATACCCCGATATAGGCCTGCGCCCGGTCAAGGATGAACGGCGATGATTCACGTGAAACATTGGAGCCTGCCAGAATAGCGGCATTAATTCCGGCCATTAATCCTTGCGCCGCCGCCTCTTCATACCCGGTTGTGCCGTTGATCTGCCCGGCAAGGAAAAGCCCGCAAACCCTGCGGCTTTCCAGCGTTTGTTTGAGATCGCGCGGATCGCAATAATCATATTCTATGGCGTACCCCCACTCGAAAACCTCGGCCTTTTCAAGCCCTTCTATGGTCTTCAGCAGCGCCTGCTGCACTTCCACCGGCAATGAGGTCGAAATGCCGTTCGGATAGACTGTAGGATCGTCAAGCCCTTCCGGTTCAAGGAAAATCTGGTGCCGCTCCTTGTCGCGGAACCGCATGATTTTGTCCTCGATGGACGGGCAATAGCGCGGTCCGGTGCTTTTGATCTGCCCGGAATACATCGGCGCGCGCCCGATATTATCGGCAATGACCTTGTGCGTTTTTTCATTGGTATAGGTAATGTGACAGGAGATCTGCGGCACCGTAACCTTGTCCGTCAGATACGAAAACGGCGTTGGCGGATCATCCCCCTTCTGCTCTTCCAGAATACCCCAGTCAATCGTCCGCCCGTCGATCCGCGCCGGCGTCCCGGTTTTCAAACGTCCCAGCGGAAATTGCAGCCGCTCCAGCGTTTCCGCGAGCCCAATGGTCGGTGCTTCCCCGACCCGGCCCGCCGGTATTTTCTGCTCGCCCCTGTGAATCAATCCCCGTAGAAATGTCCCGGTCGTTAACACGACGGCGCGGCATCCATACTCCTTGCCGTCCAGCGTTTTAAGCCCCTTGACCGCCCCGCTCGCATCCAGCACCAGATCATCCGCCGCACCCTCTACCAGAGTGAGATTGGGATAATCCCCCAGCAGCGTCTGCATCGCCTTTTTATAAAGCTTCCGGTCCGCCTGCGCCCGCGGCCCGCGCACCGCCGGGCCCTTGGAGGCATTGAGCATCCTGTACTGGATCCCCGCCTGGTCGATCACCCGGCCCATGACGCCGTCAAGCGCATCGATCTCCCGCACCAGATGCCCCTTGCCGAGTCCGCCGATAGCGGGATTGCACGACATCGCCCCGATCGTATCCAGCCTGTGAGTCAGCAGCGCCGTCTTCGCGCCCATGCGCGCGGCCGCGGCGGCCGCCTCGCAGCCCGCATGCCCCCCGCCGACGACAATGACATCGAAATTCTTGTTCATAGCCCTTGTATATATTTTTTCTTTGCGAAAATCCAGCTTTTGAATTATATGAAAAACAACTCAGGCGAGGGATATGTCATGTATAACGAAGCGGCGCCCTTCCTTCCACCGGACATGAGCAACTATTATCGGTTGCTGCGTGAGGCGGCGTTACGCGACAGACTAAACTCTCTGTATCCCGGTCTGGACACAAGGCTTGACGCTCATTTCCGGACAGCCGCCGCACATTCTTTCTTTCAGGCCCTGCCACAAAGAATCAACCCGCACGAACACACAAGGGCCGCCGTACGTCCCGGTGTGATTCCGCGCGGCATTGAAATTACCAACAGTATTATAGAGCGCAAAATTCTGCTGCGCCGCCTTGCTGAAGCCTGCCTGAATCCCGTGCCGGACTCCGCCGCTATCGCAGCCATCGAAGCGGAAATTTCCAAATATGCAGCTCACCTGGATATCAATGCCGAACTGGTTCAGCTTGCGATTGACACAACAAAAACAATGGCATCGCGTCTGAAAACGGGAAATATTCTAACGGTCGTACCAACTAGTCCCTGATCACTTCCCGATGCAGAAATCGCGGAAAATAACATCGAGCAGGTCTTCGACATCGACCCGTCCGGTGATGCGTCCGAGATGCCGCACGGCTAGCCGTACGTCTTCCGCCATGAGCTCGGGAAGTTTCGCGGAAAAAGAGCGTTGCAGCGCGGCGCGGCAATCCTCCAGCGCTTCGCGGTGGCGGTGGCGCGTGAGCGATGGCGCTTCCCTGTACCCGATAAGACTTTCGATCCTGTCGGTCAGAACTCTAATTAATTCATCCAGCCCCTGCCCGGTCCTTGCGGAAACAATCACAGATTCGCCCACGGGTTTATCCGCAATCTTATCTGCTTTATTCATCACAACCAGCGCCGTTTCATTCCTGAGACCCAACGTATGCTTATCAAGCGCGGGCAGCGCTGCACCATCAAACAGCAGCAAACGGATATCCGCCCGTTCCGCCTTTGCCAGCGCCCGGCGGATTCCCTCGCTTTCAATCGCGTCCTGCCCGCCCGCGCCAAGTTGCTCCGGCCGCAATCCCGCGGTATCCGCGAGGATCACCGGATAACCGCCAAGATCCAGATGAACCTCGATCACATCCCGCGTCGTCCCGGCATGCTCGGAAACAATCGCCACATCACGCTGCGCCAGTGCATTGACCAGCGAGGATTTGCCTGCATTGGGCGCGCCGATCACCGCGATCTGGATCCCGTCCCGCAGCCGTTCCCCTCGCCGGTTGTCATTTAAATGTTCGCCGACTTCATCCATGACCGCATGCAAAACAGGCATGACCTGCGGCGCAACCCCTTCCGGCAGATCCTCATTGGGAAATTCCAGATCCGCCTCCAGATGCGCGAGCGCCTTTTTTAGCTCCCCGCCCCACCGCTCATATACATGCGACAGCGATCCTTCAAGCTGATGCAGCGCCTGGCGTCGTTGTAAATCGGTTTCGGCGCTAATAAGATCGTTAACCGCCTCTGATTCTGTCAAATCGAACTTGCCGTTTTCAAATGCGCGTTTCGTAAACTCCCCCGGCTCGGCCAGACGGTGATTTTTCTGACTTGCCAGAATTTCGAGCAACGCACGTGCGACCGCCGTGCCGCCATGAATATGGTATTCGACAACATCTTCGCCGGTATAGCTTTGCGGCCCCTTAAAAAATATGACAAGACCACTATCGACTGTTTCACGTGAAACAGGATTTACAATTTTCCGAAAAGAAGCAATGCGAGGGGCGGGCGCATTGCCAGAAGTCATTGCCATAAGACTAACACGGGAAGCGGGCCCCGATACACGGATTATCGCAACACCGCCTTTGCCCGGCGGCGTCGCCAGCGCATAGATCGTGTCGCTCATATTCTATCCTTTGGCCTTGTCTTTCGGCCGGGCAGGGGGCGGGGCGGCGACGCCCATTTGCGCCAGAAACATTTTCTGCATCTCGCCCCAGCTTTCCATGGTGATCGGCATCCATGTCCTGATAAAGGTTTCCGGATCAAGGCTCTGCAAATTTTCCTGCATCTTGTTCTCCAGCTCTTTCATCATCCGGTCCTGAATCGGCGCTATGTTGGGCAGCCCTAAAAACTGCCGCGCCTCTTCCGGGGTGCAGTCGACATCGACGGTGAATTTCATGATCCCTCCACGCAATTGATAGGCCTATGCAAAACCCGTATAGCAGCTTTATAAAGAAATAGAGAGAATTTTTATCGCCCTTTTATTAAGGACAAACCATGCCCGGCCCGAAAAAACAGGACACCCAGCGTCCCGACCTCAAAACCTATAAAGATATCCTTGCCGGAGACCATGAGGCCGCTCTTTACGATGCGATCCTGCACTGTAAAAACCTCGAAGAATGCCGCGCTTTCATCGCGGATCTCTGCACCCCGCAGGAAAAAGCGGCCCTGTCTGAACGCTGGGTCATCGCCCGCCTGCTTGACCGGGGCGGCTTATCCTACCGCGACATCAGCGCCGCCACCGGCGCGAGCACGACAACCGTCGGCCGCGTTGCCCGCTTCCTGCAGCAGGAACCGCATCACGGCTATCGTCTGATCCTGGAGAGAACTAAGAAATAATTTTCAGCAAGGCTTGGGGGCTACGCTTACCGGCAGACGGTAGCCGCCTTTTTCGACAACAATCTCGCTCATGCCGACCGGGCCGGAAACGACCGAAAACTTGTCATCGCCGGGAATAGGCGATTGATTGATAAGAGCCATAACCTGCCCCGGTGCAGCGAATCGGGCCTCTTTTGCCTGCCGGTAAAAATCGAACATCTTGTCGAGATCGCTGCCGAAGAGGATGCTTGATGAAAAAACCAGCGTTTTATCGCCTTCGGCTGAATTGAAAAACTGGGCGGCGACATGGTTCGGCAGATCATCGGAAGCGACAAACCTGATATTCTCCCGCTTCAGTTCGTCAAGCCAGACAAGAGTATCGGCAACGGGAAAATAGTTGCGGCGGTACTCGTAGCTCAGCCCTTCCACAAACCCCCTCGTCTCTTTCGCCGGTGTAGAAAATGAACTTATGTTTAGAGAACAAAAATCTTCCGCAGCTTCCGAAATTGTATAGGCGCGCGCATGCAGCTCCGCGATCTCATTGGCAATTTGAAAGGCCTCCAGCCTTTCTTCAAGCGGCTTGACTTTAATCTGATACCCGGCCGCAGCGGCTGCAAACGCGCCGATCAGGACTCCCGCAGCCAATCCACCCAATAATCTTTTACCCACAAGCGCCTCCCATTTTACAATGAATATATGGAAACATATCTACCAGACCAGTCTTTCCTGTCAATGGCTAAAGACTTTAACCTTTATCCAAACCCGCGTATGGTAAAGAGGGTTTAAATTGACGGTTAAGGAGATCGTTCATGGGCGAAAGCATTATCATCCCGGCAAAAGGCGGCGGCTCATTCAGCGCGTACATGGCTATGCCCGCCAGAACGCCGGCGCCGTGCGTCATCGTCATCCAGGAAATTTTCGGCGTGAACGAGAGGCTGCGTGATAAATGCGATTCTCTTGCAAAAGAAGGTTTCATCGCCGTATGCCCCGATCTGTTCTGGCGCATCGAACCCGGCATCGAGCTGACCGATCAGACCAAAGCCGAATGGGCGCGCGCCTTCGAACTGTTCAAAGCCTTCGACGTCGATAAGGGCGTCGAGGATCTGCGCGCGGCGGCGCACACATTCAGGGGCCATGCGAACGGCAATGGCAAGGTCGGCTGCATCGGCTACTGCCTTGGCGGCAAGCTTGCTTACCTGATGGCGACCCGCACCAATATCGATAGCTCCGTCGGTTATTACGGCGTCGGACTAGGCGCGCTGACAGGAGAAGCGCTCCGCATCAAAAATCCGCTGATGTTGCACATCGCCGAAACGGACGAATATGTTCCCGTGGAAGAGCAAACGCAGATCAAAAAAGCCCTCGCCGGCAACCGCTTTGTCACCATTCACTCATATCCTGGCCTCGATCACGCTTTCAGCCGGGTGGGCGGCAAGCACTACGACGCGGAAGGCGCGAAGCTGGCGGATAGCCGGACGCTCGAATTCCTGCGCCGCAATCTTGGCCTCGCCATGGCCGCATGATAGTCAGCCGTGGCCAGCGACACCTATAGCGGCGGATACGAAGATGAAAAGAAGGAGCAGGTTGATTCCGCCCTGATCAAAAAGGCCGTGGAAAAACTTCAGGCCGTTATCCGCGGCAACGGTCTCAAACCCGAAGACGTCAAGCTCAAGCACTTTGAAGGCGAAATTATCAGCTTCGAAGCCTTCGGCGTTTTCAAGATCGAACCTTCGGTCAGCGAAAAGCGCGTCCCGGGCAAGGAGCAGGGGGAGCTCGCCAGCACTTACACCGACGCGCAGCAAAGAATCAAGGCGGCGCTCCAGCGCATTATCAAGGATCGCGAAGTGCGCAAATACAAAACCGACCTTTTGAAAAAACGCGAGGATCTGGGTTTTGGCGTCGACAACCTGATCGTCCATCTCGAGCGCCTCAATAAAAAATTTGTCCTTCACGAACCCTGCAGCCCCTGTCACGCGACCGGTAAGATTCTCTGCCGCAACTGCCAGGGCAAACGGCAAATCCCCTGCACAGCCTGCCGCGGCCAGCGGCAGGTCATCTGCCCTGCCTGCCGCGGCACTCACTACATCAACGGACCCAAGGGCCGCCAGCAATGCCTGCGTTGTCACGCGCGCGGGCGCGTCATGTGCAAGATGTGCAAACAGACCGGCTTCATGCAATGTCCCAAATGCAAGACAAGCGGCAAGATGCGGTGCAGTGCCTGCTCCGCTACCGGCTGGAACAGCCGCATCTTCCATGTCGGCGTAAAGGCCAAAGGCAAATTCATTTACAATCGCGACATCCTGCCGAAGGAAATGCCGCCGCTGATCGACGAGCTCGGCCCCGCTATCGTTCTCGAAGACCATGGGCAGGTGCGGCTTATCGAAGAGCCGCGGCGCGACGAGGAGCTCGACAAGCTAAGCCCGCCCGACGAGCTGGTCATTCCTTATCTGGTAAGGCTTGCCTGGGGCGATATCGGCTTCCTGCTCGGCGAAGAAGAGGTGAGGGGAAAGCTGTTCGGCTTCACGCCGCTGCTTGCGCATCTTCCGCCCGTACTGGAAAAAATCATGCGCGATGGCCTGAACTCGCTCTCGCAGGCATCGCAAGGCAAAGGCAATGTCGCGCAGCATATCGGCAAGGCGATCCGCTTCCGCGCCATCGGCGAAACATTTCTCGCGGCGCTGCCTCATCTGCCGGGACGCGCGATGGAGATGATGGCAAAACGCTACCCCTACGGCTTCGGCGATCAAACGATCCCGAACATGGTGGTGCAGGCAAACCTCGCCCTTAAGCATCTCACCCGCAAACCGCGTCTGCAGGGGCTTGGCATAGGCGCTGTGATGAGCGGCGGACTGTTTGCAGCGTATTTCATCGGACCGCTGCGCGAAATTATCCTCTCGCGGCTCGCATCTCTTCCCGAATTCGTGGCGGATGTAGGCATGGTTCTGCTCGGCGGCGCGGCGATCACCGTCAGCATACACCTGACGACGGCGCAGGTGTTGCAAAAAACGCTGGGTGCGCTGGTGCAAAAAACCAAAAACAATATAAAGCTTGCGCCCAAGCCGGCGGAGAGTCTGTTCTGGGGCTATCCTGCCGCCATCCTGCTGTTCGTCGCGGTCATGCAGCTCTCGATCATGCGGGGCGGCGAACCGCCTGACTGGACGCAGGGAGCATTGAAGCATCCGAAAATCCAGCAGCAGCAAAACCCCCGCTAAAAAACTTCTTCCCGTTAACACGCGAAGCTACGAAGAAGAAAGATTAAAAAACCACAGATGCACACAGATAAACACGGATTATCTGTGTGCATCTGTGTGTATCAGTGGTTAAAATACTTTTTCCTCCACTTCGCGTCTTCGCGGTTAAAACGGATTTATCAGATAACGCGCTCAAAGAAAAACCGCCCTGCATTGCACAGGGCGGTCTTGAGGGCTTTAGCAAGGGCGTCAGTGTAGCAAGGAGTGGTGCGCTTTATCCGGCATCCGGTTTCGGCAGGGGCGGGGGAGCGCCTGCCGGATCCGGCTTACCGTTTCCAGCGCCAGTCGGACAGCGCTTTCAGGGCCTGATCGTTCTTGCAGCGGCGGTAATCCGACACAGCCATGGCCTGCATGCTGTTGTCATCCCGCGGCTGCCAGACATCAAGCCTGACAGAGCTGTCCTTGCGGCCTGACCGGGCTGTTTCTTTCGGGCCGAGGGCAATACGGAGACCGAAGACAAGACCGATGGCGGCCGCCTGTCCGGCATGTTGCCGGTCCCGGTCGGTGGCGGAAGGGGGAGGGGTGAAATTACGAACGGATTTGAGCAGGGGAGCGCAGGAATCTTCGTTCGCTGTTGGGACCGGGGCAGGTACGGAAAGGATCGGGAGGGGTGTTCCGTCTGCGGCGATCGCGGGCGGAGGCTGGTCAAGACGGGTGGCCCAGGCAGGGCCGCCCGTCATGAAAAGGGTGAAGCATAACGCCAGCGCCAGGAAGCGGGCATTCCGGCGTCCGGCAAAAATTTTGTTCAGAACTCTGTATTCCATTTTTCCCACCTGAGATTTCAGCAAAGAGGCCGTCGGGCCGTTTGAAAATTGATATATAGCTGCGGGCTATATAATCCCAGTTTATAACGAAATAACGGATTATGACAATATGTTTCGTTTCGATTTTGGCTCGTAAGTAATTAAAAATAAAAGGAGATTTTAGGCTTACTTGAAACGGATTTAGTATTTATTATTCGCGTAAGATGCAAGCCCCTCAGTCGCCAAACAATTTCTGCACCCGGTCATGGATCTCATCGTATTTTGCATCGATCTCTTCATAGATCGTATGGTTCTCGCGCACGAACAGCTCGTTATAGGCAGAGGCGGCGGTTCCCTGCCACGGCGAGTCATACAGGCAATGTTCGCGCTTTTTCTTGATAGGCTGGAAACGGTAGCGGAAATTGACCTTAACCTCCTCCAGCCTGATATCGGCGGGATTGGAAAGCCCGATGCCGTCTATCCCGAGTCTTAAACCGACACGCGACTGCCCGTCGGAAAAATTATAGGCGATGGCTTCCTTGCGGTCGAACCGGTCGCGAAGACTACAATGGCCGGGCGGCCTTGCGTCATTAAATCCCGCTTTACGCACATAGCTCGGCTCCGCTTCAGGGGCAATAGTGCCGAACATAAGGGGAAGTGGCGCCATATTATGATTGTGATGAACCGTGGAGATCTGCGCGTAATCTTGCGACAGGGAAGGGGCTTCGGCTTCAGCCGTGGAACATCCCGCGAGCGTGGCCGTAATTGCCAGCGCTGCCCATAATCTGCCTGCGTGCATCGTGACTTCTGTCCATAAAATTTGTCTTTAAATTTAATTAAATTGTATCGAATCATGGTTAACAAACCGTAAAGCGGGGACACGAAAACAGTTGCCCGTCAATGGTTTGCAATGCAGCAAGAGATATGGAAAAGTTAATGTCTACTGGTTCATCGACCGGTAGAAGTCCTCGTTGGACTTGGTGTCCTTAAGCTTGTCGATCAGGAACTCGACGGCGTCGACCGTGCCCATCGGGTTGAGAATCCGGCGCAATACCCACATTTTTTGCAGGTATGTACCGACCAGAAGCTCTTCCTTCCGTGTGCCGGATTTCTGGATATCGATCGACGGGAACACGCGTTTGTCGGAAATCTTGCGATCGAGCACGATCTCGGAGTTGCCGGTGCCCTTGAACTCTTCAAAGATAACCTCGTCCATGCGCGAGCCGGTCTCGATGAGAGCCGTTGCAATGATCGTAAGGGAGCCGCCTTGTTCGATGTTACGCGCGGCGCCGAAAAAGCGCTTGGGCCGCTGCAGCGCGTTGGCGTCGACACCGCCTGTCAGCACTTTGCCGGAGGAGGGCACAACCGTGTTATAGGCGCGCGCAAGCCGGGTAATCGAATCGAGCAGGATGATAACATCGCGTTTTTGTTCAACAAGGCGTTTCGCCTTTTCCATGACCATCTCGGCAACCTGTACGTGCCGGGCTGCCGGCTCATCGAAGGTCGAGGATATAACTTCGCCGCGCACGCTGCGCGCCATGTCCGTAACTTCCTCGGGCCGCTCGTCGATCAACAGCACGATCAGGTACGATTCCGGATGGTTGATCGCGATCGAGGTCGCAATGTCTTGTAGCATCACGGTTTTGCCCGTTCTGGGCGGGGCGACGATCAGCGCCCGCTGGCCAAAGCCGAGCGGCGCGACCAGTTCGATAATGCGCTGGGTCATCGCCTTCTTGGTCGGATCCACGATTTCAAGTTTGATCTTGCGATCCGGGTACAACGGGGTCAGGTTGTCGAAATTGATGCGGTGCCTGATTTTGTCCGGCGATTCGTTATTGATCGAGCCGACTTTAAGCAGTGCGAAATAACGCTCGGAATCTTTCGGTGCGCGGATCTCGCCTTCGACGATGTCCCCGGTGCGCAGGCCGAACCGGCGCACCTGCGAGGGCGAGACGTAAATATCGTCCGGGCCGGGCAGGTAATTTTCTTCGGGGCTACGCAGGAAACCGAAACCGTCCTGCAGCACCTCCAGAACGCCGGTGCCCGAGATCGGAACCCCCTGGTCGGCCAGTTCCTTGAGAATGGCGAACATCATGTCCTGCTTGCGCATCGCGCTACAGTTCTCTATGCCCAGCTCCTCGGCAAACGCGAGCAGTTCTGCGGGGGAACGCATCTTCAGTTCCTGAAGATTCATGAGGTATTCTTTTTTATTTTCTAAATCCTGAGATGGGGAGGACAATGTCATTAATCCGTGAGGTTGTTGGGCCTAAAAATTGACCTGTGGCCGGGGCTGCACGTTGTTTTCCAACGTTTGTCTTCTCGCGGCCTGTTCCGCTCCAGTAAAAAAATCCAGATTTTTGTGGAGTTTCTTCCTAAAAGATATTCGCTTTATAGCGAAGCCCGCGGCAGGAGTCAACATTTTCTGTCAAGGGAATACTTTTTTCTTGATTGTTCATAATAATTAATATCCTATGGGCACATGAAAAAAACAGGGAAGCGGCAATCGGGGCGAAAAGTCAGGGAAATCAAGCTTGATGGATTCGGCAGCAACATTTTTCTCAAAACCGCAGAAGCCGGTTTTGACCCGGACGTTACTTTTTACCGGTTTTTCCCTTCCCGCCCGGTGATGGCAATGCTTGCCTCCGTCTGTAACGATCTGCTGCTCGGCATGTGGAAGCTCCCCACCGACGCTTACGGCATCATCGCTCACGACTTCAAAGACTATAAAGGCCTTGAGATTGTGCCGAATTCGTCCCTCAAAAAAGAGGAGAGGGACGCGTTCGAACATTTCATTGAAATGTTAAAAGACGCGGCCTCTGAAAGCGGGGACATCTCTTTCGATCCCGATTTACGTCTGATTGTGGCTCCATCCGAACGGGCGCTTCTGCATTTCCTGATGTACTTCGAAGACTGCGCTGGGGCGATGCTGGCCTCAGACAATGAAGAACCTGATGAGGATGAAACTTTCGAAGAAGATGACGATGAAAACTGGCAGAAAGTCGCCGCACAATGCTTGAAAGAGGCGTGGGCCATGGCCGCACTGCCGGAGCGAAGCTATATTTCCCGCGAGCACCTGCTGAGCGAAATTTATGAAATGCAGATAAACCGCTGCTACGATTTTGACCGCATCGAAGCGATGATCGAAAGGAATGAATCAACAAAAGCAGGAGTAAAACCTGGCGAAGCCGATCCCGCCGAACGCCACCTCATCTTCCACCTCCACTGATTCAGAACGGCTCGGTAACCGCCATGATGACGATGACGATCATCAGTGCGCTGGGAACCTCATTCCAGATTTTATAAAACTTCGCCGGTCGCCGATTCGCGTCTTTCTCAAATGCCTTGCGCCAGCGCCCATAGACATGGTGCAGCCCAGTCATGCCGATGACGCAGGCAAGCTTCACATGCATCCACCCGTTCTCCAGCAGCGCGGGATTCCCGGCTAACATCGCAAGCCCGAACAGCCATGCCGCGATCATTGCCGGGTTCATGATAAAACGCAGCAGGCGGCGCTCCATGACTTTGAACGTCTCGCTTTTATCCGACCCTGCCGCCGCCTCGGCATGATAGGCGAACAGGCGGGGCAGATAGAGCATCCCCGCCATCCACGCCATGACGGCAATGAGATGCAGCGCTCTGAAGATATCGTAATGCGCCATGATAAAATTTGACATATTGTATCTTTCCCGCTATGACTGTTCCTGCTTTATAAAGGAATGTCATCATGTTGGAAATGCCCGCCAAAGTTAAGGCCGCAATCGGCGGCTCGTACATAACCGAGGACGAATCCGGTCAGAAACTGGTCACAAGGGGCAGGGGATCCGTCAATGTCGGCGCATTCGTGCATATGATAACCCTGCCCGATGTAAAAGCGGTATTTCTCGCCATGAAAAACTATTCCGGTCTGCGCGATGAGTTCAATGCGCTGGGCGCGGCGCTTCGCGCCGCTCATCCGGATGTCCGTTCCTTTGCGATCCAGCTCGAAGACTTTCCGGATAAATCCATGACCGCTTCTTTGCAAGACGGCCTGACCGAATAGCTGGCCGATAAGGCTGGGCGTATGCCCTTGCCGTGCCTGTCCGCCGAGATGGCGCAAACCTGGAGCCTGCTGTCAAAATATGCTTTCGCTCCTGACGAAGGTACACGCTGCACCTTGCATTTCGATCTACGGGAAGACGGCAAGCATTGGCACAAGGATAACAAACACAGGCCCGGCAGGCCCGACAATGCGGCCCTCGCCATCCGCTGGTTCGACCGCCAGCCGGTTGCCGGTTTTTCCCTCTCCGGCACATTCACGCAAGCCGGCAATAACGCAAGGGTTCTGCTTCACGATATCGAGGAAGCGCTGATTCCCTCCGGCGCCGATCTTGTGCTGTTCAAACCCGGGGACGTCATCCACGGCGTCCTGCCAGTGGAAAATAACGCAGCGCGCTGGAGCTATACGATAACGGGCCGGCTGAGGCCGGATCCCTCATGACCGCTGGCTGTAAACCCTACTTTGAAATTTTTTCCGATGGCCCCATCAAAGGCTTCGGCGAGAACGGCAACGAAGTGGTCGCTGCCGCATTATCCGGCTATGAGGAAAAGAATGACGAAGCGCTAACTGCAATATGCAATGCGCAAACCGCCGCCGCGATGCTGAATTCCATTTCCACGCCGGTAGGGCTTTTGCGGGAACTGCGCCTGCTGGAACGCCTGTACATTTCCGACAGGCCAGCGGGAACGCCCTTCCGTATACCAATCGCTTTCAACAAAATGTCAATTGAATCATTCACCGACGATCTGAACGCCGGAATCCGCAACCGGTATCCTACCCATTGCGATAAAATCCCGCCCCTTCCTTTTTTGGAACAGGATGTGAAAACAACGCTCGCCCGGTGTCACGGGATCTTCAATTGGGAGGCAAGCTGTCATTTTAACCTCGTTTACGAACAGAATATGGATGACGGACGCTGGCACATGGATCGCATGATGCCGTTTAACTTCAGGCGCACAATGCGCTATATCGAAGGGGATGGCACCGATATAGCCTTGCGCGGCTATTTCGTGCGAACGGGCGACAATGATTATGAAGTAAGAAAATTCGCCCGGCTTGCGGGAAACAGCATGGCTGTTTTCAACGCTTGCGAATCCGTTCATCGAACGTCCGCGTGTCTTGAAAACAAAAGATGGCTTTACATGATTACCAGCCCGCTCCGGGAACTGTCATAGCGCAGCGGCAAAATTTTTGGGGGCAGGTCTTTCCGGCAGGAAAAGAAAATATGCCTTCTGCAAACCCGCCGTTCCGCACCATCGCAGCCAGCCCCCTGATAAAATCTGGCGCAACGCCAGCTGTCGGCACCCGCGCAAAATAAGGTATGCCCAGTTCCTTCGCCAGATGCCCGTACTCGATCTCGATTTCTACCAGCGTCTCGACATGTTCGCTGACAAAAGCATGCGGATAAATAATGACCGGAACTTTATCGGCGGCGGCGCGGCGCAGTTCGTCAATTGTGCTGGGACCGATCCATTTTTTCGGCCCCACCCGGCTTTGATAGCAGATCGCCCAATCAAGCTGCGCGATCCCTGTTGCCACAGCAATAGCCTTCGCGCTCTCCTCGCACTGCCATTGATACGGGTCACCGTCCGCAATCACATCCTCGGGAAGGCCGTGCGCGGAAAGCAACAGACGCGGCGGCGGCAGGCCACAGCCGGATATTTGTCCAAGCGCCGCTTCATAAGCAATTTTGACAAACTTTGCCGAAGCGCTGATAAAACCCGCATCCAGCGGATAACAACAAATCCGCGCGCAGGGAACATCAAGACCTGCTTTCTTTGCCGCCCTGTCCCATGACTGAAACGAAGAACGCGTCGTCGTCGTCGAATATTGCGGATAAAGTGGCAGCAAAACGATTCGATCCGGCGCATAATCTTTCACTTTGCGCGCAACCTCATCCGTCATCGGACGCCAGTAGCGCATGCAGACGAAAACTTTATGATCCGCTCCCAGCTCTTTCTCAAGCGCCGCCGCCTGCGCCTGCGTATTCGCAAGCAGCGGCGACGCGCCGCCTAGCATCCCGTAACTTTCCCCCGCCTCGCGTTTTGCCCTGCGGCAAGAAATCAGCAACGCGAGTAACCAGCGCAGCGGCAACGGCAGACGAATGATATTTTTATCCATGAAAAAATTATAAAGAAACGGCCTGATCGATGCGGAACCATCCGGCCCGCCCAGGTTAAAAAGCACGACCACGATCCTGCTCACCGCCGCCATTCCCTGATGATCGCAGCAAGCTGTTCCACATGCTCCGGCGGCGTTTCTTTGATAACGCCATGGCCGAGATTGAAAATGAACGGCCCGCCGGAAAGCGCATCGAGAATTTCAGCCGCGCGTTTTTTCAGCGTATCGCCGCCCGCAAGCAGGCAAACGGGATCTAGATTCCCCTGCACCGGGATTTTTTGCTGCAATTCCTGCGCGAATAAAAGCGGGATTTGCGTATCGATGCCGAGCGCATTTACTCCCGCCTCTTCCGCATAACGCTTGTATAAAGCGCCGGAGCCGCGCGGAAAACCTATGACGGGAACACCCGGATATTTTTTTCTCAATGCCTGCACGATCCGTTTCGTCGGCGCAATCACCCAGCGCTCATACCCGTCATCGTCCAGTACGCCTGCCCAGCTATCGAACAATTGCAGGACTTCCGCCCCCGCTTCCACCTGACGCGAAAGATAATGGATCGTCGCATCGGTAATAACATCGATCAGCCTGCCAAAACCCTCGGGATCGCGGTACGCCCATGATTTCACGTGAATCATTTCCCGGCTTCCGCCGCCCTCGACCATGTAGGTCGCAACCGTCCACGGCGCGCCGGCAAATCCGATCAGAACCGTATCGCTGAAACCTTCTGTCCTGAGCTGATTTCTGACCCTTGAAACGGTCTCGCAAACAGGATCGATAACGGCATCGTCGAATTTAATTTTCGCAAGATCGTCCGGACTGCGGACAGGTTCAAGTTTCGGCCCGTCGCCCTCGATGAACTCAAGCCTTTGCCCCAGCGCATGCGGAATGACCAGAATATCTGAAAACAAAATCGCCGCATCCATGCCAAAACGCCGCAAGGGTTGCAGCGTTACTTCCGCGGCCAGCGCGGGATTATAAACCAGATCGAGAAACCCTCCGGCCTTTGCCCTGATCTCACGGTATTCCGGCAGGTAACGCCCCGCCTGACGCATCAGCCAGAAAGGAACCTTTTCCGGTTTTTCTCCCCGCAATGCCTCAAGCATCGGTTTATCCGCGCGATCATTCTGTCGTCTGATAGCTTCCATGGCAGGCATCAAAGCAGATTAAACCTAATCTAAAAAGAAATTTTTAAAGAGTAGTAGTAGATAGTAGGTGCTGTGCAAACCGGGGATTACTCTTTATCCAGTGATTCCCGCACAGCCGCCCCCCTCTTGAACCCGGCCTTTCCCGGCGAGTCGTTTCCCCCCGCTCACATACCCCCAAAAACCGTAACCCCGGATTCACACAGGGAGCGACTCATACCCCTAACCCTCTGACGATTTGGGGAGAAGTTTCCTCCCCGATTTACTCCATGACTTCCAAGGCCCCTTTCCACAGCTTCCCGTGGATAAAAAATCTCGAATCGGGCCCGCTTCTATAATATGCTGATTCCCATGTTCCATGACGCGTTTATAAAACTGGACAAGGATGAATGCCGCAAGGCGCTGGATGAAATCAATCCGGTCCTGGCGGGCTGCCCGTTCAACCCGGCAACCGCAACCGTGCTCTCGCAGGATCTCTCCTTCTATCCCGGCTACCGCTTTCTCGATATCGCCGATTATGAGATCACCCCGCCTTTCCGCAAATTCGTCATTCACAAGCCAGGCCATGTCACCGTGCTGGACTGGACCAATAGCCCGGTTTACGCGCTCAATGATAATGTCCCGCTCGGCCTGACCCGCGAAACGGTAAGGGATTATATCCGCTTCTTCTTTACCTTCGTGCGCGGCCCGCACGGCAAATTCACGGTCGCGGAAAGCGTCGACGACATCGACTGGCGCGAGGAACCCCCACCCGCCGCCCGCAAGGCCATGGGAAAAATGCTCCAGCCCGTCACGGTCAGCGCCCGGAATGTCGACGGCTCGTTCAGCCTGACGGCCTGCATGATCTTCAAAAATACCCTGTACCGCGCGAATATCCATGTCGCGAGAGATGGTCGCGTAACCATGGCGGATGAGGAAATCCTCGCCGAGGACATGCCGGTTCTGGACAGCGCGCTGGGCCAGTAAAATTCCTTTAAAATTCTTTCCCGAAATTCTTGCATTGCGCCCCTATACCTGCTAGAAGTTATATAAAGAACTATAAAAATATATAAAAGGTCAAGGGAATGGCACTTACCGGATGGTTCAATCGCTTCGCTACACAGGGAGCGGCGAATATCGCCAGCGCGGAAGCCGAAAAGCGCGCAAGGGAAGAGGCCGCGCGGCAAACCATGCAAACGGAACTTGCCCGGCTTGAAAGCGCGGCAAACGCCAAAGCGCAGCTCGACTGGCTGGAACACAAGGGCGAACGCATCCGCGACAATTATATCGAGCTTGTCTCCGCCCTTGAGGAAGGCGATGCTTCCGCCGTGACGCAAAGCCTGTTCCCGATGGGCGATCTTGCGCCGGTTGTCGTTTCGCTGCCGGTGCTGGATAGCGATGGCCGCGTAACCTCCATGTGCGAATGGGCGCAGGAACTCTTCCCGGACAGCGCTGCGCATCAGGCGCTCAAAAAAGCATCCGCCGATCCGGCGTCCGTGCTCGCGGAAATCAGGCCAGAAGCAAGGCATTATGAAGCGGCAAAGCAAACGCCGGCGCCCACAGCCGAAACCGTCGCGGAAGAACTGCGCGCGATTGCCGAAGAAATGCAGGTTGTCACCGCGCTGATCAGGCTGGAAAAGTCACTGGGCGCTTCCCCTAAAGACATGACGGCAACGTTCAAAAACCATCTGCCGTCTCTTATCGATAATTACGGACTGGAAAAAACTGTTTCCTGGCTGATAACGGAAAAGCAAGATCGCTCCGCGCCCGCGCTGCTGGCCATCGCCGGATCGAACGCTAAAAACCCGTCCGCCGCAAACGAACCTTTCGGCGCAATTCTGGCGGCATTGCCGCAGGACGCAGACCGCGCTGCTTTCCTGCGCCAGCTTGCGACCGCTGCGCCAACGAAACGTCTTGAAAAAGAACTGAAGATTTTGGCCGCGCAAACCGCGGGCGATTTTATCAGGACTGGTCCGCTTGCCCTGACGGCGCAGCCGCCCGCAGCGCAACAACCTCTGCAACTGTCCGGTAAAATCGCGATCCATGCCGCCGCTGTCGAGCTTGCCGCGCTCACCCCGCCCGCGCAGGACGGCTCCCGCAAGATCAGATACGTCATCGGCGGCGAACTCGCTAAAACCGAAGCGCAGGTCGCGAAGGCGGCGGAGGCCGCGTTCGAAGCGCTCGCGCGGGACAGCGGCATGATGCGCCTGACGGAAACCGGGTGCGTCAGGCCCGCGGAAATAAGCGCGGTCTCCCTCACGCAGCAAAGCGGCACGAACGCTTTTCAGATAGGCTTCATCATCGGCGGCAAGCAGTGGAATGTAACCATGCCGCTAGCGGCGGCCAAGGAGCAATTCGCGCGCCTTGAAAAACTTCCCGGCTTTATCGCAACCGGCGATGGGGATCTGCTTAACCCCGCGCGCATTGCGCTGATTTACTGGGATACCGAAGGATCAAAGCTGAGCTTTGTCAATGACGGAGGTAAACAGATTATGCTGACCGGACTGACCGCGCAGCGGGCGCATGAGATTATGAGCGCCATCAACCGCGGCAACGCCTCCTTCGTCCGCCACCAGCGCCACGCGCTGCTCAATCCCGACCTGATGAGCAGCATCGCTTACGACCGGGAGGAGGGCAAGATCACTTACCAGATCGGCGGCTCAAGCTGGCAATCGAGCGTTGCCGCGAAAGACGCCGCGCGCGTTTTGAAATCGGTGGCGGCGCGGCCCCATTACGCGCAGCTTACGGACAGCGCCTGGCTCAATCTCAACAAGACCGGCGCCCTTCTTTATAATGAAGCGGAAGAACGGCTTGAATATAGCATCGGCGGCAAAAACTATGGGACGAAAATGAACGATATGCAGGCGCGGCGCGTGCTGAATGTCATCGAGGCCTTCGGCAGGGCGCAGGCGTTGCAGCGCGTGGAAAAGTCTTATGAAGGCATCGAGCTGGGCGAGCGGCTTTCGGAACTGAAAATCCCGCGCCGATACCCGCCGCCCCTGTCGCGGCGAAGCCTTCGGGCGCAGACGGCGAATCGCGTTTTGGGCAAGACCTCGCCGATATATTCGCGGTCAGAAAACCATCGCCGGCTTCTTCCGGCCCCGCCCCCTGACCGGGTTAAAACCCGATTTTCTTAGGGTTATGTTAATCACCCTTAACCCCCTGTTAACAAACAGGAATACTTTTCCACAAATTTCGGCGAAAAGGCCGCGCCGCTAGGAAAGCTTTAATAAAGCGGGCGCATAATAAACCCATAACCGCCTGAAACGGGCGGAATCCGGGGAACTCCGGTTCCTTAAGACAAGGGCGCGAAAGTCACGGGTTGGGGTCTGATCTTATGAGTAACAACACTTCGGATATCTTCAGCAACGAGGCAGGCCGCAACGGCCGCTGCCGCATCGCCTATATTCTGGATAACCGCCAGCCTGTGCGCTGCTCGATCATCAGCGACCAACCGCTCTTCTATATGGATTTCGAAGACGAGATCGAGGACGACGAAGCCGGTCTTTTCGATTTCACCGACATCGAGCAGGGCGTCGCCGCGCTGCAGGAAAAAATCGCGGACCTTGGCCGCTTCGGCGAACAGATTACAGAAAACGGCGCGGAAGAGCGCTTCGCCAATTATCTCGAAAACGCGGCCTTCATCACCCGCCCGTTCGAAGAGCAGGGCCATGAACCCGTCGACATCAGGTTTCTGGAAAAGACTCTGCGCCAGAGCCGCCTTGCCGCCGCGCTGCTCGACTTCGCCGGCAAGTATGGCACGAAGCTGCAGATCGATTCGCAAATCGCCGGCGCGCTCTACGACCGCAACGGCGGCAATATCCATATCAATCCGAATATCCGCCGCGAAGACCAGATCCTGTTAGCAGCGCGCGAACTGCGCCGCGTCTGGCAACACAGAAACGGCGCGCTGCTGAACCCGCTCACCTTCCATCCCGATCAGGCCGTGCTCGTCAACCGGGCACAAATTGCCGATCTTACCGTCATCATGGTCCGCATCGCCTGGGAGCTTCAGCTTGCCGGGGAAAAGCAGGTATGGGAGCGGCTTGAAAACTCCTCGATGGCCGACCTCGCCCGCGCTTTCGCCCGCGAATCATATCTTGATTTCCGCACGCTCAATAACGGCGTTGCCCAGAGCGCGGTGTTCGAAAGCTGGTTCCTTTCCGAGCGCTGCCGCAATGAAGATAAGAAGCTGATTCAATTGATGCTTGCCGATTACCAGGGCTACGTCTTCGACACCGGGCAGTCCTCGCAGCACATCACCGCGGAACTCATCATCGCGCTGGGAAGTATGCCCTTCGGCAAGAATTACCTGGCTCCTTATGTGAGCACGATTATGACCGACGCGATTTTCACCGAGGTTCGCGACCGCTCGAACGCGAATTTCCTGTGGTTTATAAAGTTCGAGCGCAGCTTCCGCGAAACGGAACAGGAATTGCAAACCGGTAGGGATGTCTCCGGCCATGAAAATCTCCATGGCCATCCCAACAATAATAAAAACATACGGTTTGGCGACCATGAAAAAGAAACAAAAGTCATTGCCCACCCGCGGGCAGGGCGTAAAGACCCCGCATCTGCGGAAACCGGCGACGCGTCCGGTGGAAATATCATTCAGTTCCGGCACCGGTCCGGCGAAGCATGACGGATCGGAAATGAGAGCGGACAGGCTGATCAGAAAGACCTACCTCAAAAAACAGCATGTACGGCCTGACGGCGAAATCACGATTTACGACCTGACCGGCGTCCCCGCCGGTTCCGTCGAAACCGCAAAGCTCGGCAGTATTCCGCTCATCCCCGAACCCTGTTATGAAACCATCGTCGCGCTGCCCGACGCGTTCGAAACCGCGGATAACATCCTGACATGGTGCGCGGCGCTGATGGCCGAAAGCCCGACCGCCTCGCAGCTCTGGGCGGACGCAAAAAACGCGGGCTGGAGCGTCGGCATCGCCGACCTGCACAGCACCGGCTTCCATCTCGATCTTATCAATAAACAAATCCTGCTCGATCATTTCTCGATGATCCCCGCAGCGCTGGGCCGCTCGGCCTATTTCCGCAACACGCTGCTGATTACTTTTATCCGCGCGCTGCGCGATATATGGCATGAACAGCGCCTTGCGCCTTTCGAAGCCGAATACCGCCCCGAAGACGCCCTGATGCTGGAGCGCGTGCGCGCGGCGGATTGCGACGCCGTCACCGTGCTCGCGGTATGGGAATTGCGCGGCGCGGGCTACGCCGAAATCTGGCGGCATTTGATCGGCTCCGCCGAAGGCGACATGGCGCTGATCTTCACAAGGTTCCTGGAGCGCGACCCGACCGCTTTGTTCGACGGCTCCGCCCTGACCCACGCCTTCCGCCAGTGGTACGCCGACGAAACGCGCGTCGATGGCTGCGATCATGAAACGCTCGAAGCGCTCGACGACATCCTGCTCGGCGCGGGCGAAAGCAAACCCTTCGGCGAAAAACGGCTGGAGGCCGCTGCGCTCGAATCCCTCGCCGTGCTGCCCGACGGCATGCGCTATCTCGCGGGGCTGGGCGACACGATCAAGGACGACCCGTTCTTCTCCGGCCTGCGCGACGAAATCAACCAGACGCACTTATTCCAGTTGATGTACGACATGGAAGTGACGATGGTGAACAACGTGCCGTTCCGGGATCGTACGCTGGCGCGGAAGTTGTTCCCGCTGGGGGATGGGTTGAAGTAAGACTTTTCATTTATAGAGATTTTATCTCCCTGATAAAATCAGAAATTGTTACAAGGTTTCCGCGAACTTCTTCAGGATATTTTAAATGTAGCGGCTTCGGCACGACAAGAACGACTCCGGCGTCTTCCATCTGCTTCATTTGCGTTGCCGAAACACCCTCTTGAAGAGTCAAAAGATGTTTTTTGCCAATCCTGTTTGCTTCATCAACAACCTGACGCCAGCGATCCTTGACCGTAGTTTTTGCTCCCATCATTCTCAATCTGGAAGAAGGAAATTTTTTATCACGATAGCAATCTGCTGAAGGGAATAGAAAATCGGGCTTCTTTCCGTTCTCTGAAACGGCACCGACAGAGTAGGTCTTTCCTTTTACAAAACCCTCTTCATCAAAAATCTTGCTCATATGCAGCTCAAGAGATTTTCCCGAACGCGATTTGCGCCTTTGCATGGTGCTTTGTGCCAAAGAAAGAAATTCATCAACACTGCCAAAGCTCCCCTTTAAAACAGGAGTCAAAACGGCATGTTCTACTGAGCGAAACAGTTCATATTCACAAGAACGCCTTTTCAAAAGTCTGTGATCGGGCGCAAGGCTTCCATATTTTCCAAGCGTTACTGTTTTCTCAATGATCTGTTCACCAGATGGAAATTTTTTCAGCCACTGCGGCGGAATCTCGGAAATATCCAGCCAGCAAGGACTTTTCCTATCTTTCGTTTCCGGTTTGATAATCGCGGCGTCCGGCTCGAAAGAAAGCCATTGTCCGGGTTCTACAGGGCCATATTTCTGCTCAAACAATTCTTCCTCTACCAGATCTCTGCAAAGCCATATTCTGCAATCTTCCATGTCTTTTGATTTTACAGGATGGTGAAATGAAAAAATCACAAGAGCGCCCGTTGCTTCCGGGTCCTGGAAAGGGGATTCTTTTCCTCCCCATTGGGTCACATGAATTTCATTTCTGGTTTTCTGATTCCACAATGTCGCCTGGACTTCCTTTACTACGTCATGCGAATCCGTTCTTGCCTTGAATTTTTTCTTAGGATTGGATTGTTCTTTTTTTATGAAGCTTGGGAAAATCCTGAAACCAATATTCTTTGGCAGATAAAGCCCGACTTGGTGAGCGCCAGTCAGACCCGTATCATTTGCAGACAATCGTTTTACAAACCAGAGATATTCTGGATTGTGAATCTCATCAAGCCAGCTTTCAAAAGTCTGAATACTCATTCTTTCCCTCTGATTTCAGCTTCCTTTTTTCTGCCAGCCAGCCACATTGCCGACTCCGTAATAACACCATTTAAGGGCTTTCTTGTATGGCCTTTAATGGCGCACTCCCATATTGTCAGGATTCGCCAGCCTTCTGTTTTCAGATTTTTCATTGTTTTTTCGTCATTTTCCTTGTTCTTGCCGATTTTCTTACACCAGAAATCAGGACGAGAAGAGGGCCATTTAAAAAGGTGACAGTCATGTCCATGCCAGAAACAGCCATGTATAAGAATCACGGCCCTGTATTTTGAAAGAACCAAATCGGGCTTGCCAGGCAAAGTTCTGTCATGCAAACGAAACCTGAAGCCAAGAGCATGCAGCCCTTTCCTGATAACAAGTTCCGGTTTGGTATTCTTCCCGCGAATACCCGACATCATTTCACTGCGTTTTTCTCTTGTAACTATATCAGCCAATTATCGGTTCCTTATTCGGCAGCCATGAGAGTTTTGTCCTCGGTGATTTGCCGAATATGTGGCAACATTTCATGTGCAAGGAATGACACTACAGGAACGACCACGGCATTGCCAAACTGCTTGTATGCCTGTGTATCAGAAACCGGAATTTTCATTTGATGTCCGTCATGGTCAAAGCCCATAAGTCTTGCACATTCACGCGGTGTCAATCGGCGTGGTCTTGTCCTCTTCTGTTTGACAAGTATTTCCGAACCGTCCTTATAATATCGCGCCGATAGCGTTCTGGCCGTATCATCAGGCCCTACAATGCCGTATCCGAACCCGTTGCCAGCAGCTCTGTGTTTCGCTGCATAATCTTGCAAATACTTCCAGAGTTTGGGCGTTAAAGTATATTTTGAATCAACTTCATCTTTGGAGAAAAGAATACTTTTCATCTTCGGCCCTTTTGAAGGCTCGGGGATGCGAATATCCTTGAACCGGAACCCGGTATTCTCACGAGTGCCAACGATAAAAGTCCGTTCACGGTGTTGCGGCACAAAAGCCTTCGCATCGATTACTTTCCAGTCAACCGTATAACCAAGTCCTTCTCTTAGCGCATCAATGATAACCTTGAAGGTCAGACCCCCATCATGGGATACAAGATTCTTGACGTTCTCCAGCAGGAAAGCGGCGGGGCGATGATGTGCAAGAATACGCACAATATCAAAAAACAGGTTGCCCTGATCCGCGCATTTGAATCCATGTGGCATACCAAGCGCATTTTTCTTTGATACTCCGGCTATGGAGAACGGCTGACATGGAAATCCTGCCAGCAACACATCATGCCGGGGAAAATCCTTCGCCTTCGTTTCTTTGATGTCCCAGAAGAACGGATGGTCGGCAGTCTCGAAGTTCGCTGCATAGGTTTCACGGGCATATTTATTTAATTCACAGGTGGCAACGCATTCACCGCCAACGCTCTCGAACCCCTTCCGCATTCCTCCAATACCTGCAAAAAGATCTATAAATGTAAAGGCTGAGGGCTGTCGCCTCTGCGCTTCATATCGCTCTTGCGCGATATCTTTAAGCATTTCGATAACTGGCGATCTAGGAACTGTCTCGCCTTTCTCCCACCGCTGGATAGTCCGGACAGTATATGTTGTCCGGGCCGCAACCTCTTCAAGAGATAGTCCGGTACTTTCCCTTAATTTTCTGAATTTGGTTTCGGCTGATGCCATGGCGGGAACTCCTCAGGATGGGGACTCTTTACGACATAATGGCACGATGATTCCCCATCGTAAAGATGCCATGTTCCTTGAATGTTCTTAATCCGCAAATTAGAATCATCTCCCCCTCATCCGACCTTCGCGACGCTACGGCGAAACATCGGGGGCGAGGGGAGAAATAGAGGGGAGAAATAATTGATGATTAATTATCTTTTTCCGCCGACAAAATCTTCCCGCTCTTGATATCGACGAACACGACATACTCGTAAAACCCCGCCTTGACGTCGATTTCGTAGGCGTCGAACTTGCCGTAGCGCGAGAACTTCGTTTCCTTGATCTTGCCGCGCCCCTTGTCTCCCGACAGGGATAGCGCATGTTGTAACGCTCTAGCTTCCGCGTCTTCCTGCGTTATGCCGCCCGCCGGCACGCTCGCATCCGGGGCGGGGGTGTCGAGCTTGTGCTCTAAAATCGCCCCCGTATTGCCGTCGACCTCGACCTCCATGATCGCGCCGTCCTCGATCCGGATCTCGAATTCATAGACGATGCCGCCGGTCAGGGTCTTGGTGTCGGTTTCCTGGATGATGCCGGGCTCCGCTTTAAGCGCGATGAACTGCGCCTGCTCCTGCGTCACCTTCCCCCCTGCCGCAAAAGCGGCGGCGGGTGCGAGCAGGGCCGTTATCATAATCAGAATGAAGGCTCTCATATCTCTATTATACTCCTGCAAAGACCCCCACTAAACACTATTCACCATGCGCTATCCGCTATAATATTCCTTATGGCTAAAAAGCCCGTTAAAGACCTCTATATCCACCTTATTTCCGACGCGACCGGCACGACGTTGCAGGGGCTCGCGCGCGCCTGTCTTGCGCAGTTCGACAATATCACCCCGGTCGAGCGTTTCTGGCCGCTGGTGCGCACCGAAAAACAGCTGGGGCGCGTGATCGAAGACATCGCCGAATATCCAGGGCCGGTCCTTTATACGCTGGTCGACAAGACGCTGCGCAAGAATCTGGAAAAACACTGCAAGAAACTCGAAATCCCCTGCATGGCCGTGATGGACCCCCTCATCAAGGGGTTGTCGGCCTATCTGGGGCAGGTGCCCGCCGGCATTCCGGGGTTGCAGCACGTTCTCGACGAAGCCTATTTCCACCGCGTCGACGCCGTCGACTTCGCGCTCTCTTTCGATGACGGGCGCAATCTCGATGGCATCGAGGACGCGGACGTCGTGCTGGTCGGCGTCTCGCGCACTTCCAAGACCCCCACCTGCATTTTCCTTGCCCGCCGCGGCATCCGCGCCGCGAACATTCCCTATGTTCCCGGCGTGCCGTTCCCCGACCGCGTCGTAAAATTAAAAGGCCCGCTGGTCGTCGGCCTCACCGAATCCCCGGACCGCCTTGTCCATTTGCGCCGCAACCGGCTTAAAGCGGACAAGCAGGACAAAAAACACGGCGACAACACCTATCTCGACCCGGAAAAAGTCGAGGCGGAGATTCAGGAAGCGCGCCGCTATTTCACCAAAAACGGCTGGCCGGTCATCGACGTGACGCGCCGCTCGGTCGAGGAGACGGCGGCGGAAATCCAGTTGTTGCTGCAAAAACGAAAAACAGGATTCGCGGGGCGTGGAGACCAGGATTAAAACCGGGCTAATCGGGCATCCAGTGGCGCACAGCCTCTCGCCGCTGCTGCACAATCACTGGATAAAATTTTACGGCTTTCCCGCGCTCTACCAGGCGGTGGAGATCGCCCCGGGCAAGCTTGATGAGTCCGTGCGGCGGCTGGTCGAGGAAGGCTTTATCGGCTTTAACGTGACGCTGCCCTATAAGCAGGACATCATCCCGCTCTGCCAGAGCATCGACGAAACCGCGCGGCGCATCGGCGCGGTCAATACCGTCGTCGTGCGCGAGGACGGACGCCTGCGCGGGCTCAACACCGATTCCTACGGTTTCGTTGAAAATATTCTCGCTTCCGATACTAAAAAGGATCTCTATGGCGGTTCCGCGCTGGTGCTGGGCGCGGGCGGCGCGGCGCGGGCGGTCGTCCATGCGCTCCTCACGCTGGGGGTGCGCGATATTAAAATCGCCAACAGAACGAAAGACAAGGCGCTGGAGATCGGCGCGGTCTTTCCCAGCAAGGCGGTCGAATGGGCGGAGCGGGCGAAGGCTGCCGAAGGCGTCTCCATCCTCGTCAACACCACCTCGCTCGGCATGACCGGGCAGCCCCCGCTGGAGCTCGATTTGCAATATTTGCCAAAAGACGCGCTGGTGTGCGATATAGTCTATAAGCCGCTGGAAACGGAGCTTTTAAGGAACGCGAAGGCGCGCGGCAACCCTGTTGTGACCGGCATCGGCATGCTGCTGCATCAGGCGCGCCCCGCCTTCCGCGAATGGTTCGGCATCATGCCGGACGTGGATGAGGAAGTGCGGCAAAAAATGTTGCAGGGTTTAAAATGAGCTTGGCGCGCATGCAAAATTCACCACGAAAGCACGAAAACACGAGTTATATTTGTATTCGTGTTTTCGTGCTTTCGTGGTTAAAAAGAAAGCAACGGACATGATCGTTGTTGGCCTTACAGGTTCGATAGCGATGGGCAAAAGCACCGCGGCGAAGATGCTCGCGGAAATGGACGGCGTCGCCGTGTTCTGCTCGGACGAGGCGGTAAAGCGCCTTTATAAAGACCCCGAAGTAATCGAATTAATCAGGCGGAGATTCCCCTCATCCTATGACGGTAAAACCGGCGGCATCGACAAGAAAAATCTGATCGCCGAAATCGGTTTCGATCATGAAAAATGGGATGATCTCGAAGCAATCCTCCATCCTTTTGTGCGCCGCGAGCAGGATAAATTCCTGCGCCTGCAACAGGTGGCGGGTACGAAAATCGCGGTTCTCGACATCCCGCTTCTTTTTGAAACCGGCGCGCAAGAGCGCGTCGATTATACGATCTGCGTTACCGCCTCCCGCGTTCCCGCTGCCTCCCGTATTATACAGGAGCAAAGGATCGCCGAGCGCATTCGCGAAGGCGTCATTACCGAGGAAAGCTTCCGCTTCCGTCTGGAACGCCAGATGCCCGATGAAGAAAAGCAGGCAAAGGCCGATTTTATCGTGCCAACGGGCGGCGGCTTCGATTATACTAAAGATGAGCTGCAAGGGATTGTTAGTACACTAAAAAAGGATCTTGGCAATGGCCATGAACATCGTCGCTTTCCGCCACACAAACTCTGACGGGCTGGGCTCCATCGCCCATATCCTTAAAAAAGCGGGCGAGCACCATATCTATTTCGACACCTATCTCGACGAGCTGGGCCATTTCGACGCCTTGGCCCCGGACCTGCTGATCGTTCTGGGCGGCGCGCCAGGCGTCTATCAGGAGGACATCTACCCGTTTTTAAAGGCCGAGCGCATCATACTGGAAAAAAGACTGGCCGCCGACCTGCCGACGCTGGGCATCTGTCTTGGCGCGCAGCTTATGGCCGCCGCGCTGGGCGCTAAGGTTTACAAAGGGCCGAACGGCTCTGAAAAAGGCTGGCACGAATTGAGCGTCAACGAGGCGGGGATGAAAACCCCCGTGCGCCATTTTGACAAAAGCCAGACCAGCATGATGCAGTGGCACGGCGATACGTTCGACTTGCCGGAGGGCGCGACCCTGCTGGCCTCGAGCGAAAAATACCGCCACCAGATTTTCTCCTGGGGCAAAAACGCCTTCGCCATGCAGTGCCATATCGAGGTCAACCAGCCGCTGCTCAAAAGCTGGATGGTGCAGGCGGCGGGCGATGCCGCCGACGGCAGGATCGATCTTGATAAAATCCGCACCGGCAACGCGGCGCATGAGGAAAAGCTGGTGCGCCAGACCGAAGCTTTTTTCATGGAATATCTTTCGCAGATCAAAGAGGTGCGCGCCGTTGCTTGAGATCGTTCTGGATACCGAAACCACCGGCATGGAACCGGCGCAGGGCGACCGGCTGGTGGAAATCGGCTGCGTCGAGCTTTTCAACCAGGTCCCCACCGGGCGCACCTTCCATGTCTATATCAACCCCGAGCGCGACGTCCCGGCGGAAGCCGTCGCCGTGCACGGCTTGACGCGCGAGATGCTGAAGGACAAGCCGGTCTTCTCGCAGATTTACGTCGATCTTCTCGAATTCATCGGCGACGGCAGGCTGGTGATCCACAACGCCGCCTTCGATATGAAATTCATCAATGCCGAACTTGCATCGGTGGGCCATGCGCCGATCCCTTCCAAGCGCGTGACCGACTCCCTGCTGGTCGCGCGCGAAAAATTCCCCGGCTCTCCGGCCTCATTGGACGCGCTTTGCCGCCGCTTTAATATCGATCTCTCATCCCGCGAACTGCACGGCGCATTGCTCGATGCGCAGCTTCTCGCCGCGGTCTGGCTTGAAATGATGGGCGGCCGCCAGCACGGCCTCGGTCTGGGTGATGATAAAACTGCCGCGCCCGAACAGGCCGCGATATCCGTCGCCGCGCAGCGCCTTCGCCCGCACCGCGAGCCGCGCCCGCACGCGCCCAGCGCCGATGAACTGGCGGCGCACTCTGCGCTGATGGAAGAACTGAAAGACCCTCTCTGGGCCACTCGTCCGGCGGAGCCCGAAGAAGCCGAGGCGGCTTAGGCCGATTTTTTCTTTTCAGGAATAGAATGATCCTTGACCTGCGGCCCGCCGAAGCGTTTGCGGTAAAGCGCTTTGAAATTGACCGGGCTCAGGAAGAAGGGCAGGTAGCCCGCCTGCTGCGTCAGGTCCGAAACGATCGCCCGCACATAAGGGAACATGTAGTTCGGCATTTCGATCAGCAGCAGCGGATGGATCTTGTCGGCGGGCACGTCCTGCAGCGTAACCATCATCCCGTATTCAAGCTCGATGATGAAGGTCGACATCTCACCCTTTTTCGCATGCACCGAAACGTAAAGCGCGACTTCATAACTGTTCTCATAACCGGGCACTTCGACCTGGCGCGCGTCCATCGAGAAATCGACGTCGATTTTGGATTCCCCCGCCGCCTTGCGCAGCGGCATCGGCGCGTTGGGATTTTCAAACGACAGATCCCTGATATATTGCGCATGGATGATGACGGGCAGGCGGTCAACCGAACTCACGCCCTCGGGCATATCGGGCGGGGGCATCGCCGGAACTTCATCTGCCGGCTTGCCGGTATCGTCGTTTTTTTTCCTGGCCACTTCTAAATCCTTCCGTTTGTCAGTTTCCGCGATTATTGCAAAAAAACGCCCCGCATCTCAAGGCTTATCCTGCTCATCCACCCGTTCATATTCAGCTTCGATGACGTAAGGATCGCGCGGCGAACCGCCTTCGGCTGTATTGAACTTAACCTCGAAGTGCGCGGCGAGCCGCTTGCGCAGCCACGTCCTGAACCGGGGCTCCATCAGCGAAAAACCGATAATATCGGTGAAAAACCCCGGCACCAGCAGCAAAACCCCCGCTATGCCGATGCAGAACCCGTCAAAAAGCTCCGCGACCGGCATCTCGCCGCGCTCCATCGCCGCCTTGACCTTGAACAGCGTCGCCAGCCCCTGCTGCCGTAACAAAAACGAGCCGGCGATAGCCGTCAGCACGCAAAGCGCCAGCGTGTTGAAAACCCCCAGCGCGCCGCCCGCGATGACGAAAAGGGCAACCTCTGTTAACGGGATGATAACGAAAATAGCGAACAATAGCATAAGATTTAAATCCCAAACCCTTGCTCTTTATGGCACAGGGCTTTAATTAAGTTAAGGAATCTCTGTCCCATAAGTTAACATATTGGGCGCAAAGATGTGATATAATACGAAAGTAAGGAAAACAAAGGATTTTTTGGTGCCGGCAGATATTCTGATTTACGCGATCGTGGCGGCGGGGCTTGTTTTCTGGCTGCGCAGCATTCTGGGCACCCGTAGCGGCGACGAGCGCCAGCGCCCGAATCCGTTCACGCCCCCGCGTCCCGAACCCCTAAAAAACCAGCCGGCCGCGGAAGTGGCGGCGGGGCAGACCCACGGCATCCTCCCCGAGCAGCCCGCCGACCTTAATGCGGGCCTTGAGCGCAACATGAGCATCGAGAATCAGAACGCCGAGCGCGCGCTGCTGGAAATCGCCCGCGCCGACCGTTCGTTCGAGCTGCCGCATTTTCTCAGCGGCGCGCAGGATGCCTTCATCCTGATTATCGAATCCTTCGCCGCGGGCGACAAGGAAACCCTGCGCGGGCTTCTCGCCGCTCCGGTCTTTACCGCCTTTGAAAAAGTCATCGACGAGCGCATGGTAAAAAGCGAAAAGGCCAGCGTTGAAATCCACGCGATCCGCAAAACCGAAGTGCTGGATGCGCAAGTGCGCGATAAAACCATCTTCATCACTGTCCGCTTCACCGCCGATGAAACCAGCATCGTCCGCGATCAGGGGGGCAAGGTCGTGTTCGGCGATCCCGAGCGCGTCACCGAAACCATCGACGTCTGGACGTTCGCGCGCCGCCTCAAAGGCGCCCGCGAAGCCTGGCAGCTCATCGCCACCCGCGAAGACGCCGGCGACCAGCTCTCCGGCTCGACGGTTCCTGATACAAAGTAAAATAAGTTTTTCACCACAGAGCGCACAGAGAACACGGAGTTTACACAGAGTTTTTCCATTTTCTCTGCGATTTCTCTGTGATCTCTGTGCGCTCTGTGGTTTAAAAGAACCATGCGCATTTTTCTGCTTTTTATTCTGCTTCTTTTTTCAGCCTGCACCGCAGCGCCGCCGGACAAGGAAAAACTGCCGCTGGTGCTCGAAGCCGCAGATTACGGCGATCTGCCCGGCTGGAAAAAAGACGATCACGCGGCGGTTCTCGCTGCGCTCACCCGTTCCTGCGAACGCATTCTAAAGCGTCCCGTCGATCAGGCTTTCGGCCCTGACGGCATCGGCGGCGTTTACGGCGACTGGCAGCCCGCCTGCCGCGACCTTCCAAACGTCAAGCAGGGACAGGCGCGGGAATTTTTCGAGCGCTGGTTCACGCCCTATAAAGCCACCACGGAAGAAGCCGGGAGCGAAAGTCTGTTCACCGGTTATTATGAACCGATGCTGCGCGGCGCGAAAACCCGGCAAGGCCCCTATACCGTGCCGCTGCACACGCGTCCTGTCGACCTTGTCATGGTCGATCTCGGCGAATTCCGCGATGAACTCAAGGGCCAGCGCATCGCAGGGCGCGTCATCGACGCGCACTTAAAACCTTACGAGGATCGGGCGAAGATCGTCGAGGGAAGCTGGCCGTACAACGACAATGTGCTGGTCTGGGTCGACGATCCGGTCGATGCCTTTTTCCTGCATATCCAGGGCTCGGGCCGGGTCGAGCTTCCCGACGGAAAAGAAATCCGCGTCGGCTATGACGGCCAGAACGGCCATGTCTATTACGCAATCGGCCGCGAACTCATCAGGCGCGGCTTCATGGAAAAGAACGAGGTCTCGCTGCAATCGATCCGCAAATGGCTCGATGATCATCCTGGAGATGCTGCTGAAATCATGAATCTCAACCGCTCCTATGTCTTTTTTAAAGAACTGAAAGAAGAAGGCCCGCTCGGCGGCGAAGGCGTGGCGCTCACGCCTGAAAGATCCCTGGCCGTCGACCGCTCGAAAATCCCTTATGGTGTTCCTTTATGGGTCGATATCGAATCCCCCGTCGACGGCGAGCCGGGATTGCGGCGGCTGATGATGGCGCAGGACACGGGAGGCGCGATCCGCGGCGCGGTGCGCGGCGACGTCTTCTGGGGCCACGGCGAACGCGCCGAGCATCTCGCCGGCTACATGAAGGCCAAAGGCCGGTACTGGCTTTTGTTGCCCAAACGGTAAAAATATGGCCATGGATGCTTTTCTTGTGCCTTTGCTCGAAGCTATATTGTACGTGATCGTTTATCTCTGGGATCTGTGCCGCGCGCTGATTCGTTTTATCGGCCACCGTAAATGGAAAAATTTTCGGGAGGATATCCGCACCGGCAACAGGGAGCGGCCTTATTTGTTGCCACCGGATAAAATCAGGGATTCTCTGCGGGAGCGCATATTGGAAAAACGCCGGCAAGCGGAAATTCAGCGTAAAAATAAAGATTCCGGCGGCCAATAAACCTGGCTCGTGTTTTATAATGAGAAAGTGAGCGGGGGAAAGGGCTGAGGGCTCGGTGTCAGCCCGTAAGCGCCTTTCCGCAAAATCGATTCCTCGACCGCCCGCATCATGTCGCGGATATTGCGCTTGCCCGCCTTCAGCTCGGCAAGGATGCCCGACGATGAAATATCGAAAGCGGGCGTATCGATAAAGCACCAGCCGCTTTTGCGGCCCACCAGATCTGCCGCATGCTCGACATATTTATCGGCGGCATAATGCGCGGCGGGACTGGCCAGCGCGTCATCGCGATAACCGGCGCGGGCCAGCACGGCGATTTCGTGGTTGTCTATAATTTCCTGCCAGTTCTTCCACTCATGAAAGTGGGCGAGATTGTCGGCCCCCATGATCCAGATGAACTCATCATCCGGATAAAGCGCCTTGATTCTCTGCAGCGAATGCGCGGTTTCAGTATCGGGAAAAGTCTTTTCGATATCGGTGGGCACGATCCACGAATGGCCCTCGGCCATCAGGCCGCACCATTCCATGCGGTCTGCGAGCGATGCGTAGATTGCCGGGTCCTTGAGCGGGCTTCCCGGCGTCACCATCAGCCACACTTCATCAAGCTTCAGATAATGATAGGCGAAAAAAGCGGCGACGAAATGCCCGTAATGCGGCGGGTTGAAAGAGCCGCCGAAAATCCCGATCCGTTTTTTGCCCGCCTGCCCGTCCATTTCCCTAAAAATCCCCTTGATCGATAGACATAATCATGATTAACTGCGAGCATAATCGCAAAAAAACGATATGGCAAGAAAATGGAAGAATTGCCGCCAAAGATTCATTTTATGTACGACCCCGGCAAGGAACCGGACGCTTCTTTCGCGCGCATGCTTGTCCGGGAACTGGGGCAGGCCAGGCTTGAAAATGCCGATAAAGTAGTAAGCATCGGCGGCGATGGCATGCTCCTGCGCGCGCTGCACAACGCCCCCGGGAAAAAAGTCGCGGGCATAGTTTCACCCGGCAGCGCAAGCCGCGGTTTCTGGACCAACCGTGGCATCGAGAACGCCGCTGATTTAACAGTTCTCTTTCAAAAGGCGGGCAGTTACAAGGTCAAACCGCTGCGCCTCGATATCACGTTTGCCGACGGCTCGCAGAAAACGCGTTACGCCTACAATGATGCTTCTGTGCGCTGGATCGACAAGGATCTGTCCGCCTGCCTGCGGGCGGAATTCGACGTGCCGGAAACCGATGTCAGCGTCCAGTCCATGCTGGTGAACTTAAAGGTAACTTTCGCGAGCGCCGTACTCGGCCCCCGGCGCGTGATGGGCGGCGCGCTGCTTTTTGCTACGGCCCTGGGATCGACCGCGATGAACCGGAGCAATGGCGGTCCGTCCCTGGATATCCGCAATGAAGGCATTATCCTCAACGGTCTGGGCATCAGCGAGCCCGCAAAAGGCTTCAATCCGGTCGTAAACGGCAGCAGCACCGTATTCGATGTCGAGGTGCTCTCGCCGGACAAGCGCCCGGTGATGGCCGTCTATGACAGCTTCGCCGTGAAAAACAATGAAAAAAACAGCCCCGTGGCCGCATTGAGAGTATCGATGGCGGAAGACCGGGCCGCTCAGCTCGTCCTCGCTGACGATCCCGGCCTGCGGGCTTATTCAGCGATGATGCCGTAGACGGCCCGATTTATCAAAAGTCTTGATATATAGACATAATTCTGCTTAGGTGGTTAAGCAAAATCAAAAGACAAGGGCCAAATTTTAAGGGAAGGAATTCATGGGTTATATCTCTCAAATCTATACTCCGGAACAAACCTCGCCAACGATGACCGACCGGTATCATTTTACAACCGGTTACGGCTACTGGCTCGAGGGGCGTGCCGACAATCCCGCCATCGCCTATATCTTCGGCCGTAAAGAGGCGGAAGGCGGCAGCTATACAGTCGAAGCAGGCATCGAGGGCATAATCGATATAGTGAAGCGCTGGAAAGCCTACGGCCTGCTGCCCGAGGACAGGCAATGGCTGAACCAGCAAGGATACCCTGAAGAATATATCAACTGGATTCATGAATCGCTCAAGGATAACGCCAAAATCCAGATTGATGTCTGCCGCAAAAAACTGTTCTTTCCGCAGGAGCCGGTCGTCCGTATCAAAGGCTCGATAGCCCTGTTCAAAATGCTGGAGTCGGTCAATCTCTGCCTCGAAAACGGACAGAACGCCTATTCAACGCACGGCGCGCGCATGGTGGAAGTCCTGGAGCGCGAGGTTGCGAGTGGCGCGCCGAAAGGCGTCGTCAGTGTTCAGAATCTGCGTCGCGGACCCGCTCTTGGCGCCGCGCTCGAATCGTGCCGCGGCCTTGCCCACGGCGGCTATAAATCGACCTCGACAGGCCGCGCCGCAGAAATGTTCGGGATCAAGTTTGCCGGCACTATGGATCATGCCTGGGTGCAGACGCATTTATACCAGCTGAATAAAGAGCCCGGCGCGCCCACGATGCAAGATCTCTTCAGGATGCGGGATGAAGGGCGGATCGAAGAATTGCAACGAGCGCTCAGCAAGGATGCGTTCAGAAGTTATTCATTCTCCAATCCCAATAACGGAATACACCTGACGGACACTTACGATACGATTGAAGGAATAGAAGATTCCATTACTGTAATTAAAGAGTTAAGAGAGTTGGGCTTTGGCAAAAACTACGGCATGCGCTTTGATTCAGGAAATCTGGTCGAATTTTCAAAAATCGCTTTGCGCCGCCTTGCCGAAAGAGATGATAACGGCGATCTTCTCGACGCGCTGCCATCCGGGCTGAGCCTTCCGGAAATATCCCACACAGACCTTTTAAAATATGCAGAAAAAAGCTCGGATGCGCCTTTTACCGCCGTATCGGATGGGGTCGACGTCTATTCCGCGCAGGACATGCGTACCGCGGGGGGCCTACATCAAAGCCTACGGTGTTGGCACGGCGGGTTCGCATGTTGCTCCGCTAGGTCTTGTGCAGAAGGTTTCCGCCATGTATATGTGGCCCCTGAACGGCGCTCCCATGCCGTCCGGCGAAAAAATGACGCCGACAATGAAAATCGTGTCCGCTTCGCCCGCAAAATCCTCGAATCCCGGTAATCTCAATTCGCGCCGTTTCTATGGTGAGGATGGCAAGCTCTCGCATATCGTTATTTTTGACGAGGATCTGGGCTTTGATCCGCAGGCGGAGATCGTCGATCTCAGGGATTTTTCCATTAAAAAAAACCAACCCTGGCGGCGCGCGTTACGAGGATATTCTTGAGCCGGTTTTCGATGCGCAGGGCCGCTATGTCTATCAGGATCCTCCGAAAAAACCGGACCATTCCGGCAGTTCTTTTATGGTCACAGATCTTGAACACATGGCCGCAGAAATCAGGGCGGAGCTTGAAACGCTGCCCGATGAAATGCGCATCATCCAGCGCCCGCGCGAGCAGGTTTTAAAGGAAAAGCTGATGGAAGCATTTGAGGCGGCGAAAAAAGCCGGAGGATCTCTCACTCTAAATGTTGCCGAACTCGAAGCTGGCCTGCCGCCGGAGCAAAAACATATTCCTGTCTATCTGGACATTCTTTTATATGAGCAGCGTCTTGAATGCGAGAACAGGCATGACATGCATACATCCTCCTCGGGCGTCGGCAAATACAAGGAACGATTTGAGCATTCATAAGGAAAGGCAAATGCAATGAAACTTTTTAATCATAACGGCCTTAAAACCGCCATCATCAATCTGTTTATCGATCCCGAGAACGGATTTTTAAAGCCGGGTCTGACCGACGAACAGGGCGGCGTTCTTTATGTTCCCGGCGGCGAGGAGATCGCGCCGGTCATGGGCGATATCATCAAGGGCAGCAGGGGATCGATCTTTATTTTAGGTCAGGATTATCACCCGCGCAACCATATCAGTTTCATTGTCAACCATCCCGGCGTCATGGAATACCGCATCGAGCAGTTTAAAAAATTCCTGAAGCAAAACGGCCAGCCGGCTCCTGCAAGCGCCGAAGAACTTTATGAGAGGGCGCAGCAGCCGGTCCATTTCTTCAACGGCATTGACAATCCGCCCGCCTCTTTTCCCTTCCCGGAAATCGTCCTTGATGAAAACCGCAATATTATCGGCTTGAAGGAAGAAGACGGCCGCATCCGGCAGGTGCGGGTTGAAACCTCATCGGGTCTGGAGCCCGGTAGCAGGGATCGCGGCCGTGTCGCCAGGGTGCTGGATGAATATCACCGCAAAACTTTCGACCAGTACCGCGCCGAAGGCAGGCTGCTAAGCACCCAGACGCTCTGGACCGTGCACTGCGTGCAGGGAACCGAAAGCTGCCTGTATCCGATGGCTCTGAATCTGCCGCTGGGTTTGCAGCAAAAACTGGCGGGAAACCTTGCGGCGCAATACATTCAGCATCATGACGAAAAAACCGACAATACATTCTGGGTTATCCGCAAGGGGATCGACTCAGAAGTGGATAGTTACGGCATCGGTGTCGAAAACGATGGAGAAACGCTGACCAAGGCCTGGGAAATTTTTGGCCATATCGCGAAAGAGTTGAAGCGAAAAGGCTGTGAGCAGGTCATCATCAATGGCGGCGGGCTCGCCACGAATTTTTGCACGGAATTTTCCTTCAATAATGTGGACGATTTTCTCGCCGGACACTTCAAGATGCGCGGTATGAAAACGCAGATTAATTTCGTGCCTGAAATCAGCCGTGGCATCCCCATTCCGGGCGGCATCGAAACCCCTTTCAGCCTCGACGGCACGGAAGGCAGGCTGCAGCGGCGGGGCATTGGCACAATCTCGGTTGCCGATATACTTGCCTTGAGCCCTAAACCTGCCGGCCCCCGCGCCGCTTTTCCGCAGATATCGCCGCGGTAATAGAGTCATACCCAAATAAAAAACCCCGCCGAAGCGGGGTTTTTATAATTTGGCTTTACCAAAGGGCCTAGAGGCCTTCGGAAGAGCACCCGGCGGCGTCCGCCAGCGCTTCATCAAGGCCGCTGCCGAAGCCGTAGGTTACGCTGCCGCCCGCGCCCGCGGCGCCCGCCGCATCGCTCCAGCAATTGACGTCTTTATTGCCGCCGCCTTGCTGTTGGCCGCCGCCCTCGCTGCCGCCCGCTGCCGGTTCAATACCAGCGAGATCTTCTGCGCTCTGTCCACCCGCTGCCGGGGCCAGTGCGGCCAGGGCAAAGGCGGGATCGACAAACGGCAGGCCGTTCAGCGTGAACTGGACGTTGCCGGTGAACGGGCCGAATTCGCCGAACTGACGAAAGATGTCTTTCTGGTCGATCTCCGGCGACAGGATGTTGCCGAAGAAGAACAGGCCGAGCGTGCTCAGGTCGTTGAAGTGGAAGAACCTGCTCTCAAGGAACGCGAACACATCGGCGCCGATCAGGTCGTTCGTGTCGGACGGTCGAACGGTTCCGAACGGCGTGACGAACGTGCTGTCCGTCGCGTCGAGGATCGTCGGCGTGCCCGGGTTGAAAAACGCGCCGTTGGCAAGCTCGACGAAGAACGCGCTCTGACCGTTGAAGAACTGGCTCCCGATCGTGTCGCCAACCAGGTTCATGTCCGCGAAGAACTCGCTCTCGCCGAACTGGAACGGCGCAAAGCGCAGCGCGGTCTCGCCGAAGTTGAAGACGTTGCCTTCGCCCGTCAGGTCGATTGCGCCGCTTTCAAAGACGGCATGGACCGGGTTGTTCGTGAAGACGTTGCCCGAAACGATGACATCGTCATGGCCCGGGCCCGCGACGAACAGGCCGAAATTGCCCGAGTTCTCGATCGTGTTGCCGGTGATCTCCGAGTTAAAGCCGGTCAGCTCAACGCTGGGCCCTTCGCTTTCGCCGCCGCCTTCAAAGAAGCCGCCGAGGTTGAAGAGCATGACGCCGTTATCGCCCGATTGATCGGCATGGTTCGCGTCGACCAGTACGTTGAGGTTCGCGCCGAGTACGTCGATGCCGTCGTCCAGCGAGTTCGAAACGTCGTTGCCGACGATCTCGACATGCGTGTAGCCCTCGCCCTCGTAGCCGAATTCGCCGATGGCGAGGACATGGATGCCGTCGCCGCCGAAGAGGCGCGCGCCCTCCGGCGTGCCGGAATTTCCGATGACGTTATTGGCGATCCGCGTGTCGCCGGACAGGATGACCTGTACGCCGTCATCGCCGGTGGTGTTAACAGTGTTGCCGTCGATCACGACCGAGTATTCCTGGAACCCGTCGCCGCTGTCGAACCCTTCGGAATACCCATCGCTGCCGAAGACGTTGCGGACATGGATGCCGTCGGCGCCCCAGAAGTCGCCGCCGTCATAGTACGAGCTCTCGCCGTAGCCGGCATGGGTGACGTTGTTGCCGCTGATGACCGTCGCGCCGGAGTCGATGACTTCGATGCCGTCGTCCGAGGTGACGTCAACCGTGTTGCCGATGATGTTGACCGCGTAGTTGTAGAAGCCTTCGCCATCGGTGCCGATTTGCTGCTGGCTGCCGCCAAAAACGTTACGCACATGGATGCCGTCCGCGCCGTAGCCGTCGGCCCCGTCATAGCCCACGCCGCCGCCCGCGCCCGCATTGGTCACGGTGTTGGTGTCGATCAGGGTGCGGCCGGAATAGACGACTTCGATGCCGTCATCGCTGGTGACGTTCACGGTGTTGCCGCGGATGACGAGTTCGTAATCGTCATCGCTGCCATAGCCTTCGCCGTATCCGATGCCGGCAATGGTCGGCTTGAGGCCGCCGCCTACATTGCGGACATGGATGCCGTCCGCGCCGTAATCGTCGTTATCGAGCGCGATCGAAACCGCCTCGCTGCCGCCTTCGCCGGCGTTGGAAACAATGTTGCCTTCGATCAGCGTACGGCCGCCGTCGGTCACTTCGATGCCGTCATCGCCCGTGGTGTCGACGGTGTTGCCCAGAACGCGCAGCGCCCAGCCCGAAGAGCCTTCGCCGTAGACGTTGCTGACCTGGATGCCGTCATTGCCGGAGTCGGTCACGGTGTTTTCGTAGATCTTGACGTCGCTGGAGCCGTCGACATCGATGCCGTTGTTGCCGGCCATCGTGACTATGTTGCCTTCGCCGATGCGGATCCAGTCGCCGTTTTCGACATGGATGCCGTCGTTGCCGGCGCGGTTGACGATGTTGCCTTCGACTTTCAGGTAATCGCTGTCCTCGACGCGGATGCCGTTGTCCTGCGTACGGGCGACATCGTTACCGGAGATCGTCGCGCCATAGCTGTCGGTCACGTCGATGCCGTCGTCGCCGGTAAAGCGGATGCGGTTGTTGGCAATCGTGATGTTCAGCGCGTTATCGGCGTCGATGCCGTCATCGCCCGCGAGGAAGACGCGGTTGCCATCGACTTCTACGTCTTCGCTGTCGTCGATCTTGATGCCATTGCCGGTGACAAGGCCGATCAGGTTGCGCAGCACTTTCGCGCCGAAGCTCTCATCGACTTCGATGCCGTTGTCGCCCGCGCGGAACGATCTGTTGTCCTCGATGCGCGCGCCGCTGTTGCCGTTGACGTCGATGCCGTCATCGCCCGTGCGGACGGTGCGGTTGTTGTGAACGTAAACATTCTCGCCGCCATCGACCAGGATGCCGTCCAGCGTTACGTCGCGGACGACGTTGCCCGCCACTTCGACGTTGTTGCTCGGATCGACCCAGATGCCGTTGCCGCCGATAAAGTCCAGCGTGTTGGCGAGGATCGTGACATCGTTGCTGTCGGTCAGCTTGATGCCGTTGCCGGTGATACCGGTCAGCGTGTTGGTTTCAACGCGCGCGCCGGTGTTGCCGTTCACATCGATGCCGTTGCCGGCCACGGTGGAGACGCTGTTGTCGTGGACATAAGCGTTAAGGCCGAGATCGACCAGGATGCCGTTCAGGCCGATGTCGCTGATGATGTTGCCTGCGACTTCGGTATTGTCGCTCGGGTCGACCCAGATGCCGTTGCCGTTCATGGTGGTGATCGTGTTGGTCAGGATCGTAACGTCATGGCTGTCGGTCAGCTTGATGCCGTTGCTCAGGCCGTTGGTGATGCCGTTGCCTTCGATATTGGCGTTGTCGCTCAGGGAAACGTCAATACCGTTGCCTGTGGCGCCGTTCAGCGTGTTGTTCTCAACCCGTACGCCGTCATTATCGTTGACGCCGATGCCATCGCCGCCCGTGGCGGTGATGGTGTTGTCGTGGATCCAGGCATTAAGGCCCAGATCGACGAGGATGCCGTCCAGCGTTACGTTGTTCAGCACGTTGAATGCGACTTCCGCGTTATCGCTCGGGTCGATCCAGATGCCGTTGCCCCCGATATTGTCCAGCGTGTTGGTGCTGACAAAAGTATCGTGGCTGTTAATGATCTGGATGCTGTTGCCGCCGAGGTTGTCGATATCGTTCTCTGACACGGTCGAACCGTTGCTGGTCTCGACGCTGATGCCGACTCCTGTAGCGCCCGCGTTGTCGATTGCGTTGCTGTGGACGTCGGTCATGCCGCTGTTGATGATGCGGACGCCGGTCGCCGTAAAGCTGGTGACGGTGTTGTCTTCAACCAGAGATTCGGCGCTGTCGGTTACGCGAATGCCGCCCGTGAAGTCCGTAACAGTGTTGCCGTTGCCCATGGTGCCGATGACGGCGCCTTCGCTGAAGCCGACGAAAATGCCGGAACCGGCGCCTTTGCCCGGTGCGACGCGGCCGTCAAGGTTGTTGTTCGTGACCACCAGGTTGCTGACATTGTTGGCCCGGATGCCGAAATCGGCGTCGCGAACGGTGTTGCCGTCAACCAGCGCCGTTTCCGAATCCACGATGCGGATGCCCGCCGTCAGGAAGTCTTCCAGCGTGTTGTTGGTGATGGTCAGGTTCGAGCTGTTCTTTGCGTCAACGCCTACCGTTTCAGTGGGCGCGGCGGCTGTGACGATCATATTGTTCAGGTTCACAAGCGCGGTGTGAACGTTATCGAGCTTGATGCCGGTGCGAATGATCGAGCCGGTGTTGCTGTCAACCGTCAAATTGTCGCTGTTGAAGCCGCCGATGCCGACGAAGCTTCTTTTGACGGTGTTGTTAAGCACCGTGACCGAATCGCTGTTATCGACCCAGATCGCTTCGCTGCCTGCTACCTGCGCCGTGTCGTTAACAGTGTTGCCCTGCACGTTCGTGCCGTCGCTGCCGTTGAACACGCGTATGCCGTCAACATCCATGTTGGTCAGGACGTTGTTGGTTACTTCGGCGTTAAAGCTGCTGTCGATCGAAATGCCGACATTGATGCCGTTGGTGGCGTCAAAGCCGGTCAGCGTGTTCGCGTCGACGATAATGCCGTCATGGTCGGCGACATCGATGCCGGTGACGGTGGTGCTGCCGCTGATCGCGTTGTTCTTCACAACGCCGCCGGTGCCCGCATCCACGTCAACGCCGGTAGTGCCGGTGTTGGAAATCGTGTTGTAGGACACTTCAAAGCCGCCGACCGTGTTCATGTGAACGCCGGTCGTGTAGCCGTCGATGAAGTTATCGCCGCCAAACCCGCCGACCGTGGCGTTGGTGCCGCCGGAAACCGTGACGCCGGCAAGGCCGGTCGAAATCAGGTTGTCGATGATCAGGACGTTGCTGGTGCCGTTGGCGTAAACGCCGTAAGTGGCATTGTCTATATCGTTGTTATCCACCTCGATTGCGTCGCCGCCCTGGACGTAAACGCCGTATTCGACGTCGCTGACGATGTTGCTGTCCGCGCCGATGCCTTCGCCCGCGCCGGCTTCAACGCCATTGCTGTTTTCAACGCGGATGCCGGTGCCGGTACCGTCGTTATCGACGGTGTTTCCGAACACATCGACATTATCGCTGCCCAGCACGTAAATGCCGTTGGTTCCGAAAGCGGTGACGGTGTTGCCTGCAATCAGGCTGTTCGGCGAGGGGTTGACGGAAATGCCGTTGGAAACGGTTTCCGTGACCTTGTTGTTCAGGATCTGCGCCCCAGCCGAGTTGTTGACGTCGATGCCTTCGTTGCCGACATTGTTATCGCCCTGGGCGACCTCGGCGCTGTCCATGCCGACTTTGTTGCCCATGATGGAAACATTGCCGCTGTTGTTGACTTCAATTGCGTCGTCGCCGGTGCCGAACACGGTATTGATGGAAACCGACACGGTGCCATTGCGGGCGATGATGCCCTGTGCGGTCGTGCCGTAAACCGTGTTGCTGTCGATGGTCGCGCCGGTGCTGTTGGTGCCTGTCTGGATGCCGACGCCCGTGTTGCTGAAGCCGTTGACGGTGTTGTTGACGATCAGGCCGCCGGTGGCGTTGTTGATATAGGCAATGCCCGTCTCATCGGCGTTGGTGACCGTATTGCCGGACGTTTCAACGTCCGTGCTGGTTTGTACGCGGATGCCGTGCACGCCGTTATTGACGGCGTTGCTCAGGATGTCCGCGCCGTTGCTGGTCGAAGCGAGGATGCCGAACGTGCCCGCATTGGTTACGGTGTTGCCGGAAACGGTGGAATTTGCCGAACCGGTAATGGAAATGCCGTTGGAAACGGTTTCCATGACCTTGTTGCCGGTGATATCGGCGCCGGCCGAGTTGTTGACGTCGATGCCTTCGCCGCCCACATTATCGGTGCCTTGCGAAACTTCAGCGCCGTCCATGCCGACCCGGTTGCCCGCGACCTGCACGTTGGCGGAGTTGTTGACTTCGATCGCATCGCCGCCGGTGCCGTAAACCGTGTTGATGGAAACGGAAGCCGTGTCGTTATTGGCAAGAATGCCCTGCGCCGTCGTGCCATAGACTGTATTGGAATCGATAGTCGTTCCGCCGCTGTTCGCGGAAGTCACGATGCCGTTGTCGGTGTTGCCGTCGCCGTCGACCGTGTTGCCGGCTGCCGTGCCGTTATCGCTGTCGTTGGCGAAGGAAATGCCCGCCGTGTCCATGTTGGTGACGCTATTGTCCGTTACCAGCGCGCTGTCGCTGTCATTGGTGACCAGAATGCCGGTAGTGCCGGTGGCAAGCTTGGTGACGCTATTGCCGTCTACCGTGACGTCATCGCTGTTGTCGATCAGGATGCCGGTCGCAAAGTCGAACAGCGCGTTGTTATTGACGTTCGCGCCGTCGCTGTTCAGAACCCATACGCCGGTGATGCTGTTGCCGGTCATGATGTTGCTGATGACGTTAAGCACGGAAACATTATCCGCTTTCACGCCGTAATCGACGCTGGTGATGATGTTGCCGGAAACCATAACGTCGTTGCTGTCAGAAGCGTCAACGCCGGTTTCGTAATCGTCGATGGTGTTGCCGACGACCGTGATGGCTTCGCTGTCCGTGATCTTGACGCCGGTTTCATCGTCATTGCCGTTCAGCGTGTTGCCGCCGACCGTAACGTTCGCGCTGTCGTCGATGCTGACGCCCGCTTCCGAAACATTGATCGTGTTGTTGGAAACGATAATTCCATTGGAACCGGTAACGCTGACGCCGTTATCGTCCGCGTCGTCGATAATGTTCGAATCGATCAGCAGGTTGCCCGAACTGTCGCTGATGCGGATGCCGTTATCGGTGACATCGGAAATGTCGTTGCCCGAAATATTGCCGCCGTTCGCGCCGCGGATGACGATGCCGTTGCTGCCGCCGTTGAACATGACGTTGCCGGTCACGTTCGTGAGCGTCGAGTTGAACAAATTGACGCCGGAAATGTCAAATCCGTCGATGCGGTTGTTGGAAATGGTGTTGCCGATGCCGTTCAGCACGCGCACGCCGTTTGCGCTGCTGTCGACGAAGATGTTGTTGGTGACGGTCACAAGGCTGACATCGTCGATAAAGACTCCGTCATCCGCGCCGAAGACGGTAAAGCCGTCAACGATACTGCCGCCTGCTGTAATGTGGAAGCCCGGCGAGTTCGGGGAAACGACAGTTTCTTCAACGCGTTCGCCCGTGTTCGGGTCGATTCCCGCGTTCGCGCCGTACAGGTTAAGGGTTTTGTTGACGTCGACGGATTCCGAGTATGTGCCCGCCTGGACGTAGATCGAGTTGCCGGAATCCGCGATATTGACCGCGTTCTGGATGCCTGCCGTGTTTTCGGTGACAAAGAGCGCGCCGGGTACATAGGTGACAAGGCCGAAAGCGGCGTCGTCCGCCCTGTGCATCGTGCGGTCTTCCAGCTCGAACAGGTTTTCAAGGTCGAGCGGGTTGGCATCTAACGACGGGTTGTAATTCGCGTTGGTGAGGCCGTTGTAAGTGTTGTTGGAAGCGTCGATCTCCGCGTTGGCCGCCGAGTTGCGGATATAGGTGGGGGCCGCGCCGTCGAAAATGTTGCCCGTCAGCGCCGCGACATTCGTCGTCAGGCCCGAAACATTGAGGGCCGCAAGCGTCTGGTTATTGAACGTGTTGTTGTTCGCGGCAAAGCCGTCCGCGTCTTTCGCATGAATGCCGATCGCGCCGCCATTGACGGTGAAGCCGCTCACCTCGGTATCGTTGGCTTCCGCGCGTACGCCGGTGCCGCCGGGAGTGTTATTCAGAACCGCGCCGGGTTCGCCGACCAGCGCGACGCCGCTCTTGTCAAGCACCAAGCCGCCGGTATAAGCGCCCGCCGCGACATTGATCGTCTTGCCGGAGCCGAAATCGGCCATGAAGTTGATGGCCTGATCGATCCGGTCATGGCTTCCGCCGACATTGATCGTGTTGGAAAGTCCGCCAAGGCGCGCCTCATCGGTGACGAGCGACGTCCCGCCGCCCAGCGTGCTGCGCGAGAAAGTCGTGCCGCCGAGATCGACCGTCTCTGCTACAAAGTTAAGGTTTCCGGTGCCGATCGTGATGTTGCCGTTGATGTCGACCGTCGGCGCAAGCAGCGTCAAATTGCCGGTCGCCATCTGGTGGATGTGGATTTCGATGTCATCGCCCAGAGGATTCGGATTGTCCCATTCAAAGTCGAGATGGCCTTCGCTGATGTCGATATCGTGGTTGACGTCGACTTCTTCGGTAGCGGCCAGGACCAGGTCGGTAAAGCCCAGCAGCAGGCCGAGCAGGCCGTCGCGGAAGAACCCGGCGGCGACTTCAGCGCTGATGGCGGGATCAACGATCATCGGCGCGTGGAAAATATTGATGATGGCCGGGTCGATGGTGAATGAACCCCATTCGCCGTTCGCCGCCGTCGTATCGACCAGCAGATCCGCGAACTCAACGGAATTCGGGCTGGACAATTCTACTGTGCCGCCATTGCCGCTGGAACTTCCGCCGCGCGCGGTGACATAGCCGTTCAGAATGGCTTTTTCCGTGCCGTAGAACAGGATATCGCCGCCATTGCCTTCCACGCCGCCATCGGCGAAGATCCCGGCGCCGTCGACTTCGACGATTTCGCCGATGACGTCGATTTCGCCGCCGTCATTTGCCCCGCCGCCGGAAGCATCCAGAACGCCCGCGACTTTAACCGTGCCGGCGCTTCCGCCGTTAAGGACGATCTTGCCGCCGGAAACCGTGACCGAGGAAACATCGGCAACGCCATCCATATTAATTATGTTATCGACCGCGTTTTTCGCGGCGTTGGCCGTCATCAGCACCGTGCCGCCCTCGGCGGTAATCGTGCCGCTGTTTTCTACAAGCGCATCGGCCAGTTGCCCGTCGACCGCGATCTCATACAGGCCGTCGCCGTACATGTCTATAGTAACCGTCTCGCCGGCGGCCAATGCCACAGTGCCGAGTTTGGCATTGATAATGCCGTTGTTGGCGGCGTGAGGCGCAACGAGCGCCGCAAGGCCCCCTTCAGCGACCGTCATGGTGCCGTTATTAACAACGGATCCGTCGCCGAAGTTGGAAAGTTCAAATTTGCCATCTCCATCCATGACATCAGAAATGGAAACGTCTCCCGTGGAAGCGAGCAAGCCGCCCACGTTAATCACAGAATTTGCCCCGAAGAAAACGCCGTTGGCGTCAAGAATCCAGACATTGCCGTTTGAACTTAAAAGACCGTTGAACTGGGTGCCGTCTATATCAGAAGCCCCGGTTACTTTATGTACGGACAGCGCATCGGCATTAGGTAGGTTAAGAATGAAAGACTCGCCAACTCCAGTGTCCAATGTTCCCCAAAGCGTATAACTTTGCTGGGTGGTTTGTGTGCCGGTCACTTGATTGGGAACAGAATAGTCATATCCGATCGTTCCGCCGACTACATTGGGATCACCAGGCAGGGCGTTTGCCGGGTTCGCCGCCAGCATCACGATGCCTGCCGCCGCCACCGCCGTCGAGGCCATCAGCGTCTTCAGTTTCTTGCTGGAGAATTTCCGGGAACCTTTTTTCTGCTCTGGCGTTAACAATGCGGTCATGGTGGCACCTTTTCCTTTGATACTGCTTGTTCTGTCTATGCTAATCGTGTGTTTATAATTATGCAAAATCTTGAACCGGGATTTTTGCCTCTCAATTTCTAAAAAACTGACCTTACAAAAAAGGCCGGCCCGTTAACCTTTTATTAACGAAGCCTGTTTTTTCGCGGAATATAATACATCACGACTATCCCGCCTCCTATATCCAAAATTGAGTCGAAGCTTTATAACGCTATTTCGGTATAAAAAGCAAGGAAATGTATTAAGGAAAATCAAAAAATAATTTTCTTGCTAAGGCTTTATTAATATGTGAAAGGCGCGCGCGATGGCATACATTAGTGATAGCTAATATATTTGGCTTTCAACAAAAGTTGGCGCAGTATCACTTAAGGACTTTTCAAGACACGATTTTTATCATACAACACCGTCCAGCAAGTTTAAAAAACCCGTAAAAGAGGGGCAGCAGGCATGAGCAAAGCGTTGTCACGCTTATTGAGAAGCGCGGTATATCCCGCGGTTTTCATGGCATTTATCGCTCCCGCCATGGCCCAGCTCACCCCCGCGCAGCAGCAGGCAGTCGACAGGCAGACCGGCACCGCGAACCCCGGCCGCGTTGATGAACGGCTTGAAGAAGAGCCGTTTGAGCCGCGTGTGACGCCCCGCGTGCAGGTGCAGAAACTCCAGATCCAGGGTGCCCCTGCCGGCGCCGAAAACGTCAGGTTTGAACTCGGCGGCATCGCCATGGAAGGCGCGACCGTCTATCCGGAGCATGTCCTGCGCTCTCTCTACGCCGATAAAATGGGCCAGACGATCAGCCTTGCCGATCTCTATGTAATTGCCGCCGACGTCACGCGCAAATACCGCAATGACGGCTATATCCTGACGCAGGTTGTGGTTCCGCCGCAGACGATCGACGGCGGCATTGCAAAACTCAAGGTTGTCGAAGGTTTCATCGACAATATAGAGGTCAGGGGCGATACGAACGGGCTTAACCTTGTGCGGCAATACGCGGCGCACATTAAAAAAGGCGGCCCCCTGAACACCGCCCATCTTGAAAGAGCATTATTGCTTATCAACGACCTTGCGGGCGTCGACGCCCGCAGCATCCTGAATCCCTCGCCGGACACGGCCGGCGCGGCGGATCTCGTCATCATCGTCGATCGCAAGCCTTACGACGCGCAGATCGGCATCGACAATTTCGGCACCCGCTTTTTGGGGCCGCTCCAGCTTTCCGCCGCGGGTTCCGCGAACTCCTGGCTTGGCCGTAACGAGAGAATTACGGGCCAGTTCATCATGGCCCCCGATTACGATCATTATCATGAACTTCTTTACGGCTCCCTGTCCTATGAACAGCCGGTCTGGACGCGCGGCACGATGGCGGAAGTGTTCTTCAGCCATACCCATACCACTCCCGGTTACACGCTCGACCAGTTCGACGTACAGGGCTGGGCCATGAATATGAGCGCGCAGCTCGAGCACCCGTTCATCCGTTCGCGCTCCATCAATCTTGATGGCCGCATTATGTTCGACGTCCGCGAAGTCACGACCAAAAACAACATTCCCGTCGACCCGACGCGCAAGGACCATATCCGCGCGCTGCGTTTTGGCGGCACGTTCGAGGCGATCGATGATTTTCTCGGCATCGCCTACAACATCGCCGATGTCAGGTTTTCCAAGGGTCTTGAACTGTTCGGCGCCAACGACGGCGGCGATCTGCAATCCTCGCGCCCGTTCGCCGACATTACGTTCTTTAAAATGAACGCCGAATTGCAAAGGCTCCAGCGCATCACCGGCAATATCAATCTGCTGCTGGGCGTCACCGGCCAGTGGGCCAACGACGCGGTGCTGGCCTCCGAGGAATTCGGCGTCGGCGGCATGAATTATGGCCGCGGCTTCGATGCGTCCGAAATCACCGGCGATGACGGCATTGCCGGCAAGGTCGAGGCGCAGTGGACCGAGCCTTACGATCTGTCGATGCTGGACACTTATCAGCTCTACAGCTTTTATGACGCGGGCCGCGTCTGGAACGACGATGCGACCACCAATTCGTTGAAAAAGGAAACCGTTACTTCGGCGGGCGTCGGCATCCGCGCCGACTTCAACGAAATGACCACCGCCGGGTTGATGATGGCGTTCCCGCTGAACAATACGCCGAACACCCAGAACGACCGCGACCCGCGTTTCTACGTCAACGTGAACCGCCGGTTCTGATAGAACTTCTTTAAAACGCAAAACGCGCAAAGGCCGCCCTTTGCGCGTTTTGCGTTTTCCGCGCTTAAATTACGGGCCGATCTGATTATCCGGGACGGGGGCCGTAAACTGATCGGTCTCAAGCAGCGGCTCATCCTCAAACGAAGGCTGGAGCAGGGGGTCCGCTTCGGCGGGGACTGTTGCCGCTTCCGCCCCGGCTGCCGGCTCGACCGCGGCGGCGCCCGATGCCACGGGGTCGCTAAAGGCCGGGTGCGGCACTTCGGCAAAAGACGGCCCGAAACCGCTATTGATCTCCTCCGCCAAAACGGGCGCGGCGGCGATTACAAGCATGGAAAGCAGTATAACAGGCAGTTTCATGGCTTTCTCCTTACATTCTTTGGATGGATTCGCCGGCCTTTTCGATGTCCCGGCCCATGCCGTCGACCGTGTTGCATCCGCTGATGGCGGCGCTCATGGCGATCAAGGCGGCAAGTATCAGTGCTTTTTTCATAACTATCTCCTGAAAAACCGATAGGGATTTTTATCAGAACCGGGCCAAAAACGGAAGCTTTTCCGTTTTTAAAAAAGGCCGTTGCATTTCCGCCTACATTGGCAATGATAGAAAAAAAGAAAAACAGGGAGAAACTGCCATGCCGTTCGACTACCCGGACACCGCCCGCGGCCTCAATAATTTCACCCTCGACCGCAACCTGCATCGGTTTTTGCGCCGCGTTTACCCCGCGATGCTGGCCCGCCAGCAAGACACGCTGGAAAGCCTCGGCGCTTTCTGCGGCGAAAGACTCGATGAACAGGCGGAATATAGCGACCGCATCGCCCCGCCCGCGCTCAAACACGATCTCGACCGTGCCGTCTCTCCGCAAAAGCGCGTGGGCCGCGTCATTGTCAATGAAGACTACAAGGACTGTCAGCAGGAGATTTACCGCCACGGCATGCTGGCGAAATGCTTCGATCCCCAAAATCCCGAGCCGCATATGCTGGCCTTCCTCGCGCAGTATCTCGTTTCCTACAGCGATATTTCGACCGGCTGCCCGCTCGCGATGACCCACCCCGACGCGCTGGTGCTGGCGACCCGCGCTGCGCCTGCCGTGCGTGACCGCTTCCTGCCGCAGTTCCTGCGCACCGACGGCAAAACGATGATCGGCGGCACCTGGGCAACCGAATGGGCGGGCGGCAGCGATGTGCGCAATAACACGAAAACGCATTCCGTTTTGTTAGATGCGCAAACCGGTCGCTGCGTGCTCGATGGTAAAAACTTTTTCACCAGCGCCATGGGCTTCGAGAACTGGGGCGCGGTCAAGACCGCGAAAATGGGCAGTCCTGAAAACGAAGGCATCGCTCTCATCTTCGTGCCGCGCTTTCTCGACGGCAAATGGGACGAGCCCGAAAAAAACCGCGTTCTTAATGCCGTAAATGTCACGCACCTCAAGGAAAAATCCGGCACCGCAGGTCTCGCCACTGCGGAAATCGAGCTCGACGGTGCAACCGGTTACCTGATCGCCGATGAAAAAAACGGCCTGCGGGCGATGATGGAAGTGCTGGGTTGCAGCCGGATTCACAACGCGATGGCGGCGGCGGGCGTGATGCACCGCGCCTATGTCGAGGCGCTATGCTGGGCGATGAACCGCCGCGCCTTCGGCCATGAACTCGTGAATTATGAAGATATTCAGGAAGACCTGCTCAAATTAAAGGTCGAGTTTCTGGGCGGCGCCGCGCTCGCCTTCGAAGCCGCGCGCAGCTTCGATGAAGCGCTGCATGACAAAAACAAGAAAACATGGCTGCGCGTCGCGACATCCCTTGCCAAATACCGCACGGCGGAAGCCGCGACCGAATGCACGGCGCGCGCGACCGAAATCATCGGCGGCATCGGCTACACCAAAGATCATCCGATCGAGCGCATCCACCGCGACGCGATGGTGCTGCGCGTCTGGGAAGGCCCGAAAAACATCCAGGCGCGCGATCTCGTCGCCGTGCTGCGCGGCGGCGGGGACAAGGCCTTCCTGCAAAGGCTCGATGAAATTATCAGGGCCCTGCCGCAGCAGGACATGAGCTGGGAGAAAAACCGCCTTGAATATTTGCGCGATAAAATGGATTCGGCCCTGCGCGAGCTTGTGCTGTGCCCGGAAAAGGACGCGCTCGCGGGCCCGCGCTTTCTAAAAGACATGTCAACGGCGCTGACCTACGCGCTGCTGTGCGAGGAAGCTTCGCACGAACTTCGCAACGATAACGACAAAACCAAGCAGCTCGCCGCCCGCGGCTTTTATGAAGAGCATTACCGTCTGGAGTTCAGGCCCGCGCTCAGCAAAAGCGACCTGCACCGTCATTTCAACGAAGTGGCAAGGGGATTGCCGGTCCCTGCTAGGGAGCGGGCCCCCGCCGTCCCCGTGCGGCGGTCGGAAGATCCAGCGCCCTGAAGCGGTCGGTGACCTCAACCAGTTTTGCCGCCGTCGCCGGCTCCTTCGCGGCATGGCCCGCCCCTTCCGTGATATGCAGCGGTTTCCACACTTCGGAGTGAGGCCGCGCCCTCTGCCACGCCGCATAAAGATCGTCCGCCTGGTCGCGCGGGCAAACCATGTCGAGGCGGCCCTGCACGATCTCCGTCGGAATGTCCGCGATTCGCGCGATATTCTCGATAATGTAATTCTGGCTCCTGCGGTTGTCGGGATGCATGAACGCGCCATTATAGAAATAATGGTTCTCGATCCGCGCGAAGGGCAGGGCGCGCGCGGGGTCGTTGAACTCGTCCGTCAGCGATTGCCTGGGAATAGCGTAGCTCGTCGCCGCTTCCCAGATGCTCCAGCGCTTCGCCGCCTCCAGCCGCACAGCCTCATCGTCGCCGGTCAGCCTGCGGCGGTAGGCGGCGACCATGTCCATCCGCTCGTTCTCCGGGATAAGCTCGACATATTGCTTCCACGCTTCGGGGTAATATCTTTGCACCCCCATCAGCATAGGGTTGCCGGGATCGGCGGCATCGCCCTGATAGAACACGTCGATATCGCGCTTGCGGCACAGGAAAATTCCGCGCAGCGCCTGTGACTTGACCGTTTCCGGATGCTTGATCCCGTAGGCAAGCGTCAGCGTGCTGCCCCAGCTTCCCCCGAACATATGGGCCTTGCCGCGGATTTTAAGGTGATCGCGCAGCTTGACAATATCCTCAATAAGATGCGGCGTCGTGTTCGCTTCAAGCGAGGCGAACGGTTCGCTCGCCCCCGCGCCGCGCTGGTCGAACAGGATGATGCGGTAATGATCGGGATCGAAAAACCGCGCGTTATCGGGCTTCGTGCCGCCCCCCGGCCCGCCATGCACGAACAGCACCGGCGCGCCCTTGCGGTTGCCGTACTCTGACCAGTAAAGCGCATGCGGCGGATTATCCGATACTTTCAGATAGCCGCTGTCGTTAAGCGCCGGCTGCGGGTAAAGAATTTTGTCGAGCGCTTCTTCATCTTTGTCTTTGGTCATGGCAAATCGTCCCATTTTAAAAATTTTATGACCATAACAGGAGATGAATTGCCAAAGCAACCTTTTAGGGATGGTCTGCCATCCGGCTTGCCCGCCGCAGCCTTGACGAAGACGAAAGCCCGCAGGGCGAATTGACGCAATTTTTCATCGTCAAGAAAGCATTGATCCGTTAAATCCGTCATGGAACCAAAAGGATAAAAATTTGTTTTTAACTCCAGAAACTTTTTATGGAGATAATAAATATGAGCAGGCGTGTATTCCCGACCTTATTGATAACTACAGCGCTTTTAATAATCATAAGCCATAGTGCGCAGGCTGTTGATAGCTACGCGACTCCTGTCGGCGAAAGCGTTGTTGGCGGCAATGTTTCTTTTGACCGCTCTGCCGAAGGCCGCTTGAACGTAACGCAATATTCTGACCGCGCCGCTATAAATTGGGACAGTTTTAATATCGGCAAAAAGGCCACTACGGAATTTTTTCAACCATCTTCGTCATCGCTGGCGGTTAACAGGGTTGTCAGCGACACTTCCGATCCGACGCAAATTCTCGGATCATTGAAAGCCAATGGGCAAATCATGGTTCTTGACCGCAATGGCGTTTTCTTCGGAAAAAATTCTGTCGTGGATGTTGGGGGCATTATTGCCTCAACCGGCAACATTCAGGACTCCGCCATCATGAACGGGGACACGGAATTTACGTTCGATGATATGGGGTCTGGCGCTATCGATGTTCAGGGAAAAATCAGCGTCGCGGAAGCGGGCCTTGCCGCCCTTGTCGCTCCTACAGTGAAAAACTCCGGCGCTATTACTGCAACACTTGGCCGGGTTGAACTGGCGGCGGGCGCGAAAGCCACGGTGGATTTATACGGGGACAGCCTTGTCGAGATCGCCGTTGACGGTGAACTTGAACAGGCCATGATCCAGAATACCGGCAAGATTATAGCTGAAGGTGGAGTGGTCGCCATGTCCGCTTCCGCCGCGCAACGGCTTGTCGATGGCCTTATTAATACAAAAGGAATAATCGATGTTTCATCGGTCAGCGTCGATGGCGGTAAGATCATTTTGGCAGGAAACCAAGATATAAACATAGACGGCAAGCTGTACGCTAACGGCAATGGCAAAGGCGGTAATATTAATATCAGTGGCGAGAATATCGATGTTGGCGCCAAGGGCCGCATAACCGCTGACTCTTCGACAGGAACCGGAGGCGATATTGGTCTGTCCGCACATGGAGTTAATATAAGCGGCAGATTGAACTCCAGCGGGGCAACAGGCGGCGGAGACATAGAAATCGCGCACAGGGGAGCAAATATTGATAAGAACGCAAGGCTGGTTAGTGAAGCGCGGAACAGCGGCAAAGGCGGGGATATAAGTTTAAATGGAGTTTTTGAAGATTCCAGCGACTTTGCGGGCCGTATTCTTTCCAGCGGGAAAGATGGCGGCGGAAATATCACACTAAGCGATAGCCATGTACGGACAACCGCTGACAGCCGTATCGTCACCGAAGCGACATCAGCAGGTGCTGGCGGTGATATTTTTATCGGCGGGGCCACTGATGCGCTGCACTTGCATGGTCTTGTATCCTCTAAAGGCCCGGACAGAGGCGGCAACATTCTGATGGCTGGAGGCGTCAACGATTTTATGCTGGTTAACGTCGAAGAAACTGCCAGTATTCTTAGCGAAGGGACGGGCGCAAACGGGATTGGCGGAGCGATTGAATTGAGCGGAGCCGCTATCGACGGTATTATTAGCGCCAATGGCAAGGCTGGCGGCGGTAAAATAAACGTCAATTCTTTTACATGGATAAGACCGACTGGCGAAATCACTGCGGACGCTACGCGAACCGGGATCGGCGGTGAAATCAATTTGGCAAACGGCGAGGGACAGACCCGGATCGAAGGGCTTGTTTCTGCATCCGGCAGACAGGGTGGCGGGATAGTTAACATCATGTCTGCTGATGGAAGTAGTCGGGTAACGGAAACAGGAACAATCCTTGCGCAAGCCTACAAATCAGGAATAGGCGGCAAAATCAATATGGATGGCGCTGATATAGAGGGTCTGATCGACGTTTCTGGCCGAAATGGCGGCGGGGATATAAGTCTAGGTGACGAAGCAATAGAAGAGGCAGCGCAGGTATCGGGCCTTTTGAAAGCCGATGCCAAGAAAACCGGGAATGGCGGGAATGTCCGTTTGTTTGCCGGTGGCGGCGACCAAGTGCAATTCTCAGGTGAGATTTCCGCCCGTGGCGGGTCAGGTTCCGGCGATGGCGGCACCGTTTTCTTTTCAACGCCCAACACTATTGAGCCCGGCAGCACGGTCGATGTTTCGGCGCCGAAAGGAAACGCTGGTCAATTCATCCATTGAAGGTACAAAGGAGCGGCTGGCAGGAGCAAAGCCTTTTCGCCTTATCCGCGCCTGCCATTTGTTGCCACGCTTGCGTATCGTTGCCACCAAAAACCCCATTCCGTTGTGACAGGAGTGTGACAACCTGATTTTTCGGTTTTGATGTGTTGGTAGGTGGAGCTAAACACCTTTATATTACAAGGCGTTGATGGTGGACCCGAGCAGGATCGAACTGCCGACCTCCTCATTGCGAACGAGGCGCTCTCCCAGCTGAGCTACGGGCCCGCAAAAAACCTTGCGAACTTCGTTCGCTTGGGGTTTTTTAGCGCCGCGCCGAAGCCGTAAGGCGAAGGCGGGCTGGTTAACCTGTCCGCCTTCGTTGCTTCGCAGCTACGGCGTGACACTCAATTTTTCTAAATTCGCTATGCTCATTAAGAAAAAATGGTGGACCCAATCGGGATCGAACCGACGACCTCTTGCATGCCATGCAAGCGCTCTCCCAGCTGAGCTATGGGCCCGTTACAAAATATTACGGGCGAAGCCCGTTAAATTTTGTTACGCCGCGCCGTAGCCGTCAGGCGTAGGCGGGCATTTATTAATAAGTGCAGGCACGTTATAGTGTCTTTTTCCCGGATTCAAGCAAAAACAAACGGCCCGGAACGACCGGGCCGTTTCAAAGCGTTAATCCTGTCCTAGCGGTTCTGGCCCATGAAATGCAGGATATGCTGGAACAGCGCGATAAAGCTGATATAGAGCGTCAGCGCGGCGCTCCAGGCCATGCGGCTGTTGGCGTCGCCGCCAGCCGATGCGCTGTACATTTGCTTCATCGCCTGCGTCTGCCATGCCGTAATGCCGGAGAAGGCAAGGATGCCGATCGCCGAGATCAGATCGAACAGGCCCTCCGACTTAAAAAAGAACATGTTCAGCATGCCCATGATGAACACGCCCCACACGCCCATGACGGCAAAGCTCATCAGCCCGTCGAGGTTCTTCTTCGTGACATAGCCGAAAATGCTGATCCCCGCGAACATGCCGGTGGCGACGAAAAAGGCGCGGAAAATATCTTCCATCTGGAACACGGCGAAAATCACCGAAAAGCTTATGCCGTACAGCACGCTGATCGCGAAAAACGACAGCCGCAGCGTATTTTGCGGCATAGTCATCGGGTTAAAGCCGAACCATACGACCGCGAGCGGCGCGAACATGACGACATAGACGATGGGCGAGCTCATGAAAAAGCCCATCAGCGCGGGCGTCGCCGCGACCCCCCATGCCGTCAGCGCCGTCACAAGGACGCCGAGCGTCATGCGGTTGTAAATCATCTGCATATGCGCGTGCAGCCCGGCGTCGTAACTGACGGCCCGGCCCCGCGCCTGTGTATTCATGCGTTCAGGTTGCATTTTTTACCTCTCTAAAATTGAACAAAATCAATAACCCGATACAGACACTTATATAACCTATTTTATTCCATTTCAAAGCTTTTGGGAATTAAAACCGGTTTACATATTAATAACTTTACAAAATGGAAAAGGGGTGCTAAAGGGAAAGGCAGCTACATTATACATATATTTTCAGGAGGTTTTAAATGGCAAGCGATATGGGTCAGGATTTTGCGCAAGCGGTAACGAAGGAAACGGATGTTCTGCCGCAATGGAATTTCGAGAATTTGTATCCGGATGGCTTCGAATCCGATGAATTCAAGGCCGATTTCGCAAGGCTTCAGCAATGGAGCGCGGAACTCAAGGAGCGCTATAAAGGTAAAATAAAGACTCTCGGTGGCGACCAGCTCGCGGCCGCCATTCAGGAAATGAAGGACAAGGACGATCTTCAGATGAAGATGGCAACTTATGTTGCGCTGAGAAGGGCGCAGGATAGCAAAAAATATGCGCGCGATGAAGAAATCTTTAAAAACAATGTTGCACCGATCGACGCCGCCGACGTTTATTTCGTGTATGAGATAATGCAGATTAAAAAGAAAGCGCTTCCCTCTCTGCTCCAGTCCCCCGCGCTGCAGAAATTTGCGCCGTGGCTGGAAAATGTGCGCAAGGGTATCCCGCATACGCCGCCACTGAAGGTCATTGAATATATGACTGAATTGAAGGCGGAAAGCAGAGTTGTCGGACTGTTTGATAAACAGAGAACCGCAAGACGCTTTATCCTTGAAGGCGAAACAGAGCCGCTCAACCAGACGAAAGTACTCGATATCATGAGCGAGCATCAAGATCAGGCAAAGCGCAAGGCTGCTTATGAAATCTTCATCGCCGCCTTGAAACAGGATTCTCGAACCGCTGCACACCTGTTCAATGATATGATGGGTATCAAAAGCGTCAATGACAGATGGAAAAATTTTGACCAGCCCTGGGATGCAATGTATCTCGCCAACAACGTCACTGCCCCCATGGTCGATGCGCTGGAAGCTGCCGCCAAGGATGCTTATCCGCGCGTCATGCAGCGCTTTTATATGCTGAAAGCAAAGCTGATGGGGCAGGAGCATCTCAATGTCTGGGACCGCAACTTCAATCCTCTGGAAACTGCCGGCGGCGCTGAGAAACCGTATATTCCGTTTGCGCAGGCCTGCGCGGACGTTGTGGAAGCCTATCGCGCTTTTTCTCCGCGCATGGCTGAAATTGTCCAGCTTTTCATCGACAATGGCTGGATCGATACCGCCCTTGGCGATGACAAGGATGGCGGTGCATTTGCCCATCCGGGCGCGGCGCGTCTTGCGCAGCCAATGGTCCTGATAAACTGGCACGGAACCCCGCGCTGCAAGGCAACGCTTGCGCACGAACTCGGTCACGCCGAGCATCAGTATCTGGCGGCGCATAAGGGCGATGCAATTGTGGAATCCCCGCTGAGCTTTGCCGAAACCGCGAGCGTCTTCGGCGAAATGCTGACCTTCAAGGATTCGCTGCGCAAGGCGGGCGGGGATGCCGAAAGAAGGACGCTGCTGTTCGATAAAGTGAGCGACATGCTCAATACGCTCTGCCGCCAGATCTCGTTCCACGATTTCGAAAAACGCGCCCACAGCGCTTATAAAAAGGAAGGCCCCCAGTCGGAAGAGGCGCTCGTCCGGCATTTCATGGATGCAGTCCAGCCAAGCTTCGGCTCCTCTATTCCGCTGCCCGAAGATTACGGCGTTTTCTACAGCTATATTCCGCATTTCATGCATGTGCCCTTCTATGTCCACAGCTACGCCTTCGGCGACTCTCTGGTGAACGCGCTTTATGGCGTTTACGAAGAAGACTCGGTCGAAAATTTCGAGCAGAAATATATCGAGATGCTCGAAATGGGCGGCACACTGACCGCGCAGCACTTGAAGGACACGTTCGGTCTCGACATCACCGACCCCGGTTTCTGGAGCAAGGGCACCAAGGTGATCGAAGACCTGCTCGACGAACTGGAAGTTCTGTGTGAGCCGCTGATTGCAGCCAAACCGCAGGCCCCTTACGCGGCTCCTGCTGTATTTTAAGAAGTAATAACCGCCAAGGCACCAAGGCGCCAAGAATTAAATCTTGGCGCCTTGGTGCCTTGGCGGTTAATTATTACTCTTATCCGCCCACGGATTGACCTGCGCCCCCCGCTCTGCCGCGAGCCCCGCGTCCGGAGCGCCAAACTGATCCTCCTGCGGAAGAGAAGGAACGGGCGTTCCCGTCAGCTGCGCAATCGCTTCGATCCGTTCCGCAAGCGGCGGGTGCGTGGCGAATATGCCGAAAAACCTGCTGCTGTTCTCTATGCACATCAACGCGATATCGGCGGTCGCTTCCGGGATCCGGTCCTTGCCGGAAAGCCGCAGCAGCGCCCGCATCATCGCCTCGGGATTTTTTGTCAGCTCCACCGAACCCGCGTCCGCCATGAATTCACGGCGGCGCGACAGCGCAAAGCGCGTCAGCATCGTCGCCGCATACCCGATCCACAGGATGATGGCGACGGCAAACATGATAAGCACGATCCGCCCGTCGCCGCGCTGTCCTCCGCCGCGCCTTCGGGAAAGGCTGCTGTAGCGGATCGAACTCCACGCCATCTGCGCGAAAAACCCGATCATCCCGGTGAATATGATCGACACGATCAGCAGCCGCACATCGCGGTTTATGATATGCGTCAGCTCATGCCCCAGCACCGCCTCGACCTCGTCTTTCTGCATCGATTGCAGCAGGCCGCGCGTCACCGTGATCGAATAGCTGTTCTCATCGATGCCGCTGGCAAAGGCATTGCGCGCATGTGTTTCGATGATCTCAAGCCGCGGCATTTTCATGCCGCGCGATATGCACAGATTTTCAAGCAGGTTGTAAAGCTCTGGCTCTTCCTCGCGTGAGACGGGATGGGCGTGCGACAGCGCGCGCACCATCCGCCCCTGCAGGAAATAGGCGATCATGAACCAGGCGATGACGAACGCGAAAATGCCGGGCCACCACTGCGCAAGAAAATCCTTGCTCATCGCAAAACCGGCGCGCATCGCGAGCGACGCATCCCCTGCCGCGCTGGCCGCCATGCCGCTCGCCGGCCACGCGAGCGCGTAACCCGCGATGAACACGACCGCCCCGGCCAGCGCCGCGATCAAAAACGGATAGGTTGCGAGCAGCAACAGCGAACGCAGGTTGTTATTCCAGATAGAGGTCTTGAGCCCCGCCGCAGCCATGGGATACCTTTATCAGGAGGCCTTGGCTTTCCCGGTGAAATTGACCTCGGGCGCTTTCTGCAGGGTTTCGCGCTTCTCCTCGACCTCGAAGAACGGCTCTTCCTTGAAGCCGAACGTATTGGCGATGATATTGGAAGGGAATTGCTGCACCGAAGTGTTGAACTCGTTGGTCGCGCTGTTGAAAAAGCGCCGCGCGGCGGCAAGCTTGTTCTCAAGATCGGAAAGCTCGGCCATCAGGCGCTGGAAATTCTGGTCTGCTTTAAGGGCAGGGTAGTTCTCCGCGACGGCGAACAGGTTCATAAGCGCGCCGCTCAGCGCGTTCTCGGCCATGATGCGCTCTGCGCCCGGCCCCGCGCCCGCTTTCCCGATCCGGGCGCGCGCCTCCGTGACGGTTTGAAAAACCTGCGCTTCGTGCTGGGCATAGCCCTTGACCGTTTCAACCAGCGTCGGCACGAGGTCGTATCTTTGTTTAAGCTGAACGTCGATATCGGAAAACGCGTTCTTGCGCGTCTGGCGCAGCGCCACGAGGCGGTTGTATAACCCGATGACAAAAACGGCGGCAACGCCGACGATAACAAGTAAAACGATCAATCCGTCCATGATGATGCTCCCCTTTTCAAAGCCATAAAAAGTGTAGCAGAAACGGGAATAAAATCACGCGCTAATCGGGCTGTTTATATTGACATAACTTTTTTAGTAGGGCCGTCCCCACCATCTTTTATTTTTCTTTTCAGGGGCAGGCGCGGCCTCTTCGGCAGCCGGCACAACTTCCGCAATGGGCTCGGCCAGCGTCCCCGCGCTTTCTGTTGATATGGTTTCTTCCGCGGTTGAGGCGGTTTCGGCATCTTCTGCGGGCGCGGCTTCCTCGCTCGCCGCGTCTTCCGTTGTCTCTTCCGGCGCTGCTTCGTCTTCTGCCTTTACGGCGCTCTCTTCGGCAGGCGCATCAACCATTTCTTCAGCGGCAGGCGCAGCTTCGGCCCTATCGTCGGTTTCAGACTCTTCCGGCGGCGGCATGTTTTCCTCGCCCAGATCGGCCATGTCGTCTTCCGTGACCGGTTCCGGGGGCAGTTCGGCGGGGGCGATGGTGTCATCGGGCGCCGCGCCCTGCTGCGCCGCCGGTTTTTCTTCCGCCGCAGCGTCTTCCGCCAGAACTGCGCTGCTCCACGCTGCGGCAATGACGGCGCCGCTCAGCAGGGCCGCGTGCAAAATTTTCAGTTTAGACCCAGCCATCTCTCTATCCTCCGTTAAAACTCCGATTGATTGTAGGGCGTTGAAGCGGGCAGGAAAAGGGGTTTATAATCGCTTTGTTTGGAATTTCCGGTTATTTTTCATGAGCCTATACACATCAGACAGCTTTGCCAGCGCGAGCGCCGCCGGAACGGACTGGCGCGATACGGCAAGAAAAGTTCTGGAGGATCTGGAAAAAGCCCGCACCGCCGGCGATAATTTCAATCTCGGCTTCCTCTATATCTCCGACAAGCTGACCGAGGATGCCCGCAACATACTGGACCTGTTCCGCTCGGTGACGAAAATAGAGCACTGGGTCGGCGCGATCGGCCTTGGCGTCTGCGGCACGGGCGCGGAATATATCGACGAGCCCGCGATATCCGCGATGATCGGCAGGATCGGCAAAAAAGATTTCTGCGTCTTTCCCGCAATCGATCTCAATCCCGGGCCCGCGCGCGCCGCGCTCGAACAATGGACCGACGGCGCCGAGCCCATGCTGGTGCTGGTGCACGGCGACCCGCTTTCCGACACCGACCCCGCCGCGATCCTGACGCAGCTTGAGCGGATCACCGGCGGGTTTATCGCGGGCGGCCTGTCTTCTTCGCGCACCGTGCACCTTCAGTTCGCGGACGAAGTGATGCAGGGCGGCGTGTCCGGCGTCGCCTTTTCCCAGGATATTGCCGTTGCCAGCGCGCTCACGCAGGGTTGCGTCCCCATCGGCCCGGTCCACACGATCACACGGTGCGATGAGAATGTCGTTATGGAACTCGATGGCCAGCGCGCCTTCGACGTCTTTGCCGCCGACCTGCGCCTGATGGCGGAGAAAAAAGCGGGCCGCGATCCCGGCAGGGCGATTGCCGAATCCGCCTCCGGCGAGGATCCGAACGACCTGTTCCGCGGTGAAGTCCATGTCGCCTTCCCGGTGCCGGGCAGCGACCGGCAGGATTATCTCGTGCGCAACGCCCTCGGCATCGACCCGGACAAGGGCTGGATCGCCGTCGCCCACAGCATTATGAATGGCGAACAGATGATGTTCGTGCACCGTGATAACGATACGGTGCGCGCCGACCTCTCGCGCATGCTGCTCGATCTGCGCCAGCGCCTTAAAAACGACATTGGGTCTTTTTCTCCGCGCGGCGCGGTTTATATTTCCTGTGTGGCCCGCACGATGTCGGATTTCGGCGGCGGCGAAATGAAACTGGTGCGGGAAATTCTCGGCGATGTGCCGCTCGCCGGTTTTTATGCCAATGGCGAAATCTCGAACCGGCGGATTTACGGCTATACGGCGGTGCTGATTCTCTTTCTTTGAAAAGACTTCCACCGCTCCCGCGAATTAACTACTATGGATGACAGCAGGCGCAAGAAAACAAAAGGTTGAGATCATGAGCGGATTTTGCAGGCGGTTTTTCGGAATCATTTTTCTGGCGGCGGCCCTTATCGCGTCCCCGGCGCATGCCGCCGGCGATCCGCCCATGCCGGAGCCGCTCCAGAATCTGGTGGGCGAGGGCGCGCAGATGCGCTATCTCGGCCGTCAGAACGGGCTCGACGGCTGGATCGCCATCAAGAACGGGCAGGAGCAGTATTTTTATGTCACATCCGACGGCCAGGCCTTTCTCATGGGGCTGCTCTTCGACAAGAACGGCAAGGTTGTGACGCTGCGTCAGGTGAAGGAATTGCAGGAGAAAAACGGCGTGGATCTCGACCTGTTCGCCACCGATACCTTCAACCCGCAGGGTAAGGAAAGCCTGACCTCACAGCCGGGTTTGGACCAGCTTGCCGATAGAACCAGCAGGGAATTCAAAACCCCGTCCGAACAGCTTTATTCCGATATCGAGAGCGCCAACTTTATCACGCTCGGCGATCCGAACGCGCCTTACATTTACACTTTCATCGATCCGCAATGCCCCTATTGCCATAAATTTATCAATGACATGCGGGCGGATTACATCGCGAACGGCGTCATTCAGGTGCGGATGATTCCCGTCGGCTTCCGCGACGAGACGAGGGCGCAGGCCGCCTTCCTTCTCGCGGTTCCGAACCCGCAGGGCCGCTGGTACAGCCATCTCGACGGCGACAAGGAAGCCCTGCCCGTAACTGCCGACATCAACCAGCAGGGCGTCCAGCGCAATCTTTCCATCATGCAGTCATGGAAAGTGAACGTGACGCCCTTCACGGTCTATCGCGCCGCCAGCGGCGATGTGAAGATCGTGCAGGGCCGGGCGGAAAATCTCGCGCAGATCATTTCCGACCTCAAGCCCGTGGCGCGATAAAACGGGGAAAAAGAATCATCTTTCTTGTGCTGATGCGCCCATGCCCTTTATAAAGGTTAATGAATAAAGGTTAATGGAATATGTCGCAACGCTCCGCTTTTCAGGTTCAGATTCTCTCAAGGCTTGGCGCGCCGCTCATGACGGCGGTCGGCGAGGTCGCCGCGCGTCAGCGCAAGGATGGCGAAGACACGCAGAAACAGGAAGCGGAGCGCCTCGCTGAACTGCTCGGCAAAGCGGTGCAGGTCAGCGTCAGCCTCGCCGGCATCATGGACCTTAAAGATTCCGACGGTCAGGCCGATTCCACAAGGCTGGCCCTTGCCGCCCTCGCGGGGCCCCTGGTCGCCGGCCAGTACCGCCTGACGGCAAAGGTGCCGGGCGACGCTGAAATAAAGCGCATGATCAAGGCGCTAGAAGCCGTGCTGACTTTTTCCGACAATTTCACGCCCGCCGCCGAAAATACCGCGCGCCTCGCCAGCATGGCCCCGGGCGCGCTTGCCGATGAAAACCAGATTCACATCCAGTACGTCAACGCGCTGGTGCCCGTCGTCAATGTCATCGCCGCCTTCCCGTTTGGCCGTCCGGAAACCAGGCTCGTGCAGGAAGTTGCGGGCCAGCTGGTCGGAAGGGCGCAGGATATCTGCAAAAGCTTTATGAATGGCGCCGCGGAAAAAGATATGAAACAGGCGGAGCTCGCCATTCTTGCTGCCCTCGCCGCGCTTTACGTGGAATGCCATCAGGAGGAAAAAAACCGCCTGATGGCTCTGGGCGAACAGGCAAGAGCTAAAACCGCCGAAGCATCCGGCGGCGTATTGCCCGTCGATCCTGTCTGGAAGGCTTTTGAAATTCGCGCCGGAATGGTTGAGCTATTGGCAAAAAGTGCGGTTTCCGCCGCCTCTTCCGCGGCAAAGGCCCCCGCGCCGCCGCAGGTGGCCGCTCCCGTCGTCGCTCCGTCCGCCCCCCCGCCGCCACCCCCGCCCGTCGCCGCGGCCCCGGCTCCGGCCGCGCCTCTCCCGTCCCCGACGCCTGAGGATTTGCAAAGCGGCGATCCGGTATCCTATAATCCGATGGGCTTTTTCAAGCCGGTGAAAAAAGATTCAGCCGGCGAACAGGGGGAAAGTTGACGGGAGAAGATTGAGATGGGAAAAATTCTGGCAGCCTGCATTTTCATGGCGGCGCAGACCTACGGCCTGCCCCCCGCCGTTCTGGTGGGAATCTATCAGGTCGAGGCAGGGCGGGTCGGCCAGGAAGTCGGGCCGAACGACAATGGCAGCTACGATCTGGGGCCGATGCAGATAAACACCGTCTGGATCCCCGATCTCGCGGCGCAGTGGGGCGTCAGCGCCGGCACCGCGCGCAAATGGGTGCGGGATGATGCCTGCACGAATGTGGGTGTTTCCGCATGGATCCTGAAAACCCATCTCGATGAAACCGGCGATCTGGCCCGCGCCATTGCACATTACCATTCGCGCACCCCCCGCTACGGCAACAGCTACAAATACCGCGTTATCGCCTCGATGCAAAAGCACGGTCTGGTGAAGACCCAGTAACGGCTGCGGGCGGCGGTTCGGCAATAATGCTTTATAAGTAGTGGATAAGTCCGGCATTTATGAGAAATGACGGCTTGTTCTTGATTATGTGTGGCGTTACCCTACTTAAGCTTTACCTTGGTTTATTCTTTCTGGAATTTACAGTATCGTGCGCATGATGACGATTAAGGTTGCAGACAAAACCCGCCTTGCAAGCATGTGCTGCGTGGCGGCGCTTTCAATGTTTCTGGCTGGTTGCGCTGAAAATCCCATCCGCACCGATCATCCCAATCTCGTTGCTTCCCCGGATAAGGTTTCGATGATGCTCGCCGATGCCGCCGACAGGGCTTCGGTCGCGCTGGAAACGCTTGCCGCGGTCGAGCAGGCGCGCTCGCCTGAAGTGTCGGTTGCTCCCATCGAGGACGTGCCGACGGAATTGCGCCGCGCCATTACGGTGAACTGGGTCGGTCCGGTCGAGCCGATTGCTGAAAAACTCGCAAGCCGCGCGGGTTACGCTTATCAGGCGATCGGGACGCCGCCGCCGATACCGCTCGTCGTTTCGGTTGACGCTGAAAACATGCCGGTGATCGACGTGCTGCGCAGTTTGGGGCTTCAGCTCGGCGTGCGCGGCAATATCCGCGTCGACGGCCGCCGCCGCATGGTGGAAGTCCATTATTCTCCCAATACGGGCATAGGAGGGTAATCTGACCCTCACAAGGCATCTTTTCATTTTCACGGCATTTCTGGGATGCGGGCTGGCTCTGCTCGCGCCGGCAGGTCAATGTTCCGTGCTGGAGCAAGAGCAGGAGTCCCCGCCCTATGTCTACGAACTCGAGGCGCTCCCCAAACTCAACACAATCGTCGACGATGAATCGGGCCTGCCGCTGGACATCAGGCTCGAGGCGCAGCGCGAAGCAGCCCTCTCCTATGGCGCGCGCGGCGGCCTTGCCTACCGCACTTGGGAAATCCGTCAGGAACTGGAAGGGAACTCGGCCTATCTCGACAAGGTGTTCGATTTCCGCCAGCTTCTGATCCCCGCGCCTTCGGGCCTTCTGATCGAGCCGCCGATCATTTCTGAATCCGTGAATGCGATCCTCATCAATGGCCGCGAGGCTGCCGTCGCCGACCGCGTTTATAATATCAGCCGCAATGCCCAGATCGTCAGCGCCGCCCGCAGCTGGCGCAACTATCTGGAGCGCGAATGGGGCGAAGTGAAGCCGCCGCCCGACATCTTGAGGCCCGCCGACGAGATAGAGCGCGAGCAATGGATTGTCTGGATCGATGAAGGCTGGGACAAGGGCGTCGACCAGGCGGACGAGATTTTCGAGCAGGATATCAATCAGCTCACCGCCCATTATCAGGGCATGGTGCGTTATAGAATGCTGCTGGCGCAGGGCATGGTTTCTCCGCCTTACGCGCTTCAGGTCGACCGCGGCATTACCGGCGGCGGCTCGCGCATGCGCGTCGGCGACCGCGCTATAGAAATCACGGGCATGCCTGAGCTGATGCCGGGAACGGATAAATGGTCACCCGCAAACCGGTAAGTCTTGTCAAAGGCAAGGAAGACAAGGGCCTTACATGGCCTGAGGAGCCGGGCCGCTTTACCGCGGAAACGGTCGATCCCTTTTTGCTCTGGTGCGTCAAGCGCGGCGCGTCTGATGTGACGTTCCAGTCCGACCGTCAGGGCTATCAGGAAATCGACGGCGTTCTCTATCCCGCGACATACCGCGCGCTCGATGCCGCCGACATGGCGGCCATCCTGACCAAGATTTACGGTCCTGAAGCGATGGCGCGCCTCGCCGGCGGTAACGATCTCGACCTTTCCTACGAAGTCCGCCCCGACCGCTATACGCGTCACCGCTTCAGGGTCAACATTACGGCGATCCTCTCGCGCGGCCGCGACGCATCCCAGATAACGATGCGGGCTCTCCCCAACGAGCCGCCCACCATGCGCGATCTCAACATTGAGCAGCACGTCATCGACCACTGGGCGCCGCGTCAGGGTATGGTGATCGTCACCGGCCCGACGGGATCCGGCAAGACGACGCTGCTGGCCTCGGGTTGCCGCATGCTGCTCGAGCGTCCGCACGGCTGCGGCAAGATGCTCACTTACGAATCGCCGATCGAATATGTTTACGACATGATCGAAAGCCCGCGCTCTCTGGTCGCGCAGACCGAGATCCCGCGCCACCTTCCCTCATTTGACCGCGGCGTGAGAAACGCGCTGCGCCGCAAGCCCTCGGTCATTCTGGTGGGCGAGGCGCGCGACCGTGAGACTATTTCCGCCGCCATCGAGGCCTCGCAGACCGGCCACGCTGTCTATACGACGACGCACACAATCGGGGTGGCGGCAACGGTGCAAAGGATGATCTCGACTTTCGAAACCGACGAGCGCAGCGAGCGCGCCTACGCGCTGATGGAAACGATCCGCATGATCGTCACCCAGTCCCTTGTTCCCCGCGTCAATGGCGGCCGGATGGGTGTGCGCGAATGGATGATTTTTCCCGACGATGTCCGTGAAAAACTGCTTGATATGGACTATGTCGAATGGGCGGCGCACATCCAGAGGGCCATTCCCAATTACGGCCGCACCATGGCCGCTTCGGCGCGGATTGCCTTTGAAAAGGGCCAGATCGACCGCCGCTGGTACCTGATGCTGGCCTCCAGCACCGGCGGCAGCGGCGCGTCTTAAGCCGGTAGTACCTTTTTTTAACTTTTGCCGCTATAATATATAGATCGGCATTTAAAAGGGGCGGACGGCCATGGCCACAGCACAAGACGACCTGGAAGTAGAGAAAAAGAACTGGCACTGGCGCAATACCATGCGCCCTGTCAGGTTTTTCAACCTTGACGCAAGGGCGTCGCTGATGTTTTTCGTGTTGCTGGTTTATTGCCGCCCCGTGACGATTATCCTGACGATCATCGTCGTCGCTATTTTCCGGATTCTGGAGCACAGGGGCCTGACCTTCCCCGCCGCGCTGCGCTCCTTGCGCTCATGGCTGGTCGGCGACCGCCGCCCCGGCTGGTATACGTACGCCCATCGCCGTTTGAAGGATTTCGGTTAATTACTATCCGCGTATAAATACGCCGTACGTGCGTTCCGCGCTTGTCATTTGCCGTCTCTCGCTCTATTTTCAGGGAATATTTTGATTCAGCGGTTCGGCGCGCCGGCAGTATAAAAAGCGCCAATAAAAAAGCAAAGCAAGGAAAACCGACATGGCAAGACAAGTGTGGCTTCAGCGGCAAAAAATGGCGATTCGGGCTCTCGCCCTGACTTCGGTAATCGCGCTGACGACGGCGCAGCCGGCATTGGCGGGCTTTGAATGGACGCCCCCTCCCGCGCGTTCCCCGCAACAGCAGGCACCGATGCCTGCCTCCGGCGCCGTCGAGGCCGAATCCCTGGGCGGCATGCCCGCCATCGAGCCGTTCCCGCTGCGGGAAGACAATCTTGAGCCTATCGGCGCGCCGGTTTTGCCGTCCGCCTCCATGCCCCCCGTCACAGCCGCTCCGGTGATGCCGGTGTTTCCTTCCGCGCCCGGCGGCTTTGCGCCCGCGCCGCCGCCGCCCGCCGCAAAAAACTTTTTTGAAACCGTCGACGGCTTTGGCAGCGACATTCCGCTCGCGCTGGCCATGCAGCAAATCGTGCCGCCCGGTTACTCTTATGCCTTCGATCCCGACATCAATCCGGGAACCCGCTTGAACTGGAACGGCGGCAAGCCGTGGAACGAAGTGCTTGAAGACGCCGTAAGACCGGGCGACATGCGGATCGAGATTTCCGGCAATACCGTCCGTGTGCGCCAGACCTGGGCTTCCGCCGAAGACATGATGCAGACGGCCGCCGTGACGGCAAAGCCGGGATCGATGGCCTTCCCCTCGCTTCCTCCCGTGTCGGCAATTATGCAGCCTGTTCCCGTGGCGCCTGTGGCAATGCCGCCCATGGCCGCGCCGTCCTTCGGCGAGGATATTATGCCGCCGCAATCCTATCCGCGCCGCGCCCGTCCCGGCATGCCGGAATCGGCGATGCCGTCAATGGGTGCAGGAAGCGATATTGAATGGACGCCTCAAAATATGGCCGCCGCGCCTCCCGCTCCCATGTCGCCGGTCATGCCGGGCATGCCCATACCGCGTCCGCCCGAAGGCGGCATGTATGCGCCGGTGCCTCTCACGCCGTCGATGCCTTCTCCTCCTGCCGCCACCGGCGCCGTCCCAATGCCGCTGACGCCCCCGTCCATGGCTTCGGCCCCGGTGCTCGCGCCGCCCGGAACGGTGTCATCCCCGATGGGAACCGTGAGCCGGGTTCTCGATCCTCACGAAATAGGCTACTGGCAGGCCGAGCAGGGCGCGAGTCTGAAGGATACTCTTGGCCGCTGGTCTTCGGCGGCTGGCGTCGCGCTGCTGTGGAATTCGGCTTATGATTACGTTATGCCGATGCCGGTCCGTCTGCACGCGACCTTCCCCGAAGCCCTTACACAGATTCTGTCGAGCTATAACACCGCCGACCCGCGTCCCGTCGGCCAGCTTCACCCGAACCTGCCGCAGGGCCCCTCGGTTCTGGTCGTCGAGAATTTCTCATCGGCGACGAACTGATAAAGTCTTTGAAGAAGATTTAACACGAAGCAGTAAAGTTTAGAAAAGCACACGAAGAATTTTTCGTGTGCTTTTTTCTTTCTTTACTGTTTCGTGTTAGAGCGTTATGGTTTTAGGAGGAATCGGTTCGGTTTGGTGATTCCCATGGGATCGGGATTGTGATTCAATATACTGGCCGGAAAGGAGGCTGGCATGGATGGGAAGACCTTATTCGAAGG
>Ga0187893_10000307_pt1 | contig 126603 bp, 125 predicted proteins | sample MA1701074metaG_FD_139574 | JGI IMG/M metagenome (GOLD analysis project Ga0187893, IMG submission 139574) | White microbial mat communities from a basaltic lava cave in the Kipuka Kanohina Cave System on the Island of Hawaii, USA - MA170107-4 metaG ...
ACTTCCGCTTCACGCAGTTTGCTGAGGATTTGTTCGACGGTGTGACGAAGACGTGGCATGTCGCCCTCCTTTCGGCCCGATCCTAACAAAGGATCTGGACCCGTTTAAGGGGGCGAGGTCAGGGGTGCCTAGTAACTGGCGTTCCCCTAAATGCGGGGACAGGAGCGGGAGAGGAGGGGTGTTGCCCCTCTTTGGAGGGAATTGCTAATTGGAGCAGGTCATCTCTTAAATAGCCGATTGCTCCGGCGTTGTGGAACGAGCTACTGAGCGTGAAGTGAATCAGTAAACCATGCAGGTAGCGCAGGTGGGAGCCAGAGTGACCTTCTTCCACAGATTCGCCAATGAGTGAAAATCAGACCGGGTTCCGGCAACGGCGCGTCTTTTCGATTCAAGGGGAGATCGCCTCATAGGGCGATTCAGTGCCTGGCTGCATGGCGGCGAGTTGCCGCTGAATGGTTTGAGCTTCTGCTCGGGAAGAAACGATGCATCGAATGTTCTGTGCTTCGAACGTACCTATTAGAAGTGGTAGCAGGCGTTGCGGTGATTCCAGGATGTTGAGGGGGTTCGGTGAAATCGGTCTCTGAGTATCCACTCTAGGGTTTGCTGTGGAAAGTATGAAAGCGGCTCTGTGGGGCCAGTTGGTTACTGTCGAATGAGGTGTCGTCGAAGTACTTCTTGAGCTAAGAGCTGCATGGTCTGGTCGTTTCCGATAGTGCTGAAGTGGCGGTCTGTCGCACTGACGGATAGCTCTTCCCTTCCTTGCAACGTGATTTCGATCAAATCAGGTTGAGCAACCAGGCTTCTGAGGAGATCCGGCATATCCAGCTGCGCTTCGAACAGTTGGCCGGTGCTCGTTTCCACGCACCGCACCCCACGTTTGCCTGAATCATCAAAGTCTGGTCTGATCGGATAGAACACACGGAAGGCCGCCTTGTGTTTCTCGGTTGTTGTCTTGAGTTTAGCCATGAGCGCGCGGGTGATATCGATCAAATAGTTGTCTTTGGGAGAACGTGGTCGGATGTATGGAGAAAAGTGACTTCGGCTGCGTTCAACGTCCTCCTTGGTTCGAACCACTACCCGTCGTTCGTCCGACAGGGAAAAGATATCTTTCGCAAGGTCTTGTTGATTGATGACGGGCAGGTTCGTGCAACGGGATGGTCGCGGTTCACTCGGTGCCCTCGCGTCAGATGGAAGACGTGATACCCATTCGTGAAGGATATGTTGTGCCACGCTTCGATGCCTGAATTGCAGCGTAGCCCGTATGGCGAGATCCAATATTCGGAAGCGGCTCAGATGAACGCCGTCATGGAAAAAAGGTCCCTGAAGCGACTGTCCATCAAACCAAAATGTTGGCTTGATATGCTCATTCCGGTCGGGGAACGTATTTTCCCAGAAATCATTCACGGGCTGTGCCCATACCAACACCAGATCAGCTCGATATGCCTGAAAATACCGTTCGAGTGCCAACAACTGTTGATCTTGTCCCCATCCGGAAGCAGCGAGGGAGAAGACTTGAAATGTTCGGGAGGGGAGAAGGGTAGAGAGGTGGCGTTCAAGCAAGCGCTCTGGCATCTTGTCGAGGCCACTGGTTGCGGCTTCCACATTGCTGTCGCCTACCAGCAGCACAACGATATCATCGGTGCCGTACGAGAATGGATTTCCGCGCAGTCCCAATTCATTTTGAACTGAGTCATTCGTAGCAGCCAGTCCTCTCCTCGGCGACCCATCCCATCCCCATCCCGATGGAATGGGTGGTGGATACTGAACGATTCTCAATAAAATCTCGACTACAAGCAGTACAATCGCCGAGATGCCGATCATTGCTGTTATTTTTGTGGATGTGTGAGAGGGCCGCATGTGAATTGGATCCCTAGCGCAAGTTCCGTTGTCGATTCGTCTTTGGTGTTTGCGGGGTTACAACCCGAATCTTTGGTGACCGGACCTCGACCCTATATTCTGACCAATTCTGAAACAGGGCTCGCACACGGCATGACCGGTTTGGACAGGCTGATACAAGAAGATGTACCTGAATTGAAAATGTATCGGTAGTTTTTCCTGTTTTTGTGATCGTCTGAGTGGGATCACCTACACCATATTCAAGAATCTGATTAGCACACTTGAGGGGAAAGATTGATCCTGGACGCGCGCGTGAACAGAGGAAAGCAAAAACCTCTCAATTGGCGTATTCGTGGGGGGATCTGTGAAAACAGAAGAGGAAAGTCTTAGTTACCAACTATTGTTCGGCAGGGTGAGGGGCGGCTGATGCGGATGGCATGTCTGCGGTGATGCAGGACTGCATGAGCTCAACTTTGCATTGCCACGAGGTGGCCGCATCGTTGACGCGGTTGACCACATCCGCTGCCTTGACGGTGCCGGCAGTAATGTCCACGAGTACGTGATCAGGGACGCGGTTGAAGTAGACGCCGGTCACGCCTGGAATGGCCTGCAAGACGGTGGTCATCTCAGCTTCTTTGCTGCCGCAGCCGGAGCCGCTAAGCATCAGCGGCAGTCGCTCCTTGGCGGGTGGATTGGCCGCAGCCGGCAGTGTTACGGAAAGGCCTGCGACCAAGAACACGGTCGGGACACATCGTGTAATCAAAAATGTGCGCATGCGGTAAACTCTCTTTGCTGACACGGCCAACTCTTGTGTGTCGATACACTACACAATGCAGCATTCTCTTGTCGAGCTACTACTTGGCTTGGACCAAAAAGGCCTTCGAACGGGCGTTGCCGCCGGCGGCAACGACATCGATGAACGACATGCCGGGCTGAATATCGGGAACCGTCGCTTCGATGGTCCGGTCGTTCACGAATGTATGATCGATCTTTGTGGAGCCGGCCGCACTGAACGCCACGCCACGGAAACAATCTTTCGTGCCGAAGTTTTCGCCCTTGATCGTGATGGTTTGCCCAGGCTTGGCTTCGTCCGGCTCCACTGTGACGATCTTGGGCTTCCTGCTGCTATCGCAGACGGGATCCGTCTCGAGTTTCTGCTCGTCGTGCCCCTTGATCGATTCCGTCTCGAACAGCGTATAGCCGGCGCCGTCGACGACAGACCCTTCTTCGGCGAATGAGTAGGGCGGAGAGAGGGGAATCGCCAGCAATGAGATCATGATGAGGGACGGCAGGGATCGGGGAGTCATCGGGACCTCCTTTCGGATTTACTTGCTCGGCATGGACACATAAGTTTCTCCAATGATCGCTTGGCCGGGCGGAGATAGCGCAAATTGGGTAAAAGCATCAACCAGGGGATTCGGCTCTTTTTTAGCCAGCAGCAGCAGCGGGCGCCGCAGGCTGTAACGCCCATCTTTCACCGTCGGTACTTCAGGTTCGACTCTGTCGACCGGCAGTAACCGGACGGCGACGCCGCCTGAGACGACGGACAGGCCGGTGCTCAATGAGATATAGGCGGCAGCCGACAACGGCGGAAGGGTTCCAACGACGGTCTTGACGACCGTCTCATCCCCACCGATGACTTTGGCGGTATCAGAAATTTTCCCGGGAACGCCGAGTTCGGACTCGAACGCCTCGCGGATGTTCTGATTGCGTGGCCGGTCGATCAGAAGGATTCTGGTATCCGGCCCACCCAGTTCCGACCATTCTTTGATTTTTCCAGAAAAGATGTCGGCGATCTGCTGTTTCGTGACGTCTTTGGTGAAGTTGGACAAGTGGACCAAAATGCCGATACCGTCCCAGCCGATTTGTGTGGCAGCCAGCGCTGGTTCCTCAGCCCCTGTCACGGCTATCTGCGCGTGCCCCGTTTTAACCAGCTGCAGCGGCTTGGAATCTTCGTCCCAGAGGATATCGACATACGCACGGGGATTGGCTTTTTCAAACGCGCGCGCCAGCGCCTCGATCGTGACTTGCTCCGGTCCATTGCCGGCGATCACAAGGCTTCCGGCAGTTTGGGCTACGGCAAATGCAGGGGACTGGCAGAGGAGCAGGCCGATGAACAGCCGGCTGACGAACAGTTTTCCGGTCATAACCCTTCCCGATTCCAAGGGAAGCCACGACCGACTCGGTACGGTGCAGCCACGAGGTCCATCCATGGTTACGATCCCGAATTGGACCCCTCGCTCGAAACGGAGTCTGATTCGGAAGACATGTTCGGCGGCGGCACACCGCGGTTCACATTTAACGGCGGCAGCTTCGCGAATCGTTGCATCCGTTCCTGGACCATGGCGTTGGCCTTGATCTCAGAAAATCCGGGTTTGCGATCACCGATCACAGTGGATGAAAAGGAAGACAGGAGGCGAGTCGCCTGTCGCGCACGGCAATGCGGACACTCTGTGTCCTCGACCCTCGCATGGACGGACTGAGTGGCTTCGAATTGTTTCTCACACTGTCCACAACGATATTCGTACAATGGCACAGGGGCTGTCCTTTCTTCCTCTACGGCATACCTTTCATCGAGGAGAGCCGTTCGGGACTTGACAAGCTGACCTCCTGCAAGCGATCTTGACCGGCTCACAACGTTCCGTTTATTGTAACAACTTAGTCAGCCAAACTGCCAGCTTCATAGGAGGGTGTCGATGTCATGCTGATTCGACGGTACAAAGGCCACAACGGTATGATGCAGGAAGAACGGATCGACGATGAAGATCGAATCGAGCGCTACATGAGGCTCTTCGAGAAAGACGACGTCAAAAAGTTACAGACCGGAGTGAAGGTCTTCATCGAGAAGGATGAGTGGCAGCTCCTTCCTTGAGTCGGTACGGGTCAGAGGGAACAGGGAATGGCTCCGCCTATCGGTGCGCCGATCATTCCTGTTCCTCATCCTATTCGCCCATCGCTGATTTCTCATGATCTATTGGGTTCACATTGCCCGCGCGATCGACCGCGTGACGCTTCACCGAGACCGTTGCTCAGAGGTTCCGTCCACTGTGACCTCCAGCGATTTTTGGGAAGGGGGATGGTTCGATTATCCCGATAAAGAACGGGCGCTCCGTGCCATGGAGCAAGCGGGAGTGAACAGGCAGCGGCTGTGCCCGCTCTGTAAGCCTTAACAGGATGTTGAAAAAGTCCTCCAGCTTTGTTCTCGCATCGTTCAGAGGCTCAACGTACGACAACGAGTACGTCTTGCCCCTTCGCTCGCTGCGGCCGTCGATGCGGAGAGGCGTGTCTTGGCGCGCCGGGGTCGGGAGGGTGAGATCAGTGGCCTTTTTGAACATCCTGTCAGCGTCGTCCTAAGTGCTCAGTGCGAGTCGCGTCGTCCGATTGTTGGCTCAAACCTCATGCCCGGTACCCGGCGCTTTTTAATCCATGCCGCGACTTGCACTCCTGCTGACGACTGTTATTTGGGGAGCCACATTCCCGGCCACCAAGGCGGCGCTCGAGCAGATCGCTCCACTCTCTTTCTTGCTGCTCCGATTTTTCCTGGGCACCGTGCTCATCCTGCTCTGGTTTGTGTTCAGCCGCCGCCGACTGCATTATGACCGTGCGGTATTAGGGGCGAGCGCGCTCACCACCGTCTTCCTCTTTCTTGGGTACCTGCTGCAAACCGTTGGGCTCCGGCATACGAGCGCATCGAGTTCAGCCTTTCTGACGGCGCTGTATGTGATTTTTGTCCCGCTGATCTTGATGCGGATCGACCGACGCGTCGTACTGGCCACTGGGATCGCCGTCGTCGGACTTTGGTTGTTGGTCAAGCCCAGTACCTCCATGAACGTGGGGGACTTGATGACGTTGGGGTGTGCCCTCGCGTTTGCGGGGCATATCATTTGTCTTGAGCGATTCACCCGGCAAGTCGACGCGCCGTCGTTACTCGTGTGGCAAATGGTGGCAATGACGGTGTTGTTTGTTCCCGCTCCGTGGTGGGAAGGGGCGACGGCGAGTTCCTTTTCGCCCACGGCTGTCTTGCTGATCGGTCTTGGCGTCACCGGTGTTCTGGCCACGCTGGCGTTTGCCGTCCAAATATGGGCCCAGCAGCTGGTTCCTGCTCAGCAGGTGGCATTACTGTTTGCATCCGAGCCTGCCTATGCGGCCTGGCTCTCGTGGTACTTTCTCGGAGAGACGCTGGATGTGCAAGGGTGGATCGGAAGCGCGCTCATCTTATTGGCAGTGGTGATCGGAGCATTCGGCGGCTGACCGTTCCGAAAGGAGGAGTCGTATGGCACAGAAGTTCGGCAATGGACGGTGGGTTCGTGAAGGATTCTTGGACAACCGGGTCGAGGGCACCGTTGTCGGCCAGGTCGTGTTTGCCGTGATCGGTCCGGTAGATTTCTATTTACGCGGAAACTTCAAGACGGATATCGCCGGAGAGGTGATTCGATTCCGCAACGGTCGGTTTGAAGACGACGATATGGCGGGACAGGTGATCGGTGATATGGCGAACCCGCAGATTGGAACAGTGAACCTCATTTCACTGGATCCGCACCCCAACCTGGAACCACACCCCTATGTCGAGTGGTTCACTCTCAGAAAGGACCATTATCGTTTCGAGCTGAGTCCTGGTGACGCATGGGTGCTGTCCGAGGAGGAACGGAAGTCGATCGAAGGGGAAAGCCGACGAATTCGAGAAACCTTGGCTGATCGGGCGTCTGATCAGCCAAGGTCCGACGATGGACCCGATTGGATCTAGCGGGTCAGCTCGAGTTGAGGCTGCGAGGCTGGAAGCTCCGTGGCCTCGGTAAGCGCCACTTCAATCTTCTTCTTGACCACGCTGCGGTCGGAATCCTGCTTGGTTTTTCCTTCGCGCACATACTCCGGGACACCACGGACATCCCAGACGAGTCCTAACCATTCCAGTCCCTTCAGACAGTAGTAGCTCATGTCGATTTCCCACCAATAGAAACCCTGTCTGGTCGAAGCCGGGTAATAATGATGATTGTTGTGCCATCCTTCTCCCATGGTAATCAGGGCCAGGAAGAAGTTGTTTCGGCTGTCATCGCCGGTCTCGTACCGTTGCGAGCCATAGACATGGGACAGAGAATTGATGGTGCAGGTCCCATGAAACAGTGCCACGGTCGAGATAAAGAATCCCCAGATCAGCATCTGGGGTCCGTTGGTGCCAAGTCCGGGCGCAAAGGCTTCCAACAACTGGCCGAAGCCGAACATTCCGAAACCGGTGATAGTGGGAATGAGGACATCGAATCGGTCCAGAAACCGCAGCTCCGGAAACTTTGCAAAATCGGCGATTCCCTTGAGACGCGGAGCGTAATGGGTTTGCGACATCACCCAGCCCATGTGGGACCAAAGGAATCCCCCTTGGCGTGGGGAATGCACATCATCCGGTGTGTCGGATGCGATGTGGTGATGGCGATGATGGCCGGCCCACCACAAGGGACCGCGTTGCGCGCAGGAGCCGCCCAATAACGCAAATAGGAACTGAACAGTACGGGAAGTCTTGAACGTGCGATGCGAGAAGTATCGGTGGTACCAGCCGGTGATCGCGAACATGCGGATGTAATAGAACGCGATGGCAACGGCGACGGCGGTCCAACTCCATCCTACCCACAGCACTCCTAGACACATCAGGTGCACGGCAATGAAAGGGATACTACGTACCCAGTCCACCTTGGGAGGGCCGTCGACTTTTGTGTGTTCCAAGCCCGCCCAGGAGTCGAACCAGCGCAGAAAAGAGTACAAAAATTCCTGGGCTTTAGTCGGGCGAAGCGTTTGCACGTCGGACATACAATTCTCCTCTACGTCGGGGGATCGGCAACGTCACTGTGGTGGGAAACAGGGAGCCGGGGTCCCGATTAAGCTGATGGATCACGCAGAATAGGTTAGGTCAGCATTATACACAGAATGTCAGGAAAGTGAAACCTGACTTTTTGCGTGGTCCCCGCCAGTGTAATTGTACTGGAATGAGGTCCCCTGTCTACTTATTATCGGAGTTCCTGAATGTCCCAGAGAGCCTTGTTTTCCTGGTTTGACAGGTCTGCCGGTGCGTCTCTAAAATGCGGCTGCGATGAACGACCGATTCCTCAAAGCGTGTCGCCGTGAACCTGTCGACTGCACACCCGTGTGGTTTATGCGTCAGGCCGGACGCTACATGGCCGAGTATCGGACGCTGCGTGCAAAACATTCAATCCTCGAGATGTGCAAAACGCCCGAGCTTGCGGCTCAGGTCACCCTTCAGCCGATTGAACGATTTCCGCTGGATGCCGCCATTATTTTTGCCGACATTCTCCTTCCGTTAGAGCCGATGGGGCTCAGCCTCGAGTTTGCTGCTGGGGAAGGACCGGTCATCCACAATCCGGTTCGCGACCGAGCGGCGGTGGACCAGCTCAAAGTCATCGACGGTGACGAACTGAACTACGTCGCCGAAGCCATTCGGCAAGCGCGACGCGCCCTCGACGGGCGGGTGCCTTTGATCGGATTTGCCGGTGCGCCGTTTACGCTCGCCAGTTATGCGATTGAAGGGGGAGGCTCCCGCAACTATCTGCACACTAAGCAGATGATGTATGGGGATCCCACCGCATGGCATCGGCTCATGGACAAGTTCGCGCGGGTGCTCACCGGCTATCTCCGGCGACAGATCAAAGCGGGGGCTCAGGCGATTCAGCTTTTCGACAGCTGGGTCGGATGTCTTTCGGCGGGTGACTATGTCGAGTATGTGATGCCGCACGTCCAGCGGATTTTCGAGGGCCTCAAGCGGGAAGGCGTTCCGATGATTCATTTCGGCACCGGCACGACCGCTATTCTTCGGCAGATGCGCGAAGCGGGGGGCGATGTCATCGGGATCGATTGGCGAGTTCATTTGGACGAAGCCTGGACCATGGTCGGACACGATCGCGCCGTGCAAGGCAACCTGGACCCGCTGGTCCTGTTCGCGCCGCTCCATGAAATCGAACGCCGAGTCGAGGACATTCTGCGTCGGGCTGGAGGGCGTTCCGGACACATCTTCAATCTCGGTCACGGGATCTTGCCCGCGACACCTGTCGATCATGTGGCCGCGACGATCGACATGGTGCACAAGCTCAGCCAACGGTGAGTCAACACGTGAAGCGTCCCTCGTTATAGAGAATTTCATCGCCTTACGAACGACGAAATACGAGATACGAACGACATAGAACAATGCCGGATACGATACCTCACACCGCGATTTTGCTCATGGCTATGGGCGGGCCGGATTGTCTGGAAAACGTCGAACCGTTTCTGCGGGATGTTCGAGGGGGACGGCCGACACCTCCCGAGTTAGTGGAGGAAATTCGTGAACGGTACCGGGTGACCGGTGGAAAATCCCCGGCCGTCGGCATCACTCAAGAAGTGGCGAAGAAACTGGAACAGCAACTGAATAAATCGGGCGACGGGCGATACCGCGTGTACGTCGGTTTGCGTCATTGGCATCCCTTCATCAAGGAGACATATGCCGAGTTGCTGAAAGCATCGCCGGAACAAATCATCGGGGTGTGCATGGCTCCTCAACAGTCCTCACTGAGCACCGGAGCGTATCGGAAGAAAGTCGAAGAGGCTCGTGCTGAGTTGGAGGATCGTACCGGCATGACCTATGTCGGCAGCTGGCACCAGCATCCTCGACTGATCGGTGCTATTGTGGACAGTATCCGGCAAGGACTTCTCGCATTTCCATCGGATGTGCGACCACCGGTGCCGGTGCTGTTTACCGCGCATAGTCTTCCCGAACGGATTGTGGCGATGAAGGATCCCTACCCTGATGAGGTGAGAGGCACGGTCGAATCCGTGATCCAGCTCTTGGGGGACCAACCGACCTACTTTGCCTATCAAAGTCAGGGGCGATCTTCCGAGCCATGGCTGGGGCCCACCGTGGAGGAGATGCTCGATACGATCTGCCGGTCAGGACACCGATATGTGTTGGTTGCGCCCATCGGGTTCATTTGTGACCACATGGAAACCCTCTTTGATATCGACATTGAATTGAAACAGTTGGCGGCCAACAAGAGTATGCATCTCGAGCGCATGGCCATGCTGAACGACTCGCCCGCACTCATCGAGACGTTACGCGACGTCTTGACGGCACACGAATCCTCGCTCTGCATTCCGTCGTGACTCGACCACGCACAGTCGTGATAGTGGGCGGCGGCATTTCCGGGCTGGCCACTGCTTTTTCACTACAAGAGCAGGCGACGAAGGCCGGCCTTCCCATCCGCTGCACGATCCTCGAATCCGAATCATCCTGGGGAGGGAAGATCGTCACTCACCGGATCGGCGAGATTGTGACGGAAGCCGGACCGGACTCCTTTCTCTCCCAGAAGCACGCTGGTCTTGAACTGTGCACGAAGCTGGGGCTCGCCGATCAGCTCATCAATACCAATGAGACGACCAAGAAGGCTTGTGTGTTGTATGGTGGACGGCTGCACGATTTACCCGAAGGTCTGCTCTCGTTTGTTCCCAAACAATTAGGCGTCTTCCTGCGAAGCGGGCTGCTCACTTGGGCAGGGTTGATTCGCATGGGGCTGGAGATCGCCGTTCCGCCTGGTCCGCGAACGGGCGACGAGTCGTTGGCGGATTTTCTCCGTCGGCGGTTCGGCTCACAAGCATTCGAGCGGGTATTGGAACCGCTCATGTCTGGGATCTATGCCGGAGATGCCGAGCAGATGAGCCTGCGAGCCACGTTCCCCCGGTTCTTTGAACTGGAGCAGCAACATGGAAGTGTCGTTCGCGGCATGATGGAGGCTAAGAAAACTCCCTCGTTGCCGTTGTCGGGCCACCCACGGCGGACGATGTTCATCAGTCTGAAAAATGGACTGGGAGACCTCGTGACCGCCCTGACGCAACGGCTAGCACAGCAGGGTGTGGAGCTTCGTTTGGGTTGCCGAGTCGAGGCTCTTAGGGTGAGATCGCATGAATTGGGCCGTTGGATGTACGACCTTATTCTTCAGGATGGATCGGCGTTTTCTGCAGAAAGTTTGGTTCTCGCGACACCGGCGTATGTTTCAGCAGATTTGTTGCGTCCGTTGACGCCGATCGCCGGCGGATTACTGGACATGATTCCCTATGCGTCCACGGCCACGATTGCCATGGCGTTTCCTGCCCAGGCCGTGCCTGAAGCGATCGACGGATTCGGGTTTATCGTACCGCGGATCGAAGGGCGGGATTTGATCGCAGCGACGTGGACCTCGCGTAAGTGGCCCCATCGTGCGCCGGCCGATCAACTATTGGTGCGCTGCTATGTTGGTGGAGTAGGGCGTGAAGATATTCTGAAACTGGACGACAACGCTTTGACGGCGAAAGTACGTACCGAACTGGGTGACGTATGCGGCATCAGAGCGGAGCCGAGTTACACAGAAGTGAATCGGTGGTGGAAGGGGATGCCGCAGTACACGCTCGGCCACCTTGACCGATTGGCGCAACTCAATGCGGCAGTGGGCCGCTATCCTGGACTCGTCCTCACAGGGGCTGGTTATCGTGGAGTGGGCATTCCCGATTGCATCTCCGACGGGGTGGCCGCAGCCGAGCGGGCCATGCGGGATTTGCTCGGCGGAATCGGCAGCGATGGTCGACGTACCGTGGGTCTGGACTCAGCCTAACCCTCTCAATCTCTCTCTCACCCTCATCACTGATAGATCCAGGCTCTGGTCAACGGGAATTCTGTCGGGCCGCTGGTTTCCTGACGGTTGGCAAGCACCTGATAGACGTTCAGCCTACCAGCTGGCCGATGGCATCCTCATTCACGGAAGGATCACCGCCTGTTCAGGATAACCAAGTTCTTTCAGCGTTGCTTCTAAAGAGTCGACCATCGGAGGGGGACCGCAGAGGAAAATGCGGGTGTCGGCATCGGGAGCGGGAAGGTGTCGGCGCATGATGTCAGGGGTAATTCGACCTGTGCTACCCGGCCATCCGAGCGGTGGCTGTTCCAATACGTGGTGGCAATGAAAGTTCGGATAGTCCCGGAGAGCTCGCTCCCACTCCCGTCGAAAGATAATGTCCGATTCTGTTTTGTTGGCGAAGAGCAGGAATAACTCTGCATCGATCTTCTTGGTAAGAATCCAGCGAATGATGGAAATCATCGGTGTGATGCCGGTGCCTCCGGCCACGAATCCCACCCGTTTCGCCATACCCTCCACCCAATGACCGCCCGGGTTCGGTCCGCTTATGAGGATGCTGTCTCCGATTCCCTGATCATGGAGAAACTTGGAGACGAGGCCGGTTTCGTAACGCTTGACTGTCAGCTCGAAGAAGCCGGTCGTACCAGGCAGCGAGGACGGCGTATACGGTCGCTTGACGGCTTTTTCATTGATCGTCGCATGGACGTACAGAAAATCGCCGGGCAGCATATCCAACGTCGCATCGGTGGGCAGTTCGAACCGGAAGGTCTTTGTGTCATGGGTGTCGGTCTCGACGGCCGTCAGCTTGTACGGACTCGGCGTTTTCGTCTTGATCCGGGTGACAGATTCCATGATCGAACGCATCATACGAGGTCACATCGATAGACGCAACTCAACATCTTCCAGTACTTCCGCTTGTGCATCTTGCATCTGCCACGTGTCCACGGTGGGGTCCTTAGTGAACTTCTCAATGGTGGCCATCATCGACTCCTCAATCCGTTGATCATGCGACGGGGTAATCCCGATGCCGCAGTGTACGAAGCGGCAAGACGGCGGGTCAGTGCAACATGGGAAAGAGTCGAGTCAAGAAGGTGAATCAAAACTGATCCGGATAGGATCGGAACCGATACAGCTCAATAGGCTGAGACACGTGGTTTGCCAGATCTAGGCACTGTAATGGCTTGGAATCCTATATTTCCCAAAACCATCTACGTAGTTTAACGTGGTACGAGAATTGCGCCCAGATAGTCTTATCGGGCACTCCAGGACAGCCACATGCAGGTGAACGGACCAGTTAAATCATGGTTCAGGGCAGATGATGCGCACACCGTATAAATCCTTTTCTCGACCGTCATCAAGAACCAACAGCGTGACGATTTTGGCGTTTTGTGCGGTGCTTTTGGTCCTGGGGACGTGTGGAGTCTGGTATTGGAGGCATGTCGAAACACAGACCCTGCTGTTACAAGAACGCAATTTTCGCGCTCTGACGGTCACCAGCCATGCGTTCGCAGACGTGGTGGCCAACTATGAAAAGGTCTTCAAGTCCGTGATCGAGGGAAAACCGTTCTGTACTGAGAATCTCTGTTTGGAGAATCTCCGCGAGGCCTATGAAAAAGCCTTACTCGAACTTCAAGCTTTTGAAGAATCCCAAACTTCCAAAGCTGTTCCAGCGTTTAAAGAGGTGAAGGTTACCAAGGAGCCTTATGAGGATGAGCGATTCGCCGTCAAGTTCATCTACCAAGACGGCAAGTGCTCCATCCAATTGACGTACGTGCACCAAGATCGAGTGCGGACCAAATGGAAGGTTGCCGCCGTCATGGATATCCGCCCGGTCATGCGACAGTTGGTGACCGAGGACATTTTTTCCGATGTGCTGTTGGCGGATCATAGGGGGCGGGTCCTGTACCATCACCCATCCACGCGCGATCCTTCCGGGTTTGAATTCGAGGACGTCTCGGCCCTTCTGCATAGGCTCAACGGTTCCGAATCCAAGGAGAACGGCGGCGTAGGCAGAAATGATGATTTGGTTTCACAGCTCCCCCTGTTCAACGAGGCACCTATCGGAGGAATCGCTCATGCGATATTCGCCCAAGCGACGGATCTGCCTGCCGATCGAGGAACAGCTCAAACAGTGATTCTTGTCGGTATCGTTCCCGCCGGGCAATTTCATGCCGAGGCGCGGGCGATCGCGATCAGTGTGCTTCTGGTCATGATCGGGCTTATGCTTGCTGTTTTCTTTGTGCTGCCGTTCGTCAAGCTGCGAACCAATGCGCCGACTGAACGGCTGACTCGCACTTCCGTCGCCGTCCTGGTCGTCTCTTCGATCCTTGGCATTGCCGTCCTGACGTTCGGCGTGGCCGATATCGCGACGTACCACAACTTGGAGCAATATCTGGACAGGCAGTTGGGAGAGGTCTCAGAAGAGATCCGTACCCGACTGAATGCCGATGTCCAACGAGGCCTCGACCAACTCAAAAAGTTCGATGAATCTTGTCAGAATGGCAAGTGTTCGAACCGTCCTGATGGAGACCTCGCACCCCACTGTGCGCAACGCTTGTCTATAGGGAAGATGGGTGGCACAGACAAGGAGTTTTCCTTCAACCCGATCGCTTTGAACAATTGCACAGGGAATGGAGTTACAACTCGTGCAACGGAAGTCGTCTATCGAGATGTCATCTCAATGCTGTGGATTGAGCTGGATAGCGGAGAAATTACCGTCTTCCAGTCACGTGAGCGGGACCCATGGAAACACGTGAAGCTCAACGAGCGGCAGTATGTGCGTCGTATCCTGGAAGATGAAACATTGATCCGTAAAGTTGATGAGCAAAGGTTCTGGATTGAGCCGATTTTTTCTCGGACCACCGGCTACAACACCGCGGTGCTGTCGATCACAAGCCAGGCCTCTTCTGTGGAGAAAGGGATCGTGGCGGCGCTGGAAGTCAAGCTGCCTTCGGTCACGAACGTCGGTGTGCCTCCTGGGATGGGATTTGCCGTGATCGATCAAGAGGGGGAGGTCCTCTTCCACTCGGACGCACGGCGGAATCTCCGGGAGAACTTCTTCAAGGAGACCAATCGAGTTGGGCGCTTGCGACACGCCGTGTTTGCCCGTGTGACGACTCAATTCGACGGGGGCTATTGGGGGAAGGATCGACATTTCCATATTACCCCTCTTTTCTCTCCGCAAGGCGTTGAACCCGGTATCGGACAAAAACCTGAGCCCATAATCGAATCCCCTGATGTTCACTGGTCGCTGGTGACCTATTGGGACATCGATATATTGCGTGGGTTGAATCTTCGCGCCCTCTATTCAAGCGGCGCATTGTTCCTCATCTATGGGATCATCGCGTTGAGCCTCGCCATCCCGGGATGGTGGATCTCTTCGCGCGCGAATGAGGCGGCGTATCGATGGGTATGGCCGCAGTCTGAGCATCTGCATCGTTATCAGATCGCCATCAGTTTGCTCGTGGCCTCCTTGATTGCAGTGGGTATTTGGTACATGCGCCCGCATCCAGTTCCAGAGATGTTGTTGTGGGGGCTCCTGCCGGCGCTCGCTTCGGCGGGGCTGGTGCTGTCCATGTCTTACACAAAGGCCGATCCCACCGACGACGGCAGAACAGATACGGCGGCCCGGCCGAGTTATCGCCTATCTTACGCGCTGGTGGTGACGCTGATATTGCTGACTTTTGTGGTGATACCGGCGCTCGCGATCTTTCGAGTGGCGGTAGATGTGGAGTGGCGACTCTTGGCCAAATTTGCCCTGTACGATCTCGAACAAGACCGCAAGCTACAGGCCCAAAAGGTTCGGCGATCTTATCCTCCAGCGTTATTCGAGGAAGCACACCGTAACGATAAGGTTCGAACAGAGTTCCTCAGCAAGTCTTCAGACTTGAACAATGTGTATGCCGATTTCCCGTTCAAGAGTTGCCGGCAGGACAGTGTGGAAAGTACAAACTGTCGAGGGGTGTCTACAAACGCGGTCCAGCGAGGAGATGAACGTCTCATTCGATGGTTATATCGCGTCATTGATAGGCCTCGCATCGGCCAGAGCGGAGCCGAGAGCGACATATTTTGGGAAGCACCTGAACAGTGGCTTGAATCGGAAGGAGGACCGCTGTGGCTTAAGGACCGGTCTCAGGGAACCGTTTCCCCAATCAGCGTAGACTCAATCCCTTCACCCATTCCACAATGGCTCTATTCGTTGTTGGTGTTCGGCGGCTTGGTTCCATTGGCCGTGCTGCGGATTAAGAAAATCTATGTCTTCGCCGCATCCGTCGTTGTGCTTGGTGTGTTTCTTTGGTTCGGATTGATCGGACAAGCACTGGCGGTGCTGGGAATGACCGCCCTGCTCTATGGGACATATTACATCTTGCCGAGGTTTGTGGCTCAGCGCGTGCTGCTCTTGGATTTTCCTTATCCGCCAAGTGATCCGCGCCCATCAGGTAATGCGCAAGGAAGTAATGACTCTAGTCATAAACCATCTTCCAGGTCGGATGCCTCGTGGGAAGTATTCGTCAAAGAAATATCCGCTTTGCCCAACGCACTGTGCTTGACGGACGAACCGACCTTTCGTGAGAAAATTTTGAAACAGGACATCAAGGATGATTTTGGCATTTGGAAGGAACAAATTATTCGAGAAATCCTGGAGAAGCTAACAGAGTATTACATGCAGATATGGAAAAAGTGCACGGCGTCTCAACGCCGATCATTGTTCAATCTTGCCCGGGATGGGTTCCTACACAGCAGAAATCCGGATATCGGATCTTTGTTGAAAGACGGGTTGATCGTCGCGGATCTGAATCTTCGACCAGTGAACGAAAGTTTCCGGCGTTTCATCATCCGAACTGGTCTGATAGAGCGTCTCGATGAAGACATCGTCCATGCGAGGACCAGTGCGTGGTTCCAAGTGTGGAGACCAATCGGTGTAGGTCTAGTAATCGTCATGGTGTTTTTGGTGTTGACGCAGGAACAATATCGGGCGATTACCCTCGCCTTCCTGGGCGTGCTGCCGGGACTCCTAGGAGCTTTCTCGCAGGCTCTGACTGCGCCGAAAAAAGAGAAGCTTGAGGTAGCGTCCTCTGTATGACCGGAGATGCCGTCTTCGGCCGTTGTTGTCGGCTGGGACAGATCAGCGGAGTGGACACAGCCTTCTCCAGTTCAGATAGAGAGGTGCGACTCCCTGCGTCAATGTGGTCAAAAATTGCTATCAGACATTGCAGCTTCAACTGATTGGTGGGTAGGGGGGATTTATTTTCAGAGAAGGCTAGATGCCGGTCCTTAACATCACCTCTTGTCCTGTTCGCTCATCTGCGGGTTGGATCGGTATCATCGAGACTTGCGAGGACTGGCTGAGCCGCTAAAATCTTCCGTTCAACCGCTTGGGTCAGCCAGTGCCGCGCTTGTTCCGTATTTCTTGCCACTCCGCGTCCGTAGGCATACATGACACCGAGAACGTACATCGCTTGTCCGTTGCCGGTTTCGGCCAAGCGCTGGAGACCGTTAGAAGCTTTCTTGTACCAGGTTACGGACTCGGGGGCTTGCGGTCCATTCCGTTGTGCGTAAAAACGTCCAAGACGATATTGGGCAAATGCATCGCCCTGTTCGGCCAGCTGAGCATCAACATCCGGATTCGGCGCCGATTTCCCGGTCGATAGATTTGCCGTTGATCTCTGATTGCCTGAAGTCGCTATGGTCCGATCCGGGGAGAGACTTGATGGAACGGAGGGGTTAGTCTTGGAATTTTGGCTGGAAGCTGGCCGCGTCGCGGACTGATCGACATGTGGAGTTGGCGTAGGAGTGGAGCTTGGTGTCTCAGCCAGACTTTCGGCCTGTGATACTTGCGTGAGGCTAAACTCTTCTTGATGAGACGCTGCTTCTGTGGCTGATTGGTTCGGAGAGCTACATTTCTCGGAGAGATTGCCCGGATGTTCCCCGTCGGGACCGGTCTCACAGTCCGGATTATTGTACGTGGGTGGCCACACCGTGACGGTCGAGATGATCCAGATCACAGCGATAATGAGCAGCCCCCAACGAACCAATCGACGTCGTAAGACCGACCGATCGCTGGGAGGTACGACTACAAGTCCAGGATAGCCTTTCTTGGCCATACCTCCTCTCAGAGGAACTCTTGATCGGAGTATATCAAGGTGTCAGAAAGCTGTCTCATGCTCTCTGGTTTCCGCTAAGGCCGGGCCGGTAGTGAAGCTGATCATGTTGGCCGTCTCAGCGTCTCTATAGATAGCCCCTTGTTCTACCCAACTGCAAGCTTTTATAGTACGGCTTGAAAAGTGCGTGTTTCACCATTTGGAAAGCGCCGAAATTATGCGATCAACCGAGAGCACTCTTACCATCTTAGACGTCAGCGGCCCATTTCGTGAGCCAAGGGAGCAGGTCTTTTCGTACGACTACTCGATTCAACGGTCGACCTGGGCGACACCGCATGGTGTGCGCGTGAAGATTTCCATACCGGATGAACTGGAGGTGGTGAAGAAGCGGCTTCTCGGAGTGGTGACCGGTTCTCCCGGTCAGCAGCTGCTGGTGAGTAACATTCTTTCCAAGAAGATTGCCGACTGGAAGATACGGGTTGCTGAGGAGGAGGGACTGTTGGCGGAACGACGTGATGTGTTGCTGGCCCCGTTTGTCGGGTCGCTCACCCATTTGTTCCCAAAACTGGAGACGTTATTTGAATCGGATCAAGCAGCAGTTCGGCAGGATGTCAAAAGGCGTGTGGGGATCTAGCTATCCCTACGCGTCATATCCTCGTTCGCGATCCGTTAAAAGATTCTTCTGTATTGTTTTGAGTGGACACCTGATTCGTCCGCAAACCCAAGCGATCCCTTATCCGGACTGCCGGTATCATTCAGGTCGATGCGGTAATAGCCACGGACTTGTTCCATTGCCACCTCGAACGGGATAGCGTTCGGGTAGAGTGTGCCGGGAGCATGAGCCCCTCGTGCCAGTGTGCGGATCGTCTCTGCTTCCGCGAACTGTTTGTCCCCAAAGATATAGATGTCTGCAATGGCATGGTCCCCCAGTTTGTGACCGGGTGTCGTGGCGGGGAGCTGTTCGCCAAGCGTCCCCTTCAGTCGCGCTTCCTTGAGGCGTTTCAGCAGAGCGACAATTTGACTATCCGTTGCCTGGGCGGGGACCACCAGGCTTACCGTGTTCATATCCAGGATTGTCGTCTGGACTTTGAACATGACGGGAGCGGCTTCGGGGTCTTCGATGGCCGAGACATTGGGACCTTCGGTGCCGGTTGCCTGTTTGTTTCTCGAACTGGGGACGATCAGCGCAACAAACAACCACAATCCAAGGAGGATGCCGAATACCACCAGCAGCGGATGGGCTCCGGCACGCTTCCCTTCTTCGTACGGTTCTTGGTTCTTACTCATAGTATGCGATCGCCAACCTGCGGTGTAGTATCTGGCTGTGGGCTCTGCAACCGGCGCTTGGCTTCATCCCACAGCTCATCCATCTCGGCTAATGTCATGCCCGTTAACGACCGGCCGTTCGCTTCAGCTTGTGTTTCCACGAGATGGAAGCGATCGATGAAGCGATTCGTTGCCCGGCGCAGCGCGTCTTCAGGATTCGTCTTGAGAAAGCGGGCGAGGTTGACCAGGGAAAACAGCAGATCCCCCAGCTCAGCCTCAACCTCCTCACGGGAGTCCTGTCGGTCGGAACCCGCGTTCACGCTCGCTCGATTCAACGCGAGCGCCTCCCGCAGTTCACCAATTTCCTCGACAACTTTTCCGATGATCTGTTCCAGGCCTGCATCGCTCTGCGGCCAATCGAAGCCGACTCGTGCCGCTCGGGCCTGAATCTGATAAGCCCGCAACAATGCCGGCAAGGTTTTCGGCACTCCTGCTAAGGCTGAGGTCGTATGGCCGGCGGCTTCACGTTCAGCGCGCTTGATTTCCTCCCATTGGGCCAGAACTTGCTCGCTATTCGTGGCGCGTCCCGCCTGGTCGCTGGTGCCGAAGACATGGGGATGTCTGCGGATCAACTTCGTGGCGAGCGTGTCGAGCACATCGTCAACGGTAAACGTCCCGGCTTCAGCGGCAATCTGGCTGTGGAAGATGACTTGCAAGAGAACATCCCCCAGTTCTTCACGAAGCTTCTGTCCGTCACGCTGATCGATCGTCTCGAGGACTTCGTACGTTTCCTCGAGCAGGTATGGTTTCAGTGACTCATGGGTTTGCTTCCGATCCCACGGGCATCCGTCTTGCGCACGCAACGCAGCCATGAGCTCAACCACTTTGGTAAATTGTGTCGACATTGAGTGAGCCACCCCTTTCGGTCGTCGTATGCCGTCGCTGAGGATGTGTCACTCTATACCGAGTCTGAGGGCTTCTTCAATCTCGGTGACGGCTTGCGACCAAATAGACCCTATGGTAGGGTACCGCCAGCGTGCAGACACGTGTGGGAGCGGCTCAACGAGAGGGACACAATGGTTGAGGAGGAGCAGGGGTTCATCATTCGGGATCGGCGGGCGAGTGGAGGGACCGAGGCTTCGTCGGCGGCATCGTCGACTCCACAAGAATCGAAACCTGCCGCTGCAGCACAGATCGAACCATCCCAGACGGCTCCGGTACCTCCCGTCACGTTTTCGTCCTTTGTGATCTCGTTGGGCTCGTCGTCGCTCATGCTCATGGGCGAACAACTGGATCCTCAGCAAGCGCCGATTCCCGTCAACCTCCCCCAAGCCAAAGAAATCATCGATCTGTTGTCCGTCTTGGAAGACAAGACCAAGGGCAATCTGACCCCTGAAGAGCAGGCGGTCCTGCGCGACATGCTCTATGCCCTTCGCATGAAGTATGTGACGCTGGCCTCGCCAAAGTAACATCCCGTTGTTGGGCCTTCCCCCACTCGCCGAAACTCCGCGATCTCTGCGCGGACTTTGAGACTGCTCTGTGAGTCGGCTATAGTGGTAAGGGCTGCCGTTGTTCGGGTTGACCATGCGCGGAAGGCGAGCGAATGCCTGAGCCGAACCGTCCCATACGTGCGTTAGAGCCCGCCTCCGACGCGGCTGGCGATGTCGAGCCTGGGGCTCTCGGCAGTAAACCGCGCAATTCTTCGGCTGACATCCCCAAGCAGCCTGACCGCAAAAAACGCCACCTTCGCCCGGTCTGGATCGTCCTGATCCTTCTGATTCCCTGCTTGGCGCTCACGCTGTATTATTGGCGGATTGTCGTTCCGGGTGGCGACGAGACCGGCTCATTCTTGCCGACGACCAGTTATGCCTTCGTCCTTCTCCTACTCAATTTGGATCTGATCGGATTCGTCGTCTTGACGCTCTTGCTGTCTAGGAACCTCATCAAGGCCTATTTCGAACGCCGGCACAAGCTCGTCGGGTCAGGGTTTCGCACAAAGCTCATCGCGGCATTTATCGGGTTCTCATTGATTCCCACCGTATTACTGGCATTCGTGGCGAGCGGCCTTGTGAACAAAGCGGTCGATGTGTGGTTCAGCGAGCACATCGAGAGGGTTATGAAAGACTCCTATGAGGTGGCTCGCCTTCAGCATGCGGGGCATGTCGCGCTCGCGGTCAACAGCGCACGGGCGATTGCGCAGGAATTGTTCCGCGAGGACATGCTGACCCCGGTGCAGCGCGATCTTCTGATTGCCGCGATGGCTCGAAAACGTATGGAATACGGTGTCGCAGGGATCGAGGTCTTTTCGAGCAAGATGGAGACGCTTACAAAGGCGCTCGATAGCGAGGTTCCGGCCGGGGTGCTGGATCTGCCGATCAGTCAGCTGGTCTTACAAGTGATTAACGGCAAGCATGAATTTACTTCAGTTCAGGAGGCCCAAACAGGGAGGTTAGTGCGCGCGGCGATCCCTGTGGCCTCCGGAAGCCGACAGGGCGAGTTGGAGGGGGTCGTCGTCGTGGAGACCTATGTCCCTGAATCGCTGCTGACCAAGATGGAGGGAATCGGTCGGCAATATGCGGAGTACAAGCAGCTCAAGGCGATGAAAAACCCGATCAAAGCCGGGGCCTATCTTTTCGTGGCTGTCGTGACGGTCTTGATCCTCTTCAGCGCGACATGGTTCGGGTTCTATGTGGCACGCGGTATTACCGTGCCGATTCAGCGGTTGGCGGAGGCAACGGAAGCCGTCGCCCAAGGCGACCTCACTGTGCAGATCGATGCCAAGGCGACCGATGAGATCGGGACGCTCATCGCGTCGTTTAACCGGATGACGCAGGATCTGCAGGGGAGTAAATCCAAGCTTGAGGAGGCCAACCTGACGCTCCGGAACACCAACGTCGAACTGGATCGCCGCCGTGCCTATATTGAAACGGTCGTGGATACGATCGCCGCCGGTCTCCTGTCGATCGATAGGAGCGGAACGATTACCACATTCAATCCATCGGCCGAGCGTATTCTTGGGTTGGCCGGCGATCGGTTCAGAGAACGGCCGGCCAATGATGTATTCAAAGAGTTCGGGCTTGACTTGTTCCAGACCGCCTATGATCGTATGTTGGCCGATGAGCGCGACAACTTGGATTTGGAAGGACAGCTGGACATTCAGGGGAAGCTGATCACGATCGGCCTGAAAGGTTCCCGTATGCGGGATGAGGGAAATAAAGACCTGGGATTTGTGTTGGTCTTTGAAGATCTGACGGAGTTGATCAAGGCACAGAAAGTCGCCGCCTGGCAAGAAGTCGCGAAGCGCGTCGCCCATGAAATCAAGAATCCACTGACGCCCATTCAACTGTCGGCCCAGCGATTGCGGAAGAAGTTCTTCGAAAAATCACCGGATCTTGACCGGGTGTTCGACGATGCGACGAACGTCATCATCAATGAAGTGGGAAGCCTGAAAGAGATGCTGGACGAATTCTCGAAATTCGCCCGTCTGCCTGTTCCGCAGATGACACGGCAATCTCTGCACGACGTACTGCGCGAAGTGGTCACGTTGTATCGCGAGGCACAGAAAGATATCGAGTTGATGATCGAGTTGGATGAGGATCTGCCGCCCATCAATTTCGACCGGGAACAGCTGAGGCGCGTGTTTGTCAATCTCTTCGACAACGCGGTGCAAGCCATGAATCAAAAGGGAAGACTGTGGATCGCCACGAAATATGAGACGAAACGACGACGCGCGGTCGTCACCGTTGCGGATGAGGGGCCCGGAATTGCCCCTGAGGACCAAGAGCGCCTGTTCGTGCCCTACTTTACCCGTAAGAAAACAGGGACTGGGTTAGGTCTGGCGATCGTCCGCCGGATTATCACAGACCATGAAGGTCAGATCCAGGTCGGGAACAATCACCCCAAAGGGGCGGTATTTACATTCGATCTGCCGGTGTAACGCGAATGTGATCGCAGTCTTTCACCGGCAACGAAGGTGTGATCAGTCGAGAGTCAGGTGAGAGCGCGCGCGGTTTACGCAGTAGGGAGGATAGATGTCGGCATCAATTCTAATAGTGGACGACGAGGAAGCGATTCGGACGTCCTTACGAAGCATCCTAGAGGATGAGGGATATGAGGTCGTAGTGGCAGCCAATGGGGTGGAAGCGCTGAAGATGTGCGGCACCGATCCGCCGGATCTTATGATCCTTGATATTTGGATGCCCGTGATGGACGGACTAGAGACGCTACGCCGTGTGAAAGAGTTTGTGCCCACCACGCAGGTCATGATGATTTCCGGGCATGGGTCCATTGAAACAGCGGTGAAAGCGATCAAGCTGGGCGCATACGACTATATCGAGAAACCGCTGTCCTTGGAGAATGTCACACTCCGTGTCAAACACGCGCTGGAGCAATACCGGTTGGCACAGGAGAATCGGTCTTTGCGGACAAAGGTCCAGCAAAAGTTCGAGCTGGTCGGCTACTCTCAGGTCCTGCAGCGGCTGCGTGAACTCATCGAAACGGCAGGACCCACGAACAGTCGGGTGCTGATCGGAGGCGAGAACGGGACCGGAAAAGAACTGGTCGCCCGCGCCATCCATATGCACAGTACCAGATCAGATCATCCGTTCGTGGCCGTCAATTGCGCTGCAATTCCGGAAACCTTGATCGAAAGCGAATTGTTCGGGCACGAAAAAGGCTCCTTCACCGGCGCCACGTCGATGAAGCGCGGCCAATTCGAGCAGGCTGACGGCGGCACGTTGTTTCTCGACGAAATCGGCGACATGAGCCTCAGTACCCAAGCAAAGGTGTTGCGGGCTTTGCAGGAGCAGCAGTTTACGCGGGTCGGCGGCACCAAGCTGATGAAGGTGGATGTGCGGGTGCTGGCGGCTTCCAATAAGGACTTGGAAAAAGAAATCGGCAAAGGCCAATTTCGAGAAGATTTGTACTATCGGCTCAACGTTGTTCCGATCATTGTGCCTCCGCTCCGCGAGCGCCGGGAGGATATTCCGGCTTTGGTGCAGCATTTCATGAAAGCGCATGCCGAGGAACAAGGTTTGCGGATGAAAGAAGTTTCGCCGGAAGCGATGGCGGTGTTCCAGCAATACGAATGGCCCGGCAATATTCGTGAATTGAGGAATCTGATCGAGCGGCTGATGATCATGGTGCCGGGGTTTGTGATCGAGGCCTCGCAGGCTGCCATGTCGTTGCAAGGACGGACCGCTGGTGTCGTTCCCGTCTCCAGTCAAGCAGCGAATCCGCTCCTCACAAAATCCTTTGACTCACTCCGGGATGCGCGGAATGCGTTTGAAAAGGAGTACATCAGCCGCAAGCTTCGAGAGCATCATTGGAACATTTCACGGACCGCGGAGGACCTCAAGATTGAGCGAAGTCATCTCCACCGGAAGATCAAGTTGTTGGATGTGGAAATGCGGCCTGAGAGCTAGACGACAGAAAGGCAAATGATCAGGTTCCTGCGCAAGCGGGGCAGGTGAGGTCGCGGAATTTCGTCTCGGGGTGAGTCTGGACATACTCGTCGAGTGCGGCCTTAGAAATCTGCGCAGGGTGAGATGTCCTGCAAGACGGACAGACAGGGATCAATTGCTGTAGGGCCGCCATGTTGCGCAGTGTGCGGTCGAGTTCGGTGATCGTTGTGGTGACTTCTTGCTCCCAGCTTTTTCTCGCCTCGGTCTCCTGTTTGAGTTTGAGTGCCGATTTGACTCTGGCCAAAAGCTCGACCGGTTCGACCGGTTTTCTGACGTAGTCTCCCGCACCGGCGTCGAACGCCGCCTGTAGGAAGTCCTTTTGATTCCGTGCTGTCACCACGATGATGGGGACCTGCGTGAACGCATCGATTGCCTTGATTCGGCGACAGGCCTCAACTCCGTCCATATCCGGCATCTTGATGTCCATCAGAATCAGATCGACCTTGACGCCGTTGGTGCCGGCATGATCCAAGTCCAGTTGGGTGAAGGCATCACGCGCTGACGAGATGGTGATCAAGTCCCGATAGCCTGCATTCTTCAGGATATGGTGAAGCAGCAGACGCTCGTCGGGAGAGTCGTCGACAATCAAAATGGCCACTACCCCCTCCTTCACCGGCTTGTACGCGAAGATACGTACACCAGTATAGGACTTATTCCCAAAGCGGCAAGAAAAAAGCAGAAGAGAGGGATCAACGACTTGCGCGTTGACCTCCGGGGTACCCTCCTTTAAGATGCGCTCCCGAAGGCGGAGAATGCCTGATTGACCCTAGCGATTCCGGGTATCCATTTATGACAACCTATCGTGACGCCGGTGTAGATATCGACGCTGGAGATGAGTTGGTCGACCGTATCAGGCCGCTTGTCCGATCCACGTTTCGTCCGGAAGTCCTTGCCGATTTGGGCGGGTTTGGAGGGCTGTTCGGCTTACAAGCCGGCAAATACAACGAACCTGTGCTTGTCTCCGGAACGGATGGGGTGGGCACCAAATTGAAGATCGCCTTCATGATGGATAAGCATGATACCGTCGGGATCGACCTGGTGGCGATGTGTGTCAACGATATCGTGGTGAGCGGGGCGGAGCCGCTGTTCTTTTTGGACTATTTCGCCACCGGAAAGTTGTCCATCTCGAAGGCCCAAGCCGTAGTTTCAGGGATCGCCGAAGGCTGCCGCCAAGCCGGGTGTGCGTTGATCGGGGGAGAGACGGCGGAGATGCCGTCACTGTACGCCCACGGTGAGTACGATCTGGCCGGATTCGCAGTCGGTGTGGTTGAAAAGTCGAAGATTGTCGATGGGAAAACCATCAAGCCGGGCGACGCGGTTCTCGGATTGGCGTCCACAGGGTTGCATAGCAATGGCTTTTCGCTGGCGCGTCATGTGTTATTCGACCAGGCGCAGTTGACGATGGCGAGTCGATTGCCGGAACTCGATCGCCCACTAGGAGAAGTATTGCTCACACCGACCAGAATTTATGCCAAGCAGATTCTCTCTCTCATTCAAGGATTTCCCATCAAAGCCGTGGCCCATATTACCGGCGGAGGGATCACGGAAAATCTGCCGAGGGTTTTTCCACAAGGGGTGCGCGCGAAGATCAGCCGCAACGCCTGGCCTGTTCCAGCGATCTTCGAGGTGATGAGCCGGTTAGGGCAGGTCGATCGTGAAGAGATGTACCGGGTGTTCAATATGGGTATCGGGTTGATCCTCGTGGTGCCGCCCGCTTCGGTGTCAGGAGTACTTGCCCATACCGCGACGCTGGGCGATCGAGGATGGCAGATCGGCGAAATCGTTTCTTCCACCGCAGAAGAGCCGGAGGTGGAATATGTCGACTAGCCGAACGACTCCTCTACGGGTCGCTGTGCTGGCATCCGGTCGCGGCTCGAATTTGCAAGCCATTATCGATGCCATCGCGGCGGGGCGGACGCAGGCGCAGATTGTGGCCGTCATTAGCAACAAGAAGGATGCCGTGGCACTCGAGCGAGCGAGAAAGCACGACCTGAAAGATCTGTTCGTCGATCCCAAACCCTTTGCGGGACGACCGGACAGTCGTGAGGCCTATGATCGAGCGCTGCTGGATGTTCTCCGACAACATGACGTGGAGCTCGTCCTACTGGCGGGCTACATGAAAATTGTCACCGCCGTATTGGTTGACGCCTATGCCAACCGGATGATGAATATCCATCCGTCGCTGTTGCCCTCATTTCCCGGTTTGGATGTGCAGAAAAAAGCCATCGATTGGGGCTGTAAGTTGGCGGGATGCACCGTGCATTTCGTCACGGAAGGTGTGGACGAAGGGCCGATCATCATACAAGCCGCTGTGCCGATCTTGGACAATGACACTCCCGAAACCCTGGCCGCCAGAATCCTCGTGCAAGAACACAAGATCTATCCCCGCGCCGTCCAGCTCTTTGCCGAAGGCCGACTGCGCGTCGACGGTCGCCGTGTCTTCATCGATGCCGCCAAGCCGGACGGGGAGGCTGTGATCAGCTCCTCGTAATCAGTTCCTCGAAATAGACTCTCCATACTCAGGCCACAATTTTATCGATTCCAAATGGATGAGGTAGGGCTGTCCTATGCGAGCGAAAATTCCAGAGTATGTTTCAAAGCCTGTATCGTCAACGGCGCATTGCCTTCCGATCGATTGTTCACCAAGACATAGGCCCGACGATTCTCTCCCACGGCTTGCTTGATGAGGGCCACCGTTTCTTTCCTCATCTGTGGTAACACTCCCACGATTTTGTCATAGGGTGCCGCCCGTTTGACTGCCGCGCCATGGCTCATGTTGAGCGGCGTGAGCAAGCGGATGACGGCGAACGACGCTGTGAAACGCTCATCCATTCTTGTGTGTTGGTGCAGGAGTCCCGGCATGTAGGACCAGTGGTTGTACACGTGGGCCACCCCACGGCTCTCGAGGACCTTTCTGTATTCAAGACCCAGCACCCCGGCGTTCCGGATTTCCACAGCATAGCGAAAGTCTTGCGGTAATTGCCCGAAGAACCGGTTCAGCCGTGAGCAGAACTCACGCGTGGGCATCCCGTGTTGTTGAAACTCAAACATGAGCAATCCCATGTGCGGCTGAAAATTCGCCTCCCGATAGGGCGTGAGGACCAGCTCGTTAAACAGCTTCGCATCAAGGAAGCGCGGGTTCGCTTGCCCCGCCTTGGAGCCATAACGAACCTGGTTTGCAAACGTGTGGATGGTGATCTCCTCCCAGACCTTGAAACACATCTCGAAGTCTTCCGGGATCTGGTTGAGATAGTAACGGAGTTGGTTGGTTGCGGGTGGTCGGTAGAAAGTGGAATCGTTGCCGACCGTACGAAAGAGCGGGTCACCGTTGTGGAGGTACTGGCAATATTCCCCCAAACATTCCCGGGCAAACGCCGTCTTCGCGTACTGCCGCTGATAGATTTGGCCTTTCCAGCCTTCGTAGGTCCATGTCGAGGTGCCGAATCGAATCAGAGGGGAGAGCGGCATGGGTGCGCGATTGTACTGGAGGAGCACCAAAGAAACTAGGGCTACTCCCAGGTCCAGAAGCACGTAGTGTTCTCTTATCCTAGGGGAGCATTCCACACCTGGGAGTCATGCTATGGCTCGGAAAGATTCACAGTATATCGCGCCTCTTCCCTTCGAGCGCATTTTGATGGACCTTCGTCCATTGCGGCAGTATCCCCTGCCTAATGGACGGCGATCAAAGTTCAAAAACAGGCAAGCCGCGCTGTTAGGGATGGGTACGCGGATGGGGCGAGCATTGCTCAGACGAATGTCGGTTGAAGAGGGTAAGGGACGAACGTCACGGCGCGTTAAACTGAAGTCAGGTTACACGCGCTAGACAGACTTGCAGGATAGCTTCATTGGGCGTGTAGCGAGGCAACTTCTTCATACAGAACGGGCAGAGGGTTATCTTCCCCTGCCCGTCATATCTTCGCCGTCGGTGTGTAATACCCTATTTGACTTCATTCAGATGCGTGAGGGCGGCTTCGGCATGTTCCGTTGCAGCGTCGGCGTGGCCCGCCTTCCCATGCTCGATGGCTTCGGTCAGATGGTTGATCGCTTCGTTCAGATGGGGGTTTTTGCCTCCCCTCTCAGCGTGATTCCGAGCCTTTTCGGCATGTGTGACCACCGCATCAGCATGGCCCTGTTTGCCATGGTCCACGGCTTCTTTGGTGTGCATGACGGCGTCCTTGACGTTACCGGCTGGGGACGGCTGTGCGTTCAGTATCGGCGCACCAACGAACATTCCAAGTGCAACACCAATGAGCGCACCACGGTAGAATCTGCTGGTCATCTTTGCCTCCCTTATTGTGGTTAGAATGCACCACCGCAAAAGACTGTAGGAAACTTCCGCTTATTTTAGCAAGTATCAGCTCTTGTATGTTCTCCATGAAGGAGGCCGATGTGGTGATGAGCACGGATATCACCCATTGTTGGTACCACTGATCAGCTTCGAATTACGGGGAATTGCGGTTGCGGTATGTCATGGCGCAAAGACCACAGACACAGCCGATCGTAGACATGTGTAGACGAGATTGATGCGAAGGTCAAGCCGTAATCGGTTCCCTGTCTTGATTATTTTTCCACGCCGCGTATTCAAACGCACGTGTTTTAGCCTCGGGGCCTGAAAAGGCAGCCATGTGAATGTCTCCATCCCCATCTTCGTTAAAAGCCTCTACGATCCATTCCCGGTCAAAGCGAGATGGTCTGACTTGGTATTTCATGCGCCCTCCTTTGAATGTGTGCGCAATGTTGCCTGATTGCCGATTGCAGAGAACTAGGAGAATCCTTAGGTCAGTCGAATTCTCAAATTTGCAGATGCGTAAGCCGTCGGGTACGGTAACTCTATGAAGAAAAGACAATCATCCAACGATCCGAAAGCCATCGCGCACGACATGCTTCAGGCTATTGCCGGAGAACCCGCCGGAACGACTTCAGTCAAGCGAGAGACCTCCAATACTCCCACCAAGAACCCTGCCGCTGTTGCTTTAGGTCGGTTAGGGGGCCTGAAGGGCGGGAAGGCAAGGGCCGCGGAAGCTATCAGCCACGAAGAGAACGAGAATCGCTAAACAGGCTGCCCAAAATCGATGAAAGAAGAAAGGCGCCTAGTCCAAGAAGCTTCGCAACCGCCTGGAAGACCTTCCCAGCCTCTTTGCTCGACAGTGCCGCAGGCATTGCCAGATGCTCAGGAAGCTGCTGGACGGCCATATTCTATGTGAACCAAGACGGAGAGCGGGAAGGTGGGCTATCGCTTTATGGCAACCGGGACCTTTGATCGGCCTTTAGCGAGTACCCGCCAACATATTTGGTGGAGGGCACGGGAGTTGAACCCGCGACCCCTACGTTGCGAACGTAGTGCTCTCCCAACTGAGCTAGCCCCCCACCTGTGGGAAAACGGGTCACGCGATCCCTGAAACCCGCAGGGTTTGCTGCGCATCAGCGCGCAGGCCTTAGCTGCGGAAAGAGAACGGGGAGGAATATAGGCTCGCGTACCCGTGATCGGCATTATACACAACCTGCTATCGAGTCTCTACGAGGACCTTGATCCTACACGGTAAGACAAATGTGGTTTTTGTGTGAGGTGAAAAAAATATCGACCAGGAGACAGCACCTATTCCCTCGACAGGCCATCTCAGGGTTTTTTATCGGTAGGTGATTGTAATCCGGTGTAAGAAATCCTCCAGTTGTGCGATATGTTGTTCGACTATCGAGCGGTCATGGCGTTGCGCCGCGAGCTCCAGGGCGGCTCCAATTTCGCTAATCCTGTCGAACCCGAAGCCGCCTCCATCACCCTTCATGCGATGGCCCAGATTCTGAATCGTCCTGAAGTCTTGCTCGGTCAGTGCGACCCGAAGTGTCAGGAGATCTTTCTTCCGGTTCGCTAAAAAGATCGGTACGATATCCTCAAGGTCACGACTAATCTCCACAGGTAATCGGTTCCCTGATTCGGGAGGTAAAGGGTTCATCACTGGACGAGGTGTTCCTTGTGCGCCCGAAGAACCTCCAACAAGGTGGATTTCTTGACAGGCTTGGTCAGATGAGTGTTGCAGCCGGCTTCAATGATGCGGATGCCTTCTTCTTTGAGGGCCAACGCGGTAAGGGCGATGATCGGTGTGGGCGGCAGATCATGGTCTCGTTCCCATGATCGAATCGCTTTGGTTGCGGTATAGCCGTCCATCACGGGCATATGCATGTCCATCAAGATGACGTCGTAATGTTCGCTTTTGAATTTATCCAATGCGATAGCGCCATGGTCTGCCACGTCGAGGAAGCAGTCGGTCTGCTTCAGGTACGACCGTACCAGCAGTTGGTTGTCAGGAGAATCCTCAACCAAGAGTACCCGCAAGGCCCGCGTCGGAGTCGCCGTCGATGACTCCGCGACTTCGACAGTCGTTGGCGCAGCTCCTTTTGCCCGGCCCAGGGCGATTCCGATCGTTTGCAGGAGGTCGGACCGTCGAATAGGCTTAATCAGGTACCCACCAAGGCCGAGATCATACGTCCGAGCGATATCATCAGCCCAATGGTCGGAGGTCAACATGATCACAGTCGGGCCTTGCCCGCCGGATAATGTCTTCACTTGCTCTGCGACTTGAAATCCGTTCATCTCGGGCATACGGCAGTCGAGGAGCAGGAGCTCATAGTTTTTGCCCTGCTCGGCGGCACGTTGGAGTGTGTCCAATGCCGTCCTTCCGTCGCTTGCTTCTGTGACCTGAGCTCCCCAGCTTCCCAGCGTTTCGCGGAGTATGAGGCGATTGGTCGGATGGTCGTCCACCACCAGGGTTCTGACTCCCGCAAGATCGATCTGTGTTGCGGCCTTCTGTGCTTTCTGGGTGAGTTCTGTCTGGACCTGAAGCTGGATGGAGCAGTGAAAGGTGCTGCCTCTCCCCACCGTACTCTCTGCCGAGATCCGGCCGTTCATCCGTTCGGCAAGGCGCTTGGTAATCGCAAGGCCGAGACCTGTGCCTCCGAACTGCCTGGTGGTTAACACGTGCGCCTGCGTAAAATTGTCGAAGATCAAGTCGAGCTTGTCTGAAGGAATCCCGATTCCGGTATCGCTCACAGAAAATCGAACAGCGCCGGCAATATGTCGGTCGGGATCGTTGGTGACACGAACTTCAACAGAGCCTTTTTCGGTAAATTTAAGAGCGTTGCCGATGAGATTGATCAGAATTTGCGTCAGCCGCGTCGGATCACCGATCAAATGACAAGGTACCTCTCGGTCCACATGAGACGCGAGCTCCAGTCCCTTCTCATTGGCTCTCATCGCCAGTATATCGATGGCCTTGTCGATGACTTCGTTCAAATCGAACTCAATGGTTTCCAACTCCAAGTGCCCCGCTTCGACTTTGGAGAGGTCCAAGATATCGTTGATGAGACTCAACAGCGTGCCGCCTGCTCGCCTAAAGATGCGCAGGTACTTGCGCTGGTCCGGTGTCAGCGGAGTTTCCCAGAGAAGGTCGGCCATACCGATGATCGCATTCATTGGGGTACGGATCTCATGACTCATGCTGGCCAGGAACTCGCTCTTCGCTCGGCTGGCCACTTCGGCGGCCTCCTTGGCGACACGGAGGGCCTGTTCCACTTCACGCCGTTCGGCCGCCTCAAGCGCCAACGTCGCCATGGTTGCGAGGAGACCGGCGAGGTGCTCTTCATGGCGGCTCCATTGTCGAGGCATCCCAACCGATTCGGCGCAAAGGACTCCGACGAGCTGTCCCTTTTGCCTGATCGGCGCGCTCAGCATGGCCTCGATATTGAACGGCGCGAAATATGACGTCGCCAGCTCTTTGGTCCGGGGATCTTGGGCAGCATGGTGAGATGCGATGGCTCGACGCTCACGGGTCAAGGACCGAAGATATGCAGGACAGTGCTCGGATTTGAACACAAAGTCTGGATTGGAGTGTTCCCTGCCCGTTTCACACAGGTCGACGAGTCTGATGGAATCTCGTTCTTTGGAGATCAGCCATGTGCTGGCGCGCTTGACTTGCAGCAGACTGCAGCAGGCTTTCGAAATGGCTTGGAAGGCCTGTGAAAGGCTGCCGCTGTTCATGGCTTCACTTTGTGCCAGCTTATGAAGTGTTTCCTGGTATTGCTCCAACAGCGCAGCTGAGTTTGGCTTGAGCGAAGAGAGAGTCCGCTTGGAGCGTGGCGGTATGCGGGAAGCGGTGGTTCGGCCGGCAGCGGGGATAGGGCGTTGAGAAGACCTGCCGGGTGCGGAGACTCGTTTTTGAGAGGCTACCCGTGGACGGCGTGACATGGGCGCGTGAACGCTCAGCGAATGTTGTGAGGAGGTTCCTGGTCGTCGTGTGAATCCGGGACCAACATCAGAATGCTGGCCGATTTTGTCCGGTTGCGTCCCTCTTGTTTGGCTTGATAAAGCGCTTGATCTGCAGCCTTGATGAGGTCGGTCGGGGAGGAGTTTCGGTTGGGAACCACGCAGGCGTACCCGACGCTGATCGTCACGAGTTCTCCATCCGAGTGCTTAATACCCAGCGATTCAACCCGGCGGCGCAGGCTCTCTGCGACTTGAGCCGCGCCGTCAATGCCTGTGCCGGGCAATACCGTGACAAACTCATCTCCTCCGTAGCGGGCGACCAAATCACCGGGACGATTCACCGAGCTGGAGACGGCCGCAGAGACTTGTTTCAGGCATTCATCACCTGCGGTGTGACCTTTGGAATCGTTGTAGGTCTTAAACCGGTCGATATCGAACATGATCAGAGATAGGGGAGTCGACTCGCGCACAGCTCTTCGCCATTCCTGGTCCAGAAAGTCGTCGAATTGGCGTCGGTTGGTGATGCCGGTCAATCCATCCAAACAGGAGAGGCGGAGCAGCATCTGATTGGCCTCTTGGAGCTGACGCATGACCTCGAGGAGCTCTTGCTCACGTGCCCGGCGGCGGTCGATTTCATGAACGAGCCGGAGGACTGACCGCACTCTGGTCAGCAGCTCGATCTTGTTGACCGGCTTGGCGACGTAATCCATGGCGCCGGCGGCAAATGCCAGCTGCAGATCGACCGGATCTGTCTTGACTGTGACCATGATGATCGGCGTGTCCCGGAACCGGTCGACGGCTTTTATTTGGCGGCAGGCTTCGATGCCGTTCATTTGTGGCATCAGAATATCCATGAGGATCAGATCGACTCGTGCGATGCCGTGTTTGCCGCCGTCGAGGCCCAAATATTTAAACGCGGCGGCCGGGGAATCTGCCGCTAAAATGTCTTCATAACCCGCCGTGGATAGAATAGTCTGCAACAGCAGCCGATCATCCGCAGAATCGTCGACGATGAGAATGCTCATAAATTCACACAGTCTGAGAAGGAAGGAAACTGGCGGAATCGTAACAGTTAGGCCTGATAAACGCCAGGATAAAGCTTTTTGAGGCAGGGTTGGCAGAGACCGTGGCTGAATTCTGCTTCCGAATGCTCGCCGATATACTCTTCGAGCTGCTGCCAGAACCCCCCGTCGTTGCGGATTTTCTTGCACGAGGCGCAGATCGGAATCAGGCCGCGAAGCACCTTGACTTCCTTGAGGGCGCGTTGCAGTTCCTGATTGCTGCGGTGCAGCTCCGCCTCACGTTCCTTACGGCGATCCATCTCGTTCTTCAAGGTCAGGGCTGAAGCGACCCGCGCAAGCAATTCCACCTCGTTGACCGGTTTGTTGATGTAATCCATCGCTCCGGCTGAGAAGGCTTCTTTCAAATTGTTGAGATCATTCTTGGCGGTCACCATGATGATGGGAATGTCTCGAAGGTGGGCCTGCTGTTTGATTCGGCGGCATGCCTCCACGCCGTCGATCTCGGGCATCAGTACGTCCATTAAAATTAAGTCGACCTTGACCGACAGTTGAGCGCCTTCGAGGTTCAAGGTTGTAAACGCTGCCTGCGCAGAATCCGCTGCGACAATCTGGTCGTGACCGGCCTTGGCCAGGATAGACTGAAGCAACAGATGCTGATCGGGTGAATCGTCGACGATGAGGAGCGCCATAACGTTCTTAACGGCTGAGGCCCCGTAAAACTAAAGTCACGACGGGATCAGATCCAGTATAGCAAATGACTGTAGGGGTATCAGGCGAGCTTGCTTTTGACCAAGTCGCTGACGTGTTTGCCGTCGATGGGCTGCCCTCCAAGGCGAGCCATAACGGCTTTCATGACCATTCCCATATCCTTCAGTGAGCGGGATCCGGTTTCGGTAATGACCGACTCAACGACGGCTTCAAGCTCTTGCGGGGAAAGGGGTTTGGGGAGATAGGACTCGATGATCTCAATTTCCTTGCGCTCCTTTCCGGCCAGCTCCATCCGCTGGGCTTTTTCAAAGTGCTCGACTGATTCCCGTCGTTGTTTCACCAGGGTGGTCATCACTCGGCTCATTTCCGCGTCATCGAGGTCCCGTTTGAGTTCAACCTCTTTGTTCAGGACCGCAGCTTTGATCATCCGGATCACATCCATGCGAAGTTGATCCCGTGATTTCATCGCGAGCTTGAGGTCTTCGGTCAGACGGTCGTGCAATGACCGGTCGTGCAATGACATAGAGGATCTCTCGGGTTAAGGGGGAGCTAGAAAGGAAGCATACCCTCCTGGTTTCAGTGAGTCAACGACATGGGGTGAGAATGGTATTCACACGAAGGGGTGGTATGATAGGGTTCGAATCATAGAGACATCATTGCCCAAGGAGGATAGAGATGTTCGGAGAAAGGACGGGGGAAACGGAACACAAACATCGGTGGGCTATTGTTGCAGCGGGAGTGGTGCTGATGAGTATCGGTGGGTGTGCCGGCGAAACGCCTAAGCCGGCGTCGACAATGACGCAGGACCAGGTCCGGGATCATGGCGATAAGGCGTTCGACAAGCTGAAACAAGAAGAGAAGAATCGTGCGGTTGGTTCCGGGGTAGGCCCTTACTGATTGGCGCTGGTGGGCCACCGTGACAACTCGCGTAAAGGCTTCAGCAGTGGTAGTTCCCAGAACAGTCGGTTGTGGGCTCGTCGTTCCACCTGACGGGGTTCGTGGAAGGTCCTGAGCAGTGTGACCGAGACGAGCAACCGAAGCAGACCTGAGAGAAAGAAGATAAATGGAAGATTCGAGATAGGTTCCAGCATTACGGCTCCAAGCCCCAGCCTGGCAGGCAGCGTATCGATCAACAGGCTGCCGATCACCGTTCCCATGGCCCACCCAATGGCGTTGACGATGCCTGAAACAGCGACCGCCTTTGCGCGATCTGTTGGCTGCACTGCGTCGAAGACATAGTTGTTCAGTCCGAGTCCAAGTCCTGCCCACACCACGCCTCCAAAGAAGTTCACGGCGACAAGGAATAACCAAGTTGTGCTGAATATATACAGCATAGGCAGAAACGCCACGAGTAGGCCGGTGAAGGTGAGCAACGCCTTGTTTCCAAAACGATCACCGAACCGTCCCCAACCGGGCAGAGTGAGGAATTGACCGAAAATGCCTGCCGCGAGCCAGGCCCCATACTGCCAGTGAGCCAGGTGGAGATCCTGAAGCAAATAGATCACGAAGAAAGGACCGGCTACCAGGACAGCGGTATGCATGAGTCCTGAAAACAGTAAGAAATGGCAAAAGTTCTCAGACATGCCGGTCCGGAAAAAATCCAGAAAGCCCGTTGGCGTCGTGCTCGCGTCATGTGTTGGTAAGCCGCTGACGTTCCGCAGCAAGAAGGCCGGTGCGCTCCGGCAAACACCGGCTGTGAGGAACATGACGGCGAAACCGACCCAAAGGAGTTGCCGCTCTTCGAAAAAACTCAACAGGACTCCCGCCAGGCCGAGTGCGATAAAACTGGTCAGTGCAATCACCCGTGCTCGTTTGGCGAAGTACATGCCTAGTTCGTTGGGTTCCAGCAGGTCGGTGATGAGACTATTCCAAGCAGGATATGTGAAATGGCTGAAGATGAAATAGACGGCGACGGCGGCTATGAGGAGCCAAGGCCCTCGGTCGGGCCAGAGTAATGGCAGTGCCAAGATAGGGATCCAGGATACGGATTGACCGATGATCCCCCAGAAGACTTGAGAGGCTCGACCGGGAAACCAGTGGGATACCTTGACTGAAACCAACTGCGCCCATGTTCCTAACAGTTGTGGAACGGCGGAGAGGATGCTCAACTGGAATGGTGTCGCATGGAGCAGCAGTGCAAAGGCCGAGAGGTACTGCTCGCCTCCGCCTTGGGCGACGGCTTGGAACAGCCCATCTCGAATGCCGAAGCGCCGTCCGGATTCGTGTGGCTCTCTAGGGCCAGGGTCGACGGACTGTAATGTTGATGTCGATGCTTGTTGGGCAGTCATACAGGAACGCCAAGAGCACTCTACCATACAACAGGTATGGCACAAGGATTGATCGGATGATCAGCGGCGGTTATTGACCCCAATGATATGCCTCAGTACGATTGATTCCATGGCTGCTGATGCTCCTGTCGCGAGATTGTCACGAGGCTGGTTTGCCGTTGGTGTTTTGTGTGTCGTGCTTTCCTATGAACAGGTAGGGATGGGCAAAGATCTTCTGCCTTCCAAAGAGCAGGAATCCACGGAGATCGGAACGACACAAACCCCTTCATTCGACTATCAGGAAAAGGGCGTTCCACAGTCGCTCTTTACCTGGATCAAATTGGCCAAAGGGTTTGAGGTGGAATGGGATACGTTTGGACGAAAAGGGTGGTATAGCCAGGATCCGCGGCTGAAACCGATCGAGCCGGGCTGGATATTCACGCCGGAGATTCCAGCCATCTATATCGTTTTTGAGGTGGCTCCATTGGAAGATCCGGCACAGTTTGCAGTGCAATGGCAGCTCGAGCAGCCGAGCGGCCAGCCGAATGAGGGTCCCCTGGGCAAGGATGTGCTCGAAGTGCCGGGTCATGAACGATATGGGTACCTCGAGTTGAAGCGTTCAGGCACAAAATGGGCGGTGGGTAGTTATCTGGCGAAGATCTATATCGCGCCTTTAGGGCAGCAGCCGTTTCATGCCGTGAATCAGGTCGGTACGATGCGCTTTACCGTCGCAGAGGTTGGACCTGCCTTGACGCCTGAACAGAAGTCCGTCAAATAAGTTGAGAAAGAAAGGAGCGTTATGGGGGAGGGAGCTAGGATTACGGATCCGGAAAAACTGACGTTACTCTATGAACGATTTCGGGATGTTTGCTTGGTCGAGAAAGAAGTCTGGAAGGAAATCTTTCTGCCTCGTGAAATCGCGCAGGGGCCGATTCGGACGAACATCCAAGACCGCTATGAGGTTGAGATTGATGATCCCGGTGTTGAAGCTGCGCTCGATACCAACATCGCTCTCGGCTCGGCCGCCCTATGGGCGGCCGTCCAAGAATATCGCCGACACATCACGTTCTATCGGAAAACTTGACACCTGCTGTTCTCGAGGCCGCACGACGGCCACCATCGAACGTTGTTACACGGTCAGACGTTGCAAGGCGGCAATTCGTTCCTCCATCGGCGGATGAGTGGCAAAGAGGTGCATAAAGCCGGACGTCTTGCCCGAGATCTTGAAAGTTGCCAAGGCATCCTGCGTCCCATATTCAGGCTGCGCGCGGTTGACCCACCGGCTGATTGATTCCAGAGCTGAGATCATCGCGCCCTTGCCATACACCTTCGCCGCAAACGCGTCCGCGCCGAATTCTCGGCGACGGGAATGCCAACTGATGACCAGCATGGCGAGAAATGATAAGACGACCTGCAAAAAGATATACACAACAAAGGCCAGGATCGGATTTCCCGCATTGCCTGCTTCCCGGTCTCCATGCGGTTGTCCGACCATCTGTGCCAGGAAGTTGCTGATGTAGTATACAAACGTGTTCATTAACCCGGCGAGCACAGTCGTCGTAAACATATCTCCGTTATAGACGTGCCCCATTTCGTGGGCGAGCACCGCCTTCACCTCATCTTCCTTAAGGTTTTGCAGCAGACCTGTGGACACCGCCACCATTGAATTGTTCTTGCTCGGACCGGTTGCAAACGCATTGGGATCAGGGGAATCATACACCCAGACTTCCGGCATGGTAATGTTCAGCCGCTGAGCAATTTCCTGGACGGAGCCGTAAATCACGCGCTCGGCATGCGACCGAGGTTGGGTAATCTGCTGGCAGCTCAGCATCGCGCGAGCCATCTGCTTGGAGAATGCCAAGCTGATGAATGCGCCGCCGAATCCGATCACCAGAGACCAGACCAACAGCTGCTGATTGAAGACTCCCCGCACATCGATCCCGAATGCAGGCAGGACGACGTTTATCAACAGGTTGGCCGTGAATGACAGCGTGATATAGATGAGGAAGTTTGCGATCAGAAACAGGCCAATACCCTTAAGCCACTTCATGGAAATCCTCCTTCGGGATTAGCTACTCGCTTGTATAAGCGACCCGGCCATGGAACATCCACTATTATACACAAACTGGCTTCCGGAAGTGACCGCATCAAGTGGCAGCCACTGACTGTCACACCCAACATAAGGACGCGTTTTGGAAAGTCAAGACTTCCGAAGTCTCTGAAAGTACATGGATAATGTTGACCCTTTTCCCTGGTTCCTGTTAGAAAGTTCTCATGAGGGTCGGCATAAAACCGTTCTGGGTGTTCGGCATGGTGGGCTGCTTCACGATGTTGCTGCCTTCTATAGGACAGACTGCGGAAACCTTGATCCCCAGTCCGCCGATCATGGTTCCGACTTCACCGGATGGCGTTCAACGGGCTACGGTTATTCTCGACAGTTATTCCTATTCACCGAATCATCTGGTTGTGGAAAGGGGGAAGGCCGTCGAGTTGACGCTGACCAGTGTCACAACGATTACACCGCATAACTTCATCATCAAGGACTCGGCCGGAGGCTTGTCGATCGAGTACGATGTCGGAGCTGGGAAGAGTGTCCTGGCTAGGTTTATTCCGACTGAGCCTGGTCGCTTTCCGTTCTTTTGCGACAAACGATTGTGGCCCATGCCCAGCCATCGAGACAAAGGGATGGAGGGGGTACTGGAAGTCAAGTAATGATTCTCTCCACGGCGACCACCGCTTCCAAGCACGAGCTTCTCCGCGACCTTCTGAAACAAGTCTCGCGTCTGTTTTACACGACATTGGTCATTGTGCCGGCGAATGTGCGTGATCAAGTAGGATTGGCATATCTCTTTGCTCGAGCCGCCGATACGATCGCCGATACGGATTTGATCGACAGACCGCGCCGCTTAAGTTTTCTTAACCGTCTCAGGGAGCAGTTGCTCGGTGAGCATCTCGACTGGGATCAGATCCGCACGATTCAACAAGCCGTGGGGCCTCTCCAACAACATTCAGCGGAACGAATCCTGCTCGAACGGTTGGATGAATGTTTCCGGCTGTTCCTTACCTGTTCGCCGGACGACCAACGTCGAATCCAGTGGGTGATGATGACGCTGACACAAGGAATGGAGATGGATCTGAGCACATTCCCGGGAGCTTCTGCGGCCGATCTCACCGCGCTCAAGACGCTCGATGATCTGGACCGCTACACCTATCATGTGGCCGGTTGTGTGGGTGAGTTCTGGACCTCTTTGATGTGTGCCCATCGCAAGGCACTGGCGCACTGGGATCTTCAACAGATGTCCGAAGTGGGGGTGAGATTCGGAAAAGGACTGCAATTGACGAATATCGTGAAGGACATTGCCCACGATTTGCAGAAGGGGCGTTGTTACATTCCCGAAATGATGCTCACCGAAGCCGGCCTGAAACCGACGGATCTATTGGATCGGAACAACCTTCCTCGCTTCAGACCCGTACTGATCAAGCTTGTCCGCCTGGCGGTCGGGCATCTGGATCAAGGCTGGCTCTATACGATGACGGTTCCGCGCCATGAAACCAGGTTACGGTTGGCATGCATGTGGCCGATCCTCTCAGCCGGAGAATCTCTCAAGCTCGTCATGAATTCTCCCGATTTATTGGATCCGGCCGTCAAAGTCAAAATCCCACGCAGCAAGGTCTATCAGATCATGGCCATGACGACGGGTACTGTGGCGTGTGGATATGCCGGGACCGCGTTGTGGGGGCATTTGCGAAAACAGATTGTGTAACGGTTCCTTTCTGATCACTTTCCTCCCTCAAGTCACGTGGGGAGCGGATACGCTGCGAAAGGCACCATATGGAACTATTCATGGTCTGCCGATCCTGAAAGCAGGTGACGACATGCTGCCGTAGAGGCAGCGTTTCAGAGGAGCCTGCGAATGATAGCACAGAGATTCAGTATGCCGATAATGCACACTATGCATTATGGTGCTGCGAGACTGCGTGTCCGCTTCCCACGTGACTCTCCCTACTTCTTCTGCGGCTCCAGCAACTTGTCGCCCTTTCTGAACACGGCGTAGATCGCCTGTGACGGGCAGGCGTCAAGACAGAGTCGGCAGCTTTCAAGACAGCGCGATGGATCGAACTTGTAGGGCGGCGTTGACAGCCACGCGCTGGTCGGGCAGATCGGTACGCACACGGCCTGGTGAATGCAACGGTCGGGATGGCGGACGAGGTGATCACGAACGACCAACATGGGCTTGACTCCTTCGAAGAGGCCTTGCGAAAAGATCTCGAACATATTCTTCTTCGGCAGACTACTCATTTCCATTCCTTCACGAGTTCTTTGAGCCGATCTTTGAGCTCAGGAATCTGCGCCAGATTATTATGAATCGCGCCCAAAATCTTTTCCAGCCGTGCGGTTCTCAGCGCTTCCTTGTCCTTCCTGGCTAATTGATCATACTCTGCAAAAGCCGCTTGGTGGACCGGTTCAAGTAGGGCACGAGCATCAACAAGGGCTTGTCCAACCGCCCAGGGTTCGGGTGTGAGCGGAGGGACGATCGTGAAGGAGGCATCAGTAAACACGACTACCGCGGCGCCCGGTTTGCCTGTCAGCGGGATGACGGCACGAATGGTCTTGCCTTCGCAGGTGCTCCAGTTCAGCACCAATCCGGGAAACTGCTGAGCGAAGGCCACTTTTTCCATGTTGGCCTTCCATTTGTCTTCAGTGGGCATGGAAGTGCAGCAGGAGAGCGCTAGAGTCTCTTAAGTGGTGCCAACTGTTCTGGAATCGGGTGATCGGGCATGAGCAATCGGGTTACGATTTCCCCCTTCATGACATGCCGTTCCATGATCTCTGTGACGTCGGCTTCTGTACCGACCCAGTACCACACTCCCTCGGGATAGACCACTACGCTGGGGCCGAGTTCGCAATGGTCAAGGCAGCCGGCCTTATTGGCACGAACGAGACCTTTGATATTCAGTCGCTTGGTTTCGCTCTTGAAGTGCGCATGAAGTTTTTCCGAGCCCAAATTTGCGCAACAACCGCGCGGATCATCTTTCGGACGCTGGTTGGTACAGACGAAGATATGTCGTTGAAAAGGTGGCATAAGGAAGCCGGTTATGCCGGCATGGTGAGGGTGTTGAGCCGTTCCATCAGAAGCGTGACATCGTGACCGCTTAAAAAGGGAGATTGTTGTTGGGGTGCGCTCAGGATGGTCCGAATTTCCTGTAACCGGAGCGACGCCCGGCGGAATTCGTCACCCCGTGAAAGCTCCGACCCTTGGCCGGCGCGTAGTTTTTCGAATTCGGCGCGGATATCACGAAAGTCCCGCTGCAAGTTCTTGTGCATCGAACAAGGGGCGCAATACCATTTCGGATTCTGATCCGCTAACGGCGACAGACGGTCGTAGGGGCGGCCGAAAAAATCCTTCCCCAGTGAAAACTTTGTAAGCGGTCCACCAGCGGATCCACAGGCCTGACACGATTCGTTCCAAGAGTCCATGTCTACCCTCCATAGGCGATTCGCAAAGCCTTATCTTACAACAAGACTTTCCGGACTGTCCACGGGCGCGAAGGCGCTGGGCGAAGCGTATCGTCCTGTGTCAAGGTATAATGACTCGATGAACTCACCTGGCGCATAGTCGAGAGGGGAATCGATATGATCATCGGCATTCCGAAAGAGATCAAAGATCAAGAGTATCGTGTCAGTCTTACACCGGATGCTGCAGCGGCATTGCACCAGAGCGGGCATGACGTGTGGGTTGAGCCGTCCGCCGGTCAAGGCAGCGGATTTAATGATGACGAATACCGTAAGGCCGGAGCGATCATCGCCCGCTCCAAACACGAGATATTCGAGAAAGCAGAGATGATTGTGAAGGTCAAGGAACCGCTGCTCTCCGAATGTTCGCTCTTCCGACCGGGACAAGTGTTGTTTACCTATCTGCATTTGGCGTCTCTTCCGGAACTGACGAAAGTCTTGATGGCAACGAAAATTACGGCGGTTGCTCGTGAGACGGTTGAAGCTGCAGACGGCAGCTTGCCGATGTTGAAGCCGATGAGTGAAATTGCCGGTCGGCTGGCGGTACAAATCGGAGCACAGTATTTGGAACGGTCATACGGAGGCCGGGGGGTGTTGTTGAGTGGCGTGCCTGGTGTCGAGCCGGGAAAAGTTGTGGTGCTCGGAGCCGGAGTCGCCGGCACGTCGGCGGTACGGATTGCCGTCGGCATGGGGGCGCAAGTGACCGTGCTCGATCTGAATGTTCAACGGCTGCAAGAGCTCGACGATCTCTATGGAGGCCGAATTATTACCCGGATCTCAACGCAGGCTGCCGTCGAGGAAACGGTGATGGAAGGGGATGTGGTCGTCGGTGCGGTGCTCGTGCATGGTGCACGCGCGCCCAAGGTAGTGGGCCGAGCGTTGGTTGCACGGATGCAACCTGGAGCTGTGATCGTTGATATTGCAGTCGATCAGGGAGGGTGTTTTGAAACGACACGGCCGACGACGCACTCAGAACCAGTCTACGTGGTGGATGGTGTGACACACTATTGCGTGACGAACATGCCCGGTATTGTCCCCCGAACTGCGACCTTTGCCTTGACCAATGCGACCCTGCCTTATATAGTGCGCCTCGCTTCTGATGGTGTCGATCGAGCCATCCGTTCGGATCCTGGGCTGGCTCGTGGTGTGAATGTGATGGATGGGAAAGTGACCTGCCAGGCTGTGGCCGAAGCGCATGGGTTGCATTTCACTCCCATCCTGTAAGACAATCACACCCTTGTTTCCAACGATTCATTGATGTCGGGGCGTAGCGCAGCCCGGTAGCGCACTGCGTTCGGGACGCAGGGGTCGGAGGTTCAAATCCTCTCGCCCCGACCAAACCAAGCTTGCTCGTACCACCGGCTCTTTATCGTTAATGGCGCCGGCGGACAACTCCCTCCCAGTTCCGCTTTAATCAAGAATCCTCTTCGTGTAAATCAGCGCCTATTCGTCGCAGTATCGCATTAAGACGTTGGAGAGACATCATTTACTAATCCTTTATCTCTTTGACGAACTAAGCGCGTGCCTTACCGTTTGTCCATGGTGCGATGTGTCGCCGTTTCGCCGTGGTGGCCGTGTCATGGCTTTGAACGCAAACGTGGCGAGAAGACACGCGCGTAGAAATTGTAAAACACGTGACGCATCTGAAGAGGTGTGAGAATATCCGCTGGGCGGACCAGTGAATAGCCGGTAGCGCCCATATCCTTGGTAAAGCCAGATGATGCCATCGGCCGATGATCCGCCGGTTCGGGCACATATTCTCGTGCATGGTCGTGTGCAGGGTGTCGGGTTTCGGGCGTTTGCGTCACGGGCCGCGAGAGGACTTGAGCTGTTGGGCGGCGTCCGTAATCTCGACGACGGCCGGGTTGAGTTGGAAATCGAAGGTAAGAAGACGGTCATCGAAGCGCTGATACGTGAACTGCGAAGCGGTCCTCCCGCCGCGCGGGTGACGAAGATTGAGACGGAGTGGAGTGCGGCGACCGGGCGGCATTCGAATTTCAGCATGTGGTATTAGGGAACGAGGGATCATGGGTCGGCAGCACGACGAAGAGTCTGAGTTGAGTGAAGCTCGGAGGCACACTGTCGACGATCTGGGGGCCTCAGAACCCGGGAATGCGGCGGACCAGAGCGAACGAGAAACAGGCCGATCAGAGGGGCTTGATACGCTGAAGAGTTACCTGCGGGAGGTTCGCCGATCGACCCTGCTCACATTTAAGCAAGAACAGCAGCTTGGGAAACGGGTCATGGCCGGCGATGAGCAAGCCCGTCAACAGATGATCGAATCAAATTTGCGGCTTGTGATCAGTATCGGGAAACGCTACATGCATCGAGGATTTCCGTTTTCCGACATCGTCGAAGAAGGAAATTTGGGCCTGATCAAAGCGGTCGAAAAATTTAATTACAAGCGGGGGTTTCGGTTCAGTACCTATGCATCCTGGTGGATCAGACAATACATCGAACGGGCCATTATCAATCAAGGGAAGCTGGTGCGCCTCCCGGTACACGTGGTGGAACGCCTCAATCGGTACCTGAATCGTGCCGAACAATTGGTGCAGGAGCTGGGACGAGATCCGAGGGCGGCGGAAGTGGCCGCGAAGATGAAGACCTCGGAAGAAGAAGTCTTGGACCTGAAACAGTTGATACGAACCACCTGCTCGCTCGACAGCCCGCTCAACGACCGCACCGACACCTTCCTTCGCGATGTGATTGAAGATCCGGTTGGGCTGTCACCCGACGAGACTGCAGATGGAGTGCGTCGAAGAACGGAGCTGATGGCTTGGGTGAGGGAGTTGCCTGAGAAAGAGCAAACTGTTATTGTGTCACGGTTCGGGCTCGATGGAGACGAAGCGAAGACGCTGGAGGAAATCGGCCGTACCATGGGGTTGACCCGAGAGCGGGTCCGTCAAATCGAGATGGCCGCGTTAGTCCGTCTTCGTAACACCATCGAGCGAAAAACCATGACACAGGCAGATCTGCTCTAGTCTCGTGACCGCCGTCAATTATCAGGCGCTCATTCGTGAAGTGCCGGACTTTCCGAAGCCCGGCATTCTGTTCTATGACATCACCACACTGCTGAAACATCCTCCCGCCGTTCAAAGTCTTGCCGACGAATTGACGACTCGGTATCAGAATCGCGGGATCGCCAAGGTCGTCGGTATCGAGTCCAGAGGGTTTATTTTTGGGGGGATCCTCGCGGCGCGTCTTGGCGCCGGATTTGTCCCCGTTCGTAAGCCGGGAAAACTCCCCGCCGATTGCTATGAAGTGAAGTATAGCCTTGAGTACGGAAACAACAGCCTGGCGGTGCATCGTGACGCGGTTGAAATCGGAGAGCACGTATTGATCGTCGATGATCTGCTGGCGACCGGAGGAACGGCTGAAGCGACGATCCACCTCGTTCGCCAGTTGGGGGGCATGATCGTTGGGCTCGATTTTCTGGTTGAGCTGAAGAGTTTGAACGGACGCGAAAAGCTCGCCGGCTATGACGTCCACTCAACCATCACGTATCCCTAGGCAGTTTCATTGGTCTCTTCATCGCCACTTGTTCCAAGAGTACCGGCCGTGGTATAGAACCCGGACCTTTTCGACCCTCCAACCATCTATTTTCGGAGTGGACCTTCTATGGCGACGAAAACACAGACGAAAAAAAAGGATGTGGTGAAGACGAAGCCGGTAACACCCAGCCTCAAGAAGCCGCAGCCGGTCGGTTCCAGTGCGACTTCAGCGGTTAAGACGGCCACCGAGGTCGAGATAGAGGCGCCCATACGGCCCAAGGAAACCGCCAAAGAGCGAGAAGCGAGGGAACAGCGACAGGAAGTGCTCCATAAAATGCTTCTTGGTAAACGACAAGAGATCATTAAGGAGATTGAAGAAAGCCTGGGGCAATCTCTGACCGAGGACCAGCAGCGGCGTTTGGAATCAGCGCGTGACGTCGGGGACCAGGCTTTGATGGACCTTGAGCGCGAACTGGGTATCTCCTTGATGGAGATGCGCAACCGCCGGCGACAATCGATCGACGAAGCGCTCACGCGTCTGCACGAAGGAACATACGGCATTTGTGCAGAATGCGGTGTCGAGGTCAGTGAGAAGCGACTCCAAGCGGTCCCCTTCGCCAAGCTGTGCGTGGAGTGCCAATCGCGCGCGGAACTGCTGGAGAAAATCGAACGGGAAGAAGATCGCGACTAGCTCCGAAGACGTTCTCCTCACGGTATTCTGTATTGCCTTCTCGCCCTCGCATGAGCGGGTCTATCACCGGACGAGCGGTCGTTCTCGCCAGTGGCGGTTTGGACTCCACTGTCGCAGCGGCTGTTGCACGGCAAGATGGCTACACGCTTTATCTGCTGACCATCGCCTACCGGCAGCGGCATGCTGTGGAGATCGAGCGGGCGAGGCAGGTGGCAACAGCCCTGCAGGCTCAACAGCATGTGGTGGTGGACGTCGATTTGCGGACAATCGGAGGATCAGCCCTCACCGGCGATCTTCCGGTTCCGAAATACGAGAGTGAATCTGAACGGAGCAAGGACGTTCCCATTACCTACGTACCAGGCCGAAACTTGATCTTTCTCTCGCTGGCGGCCGCCCATGCGGAAGTGCTGGGAGCCTCGGTCATCTATTTTGGCGCCAATGTGATCGACTATGCAGGCTATCCCGATTGCCGCCCGGAATTCATCAAGGCTGTGGAAGCGGCCATTCAGACCGGAACAAAGGCGGGTATGACGGGCAAGCATATTGAAATCCGGGCTCCGCTGCTTAGGATGAGCAAGACCGAGATTATTCAACTCGGCATGACTTTGAACGTTCCCTTTCATCTGACGCATAGCTGCTATGACCCTGTCGGTTCGCTTGCGTGTGGGCGATGCGATAGCTGCCTCGTGCGTAGACGAGGGTTTGCGGAAGCAGGAGTTGTAGATCCCGTTCCGTATGCGGTATGTTGACAAAGCGATGGCTCGAATAACTGATCCGGCCGTATGAAATCGTCACAAATAATAGGGGTGAGCACGGTTCTGCTGATGCTCGGCGCAACGCCCGCATGCAGTCAGAATGGGGGTGAACCGAAGGCAACGGGAACTGTCGCCTCCGCTCCCGCCGAGTTGCACAACGGAGAGCAGAAGTTCAACGCCAACTGTTCGATCTGCCACGGGGTCGGGGGAGTTGGTACTACCCAAGGCCCACCCTTGGTCCACAAAGTTTACGAGCCCAATCATCACGGTGATGCGGCCTTTCAGCGAGCAGCAGCCAATGGCGTGAAGGCTCACCATTGGCAATTCGGAGACATGCCGAAGATCACCACCGTCGTGCCCGACGACGTGGATCATATCGTGAAATACGTTCGCTGGCTGCAGAAACAGGCCGGCATCTTCTAGCTTCTCACCTCGTGTTTCCTCAGTGTCGCGGTCTTACCTCATCGGTTCACGATTTCGTCCGTGAAGAACGAGATGGCATGATGCTGATCGTTATATTTCGCGATGACGTTAACCCCTAAGCCAGGGTTCAGCATGATGTCATTTCTTGTCGATCACTAGGGTTTGGGAAGACGAATCCTCGAGCGAACAGAGTTCACTGGGGGAGTTCCGAGTCGCTTCTCAGGCTCAGCCGGTTCATTCTTCCATCCAGGAACTATCGTCACCTGGGAGGATTGAAATGCTGAAATACGCTGTGTGCCCTCTGGCTGTGTTCCTCATCGTGCTAGGGCTTGTGCCTCATAGAGGATGGTCGGAACAAACCTCTTCGACATTACACCGAAGTCTCCAAGGCGTCATCGTTGATAAAGCCGGCTCGCCTGCCGTGAAAGTACCTGACGGGACGGTGTACCTCTTGAACAAGAACCGTGCACTTCGGCATGGCCATGAGCTGCCCAAAGTTGGTGAGGAAGTGACCGTCGTCATTGATGAAAACAATGCGGTGCTTGAGGTTCATCCGAAGGGAACGGAATCGAAGCATCGGTTTATCACCGGGGATGTGGTAGCTGTGGGTCTTCGACAAGGAACCATTACCTTGAAGACGCCGGAAGGAGAACAGTCGTTCCCGCTTGAAAAACGAGAATTGTCGGCTTCTATTCGCGATGGGGCGACGGTGACGGCGGAAATCAACGAAGTGGGAAGTGTTATTGATTTGCATCCGGCGGAGCACAGGCAGTTACAGCCTGGAGAAACAAGCACTCCGATCAACCGATCGCACTAGCGCAACCATGAGCGATCTGCTACTCGCGTGCGCTCATCGCAGAGCGAAAAGCACCAAGTTGGCCTGAATTCAGGAGTTCTATGTTCGAGCAGTCTCTCGTCACCGGCGCTTAGGCGCCCATTTCTTCGCTCGTGCTTCCGCTTCAGCGATCTGTTCGGCGGTCATCTGAGCAGCCAGTGCATTGCGAGCTTCGGCGGCTCGTTTCTCACCGTACGCAGCCGAGAGGTTATACCACATGTGGGCGTCGATGAAATTCTGAGGGACGCCGCGTCCTCGTTCGTACATCATTCCCAGCTTTGCAAATGCCAATGCATTTCGTTGTTCGGCGGCTTTCTGAAACCAATACAGTGCCATAGGATCACTGAAGGGAGCGCCTTGCCCAAGAGAGTAGAGTGTTCCGAGGTTGACTTGCGCGTCGGCATGCCCTTGGTCAGCAGCTTTCTTAAACCAATCCTTCGCTTCGAAATAGTTTTGTGGAAGACCGCGGCCTTCGCTATAGAGCAGGCCCAATTGATTTTGGGCATCAGGATTGCCGCTCTGCGCCCCTTTGAGGATTTCGCTCACCGCCGATCCACCAATGAGCGGTTGAGGCGGAGTAGGGGGTGGCGCAGTGCAGCTTGAGACAAGAAATGACACCAAGAGGAGTCCCACAAGAGCAACAGACTGGTAGGGTAGCGGTCGGTGAAACATTCTAACGATTGGTACCTGATTAATACCTGCTGGCCGGCGAGCGGGCCACAAAAAAGCATCCTACTCAGCCAAAGGCCGTGAGTTCAAGAAAGAATTTCGGATAGGAAGTGTGGTGGAGGGAAGTTAGGGGTATCACGATCTGTAGAACACGCTCCTCGGCTGCTAGGAGGAGTTGATTGACGTGAGAGACCTCAAATTGTGGATCCCGACAGACGCTTCGGCGCGGTGTTTGGACTGGAGAGATTCATGGGTTATCGTTCTTCAGGCGCATCCTGCGCTTTCGGTTTCCAATTCCGCGCGAGGAATTGTGCCTGGGCGACCTGAGTCGGTGTCATATCACGGGCCAGACGATCCCGCCATTTTGCAGCGTCTTCATATCCATTAGCCGCCGCTAAGTTATACCACTGGTAGGCTTGTACGACATCTTTGGGGACACCCCGAGCTTTTTCATAATGGGTTGCGATAAGAAACATCGCAGCCCCATGTCCATGATCTGCGGCCAGGCGGCACCATCGGAAGGCTTCCTGATAGTCCTGCGGCATCCCAAGGCCCTTGTCCGACAGCACGCAGAGTCTGTAGAAGGCGTCCGGATGCCGCTGCATCGCCGCCATCCGATACCACCGAACGGCTTCTCTATGGTCCCGCGGCAAGGCGTTCTCGTATTGCAAGCCAAGGTGGTATTGGTCCTGGGCACTTCCTTGCTCCGCTACGGGCTGAAACTCGTCGATCTTCGTCACAAGGTCTCGCACGTCCACGTAAGGTGATTTCGGGGGATCGATACATCCCGGTAGAGTACCGAAGATGGCTAGCACGATGAGATAGCGCACGCCGGCGGTCATGACAGTCTCCTTTGTTGCGGTCAGCCTAGCTGGATGCTTCTCCGACGAGCAACCAGCAGAGTATCAAGGCGTACTGTAGCACATGTCACACGCTGGGTGACCAATCTGACGATAAATTCGGTTCTTCGGTTCTATGGAGTCGCGGGGCTGTCTTCCCACTTCTAGAATACGTTTGGCTGAGAGCATGGGAATTCCTGACTACGCTCCCAGCCATTCCGGTACCTCTTCGACAACGTCCTTTCCGAATTGACACCATTCATTAAGAGTCGTAGCCTGATACGCAATCATGTCGCGCAAATGCCATTCGTCTTCCCATAGGAATGTTCCGTACGTGTTCGACGAGAAAAGAATTTTGAGATGTTTCTTATTTATGGGGCTCTTGTCTCTCCTGCCTACGATGCCGGCTGTGGCTCAGGGGGAATTCTCGCCTTCGTCGGTTAAAAAGGGCGTCCTTTTGGTTGCCAGTCCATCGCTGAGTGACCCCAACTTCCGTCAAACCGTCCTGCTCATTATCGAACACGGAGGAAGAGGCACAGTCGGTCTCATTCTGAATCGTTCCACGAACGTACTGGTATCCGAAGCTTTGCCGGACCTCACCGTGCTCAAAGGAACGCGCTACCGATTGTTTGCCGGCGGTCCGGTCGAGCGAACGCAGCTGGTCTTGTTGTTTCGATTGAAGAGCCCTTATCCTGATACGCGATTGATCGTCGATGGGATCTATGTGGGTACGCCGAGCGTTCTGGAACGCATCATGGCTCAACCTAAATCGTCCGAAACCTTTCGCGCTTTTGCTGGTTTGGCCGGATGGGCACCGGGGCAGCTCGACTATGAAATGCTTCAAGGATCGTGGGGCGTCTTACCGTCAGACACCTTCAACATCTTTGATAAGGACCCAGCCACCCTCTGGCCTGACAGTATCACCCGCCTCCAGGCGCCCAGAACCATTTCCAGGACGCGATCGTCCTGAAGACAGTATGGCTGTTCAAAAGCTCACCGGTAAAAATCACAGGGGATGTGTGCTTATCCCAGTTTGCCGAAGCGCGATTGGAGAATGCTGATGGCCGCGATGGCAGCGGTCTCTGCCCGCAGGACATGCTGACCAAGGCTAATCGGTTGGATTTCTGCCTGCTCGGCCGCGAGCCTTTCTTCCTTGCTCCAGCCTCCTTCAGGGCCGATTAAAACAAGCACGGAACCGGTCGCATCGTGCGGGAGTTCGACCGTCTGCAAATTGTTCCCATCTCGCCGCTCGGTAAGCATGAGTGTCATGGTACCGGTCACATGGCTTCTCAGAAGTGATGTGAGGGAATGTGGTGGGGTGATGGTCGGGACTCGCCATTGTTCGGATTGTTGCGCGGCTTCGAGGGCAATGCGTTGCCACCGGGCAAGCTGATGGTCCACACGGTCGGCTTTGAGTTGCACCACACTGTGGCGGCTTTCAATCGGCGCGACTTTATCCACGCCCAGCTCGGTGGCTTTCTGGATTACCCAATCCATCTTTTCGCCTTTGAGGAGCGATTGACCGAGGAATAGGCGCGGTACGTGCCGGGGCGGTTCCTGAATCGAGTCGAGAATGCGTCCGGTGAGCGTTCCTTTGGAAACGTCGGTGATCTCCGCGCGATACCTGGTGCCTAGCCCATTGCCGAACCACAGGGTTTCGCCGATGCTGACGCGCAGGCTGTCCCTGAGATGGGTCAGTAAGTCATCCGTGACTGTTATGGTCGGTGGAGCGATGCACTGGGGGGGAACGAAAAACACAGGCATGTGGAACTCTGAAGATCGGGAAGGGCCGGTCTACTCGAAAAACGTCTTCATCTTGTCAAAGAAGCCGTCGCCGTTGGCTTCCATGGACATGCCGCTCTCTTTGGCGAACTCTGTCAGCAGCTCCTTCTGCCGGGGGGTCAGTTTAGAGGGAATCTGGACCTTGATCGTATAGGTCTGGTCGCCTGTCCCGCCGCCCTTCAGGCTGGGAATACCCAGCCCTTTAATCCGAAGGACCTTGTCGTGCTGGGTGCCGGCCGGCACCTTGATGACGGTGTCTCCCTTGAGGGTCGGGACTTCCACTTTCCCACCAAGGACGGCCGTCACGAGACTGATCGGCACATCACAGGCGATATCGAGGCCTTTTCGTTGAAAGATCTGATGAGGCTTGACGGTAATGGCCACATAGAGATCGCCGGGTGGACCGCCATTGGGGCCATGCTCTCCTTCATTGGAGAGCCGAAGCCGCATACCGGTTTCAATACCGGCTGGAATCTGCACAGCGATCATGCGCTCTTTGTACACTCGTTGGCGGCCCTGGCATGTCGCGCAGGGCTCCGTCACGAAGTGACCGGTGCCTTCACATTGGCCGCATGGCCGGCTGACGCTGAAGAACCCCTGCTGAAACCGAAGTTGCCCCGCGCCTTTGCAGCTGGCGCACGTCTTGATGGCTGCCGCTGACCTTGCCCCGGTCCCTTTACAGTCGATGCAAATTTCCCAGCGTGGAATTTTGAGTTTGGCCTCTTTCCCGTAGACGGCTTCCTCAAAAGTAATCTCGAGGTTATATTGGAGATCGTTGCCACGTTCTGTTCGAGTTCCCCCTCCTCCTCGAGTTTGGCCGAAGAAGTCATCAAAAATATCGTTAAAAACGTCTCCAAATCCTCCGCGCCCGAAATCGAATCCGTCGAAGCCGGCCGGGCCCTGTTGTGCGCCGGCATGACCGAACATGTCGTAGCGTTTTCGCTTCTCCTGATCGCTCAGTGTTTCATAGGCTTCGTTGATTTCTTTGAATTTTTCTTCGGCGGTCTTTTTCTGGTGAGCGTCGGTGTGGAGATCCGGATGGTGCTGGCGGGCGAGTTTTCGATACGCTTTCTTCAGATCGTCTTCGGAGACGTTCCGATCAACACCGAGAGTTTCGTAGTAATCGCGTTTCGACACGGGTGCCATTGTACTGAGCGTCTGGAATGGCCGAGTTCCCGAACGTGCGGGGAACTCGGGCTGTCTGATGCGTTATTCTAGGCTATTTCTTGTCTTTGTCTACTTCTTCAAACTCTGCATCCACGACTTTCTCGTCGGTCTTTGCCCCCTCGGTACTCCCGCCGTCCGTCGCACCCGGTTGCGGGCCCGGAGATGCAGCTGCTTTCTTGTACATCTCTTCGGCCAATTTATGCGAGGCAGTCATGAGCGACTGAGTCGCCGATTCAATTGCCTCGGCATCGGTGCCCTCCAGCGCCTTCTTGACGGCTGCAATGGCATCCTGGATCTTCGTCTTTTCCTCAGCGGAAACCTTGTCGCCGTATTCCGTGATGTTTTTTTCTGTTTGATAGACCAGATTATCCGCTTGGTTCTTGGCTTCGGCGAGCTTGCGGCGCTTTTTATCGTCTTCCGTATGCGACTGCGCGTCTCGAACGAGGTTCTCGACCTCTTCTTTGCTTAGACCGCTGGAGGCCGTGATCTTGATGGATTGCTCTTTTTGAGTGGCCAAATCCTTGGCTGAAACGTGCACGATGCCGTTGGCATCGATATCGAACGTCACTTCAATTTGCGGCATGCCGCGAGGCGCCGGTGGAATGCCGACCAAGTCGAACTGCCCAAGAAGCTTGTTGTCATTGGCCATTTCCCGTTCGCCTTGGAACACCCGGATGGTGACAGCCGTTTGATTATCGGCTGCGGTCGAGAACACCTGACTCTTCTTGGTTGGAACGGTCGTATTACGCTCGATCAGTTTGGTGAATACGCCGCCCAGGGTCTCGATACCCAAGGATAAGGGAGTGACATCGAGGAGCAGAACGTCCTTGACCTCTCCTTTGAGGACTCCGCCTTGGATGCCGGCTCCAATGGCAACGACCTCGTCAGGATTGACTCCACGATGCGGTTCCTTCCCAAAGAAGTCCTTGACGACCTGAATCACCTTGGGCATGCGGGTCATGCCGCCGACCAACACGATCTCTTGGATATCCTTGGCGGTGACACCGGCGTCGGACAAGGCCTTGCGGCAGGGTTCGATCGTGCGCTGGACCAAGTCGTCTACCAGTTGCTCGAGTTTCGCCCGGGTCAGCTTCGTGACCATGTGCTTGGGGCCGCTGGCATCGGCGGTGATGAACGGCAGGTTGATTTCCGTTTCTTGAGACGAAGACAATTCGATTTTGGCCCGTTCCGCCGATTCTTTCAGGCGTTGGAGTGCCATCCGGTCTTTCCGCAAATCGATGCCTTGATCTTTCCTGAACTCGTCGACCAGCCAATCCATCACGCGTTGATCGAAGTCGTCGCCTCCGAGATACGTATCACCGTTGGTGGATTTCACCTCGAAGACACCTTCGCCGATTTCGAGGACGGAGATGTCGAAGGTCCCCCCACCCAAATCGTACACGGCAATCCGTTCATCCTTCTTCTTGTCAAGGCCGTATGCGAGGGAGGCAGCCGTCGGTTCGTTGATGATGCGGAGGACGTTTAGACCGGCGATCTGTCCCGCATCTTTTGTCGCTTGTCGTTGGCTATCGTCAAAATAGGCGGGGACAGTGACAACGGCTTCGGTCACTTTCTCACCGAGATAATCTTCGGCCGTCTGCCGCATTTTCTGCAGAATCATGGCTGAGATTTCCGGTGGGCTATAGCTTTTACCGCGCAATTCCACGTGTGCATCGCCGTTATCGGCCTCGACCACTTTATAAGGAAGCCGTTTCAAGGCCTCTTGAACTTCACGGCTCTTAAACTTACGTCCCATCAGGCGTTTCACTGAGAAGATGGTGTTTTCCGGATTGGTAATGGCTTGCCGTTTTGCGATTTGGCCGACCAGCCGTTCAGTCTTGTCGGTGATGGCCACGACGGAAGGAGTGGTCCGGCTCCCTTCGGCGTTGGCGATCACGACGGGGTCTCCGCCGCTCATAATCGCCACACAAGAGTTGGTGGTCCCGAGATCGATACCGATGACTTTACCCATTGGTGGACTCCTTCCTTCTCGACCAGGTCGACTGAATGAGGTCAGTTCGTCGCTGAGTCATGTTCGCGGGCATGGGCCGGGCCTGACGAGACACTGACCATTGCAGCCCTCAGAATTCTATCGTGTAACCGATAACCCTTTTGAAACTCGTCCAACACTTTATTGGCCGGCAGGTCGTCAGACGGCACATAAGAGACTGCTTGATGTGCGCTTGGGTCGAACTCCTGGCCGGTCGTTTCTACTGCCTGTACGCCGAACTTCGCAAGGACGCCGGATAGCTGCTTGAGTGTCAGTTCCACACCTTGGATTAACGCCGAATCGCCTCCGTTTGTCCGAGACGCCTTGATTGCGCGCTCCATATTGTCGACAACCGGCAACAGCTCTTTCAAAAGCTGTTCATTCCCGAATCTAATTTGGTCACGCTGGTCGCGTTGTGTCAGCCGTTTGTAGTTTTCAAACTCGGCGGCCAGCCGGAGGTATTTATTGTTGGCCGTCTTGCATTCTTCAGTCTTAAGGGCCAACTCGTCCTGAACTGATGAACTCGTCGCGTCCTTTAGGAAAGAATCACCTTCTAAACCATCGATTGTATTGGCGTTTGTTTTTTCTTGGTCTTGATCGTCGTTCATTCTGATGCCTCTACAGCGCTGGAGATATCCATAGGAGTCGGGGAAGTCAACGGGTAGAAGGAAAATAAAATGATGCGGATGAGAAGAAAATCAGGCCCACTGCGTCAAACTTGCGCCACGGGCGCGGCGATAGAGAAGTTCGAGCCCATTCAAGGTCAGGAAGGGTTCAATATGTTGGATTGACTTTGCTTCCGGAGCGATCACTGGAGCCAATCCGCCTGTGGCGATCACATACGAGGTACGTCCCATTTCCTCCTCCATCCGCCGGACTAGGGTATCTACGAGACCGGCGTAACCGAATACGAGCCCCGCTTGAATGCTCCCGGCTGTATCGACGCCGATGACAGTCTTAGGTCGAGCGAGCTCTACCTTGCTCAGTTTTGCGGCCCGGGAAAAAAGGGCATCGGCGGAAATCGAGAGGCCCGGGGCGATCGCGCCTCCGAGATATTCGCCGAGGTGACTGACGGCACAAAATGTCGTGGCTGTGCCGAAATCAACGATGATGAGATCACGGTGAAACTTATGATAGGCCGCGGCCGCGTTCACAATCCGGTCGCTTCCGATCTCTTTCGGATTCAAGTATCTCAGAGTCAGACCTGTGTCCATCTCGGATGAGACAATGATCGGAGTGCAACGAAACGATGTTTCGATCATCGATTCGAACGTTTCCGTGAGGGCGGGAACGACGCTGGAAATGATGGCGCCGGTGATTTGCTCGGGGACACGGCCGCTTCGCGCCATAACGCTCAGGCAGAGGACGCCGTACTCATCGGCTGTGGTTTTGGGATCGGTCGCCAACCGCCAATGGGTCAGCAGAGTCGATCCGTCAAAGATCCCTCCGACAATGTTGGTATTTCCGACGTCGATCGCCAATAGCATAGGGTTCATTTTACTCGGCGTGGTGCTGCTTTCGCTACTCTCTCAAGTGAAACACATCCGCTGCCCGCACGTCGATGAGCGGCATAGGTTGTGACCGGGATTGAGGTGAGAGGGTTCTTACTTGCAACGCGCCGTCGGCAGAAATTGCTTCCGCGGTGCCGCTGATCTCTTGATCGTCCCTGAAAAGGACGCGCACCTGGCGTCCCAGTGTGGTGCAGCGAGTGGTATAGGCCTGTCGCAGCCGGACCGGCCCATGGGATCGAAGCTCGCCAAGCCACTGTTCAAGCTCCAGCAGCAGTTGTGCGATGAGGCGGTTGCGGTCAATCGGCTGCTGAGAGGCTTCGAACAATGATGCGGCAATCGGTCGCAAGGCTTCCGGAAAGGACTCCGGCGGCAAGTTCACGTTGAGTCCGATTCCGATGATGACCACCGGCTCATTGGATGAAGGGAAGATACCTTCGCAGAGAATGCCCCCGACTTTGCGTTCATGGAAGAGCAGGTCGTTGGGCCATTTGAGAGCGAGGGGCACGCCGGCTGTTTGGTGAGTGGCTTCGGCAACGGCGAGCGCACTGACGAGCGGCACCCAGGATAGCCATTGCGAAAGGGAGAGGCTCTGTCCCATTCCACGTATGATGACCGAACAATAGATGTTCAGGCCTGGCGGGGAGAACCAGACCCGTCCATGTCGTCCATACCCGCCGGATTGACTCTCTGCAACCACAACCGTGCCGTGCGCGGCGCCACTCTGAGCGAGAGCATAGGCCTCTTTGTTGGTTGAGGGGAGTTCCTGGTGCACATACAGGGAATGACCAAGTGACTTGGTCGCGAGGGTACTGCGGATATCGTCAACGCTGAGCGGGGTGGAGGAAGACATTGATTAGGATTGTCGGATTGGTGAACGTTGCGACAAGGTCAAAACCAGGCTGATCGCCGCCGCCGGCGCCGAATGGGTCAGCGCTCCGATTGAAATGCGATCAGCGCCGGATGCCGCCATGGCTCGGACGTTCTTGAGGGTGATGCCGCCCGATACTTCCACAATCGCCCGTTTCTTGATCAAAGCGACGGCCCGTCTCACCATGCTTGGAGCCATATTGTCCAGCAGGATGATATCGGGTTTACCTGCAAGTGCTTGTCGAACATCAGAGAGCGACTCCGTTTCGACGATAATCGGTAGGGCGTTTGACCGATGAGCCCGGGCTAATCGGCATGCCCTTTCAACCGGCCGTTGATTGCGCTGCAGAAGAGCGAGGTGGTTATCTTTTATGAGAATGCTGTCGCTCAATGATTGTCGGTGATTGATCCCTCCGCCGAGCGAGACGGCCCATTTCTGAAGCGCGCGCCAGCCCGGAAGGGTCTTTCTCGTATCCAAGATGCTGACGGAGTAGCCGCGTACGGCTTGGCAAAACTGTTGCGTCAACGTGGCAATACCGGACAGATGTTGAAGAAAGTTCAGGGCAACCCGCTCGGCCTGGAGGATGGACCGTCCATCTCCGTCGATATGAAGGAGTGGCTCTCCATTTTTAGCCCGGTCGCCGTCACGCTTGGAAACCGACAATCGCAGGGAAGGATCGACCATCAGAAACGTCTGAACCGCTGCCGCCATCCCCGCTACGACCAGAGACTGTTGAGCGATGATCTTGGCCTGAGCCGGAACCCGCGATGAGAAGATGGCGGATGTCGTCACATCTCCCTGAGCCACATCCTCTTCGAGTCCCAGACGCACGGCCCGGCGAATCTCCGCCGCAGGAAGGTGCACCATGGGTCACGGCTCCAGCATGAGACGCAATTGCTGTTCGCTGCTGGTCAACATGCTGCGATCTCGCGCGAGGGCGCGTAGACGACCTTCGTGATCGGCGATCACTTCGGGAGGAGCCTTGGAGATGAAGTCGGCATTGTTCAGTTTACTCTGCAGACGCTGGGCTTCCTTGTCGGCTTCACCGACTTGTTTCACGAGGCGGTCGAGCGCTTTCTTGAGATCCACGTCGCCTTCGACGGACACGCCCACGGTGATGCCGCCGGAAACGAGCCGGAGCACCTTTGACGTCGGCCATTGCAGGACGGGTGTGAGCAAGACCGGGCCGCGGCCCAGATGCGCGAGGTCTTGTTTCAGCGAGGCGAGTGTCGTGAGTGCGGCGGTTTCTTCATGAGTCACAAAGAACCGCACCTCTTTGCCCGGTGGATAATTCAGGAGCACGCGGGCAGTGCGCATGAGACCGATGCCCTGTTCGAGCAGACCGAAGGCGGCCTCGGCCGCTGCGTCATGTTGAAACGGCTGAGCAGTTGGGTAGGGCTGGGTGACGATTGTCTCGCCGCTGTGCGGGAGAGTTTGCCAGATCTCTTCCGAGATGAACGGCATGAAGGGGTGGAGCAGACGAAGCCAGATCTCCAGCGTTTCCTGCAGCGTCTGTCTGGTAATAGGACCTAGCGGATGCGCGGAATTTTGCAGGACCGGCTTTATGAGTTCGAGATACCAGTCACAGTATTCGTGCCAAATGAATTGGTACAAGGCATTGGCCGCACGATCGAAGCGATAGGCCTCCAGTTCGAACGTCACGGTTTGAATCGCCTGGTTGAGACGGCTGACGATCCAGCGGTCGGGAAACGGACGATCGGTCGGCGAACAGGAAGCCTTTGGGCCATCGAGATACATGTGGGCGAACCGTGCGGCGTTCCAGATCTTATTGGCGAAATTGCGATACCCCTCGATGCGTTCTTCGGCGAGTTTGATGTCCCGGCCGGGTGAGGCCATGGAAACCAGGGTGAATCGGAGCGCATCGGTCCCGAACTGCTCCATGACATGCAACGGATCGATGACGTTGCCTTTGGACTTGCTCATCTTCTGCCCTTCGGCGTCGCGCACCAAGGCATGGATATAGACGTCACGAAATGGGACATCGCCCATGAACTTGAGCCCGAACATGATCATGCGGGCGACCCAGAAAAATAGAATGTCGAAACTCGTCACCAGGGTCGAGGTTGGATAATAGATTTTGAGTTCCGGTGTCTGCTCGGGCCATCCGAGTGTGGAGAAAGGCCAAAGACCGGAAGAGAACCACGTATCCAGGACATCGGGGTCTCGGAGAAAGTCCGATCCTCCGCAGGTCGAACATCGTGCCGGTGCGGACTTCGCGACGATCGGAGTAGCGCTCGGCAGTATCGTTGTGCGTGAAATGGATTGGCCTGCCGGCGGGCTTGGATGGGTGGTGTGGACGATGTGCTGCGTGTTGCAGGTCAGGCAGTACCAGGCTGGAATCTGATGCCCCCACCAAATCTGCCGTGAGATACACCAATCTTTGATGTCTCGCATCCAGCCAAGATAGTTGTTGACCCAACCTTCGGGGATGATCCGAATCTTACCAGTCTCGACAGCATCGATTGCCGGGATGGCCAGCGGCTTGATCTTCACGAACCACTGCGGCGACAGATAAGGCTCCACCACCGTTTTGCAGCGGTAGCATTTCCCCACCGCCATCTTGTGGTCTTCTGTCTTCACCAAATAACCTCGCTCGGTCAAATTCTCGACGACGATGGTTCTGGCTTTCTGAACTGGTTTAAAGGCGAGGTTCAAAGAGGCGTCCGCTTGTGCTTCATGTAGACCGATCCCATCCATCTCCGCATGTGCTGTAAAGATAGAAATCCTTGGCAGCTTGTGCCGCTCTCCCGCTTCGTAGTCATTGAAGTCGTGAGCCGGCGTGATTTTGACCGCGCCAGTGCCGAATTCGAGATCCACCAGGATTGAATCGCCTACGATTGGAATCTCACGTGTCGTCAACGGCAAGCTAACTTTCTTGCCGATGAGATGACGATAACGCGGGTCTTCCGGATGCACGGCGACTGCTGTATCTCCGAGCATCGTTTCAGGCCGAGTCGTCGCAACGATTAAGCTTGTGTTCGGATCATCGGTGAGAGGATAGCGGATATGGTACAGCTTTCCCTTGACGTCCTCATGCTCGACCTCAATATCCGAGAGCGCGGTCAGGCAGCGGGGGCACCAATTGATGAGGCGCTCGCCACGATAGATCAAGCCATCTTCGTACAGACGCACAAAGACTTCGAGGACCGCCTTTGAGAGCCCCTCGTCCATCGTGAAGCGCTGACGAGCCCAATCGCAGGATTCGCCGAGTCGTTTCTGCTGTCTGACAATGGTGTCGCCGGAAGACGCCTTCCATTGCCAGACCCGTTCGATAAAGCGGTTCCGTCCCAGAGCCTCTCGTGACAACCCTTCGGCTGCCAGCTGTTTTTCCACGACATTCTGGGTTGCAATACCCGCGTGATCGGTTCCAGGGAGCCAGAGCGTGTTCCGTCCCTGCATGCGCCGCCAACGGATCAGGATGTCTTGCAGTGAGTGATTGAGCGCATGACCGACATGGAGTGATCCGGTGACATTGGGGGGAGGAATCACAATGCAATAGGGCTGGCCCGGATGTTCCAGTGAGGCGTGGAAGTATCCGTGCGTGAGCCACTCCTGAGACCACCGGTCTTCAACGGTTTTTGGATCGTATATTTTGTCGAGTTGGCGCGTTGTCATCGTTCCATCGGAGTCCAAACGTGAGCGCGGCATCTTAGCATGTCTGTCTCACACAGAAAATGGCGTGAGTCTCAGCTTGTGACCTTGTGAGGCATGTGCTATACAGTCGCCCGCAAATTGGTATTAACCTACCGTAGGGAGGATCATGCCACGAGGTCGCGAGAAAGATCGGAAAACGAGAAAGAAACATCGGAAGAATGTCACGCGGATGAAAGCCTTGGCCAAGGCTCGGCGGGGGAAGCGGGGCAAGAAAGCTAGCGCTTAGACGGGTGTGAGGGTTCTTCGGTATCGATCAGACGCTTGAGTTCCGCCTTGATGTGCTGCTCGGCGACTTCGGGGACGATGCGCTGAACGGCCCGCTCGACGGTTTGTTCGGCGGCGGCTCGCACCAAGTCGTCAGCCAGCAATGGGACCTGTTTCTCCACTGCCTGTCGAAGCTCATCCTTGACCAGCTGATTGATCGTTCCAATCTGTTCCTGCACAACGGCGGGCAAGTGCTGACGGACACCGGACTCGACCCCTTCTCGAACCAGTCGATCGACACTTTCTCCGATGGAGGGCTTGGCCACATCGGATACGGCTTGCCGAATGATCGGTTCGCTGGCCGCAAGTTCTTTTCTAATGAGCGAGGGCAATGCCTGAGAGACGAGAGGTTGAATCATCGTCGTGAGGTATTCCTGAGAGAGAATGTTTCCGAGCTGAACCTGCAACTCTTTCTGTACGATAGGCCGAACATGGGTTGCGAGTTTCTCGTCGATCATTTTGGGAAGCAGATCGGCAAGAGTCTGTTCGCTCCGTTTGGTCATCGATTGCACGAGCTGATCGAAGAAACCCTTCATCGCGTCTTCCGGTCCGGCATGGGAGGCCGGTGCTGTCATTGATGCCAGCGGTGAGACGGCCCGCTCGTTCAGAACAGGTTCTTCCTGCCCGTCGTCACCCGTCAAATTGTCGCTCGCGACCTCATCATCGATGTCGGTCGAGGTTGACGTCGGAGGCCAGGCCCGCCGCGTGAGGCCTTTGCCATTGGAGGCGCCCACCGGTTTTTGCTGAAGAGATTTGAGGACTTCCAGCAGGTCTTCGGATTGAAAAGGTTTCTTGAGAAATGCCTTGACCCCTAAGGTACGGAGATGATTTTCGTCAGGACGATCCGCCGGGTTAATCAACGACACAAGGAACGTTTCGGTGAGATTGTCGAGCTTATTGATCTCTTTGCAGAATCCCGAAAAGGTCATATTGTCGAGGTGGTAGTCGGCGATGATAAGCACGGGGCTGCTTCGCCGAGCCGCTTCGAGGGCAGCCGGTCCGTCTTGAAACCCAATGACTTCAAACCCTTCCGGCGCTGAGATCTGTTCCACCATTCGTCTGACCGCGGGGCTGCTGTCGACAACGAAGATCGGCGAAGGCATGACACATTCCCCCTACTTTTTAAGTTTCTTCGAAGTTAGCAAGGGGGGTATTCTTTGTCAAGAAAACGCTCGATATGTAATTGTATTCACGATGTATTTCAGGGCAAAGGAGGGTGCTGGCTGAGATCATGGTAGACCGACTGTGAGCCGTTCGATACGAGTTGTGTTTTTCGATGCCGCCGACACACTGTTTCATGTGCGTGGGTCTGTCGCGGAGATCTATCTTCGGCATGCCGTCCAATTTGGGTTTCGCCAGAAAGCAGAGTCTCCGGCGGCGATCACGCAGGCGTTTCGCCGAGCATTCCGCGAAGCCCCACCGCCGGTATTCGCCGTCACTGACCCGGCGCAAATCAAGCACAGTGAACGCCTTTGGTGGTTTGATGTCGTTCATAACGTCTTTTATCGTGTAGGGATGTTCGAGCGCTTCGACGAGTTCTTCGATCAGGTCTTTCGCGCGTTTGAAGATCACCGATCCTGGTGCTTGTTTCCGGAAACACCTTCAACCCTGGCGAAGCTCAAAGAGCTGGATCTGGAGATCGGAATCATCTCGAATTTTGATTCGCGTCTATTTGCCGTGATGCGCGGACTGGGGATTGCCGAGGCGTTCGACACGGTGACGATCTCAAGCCTGACTCACGCGGCAAAACCTGCTCCTCGGATCTTTCATGTCGCGTTGGAGAAACACGCAGTCGATCCTGAGGAAGCTCTGCATGTCGGGGACAGTCTGAAAGACGATGTGGAGGGTGCGCGAAAAGCAGGCCTTCATGCCGTCCTATTGGATCGTGAAAGAAGGCAGGAGCAATCAGGTGTTCAGACCATCACGAGCCTGGACGAATTATTCCCACTCTTACAGCGGCTCGAGCAATAACGGTACGATCTCTTTTGCGCGGCCTTGCAGCGACAGATCGACCAGCTCTGATTGTGGTGTGGAATCGAGATTGATTTCGGCGACGAACGCGCCGGCCTGTTTCGCGATCGACGCGAATCCCGCCGCTGGATAGACGACCCCCGACGTCCCAATGACGAGTAAGACATCGCAGTCCTGGAGCACCGTAGAGCATTGCTCGATGTCCTCGGCAAGCAGGGATTCGCCGAACCAGACGATGTGTGGGCGGAGCAACGACCCGCAACGCCGACACGTAGGCAAGATGGCAATGGGCACGTCGCGGTTGTTGTCCACCGTGCCACAATCTGTGCAACGAACTTTCCAGATGTTGCCATGAATCTCGGTGAGTTTCCGTGAGCCTGCGTCGCGATGCAACCCGTCCACGTTCTGAGTGATCAGCCAAAAGTCCGCGCAGCGCCGCTCGAGTTCAACTACTGCGTTGTGAGCCGCATTTGGCAGTTTCGCGGCGATCAGTTCGCGTCGCCAGTTGTACCACTCCCAAACGAGTCGGGGATCACGCTCAAAAGCTTCCGGTGTTGCGAGATCCTCGGCTCGAAAGTTGCGCCACAAGCCGTCCTTGCCGCGAAAGGTCGGCACACCGCTGTCGGCTGAGATACCGGCCCCGGTCAGTACCGTGATTGCTCCGGCGGAGGAAAGTTTTTCCTTCAAGAGTGTGAGATCTGATCCGCGAGACATATGTCCAGATGGAGGGAAAGGGTTACTGTGTCGTAGTGGAGCGGCATGCTATAGTACGCCCGCTTGATATGCAATGGATTGAGGACCGCCAATGAAACAGATCTTGATCGTCGGAGCCGGATCCGTGGGAGGGTTCTTTGGAGCTCACTTGGCCAAGAACAATCCGGATGTCGCATTTCTTCTCCGTCCAAAAACGCTCGCAGCCGTCCGCCAAAACGGATTGACGATTCGGAGCACCAACGGATCGTTCACTGTCCGACCGACGGCGGCGTCGGATGTGCGGGAGCTGCCGCGTCCCGATCTCATCATCCTCGGCGTCAAAGCGTACGATCTTGATGAAGTCATGGGGCAACTTGAGCCTGCGCTCACCGAACACACGGTGATTCTCACCTTGCAGAACGGTGTCGATACCGAAGACCGGCTCATTGCTCGAATCAATCGCGATGGCGTCGTCGGCGGAGTGGCCTATATCTATTCGAAGATTTCTGCGCCTGGGGTCATTGATCACTATAAGAAAGGGGCGGTGGCCATCGGCGAACTGATGGGATATGAGAGCGGTCGGCTTCTCAAAATCCGCGATCTCTTTGCCTCAGCCGGCATTCCCTGTCAGTTGTCGAAGGATATTCGGCGAGCCAAATGGGAGAAGATGTGCTGGAATTGCGTGTTCAACCCCATGACTGTGCTGATGAACGACAGAGTGGCCAAAGCGCTTGACCATTCCGAGATGATGGGCGTCATCCGACAGATCGTCGGAGAAGTGGCGGCCGTTGCGGCGACGCTCAAAGTGCCTCTGCCGTCGGACATGGCAGAACGGGTTGTGAAGGCATCACAGGAAATTCGCGATATCCACACCTCCATGTATGACGATTGGAAAGCGGGGCGACCGACGGAAATTGATTATTTGAACGGGTTTATCGTGGAACAGGGGCGCAAGCTCGGCATTCCGGTTCCCGTGAATGAGGCCCTCACGGCAATGATCCAGGCAATGACCGACAAGGAGCGGACCGGCACCGGCATCGTGACCATCGATGGGGCTGTGGTGCAGCCGCTATCGTTTGATCATGCGACGATCGCTTCATTATCGGCTGAGCATCACGTGGATATTTCGACGGTCATGCCGGGCATGAAAGGACGAGGAATCCGCTTGAGCGGCTTGCTCGATATTCCTGCATTGTCTATCGGGGCAGATCACGTGGCGTTTCATGCAGCGGACGGGAAGTACTCGGCCTGTCTCACACTACAACAGGCGAAGCAGTACGGGGTGCTGGTGTATGAACTGGACGGGACAGCTTTGTCGGAAGCCAAGGGCGGCCCATTTCGGCTCGTGACACCGGGGCTTGGCGATCTCTGCGCCAATGTCAAAGGCGTCGCCCGAATTGAAATCACTAAAGGACCTGGGCGCGACACAAGACAAACAACTTGCCCCCCGGCCACACAGCCCGACTGAAGACGGCAAGCCGATCTTCATGATTGCCGACGAGCAGACCTTTACTTTCTAGTGTGGGGGATAGCTTGGCCGATATCACGTTTCACTATTTCGTGTTGGTAAAAAGAGCGATCACGGGCATCCTTCTCGGCGCGATCGCGGGAGCGATCCAAGTTTGGTTTTTCAAGCGTGACCTCATGCATCTCTGGGCGGCGATTGCCGCTGGGGCGGTGTATATGACCACATGGGTTGTCTTCACGGATTGGCTCAGACTTGCAGGCGGCAAAGTTCTTCTTGGAGCAGTAGCGGGTCTCATCGCCGCCATTGTCTGGTGGTCCATCGCGATCCACACGGAGGACGCGTTCATCCAGGCGGCGGTGGCCGGTCTCTGTTTTGGTGCAGCCTTCGCTTGGTCCGATCGGCGAACGACCTGAAGTGTTTTACCAGGGGCGCAGGGACACTTTTCTCTTTGTCGGTGGACAGATAAAGACAACTTGGGAGAATGGTATACGCGGTATGGCCGCATTGAGGATAGCAAGTCATGCCGTCACCTTGCGTCCTTCGAGAAGTCGCGGTATATTGAATTCGTGATGTTCAAAGATATGAATACTGGGAATCCAATGAAAGCTGCGCATCGGATGATGGGTTCGACATGTGTGATCCTTTTTCTGTGTGTCTGTGTGTTGGCCCAGATGCTCGGGATACCGGTCACATTATTCAGCCTGATGGCATCGTCCGACGTATTTCTGGAGTCCGTGTCTGAAGATTTTTCTTTTCCGCCGACGGTGCCCAGACCGAGAGCGGCACACGCACGGAGCCCACATACTGATTTACAATCCTCGATCTATCTACCTGTCTTTGTGACGTCGGTTTTTCACCCTCCCCAGGCGTAGCATCCGTTCGAACTGACTCTGCGCGTTCTGTTCGCCGCCTCATCGCTGAGGACTACTGTGCGGAACGTGGCGCGCCGGATTTCTAGAACATTCTGAACGGAACCGGTTGATGCGTGTTACCACACGCTCAATTCTGGAAAGGAAGGGAAACATGACACTGATTACGATGTCTACGAAAGGATTGTTGTCCATCGCGGCGGCGATCGGGTTGTTTGCTGTATCAAGCGCATATGCGAACGGTGATCTCATGACCGACCAAGTCAAAAACGGCGTGGTCATGGAGGTGTCGGGCGATCAGAGAATTGTGGAGATCGAAGAGGCAGATTTGTCATCGGCCTGTCTCGCGGGTTCAATGGTAACAGGCGATCAGAGGAGGCCGGATTGGCACATGGCAGGGCTAGATGGAATTTCGAAAGAAATGGACAAATGCTCTGCACATGATTACATGATGCCGATCAACCGTTGACCTTTCAGGAGATACGAAGGAGAAGCACTTTCTCCTCCGTATCTCCCTGTCATATGCAATGCGACTTTCGCAGGGCAGTTGTGGAGTGTAGGAGTTAAAGCGTGACTCGTCGTCAAGCGCTTTCATCTGGATAGGCAACACATTGATCCAATGAGACAGATAGGTCTACATCGATTTCACTCCACTTCCGCTGGGACCGGATTGGTGCGTTTGGTCTTGGTTCTCTGTGTCTGTGTGGTCACGCAGATGCTGGGAATGCCGGTGACGCTCCTCGGTCTGCTAGATTCTTCCAACACCCTGGCGGAGTCTATGTCTGAAGATTCTTCTGTTCTCCCGTCGTTGCCTAGGCCGGTGAGGCCCAGTCTCCTGCATCTGCTCACCGAATTCCGTCACATACTTCACCTTCCGATCTTACTGACATCCGTGTTTCGTCCTCCCGCTATCTAGCCAATCTTCTTGGCGTCATTGCATCAAGAGACATGCCGCTTGAGGCCTAGTTCTGGCCGCTAAGCAGCGCCGAGTCTGATTGCTGCACACGACGCAACGCGCCTTAAAGCCATCTTCACGCGTGCGTCAAATAGGGAGGGAGTTGTATGAGTAGCCCAAATTTTCATCATAGCCTCTTTTTAGCGAGCCTTCTTTTTCTGAGTGGGCTCGCATCCGGTTGCACGACGGTCGTCGCGACCTTTAACTGATTCAGCCACTGTATCGACGGATGGGAGCCACGGATTGTTATTCGGAAATATGCGACTGACGTGGTTCGGAACCGACCGGACGGAAGGAATCCAGCGACCGCAGGGTATGAGATGGACGTTGGAGGAACAAACAAAGGGGAAACGCGTCGTGGTCGCCGATCTTCCTACGGATGGCCCATTTGTGCTGAAGCTGCCGGCCGGGTCATATCGCGTCAAAGGTATCAGCTTCGACAGCCCAATGGGCATATGGCACGCAGCACTCCCCACCGCATTTCACATCCAGCCACGAGGATGTACATCGCTGGGGATATGGGAGCTGCAGAGAGAGACAAGATTTTCCACGGGGTGGATAACGGGACAAGTCCTTGAGGATCTCGAACTCACGCAGGATGAACTACAGCAGGCTCTTGCTGCGAGAGACTGTCCTTCGTTGGGCGTTCTTTTTGATGCGTCTATGAGAAGCAAGTTAGCCTTTCCAAATAGGGGTTCAGGACTGGACTATTCTGACTGATGTTCACAGCAGAGCATGTTGTCGCGGAACAATATTTTCCAGGGGGTGGATGTCATAGATCCACCCCCGGTCCCAGAAGTCAAAGGAGGGTTATCATGAGTTATTCAATTCTTCGTCAGGGCTTCCTGGCAAGTGTCCTTCTCCTATCTACGGGCTTTTTATTTGGTTGTACTACCGTTATCAAACCCGTACCGCCTTCGGAGATTTCGATAGCGGAAGAGAATCAGGGATTATTATTCGGCACGATTCATCTGACTCGGAATGGAAAAGACCAGTCAACCGGGCTGAAGTGGCCGGGAATTATGAAATGGTGGGTTGAAGATGAGACGTACGGAAAGCGCTTTCTGATTTCCCATATTCCGATCGACGGTCAATTCGTGATGAAGCTCCCGGCTGGTTCTTACCGTGTCACTGACATCAGCTTCGAGAGCCTCCGCGGGATATGGCACGTCTTGCTTCCGACGACCTTTACCATTAGTTCGCGAGAATGCACTTCACTAGGGACATGGGAGCTTGAGATGCAAACTGGATTCTTTTCGGGCTGGATCACGCGGCACGTTTCTAATGAACAACAGGTCGATCCGGAGCATTTTGGAAATATACTCCAAGCAAAGGGCTGCCCGACTCTGGTTGCTCCACTCGAATCGCCTGTGAAGCGATTGGTTAAGTTGCATTTCCACACGAGATGGTCCAGCCGATTCTGATGATCGCTGGGGGATCGCTCCCAAAGGGCCGACTCAGATACATGTCGAGCCGGCTCTCATATTGGCAACGGTAGAGTTGCACGTCGAATGCGGTCAAGAGAAGAGACCTACCATGTCCGCAATGAACGGCATCTCGTTGAGTACTCTCGCCGCTGACGCCAAAGCAGGCCTCGTTGTGTTCTTTGTGGCATTGCCGTTATGCCTGGGGATTGCGCTCGCGTCCGGCGCGCCGCTGGTGTCCGGGTTGTTGGCCGGGATTATCGGCGGCATCGTGGTAGGAATTTTGAGCGGATCGCACACCAGCGTCAGCGGACCGGCTGCTGGTTTAACAGCGGTCGTCGTCGCCCAAATCCTGTCACTCAGGTCATTTTCCGTTTTTCTCATAGCCGTGATTCTTGCCGGGTTCCTTCAAGTCGTCCTGGGTGTGGCCAGGGGAGGATTCATCGCCGCGTTCGTTCCGTCCAGCGTGATCAAAGGGTTGTTGGCCGCGATCGGTGTGATCATTGTCTTGAAGCAAATACCGCATCTTGTCGGCCATGATCCGAACCCTGAAGGAGAAATGGCTTTCTTTCAACCGAATCTCGAAACGACGTTTTCTGAGCTTTTCCGTATGTTCGGGGATTTTCAGTTGGGCTCCGCCATGATCGGGCTGGGATCCATTGCGCTGCTCGTGCTCTGGGACACGTGGGAGCCGCTGAAGAAGTCACTCTTTCCCGCTCCCGTCGCGGTGGTCCTCTTCGGGATCGGAGTGGCGTGGTGGTTCGAGCAACTCGGCGATTCCTGGCTCATCAAGGCGAGTCATTTGGTTCAAGTACCGATGGCGGGCGACTTAGGCGAATTCTTCGGGCTCCTTCCGCGGCCGGACTTCTCGCAGTGGGCGAATCCTGTAATCTATACTGCGGGCATGACCCTCGCCGTCGTGGCCTCTCTTGAAACCTTGCTGAATCTGCAAGCAGTCGATCGACTGGACTCGTAGCAACGGACCTCGCCGCCGAGCCAGGAACTAGTGGCTCAAGGCATCGGAAATATGGCTTGTGGACTGGTCGGCGGACTCCCGGTCACGTCCGTGGTCATCCGCGGATCCGTCAACGTCAACGCCGGTGGAAAAACAAAACTGTCCGCGCTTATTCACGGGACATTGCTGTTGATCAGCGTTCCCCTCATACCCACATGGTTGAACGCTATTCCGTTATCTTGTCTGGCGGCCATCTTGCTGATGACCGGTATTAAACTAGCCAGCCCTGCGTTGATCAAGCAAATGTGGAACGAGGGCCGTTACCAATTTATCCCGTTCGCGATCACGGTGGTGGCTATTGTGTTCACCGACCTCTTGATCGGTATCGTGATCGGGCTCGTTGTGGCAATCGGCTTCATCCTGAACAGCAACATGCGCCGTCCGGTGCACCGCTTTGTGGAGAAGCATTTGGGTGGTGATGTGGTACACATCAAATTGGCCGACCAGGTGAGCTTCTTGAATCGCGCCGCCCTGTCGAAAGTGTTGGATGAAGTGCCCCGCAACGGACGTGTTCTTCTGGATGCACGGAACACCGACTACATCGATCCGGACATACTGGACTTGATCCGAGATTTCAAAGAACAAACGGGGCCTGCTCACGATGTCGAAGTCAGTCTTGTCGGATTTCGGAATGAATACAACTTTCAGGACCAGATTCAGTATGTGGATTATTCAACCCGCGAACTCCAAGACGCCATTACTCCGCAACAGGTTTTGCAAATTCTAAAGGATGGCCATGAACGAGCCCGTACCGGGCGGCGTCTGACGCGAGATTTCAACCGGCAAGTCCGGGCGACGGCGGAGGCGCAGCATCCGTTAGCCGTCGTCCTCAGTTGCATCGATTCTCCGACGCCCGCAGAGCGGGTTTTTGACTTGGGTATGGGCGATATCTTCAGTGTCCGTATCGCCGGCAATATTTCAAGCCGAACGGTGATTGCCAGTGCGGAATACGGCTGCGCAGTGGCCGGAGCGAAACTCATTCTTGTCATGGGGCATACACGATGCGGTACCGTCACGGAGGCCGTCAAACTCCTCGGTTCCTCGCAAACGGCGATCGAAGCGATCGGATGCGAGCATTTCGATTACATCGTCAGCAATCTTCAGCAAGCGGCCGACCAAGCGACCGGATCAGCTGAGCCGGGGCGATCCATCGAGGAGACCGCCGCGTTCGTCGATGTCGTTGCCCGTCGGAATGTTGCGCGAGTCGTTGAACAACTGCGGGAGAGAAGTGAAACGATCGACGGTCTTATGAGTAAGAAACGGCTCGCGATCGTTGGCGCGATGTACGACGTTGTCACGGGAGGAGTCGAGTTCTTGCCGGATGAGGTGTGTGAGAGCGAAGAACACGGACTACCGGTGTCGCATCGAATCTTGGATAATCATCGCTGACGTGCGTTCTGCGCGGGATCAACGGTGAGAAGGCGAGCGCGTATTTGGGCGCTAATCACGGTATTAACGGAGACTGGCATCTCTGACCATTGTGATGATGACTTATCGCGAGCGGTTGGCGATAAGAATGAGGTTCGATCATGGAAAAGCTTGTCAAAGGCTTCTTGAAGTTTCGTAGTGAAGTGTTCGGGAAGAAGAAAGCACTGTTCACGCGTCTGTCTCAAAGTCAGGCTCCTCGAGCACTCTTCATTACCTGTTCCGACTCGCGCGTCGACCCCACACTTCTCACACAGGCCGACCCGGGTGAGTTGTTTATTCTGAGAAATGCCGGGAACATTGTGCCCCCGTATGGGTCGATGCAGGGCGGTACTACTGCGACAATCGAATACGCGATGGCGGTTTTGAAGGTGCCGCACATCATTGTCTGCGGCCATACGGATTGCGGTGTTATGAAGGCCTTGTTGCGTCCGGATGACGTACAGAACTTACCGGCGGTCAAAGAATGGATGGGGCAAGCTGAGACCACCAGACGACTGATGCAGGAGATGTATGCGGATGTCGACGGCAATAATCGTCTCATCAAAACGACCCAGGAGAACGTCCGCGCCCAACTGGAACACCTTCGCACACATCCGTCGGTAGCCCTTCAATTACGTAGAGGCCAAGTGGATCTTCATGGCTGGGTGTATTCCATTTCAACCGGGGATATATGGGTCTATGACTTCCAATCGCAGGAGTTTGATTCACTTTACGAAAAGGCCGCACCTCGGGAGGCCTTTGCCGACAGGTCTTGATATGCCATGCGGTAAGGGATGATTCAACGAGTCGTCGCATCATCTCTTACCGAATCACCTGAATTTGCCGCCAACGTTCCGATCGATATCGCCAGAGCAACAATCCCATCCGCACCGTCCAGTCTGCAATCATCGCCACCCAGATATAAAGGACCGACTGACGCATCCAGAGGGCGGCGATCAGCGCCAACGGCACTCGCACTCCCCACATACCAATCACAGTGGCGCCCATAATAAACCGGGTGTCACCTGCGCCGCGCAACGATCCGGCCAAGACCATGGTGAGCGCCAACGGCACTTGTAATAACGCGACGATCTTCAAAAACATGGTCCCAAGCTCGATCACCGCCTCATCGGTCGTGAAGGCACGAAGCAGCGCATAAGGAAAAAAGAAGAAAATGATCCCCATGCAGGCCATCAGAACAATGGCGATCCGATTGGCCTCCCAGTTCTCCAGCTTGGCCCTGGCGTACTTCCCCGCTCCGATGCTTTGCCCCACCATCGTCGCGGCAGCGATGGCGAGTCCGTACCCGGGCAAAAATGAGAGTGATTCAATCGACAAGCCGACTTGATGGGCGGCATAGGCGACGGTGCCGTACAGCAAGACCAGCTTGGTGTAGATGAAAATTCCTGCCTGTTGGACGATCCGTTCACCGGAGACCGACGCTCCGACATTCCAGATCGATCGGATCAGGTCGAGACGGAGTGTGGAAGATGATTTCAAGATGGGGCGACACCGCAACAACAGGTAGAGGGTCCCTGTCGCCTCTGCGAGTCCGACAGCGATGGCCGCCCCCTTGAGGCCCATCGCCGGAATCCCCCATCGTCCATAGATGAGCGGATAGGCGACAATGACATGGAGAATGTTGACGCCGATCATCGCGAACATCGGGGTGCGCGTATCGCCCGTCCCCTGGAGAATTGACGACAAGACTTGTATGAGGACGGTGCACGGGATCACAAGAAAGATGAGTGTGGAATAGGGGAGGGCCAGCTCAATGACGGCCGGCTCCGCACCCAGTTGTTGCATCACAAATCCATTGCCGGCCATCCCAAGGCCCGCCAGAACCAGCGATACGCCGAACGAAAGCCAGAGGAAATGCCGAGCAGCTTCCCCCGCGTCCTGCCGGCGTCTGGCGCCCCATAGCTGCGCGACGATGACATTCGTGCCGACCGAAATTCCGGAGACCAAGGTCGTCGCGACAAACGCGAGAAGCTGGCCTAACCCAACCGCTGCAATCGAGGTTGCGCCCAGACCGCCGACCAAGAATACTGCTACAATGCCTTCGGCCCGTTGTAGGAGACTGCTGACGGTGACGGGGAATGCCAGGACCATCACGGACCGTCGGATCTGGGTGACACTTTTGGCCATGGGACGTTATCCTAACAGAATTCTTCAGCTCACCTTTTGAGAATTCATTGATCGTACTGTGAACGGCATGATGATGGCCGACTCTCGCAACGGATTCTCCGGCGCTTCCACACCGCCTCGCTTGTCGAAATCTAAATTTCTTTCAGGTTTGCAATGTCACAAGCGGGTGTACCTGGAAATTCATCGTCCTGAACTGGCGACACCACCGGATGCGTCGACCCAGGCAATCCTGGATATGGGGACCGAAATCGGCATTCTCGCGCAGGCGCGTTTTCACGGCGGCGTACTGGTGAAGGCGGGATACCGTCAGCGACAGACGGCAATCGCAGAGACTGCAGCCCTGCTTCAAGATCCTTCCGTTACGGCTATTTTTGAAGGAGCGTTCGAATATGACGGGGTTGTGGTGCGTGTGGATATCCTGGAACGGATACAGACTGGTGGGCAGGTCGCGCCATCCTGGCGTTTGATTGAAGTGAAGTCATCGACAAGAGTCAAAGATGTCCACCTCGATGATTTGTCCATTCAAAGCCACGTTGTACAAGGCGCCGGGGTGAAACTCGAGGCCACATGTCTCATGCATATAGATACACGATACCGCTACAAAGGCGGAGAGGTTGATCTGCAGGCGCTTTTTGCGATTGAAGATGTATCGGAAGCTGTGACACATCGGAGAGGACAGGTTCCGGACAAGGTGGCTGCCATGAAAGCCGTCTTGTCGGCGCCGCTGCCACCGGTGATCGAGCCTGCTCAGCATTGTCACGCTCCCTATGATTGTCCCTTCTGGTCTCATTGCACGCAGGAGAAACCGCCGCGCTGGATCTATTACTTGCCGGGGAAAAAGGAAATTGTGAGCCAGCTCGTGCAACAGGGCATCACGACAATCGACAAAATTCCGGATGGAATAAAGCTGTCGGATGCGCAACGAAGGGTCAAAGACAATGTCGAATGGATCTCATTGAACTTGCGACAGACCCTTCGTTCGGTGAAGTATCCTGTGCATCACGTGGATATTGAGACCGTCATGTTGGCGGTACCGCGGTTTCCTTCGACCAGGCCGTATCAGCCTATTCCCGTTCAATGGTCCAATCACATTGAACTGGAATCCGGAGAAGTGTCGCATCAGGAGTTTCTTCACATCGAGGCGTCGGAGCCTCGCAGGCGTTGGGCTGAGGCGTTGATCGAATCGCTGGGCGAGAAAGGCAGTATCGTCGTGTACTCAGCCTATGAGGAAGCCGTCATACGCCAACTTGTGGAGACCTTTCCTGAGTTCAAGTCGGCGTTCAACGCGATTGTGAAGCGGATCTGGGACCTGCTTCCCGTCATCAGGAGCCACTATTATCATCCCGCCTTCAATGGATCGTACTCGATTAAATCCGTGTTGCCGGCCGTCGTGCCATCGCTGGGGTATGACGACCTCGTGATTCGAGAAGGAGGGCAGGCAGCGGCTCAATACTACCAGATGGTGTTTCTCGAAACCGACTGGGTGGAACGGGAGTCAATCAGGCGGGCATTATTGGAATATTGCAAACGTGACACGCTGGCGATGGTGGAATTGCGCCGAGGTTTGCGGGAGAGAGCAGGCTAAGGAAAAGCGCTTTTGCCTGGTGGCTTTACCCTCTTACCAAGAGTCGTAGCGATCGGCGTCGTGGTGATTGCGGTAGGTAGTCTCACTTCAGCGTATTCTTGAAAACCTTTCCGTCCTTCATGATGACGACGAGGCTTTTATCCGGTTCTTCGAGCAGTTTGATGTTCGCGAGCGGATCGCCGTCGACGAGCAGCAGGTCTGCCAACGCACCTTCTTCCACGACGCCCAGCGTGCCCTCATAGGGGCTCCGTTTGCCGGAGAGGGCGAGCAATTGGCCGTTGTTGGCCGTCGCCATTCTCAGCACGTCAGCGGGCGAATACCAGCGGGTCATTTTGGTGAGCTGGGTTCCCTGACGGGAGGCGGCGTCGGCCCGGAAGAGAATGTCGGTGCCCCACGCGGTCTTGATGCCGAATCGTTTTGCAAGCGCATAAGCGGTATCGGTGCCGGCATACATCTGGAGCTGCTTGGCGCGATTTGGAGAGTCGTCGGGAAAGGCCGACGAGCCATCGTCCGTAAACGGTTGCAAGCTCCACCAGACGCCTTTCTCGGCCATGAGCCCCGCCGTCTCTTCGTCAATTAGATGACCATGATCGATGCATTTCACGCCGGCCAGGACGGCTTGCCTGACGGCGCGTGGAGTATAGGCGTGGACGGTCACGTAGGTGCCCCAATTTTCCGCTGCTTCGACCGCCGCTCTGATTTCCTCGCCAGTGTATTGGGTGACGTCGAGTGGGTCGTAATTGGAAGCCACGCCGCCGCCGGCCATGACTTTGATTTGTGAGGCGCCGAGGGCGAGTTGTTCACGGGCGCGCCGGCGCACCGTGTCGGCGTCGTCGGCGATGGCCGCGGCGCCGATTCGCTCGGTGTAGGTGAAGTCATCGGGTCGCGCAGGCATGTCGTTAGGCAAGCGGAAGTCGCCGTGGCCACCGGTTTGCGAGATGAACGCGCCCGAGGGCCAGATGCGCGGGCCGGGCACCAGCCCTAAGTCGATACCCTTTTTCAGGCCGAACACCGGCCCGCCGAGATCGCGGATGCTGGTAAAACCGCGGAGCAGCATGTCCTGCGCGGCTCGGGCGGCGGCGACATTGACGAAGCCGATGTCGGCCGTGAGCGCTGTCATCTGCGTGATGGTGGCGAACATGATGTGCGCGTGCGCATCGATCAGCCCCGGCATCAGCGTGCGGCCAGCCCCCGCAATGAGCGTCGTATCCGCGCGGCGGTCCGTGGGAATCGGCTGGGAAGATATCTTCTCGATGACGTTGCCGCGTACGAGCACGTGCATGGGCGGGGAGAGCTTGTCCACCTTGCCGTCGAAGATACGGACGTCTTGAAACAGAGTAGTTTGGGGTGGCGGCGTTTCGGTTTGCGCCAGCGATGTGAATCCAACGATAAACAATAGGCCGAACGCAAGGCCGATGCGTGTGGTTTTCATTCGGTCTTTCACTTTTCCCGCCGTAGGGGTATGGCGGAGAGGGTGGGATTCGAACCCACGGTCGAGTTACCCCGACAGCAGTTTTCGAGACTGCCCGATTCGGCCGCTCTCGCACCTCTCCGGTATGATAGATCGACGGCGTGTTTGAGTATCGAGCAGGTGAGGATAACGTGCTCGATGGCGTGCCGAGCTTACCTTGGCCGATGAGGTTTTGCAATGGCTTCAACTGGAGAAGGAAACGAAAATTCGATCAGCTCAGCCTTCTCTAGCCCTTGTTTGACCAAGGCCACGACATCCAGTATGCGCTCAATTTTTCGCATATCGTCGATACGAGTTTTGGTGCTTGGGTGGGGAGGCACAAATAGTTTGCAGCAGTCCTGGTCCTGTTCGATTGAGGTTTCGTAGGTGCCAAGGCGTTTGGCCTCATCGACGATCTCGCGCTTATCCATACCGATGAGCGGACGGAGAATCGGCAATTCCGCTGCGTCCTCGATCGCGCACAGGTTTTGAGGAGTTTGCGAGGCCACTTGGCCAAGACTATCGCCCGTCACCAGCGCCCAACACTGCTCCTTCCTCGCCAGTTCCTCAGCGATTCGGACCATCATCCGTCGATATAACACAACACGGAATGGGGCTGGAGTATTCACGACAATCTCACGCTGGATCTCTCCAAAAGGTATCACATAGAGGCGGGAATCATATTGATACGCCGTCAGGGTTTGTACGAGATCACGAACCTTGTCCTCAGAGGCACGACTGACTAAGGGGCGGCCGGAAAAGTGCACAAAGACGGCGACACAGCCGCGTTTCACCATGCGATAGACGGCCACCGGCGAATCGATACCTCCCGAAGTAAGGCACGCGACTTTCCCACTGACTCCCACCGGCATGCCGCCAGGTCCTTCAATTTTTTCGGCAGAGCAAAATGCATCCCGTGAGAGGAGCTCGACATGAATCGTCAAGTCAGGGTTCTTCAAGCTGACTTTCTTGCCGGTTCTGTCGCAGACGGCCGCACCGAGCGCTTTTTCGATGTCCATTGAAGTCAAGGTTAGGCGTTTGTCGGCCCGTCTGGCTGTGATTCTGAATGTGGAAAAGGATCGTGCGTCGATCTCTTCGATGGCGGCCGTGGCGAGAGCCTCTAAGTCGGGGTTGGATAACTGGAGTGGAATGACACGGCCGAGCGAAAAATTTGCGATCCCACACACCCGCTTCAGCCGGTCACGAACCACTTCGCGGTTCGCTTCCGGTGGGAGCCAAATCCGGATACGACTGTGGAGGTTCTCGACCCGCCGGATTCTTGTGTCCTTGAGGGATGTGCGAATATTGCGAATGAGGCATTGCTCGAAGTAGTCACGATTGTGACCTTTAAGAGCTAGCTCATGATAATGGACAATGACACAGCGCATGATGGATTGCGGGTTCGTCTATGCCAAGCCTGAATCGTGGACGGCCGGCGATTCTTGATTCGAGCGGGACCGTAGAATTAGCTCTTCTCCATGCCTTCGAGAAATCGTTCGGCGTCAATAGCGGCCATGCAGCCGGTACCGGCTGCCGTAACGGCTTGGCGATAATGGGCGTCCTGTACGTCTCCGGCAGCAAACACACCCGGAATGCTTGTCGCCGTGCCATGACTCGTTATGAGATAGCCGGTATCAGTCATCTCCAGCTGATCAGTGAAAAGGGTTGTATTGGGGCGATGGCCGATCGCCAAAAAGAGGCCTGCGGAGGGCAGTTTCCAAACCTTTCCCGTGACAATATTTCTGACCCGGACGCCGGTCACGATGTTTTGCCCGAGCACATCTTCGACAACGCTGTTCCACACAAATGCGATTTTCTCATTCTTCATGGCCCGGTCTTGCATGATTTTTGACGCGCGCAGCTTGTCCCGACGATGAACGACCGATACCTTGGTGGCGAACTTGGTGAGAAACATTGCTTCTTCCATGGCGCTGTCTCCGCCACCCACGACGACGAGCTCCTTACCTTTAAAGAAAAACCCATCGCAAGTTGCGCAGCTCGAAACCCCATGACCCCACAAACGCTTTTCATTGAGGAGGTCCAGCGTGATTGGAGAAGCGCCGGTGGCAATGATCAACGTTTTCGTTTCCACGGTATCTTCACCGTCCACCGTCACTGTAAATGGTCGAGTCTTGAGGTCTACTGCGGTGACGTCGCCTATTCGAAGGACCGTGCCGAACCGCTCTGCCTGAGCCCGCATCTCTTTCATCAATTCCGGACCCATGATGCCTTTTGCAAACCCGGGATAGTTCTCGACTTCGGTGGTGGTCGTGAGTTGGCCACCCGCCTGCCAGCCTTCGATGAGCAGCGGAGCGAGATTTGCGCGGGCGGCGTAGACGGCTGCCGTCAGCCCGGCAGGACCAGATCCAATGATCACGAGGTTACGCATGGTCGCCGTAGACTGTAACACAGCCTGGGAAGTAGAGGATAGAACGTGGTCCGGAGGTGCGGAGGACAACTCTCAACCATTGAGAGCAGCCACATCGAGGGGCTATTTGGGAGAGGCTACGGAGTGCGGCGATGACTTGAAGTGCATAAAAAGTCGGGCGACATCTTGGGCAAGGTTTGAACGCGTCTTTGTTCCGTCGAGCACATAGTCTGCACGGTGGCGTTTCATCGCGAGCGGCATTTGGCTACGGATTCGCCGAAGCGCCTCGGCGCCGGTGAGGCCGTTTCGTTTCCTGAGGCGCGCTAATTGGGTTTTCTGATCGGCGGAGACGACGATGATCGTGTCGACTCGCTTGTCGATGGCGGCTTCGAAGAGCAAGGGAACATCATACACCACGACAGCATCCGGATCTCGCTGAGCTGCTTGCTGGGTCAGTCTGGCTTGCTCGCGCGCGACGCGAGGATGGATGATTCGCTCGAGTCGCCGGAGTTTCGTCTTGTCATGAAACACGGTCTGGCCTAGTCTCTGTCTGTTGATCGTTCCGTCAGAGTCCAGGATGGATTTTCCAAATCGGCGAACGATGTCTCGCCAGGCCGGTTGGCCAGGTCGGACAATCTCTCGAGCCAATTCGTCGGCATCGATCACGACGGCGCCGCACGCCTGGAACATCTTCGCGACGGTACTTTTTCCGGTGGCGAGGCCTCCGGTGAGTCCAACCAGAATCATGGCCGCGCAGCTTATCATGCGTCGTATCCTACAGGAAACCGCGATTGACATCGTTGGTTCCCTGCTTGTATGAAACTCCGTATGCGACATGTCCTACTCAGTTCGATGTGCGTCTTTCTCATGAGCGCTGGGATCAGTACCGCAGGCACCGAGAATGCCATGTCAGTCTCACGGACTATCACTGTGGCGCTCGACGGCTCCGGAGATTTCTCGTCCATCCAAGAGGCGGTCGACAGCGCCGGAAAAGGCGATACGGTGCTGATCAAGGCCGGTGTCTATGCGCAGGACCTGACCGTCCACAGTAAAGAAAAGCTTAAGATCGCCGGTGCCGGAACGGACAAAGTCGTGTTGTCGGGACGCGGCGAAATGGTCGGTGTGCTGCATGTGGGCAAGTGGCCGTATGGGGCGACGGATATCGAGATCAGCGATCTCACGATCAATGAACACGGAGGGCATGCCCTCGGTATTTTTAATGGAAACCGCATCACGCTTCGTCATCTCCATGTGAAGGGGATGGTGTTCGGCCAACAGGTGCAAGATGTTCGCATCGAGGACTGTGTGATCGGCGGGAGCGAAACGACGGGCGTACACTTCTCTGATTCTCAGGCGTTGCTGACCGGCAATGTGATCCATGACAACGACCATGGTGTGAATGTGACGGGAAAGTCCACCCTCCGGCTTGAGCGAAATGTCATCACCAAAAATCTGTTTGAAGCTGTGGTAGTGAGCGATCAAGCAAAGGCGGTCTTGCTCAATAACACCCTCGTCAAAAACGGTGGGGGAGCGGCATTCCTCGGCACGTCTGTGAACGAGGCATCGGGGAATATTTTGAGCCTCAACAAGATCGGCTTTCTTGTCGCACCGTCAAGTCAAACCAAGACCTCATATAACGCTCTGTTCAATAATGAGGCCAACTACATGCGGGCCGGATCCCCGAATCTTCAGGCGCCGGAGCTGAAGGCCGAGTCGGATATTGCTGCTGATCCACACTTTGTAGATGCAGCGCACGATGACTTTCGCTTAAGGCCAGATACGACTCTTCTCGATCACGGAGGGTTCCGGTATCTTGGAGCGCTCCCTCCTCTTTTGCTGCCCGTATCAAAACATCAATAACGCTTTTAAAACAATAAGATAGAGAAGACTCCATTGTGGAGAATGCGTATGGTATGCTTACTCACTAGCACCTGTTCTTCCGGTTTATCCTCTCAAGTAACGACATCCGGATGCCGAGAAGGATTCAGCAGGAGGTTTCCCTTGGCGAGTTTCCGTAGTGAGCTCGAAAAACTGTCCGGTGAGGGCATTCCCTCATTGTCAGAGATGGAGTCCGGCAAGCTTGTCGGTGCAGTGCTCCCCATGTCTGAACAGGCGCAGATCCAAATGCGGAACAGTATCGAAGTGATTGAGTACCTGCTGAATCAAGAGCGAGTGGTCTGGAGTTAAAGTTCGATCTACTCAACACCTACCGGTTTCTTCAGTGACATTCCGATAACGATATTTGGTTTTCTCTCCGGACTCATCCTTTTTGTATAGCGCTGACTTCCCCTCGACTCACGACCGTAGTATTGTTCAGTGAAAGCTTCAACAGACCGAAGAGGAAGACAAGCCGAGACCCATGTATCAATTGAGATCGGCTTGATTCCCGTCGGCGGTGGGTGCATCGTACTCCCATCGAACACCTAATTTGCTCGTGCGGAGTGAGACCTTGTGAGACCAGTCAGCCGGCCATCTTCTCAATCTCAACTTCCTCAAGGCGCTGAGCGGAAACGGCTCGACGAAGATGCGGCCCGTAAACGGCATTGGAAGCGGTGGGGACCCTATCTGAGTGAGCGCGCCTGGGGAACGGTTCGTGAAGACTATAGTCCTCACGGAACTGCCTGGGAGGCCTTTCCGCATGATCACGCCCGCTCGCGCGCCTATCGCTGGAACGAAGATGGCCTTGCCGGCATTTCTGATCGTCATCAATACATCTGCTTCGCCATCGCTCTCTGGAATGGGCGCGATTCGATTCTGAAGGAACGGATATTCGGTTTGACGGGCAACGAGGGGAATCACGGCGAAGATGTTAAGGAGTACTATTTCTATTTAGATTCAACGCCTACACACTCATATATGAAGTATCTGTATAAGTATCAACAGTCTGAGTTTCCATATGAAAAACTAGTCGAGGAGAATCGCAGTCGCCCACGTGAGGCCCTCGAATATGAGCTCATTGACACAGGAATCTTTGATGAGAATCGTTATTTCGATGTCGTCGTGGAATATGCAAAAGCAACGGCAGAGGATCTCTACGTTCGTATTCAGGTCACCAATCGCGGACCGGATCAGGCCGAGGTCACACTGTTACCCACTCTCTGGTTCAGGAATACTTGGTCGTGGGGATTGGATGCGCGCCGACCGAGACTACGTGAAGGGAAAGCGGTGAACGAGATGAGCGTGATCGAACTGGATCACGAGTATTACGGCCGGCGTCGCCTTTGGTGCGAGAGGCAGCCGACGTTGCTGTTTACTGAGAATGAAACAAATACCCGGCGATTGTATGGCGATCAAGAAGGTGCTCAATCTGTCAAAGACAGTTTTCACGATTATGTGATACAGGGCCGGAAAGATGCCGTGAGTCCCGAGAAGGTGGGCTCAAAAGCTGCCGCTCACTACACGCTCTCCCTGCCTCCCGGCGCCTCGGACATCGTTCGCTTGCGTTTGACCAACGAAGTAGACGCAAACGGTTTCGACGTGACCAAATGTGACGGCCTCTTTAAGAAGCGGATTCAAGAGGCCGACGAGTTTTATGACGAACTGGCCCCGCCTGATCTGTCGGAGGATGCGAAGCGAGTGCAGCGTCAGGCATTTGCCGGATTATTGTGGAGCAAACAGTTCTACCACTATGACCTGAAGCGTTGGCTTGTCGGCGATCCAGGAATGCCGGATCCTCCTCACGAGCGACTCCGGGGAAGGAATGCCGACTGGACACATCTCTACAACGCCGACGTGATCTCGATGCCGGACAAGTGGGAGTACCCGTGGTATGCCGCCTGGGACTTGGGGTTTCATTGCATTCCGTTAGCCCTTGTCGATTCGACCTTTGCCAAGGAACAGCTCATCCTCATGTTGAGGGAATGGTACATGCATCCGAACGGGCAGATTCCGGCGTACGAATGGGCGTTCGGAGACGTCAACCCTCCGGTCCATGCCTGGGCTGCCTGGCGTGTCTACAAGATCGAAAAAAAGAGGAGAGGAGCCGGTGATCGCGTTTTTCTCGAACGCGTGTTCCATAAGCTGCTTTTGAATTTTACGTGGTGGGTCAATCGAAAAGATGCCGATGGAAAAAACATCTTTCAAGGCGGGTTTTTGGGGCTGGACAATATCGGTGTGTTCGATCGTAGCGCCCCGTTGCCGACCGAGGGACATATCGAACAGTCGGATGCCACCAGCTGGATGGGGATGTATTGCTTGAACATGCTTTCGATTGCACTGGAGCTGGCGCGTGACGATCGGGCGTACGAAGATGTCGCGAGCAAGTTCTTCGAGCACTTCGTGTACATCTGCAGGGCCATGAACAACATCGGCGGTGAAAACATCGAGCTCTGGAACAGAGAAGACGGATTTTTTTACGACGTTTTGCATCTGCCGGACGGACAAACCTTTTCCCTCAAGGTCCGCTCTCTCGTCGGGTTGATCCCGCTGTTCGCGGTGGAAACGCTCGATTCTGAGTTAATCGACAGGCTCCCTCGGTTTAAGCACCGCATGCAGTGGTTTATCGAAAACCGTCCGGATTTCAGCGCCCATGTCGAGACTCATTCACAGGATGGAGAAGTCCGGAGGTTTTTGTCCCTCGTCAATCCCGTGCGGCTGAAGTCGGTCTTGCGGTACATGCTCGATGAAGAGGAGTTTCTCTCCCCCTATGGCATTCGCGCGCTCTCTCGCTACCACAAGGATCATCCCTATGTGCTTTCTATCATGGGCAGAGACTATCGAGTGGACTATGAGCCTGCCGAATCGAGCACCGGACTCTTCGGAGGCAATTCGAATTGGCGGGGGCCTATCTGGTTCCCGGTCAACTACCTGCTGATCGAATCGCTCCAGAAGTTCCACTATTTTCTCGGTGGTGGGTACAAAGTCGAATAACCGACACGATCCGGTCGATCGGTTTCCTTGAATGAGGTCGCCGCAGAACTTTCGCGCCGGCTCACTCATATCTTTCTTCGAGACAAAACCGGCCGGCGTCCCGTGTTCGGCGGCACCAAGAAGTTCCAGGAGGATCCTTGCTGGCGAGACGCGATCCTCTTTTACGAGTTCTTCCATGGCGATAACGGAGCCGGCATCGGCGCCAGCCATCAGACCGGATGGACGGGACTTGTTGCCAAGTTGATCCAACAATCAGGGGAATGAAACCGTCACACGTCGTTCATGAAGCGAATCTCGCAGATGACGAGATACGGACAATAGTGATCCGCAAAGAAGAGTGCCAAAGTCTCGATCACGCACTCAGCCTTGAATGGCTGGAGACGAACGGTCGTGGCGGGTTCGCTTCGGGGACCGTCGCCGGAGCCAATACACGCCGCTACCATGCCCTCTTGTTGACCGCACGAAAACCGCCCAGTGATCGGTATGTGCTGGTCAATCATGTCGAGGAATGGATTCATATCGACGGCGAAGAGTTTTCTCTCTCGACAAATCTCTATCCGGGCGCAGTCCATCCTCAGGGATATGTCCACTGTACCTCATTCACATCAACTCCCTGGCCGACATGGACATTTATTTATCATGGCAAAACAATTCAACGCGAGATCCTGTGCATTCGGGGGCGCAACCTCGTCATCGTGCGATGGAAGCTGGCAGGCACAGCGAAGCACGGCGTCGTTCTTCGTGTCAGGCCGATGTTGACGGGCCGTGACTATCATGGACTGCATCACGAGAATGGAACTCTTTCGATAGGAGCCAAACTCGGGGAAGGACAGGTGAACTGGTGGCCCTACCGTGATCTGCCCGGCATACAAGCGATCCATGCAGGAGCGTATCGACATGACCCCGATTGGTATCGCCGTCTGCAGTTTCCAGTGGAGCGGGAACGAGGACTCGAGTGTGAGGAAGATTGGTGGTCACCTGGAGAGTTTCTATTCGAATTGCAACCGGGAAAGGAACAAACGCTGGCGTTCAGCAGCGAAGCCGTCGGCAAGCTCGACATCGCCGCCCTCACTCGCCGCGAGCGCGCTCGCCGTGCGCGGTTACGAAAGGCCATGCCGGAGGCTGACCCGCTGGCCTTGGCATTTCAGCAGGCGGCGGAAGCGTTTTTGTCGGTGCGAGGCGATAAGCAGACCGTGATTGCAGGGTATCCCTGGTTTACGGATTGGGGACGAGATACGTTTATTTCCCTTCCGGGGCTGTGCCTGGTCACAGGGCGGCATGAAATTGCTTGGCAAATTATCGAATCGTTTTCCGCTCATGTATCGGAAGGGATGGTCCCCAATCGATTTCCTGACGGTGGAGAAGAGCCCGAGTACAACACGATTGATGCATCGCTGTGGTTCGTGTACGCGGTCGATCGCTATCTCGCCCACAGTCAGGATACGCCGCATGCCCGATCGATCGCTTGGCCGGCGATCAAACAGATTCTCAATGGGTATCGTCGTGGTACGCGATACAACATCCATATGGACAGGGACGGGCTCATCAGCGGCGGAACCGCGGGTGTCCAACTCACGTGGATGGACGCGAAAATCGGCGACTGGGTGGTCACGTCGCGGCATGGAAAGCCGGTCGAAATTCAGGCGTTGTGGATCAGGGCGTTGGACATCGGCGCACGTCTGGCCGCCCAATTTGGAGAGCCGGATTATGCCATGGGTTGTCGGACGGATCGGGCACGAGCGGTCGAGACGTTCCGTACGAGATTCTGGTACGAAGACGGAAACTATTTGTACGATACGGTCGATGGTCCTGCGGGTGACGATGCGTCGATGCGCCCCAATCAGATTTATGCGATCTCTCTGTGCGATGATCTTCTGACGAAGGAACAAGCCAGACAAATTCTTCACATCGTCAAAGACCAGCTCCTCACTCCCGTGGGGCTGAGAACGCTCTCGCCGAAGGATAGCCGCTATTGCGGACGGCTTGAAGGTGGAGTTTCGGAACGCGATAGTGCGTACCACCAAGGAACGGTGTGGCCGTACCTACTCGGACCCTTTGTGACGGCATGGGTGAAAGCATTCGGTACCAGTATTAAAGCAAGAAGCCAGGCCCGATTGTTCCTCGAAGGTCTGGCACCGCATTTACGAAAGGCTTGCCTGGGACATGTTTCTGAGGTTTTTGACGGAGATCCTCCCCATCGGCCACGCGGATGTCCGGCTCAAGCTTGGTCGATCGCGGAGCCGCTACGCGCGATGGTCGAGGACCTTGGAACACCGATCACCGCCGAACGGGTTCGTTCAACACGACGCAAGAGGACGATCACTCGGTAGCGCAAAGTACTCCATCCCACTGACGCCGGCCGATCTCTTGACAGCGCCCGCACGCATCCGTACGCTCAGCATATCGGACTAGGAGGATCAATGATGCAGCTGTCGATGGAAAAACAAAAGAGTCGGCTGGTCGTCTCCGTCATCGTCATGGTGTCACTAGGAAGCTTGTTCGCGCCTTCCCTGGCTACTGCCGACGAGTTGCAGAAAGAATCCGTGTTGCAGCTTGGGTCAGCCAACAAAGCGGTTCAAGCCGCATTGGAAGCCTGCAAGAAAGATGGGTATCGAGTCAGCGTTTCTGTCGTTGATCGTGCCGGCGTCCTTCGTGCGATGGGGCGTGCCGATGGTGCCGGGCCGCATACGGTCGATAGCAGCCGAAAGAAGGCGTATACGGCAGCGAGTGTGCGACGCCCGACAAGTGAGTTGGCCGATCTCATCGCGAAAGTTCCCACCTTGCAAGCGCTTCGTGACATGAATGGGGAGATTCTGATTTTGGGCGGAGGGCTTCCTATCGAAATCGGCGGAGACGTGGTTGGGGGAATTGGTGTCGGTGGAGCGCCAGGCGCCCATCTGGATGATGCCTGCGCCCAGGAGGGCCTTGACGCGATCGGTGCAGCCCCTAAGGTTCCTGCAGCCAAGTGAACGAGCCAGCATGGTCGACCATCCTTGGAAGTGCGATACTGCTCTGTGTAGGGTGCAACAGCAATATTCCCGAGCCGGCTTCGGTTGAAATAGCTTCGGCAGGACTTCAACTGACGATCGTCAGAGTGGCAACGGATCCATTCCTTCAGCGATTCAATCTCACCATGAATATCAAGGGGATGGGAGGCTGTTCGTCCTCAACCGAGTTGTTTCCTGATACAGGGTATGCAGGGCGCCGGAACGTCTATCAGGCGGCAAAGGGCATGGTGTATGTGGTGGGGCAGTTCGATGCGCGTGTCATCGATTCCAAGAATTGCCGAACAACCCTCTCAGAGTTTCGCCACCTTGACGGACATGTGATATTCGTAGGAAGCTTCGATCAAGATAAGGAAAAGCGCTGGAAGTATTTTCCCGCTGCTCACCGTCCCGAACTGCCGTTTGAGAAACGCTAGCCCTGGCGCAAGCCGAAGGACCCGTCAATGACGGCGCGGCTGTAACCTATTCGTTTCTTTGTTGTCTTCGCTTTCATCACGATATGGAACAGCCGATCATCGGATATCACCAGGATGAATATGGCGACTGGGTGGCTGATCTGGCATGTGGTCATGGGCAGCACGTTCGGCATCAGCCTCCGTTTATCAATCGCCCTTGGGTTCTGACCCTGGCCGGGCGCACCCAGCATCTAGGCTCTATCCTGAACTGCAAGAAATGCGAGGAATCCGCGGCTGAGGTCCCCCGAGATTCCGAACAAGCCCTGCCATAGCATTCTCCTCCCTCACAAAAGCCTCCAATTTCTTGGTCAGTGACACACTCAGTGATACCTTGAACCGCAGAGATATTGTGGGTGTCACGCCAGGGGCAAACGGGAGGAACGATGAAGACAGCCACCGCCGCAAAAACTGCTTCCCCCACTGTCGACCGTCGAGATGGGTTTTTTGTCCATCGAATTCAAAAGGGTTATGCCGCTTGGATCGGACTGTTGTTGTTCCTCTACTCCGCGCTGTTCTTCACGATGGCCTTCTACGGCGCCCATATCAAACCCATGGTGGCGCTGTATACCAGCGATTCGATAGAGGAACGCCAAGTTGCCGCGGAAGAAATGCTGATGCTGAGCAAGACGGTCTGGGTCGCCGTTCCGGTGTTGTTCTTTGGTTCGGTCATTTTCAGTCTCGTGGTGACGCGGCGGGTTGCAGGCCCGCTCTATCGGCTCGACGAAAGCATTCAGCAATGGGCGAAGGGAAATCTTCGTTGGAGAATGCAATTTCGCTCGAGTGACCGATTGGATGAACTGGCTGCGACCGCCAATCAAGCCTTGGAAAATATCGAGCAGTCCTTTGCTCATATTCAGCACCGGACACACACACTGAGAGCGGCGCTGCTGAAAATCGAGAACAACGGATCGTCGGACGTTGAAGAGGCGCGTAACGCCATCGAAGACATTGCTGCAACCGTACAGCGATTCGACTTTGGATCGCATCGCGAGCCACGCGCAAGACTTCGATGACGCATCGCATCACAAGAGATTCCGGGTTCACGTTGATTGAAGTGATGATGGTCCTAGCCATCCTCAGCATTCTCGCCGCGTTGGCCATGACCTCGCATAGACATTTTGTGGAGAAAGCGCGATCAGTGGAGGCCGAGGTGGCGCTGGCAGAAATCGACCGTCTTGAAACGCTCTATTACGCTAATCATGGAACCTATTCAGGTGATCTCAATGCGATCGGGTTTTCGTTGAGCTCGACTCTCAAGTACTACAAAGTGACGGTTCGCCTAGAGAAGGGAGGAGCATCATTCCAAGCAAGCGCGATCTCTCTTTTCGGAGAAAAGACACAGCCGGCCTTGGTCTTGACGCATAGCAAGGATGGAACCTTTCTGCAGAGGACCGATCCGGTGAAGCTAGTTGGATCGAGTGGAGGCGCAACTGAGTCCGGCGCGACCCTTCCCGCAGATCAGGGAGCGGGAGGGTCGGGTGCTGGGGCAGGAAGTAACCCGGCAAAAGGCAATTGTAGACAAGGGGGCGAGGCCACCGTCGCGGCCGACGGGTTACTCGATATGAACTTCTGCTTCAAGTAATCCTTCCGAACCTTTGAACAAGACTTACCTAGCTCGGGGTCGTTTGCTCTACGCTCGGGGCTGATCGGCTCTTGTTTTTTCCATCGTGATAGCGGGAAGCATGCTGAGATGGGCTCTCATTTGTGCTAAAACACGACGGACAGGCTTAACATGGCGACGAAATGGTCCGGACACCAGCACGACGAGCGGGGCTAATCGGACCAAGTCTTGTGCAGAGCCGTTCGGACATCTTGACAGAGCGTGAGAGTTTGTTTGAGAACCAGCATCGCATTCTCGACGCAGGGTCAGGGAAAACCATGCTGACTCAACGGTACCAAGTCGTTGTGCTTCTCGGGCTGGTGGCGCTCTTTAGCGGCTATTTACTGCTGCCGCTGAGTGTATCCTATCTATTGACGCGAGGCCTTCGCGAACATGGGTACAGCAACGTCATCCTTCAGCTCGGCTATCCGGATTGGAACCGGATGCGCATTCCCGTCATTTCGTTTCAACAGGATTTGGGTGAAGAACGATTGATGGTCTCCCTGACGGATGCGGAGATCCAATATGATCTGACTCAGTTGCTCCAAGGCCGTGTGAGTCATATTGTGCTTCGAGACGCCGCGGTCCATGTGCTGAACGTTCCGTCGACTGGTCCAACTCAGAAGGACAGCAGGGCCGCCGATCGCGTCGATGACGAAGAATCACCGTGGAGCTTGTTGACCGCGGGCGATCTCTTGCGGAGCCTGCCGATTCTTCCGTTCGATGAGTTGCAACTCGATCATCTCACCATTTTCCGTGAACAGGCGACAGGACCGCTCCGCAAGGTGACGATAGAAGGGAGTCTCACCTATCGAGGCGGAGAGTTGGGAGGTCATCTGTCGTTCCGTGGACGTGATACTGCTTCCTATGGCCTCGCCGTGGTCGGGAACTCCGCAAGTACTTGGTCGGCAACCTTGGCATCCCAGCGGCCACAAGCAGCACCCATTGTGTCATGGCAGTCTCAGGCGCATCCAAACGGTTCGCAGATTCAAGTCAATGGGCATCTCCAGATTAATGTGCAAGAACTGGCTCCCTTTATCGCGCTTCTTGTTCCTATCGGTCCGGAATTGGAGAAGGTAACGGGACATGTGGCGATAGATTGGGCCGGGAACGCCGCGGCCGAAGCGACGTTGAGTTCTTTGTGGGAGGACGAGCACACGCATTTGGACGGCAATATGCGAGTCAATGCCACGTTGCCGGCTTTGAAGGGCGTGGCAAAGGACATCGCCGTGGCCTATGAGGGGACGTTCGGAGGGAATGCGAAACAGGTCGAGTGGGCATTGAGCCCCGGTGTTCTGCTCACGGCCACGATTAATACCCAACCTCGTATTATTCCAGAAGTGGTTCGATTAATTCTCCCCAGCGGTGATCAACCGGTGCGGATCGAAAATAGGAAACCCGTGCAGGGGACCTTATATTGGACGGAAGCGCCGGTACGCATGGTGGCGCAAGGACCACTACATGTGACCTACGGGCGGACACCGGGACCGCTCGTTGCACAGTTTGAAACGACCCGCGCCGAAGGTCTCGGAAACGAGCTGGTATTGGCCGAGGGGGCCTACGACCTGGAGGGGGTCCTCCCAAAAGCAGTCACCGAATTCCTTTCGGCCAAAGAAGCGATGGGAGGAGTCCGAGGGACGGTGAAATTGGCCCGGACCCATGTGCAGGGAGTTCTGTCGCCGTCATCCTCGGTGACGGCCAAACATATCGGACGCGGCACGACGCATATTTCAACCCTGACATTGCATCTATCGGAGCCGCTGACAGTGGAATGCGATCTGACAGCGATTCGTTGCCATGGGGGACCGATGAGCGCAACGGTGCGCGCTCCGACGATGAGAATAAACGGGTGGAACGTTCATGTCGCACAAGGCCTCTTGAGAGTTCAGGAACTCGAGACTGCAGGAACTGCCTGGACCACCCACGGGACATTGTCGGTGAACGGAGTGAGTCTGGATACGGGTCTTTGGGGTCCCTCCACGAGTGATTGGGTCGTCAGTTTCACGGCTGGTCAGACCGGCATCAAGGCCGACCTTCGCGTCGATACTCCCATGCAAGAAGGGCTCATGACAGCCAGAATCGAGCAACCATTACAGGTACAGGCAGCTCAAGGGGTCCTGCATGGCGCGATTGGCCCTCTGACATTTAACGGGGCCGAACGGCGACTCAGCAAGATCATGATGGGCCTGCCTCCCTCGACCGATCTCATAGATGGGACGTTTACCGTTCGCTTCGATGCGGCCTGGTCCGGCAGCTTCGGCGACCCGATCAATGGAATGAAATTAACATCGGCGACGGCGAAGGTTGTGGCCGAAAAGCTGTCAGGCTTCTATTATGATCATATTGTAAAGGGCTTTAGCACCGCGATGGAATTACGCGCGCCGGGACTGGAGTCGATTGCCACGAGCCAACCCGCTCCCATTTTCGTGACCTTGATACAGAGCGGTGTTGAAGTCACCAACCTCGCCGCCTCGTTCCAGATGAGATGGAAGTTGGCGGAAGAGCGGCCGGTCGTTGACGTGAATGACTTTCAGTGCGAGGTCTTCGGAGGCACTGTCGCAAGTCTCGGACCGGTGGGAGACGTGGCCAGACCTCCCTTTGGGACGACCTTTTCTCTACGGAATCTCGATCTGGCGAAAATTCTCAGTGTGGAGCAACAAAAAGGGCTCCACGGAACGGGAACGTTGAACGGGACCCTTCCTGTGACGATCACCTCCGGTGGCGGGGTCATCATGAAAGACGGAGTGGTCGAGGCACAACCTCCCGGTGGCGTCATAAAATATGTGTCACCACCGGAATCATCGAGGATGCTTTCAGAATCTGACAGCCAACTCCGGCTGGTTGCCCATGCCCTCAATAACTTTCATTACAGCGTGTTGCACGTGGGGATGAAATACGGCGAGAACGGAATGTTGGATCTGATCGCGCGGTTGGAAGGCAGGAATCCGGATCTAAAGACTACACCGCCGATTCATTTCAACCTGACCGTGCAAGAACATATTCCCACTCTCCTGAAAAGCCTTCGTTTGGTGGAAGATATTCAAGGCACAATCGAGAAAAAGTACAAACGGTTATGAACATCATGAGGGTGACCATGCTGAGTGAGGTCATACGGATAAGCGTCGGGTTCGTGACGTGGGGGACTCTGCTGGTCATGATGGGCGCCTGTACCCCACGGGTCGAAGTGGCGGCGCCGGAGAAGCCGATTACGATCAATCTCAACGTGAAGATTGATCATGAGATCCGTGTGAAAGTGGACAAAGAATTGGATCAGGTCTTGTCGAATGAGAGCGGACTATTTTAACTGTGGGGGAACAGATGTTCAGACGGCGGCTGGTTGTTGTGTTATGTGTGTTGGCTACCTGGTTCATGGTTGAGTCGTCTGTCTTGGCGCTATCCTTGGAAGAAGCCAAGATGAAAGGTTTGGTGGGGGAGAAGGCCAACGGCTACTTGGGGGCGGTCATCCCTCCCGATGCGGAGGCCCGGGCGTTGCTCGAGGACGTGAATCAGAAACGTCGGCGAGCCTACGAGGATATCGCAAAACGAAACCGGACCAACGTCCAATCAGTTGAATCGCTGGCAGGAGAGAAAGCCATCCAGAACACCAGACCAGGAAACTTTGTTGAAGGGTCTGGCGGCTGGATCAAGAGATGACCGCTACCCATAGCGATCGTTTTGCCACGGCAATGCGGTGTTGGAATATCCACGCACTTCCCAAAACCCCTTTTCATCCCGATCTGAAAACGTAATCTCCTTCACCCACTTTGCCCCCTTCCAGGCATAGCGTTTGGGGACGATCACACGTACGGGCCCGCCATGGTCTCGAGAGAGAGGTTTTCCGTTCCAGCTGTGGGCCAACAGCACATCGTCGTCGTCACAGACATTGAGCGGTAAATTCGTCGTGTAGTCGTCGTATGACGTGAAGAGAACAAACCGCGCCAGCGCCAGCGGTCTCACGACAGACATGAGGTGCTTGAAACTGACGCCTTCCCAATCGTTGTCATATCGGCTCCATGACGTGACACAGTGAAAGTCCGATCGGTCTTTAAATGGAGGCTGGGCTGAAAATTGCTCCCATGTCCATGTGACAGGTGTGGTGACAAATCCGCCAATGCTGAGCTTCCATTCGTTCAACAGGATCTCGGGTTTGAACCCAAGATCCAACACGGGGAAGTTCTCGACGAGGTGCTGGCCGGGGGGGAGACGATCGTCTCCTTCATAGAACACTTCACGTTCTTCTCCGCCTCGCCGAGCCCTGGCCCATTGCTCTTTGGTCTTCGTTAGCCTGCTCGGTTCATCCATCGTGGCCTCCTGAGAGGCAGACTACGGGAATTGACGCAGGTCTGACAACTCATTTCTGATCCATCGGCGTTGACTATCATCGATGCAATCATGCGTGGTGCTTTCCCGCAAGATCTCGGCAACAACTTACCATCGGTAATGTCTGGTTGGTTAGCAGTTCGTCCGCCGCTCTTATTCACTGTGGAAGCCGGTAAGATGTTCCACCTTGTCTGACATACTATCAGGCAGTTCGTCTCATTGACAGAACGATGAGGAGTCACGATGATACGCGAGGACTCACTATGACGATCTCCGTTTTGAATCAGAAGGAATCCGGCAATCGAACGAAAGCAAACTCTTTGTGTCGGTTGTTATCGTCTTTGTCATCGGAGTCTTGGCACGGCGATTGTGGTTGCTCATACGGGCGACATGATCAGCGAAATGTTTTCGCTAGAAGCGCCGGAGCGGGGCCAAGATCATTGCCGAAGCCATTCACCCATATCCGATATAGGTTGGGATGAACGAAAAAGTGATCAATCTCTAGCCAAGACACATTTCGCCTAAGGCGCGAAAAACTTGTTGATGAAATTGTTCGTATGGATGAAGAGAGAGTGAGATTGTAAGCCCCTTCTTTGTGCACAGCGCAACCATGTGCGGCTGAATAAGTATCCGGAAGTCAACCGGTCGTCTTTGTAGGAGTAGCGCAAGCATGAGCAAAGAGGATTTCAAAACTCTCCTTCCTCGGCTTGTTGCCACTTATGAGGTGGGGCATCTTGTGCCCTTCATAGGATCTGGGATGAGCCTGCGCACTTGTACAGACTGGCAAACCTTCATCGAGAAGCTGGAGACTGCGACCGGCCAGTCTGAGGAGTCTCTCCCGGAAAGCGCTACGTGCGAGACTGCTCGGGCTGCTGAGCTCATTCGACGTGCAAACAGCGCGGTGCGCACTCTAAAGCACGGTGAGCGAGAAGCGTTCGAGAAGGCCATACGCGAGAGTTTGCGTGCGCGTACGCCAGACACCGAATCGATTCCGAAGCAGACCCAAGCCCTGTCTCGTATTTGGTGGCCGCTCGTGTTGTCAACGAATTATGACAACTGTTACGCGGCAGCCTTTCGTATGGAGTTCCCCAATCGTGATCTGGCCGTCGTCGGCCGTGGCGCCGAGGATTGCCAGCGCGTGCTTAACTCGCTCTCAACCGCAGGTCGATCGCTGCTCTGGGCCCTTCAGGGCTATCTGCATGACGTGCCTTACAGCAGTTTGGGAAGCAGGGTCACACCGACGAGAAGGCAGGCAAAGCAGCTCGAGGCTCAGGTCGTCGTTGGTCATGAAGAGTACCGCCGGATTACCTACCGAGATCTTCACTTTCGGCGTGCCTTTGCTGAGGTGTTCCGGCAGCGCTCGCTGCTGTTCCTTGGAGCCGGTCTCAAGGAAACCTACGTTCAAGAGTTGTTCGGAGAAGTATTGGAGTTCTATGGTCCAAGCGCTCGCCCGCACTACGCGTTCATCAAGAAGGGTGAGGTTTTCCCAGATTTCATGCTGGCACGCTTCCAGATCGTCGTTGTGGAATATGACGAGCATACTGAGATTGTTGAGTGGCTCAACAATCTCCAAGAAGAGGTGAGTCACCCTCGTTGGACGCCGGTCGTCTGGAGTTGGGGACGCATCGATCGTCAACAGAAGGACGCGTGGACGAGCCTGGCTGACCTGGAAGTCGTACGCGGTCCATTGCCCTCTGAACGAATGGAGGGAGAATACCTGGCTGTCAGCGCCGGCGGCAGCGACTCACATTTCTTGTTCTCGCGAGGCATCGGCAACGTGATGAAGCAGTGGTGCGGCAAGAACCCGACGTTTAAATTACTTCCGCCGTATCTTGGAGAATATGCGGATGGTCACGTATATGCTGTCCGTCCCCGATCTGAGAAGAAGAATGTGAGCAGTCTCACAGATATCTACGACGCTTCCCTGGCACTATTTGAGCAAGTACCCGAAGGGTGCCGGTGCATCCGGATGCAGCTCCTTGCGACGGGTGGAAGGGATAAGATCGGCGTGTCGGACAAGAAATGGAAAGTCCGCAATTATCCAGAGCGGTTTTCGTTCGTCCAGACCGTGCGTGCGTGGGCAGACTGGCGAAAGAAGAATTCAAATTCACGGATAGACCGCAAGCTGGTGCTGCATGTTGTGCTGGATACCGTGTACCAGGACATCGCCAGTGGACGAATCGATGTGCTTGAGCTCTTGACCTGTGAAGACGTTCGCTTCTTTGTCGAGGTGGTTTCCGAAGCGGACGAGGTCGAGCGCAGACTCTTTCAAAAGATGCCCGACTATATGCTCGACACAATGGTAAAGGATCTGCAGTTGTCCGCAACGCAATGGACGGTAAAGGTAACGCCGCCTCCCAGCCTTGACGATTGTGAGCGTGATTTAACTCGTGACACACTGGCACAGACGCTGCGGACACTCGGTGTCGTGTCGGGCAGCACGGTTCATTTCCACCGCCGTAAGAGTGCAGACCCCATGTAAGAGTTTAATTACGGGGGAGGTCCCTCCGCCTGGAAGGACAGGGGAATTTACGGAAATCGAGATGGTATGGCCGAAAATTATTGAATTGAGTTAGCGAATCCGCTCTGGGTGATTTCGGCACGAACCGGATCACCAACTTTCTTGCGACCTCGCAATTGCTTAGTTTCACGGGTCACATAGAGCTGAACCCGGTTTCCATCATAATCCTCGACGGTATAGACGTCTCCGGCAACATTTTTCACCGTCCCTCCAATTGTCTTCCACGCAGGACCTGGCGTGAGGTTCGAATGGCTTGCCCCGGAAGATCCAGAGGTTTCCGCTGCCGACGAGACGGAATGAGGAAGGGATTTGTTCTCATTCTTTGAACTCGCTACGGAGGGAGATGGTGTGACCAATGAAATAGCGGCCAGCCCTCCCAAGATGACCATCATGGTACTCCTACGATGTTCTGTCATTGAGCACCTCCCGTATAAGGAATCTTTCGGACTGGAGGGCTTTATGGAGCAAAGCATGTGCCGGACGTCATGCGCAAAAAAAGACCGGGTAGTTCGCTGGCTTACAAATCTTCCCGGATGAACCAGTGGATGGTTTCTCTGAGCTGGAGAAAAAACGGCACGTCGCTGTGCAGATCTGAGCAGCGGTGATTGTGGGACGCCACGGTGCTTTTCTGTCTTCTCTCCTTCCAGCCATGATTCAACGCGGCATTTCGTGTAGAGAAAGACCCTGCTAGAATGCCGGCATGGATGTGATCGCCACGCACAGCAATGCGGATTTTGACGGCCTGGCCTCCATGGTTGCCGCCCGCAAACTCTTTCCGGACGCCAAACTGATATTGCCGGCCGGAAGCCAGGAGACGGTCCGCACGTTTCTCGCCGCTCACGACCTGGGCCTCAGTAAACTGCAAGCGATTGATCTCTCTCAAATTTCCAGGCTCATATTGGTCGACACTCAGGATCCTGGTCGAATCGGTGCGCTGAAATGTTGCATCGACAATCCATCGGTAGAGGTGGTGGTGTTCGATCATCATGTTGAAGATCAATCCATGTGTAACGGTCGCTCCCCTTTGTCCGTCGTCCAACCGGTCGGCGCCACGACGACATTACTTGTTGAGCAGTTACGCCAGCGCCGCGTCGCGGTGTCACCATTCGAAGCGACCGTGATAGCACTGGGTCTCTACGAAGAAACTGGCTCGTTTGGCTTTGGCTCCACGACTCCCCGAGATCTTGAAGCCGGGGCGTTCCTGCTCGAAATGGGTGCAGACTTAAACGTCGTGCTGGACACCCTTCGCCGTCCTTTGGATCCCGATACCGTCGCACTCATGAACGATTTGTTGGAGCACAGCGAGGTCCATTACCTCGAGGGGCGAAAAGTCCTGATCGCGACGAGCGCCATCGATCGCCGCCGAGGTGAAGCGGCCGGAGTCGTACACCTGCTTGCCGAAATGCAGGGTGTCGATGCTGTCATTGTGGCCGTGATGATGGAAGACCGGGTGCAAGTGATCGGAAGAAGCCGCCGGCCAGAAATCGACGTGGGATGGATCGCCCGGGAATTTGGAGGCGGCGGCCATGCCGTCGCAGCCGCCGCGACAGTCAAAGGACGACCGCTCTCAGAAGTCAAAGAACGTGTCGTCGAATTGTTGACCACTCGCTATCGGCCTACGCTGTTGGCCCGTGACGTGATGACCGCGCCGGTGAAATGCATTGGAATGAGAACGACGATTGCAGCCGCCGGGCAGCGGATGACGAAATATGGAATCAATGTCTTCCCGGTTCTCGATGAGAATGATCATTTCAGAGGAATAGTGAGCCGTGAGCTGATTCAAAAAGCCGAGTTTCACCGGCTCGGAAAAGCACCCGTTCAGGACATCATGCAGACTGATGTCTATACGGCAGAGCCGGAAACGCCGTTTCATGACGTTGAAGTTGCCATGATCGAGCGGAATCAACGGTTCGTTCCTGTTTTAAAAGGGACGAAGATCGTGGGGGTCATTACCAGGACGGACTTGCTGAGAGTGATGCACGAGGATGTTCTCAAGTTTGCCGGTAGGCACGCTGTGCCTAACCCATCAGAGCATGTCACCGCAAGAGCGCATCGTAACGTGACGGGATTGCTTCAGAACCGCATGCCGAAGCACGTGGTATCGCTTCTCAAAGAAACAGGGCGCCTCGCTGATCGTTGCAATGTGCCGCTGTACGTCGTCGGCGGCTGCGTCAGAGATCTGTTGCTGGGGATCGAGAACCTCGATCTGGATCTCGTCGTGGAGGGGGATGGAATCTCGTTTGCCAGAAAACTCGGTGAAATGATGCGCGCCCGTGTGAAGGTGCATGAGCGATTCGGCACGGCGATCCTTCTCCTGCCGGATGAATTCAAGCTCGATCTGGCCACCGCCAGAACAGAATATTACGAATATCCCACCGCCTTGCCGACGGTTGAGCAAAGTTCAATCAAGAAAGATCTTTACCGCCGGGATTTCACCATGAATGCTCTGGCCATCCGCTTGAACGCAAAAGGTTTTGGCGATGTCTTGGATTTCTACGGGGGGCAACGAGATCTGAATGACAAGGTCATCCGAGTCTTGCACGGGTTGAGTTTTGTCGAAGATCCGACCCGAGTGTTTCGGGCTGTCCGATTTGAATCCCGGTTCGGATTTCATTTAGGCAAGGATACCGCGGCGTTGATCGCCGGCGCCGTCAAGATGAATCTGTTTCAACGATTATCTGGTCACCGTCTGCTGGAAGAACTGAAATTGCTGTTAGGAGAGCGTGAACCGAAACAGGCTCTGAAGCGACTGGCCGATCTCGACTTGCTCAAGTTCATCCATCCCAAGTTGGTGTGGTCCAGCCGCTTGGAGGCGCTGCTCGATGCCGTAGATCAGGCGGTTGATTGGTATCAGCTGCTGTTTCTCGATCGAAAAATGGACGTATGGTTGGTGTATTTCATGGCGCTACTGGAAGTCTTGCCGGAACGCCCTGTTCTGGAGACTCTCAAGCGCTTCCCATTTTCCGAATTGGAAGCCAGGTGCCTCAAGACATCCCGGATGGGTAGTCATGCGGTACTTCGCCGGCTTGGAAGAAAACCGCCGCCAAAGCCGGCGGACGTCTATCATCTTCTGTCAGGACTGTGCGATGAAACACTCTTAAGCCTCATGGCCAAGAGTAAAGGAGAAACGGTCAAGCGGCAGGTGTCAGCATTCCTCACCACCTATCAACACGTGAAGCCGGTGCTGACCGGTACTGAGTTGAAGGCCATGGGACTTAAGCCGGGTCCGCAGTTCAAGAAGATTCTCGACCGACTGCTCGATGCGCGTTTGAACAGTGAGATCAAGACGGAATCGGAAGAGAGGAGCTTGGTGTCTGAACTAGCCGGCTTAGAAGGACCACGCTAATTCGTCGGAATAATCGAGGCCGAGACTTCGTTGGGCAAAAGCAGGGTGGCCATCGGGCGGTTCTGTTCGTCCGCTTGAATGAAGGCGAACAGCGGCACAGGCTGCGGCACGCCTCCAGGCATCATCAGACAGGGTGGCCAGTCCGTGGCGATGATCGCAGGGCTACGACAGCCCGCTGATCGGCGAGCGTCACGCCACGTGGGAGCGAACCAGCCTAGTCAAGTTCCTCTCGTTCACGCACGTCTCACTAGCCTACGCACCTAGAACCGAAGAGTACCCGCAGGAATAGTCTCTCCAGTAATTCTCTCTCCCCACTGTTCGCAGTAGTGTTCCCGTCAACGATTGCCGAATTTTCATTTTTGGGAGCCAAACCGAACTCAACATGATATCCACAAGTTAGGAAGACTATAGTTATCATAATTACATCATTAACTGTTGCCATGGTCGATGACGCTATTTGGCAGATTTGTGTCTACGGGATATGTGTCGGCCTGGTGATTGCCGTCATGTTGGGACTCCCGCCCTTGCTTGGCGAGCGTCACTGGAAAAAGACTGAGCGTCGATCCGACAGCGCAACGGACATCCCCTATGAATGTGGGATTCGGCCGACTGGCAACGCTCAAGTCCGTCCACCGGTGCAATATTATTTGATCGCCATGTTCTTCGTCATTTTCGATGTGGAGGCGGTGTACCTCTATGCCTGGGCGGTCGCGGTACCGGAGGCCGGTTGGCTTGGCTTTATTGAAGTGACGATTTTCGTAAGCATTCTTTTGGCATCCCTTGCCTATTTGTGGCTTACCGGCGCGCTCGACTGGCATGCACAGTCTCAACGTCCGCGGGTTCGTCATGAGCAGCCGCCACGCATGAATGAGTCAACGGAGTTCTACAATGACCGAGTGGCGTAACGGACGACTGGAGGGTGTGCGGATTACCGATGGCGGCGATGGCTCGTTGACCTCTGTCGTTGGTGACTCGGTCCTCTTTGCGAAGCTTCAGGATCTTCTGGCCTGGGGACGGAAGAATTCACTCTGGCCGTTGAACTTCGGTTTGTCGTGCTGTTTCGTCGAGATGGCGACGAGTTTGACCAGTGTCTACGACGTGTCTCGGTTTGGTGCAGAAGTCGTACGCGGTTCACCGCGGCAGGCCGATGTGCTGGTCGTGTCTGGCACGGTATTTATGAAGGTAGCTCCCGTCATCAAGCAGCTCTATGAACAGATGCTGGAGCCGCGTTGGGTGATTTCGATGGGGTCCTGCTCGAACTCCGGAGGCATGTTTGACGCCTACTCTGTCGTGCAAGGCGTCGATAAATTCATTCCTGTGGACGTGTATATGCCGGGATGTCCGCCGCCGCCACATGCTTTTATGGAATGTCTGCTGCTCCTCCAGAACATGGTGGGATCAGAGCGCCGACCCTTGAGCTGGCACTTCGGTCCACAGGAAGTTCAGAGACCCATTATGCCCTCGATGCGGGACGCAAAACGAGCCGAGCGGATGAGTCAGCGTGAATATCCGGGTATCGATGTGCTCCCTCGGACCGATCTCCTCTCCCCTCACTTTGCAGGGCAGCCGGACGGCCGTTCGAAAGGCAAGTCATGACTCCACGATCCTCGGCCCTACGAGACACCACGATCGGTGAACAAACTGGACTGGTTGCGGAGCTCATGACGCACTTCGGTTCGGAAGGATATCTGACTGCCGTGCAAGCCACCAAGGATGAGATACCGACGATCTGGGTCGAGAAACACCGGCTTCGTGAAGTTCTCCGCTATGTCAAGACTGAACTGCCTCGTCCGTTTCCCATGCTGTTCGACCTGAGTGCGACAGACGAACGGCTCCGCCGCCATTATGATGGATTGCCAATCGGAACTTTTACCGTGTTCTACCACCTCTTTTCCTTTGATCGGAACCAATCACTTCGCATCAAGGTGGCGCTCGATGTTGAGCCGCTCTCTCTGCCGTCGAGCAGAGATCTGTGGCCAAACGCCGATTGGTATGAACGAGAAATCTTCGACATGTTTGGGATACGTTTCGACGGACACCCATTTCTGCGCCGCCTCCTCATGCCTTCGTGGTGGGAAGGGTATCCACTTCGCAAGGATCATCCCTCGCGTGCGACGGAAATCGGGCAGTTCCAACTGCCGCCGGATAAGCTGGTCATGACCCAGGAGGCGTTGCAATTCAAGCCCGAGGACTGGGGGTTAGCCAGAACCCATCACGATCACGACTCCGACTTCGACTATATGTTCATCAACCTCGGCCCGGCACATACCGGCACGCACGGCGTGCTCCGACTCGTGGCGCAACTCGCGGGTGAGGAAATCATCAATATCGTCCCGGATATTGGTTTTCACCATCGTTCCCAAGAAAAGATCGCTGAACGGCAAACTTGGCATTCCTTCATCCCCTACACCGACCGTGTGGACTACCTCCAAGGTGTGCTGAATGAAATGCCATATTGTCTCTCGGTCGAACGATTGGCGGGTGTCACCGTGCCACCACGGGCGCAAGTCATCCGAGTCATGATGTCCGAACTCTATCGAATCGCCAGTCACCTCGTCTGGTATGGGACCTTTGCGGCGGACATTGGCGCCTTGTCACCGGTCTTTTACATGTTCAACGATCGAGAGCGAGTCCTTGCGATCGCCGAAGCCATTTGTGGTGGCCGTATGCATCCAAATTGGCTCCGGATCGGTGGGGTCGCACGGGATCTTCCCATGGGATGGGACACACTGGTCAAACAGTTCGTCGAGTGGTTTCCAAGCCGACTCGATGACTATGAGCGCCTCGTGATGGACAATCCGATTCTCAAGCAACGGACCATCGGGATTGGGGCCTTGTCCCTCCATGACGCCATCGCGTGGGGTGCCACCGGCCCCATGTTGCGAGCCTGCGGCTTGCCGTGGGATTTGCGCAAAGCCCGCCCGTACTCCGGCTATGACCAGTTCGACTTTGAAGTTCCAACCACTTCAAATGGTGATTGTTATGACCGAGCAGTGGTGCATGTCTTGGAGTTGCGCCAGTCGCTGGCGATCATTCGTCAGTGTCTCAACGCCATGCCGTCCGGTCCCTATACATCACTCGATCCACTCGCGACGCCACCGTTGAAGACACACACGATGCGAGACATCGAAACGCTGATCAATCATTTTGTCGGGGTGAGTTGGGGGCCGGTGGTTCCCCCCGGTGAAGCAGAAGTTCCCACAGAATCGTCAAAAGGCCAGACCAGTTATTACTTGACGAGTGATGGGTCGCAGCTCTCGTACAGGACGAGAATTCGGACCCCCTCGTTCGCCCACATTCAGATGGTGCCACTGATGGCGCGTGGAGAATTGTTATCAGATCTCTTGGCCGTCCTTGGAAGCGTGGACTATGTGTTATCCGATGTGGATCGCTGAAGCACAGTGCTCAGTGCTGAGCATGAAGCCGAGGGCGCCAAACCTCATAACTCAGCACGCAGGATTCAGCCATATGCTGTCAGACGCTGAACGACGAGAACTTGAAGACGCTGTCACGCATTACCCTGACAAACGGGGAGCTGCCATCGATGCCCTGCTGACCATCCAGCGACGGCGTGGCTGGATCTCGGATGACACGCTCCTCGAGATTGCGCAATTTCTCGAGATCACAGCTGAGGATCTGGATAGCATCGCGACATTCTACAGCCTCGTTTTTCGGAAACCCGTCGGTCGGCATGTGGCCTTCGTATGCGACAGCATTAGTTGTTGGATCAAGGGGTGCGAGCAAGTGCAGGAGCAGATCAAAACACTCTATGAAGTGGATCTGGGACAGACATCGCCAGACGGGCGTCTGACCGTTTTGCCTATTGCGTGTTTAGGACAGTGTGAACGGGCACCGGCTCTGATGATCGATCAGGATGTGTATGGCGACGTGACCCCCGAAAAGATCGGACAGATCGTGGAGAAATACAAATAAGACAGGCAAAGGCTGAGTTTACAGTTGAGGTTTAGTGGGTTCGCTAAATTCTTGGTCTTAACCTCAACCTAGTATTTTGAAGATGGAACGACCACTCACTCAACACATTCATGCGGATGGCACCACGCGGTCGCTACACGAATACGTGAAGGATGGTGGATATCGCTGCGTTCAACGGCTCGCTACCGGGCTGGCGCCCAAGGACGTGCAGCGACTGGTGACCGAAGCGAGATTGCGCGGCAGAGGCGGTGGCGGGTTTCTCACCGGCACAAAGTGGAGCTTCGTCCCGATGGGCCCCGATGCGCCGAAACCAAAGTATATCGTGGCCAATGGCGATGAAATGGAACCGGGCACGTTTAAGGATCGTGTGCTGATGGAGGGGGACCCTCATGGCCTGATCGAAGGGATGATCCTCGCTGGTTATGCCATCGACGCGGAGATCGGCTACATTTTTCTGCGTGGGGAATACCATCTATCTGCCCAGCGTCTGACCCAAGCGATTGCGGAAGCCTATGCGGCAGGGTATCTTGGCAAGCCCCTCCCTGGGACGGGGTTTCGTTTTGACCTCCATCTCCATTCCAGCGCCGGCCGGTATATCTGTGGCGAAGAAACCGCGCTGATCAATGCGCTGGAAGGGAAGCGAGCCGTTCCCCGCGCAAAACCTCCCTTTCCACAAACGGTCGGCTTATGGGGGAAACCGACTATAGTGCAGAACGTCGAGACCCTCTACAACCTTCCGCATATCGTGAACCACGGCTTTGCCTGGTATCACAGCCTGAGCCGTACTCAGGACGGTGGCACGAAGATCTATGGCATCAGCGGGCGCGTCACCAATCCTGGATGGTGGGAATTGCCACTCGGCACCACTGCGCGTGAAGTTCTGGAACGATATGCCGGGGGAATGGCCGATGGTGTTCACTTTCGGGGCCTATTGCCTGGCGGCATATCCACTTCGTTTATGACCGAGGAGCACGTCGATCTCCCGTTGGATTTTTCGTCGTTCCCGCCTGAGGTCGGTCGTCTTGGCACTGCTACCATGATCGTACTGGATGACCACACCTGTCCGGTTGGGTTTGTGCTGAATCTAGAGAAGTTCTTTGCCCGTGAGTCCTGTGGCTGGTGTACACCTTGTCGGGAAGGGTTGCCGTGGGTCGCTCGACTCCTCCAGTCGTTCGAGGAAGGACGCGCCACCAACGACGATTTGGCACTCCTAGACATACATACGAAGTGGCTTGCTCCCGGTCATACATTCTGCGGTCTCGCACCTGGTGCGATGGCCCCCCTGCAATCGGCCTTGAAATACTTTCGCGACGACTTTGAACAGCACATCAGCTTAGGGCGATGCCCCTGGAGTAACAAGCCAGCGCAATTGAGGGTCTTAGTCTAATTGTATGGCTACCATTATCGTCGATAACAAGTCGTATACGGTCGATGAGCGGCAAAATGTGCTCGCCGCATGCCTCGGGCATGGGCTGAACGTGCCCTATTTCTGCTGGCATCCGGCGATGGGGTCAGTTGGGGCGTGTCGCCAGTGCGCGGTCAAACAGTTCAAAGACGATCGTGATCAGTCTGGTCGGCTGGTGATGTCTTGCATGACGCCAGCAGCCAACGGCACTCGCATCTCAATTGATGATCCAGAGGCCAAAGCCTTTCGTGCGTCGGTTATAGAGTGGCTGATGGTCAATCACCCGCACGATTGTCCTGTGTGTGACGAAGGAGGGGAGTGTCATTTGCAAGATATGACGGTCATGACCGGACATGTCTACCGTCGATACAGCTTCCTAAAACGGACGCATCGCAATCAGGCCCTCGGCCCGTTTATTCGTCATGAGATGAACCGGTGCATCCAATGCTACCGCTGCGTACGATATTACCGAGACTATGCGGGTGGACGAGATCTCAATGTATTCGGGGCGCATGACGCCCTCTACTTTGGTCGGGAACAGGATGGCACCTTAGAGAATGAATTCAGCGGTAATCTTGTGGAGGTTTGTCCAACCGGAGTCTTCACCGACAAAACCTTCTTCCATCACTATACGCGGAAGTGGGATTTGCAATCAGCCCAATCGATTTGTCCACACTGCAGTCTTGGCTGCAATACGACCGCTGGCGAGCGATCTGGCCTGCTGCGTCGGATCACCAATCGGTTTAACAGCCAGGTGAATGGGTACTTTTTGTGCGATCGCGGGCGGTTTGGATATGAGTATGTCAATAGCGACAAGCGCATCAAGCGAGTCCTTTTACGGCCAGCACTAGATCGGGCCAAGCCGGCGCAGCCGGCGGGAGTGTCTCAGGTTCTCGAAATTATTGGAGAGCGTTTACGGCGTGCCCGTGGGATCGTCGGCATTGGTTCGCCTCGTGCCTCAATCGAGGCAAATGCGGCACTCCGCTCATTGGTCGGGCCACAACAGTTTTTTCTCGGCGTTGACGAGCAGGAACACCGGCTTCTGTCCGGCATTCTCTCCATTCTTCGGACCGGACCGGTGCCTTCCGCGTCCATTCACGATGCAGAACAATCAGACGCCGTCTTCGTCCTGGGCGAAGATCTCTTGAATAGTGCGCCCCGATTAGCGATGGCCCTTCTGCAATCAGTCCGACAACAGCCAATGGAACGAGTCGACGAGTTGAAGATTCCCCAATGGGATGAGGCCGCAGTGCGCAATGCGGTGCAGAATCGGCGAGGCCCTCTCTTCATGGCCGGGCATCGGCGGACTTGGTTGCATGAGTACGCAACAGACAGCTATTTCGCCGCACCAGAGGACGTCGCACGACTGGGGTTCGCGGTGGCTGAAAAAATCGGACCCGATGCGCCGATCGTTTCGGATCTCACCGACGACGTCCGCAACCTCGCTCAGCGCATTGCCGAGGCACTCACTCATGCCCAACGTCCGCTGATCATTACCGGTACGGGAAGCGGCTCTCAGGCGACGATAGAAGCGGCGGCCAATGTTGCTTGGGCCTTGCACCAACAAGGAAAACAGCCTCGGCTCAGTTTCGTTCTTCCGGAGTGTAATAGTGTGGGTCTCGCATTGCTCGGTGGCAGAAGCCTGAATGACGCGTTCGACACGATCAGTCAGGGAAAGGCCGATACCGTGATTGTGCTGGAGAACGACTTGTATCGACGCGCCGATCAGGCACAAGTCGATGCATTCTTTGATACGGCAGGCGCAGTGATTGTCCTCGATTCACTCGCGCATCGCACAACGGCGCGAGCCGACGTGCTGCTTCCGGCCGCTACAGGCCCGGAGTCCGACGGAACCCTTGTGAATCAAGAAGGGCGAGCCCAGCGGTTCTACCAGGTGTTTGTCCCGGACGATGATGTCAAAGAGAGTTGGCGGTGGCTGAGCGACCTTGCTCGTGCAACCTCACAGGAGACTGGTACCGGATCCGGAGTAGCGACCTGGCGCAACCTCGACGATGCGGTTTCCGCAACGGCGGCGGCTGCCCCTGAGCTGGAACGAATCGGAGAGGTCGCACCCCCTGCAAGTTTTCGTCTGGTGGGTCAAAAAGTTCCCAGGCAGTCTGAGCGATGTAGTGGGCGCACCTCCCTGATCTCTCATCTGACCATCCACGAACCGTCCCCCCCTGTCGACCCAGATTCACCGCTCGGATTTACGATGGAGGGGTACAGAGGACCGCTTCCCTCACCGCTTATTTCCCAATTCTGGGCTCCCGGCTGGAATTCTATCCAGGCCGTGAATACCTATCAGGATGAAGTCGGCGGACCGTTGCGTGACGAAATGCCGGGGGTTCGGCTCCTTGAGCCAGTCGTGACGAAGGCACCCAGTTGGTTTACTGCCATTCCACGTGCGTTTCAGCCGGCCTCCCGTCAATGGTTGCTCCTTCCACGGTTCGCCGTGTTTGGGAGCGACGAACTCAGTAATCGCTCTCCGGCGATCGTCGAACGGATGTCCCACCCGTTCCTGTCCTTGCATCCATCAGATGGAGTGCGGCTGAGCCTAGAGGAGCAGAGTACGATTGATCTGGTGGTACAGGGGACGTCATACCGGCTTGCTGTGCGCCTCGATCCTTCTACCCCGGTGGGTACGGCAGGCTTCTTCAGTGGGTCTGAGATACCCAGCGTAAGCGTGCCGACTCAGGTCGATCTGTTTGAGGCGATCCAGACCGACCAAAGGCGGAGGGTTGCATGATCGATTGGAGCCACACCGCACTCACCATCGCCGTCATGCTTGGTGGTGGACTGACCTTGGCTGGGATGTTGATCTGGGTCGAACGTCGACTGCTAGGGGTCTGGCAAGAACGATACGGCCCGAACCGTCTGGGGCCAGGCGGGTGCCTGCAATCCCTGGCGGATATGATCAAGATCTTCACGAAAGAAGACTGGGTTCCGCCTTTCGCCGATAAGGCGGTCTTCGTGATCACGCCGGCCATCATTGTGATCACCGCACTCATGTCGTTTGCCGTAGTGCCGATTGCTCCCAGCTTTGTCGTCGCCGATCTCAACATGGGAGTCATGTTCTTTTTGGCCATGTCGAGCCTGGCAGCCTACAGCGTCATCATCGGAGGGTGGGCCTCCAACAACAAATTCGCGTTTCTCGGCAGTCTTCGGGCTATCGCGCAGTTATTGAGCTACGAAGTTTTCATGGGGTTGTCGCTGATGGGCTCGGTGCTCTTGGCTGGATCATTCAACCTGAGCGACATTGTGGAAGCCCAACGGCATCAATGGTTCGTGATTCCTCAATTTCTCGGGTTTCTCGGGTTCTTTATGGCGGGATTGGCTGAAGCGCATCGCACCCCGTTCGATATGCCTGAGGCTGAAGCCGAGCTGGTCGCCGGGTATCACTCGGAGTACAGCGGGATGAAATTCGGGATGTTTTTTGTCGGCGAATACCTCAGTGTCATCCTCCTCTCGGCCATGACCGTGATCCTCTTCTTTGGCGGTTGGCACGGACCCTGGTTGCCGCCGGTGGTGTGGTTTGCCTTGAAAATGTCCGGCTTCATCGTCCTGATCATCCTCATTCGGGCAACCTGGCCCCGATTCCGCTTTGATCAGCTACTGACATTCGGCTGGAAGGTTGTGATGCCGCTCGCGTTGATCAATCTCTTGGTGACCGGAGGAGTGGTGTTGTGGAGAGCTGGATAACAGGAACTCACCATGCCGCAGTCATGATGGATCGGGTCTGGTGCGAAGAGAAATCGAACTTGTAGAGCAGCCGTACGTATGAAGAGCACATGGATATATGCCCGTAATCTGGTCGTGGGGTTATGGATCGTCTTTAAACGGACCTTTACGAAGCCGGTCACCGTTCAGTATCCAGAAGAGCGACCCTATTTGCCCCCACGCTGGCGTGGGCGGATCGTCCTCACCAGAGATCCAGACGGAGAAGAGCGCTGTGTCGCCTGCTACCTCTGCTCTGCGGCATGTCCTGTCGATTGTATTGCGCTTCAGGCCGCGGACAATCCAGAAGCTCAGGAACGTCGCTATCCTGCTTTCTTCCGGATCAACTTTTCGCGGTGCATCTATTGTGGCATGTGCGAGGAAGCCTGTCCGACCAATGCGATCCAACTTATCCCGGATTTCGAACAGAGTGAATATGCACGCCGGAACCTGATCTACGAGAAGGAAGACCTCCTCATCAGCGGGACCGGCAAGTATCCCGACTATAATTTTTATCGAGTGGCCGGCGTGAAAACACGCGACAAAGACAAGGGGCAAGGTGAACACGAGCTTCCACCGGTGGATGTAAGAAGTTTGATGCCGTGACTCAGTGCGGGGTGTTCGGCGCTGGAGCCTAAGTGCCATCAGTTTCAGGCCTCAACACCGGCTAGGGATGGGAGACCATGGAGATCCTTTTTTACATCGCGGCTACCGTCACCGTCCTGGCGACCCTGCGCGTCATCACGCATGTGCATGCGGTCCACGCGCTCCTCTACCTGGTCGTGGCGCTGATTGCGTTGGCACTGATTTTCTATTTGCTCGGCGCGCAGTTTGCCGCGGCGCTCGAAATCATCATTTACGGCGGTGCCATCATGGTGCTCTTCATTTTTGTCGTGATGCTTTTGGGGCCGCTCGCGGTTGAACAGGAACGGACCTGGCTCACGCCCAGCGCATGGGTGGGACCCAGTATCTTGGCTCTGATCCTCCTGGGGGAGGTGGGATACCTCATTGCGGCTGGGGACCATACCGTGATTGTTGCCACGGAAACCAGACAGAAAGGTATCTCTATCGCTCTCTATGGACCCTATATTATTGGGGTGGAATTGGCTTCCATGCTGCTGCTGCCTGGGTTGATCGGCGCCTATCACTTGGGGCGTCGTATACCAAAGGAATCTCGTTGATGTTGAGCACGCCTGCACTCGTGTTGGCCATCATGCTGTTCGGTCTTGGATTGATCGGTTTATTGAGTCGTCGGAACATTCTGTACATGCTCCTGTCGCTCGAAATCATGTTGAACGCCGCCGCTCTCGCGTTCATTGCCGGGGGGGCCCGTTGGGGACAAGTCGATGGCGAGATCATGTTCCTGTTCATCCTCACCCTGGCGGCGGCTGAGGTCTCTGTGGCACTGGGGATTGTGCTGCAGCTGTCACATCGGTTTCGAACATTGGACGCCGATGCATTCTGCGAGATGAGAGGATGAACATGTGAACGATCGATCGAAGGACAAAGTGTTTCTGGTTTCGAGTTTCTGGTCTCATGGTGTGCTTTATCCGGGCTCGAAACAGGAACTCGAGGCACGAAACGTTTTCTAGCGGGATTCACGTACGACGAGAGACGAGATGATCAACTTGATTTGGCTGATTCCAGTACTTCCGCTCGCCGGTTTTCTGGTGCTGGCCTTGTGTGGCGGGCGTTTGTCCCGGCACCAGGTTGCGTGGGTCGGTTGTGGTTCAGTGGGGACAGCAGCCGTGACCACTGCGCTTGTCGCCGCAGATTTTCTCCCGATCTTTCCCGGTCGTGAGTCTTACCATCAAACGTTGTGGAATTGGATCGATACGTCCGGGATGACGGTCGGCATTTCCTGGTACCTGGATGCGCTGTCACTCTTGATGGTGGCGGTGATCACCGGCATCGGCTTTTTGATCCATCTGTACTCCGCCGAGTACATGGCAGACGATGAGGGATACGCCAGGTTTTTTGCTTATATGAACCTGTTCGTGGCCGCCATGCTGACGCTGGTGCTGGCGGACAATCTCCTTCTGCTCTATCTGGGCTGGGAAGGGGTGGGACTCTGCAGCTACCTCTTGATCGGGTTTTGGTATCGCGAACCAGAATACGGCATTGCCGCGCAGAAGGCCTTTATCGTCACTCGCATCGGAGACACTGCGTTTGCCATCGGGCTATTTATCCTCTTCACGCAATTCAAAACCTTGTCGATCCAACAAGTCCAGAGCCTTGCAACAGAGGCGTGGCCGGTTGGGTCAACCCTTGCCATGATCGTGGCGGTGCTCTTCTTGATCGGGGCGGTCGGGAAGTCGGCGCAATTGCCGCTCCAAGTGTGGTTGCCGGACGCAATGGCCGGCCCCACGCCGGTGAGCGCGCTGATTCATGCGGCCACGATGGTGACGGCAGGGGTCTACCTCATTGCCCGCATGTATCATCTGTTTACGCTCGCCCCGTTGGTGCAAGAGATCATCGCGGTGCTTGGCCTGACCACGTTGCTGCTTGCTGCGACGAGCGCGCTGGTTCAACACGACATCAAGCGGGTGCTCGCGTATTCGACGATGAGCCAGATCGGCTATATGTTTCTGGCGCTCGGTGTTGGGGCCTGGTCAGCTGCGCTCTTTCATTTTCTGACCCATTCGTGCTTCAAAGCCTTGCTCTTCCTTGCAGCTGGATCAGTCATCCACAGCCTTCATCATGAACAGGACATTTTCCGGATGGGCGGACTTCGGCGGCATCTGCCTTGGACCTTTTGGACATTCTTGATCGGGGCCGCGGCTATGTCAGGCGTTCCTCTCATTACGTCAGGGTTTTACAGCAAAGACTGGATCTTGTGGTCTGCCTGGTCCTCACCCTTAAGCCATCGGTGGATCTGGTTTGGTGCCTTATTCGGGGCGCTGCTGACTGGCCTCTACAGCTTCCGGCTGATCTTTCGGGTCTTTTTTGGTGAGGTCCGCACACAGCCGACCGGCGAACCAGGTTTGGCCATGCGTGTGCCTCTGGTGGTACTTGCCTTCCTTGCGCTCACCGTTGGTTTTCTCGAGATGCCTCACACGCTTGGGAATGTGACTCTGTTCAGTGACTACTTGTCGCAAGCGCTTCCAGCAATGGAGCTGCTTCCTGGAATGGATGAATCAAATGAAGCTCGTGAACAGATTGCCGTCACAGTCGCGGCACTGCTCGGGATTGGGTTGGCCGCTCTCCTGTTCCTGCCTGGCGCCCTCTTTACTGCGCGATGGTCAGATCAATCCAAGGATCGGCCTTCGGTGACCTTGCTGCAAGGAGGGTGGGGGTTCGATCGACTGTATGATCGCATGTTTGTGCGACCATGGTTTTCCTTGACCGGACATCCAGGTGATATTCTCGATCGCGGGTATGAGTGGCTGGCTGTTGGCGCTGCATCCTGTCATGGCTGGATGAGTCACACTCAGACGGGGCATGTCCGGTGGTATGCCGCCACCATTGCCGTTGGGACGCTGATGTTAATCGGTCTCTTTGCAATGTGAATGCGATGGTCCTCTGGCTGCTCATACTCATTCCAATTCTCGCGGCGCCCTTCGCCTGGATGGGACAGCAATGGTCTCGCTATGCTCCTCGTTGGATCGCACTCAGTGCCATGTCCGTTGATCTTCTGCTGGCGTCCTTCCTCGGGAGCCAAAATCACTCGCTTCAGGCGTCAGGCCATGGGGCATGGCTTGTAGAAAGTCACGTCAGTTGGATTCCCCGCTGGGGCATCAGCTTGCATCTTGGCCTCGATGGGCTGAGTGTGATCCTCATTCTGCTGACGGCCTTCGTTGGGGTCATTGCCATCATTGCCTCCTGGACAGAAATCCAGAACCGGGTCGGATTGTTTCATTGTAACGTCCTGCTGGCCCTTGGTGGTGTCATCGGGGTGTTTCTCGCCATCGATCTGTTTCTGTTTTTCTTCTTTTGGGAGCTCATGCTCGTTCCCATGTATCTCCTGATCATCATCTGGGGCCATGCACAGCGCCGGCACGCTTCATTCAAGTTCTTCTTGTTTACGCAGGCCGGGAGCTTGGTGCTGCTTGTTGCGATTGTCGCCCTCGCACTCCTGCATCAACAGGCGACAGGGCGACCGAGTTTCGACTATGCCGACCTGATGGGACTGACCCTATCCAGCGAGATGGCCAGGTGGTTGATGCTGGCATTTCTCATTGGGTTTCTTGTAAAGCTGCCGGCGCTTCCCTTCCATACGTGGCTGCCGGATACCTATACAGAGGCGCCCACCGGAGCAACGATCATCCTCGCCGGGATCTTGGCTAAAACCGGCGCCTATGGGTTGCTGCGGTTCACGGTCCCGATGTTTCCGGAAGTGATCAGTGATGTTGCTCCCTTCGTCATGGGACTTGGGGCGCTTAGTATTCTCTATGGAGCGGTGTTGGCCTGTGCACAAACGGATATCAAGCGACTGGTGGCCTACAGCAGCATTAGCCACATGGGATTCATCCTGCTCGGTGCCTTTGGTGGGACGGAGTTGGCGCTGCAAGGAACGGTGATGCAGATGGTGGCGCATGGGTTGAGCACTGGCGGCCTCTTCCTGTTGGCTGGCGCGCTTCAGGAGCGTTACCAGACGAGGGAGATGGGGCAGATGGGAGGACTGTGGAGTGTGACGCCACGCCTTGCCACGATGGCGCTCTTCTTTGCCTGCGCATCACTGGGGTTGCCTGGCATGGCCAATTTCATCGGTGAATTTCTCATACTGTTCGGGTCCTATGGGGCTCAACCGTTCATGATCATTCTGGCATCCGTCGGCATGGTTATGGCAGCCATTTATTCTTTAGGCATGATGCAGCGTACATTCTTTGGCGAGCAACGAGATGCCCGTATGGCTCCGGACCTGTCGAATGTCGCGTTTGGGACATTACTCTTCATGGCAGTCCTGCAGATCTGGCTTGGTCTCTACCCGAAGATAGTATTGACCACCGCGAGGCCGGTCATGGAGCAGCTTGTACAGTCGGTAGTGGCGTCACCCAATCCGACTCACTCGCCATCAGGATCTCTGCTGTCGTCCCACATTGGGACCTCGCAAGGGAGTGCCCCATGACACTCCAAGACTTCATTGCCCTTTCACCAATCCTAGATCTTGGGGCCTTCTCCCTTGTGACCATGCTCGCGATTGCCTGTCGGCGACACCATGCACGCATCGCCATCTTCGCGTTTGTGTCATGCCTCCTCACGCTGGCAACATTACCCTGGGCGGCCACGGTGGCCCCACGAGCCGTGACGACCTTGCTGGTCGTGGATGGACATGCCTTGTTGTACATGGGACTCGTCCTGACTGCCACGATGGTCATCATCGCATTATCTTACCGATACTTGAATTTCCAGTTTCGTGAGAAGGAAGGTGTGGAGGAATATTATTTGCTTCTCCTGCTGGCCACCTTCGGGGGATTGGTCCTAACCACGGCTGCGCATTTCGTGTCGTTTTTTCTTGGGTTCGAACTCCTCGGTCTGTCCCTCTGTAGTCTGATCGGGTACTTACGCACGAGACGCCATCCCCTCGAAGCCGCGGTGAAATACCTGCTGTTGTCCATCACCGCGTCCGCGCTCCTTCTGTTCGGTCTAGCGCTTCTGTATTTCGAAAGCGGTGCCATGACCTTTCACGGTGTGGGAGCAATCATGAAACAGGCGCAGTCCGTTCCTGCACTGTGGTTAGGAGGATTAATCCTGGTTCTCGTTGGGATCGCCTTGAAGCTCGGGCTCGCACCGTTTCATATGTGGATTCCCGATGTATACCAGGGAGCGCCTACTCCCATCACGACCCATATCGCAACCGTCTCCAAGGCAGCAGTGGTGGCATTGCTACTCCGATTCGCCACCGAGGTTGGGGTGTTGGAACTGCCTCCGGTTGTCCATCTGTTCAGCCTCCTGGCGGTTGTGTCAATGGTCACAGGGAATGTCCTTGCGCTCTTACAACAGAATGTGAAACGGCTCTTGGCCTATTCCTCAATCGCCCACTTTGGCTATGTGCTGGTCGCGCTACTGGCTGGTGGTCCCCCCGCTGCCGAAGCAGTCACCTTTTATGTCATCGTATACTGTGCCATGTCGTTGGGTGCCTTTGGCGTGGTGACGGTGTATTCAAGCGAGGGAGGGGACAAGAATCGTTTCGAGGACTATCAAGGGTTGTTTTGGACGCGGCCCTGGCTCGCCGCCATGCTGGCGCTGAGCCTGTTGTCCCTGGCCGGTATCCCGGTGACAGCGGGATTTATTGGGAAGTTTTATGCAATTGCGGCTGGCGTCGACGCCGGTCTGTGGTGGCTGGTACTGGCGCTGATCGGGAACAGCGTCGTCAGCCTGTACTACTATCTGCGACTGATCGTGACGTTGTTCGACGAAGAGCCGGCACAGGCAACCGCTGTTCAAGGACTGCCTATCCAATCTCGCCAGACGGCAGGCTGGACGGCTGCTTTCTCTCTGGGATTCGTTGCCTCGATCATTCTCATGTTAGGACTCTATCCAGGACCACTGATGGAAGTGATCCGAGATTCTGTCAGTAACCTGCTCATGGTGGCCGTGCAGAGGCCATGAATTGGTTTCCAGCCCGCTCATCCCCACCATTACTCAGTTGACGAGCAGCGTTCTACCAACGTGGTTCCTGCTTATTATGATTGCGCACGGTGAAAAGCCATCAGCATGTGAAGCCGATTCTAACCGGCAAGGATTTAAAAGCCATGGGACTCAAGCCGGGGCCATAGTTCAAGCGAATTCTTGATAGACTGCTTGAAGCCAGGCTCAATGGCGATGTTAAGACGGGATTTGATGAGAAGCCGTTGGTTCAGACGATGATTCCTGGGATGAAGCGCATCGGCTGAATGAGAGGCAATAGCAGAAGGATATATGGCGTACCGATGAATGATGCCACATCAGGCTTGAAAGTAATCCAACTGTGTTTATTAGGGCTGGTTCTATTGGCAATGGAAGCCTGTATGTTTCGGGCACAGCCACTGTATCACCCATTATCTCAAGGCAGTGCATGGGATGAGTATAGGCAGGGATACTTTGAATACCAAATTGATGACCGGACATACCTCATCGGCTATTCCAACTACGTTACAGTTCATGCGATTTTGGAGGGTGATTGGTATGTTCGCTCTTTGAAATGGTTGAAGGGGGCGCAGGAATATGCGCTCTATCGCGCAGCAGAATTTACCAAGAACAAGGGACAGCAATCTTTCGTAGTCCTGCACAAAGATGATTGGCATTATACTGGGTATGTTCCTGCCAGTGGCGGAGGCAAATATAGCACCCCAAGACACTTACGGGCGTCGCCAGGCGCGTGGGTTATGATCAGGATTGTGGATGCGAATGCAGCCGCACTTGTGAAGGATGACAATCGTGTCTATTCCGCTGACACAGCATTGGCACGCCTCGCCCAAGAAAATGGCGGATTGGCAGCCTATCAGGTTGTAGCGGCATCAGCTAATGTCACGGGCCATTCCATTTCCCCAATATTTCACCGCTGGCGCTCGTCGAGTAGTGCATATGATTCCGTGCCTGTTCCAGAAGTCCCACGCGAGGAGTTGTGGGGACCTGAATACACTAAAATTCAGCCCGATTCTACGGTGACCCAAACGGCACCCGGGAAGTTTACTGTCGCTGTCTGGGCGTCGGATCAAATCTCTCCCATCGAGATGTTATTGCGGTGTCAGGCGCTTGCCAGAAATGAGGGGTACAAGGCATTCACAATTGAGAAATGGGTCATAGAGGAGCATGTTGGAAGTAAGGTGCATGCTGGAAAAGTGTGGTTTCGAGATACGGTCGATGTTGCATTGCGCCATGAAAAGGGTACCTCAAACCTTGAGCCGGTGTTCGATGTTGATGAACTTTCATCACATATGGATACAAACGGCGTCCTCTTTCCACGTTAAACCGCTTAGAGGGACAGAGATGGATCGCAGCGCAACGGACTCTGCTTAGTTCATCGGCATGGTCGTGGCCAAGACTTCGTTGGGCAGCAGGAGGCTGGTCTGTGCGAAGGGTAACAGCGAAGAAAAGAACGGAACAGGCAGGTCGCTTCACGAGTCAGTTGCAGATGAGAAGAATCTTCCTCTTGCTGGTGTTGCCCATTCTTCTTGCTTTGGGAGCGTGCTCCTCTCCTAGCTATCCTAGGTATCAGCCGATTACTGCGGGTGTTTTTAAACTTGCCCCCCAGCAGGGCTATTCCGACTATCAGATTGATGAACGCACATACCTCATTACGTATCAAGGGTTCAATCCCAATGGTGCGCGGTCATGGAGAGGCTTGTCACATGAGGAATGGATAGAGATGGCCCACGACTATGTGCTCTATCGATCTGCAGAGTTAGCGAGGAATAGGGGAGCAAGGCAGTTCGTGATCTTGCATAGAGATGATTCGAATCAATCTTGGCGTGTGTCGGTACATGGCAGCCATGGCTCCAGCGAAGTCATTAAAGGGTATTTTCCTCGCGCACGCGCTCTGATCAGGCTCATTTATGATGATAGGGCGTCGATTTTAGGATCTGAAGATATGACACATGAGGTCAACACACTTATAGCAAGGCTCATGAAAAGTAATGCGGAGCTAGCTAAACAACAAGGTCTGGGCTCCTCTCCTGATAACGACACGGTCAATGAGCACCGGTTTATCCGCTGGCGTGCGCCTGTGCTACTCGATGATCGTGCGCTTGAACCTTCGTTGGCAAAGCGTAGAAGCTCTTTGTTGGAAACCGAAATTACTGAAGACGCACACGGAGTGTTTGGGATTGTGCAATGGAGCCGATTGCCACTCTCTCCGATTGACCTGCTCATGCAAGGCGTGAAAATCGCGGACCGAGAAGGATATGCGGTTTTCAAGTTGGAGCAGTGGACTACAGAGGAGTATCGGTTTGGCAGGCAATGGAATAACTGGAACGATTGGAATGCGTGGTTTAGAACTAAAGCAAGACTGGTGTTGCGACATCAGAGCGAGCTGAATAGTCTCGATCCAGTCTTCGTCGTTGATGAGATTCGAAAAAATGTTATGAGGTAGAAGTGGGGTAACACAAAACTGGTCATTTCGTCGGAATAATCGAGGCCGAGACTTCGTTGGGCAGGAGCAGGGTGGCCATCGGGCAGTTCTGGTCGTCCGCTTGAATGAATGCGAACAGCGGCACAGGCTGCGGCACGCCTTCAGGCGGCAACGCCAACATCGCCGGAAAATCGATCAGCGGCGAGAGTGTGGTTTGACTGGCGAGACGGATACGGAAGGCCATCAATACGTCACGCAATCGTCCGGACTTGGCTTCCTCCGAAAGCGTCTGAGAAGGGGCGATGCCCATTTCCCACAGAGGCTTCGTAACGGTGATCGGGAAACTGATACCCAGCTTTTGGGCATCCGTTGTGACATCAATCAGAAAACCAGACTGAATAGCTTCTTGCCGATTGGTGATCAGCTGATTCACCGGTCCATCGGCCTTGACCTCGGGTGCTTTTCCTAAGCTTGCGGGACTTTCGAGCTTTGGTTCTTCGGCTGTCGGCAGCGAGGGAGCTGCTTGAACCGTTTCCTTCTCCTCTCGAATCGCTTCGCTAGGCGCCAAGGCCGAATCATCTGGGAGCATCGGAAGCGCTTGGATCAGCCCGTCATAGATTCTCTTCGCAGATTCCGACCAAACAGGATTGAATTGACGACCTGAAAACGCCGCTTCTGCGGCTTTTCGCTCGTCATGGGTCAAGATTCTTGGGGTTTGATTGGGTGTGTTCATCGTAAGCTTCAAAATAAACTCGAAAAATCTAAAGTCAAGGGTAGAAAGATCCTAGTCGGGCAGACGGCGACCCTTGGTTTCGGGGGCAAAGAGCAAAACTACCAGTCCAATCAAATAGATAAGGGCGATGGTGCTGGCCGCCCGGCTGAAGGAGCCGAGCGTCGTGACCAGCCATCCCGTGAGAAATGGCGAGGCCGAGGCCAGCACACGACCTGCATTGAAGCAAAAGCCGGCCCCGGTTGCCCGTAACTTCGTCGGATACAATTCCGGGAGATAAATTGGAAACCCGCTGAAAATCCCGTTGTTAAAGAATCCTAAGATCGGCAAGAGCATCAAGATCCCGCTATAACTCGATGGTATCAGGTAGGTGACCGGTAACATGATGAAACTCCCCAAACACATCAGAGCGAACACCGGTCGACGCCCGAAGCGATCAGCAAGTGGGCCGAAGCCCAGGTAGCCAAAGATCGCCCCGGCGTTCAACGCCATAATGGCGTAGCTGACGTACTTGGTGAGCGTCGCCGGATCCTCTCCCTTGAGGTCCGGCAACTCACGAATAAGGGTCGGCGCCCAATTTGTGGAACCCCAGAGACCGAATACCGCGACAAAGGCAAGCGCGGAACCGACCAACGTTGATCGCCGTAAATCACCTTCAAAGATAGCCGTCAGCGGCAGAGCTCGCTCCTTATGCGCATGCGTCCAGCGTTCCGGCTCCTTGACCCACCACCGAACGAAGAGGGCGACAAACGCGGGAGCGATACCGATGACAAACAAGCCGCGCCATCCGTAAGCTTCCTTCAATGTGAGATTCATCGTCGCAGCCAGAAAAAACCCCACAGCCCAAGCCGATTGGAGAATACCTGCCGCTCTGGCGCGCTTATCTTCCGGCCATGTCTCAGCCACGATTGCGGCGCCTGCTGCCCATTCACCGCCGATGCCGAGCGCCGTGAGGAAGCGGGACAACGCCAGATGCCACCAAGTCTCAGCCAATGCGGCGGCTCCGGTGAAGACGGCATAAATAATGATTGTGGCGATCAAGACCTTTGTCCTGCCGAATCGATCGGCGAGCACGCCGAACGTGATGCCGCCGATTGCCCAACCGATGAGAAAGATGGAAAAGATGATCCCGCCGTACCATCCGATTTGCTCTGTCGTCGGAGGACCACCGCTTGCGGAATGCAACAGATCGTGGAGTGCCGGATGGAGGACAATCGCGTAAATTGTCGCGTCCATCGCATCAAAGACCCATCCCAACCAGGCGACGAATAAGACCAACCACTGATAGCTGGTCACCCCGGATCGCCAAGAGAGAGTATTCATGCTGTCGATCTATGCCTGCTAGATTTCTTCAGTCAGCGCAATGGTCGGCGTTACAGTGCGCGCAAGGCTAAGGAGGATCTCTGCCACTGTCAAGGTGAAGCTGACGAGACCCCATGCTATAGTTCGTCGCATGGCGCGAACGAACTACTATCAGGTGCTAGGCGTTTCACGGGAGGCGTCCGACGACGAGATCAAGAAGGCCTATCGAAAGCTGGTATTTGAGCACCATCCCGACCGAAATCCTCACAAGACGGATGCGGAAGAACGGATCCGCGAGATCAACGTCGCCTATGAGATGGTCGGTGACCCAGAAAAGCGCAAGAGCTACGATCGGTTAAGTTGGGGAGATGAGCCGCGGTCAGCGGCAGTTGATCCCGGCCTCATTCTCGATGAAATCGAGCAGAAGTTATTCGATGAAGGCCGGAAAGAAGTGTTCGCGATCTTGATACCGAATGTCGCACGGGTGCGCGAGGAATTGAAGGTGATTCGAGAACGAACAATCCAAGCACAGGGCTATGATTCATTCCTGGAGCCGATAGTCACGACCCGGGCGTCCGAAATCATGGAAGACCTCGTCACGGAGGACATGAATAAGCGGAAGCGACGCCTCGTCGAGGTAGCCATGGAGATGATGGTCTCTCAGGGGATAGTCAAGCGGGGGGATGAACGAGCAATCCGGTCACTCCGCGCTCGCCTGGATGAAGGTTTCTGCAAAGGCCGTGTCCAAGGCGTGGCGTCGGCGTTGGAGCTGTTCTACGAACGGCGATAGTCTCGTTTGATGCCGGATGAAGTAGAGCTGTCTAGTGTGGAGAATGAGCCCAGTGCATTTCAACATGTGAGCTAGCGATGTACGCGTATTTAGGTGAATCAATTCCGATGCACGTGCATCGATTCCCATTCAACCGATTCGATGCAGTCGGTCAAGGTCAGCCAGGTCTGGCTATGCGAGTTCGTGCGAAACGGCATGATTTTCACGGTGATTGCGCTGTTCAACGGATTAAAGCGTGCCCACCGATGACAGCACAGGATTTGCTCGGACCATGCAGCAAGTCCCCGGCCGGGAGAGGCTGGGTAGTCCCCCCATCCAGCAGCCCATCCCCTTGTGAGGCCCGACCAGGGTCGGCGAGTCCGGCGGTGATATCCCATCATCACCGCCGGGGATCGTCGTCATCTCGCCCATTCCAACTTGACTCGGCATTCAATCCTTAGCTCCGGACCTTCAGGACTTAGCACTCATACATCAGCACCCCTTCATCAGTACATTAACCAGCCCGCGACTCGGCGGCTGATGATGTCGTCCATGAGTTGCTTCCCAGCACAGCGGTCCATTGTCTACCGGTTCAGTACGGTACAGACAAGAGCGCCATTTTAACAAGGTGTAGACTCCATGGCGTGACAGTCGTGTTTCACCCATAGGTGGGTGAATCATCCGCTCCATTCCTGGTTTTGGGACCGGATATGCCTCATGAATCGAATCGGCTTCACTGGATCGGTTCCCATTCAACCGATTCGATACAGTCGGTTGAAATCAACCAGGCCTAGTCACGCGAACTCGCGCGAAAACACCTGATTTTCCACCATGTCTGTGCCATTCAGAGAATTGAGGCAGATTGCGATGGCGAGAGCACGAGACTTGCTATTTCTACTTACGCAAGCGTCAAGCCCGGGAATATTTTGGGACAACGTATGCGAGACAGAGGTGATCCACCCTCAACAGAGGAGGGGAGCTATATGAATACCATGCGATACACATGGCCGGGTGCGGTCGTAAGCGTCGTCCTCGCTGGCAGTGGACTCTTGATGAATTATGGGACCGAGGTCCCTTCGGCGAATACTCAGACTTCGTTGGCCAATCAACTGACTGTGATGATCGACAGGCTGAGTCAGATCACAGCGCCTGTTGGGGGTTCATCAATCAAGCCATTTCCCCATGCGCTGAGTACCAACAACTCGTCTGGCTCGCGTTTTGTCATAGCCTTCCCTGGTGCCGTTCTGGACAAACAGACAGGATTGGTATGGGAAGAGGTGCCCGACTTCACCTCGAGAACCTGGACTGACGCGACCCGCTACTGTGCCAACAAGACGGTCAGGGGCACAATCGGGTGGCGGTTGCCTTCGACGGTGGAACTCAGGAGTGTGCAGGATCACTCGATGGCGCTGTCGACAGTATCAGGAAACGTCTTTTCTGATCTCCAGTCGACCATCTACTGGTCGACATCAACACCAGCGAAGTTTCCGATCAGCGACGATACGTCCTACACCTTCCCCGCCTGGTGCGTGCGTGGAGGCGTGAATTCGGAGCAGTATTGAAGATTCGCTGATCGACTCCGTTCCAAGGGGGAGGTGTAGGGGGGAGACAGCTAGAACTGTTTAGTCTTTCGCCAAGTCGCCAAACCGGACGATTCATCACAGTGACAAATGTCGATTGAGTGATGGCGTTACTTAGCGAGCGGTCCTGACACGAATTTTCCGGCCTTCATCACCCCCATAATCTTGTCACGGTCTCGCAGCATCTCGATCCTTCGAAGGGGATTTTCCTTCAGGATGACGAGATCAGCTTCCATTCCCTTGGTCAGTGTTCCGACTGAGTCCTGGATCCCGATCAATTGAGCCGCCGTCGAAGTCGAGGCGACGATGGCTTCCATCGGTGTCATGCCGAATGCCACCATACGCTCGAGTTCCTGCGCATTGTCTCCATGGTAGTTGAACGGTGTTCCGGCATCGGTCCCCATGGCGATGGAGATGCCGCTTTGGTGCGCATGTTTGAAACTGGCTCGATGGCGCTTGGTCATGGCCTTGGCTTTGTCTAACGCACTCTCGGGAATGCCACAACTCGGTCGGCAGGCTGCCGTGGTCGCCAGGGCTGAAAGGGTAGGAACCATGTAGACCCCATACCGCTTCATGAGTGCGCCAGATTCATCATCCAACAACGTTGCATGTTCGATCGAATGCACACCTGCGTGAATCGCGTTCTTCATCCCGGAGGCTCCGTGGGCATGGGCCGCCACTTTTTTCCCCGCTTGGCGTGCGGCATCGACTGCGGCCGCAAGTTCCTGTGTGGTCATTTGAGCCTCATCCGGCGAGGTGCCGGGTGTCAGCACTCCTCCCGAAGCGATGATTTTGATGACCCCCGCCCCGGCGGCAACTTGGTTGGCCACAGCTTGCCTGACTTGCTCGGTTCCTTCGACTTCTTGTCCAATGAACCGCGCATGACCGCCGATCATACAGATGGCAAGGCCTGCTCCGACGATTCGTGGTCCAGGCAGAAGACCCGAGTCGATCGCATGTTTCAGGGTGAAAATTGAATGATCCCGCGCCCCAACGTCGCGCACCGTGGTGAATCCTGCGTCGATCGTCGCTTTCGCATGCTTGGTCGACTTCAGCAACGTATACGAAGGGTGTTCCGATTCCAGCGTGCCGACGACATCCGCTTCGCCTCCCAAACACAGATGGACATGACAGTCGATGAGTCCTGGAAGAATCGTGAGACCGCGGCCGTCGATGCGGACAGCCCCCTTCGGAATCGTGATAGTGTTGCTTGGTCCGACCGCCGTGATGGTGGTGCCACGTACGAGCAGTGTCGCGTTATCGTGAACGGCTCCCATCCCATCGATGAGACGCGCATGATGAATCGCAATAATCATAATCTAGCGTCCTACGCTATAGGTATGCGCTGCTGCCTGCAGCGCAATGCCTGGAGTCGAAATCCACTTGTTTCGAATGCCGATCTCTTCCAACGCATTCAACAAAGTCAACACGTTGGCTTCGGTAGACGATTCTCCCATCAATCCGATCCGCCAAACTTTCCCCTTGAGATGCCCGAGGCCTCCACCGATCTCTATACCGGACATGTCAAGCAATTGAGACCGGACGCTTGCTTCATTGATATGACCGGGGACCGTGACACAGATCAACGTGGGAAGTCGGTGATCTGGGGGAGGCAACGGTTCCAAGCCGAGCGCAATCAGTCCCGCCATCACCGCACGGCTGTTCAATTCATGCCGGGCAAACCTGGCAGGAAGTCCTTCTTCTTTGATCAGACGCAAGGCCTCCCGCAGGGCATACAGCATCGAAATCGGTGCGGTATGATGATAGGTCCGGTTATGTTCTGCCCAGTAATCTGCGATAAGGGCCAGGTCAAAATACCAGCTTTGACAGGGAGCTCGCCGATTCTTGATTACAGAAAGCGCTCGCTCGCTTAAGGTCAAGGGAGCCAAGCCAGGCGGGCAGCTGAGACATTTTTGCGTGGCGCTGTAGCACACATCGATGCCCCATCGATCGACTTCTACTGGGACCCCGCCAAGCGATGTGACCGCATCGACTATGAGCAGGGTTTCGTATTTGTGGCAGATCGCGCTGATCGGTTCGATAGGTTGCCATGCACCGGTGGAGGTTTCAGCGTGGACGAGTGCAACCGCCTTCACCGGCCCCGACCGTTGGAGAAGCGTCGAAATCGCGTCCGGTTCAATAATCTGGCCCCAAGGAACCTCCACACGAATAGCCATGCCTCCGCAACGTTCAACGATCGTCGCGAGCCGAGTGCCGAACACCCCGTTGATGCCCACGATCACGGCATCACCCGGCTCCACCATGTTGACGACCGCTGCCTCCATACCGGCTGATCCGGTGCCAGAGACCGCGATCGCAAAGCGATTGGTGGTCGCAAATACATGGCGCAAGAGGGACTGAATGTCATTCATCACTCGCAGGAAAGTAGGGTCCAGATGTCCGATGAGCGGAGTTGTCATGGCCCGCAGCACCCGGGGATGAACCATGCTAGGGCCGGGTCCCAAGAGCAATCTCCGCGGTGCAGTAAATTCGTCCATCACAAAAAAGGCTCCTTGAATGTCGCGGGGTTAGTATAGCCAACTTCAGAAGGCAAGGCCATGCGGAAAATTCCCGGCCGTCCTACTCAGTAGCTACTTTGAGGGGATTTGGAGTGCCAGAGGCACGTGTTATAGTCAGGCTCCCATGAGCGAACAGACCTGTTCGATCGGACAACTGCAGAGTCTCCCAGCTGCCGAAAATTCTACGGTGTCACAGGCACCACTTCCACCGTACAGCTCTCGATGGTCCCTCTTTGTGAATGTCGTCTGCGCAACCATCCTAATTGCGGCGCTCGGGGACATTCTGTGGGTGTCGATGACCTTTCCAAAACTTCAGCGATTCGAGGAACCGGACCGTGCGCTTGAGCTGATGGTCGGCCGTATGATGGAAGCACAAGACGCTCTTCGACGAGCCCCGGTATGGCAGCAATGGCTCGCGGAATGGACGATGGGGAGCGAGGACGAAACTCCTGGGCAAGCCATCCAGTGGTATCGTGAGCTGGTTGAGACGACTGATGATCCACTGTCCAAGCTTCGGCTAGCGATCCTACTTGGAGAATTCGGGCGTGAAGCGGCGGCACTAGTCGAAGTCAAGGGGTGGCAAGATCGTGGGACGTCCGCAGTGCTCTTTGGACAACTGATCGAAGCTGCGTATGGTGCGCAACCACTCAATAGGGAACAGGAAGTCGAATTACAAGCTCTGCTGGCGGAAACACTGCCGACCGGATGGTTCTACGATCATCTTGCCGCCAGGCTCGCGCAACGAGCTGATAATCAGGGACTTCTTGTGACGGTCAAAAACCAGAGTGTGATCAAGGAGGATCAGGTTCAGCAAAGGATTCGCCCATTGCTGTTGTTCGAATTGATCTGTCTGGTGATCGGGTCAGTCATGCTGTTGGGTATTGTCAGGCTCAAGGGTCAGCGGGTGGACATCTTGCGCCTGCACTCACCCGGCGTTCCTCCTCCTTGGTCCGGAGGAAATGCTGCTGCGGTTATACTCCGTGGTGGCGCCTTAGGAGTGATTGCAACGTCAGTCTTGCTATTCGCTCCATCCATCGAGCATGCGTCGGTGTCGGCATTGGCCATCCCCTTGGCCAACCTTCCACTGCTTGCTATCGCGTATGTTCAGCTGCTCAAGCCTTCCGGCCTGACGTTCTTGAACGGGTTCGGCCTCCATATTAAACGAGCCGACTTCGGACGCCTGGTCTGGATCATCTTCGCCGTTGTCGCCGCGGGGATCTGGGGCGAATGGATGATGGGGCGGACCGCCGAGTTCTTGAATCTGAATAACCACTGGACGGAATGGTTTGATGAGGATCTCGTCTGGGCGTCACCTCCTGTGTTGGTGAGTAGCTTGCTCCAGTATGTGATCTTCGCGCCGATCTTCGAGGAGCTTGCATTCCGCGGGCTGCTCTATGCGATGCTTCGCCGCCGGTTTTCATTCTTTCCTGCCGCACTCATCAGCGCCGGCATCTTTGCTTTGGCCCACGGCTATAGCCTGATTGGCTTCATCAGTGTTCTTTGGAGCGGGTTCCTCTGGGCGTGGATCTACGAGCGGACAGGGAGTCTGGTTCCTAGCATGGCCGCCCATGCGATGAACAACTTGCTGGTGTGTCTTACGGTGATGGCCTTGCTTCGTTGAGAGAGCTCCCCGGCATCAGCTCAAGGGCTTCGAATAGATTACTGTGGCGCAAACCTACGCGATCCAATTTCAGTAGCTCACTCATTCGCTTGTTCAATACCCGCTTGCCGGTTGGCCCCGGTTCCTGAAAGGTGGAGGATCGAATCTCCCACCGCCGCGCGACCGTCTCACAAATATCATTCCAGGTCATGGGATTGCCATCACTCACGTTGTAGATCCCGCTTGGTTCGGCATGGGCCATGGCCGCAAGGCAGGTCGCAGTCAAATCCTCGACATGAATGAGGTTGACATATTTACGTGAGCGGTTCACACGTCCTGTTCTGATCCAATCGATGGGATTGCGGCCCGGGCCGTAGATCCCTGCGACACGCAACACAATGGCGCCATAAATCGTCCGCAATAGCTCTTCTCCCTGTACCCGTTCTTTTGTTAGATCGATGGGGGCTGCTTCATCCACCCAGGATGGAGGATATCCGGTAGAGGCGCCGTCGGCGTATGCGGAGGTGCTGCCCAGCACGACGAGGCGACGGGTTCGCAAAGAGGCCGCTTCAGCGAATCGCCGGACCAAGTCGATCGGCGCTGCAGGAAAGCACCACAGAATGTCGGTCGCCATTGGAATCGACGGCCATGTATCAGGTTGTGCTAGGTCGAATGATATTCGTTGGTCAGGGCGTAGATGAGTGAGGTGTTGCTCGGGGTTCCGACTGGTGGCAAACACCTGAGTATAGCGTTGCCCGGCGAGCGGCAAGAGGAACTTGGCGGTGTATCCGGATCCGAGAATGGTGAGTAACTGATGCAAGGCCCGATCGTGCTCCGTGCTGAGAGGTGCAGTGTGCCAGCGGGAATCGATCAGAGTCCAACGAAAAAAGTCATTTTAGTTGGTGTACGTATTCACCCGTGCTATACGGGAAACAGGCATCTGATTAAGGACATCAGCAAAAGGACACGATATGAATACGCGATTCTTGTCATGGCTCATGTTGCCAATGCTGCTCCTCTTAGCCGGTTGCCCGAGCAATGGTGGTGGGGATGGGGGATTTGGAGAAGCAGCACCAAGCAATGTAGCAGTCTCACCGAACGGAAGTTTCCTCTATGTGAGCAATCGAGGCTCCAACAGTGTGTTCGCCTACACGATTGGAGCGACTGGAGCCTTAACCGCGATCGCAGGGTCCCCGTTCCCAGCCGGGACGAATCCCAGTGCGGTGGAGGTCTCACCGAACGGTGATTTCCTCTATGTGAGCAACGAGGGGTCGAACGATGTATCGGCCTATATGATAGGAGGTACCGGAGCCTTAACTCCGGTTACAGGGTCACCATTTGCTGCCGGAACGACTCCAAGCGGCGTGGCAGTTTCGCCGAACAATGCATTCCTCTATGTGAGCAACCAAGGCTCAAACAATGTGTCGGCCTACACGATCACGGCAGTGACCGGAGTCCTGGTGCCGCTTGTGTCAGGAGTGGGGAACCCGTTTGTAGCCGGCACGAGTCCCAGTGGGGTCACGGTGTCGCCGAATGGAAGCTTCCTGTATGTGAGCAATCA
>Ga0187893_10000308_pt1 | contig 126520 bp, 103 predicted proteins | sample MA1701074metaG_FD_139574 | JGI IMG/M metagenome (GOLD analysis project Ga0187893, IMG submission 139574) | White microbial mat communities from a basaltic lava cave in the Kipuka Kanohina Cave System on the Island of Hawaii, USA - MA170107-4 metaG ...
ACCTCGATGACCGGCTGCAGCGCCGTCAGCGCCAGCGCCTTGTCCGCCACCGCGGCTGCGGCCACCGTGCCGGCAGAGACCTTCAAAAATTGACGCCGTGATAAAAACATCGTGTCTACCTCCCTGCTATTGAAGAACCGGTGAACATTCCATCCAACTGTTTGATTCTGTTTTTCAAAGACACTCCACTCCCCTGCCTTTTCATCGCAAGCTTGCTGCCAGAAAAGAAGAAAAAAACTTCCGCAGAAAAGTATTCCCTAACTCTGTATTTTATTTGGGAAAAACTTGTGAAAGTCTGACAGTGGTTACGAGAAGAGACCTGCACGAAAGATAAAAAAAGAATATGCGGATATGCAGAAATCAATTATTCATTTATTTTAATAATAAAAACAATGCCTTACGTTAAGAATAAAAAAATATTCGTTATCTGAACGAGCCATATTTCTGAGTGTTCTGGTGGTTTGACGGCTTTGCAGGATAGGAGGGGAGGATGGCCGTCACGAAGAAGAAACGTTCCGGAGTCATGGCCGATCTGGATCGTCTGGTGTGTCTATCGCCAGCAAGAGGGCGATACCGTTTGGGAACCTTCTGGGCTTGGGACGGATTCAGGCCAAATTCAGGAAGGATCCGTTTCCTCGCGGCCCATGTAGCGCTTCATGAGAAGGGAAAAATGCTGGCGGGGAATCCCGCTGGCCTCGGCGGCCTTCGTGATATGTCCTTCGTACATGGCCAGCTTCGCCTTTAAGTAGGTGCGGGTGAAATCCTCCAGCGCTTTTTCCTTCGCCTCCATGTAGGGCAGGCCCGCGTAGGAGGCCTGCGCTCCGTCGGAATCATCCTGCCGGGCCGTCGACAGCAACGCCTTGATCTCGGCCTTGGTGATGACGTCCGATGTTGCCAGCATCACCGCGCGCTCGACGACGTTCCGCAATTCCCGGACGTTGCCGGGCCAGAAATAGGCGGTCAATTCGGCCGTCGCGGAGGGATCCAGATAGCACTGCCGCTTGCCCATCTCCCTCCCAAGCTGCTCGAGCAGATGGCGGGCGATGGCCGACACATCCTCGATGCGCTCGCGTAGCGGCGGCACCGGAACGGTCACGACCGCCAAGCGGTAATAGAGATCCTTCCGGAACGATCCGTTTTTGACTTTCTCCTCGAGATTCTGGTTGGTCGCGGCGATAAACCGCATGTCCACACGCTTGGATCGCGTGCCGCCGACCGGACGGACCTCACTCTCCTCCAGCACCCGCAGCAGCTTGGCCTGAAGCGGCAACGGCAGGTCGCCGATTTCGTCGAGAAAGACCGTGCCGCCGTTGGCCAACTCGATGAGCCCCGGCTTGTCGGCGATGGCGCCCGTGAACGCGCCACGTACGTGCCCGAACAGTTCGCTCTCGACCATCCCTTCCGGAAACGTCGTGCAGTCGATCACCTGGTAGGGCTTTTCCCGCTCATGGCTCTGTTCGTGGATCGCCCTGGCGATCAGCCCTTTGCCGGTTCCGGTTTCTCCCGTGATCAGCACCGTCGAGCGCACTTGCGCGGCGTCCCGAATCTGCCGCAACACGCCCTGGAACCGTGCGCTGGAGCCGATCAGGCTGTCGTGCTGCGACACCTGGTGGACGATCCGTTCGAGCGACGCGTGACGGCGCAGAATTTCAGAGACCCGGATCGCCTTATGCAGCCGCATGCCCAGGTCGGTCGCATTCAAGGGCTTGAGCACGTAATCGTAGGCTCCCCTCCGCATCGCATCGACGGCGGTCTGCACGCTGTTGACGCGTGTCATGACCAGCACGGGGAGGTCCCGTTCAATCTCCTGGATCTTACTGACCAGGTCCAGCCCATCCATCCCCGGCAGCATCATGTCCGTCAGCACAAGATCGACCGACCGCTCCCGCAGGAGCTTCAGCGCACCTTCCGCTGTTGAACGGACTTGCAGCTCGATCTCGCCTTCGATCGCTTTCAGCTCGGCCTGTTCCAGCGTATGGAGCACCAACTCCGTATCGGAGGGATCGTCTTCAACCACCAGAATAGTGAACGGGGCGCGTTTTCCCCGGTTGATCGCGAGCGGATTCAACGCAACACTCGACATGCGACTCCTCCCGGCAGACGCGCCCGCAGACCCGTCCGCATCAGCACCACTTCCGCCACGTTCCCGGATCATCAGGAACGTCCGGCGGCAAATTCGCCGAGGACCGGCAGGGTGAACGACACCGTGCAGCCCGCGCGAAGACCCGGCTCGATCCAGACCTTCCCGCCGTACAATTCGACGATCCGCCGGACAATGGCCAATCCGATCCCGCTTCCCCTGGTCGCGGTCGGATTCAACCGGACAAACGGCTCAAACACGCGGGACCGTTCCGATTCGGGAATCCCCACGCCGTTATCCGACACGGAAAACTGCACGCGGTCCCCCGCCTGCCTCCAGGTGATCTTGATCAACGGATCCGGCCGGCCGGCTGAAAACTTGATGGCATTGGAAATCAAATTGTCCACCGCTTGATGAAAATAGGCGCGATGGCACGCGATCATCGGCGAGCCCCCGTCCGCGCACACGCGCATGTGCTGCTGTTCCAGCTCCCCCGCGCGCGCCTTGAGCACTTCGTTGACGACAAGGGCGGGATCCACGGCCTCGATGGCCACTGTCCGGCCGCCGATGCGCGCCACGGCGAGCATGTCCTCGACGCGCTCGCGCAGGAGCCGTCCGTTTTCCTCGATGAACCGGAGCCAGCGGGTCGCCCGTTCATCCAGGCGATGGCCGTATTCCCCCATCAACAGCGTCGCAAATTCTCCCATGCGCTCCCCGGGCGACCGCAAATCGTGCGCCAGCGTTTCCGCGAGATGCTCCAGTTGCCTGAGGCGCGCCTGCAGCCCCTTCCCTTCCTCCTTGACGCGCTCATAGAGACGCGCATTCGTGATGGCCATCGCCGCCTCGGCCGCAAGCCCCCCGGCCAGCCGCAAGTTCCAGCTGCCCCTCGACACGGCCCGCTCCTGGAGCAGGACGAGCACGCCGAACGGCGCCCCCTGCGACAGCAGAGGCAGGGACAGCATGCTTTCCCCCATCAGGTTCCTGCGCTGCATCTCCGGCCGCCGGTCACTGCGCAGGTTTTCGCCGAATGCCGGCTCCCTGGACTCGAACGCCTGCATCGACACCGGAAACTCCTCCCACAGCATGACCGACTTGTACAACCGCTCGTTCCACTCGCCCGACGCGGCCTCAACCACCCAGCATGCCATCTTGTCGTTCCGCAGCATCACCAGACAGACATCGGCGCCAATTAATTCGACCGCGCGGTTGGTGATGCGGTGCAGCGCGCCCTCCAGGCCGTCCGGCCCCATCGTGTTGATCTCCGCTCCCACGGCATTCAAGGCTTCCAGTTCCCTGATATGCTGGTGGACCTGCCAGGCCATCTCCTCGTAGGCGCGAGCCAGGCGGCCGATCTCATCTCTCGAAGACACGGCGATCGACTCCGGGGGCAAGGACGTGCCCGACTCCCTTCCCAGCGCGGCCACCGACGACTGCAGGACGGCGAGCGGCCTCGTAATGGAGGCGGCCAGCAGCCGGGCCCCGATCAGCCCCAGCCCGGCCACGGCCGCCACGGCCAGGAGGAGCCCCCAAAAGGCACGATGCGCGATGGCCATTGTGTCCATTTCCAGGATCTGGATTTTCTGTTCGAGCCGGTCCTCGATCCCCCGAAACTCGTCGCGCACCGCGTCCGACAGCCGGAGTCCCTCGCCGGAACGGACATACTGCAGCACCTCCGCTTCATGCCCGGATCGAAACGCCCGAATGCGAGTTTGTTTCGATTCCAGCAGCGATTCGAGCCGCGCGGTGGCATGTTGCACGTCGGACGTCAGGTCCGGCATGTCGCGCACCAGCGCGAGCATGGCCGCCACCGACGACGGCAGTTTCCGCCCGGCCTCGTCCATCGGCGTAACAAACGCGCCTTGCTTCGTCAGCAGGTAGCCCCGGAACGCGTCCTCCACGTCCACGCCCAGCCGCCGGAGGACGTGGACCTGCGCGCGCGCCTGGATCGCGGTGTGTCGTTGCTGCTGGGACGCGAGCAGTTGGGTGATCAGCAGGACATGGACGGCGAGCGCGCACACCAGGGGGATGAACAGCCCGAGCAAAATCACCCAGACCTTCTGCTGGACCCGGAGCTGGTTCCACCACGTGGAAACAAGCTGGCGCACGGCCGCCTCCGACATTGCAGGAACCGGAGAAAGACGATTCGGAATTTTTTCTGATCGTATGCCGCGCTCTCGATCATGTCAAGCAACCGGCCATGCCCCGCGTTCGACGGTTTTACGCTTCCCCGTTACAGTGCGGGGCCGGTTTGTGCCATAATGGGTTCCCATGTTCCTCAAGCGTCTGCTCGTCGGGTCGCCTCTCAAAACTGCCCAGGCTGCGCACGAACGGTTGTCCAAGCGCCTCGCGCTGGCCGTCTTTGCCTCCGACCCGCTGTCCTCGATCGCGTACGCGACGGAGGAAATCCTGCTGGTCCTGATCCTGGTCGGGACCGCCGCGCTGGGCTATTCCATTCCGGTCAGCATCGTCATCGTCATTCTCCTGACGATCCTCACCCTGTCATACCAGCAGATCATCTACGAATACCCGGCCGGCGGCGGCGCCTACACCGTCTCCAAGGCCAATCTCGGGATCTGGCCGGGGCTCACGGCCGCAGCGGCGCTCATGATCGATTACGTGCTCACGGTCGCGGTCAGCGTCGCGGCCGGCGTGGCCGCCCTGACCTCTGCGGTGCCGGAACTGCTCACGCACCGCGTCGTGATCGGGCTTGCCATCATTGTATTGGTCCTGGTCGTCAACCTGCGCGGCGTCAGGGAATCCGGAAAATTCTTCGCGACCCCGACCTACATTTTCGTGGGCTCGCTCTTCTTCATGCTCGGCATGGGGGTCATGCGGATCATGAGCGGGCAGCCGGCGGAGGCCGCCGCCTGCCAGCCTGTCGTCGCCGAGACGACGGAAACGCTCACGCTCTTCGTGCTGCTCCGCGCCTTTGCCGCCGGCTGCACGGCGCTCACCGGGGTCGAAACGATCTCGAACGGCGTGTCGGCCTTCAGGAAACCGGAGCCCCGGAACGCCTCGCTCACCATGGCCGGCATGGCGATCATCCTGGGCACCATGTTCATCGGCATCAGCGCGATGGCGCACTACCTCCACATCACGCCCTGCACCGACGAAACCGTCGTCTCGCAGATTGCCCGTGCCACCTTCGGCACCGGCTTCATGTACTACCTCATCCAGATTTCCACGATGTTGATTTTGTTCCTGGCCGCCAATAGCGCCTACAACGGCTTCCCGCGCCTGGCATCGCTGCTGGCGAAGGACAGCTACATGCCGCACCAGATGGCCCTGATGGGCGACCGGCTGGTGTTCTCCAACGGCATCGTGTTCCTTGGCGCCTTTTCCTGCTTCCTCATCGTATTCTTCGAAGGCGACACCCATGCGCTGATCCCGCTCTACGCCGTCGGCGTGTTCCTGTCCTTCACGCTGTCGCAGGCCGGCATGGTGAAGCGCTGGCTGACCAAGAGAGGTCCGCACTGGCGGAAAAAACTGGTCATCAACGGCGTCGGCGCCGTCGCCACCGGCATCGCGACGCTGATCATCGGCAGCACCAAGTTCATGCACGGCGCCTGGATCGTCGTGGCGCTCCTGCCGCTGATCATTCTCTGGTTCCGCTCCATCCATGCACATTACGAGGCGGTGGACGATCAGATCACACTCGAGCGCGACCACCGGCCGCCGCAGCCCCGCAAGAACACCGTCATCGTCCCGATCAGCGGCGTGAACCGGGCTGTCATCCGCGCCCTGGACTACGCGCGCAGCCGGTCGGCGGACATCCGCGCCGTGCTCGTGGACGTCGATCCGGAGCATACCGCCAAGATCGAAATCCAGTGGGCCCAGTGGGGGTGCGGCGTGCAACTGGTCGTGCTGCCCTCGCCCTACCGCTCGGTGCTGGCCACGCTGCTGGATTACATCGAGGACCTGCTGGAAAAGGATCCGCACGGGTGGGTCACGGTGGTGATTCCCGAAATTCTTCCCAACAAGTGGTGGCAGAACATTCTCCACAACCAGCGCGCGCTCATGCTCAAGGGCGCGTTGCTGTTCAAGGAGCGGGTCGTGCTCACCGACGTGCCGTTTCATTTGGAACATTGATCATGGACGGGATGCGGCTCCCCGGATTCGCCCTTGCCTCGCTGCTGCTGGCGCAGCCGGCCTTCGCCTTCAAGATCGTCGAGCCGAAGGAAGGCTCCGCCGTCAAATCCGGGCAAACCGTCACCGCCAAAGTGGACCTCGGGCATGACGCCGGCGTCGTGCAGGTCAGCTACTATTGGTACGGCGAATCGGAGGAGACGCTGGTCGAGCAGAAGGACAACGCCTCGTCCGGCTCCATCGTCAAGGTGGCCGCGCTGGTCGCCGGCTCGCTGCAGACCCCGCCGTTCGGCGGGGTCTTGAAAGTCCCCCGGGAAGCCATCGGTCCCATGCGCCTGCTCGCCATCGCGGAAATCTCGCGCGGGCGGCTCGGCACGCGAACCGTCTTCGACGAAATCGTCGTCACCGTGGACCCGGGCGCCGAACTGACGGCCATCGATTTTGAAACGGACAAGCCCCTGAAACTCGGGCGCGCCGGGCAGGCCGCCACCTACGGCCAGGTGGATTCGCGCGGCAAGACCCTGGAGTTGCCGGTGGTCGGCAGCTTCGCCGACGGCGTCGAACGGCGGATCAGCGCCCCCGCCACCGGCACCAACTATAAATCATCCGACGAGAAAGTCGTCAAGGTGCTGGCCGACGGCCTGCTGCAAATCGTCGGCAACGGCAAGGCCGTCCTCACCGTCGCCAACCGCGGCAAGCAGGCCTCGCTCGACATCTCCGTCGAAGTGAACACCGAGCCGAACGAGCCGCCGGTCGCCAACGCCGGCCCGAACAAAACCGTCAAGGGCGGAATCAAGGTGAAACTCAGCGGCCTCAAGAGCCGCGATCCGGAGGGCGAGGCGCTCTACTACGCCTGGAGCCAGGTGCGGGGGAGCAAGGTTTCACTGCTGGATGCGAATGGCCCGGAAGCCACATTCCAAGCGCCGCAGGTTTCCGAAAAACGATTATATCGGTTCAGGTTGAGAGTGACGGATGGAAAAGGTGCGGACTCGATGCCGGTTTACGTGGATATTACAGTAGAACCTTAACAGGGTCCGTAAGTTTTCTGCGCCTCTGCCAGCTCATTCCGATGCCGTTTAAGTTCCGCCCCATACTTTGAGCGCAAGACTGCCCGTTCGAATGGCCTGATCTGCTTCTCCGCTTTGTCGATCCCTCGTTTCAGTGAACTGACAAGTCTCCACCCTGCTAGAGTAAGCCAGCCGAGCTTTTTGGCGTGCGCCAAATCCTTGAGCGAGTAGCGAACCGAGGCGACTTCCTCCAGGCAACGGAAGCGCGCGCGGAGGAGTTGCTTGGGCGTGAGCGTCGCCTTGCCTGACTTGGCCCACGTGGAAAGCTTTTCGAACAGAATTGCACCCATGGTGAAGGTGAAGGTCGCATGGAGGATGCCGCGCAGGGGGCGGAGGCTGCGCCGCCAGGGGGAATAGAAAATCTCCTGGTTTTGGTCCTTGTGATAGAGGACGGCCTTGCGCAGGAGCAGATTCAAATGGTGATGGCTGTTTTCGTGGATGAGGTCGTCAATCAGGTCGAGGTCGTTGCGGTCGAAGCAATTGATAAAGGAGAGGCCGGGCCGGTGGCGGTAGCTGAAGCTAACGACACCTTTCGCTTTGAGCGGCACAATCCGGTTGGTCAGACGCGCGAGGTTACGGTAGCCTTCGGGCCAGGCCTGCTCGATCACCGCGCGCGCCAGTTGTATCCGTTCACCGGCATTGCCCCCTGTCGGCACGATCCGGGCCGGCGTGTTGTCCTTCCTGTATATAATGGTGTGGCCGAGGGCCAGGCCGCCGGGCCAGCGTGGACCCGGATACTTGAGCCACTGCGTGGGCACCACCCGGCCGTGCGTGAGTTCGACCCGCGCCCCCTCCAAACCGATGGCCACCCAGCCGGGCAATTCGGCCCGCTCGAAATTGGAGGCCAGATCGAACGGCACGAGCTTTCTTCGCCAGGGGTGCTGTTCGAACCAGGACGGCGGCAGACCCAGCACCAGGAACGTGGATTCCTGCGTGACGCTTTTCGCCAGCCGCGTGCAGAGCGCCGAGAGACGAGCGGGAAGTTTGGCCGGTTCCGGCTTCCGGTTCGGAAACAACTCGTCGAGATAGGTGTGCTCGTAGAACTGCTCGTCACAAGTGGCGAGGAAGGATTCGGCAAAGTTGGCGCGATGCCGTTCCTTCTTGAACTGCCGCTGAACATCCAGAAAATAGACGAGGTCATTCAGTTCTTCGATCCAGCCAACGACTTTCCAGTGCGAGAAATGCTCCAGCCCGAGCGCCTGGCCGACGGCGCGGAAGTAGTCCGGAGCCAGATGAAGCGCATGCGCCTGGTTGCGATAGCGTCCGCTGAGTTCACCGCAGAGATCGAACAGGAGCCGGCGCATGGACGAACGGAACTCATCCTGGAGCACGGCCAGCGCCGAATCGTCGAACAGCGGAAGAGAACTAGAGGGTTTCAGCGCCACCCTGCTCTTTCATGGAGATGCCTGCGGAATCGAGCAGGTCGCGCCCGACCAGAATGGGCGCCTTGAAGTGAATGGCCAGCGCGATGGCGTCGGAGGATCGGCTGTCGAACACCTTCGTCGTCTCTTTCGTCGCCACGGAGAGCGCGCCGAAGTAGGTGCCGCCGTGCATCGTGATGACCACCTGCGTCACCTTCGCGTTCAGCGTCGTCAGGATTGTGTGCATCAGGTCGTGCGAGAGGGGCCGGGCTGTTTTTTCGCCGCTCAATGCGCCGTGGATGGACAGGGCCACTGTCGGATCCACGAACACCGGGATGACCTTCCCTTCCGCCTTGAGCATGACCACATGGCCATGATCCGTCATGCGCACCTGGACGTTTTCGATGGTGACCTGGCCCGTCCCGGCCGCGTTGCCGGACGACGTTCCAAAAACCAGCCCCGCAACGAGAAGAAGGATGAGCTTGTTCATGGCCTGCCCCCTTACGCGCGAACGTACATGTTCTCGTCTTTTTCGAATCCGATGACGGTCTCGGCCCCGTGTCCCGTGATCACGCGCGTCTGTTCGTCCAGCGTGTAGAGCCGGTCGCGGATTGAATGTTCAATCGCCTTGAAATCCCCGCCCCACAGGTCCGTCCGACCGATGGCGCCGCGAAACAGCGTATCCCCGGCCAGCACGAGCTGCTCTGAGGGAAAATGAAAGCTCATCGAGCCGGGCGTATGTCCCGGTGTGTGCAGCGCAATGCCTGTAAGTTCGCCGACGCCGATCTGTTCTTCGTCCTTGAGAAAATGCTCGGGCATGAGCGCCGGCGCCGAAGCCACGCCGAACAGCTGGCACTGGACGTCCAGCTTTTCCCATAACAACTTATCCTGCTCGTGGAGGCACAACGTCGCGCCGGTTGCCCGCTTCAGTTCACTCGATGCCAGGAAATGATCGAAATGCGCGTGCGTGTGCAGGATGCGCACGACCGTGAGGCCGAGCGCCTGCACCACTTTCAAGATCTGCTCCACCGCTCCGCCGGGATCCACCACAATGGCCTGCTTCGTCACCGGATCACCGATGATCGAGCAGTTGCACCCCAGCGGCGGGACGGGAAATGTTTGAATGATCATGTTGATTCCATGCTAACGCGAGCCCCCATTCAATACAACCGCACAAATCAGGGGCGCTCCTGTTCAAGTTCCTCGTCGGTGCGCGCCATCCAGAGCACTTCCGTGTCGGTGATCGTCCAGATCTTGCCCCGCCGGTGAAGCCAGATCAACAGCCCGCCGCCCGTTCCATCCGGCCGGTCCTCCTCGACATAGACCAGCGCCTGATCCTCGCGCGGCGTGAACCCGACGCGGGAGAACCGCAGGACACCGACGGCTTTCGGTGCATCCTGCGCCAACCCCGGCCTCGACGCGGCCGGAATCGGCGCGAGCGACACCTCCGGCTCTTCCGGCACGCCGTTGGAGAAAAACCGGTGCGGCACACCGAAGTTGAACTTCGATTCCAACCGCGACGGCGTCTTCAGCTTGAAGAAAAAATCGTTCAGCAAGGCAGCCGGCAATTGACCGCCGAACAGGCCTTCTTCCTCGAACGATTCCCGGCTGAGGTATTCGCGCTCGTCCTTCTCCACCCGCGCGACAGTCAGGCGCTCGATGAGCACGAGCGCCGTCCCGGATGCGAGATACTTGGACCGCACGGCCAAGTCGTAGATGGGGTATTCTTCCGACGGGACCGCCGGCGGCTTCTTCCCGCCGCTCTCCGCGGCCGCAGACGCCGCCGGCCACCCGACCGCCGCGGTCAGCATGACGGCAAGGACGACTCCCGCTCGCGTCGTGATTCGCATGAAGCAGGATAACGCGGCTGGCGGCCTTTTCCAACATCCTGCTACAATCCTCCCCGATGCGTTTCGCATGGATGCTGATAGCTGGCTGTGTCCTTCTGACTTCGGCCGGCCACTTACTCGCCACCGAACAATCGGCCCCCTTGGCGCCTCCCGTCGCGGAGGGCATGTCGAAAGCCCTGCCCGGCCGCCTCGCCGGTATCGCCGGCCACGTCACGCCCTCGCCGACGATCGCCATTCCTGCCGGCTGGTTCCTGATGGGCTCGACCCGCGTGGACGACGATCCCTACGGACTGCGGACCCAGTACGACGACACGGAACTCCCGCAACATAAGGTCTGGCTCGACGCCTACGAGATCGACCGCGACGAAGTCAGCCTCAGTGAGTATCTCGCATTTCTCCGCCGGCAAAAACGTCCGGTCTCTGACGAACTCCAGAAGCTGATCTGGCACATGATCACGGTCCACGCAGCCACCGACGACGGCCTCGCGCGCTGGCCGGCGCTCTACGTCACCTGGATCGAGGCGGCGGATTTCTGCCACGCCGCCGGCAAGCGGCTGCCGACCGAGGCCGAATGGGAAAAGGCGGCGCGCGGCACGGCGGGCAACCTGTTTCCGTGGGGATCGCAGGCGCCGGCGGACGGCCTGGCGATGTTCGGCCAGTATCACATGCATGAAATCCCGCTCGTCCAGCCGGTCGGCAGCGGCGAGGAGGGAAAGAGCCCCTACGGCGTGCGCCACATGGCCGGTAATGTGGCCGAGTGGGTGCAGGACTGGTTCGGGTTCGATTACTACTCCGTCACGTCGGACCGCAATCCGCCGGGACCGTCGAACAGCCGCTACAAGGGCGTGCGCGGCGGCTCGTGGAAAAGCCGGCCGATGATGTTGCGCACCGCCACGCGCAGCGGAGCGCCCCCCGACCAGCGCTCCGCCACCATCGGTTTCCGCTGCGCGAAATCAGCCGCACGCCGGTGAACGCGTTGACGGTATCTTACTTGATGATGGAGAAGAGGGGAACTGCGGCTACGCCGCAGATTTGGCAGACTTGCCGGCACGCAGATAGGCATCCACGCCGGCCGCCATCTTGCGGCCTTCGGCAATCGCCCACACGATGAGGGACTGGCCGCGACGGGCGTCGCCGCCGGCAAACACACCCTCGACACTACTCATGAAGCGCTCGTCCGCGGCAACGTTGCCCCGCGCGTCATATTTGACGCCGAGACTGTCGAGCAGGCCGTTCTTGACCGGACCAGTGAAGCCCATCGCCAGCAGCACGAGGTCTGCATTCATGTCGAAGTCGGTGCCGGGTATCGGCGTGAACGTGCCGTTCTCGAACTTCACCCGGTGGGCGTGCAGATTGGTCACCTGGCCGTTCTTCCCGGAGAATTTCGTCGTCGAAATGCTCCACTGCCGGTCGCAGCCCTCTTCATGCGCGTGCGAGGTGCGGAGCTGCATCGGCCAAAGCGGCCAGGGTGTCGAGCCGGCGCGCTGCGGCGGAGGTTCGGGCAGTAATTCGAATTGATGGACTTCAGCGCAGCCCTGCCGGTGCGTCGTGCCCAGGCAATCGGACCCTGTATCGCCGCCGCCGATGATGACGACCTTTTTGCCATTGGCTGTGATCGGCTCGTCGGTGATGCTATCGCCGGCATTCCGTTTGTTCTGCTGCGTGAGATAATCCATGGCCAGGTGGACACCCGTGAGCTCGCGGCCCGGGATCGGCAGCTCGCGCGGCTGCTCGGCGCCCATGGCCAGGGCGACCGCATCATACTTCCGCCGCAACTCCTCGGCGCCGATGTCCTTCCCGACCGTGACGCCAGTCTTGAATTCCACGCCTTCGGCCTTCATCTGATCGAGACGGCGGTCGATCACCCATTTTTCCATCTTGAAATCGGGAATCCCGTAGCGGAGGAGGCCGCCAATGCGGTCGGCTTTCTCATACACCGTGACGCTGTGGCCGGCACGCGCGAGCTGTTGCGCCGCAGCCAAGCCCGCCGGTCCGGAACCGACGACGGCGACGGTCTTGCCCGTGCGGGAGACCGCCAGGATCGGCTGGACCCAGCCTTCGTCGAAACCGCGATCGATGATATTCCATTCGATCACGCGGATCGAAACCGGATCGCTGTTGATCCCGAGCACGCAGGCGGACTCGCAGGGTGCAGGGCAGAGCCGGCCGGTGAACTCCGGAAAATTGTTCGTGGCATGCAGCGCTTTCAACGCATCCTGCCAGCGGCCGCGGTGGACCAGATCGTTCCATTCGGGAATCAGGTTGACGACGGGACAGCCGTTGCCGCTCTGGCAGAAGGGCACGCCGCAGTCCATGCAGCGCGCGCCCTGCGTCTGCAGCTTGTCGTCCGCAAACGGCTCATAAAATTCCTTCCAGTCACGGAGGCGCAATTCGACTGGGCGGCGCTTGGGGCCTTCGCGGGCGAATTTGATGAAACCCTTGGGGTCAGCCATATTCGATTCGTCTTGCGATTAACGTTTCACGTTTAACGATTAACGTCCTACGTCTTCACTGTCTTGTGCGCTTTTTCCTTCGCCGCCGCCTTCTTGCGCTCCGCGAGCACGCGCTTGTAATCCACCGGCATTACTTTCACGAACTTCGGCAGCATCGTCTCCCAGGCTTCGAGCACCTTCTTCGCCTTCCGGCTGCCGGTGTATTGGACGTGCCGCTCGATCATCTCGCGCAGAATACTTTTGTCCTCTGCCGTCGTGACCGGCTCCAGCTCGACCATGCCGAGGTTGCAGCGGTCCCGGAACGTTCCTTCTTCATCGAGCACGAAGGCAATCCCCCCGGACATGCCCGCCGCGAAATTGCGCCCGGTCCTGCCCAGCACGACCACCACGCCGCCCGTCATGTATTCGCACCCGTGGTCACCGGTGCCTTCAATCACGGCCTTCACGCCGCTGTTGCGGACGGCAAACCGCTCGCCGGCCGTGCCGTAGAAATAACACTCTCCCTGCGTCGCGCCATAGAGCGACGTATTGCCGATCAGGATGGTTTCCTCCGGCACAAACGTCGCGCCTTTGGGCGGATAGACGATGATCCGGCCGCCGCAGAGTCCCTTGCCGAGATAATCGTTGGACTCCCCTTCCAGTTCCAGCGTCACGCCCTTCGCGAGGAAGGCGCCGAACGATTGGCCGGCCGATCCGGTGAATTTGATCCGGATGGTGCCGTCCGGCAACCCGTCCAACCGGTACTTCCTGGCAATGCGGCTCGACAGGATCGTGCCGACCGTTCGATGCACGTTGCGGATCGGCAGCTCGAGCGTGACCGACTTCTTGTGCTCGACGGCCTCCTGGCAGAGCTCGAGCAGCTTCCAGTCGAGCACGCCCTCCAGGCCGTGGTTCTGTTTCTCCACCCAATGCGTCGCCACATCGTCGCCGACCTCGGGGCGATGCAGCAGCACCGAGAGATCGAGGCCCTTCGCCTTCCAGTGGTCGATCGCCTTCTGGGCGCGGAGCTTGTCCGTGCGCCCGATCATCTCCTCGAATTTCCGGAAGCCCAGCTGCGCCATCAGCTCGCGGACCTCTTCGGCCACGAAGAAGAAATAATTGACTACATGCTCCGGCTGGCCGGTGAACTTCTTGCGCAATTCCGGGTCCTGCGTGGCCACGCCGACCGGGCAGGTGTTGAGATGGCACTTGCGCATCATGATGCAGCCTTCGACGATCAGCGGCGCGGTCGAGAAGCCGAACTCCTCGGCCCCGAGCAGCGCCGCGACGACGACATCGCGGCCCGTTTTCAACTGGCCGTCCGTTTCCACCCGGATGCGCCCGCGCAGGTTGTTCAGCACCAGCGTCTGCTGCGTCTCCGCCAGGCCAAGCTCCCACGGAATGCCGGCATATTTAATGGAGGCCAGCGGCGAGGCGCCGGTCCCGCCCGAGTCGCCGCTGATCAGGACCTTGTCGGCCTTGGCCTTGGACACGCCCGCCGCGACGGTCCCCACCCCGACCTCGGAGACCAGTTTCACCGAGACTTCCGCCTCGGGGTTGGAGTTCTTGAGGTCGAAAATCAGCTGCGCCAAATCCTCGATCGAGTAGATGTCATGGTGCGGCGGCGGCGAAATCAGCTGCACGCCCGGCGTGGCGTACCGCAGGCGGGCGATGGTCTCGTCCACCTTGTGGCCGGGCAGCTGGCCGCCTTCGCCCGGCTTCGCGCCCTGCGCCATCTTGATCTGCAATTCCCTGGCATGGACGAGATAGTCGGTCGTGACGCCGAACCGCGCCGAGGCCACCTGCTTGATCGCGCTGTTCTTGGAATCGCCATTCGGCAGCGGCACGAACCGTTCCGCATCCTCGCCGCCCTCGCCGGTGTTGCTCTTGCCGCCGATGCGGTTCATCGCGATTGCCAGCGTCTCGTGCGCCTCCTTGCTGATCGCGCCGAAGGACATGGCGCCGGTCGTGAAGCGCTTGACGATCGCGCCGGCCGGCTCGACCTCCTCCAGCGGAACCGGCTGCGGCAGCGTCTTCAGCTCCAGCAGGCCGCGGATGTTCGAACGGCACCTGCTCTCGTCATTCACCAGCGCCGAGAATTCCTTGAACGTCTGCGCGTGCTTGTGCTGCGTGGCGTGCTGGAGCTTGTAAATCGTTTCCGGATTCCAGTTGTGGTGCTCGCCCTGCACGCGATAGTGGATTTCGCCGCCGAAATCGAGCTGGCGGATCGCCGCCGGCTGGTAGGCCATGCGATGACGGCGCAGCGATTCTTCGCCGATCTCGCGGATGCCGATCCCCTCGATGCGGGACGACGTGCCGGTCATGTAGCGCTCGACCAGTTGCCGACTCAGCCCGATCGCCTCGAAAATCTGCGCGCCGCAGTAGGATTGCACCGTGGAGATGCCCATCTTGGAGAAGATCTTGAGCAGGCCCTTGTTGATGGCCTTGATGAACTTGCCTTACGCCGTCGCCGCGTCGATGCCCTCCGGCAGGTAGCCGTCCCGCTCCATGTCCACGAGCGACTCGAAGACCAGATAGGGATTGATCGTCCCCGCGCCATAGCCGATCAGGCAGGCAAAGTGGTGCACGTCGCGCGGTTCGCCGGTTTCCAGAATGAGGCCGACTTCCGTTCGCGTGCACTCGCGCACAAGATGGTGGTGGACGGCGGAGATGCCAAGCAGGCTCGGGATCGGCGTCCATTCCTCGTTGACGCCGCGGTCGCTCAGGATCAGGAACTTGTAGCCCTCTTTGATCGCCTGCGACGCCTCGCGGCAGAGGGCGTCCACCGCCGTGCCGAGCCCATCGGGCCCCTCGCTCACGCGGAACAGCATCCGGAGCGTCTTGCTCTTGAAATTCGGATCGGCCAGATCGCGGATCTTCTGCAAATCTCCGTTGGTCAGGATTGGCTGCCCGACCTTGATGCGGCGGCAGGATTCCGGCCGCTCGTCCATCACGTTCGGCTTGGGGCCGATGTTCGTGACCAGCGACATGACCAACTGCTCGCGGATCGGATCGATCGGCGGATTGGTCACCTGCGCGAACAGCTGCTTGAAATACTTGAACAGCAGCTGCGGCCGGTCGGACAGCACGGCCAGCGGCGTGTCGGTGCCCATGGACGAGACCGGTTCTTCGCCGGTGACGACCATCGGCGTGATCACCATCTTCAATTCTTCGACCGTGTAGCCGAAGGCCTGCTGGCGCTGGCGGATCGACGCATGATCCGGCTGCGGCACGTTCAACGGCTCCGGCAATTCGCTCAGCGAGATGCCGTACTGGCTGACCCACGACCGGTAGGGTTTGCGCCCGACGATGTCGGCCTTGATCTCCTCGTCGTCCACGATCCGGCCCTGGACCGTATCGACCAGGAACATGCGGCCCGGCTGGAGTCGCCCCTTCTGACGGATGTTCGCGGCCTCGGCGGGCAGCACGCCGGCTTCGGAGGCCAGCACGACCAGATCGTCCGTCGTCACCTGATAGCGGCAGGGCCGCAGGCCGTTGCGGTCCAGCGTCGCGCCGATCATCCTGCCGTCGGTGAAACAGACCGCCGCGGGACCATCCCACGGCTCCATCATCGCCGCGTGGTACTGATAGAACCCAAGCCGGTCGAGATCCATGTGCGGATTGGCGACCCAGGGCTCCGGGATCAGCATCATCATCGCGTGCGGCAGCGACCGTCCGCCCATCACGAGGAACTCCAGCGCGTTGTCGAGGCAGGCCGAGTCGCTCTGCTGCTCGCTGACGATCGGAAAGAGCTTCGGAATGTCCTTCCCGAACAGCTCCGATTCCAGGCGGCCCTGGCGCGCCTTCATCCAATTCACATTCCCCTTGAGCGTGTTGATCTCGCCGTTGTGGCAGATGTAGCGGTACGGATGCGCCAGCGGCCAGGTCGGGAACGTGTTGGTGCTGAACCGCGAATGCACCAGCGCCAGCGCGCTGGTCAGGCTGGCGTCCTTGAGATCCTGATAGTACGCCGCCATCTGGTTCGGCAGCAGCAGCCCCTTGTAGACGATCGTGTTCGCCGACAGGCTCGGCACATAGAAGTACTCGCGCCCCTCGATGGCCGATTCGCGCACCGCCTTTTCGACGCGCTTGCGGATGACATAGAGCTTCCGCTCGAACGCGGCCGGATCGAGCATGTCGCGCGCAACGAAGATCTGCCGGATCGTCGGTTCGGTGCGCCGCGCCTGCTCGCCGATCGCGTCGCTCTTGACCGGCACGTCGCGCCAGCCGAGACTGCGCGCGCCTTCTTCGGCGACGGTTTTCTCGAACAGGGTTTCGCACTGTTTGCGGACGGCCGCGTTCGGCGGCAGAAAGACCATGCCCACGCCATACTCGCCCGCATTGGGCAGCGCGACGCGAACATCGACGGCGGCGCGCTTCAGGAATTCGTGCGGAACCTGCAGCAGGATGCCGGCGCCGTCCCCGGTGCAGGGATCGCATCCCTGCGCGCCCCGGTGGGAAAGATTGTCGAGTACTTGAAGTCCTTTTTGGACGATGCCGTGCGACTTGCCGCCCTTGATGTTGACGACAAATCCGATTCCGCAACTGTCTTTCTCATGTTCAGGATCGTAGAGACCCTGCGCAGGAGGTAGTCCTGGAATGTTCATTTTCAGATGAGGGAATCCGTGTGTGCCCGCGTGTACTTGTTTCTAAACTTACCGGACGTCGTGCAAATCTGTCAAGACAAGAACATCGCCAACTGCGCAATTCCGAACGCGAAAATCCGTGTTTTCGATACTTGACAACCACGAGGGCCCTTCCCTAGACTCGCCCGCATGTCACAGGGTCGCGCGACTTCGACGCTGCACACGATGGCCGACGTGTGGGACGCCTACCGCACGGAACTCGACGGCGTCGACGACCACATCCGGAAAAACCTCGACTCCTCCGTCACCCTCGTCAACACAGTCGCGGCCCACATTCTGAGCAGCGGCGGCAAACGCATCCGTCCGCTCCTGCTGTTGCTCTCGGCCCGGCTCTGCGGCAACATCTCATCGGACCCGCAAAGCCTCGGCAGCCTCGTCGAATTCATTCACACCGCCACGCTGCTGCACGACGATGTCGTGGACGACGCCGACCTGCGCCGCGGCCGCCAGACTGCCCGCAAGGTCTGGAGCAACCAGATCAGCATCCTCGTGGGCGACTATCTCTATTCGCACGCGATGCGCCAGATCGTCACCTTCAAGAATCAGGCGATCAATGAGACGCTGGCGGAAGCCTGCCGCCGGATGGCGGAGGGCGAAGTCCTGCAGCTCTACCATCACGGCAGCATTGCCATGACCGAGGACGACTACATCCGGATCGTGGAGCACAAGACGGCGAGCCTGATCGCCTCGTCGTGCCGCATCGGCGCCATCATCGGTCGCGCCTCCGACGAGCGGCTGGTGGCGCTGTTCCGGTTCGGCGAATACATCGGCATCGCCTTTCAAATGGCGGATGACACGCTCGATTACACGGCCAACGGGGAGCGTCTGGGGAAAACGCTGGGGCAGGACCTGCGTGAGGGCAAGATCACGCTCCCGCTGCTCCATCTGCTGCGGCAATGCCCGGAACCGGACCGGCAGATGATCAAGGACCGGCTGGAAACCAGGACGCTGTCGGAAACCGACCTGCAGCGGATCATTGCGCTGATGCAGGAGTATGGCTCCATTGCCCATGCCATGGACCGGGCGCGGGCCTACGTCGCGGCGGCGACCAGGAGCCTGGCCCTGTTCGACGACTCGCCGGCCAAGCGCGCGCTGGTTATCGTCGCCGACTATATGGTCAACCGCGACCGGTAACCGACGCCGACGCCCACCGTGCTCGACCTGCGTTCACCATTAGAGCGTCACACAGCCGGCATGCCGATCACGCACTACATCCATCCATTGGCACAGCTGGCCGCCGAGGCGGTCGAGGCTTTCGTCCGGGACCGGCGGATCCTCGCGCCCACGCCCGATCTGTTCGAGCGACATCCGCAGGCGGGCAGGCGGGCCGGCGCCTTCGTCTGCCTGAAGGCGCGCGGGCAATTGCGCGGCTGCATCGGCACCACCGAACCGACGCGGGAAACCCTGGCCGTGGAGATCATCGAAAATGCCGTCGCAGCGGCCACGCGCGATCCCCGCTTCGATCCGGTGCATGTGGATGAATTGTTCGACCTGGCTGTGACCGTGGACGTGCTTTCCGAGCCGGAACCGGTTGCCGACCACGGCCAGCTCGACCACCTTCGCTACGGCGTGATCGTGCGGGCCGGCGCGCGGCACGGCGTGCTGCTGCCGGACATCGAGCAGATCAACTCGGTCAAGGAACAGCTCGCCACGGTGCGCCTGAAAGCCGGCATCGGCCCCGATGAAACGATTGAATTGTTCCGGTTTGAAGTCACACGGTACCGTTAATCGTGAACCGTGCAACGTGAATCGCAGGAGCAGACGGAATTTCCACGGATAACGATTAACGTTTAACGAATAACGGAGTTGCAATGGCCAATCTGATTCCCTTCCGCGGTGTTCTCTACAACCAGGCGAAGGTCCCCGATGTCAGCCGCGTGGTCGCGCCGCCCTACGACGTGATCGATGCGGCGTTTCAGCAGGCGCTGCACGCCCGCCACCCGAACAATGTCATCCGGCTCGAGCTGGGCCTGGACGAGCCGCAGGACAATCCCACGCAGAACCGCTACACGCGCGCCGCCACGCTGCTCAGGAACTGGATGGCATCCGGGGTGCTGCAACGGGAGCGCGAGCCGGGCATTTATCCCTACATGATCGAATACCGGTCGCCGCTGGACGCCGCCGGCGCGCCGCCGAAGACGCTCAAGGGATTTTTTTCGACCGTCGAATTAGAGGAGTTCGGCACCGGCAAGATCTACCCGCACGAAAATACGCGGGCGGCAGCCAAAACGGACCGGTTGAACCTGCTCGAAGCCTGCGCGGCCAATTTCAGCGCGATCTTCTCGCTGTTCTCCGATCCGAAGGGCGCCGTCATCCAGTTCCTGGATAAATCCGTCAACGCCGACAAGCCGCGCTTCGAGTTCACGGACGACGAAGGCTTCCGCCAGCGCCTCTGGGCCGTCACGGACCGGTCGGTGCTGAACGAGATCGTCGCCGGCATGAAATCCTCGCCGCTCTTCATCGCGGACGGCCATCACCGGTACGAAACCGCGCTCAATTACCGGCGGGCCCGGCGCGAGCGCGCGGGAGCACCCACAGGCATCCAGCCCTATGACAGCGTGCTCATGCTCTTCGCCAGCCTGGAGGATCCCGGCCTGACCGTGCTGCCGACGCATCGCGTGCTCACGACGCCGCTGCCGCCGCTCGCCGACATCAAGCGGCGGCTGGGCGAAACATTGGACATCGAGGAGATTTCGTCGTCGCAGTTTCTCCGGACGTTGCGCAGCCGCGGGCAGACCGCGCCGGTGTTCGGCATGGCGCTCCGCGGCGGCGCCGCACCCCTGCTGCTGTCGGTCAAGCCCGCCCACCGGCCCAAGGCCGTCGCGTCGGAGCGGGACAAGCTGGATGTGTCGCTGCTGCAGACGCTGGTCATGAACAGGCTCTGCCCGAAGGAATCGGACCAGCACGCGCTGATCTACACCAAGGACGATCAGGAAGCGCTCGATCTGGTGGCCCGGGGCAAGGCGACGGCTTCCCTGCTGCTGAATCCGACGAAAGTCGGCGAAGTCAGGGCCGTGGCCGCAGCCGGCGAGCGCATGCCTCACAAGTCCACATACTTCTTTCCGAAACCTTTGACCGGTCTGGTCATGAACGTCATGGAAGGCTAGCGCCCCCTCCAGGCGGCGCGTTCCCCCGAACTGTTTTTCTCCTCGCAACCACGGCTGCACCTCGGCTATACTCGCCGCGTTTAGGACTCCTATTCCATGAGCGCGCCATCAGCAAAAGCCAAGATTCTCGTCGTGGACGACGATGCCGATATCGTCATCGTGCTCCGGGACCGCCTGGAGGCGCTCGGCTACGGCACGGTCTGCGCCGGCGACGGCCTCCGCGCGCTGGAGTTGATCGAGCAGGAAACGCCGCACCTCATGCTGCTCGACCTGGAAATGCCCCGGCTGTCCGGCCTGGACATGCTCGAGCGCCTGGCCCAGAGCCGCCTGACCGGCCTCGAGATGCCGGTGATCGTCATGACCGCCCACGGCACCATCGCCGCCGCCGTGCAGGCGATGAAGCAGGGCGCGCACGATTTCCTGACCAAGCCCTTCGACATGGATCACCTGGCGATCGTCATCACCAAGGCCCTGGAGCGCGCCTCGCTGGCGCGGCAGGTGGAGTGCCTGCGGACCGAGGTCGAAAGCCGCTACGCGGCCATCGTCGGCCGGAGCCCGGCGATGACCTCCGTGATCGAGCTGGCACAGCGGGCGGCCAAATCGGACGCGGGCGTGCTGCTGCTGGGCGAAAGCGGCACGGGCAAGGAACTGTTCGCGCGTTCCATGCACCAGTGGAGCCCGCGCCGCGACATGCCGTTCGTCGTGATCAACTGCGTCGCGTTGACGGAAACCCTGCTCGAGAACGAGCTGTTCGGTCACGAGAAGGGCGCCTTCACCGGCGCCGACCGGCTGCAGAAGGGCAAGGTCGAGCTGGCCGACGGCGGGACCATCTTTCTGGACGAAATCGGCGACATGCCGCTGTCCCTGCAGGCCAAACTGCTGCGCGTGCTGCAGGACCACGAATTCCAGCGCGTCGGCGGCGCCCGCACCGTCAAGGTGAACCTGCGCATCATCGCCGCGACGAACAAGGATTTGAAGCGCGCCGTGAAGGACGGGCGTTTCCGCGAGGATCTCTTCTTCCGCCTCAACGTCGTCAGCCTGACACTGCCCCCGCTGCGCGATCGTGCCGGCGACCTGCCCCGTCTCGCCGAATTTTTCCTCGAGCGCCACGCCCGCGAAACCAAAAAGGCCCCGATGCGCCTGGCGCCCGACGCCCTCGCCGCCATCCAGCGCTATGACTGGCCCGGCAACGTCCGCGAGCTGGACAACGCCATTGCCCGCGCCGTCGTCCTGAGCGAGCACGATCTCATCACGCCCGACCTCCTGGCCCTCTCGCCCTGGGATGCGTCGGCCGGTTCCGGCGACGGCTCCTCCGTCCCCTACCTCGATCTGCCCTACCACGACTCAATGGAGGAACACAGCATCGCCGTGATCCGCCGCGCGCTGGAACGCGCCGAGGGCAACCAGACCAAGGCCGCCGAGCGGCTGAAGCTCCAGCGGACCTACCTCGCCCGCCTCATCAAGCAGAAGGGCCTGTCGGATTCGGGAAATGTGGGGCCGGCGAACAATTCTCGGTGATGGCAGGCTGCGGATGAGTGGAGTTGCGATCTTGACGTACTCTGGCCCCGTCGTACCGGTCCCCAGCGAACTTACGTGACCCGCCTCATCAAACAAAAGGGCATCTTCTCCTCCAGGTCTCCCGCAAGTTGATTTTCACCCCTTCTTGACTTATCTGGTACGATAGCTTCATCAGGCTATAGGCGATGGGCGATAGGCTAGAGGGGAAAATCCCTCGTCCTGCCTTTCTTCGTACCAATCGCCATAGCCCATTGCCTCGTGCCCGCGCGAACGGAGTGAGCGATGGCCATCGATCCAGTCTGCGGCATGACCGTTGACGAGCAGAAGGCTCCCGCCACCTCCGTGCATAACGGCACGACCTATTACTTCTGCGCGCCGGGATGCAAGCGGCGCTTCGAAGCCGATCCCGAAAAAGTTTTGCAGGGAGGACCGCAGGGGATGGCCAGGCCGGTCGTGCAGCCGACCGTACAGATGGTGACGCTGGGGCCGACGAGGAAAACCGCGCCTCAGCACTCAGCGACAGAACATTCCGCCAAGCCAGTCACGCTCACCATTCCCATCGAAGGTATGTCCTGCGCCTCCTGCGTCGCCAGGATCGAGCAGGGCCTCCAGGCCACGCCCGGCGTGCTGCGGGCGTCGGTCAACCTGGCAACTGAAACAGCCGCCGTGGACTACCAGCCGGGGACCGTGAATCCCGGGGTCATCGAAAACACGATCCGCTCGCTGGGCTATACGCCGCTGATGCCCGCGGCGAAGAAGACAGACGCGCCCGCCGCGCGCGAGGACACGGCCCGCGCGCTGCTCCTGCAATTCCTGGCCGCCGCCGCACTGACCATCCCCGTCATGATCCTGGGCATGGCCGAGCATCTGGGCATCGCAATTTCGCAAACGGCATCGTTTTGGACCCAACTGCTCCTCGCCACCCCCGTTCAATTCTGGGCCGGGTGGCGCTTCTATAAAGGAGCGATCGCGGTCGCCCGGCACGGTTCCACGGACATGAATACCCTGATTGCGGTGGGCACCTCGGCCGCTTACCTCTACAGCGTGGCCGCCATCCTGGCGCCGGATTTCTTCGCCGTGACCGGACAGGCGCCCGCGGTCTATTTCGACACCTCGGCGTCCATCATCACGTTGATCCTGTTCGGACGCCTGCTGGAGGCGCGGGCCAAGGGGCGGGCTTCGGAGGCGATCCGAAAACTGGCGGGCCTGCAGCCCAGGCGGGCGCGCATCATCCGCAACGGACGCGAGATGGACATAGCGGTCGGAGACGTCAGGGTCGGCGACCTTGTGATCGTGCGGCCCGGCGAAAAGATTCCCGTGGACGGCATCGTCCGCCAGGGCGACTCGGCCGTCGACGAATCCATGATCACGGGCGAAAGCCTGCCGGTGGACAAGCAGCCCGGCGATCCGGTGATCGGCGCGACGCTGAACCGCATGGGCAGCCTGCGGATCGACGCCACGAAAGTCGGCCGCGAAACGGCGCTGGCCCGGATCATCCGGATCGTGGAAGAGGCGCAGGCCGCCAAGCCGCCGCTCGCCAAGCTGGCGGACCGGATCGCCTCGTATTTCGTTCCGGCGGTCCTGGCCGTCGCGGGGGTCACGTTCCTGCTCTGGCTGGTGCTGGGACCGGCGCCGGCCTTCACCCACTCGCTGATCAACGCCGTCGCCGTGCTCATCATCGCCTGCCCCTGCGCGCTCGGATTGGCGACACCGACATCCGTCATGGTCGGCATCGGCAGGGGCGCAGAGCACGGCGTGCTGATCCGCGGCGGCGACGCCCTGGAGCGCGCGCACCAGCTTACGACCATCGTGCTGGACAAAACCGGGACGATGACGCGCGGCGAGCCGTCGGTGGGCGCCGTCCTGCCCCTCGCCGACGGATGGACGACGGAGCAGATCGTCGCCCTCGCGGCGTCCGCCGAACAGGATTCGGAACATCCGGTGGGAGCGGCCATCGTCCGCCATGCCAGGGAACAGGGGCTCTCGCTCCACCCGCTGGAAGCCTTCGACGCCGTGCCAGGCCACGGCGTCCGCGCCACGGTGGCCGGACCGCCGGATGCGCAGAAGGTGCTGATCGGAAACCTCCGCCTGATGGAAACCGGGAATATTTCCGTGCCGGCCCAGGCGCAGCAGGCGGCCCAGCATCTCGCGGCGGCCGGCGTGACGCCGATGTACGTGGCCGTCCGCTCGGCGGGCGAACCATCTTCTGCCACCTGCGTCGTCGGCATCATCGCGGTCGCGGACACGCTCAAGGAGCACGCGCGCGACACCGTCGCGGCGCTGCAGCAGCTGGGATTGGAAGTCGTGCTCCTGACCGGCGACAACCAGCGCACAGCCCAGGCGATCGCCGATCAATTGCATGTCGCCCGCGTGCTGGCCGAAATTCTTCCCGATCAAAAGGCGTCGGAGATCAGGCAGCTTCAGGACGCCGGCAAGATCGTGGCGATGGTCGGCGATGGTATCAACGATGCGCCGGCCCTGGCCCAGGCGGACGTCGGCATCGCGATCGGCACCGGCACCGACGTGGCGATGGAGGCCGCCGACCTGACCCTGATCACCGGCGACCCGCGGGGCATCGTCACCGCCATCGCCCTCTCGCGCGCGACGACGCGGAACATCAAGCAGAACCTGGCGGCCGCCTTCATCTACAATGTGCTCCTGATTCCCGCGGCGGCGCTCGGCCTTCTCAACCCGATCTGGGCCGCGGGAGCCATGGCCCTCTCCTCCGTGAGCGTCGTCGGCAACGCCCTCCGCCTGCGACGGTTCTCGCCAGCCAGACTGCTTCCACTCTGAGCGACCCACAGGAATTGACACGGCTTTCAGAGGCACGGGAATCCCGACTTGATTGACACGGGGGAAACACGCGGGTATTCTTTCCCCCGCACCGATAATGGACCAATGATCACCATCGCGCTCGTCTGACCGCGGAATCTTCATGGACACAATCAAGTCGTTCCTCGCCGAGCACTTCGAGTTTTTGTTCGTCAACACGATCCTGATCATCACCACGGCCATCCTCGTATTCCTGCCCCACAAGCTGGCCCTGCTCAACGTGTATTTTCTCACCGTCATCCTGGCGGGGTACTTTCTCGGCAAGCGGCTGGCGGTCCTCGGATCGTTTCTGTGCATCCTGGTCGTCGGCGTCTATGTCGTCCTGTTTCCGGATGAATTTCTCGAGACCAAAACCGAGATGGACCTCTATCTCACGATCATGACCTGGGGCGGCTTTCTGATCCTGGCCGGAGCCACCGTCGGAAATCTGCAGGAACGGCTGGCGCAGGAAGTCCAGGCCACGCGGCTGCTGAACGTCGACCTTCAGCACCAACAGGCCGAAGTCCAGCAGGCCAACCTCACGCTCCGCGAATCCAGCGACAACCTGGTGGCGCTGAACCGCAGCCTGCAGTCCCAGCAGGACGAGCTGGCCAAGGCCAACACCACGCTCAAGGAACGCTCCGACGAGCTGGAGCTCTCCAAGCGCTCGATCGAATCGTTGAAGTCCAAGGTGGAGGAGACGCTGTACTCCACCATGGACGCCTCCGTGGTCAATCTCCTGATCGAGGGCCGCCTGCGCAACGAGAAGCGCAATCTGAGCGTCATGTTTTCCGACCTCGTCGGCTTCACCACCTATTCAGAGGGGATGCCGCCCGAATCGGTCATCCGCGATCTCAACCGGTACATCGGCGACATGGAGCCGATCCTCCTCAACTACCGCGGACACATCGACAAATACATGGGCGACGGCATCATGTGCGAGTTCGGCGCTCCGTTGGAATACGAAACGCATTCGCTGCTGGCCGTCCTGGCCGCGATCAAGATGCAGGAGAAAATGACCCAGCGGAGCTATCCGTGGCGTATGCGGATCGGCGTCGGCTCCGGCTCCACGATCACGGGGCTCATCGGGCTCAAGCGCCAGACCTTCACCGCCGTCGGCGACGTGGTCAATGTGGCGGCCCGGCTGGAAAAGGTCTGCACGCCGGAGCGCATCCTGATTGATGTGCAGACCTACAACGACATCAGCCATGTCGTGGACGCCAAGAAAAAAATGGACGTGTCCACCACCGTCTTTGCCGATCCCAAGACCGAGCAGTACCTCGTGCAGCTCCATGCCAGAATTTCCACCAACCCCAAGGACGCCGGCGCCTACTACGAAATCGGCCGCATCCACCTGGACCTGAAAGAGCCGCTCGAGGCCCTGTACTACTTCGAGCGGGCCCTGGAATTCGACAAGGAGAACAAGGACATCAAGGTGGCCTACGCCGAGGCGGGCATGAAGGCGCACGAAGCCGAGCGGTTGAACGTCAAGGGCAAGCGCCAGCGGGTGGAAGCCTTCGAAGTCATCGGCCTCAAGGACCCCTTGCTGGACCGCGACAAGATCCCCCAGAAGTTCTACGACGAATTCAACCCAGCCGTCGATCTGATCAAGGTGCCCGCCGACGTCGTCCTCCCCATCGAGGCCCTGGACGGCAGCATCGGCCATTCCAAAACCGTCGCCATACTGTGCTACGCCATGGCGCAGGCGCTGGGCCTGCAGGAAAAGGACAAGAAGGACCTGTTGCTGGCGGGATTTTTCGCGGACATCGGGAAGGAAATCATCCCCCACTATATTCTGAACCGCGGGGGCAGTCTCAGCAGCACCGAGTTCGACCTGATCAAGACGCACACGGCGGAAAGCGCGCGGGTCATGAAATCCATGGGCTATGAAAACGAGGCCGCACTCCAGATCGTCAGGCACAGCCACGAAAACTTCAACGGCACCGGCTATCCGGGCGGATTAAAGGGCGACAAGATTCCGCTCGGCTCGCGCATCGTGGCCGTGGCCGACGCCTACGACGCACTCACGTCCAAGCGGCCCTACCGGGACTCCTGGGAGCGCCACTCCTCGCTCGACCAGATCGATCGCGGCGTCGAAAAGGGCCTGTTCGATCCGAAGGTCGTGCAGGCCCTGCACAAGTTCATGGACTGACCGTCAGGCGAGACGGTCCTTCAAATTAATCAACCCCGCATCCGCATCCCGCTGGGCCTGCGCATACCGTTCCGGCGTGCCGATATCCGACCAGTAGCCGGATAGTTCGCAACTCGCGATCGTCTCGCCGGCCTGAATCGCCCGGACATAGGCGTCGATGACGGATGAGTCGCGCCCGACCGGCACATCCGCCAGCAGCCGCGGGTGCACGAGATGCACGCCGGCAAACATCCGCTTGTCTCCCGGCTTCCCCGTCTCCCTGCCGCGTCCGTTGATGCGCAGCACATGGCGCGCCGCATCCAGCTCCACGGCGCCCCACCGTTCCGGCTCGGGGTCTTCCCGCAGCGCCATCGTGGCGAGGGCGCGGCTCTGACGGTGGACGGCCGCCAATTCGCCGAGATCCAGGTCGACGAGCGTATCCCCGTTCAGCACGACAAACGGCTCGCCGCCGAAAAACGGTTCGGCCTGTTTCAGCCCGCCGCCCGTCCCCAGCAGCACCGGCTCCTTCGAATAGGCGATCGTCATGCGCCATCGCGATCCGTCGCCCAGCGCCTGCTCGATCAAGTGGCCGAGGTGATGCAGATTGATGATGACGTCGGTGATGCCGTGCCGGCGGAGCAGCAGCAGGTTCCAGACAATCAGCGGACGGCCGGCGATCGGCAACAGAGGTTTGGGCAGGGTCTCTGTAAGCGGCCGGAGGCGCGTGCCAAGCCCGGCGGCGAGAATCATCGCCTTCATGCCAGTTCCGGCACGTACGGTGTCAGATGTTTCCGGAGCGGCGCCAACTCGGGATACTTCTCGATATTCCGGCGGACGTAGCCGAGCACGCGCGGAATGTCGGCCATGAATTTCGGATTCCTTTTCACGCGGTCGATGTAGACGAAACGCCCGGCAGCCTTGAGATTGCGCTGGAGACTGATGAGATCGAACAGCCGTCGGAACGCTGTGCGGTCGCCCGGGCCCGCACCCGCCCGCTCCATGCGATCCAGATAACTCACAATCAACTCGTCGATCAGCGCTTCATCCAGGGCGATATAGGCGTCGCGCAGCAGAGAAGCCAGGTCGTAGCCGGCGGGCCCCATCAACGCATCCTGGAAATCGATGACGCCGAGGCGCGCGCCGTCCACAATCAGGTTCCGCGAATGGTAATCCCGGTGGGTGAACACTCGCGGCTGGGCGGCCATCGATTCGGCGATCGTCTGAAACACCCGACGGACCGGCTGAAAATCCTCTGAGCACATCGGCTTCCCGTGCCGTGCCACGACGCCGTATTCCAGAAAATGGTCGAACTCCCACATGAGCAGGGGCACGTCGAACGAGCGATGGAAGGCGATGCAGCGGTCGTCGGCCGGCGACGTGGCCGCCGTATGGATCTTCGCCAGCGTCTCGATGGCCCGATGATAGTGCCGCGCCGTCTCCGGACTCCGCCCATCCCGGCAGGCCTGCACGAGCAGCAGGTCGCCGAAGTCTTCGAGGTAGAGCAGGCCCGCCGTCTGGTCGTAATGATAGAGCGCGGGCACCGTCACGCCGGCCTTGGCCAGATGGCGGTGCACGTTGAGAAAGGGCAACTCGGTCACGGCCATGGCGCCGCTGACGGCTTCCTCCGATTGCTTGAATGCCTCCGGCTCGGCCAGTTGCATGAGGATGACCGAGCGGCGGCCGGACAGTTCCAATCGAAAATATCGACGATTGGACGCATCGCCAGGCAGCGGCGTCAATTTCTCCAGCGAGGCGCGGAACGGGAGTTTTGTTTCGACGGTGGTGGCGACGAGCGACCGATCCGGCGGGGCAAGCTTCGGCACGGGTGAAGCGGGATCAACGGCGGCCATAGGAGCGGATTATACCGATCGTTTCAAACCTTGTCACTGAACGCGCTTCTGCGCTTTGCTCAGCAGTCCGTTCGTCACGCCCAGCAGGGCATGGGCCCGTTCCAGCGGCGCCGCCAGCGTCTCCGCCCAGGTCAGCGCCCCGGCTCCATCTCCCGATCTTGCCTGGACCGTCGCAATGACCATGATCGCCCTGCCCTTCAAGGTGTCGTTCTGGATGGATCCGGCGGTCTGGCGGGCGCCGGTAAAATCTCCGCGATAGGCCTGGACCGATGCGATGCGCCGCATGGCATCGGCCCGGACGTTTGCATCGGCGATGCCGGCCGCCGTTTCCCGGGCGCCGGCAACGTCTTTTGCCTGCGCCTGCACTTCCGCGATCAGGCGCAGGGCCTCCGCCCGTTCATCGTCCGACTGAAACGACGCTGCCGTCTTCAAGCCCCCCTTCACGTCCCCCTGCTTCGCCTGCTCGGCGGCGATGGCTCCCATCGTGGCCGGACGTACTGGCACGGGCAACTGGCTTTGCACCGGCGTCACCGTCTGCAGCGCAGACTGGACCTGTCCGGCCCTGGCCTGCGCCACCGCCAGATCCGAGAGCGCCAGTGTTTTTTCAGATGGCGTGTCGATTCCATCGATGGTCCGCTTCGCATCCTGGAACTTCCTCGCCTCGGCCTGTGCCTTCGCGATCGCGCGCAACGCCGCATCCTTGACACTCTGTTGCCGGATGGACGCGGCCGTTTTCCTGGCTCCATCGAGATCCTTCGCCTCGGCCTGCACCGCGACAATCCGCCGCAGGGCATCCGAACGGTGAAACTCGTCAGGCATGGCCTCGGCCGTCTGCAACGCGCCCTTCATATTCCGTGTTTGTGCCTGGGCAGTGGCAATGCCGGTGAGCGCCTCCAGGCGCGTCCATTCCTGCTCGATCGTGGCCGCGGTCAGAAAGGCTCCGGCCGCGTCTCCGGCCTCCGCCTGCGCCAGGGCAATCGCCTTGAGCACAATCATTCGGTCCGCCTTCTCGGCCGGCACCGACGCGGTCCGCCGCGCCCCGGCCAGCGCCCCGGCCTTGACTTGGGCCCGCGCGATATTCCAGAGAGCGTCGAGTTGCAGGGCCTTGTCGGAAATCTTCGCGGACGTTTCCAGTGCGCCCTGGAAATCCTTCCGCGCCGCATCCGCGATCACCACGCGCGAGAGAAACCGTGACCGTTCGGTCTCATCCCGAATGCCGGCCGCCAGCTGCTTGGCCTGTTGCAATGCCTTCTGCGCATCGGCGGGCACGCCGGCGGATGCGCCCAGGGCCGGCGCGGCACCGGCCGCCAGCACCAGCCACGCGGCGATCGTTGCTGCCCGCAACTCCCTGCTGATTGCGAATCGATCCGTCCTCATCGCGCGGCATTATACCTATGGAACATGGGCTTGTCATAGCCGGCCCGCAAAGTTGCAACCCCCCGGACCCTGTGAGATACTCGCCGCAACGCTCCGACTGAAACCTTCTCTGGCCAGGCCATCATGAAAACAACCCGCGTCTGTTTTCTCTGGCACATGCACCAGCCCTATTACACGGATCCTGTGGCAGGGTTCGCCAGCATGCCCTGGGTGCGGCTGCATGCCACCAAGGCCTACTACGACATGGCCTGGCTGCTCGAACGGCACCCTTCCATCAAGGCCACCTTCAATTTCACTCCATCGCTGCTGATTCAATTGCAGGAATTCACGTCGGGCACGGTGGGCGATCTCTTTTTGCATTACGCGCAACGGCCGGCCGCCGACCTCACGCCGTCGGAACAGGCCTTCATCGTCCGGCATTTCTTTGCCGCCAACTGGAGCACGATGGTCCGTCCGTTTCCCCGCTATCACGAACTGCTGGTGAAGCGCGGGCTCGACGTGACGCATCAGCCGCTCGACCGCCTCGCGGCGCAATTCACGACGCAGGAGCTGCTCGACTTGCAGGTCTGGCACAATTTGACCTGGTTCGGATACGGCATGGCGGCACGTTATCCCCGCTTGAAGGAATTGCGCGAGCAGGACCGAGGCTACACGGAAGAGGACAAGCAGGAAGTCCTCGCGTTCCAGCGGCAGGCCGTCGGCGAGATCGTTCCGATGTACCGCCGCCTCGCGGAATCCGGACAGATCGAATTGACGACGAGTCCCTTCTACCACCCCATCCTCCCGCTCCTGATCGATACAGAGTTTGCCCGGCGGTCGAGACCGGAGGCGTACCTGCCGTCCCGCTTCCAGGCGCCGATGGATGCCGAGGCGCAGATCCGGAAGGCCGTGGCCCTCCACCGCGAGGTGTTCGGCGCCGCCCCGAACGGTCTCTGGCCGTCGGAAGGATCGGTCTGCCCCGAGTTGATCCCGATGCTGCACCAGGCCGGCCTGAAGTGGACCGCCACGGACGAGGGCGTGCTGGCCCGCTCGCTTGGACATTGGGACCGCCACGCCGCCCTCTATCAACCGTATCTGGCCGGACCGCCGGAACAGGACATCCGCATGGTGTTCCGCGATCGCGAACTTTCCGACGCGTTCGGCTTCGTCTATTCGAAGCTCTCTCCGGAGTCGGCGGTGGACGACGTGATGCAGCGCGTGCGCAGCATCGCCGGGCAGGCGCCCGGCGAGCAGGCAATGATTCCGATCGTCCTGGATGGCGAAAACCCCTGGGAACATTATTACGACGGAGGCGAGCGGTTCCTGTCCGGCCTCTATGCAGCCCTGGCCGGCGGCGCAGAGCAGTCCCTCGCCACGCAGACGATGAGCGTCGCGCTGGCGGCCCATGCCCAGCCGCACCGGCTGGAGCGCCTCCACAGCGGGTCCTGGATCAACCAGGACTTTAAAATCTGGATCGGCCACTCCGAGGACAACCGGGCGTGGGATTTGCTGAAGCTCACGCGGGACCGTCTCACCGAAGTCGCGGGCACGCTTGCGCCGGAGCAGGCGCGCGGCGCCTGGGAGGAACTCTACGCGGCAGAGGGCAGTGACTGGTGCTGGTGGTACGGGGACGATTTTGAAACGGACTACAAGCCGGAATTCGACCGGCTGTTCCGCATGCACCTCAGGAACGTCTACGCCCGCGCGGGCCTGCCGGCCCCGGAGGCGCTCAACGAGCCGCTCATCGGCGCGCGCGACGTGCGCCCGTTCCAGCTGCCGGTCACGCTGCTGACTCCGACGCTCGACGGAATCGTCACGGACTTTTTCGAATGGCACGGCGCCGGCACGATCGATCCCGCGCCGCCGCTGGGCGCCATGTGGAAATCGCAAAGATTTTTCACCACGATCTGGTTCGGCTTCAGCGTGGATGCCCTGTTCCTGCGGCTGGACCCCGGTGACGCGCTCACCGTCGGCGACGCCTCCCTCACCCTGGAATGCCACGTCGCCGCCGCGTCGGGATCGTACAAACTGGCCTTTTCGTTTTCGCCGGCGCCCGAGACTTTCACCCTGCATGGAGCCGCGAACGGGAATGCCTGGACCGAGGTGGGCCGTTATGGCACGATCTGTTGCCGGAAAATCCTTGAGCTGGCCGTGCCGTTCAAGGATCTCCGTCTGCAGGCGGGGCAGGAATTCAAGCTGAGCGTGGCCATTCTGAAAAACGGCATGGAAGTGGAGCGATATCCCCGGCAGCAGCCTGTGGGCCTGATCGTGCCGGACGGCAATTACGAGGCCGCGACGTGGCGGGTATGACGATGAAGACTATGGGCTATGGGCTATGGGCAAGAGGCGGGAGCCCAGATTGTTTTTCCCATCGCCTATCGCCTATTGCCCATCGCCTGCACCGGAGGTGCCATGCCTGATCTTCGCCGCGATCCCATCGTCGGACGGTGGGTCATCATTTCGACCGAGCGGGCCGGCCGCCCGAGGGATTTTTATCCGGCCGAGCCGGCGCGCCAGCCGTCCACTTCACTATGCCCCTTCTGCCCGGGACAGGAATTGCTCACGCCCAACGAAGTCCTGGCCTACCGGACGCAGGGAGGGAATGCCAATTCGCCGGGCTGGGCGGTCCGCGTGGTGCCGAACAAGTTTCCGGCGCTCCAAGTCGAGGGCGATCTGGGCCGCGAAGGGGTCGGCCTCTACGACCGGATGAACGGCATCGGCGCGCACGAGGTGATTGTCGAAACACCGGACCACAAGGACATGCTGGCCGACCTGCCGGTCAAGCGCGTCGAGGACATCCTGTGGGCCTATCGCGACCGGATGGTCGATCTGAAACGGGATATGCGCTTTCGTTATATCCTGGTGTTCAAGAACCACGGCGCGGCCGCCGGCGCGACGCTGGAACACACGCATTCCCAATTGATCGCGCTGCCGGTCATTCCGACCAGCGTCCTGTCTGAAATTGAAGGGTGCCGGGCGCACTACCAGCAGAAGGAACGCTGTATCTATTGTGACATTATCAAGCAGGAGATGAGCGACCAGGAGCGGGTCGTGGCGGAAAACCCCGAGTTCATCTGCATCACGCCCTTCGCCCCGCGATTTCCTTTCGAGATGTGGATCCTGCCGAAGCGGCATGCCGCCTATTTCGAGGAAAGCCAGAAGACGCAGTTCGAAATGCTGGCGCCCATTCTCTCCGAATCGCTGCGGCGCATGAACCGCACGTTGCAGAGCCCGGCCTACAACTTCATCCTGCACACCTCCCCGCTCCACGAGAAGACCGGCGAGTACTACCACTGGCACATCGAAGTGATTCCAAAACTCACGCAGGTGGCGGGCTTCGAATGGGGCACCGGCTTCTACATCAACCCCGTCACGCCGGAGGAAGCCGCGAAGTTTCTGCGCGAAGCCGAACTTTGATGAGTAAAACGTGAAAGGTAAAAGGTGAAAGGTGTAGAATTAGGATCGATCCAGTTTGCACTTTTTACTTTTCACTTTTTACCTTTCACATGCGTGTAAAGCTCAGCCATCCGGAACGATCGGTTGACATCAAGGGCCCGAAGAAAGCCAGGGATGTCCTTCGCGAGCTGAATCTCGTCGTGGAGGCTCATCTGATCATTCGTGGCGACGAGTTAGTCACGGAAGACGAGTTGCTCAAGGACGGCGATCAGGTGGAAATCCGTCCGGTGATCTCAGGAGGGAGTCTGTAAAGTCCGAAAGTCTCCAAGTCGTAAAGTCTTTCGTATCGAATCCGGACGGAACGACTTGAAGACCTTACGACTTTCAGACTTTATGACGCTGACCTGCTGATTATTATGAACTGCACCAAGTGCAAGACGAAGGCGGTCATCGACCTCCCGCGCCACAACGCGGCCTTCTGCCAGCCCTGCTTTACGGCCTACGCGCACGACCAGGTCGCCTACGCGATCAAGCACGCCCGCATGTTCGGCCCGGACGACCGCATCCTGGTCGCGGTGTCGGGCGGCAAGGACAGCCTGGCCCTGTGGGATATCCTCTTGAAACTGGGCTACAAGGCCGATGCGCTCTACGTGGACCTCGGCATCCCCGGCTACTCGACAAAATCCCGCGAGAAGGTCGAACAATTTGCTGATCGTGTGGCGCGCCCGAAGGGGGCAATGCTGCACACCCACCAGGTGCAGGAAGAAGAAGGCGCCGGCATCAAGGAGCTCTCCAACCTCGTCCACCGCCCAACCTGCGCGACCTGCGGCACCATCAAGCGCTATCAGTTCAACAAGACCGCCGTGGAGCAGGACTACGACGTCATGGCAACCGGCCACAATCTGGACGATGAAGCGTCCCGGCTGCTGGGCAACGTGCTGCACTGGCAGGAGGAATACCTGGATAAACAAAGCCCCACACTCCCCGCCTCGGTCGAAGGCTTTGCCAAGAAGGTGAAGCCGCTGTACCGGCTGAGCGAGCGGGAGCTGGCGGCCTATGCGGTCCTCAACAGGATTGATTACATCGTGGAGGAATGCCCGATGGCCAAGGGCTCCAAGATGCTCCTGTACAAGGAGGCCCTGAACCGCCTCGAAACGGATTCGCCGGGCACCAAGCATCGCTTCTACTTTGGATTTCTCGACAAGCAGGAGCGGGGCGCGACGGCCCCGCAGTCCATGGCCGACAAGGACCAGGCCTCGCTGCATCCCTGCGCCGCCTGCGGCCAGCCCACCACCGGAGAAATTTGTTCCTACTGCAAGATGATGGCCCGCTCCCGACTTAGCTCGTCCTCAGCGCGCCGATCATCGTAAGCCCCGTTCTCGCTATCCATCGTGCAGACTAACGTAGTCCCACACCGGAAAAGGTTGCCGCCCATCATTTTCATGAACCCATCCCGCAGACAACCCAATCCCATGCTCAATAAGGTTGAAGCCCGCCAAATCTGTCTCGGCGGTGCGCCTTGAAAAGCGGTGCCTGACACCGTAAGCTGCAGGTACGTAAAAACTGCGTGGAGAAACGATGCCGACTTCTCAACGAGACTACTACGATATTCTGGGCGTGACCCGATCCGCCACAGCGGACGAGATCAAGAAGGCCTACCGCAAGCTGGCCCGCCAGTACCATCCCGACCTCCATACGGGCTCCCGAAAGACCGAGATGGAGAAGAAGTTCAAGGAGTTGAACGAGGCGAACGAGGTCCTGGGCGACCCGGACATCCGGAAAAAGTACGACCGCCATGGGCACCGCTGGCAGGAGGCCGAGGCCTACGAAAAGGCGCGGCAACAGGCTGGTCACGGCTTCGGCGAGGGGCGGCATGCCGGCCAGGAATTCACGACCGAGCAGAATTTTGATTTCGGCGATGTCTTTGAAAACCTCTTCGGCGGACGTTCACGAGGCGGCGCGGGGTTTCGCGGCGGCGCCGCGCCAGGACAGGACCTGGAGACCGAGGCCAGGCTGACGTTGCGGGAGGTGCTCACGGGCGTGACGCGGCGCGTGGAAGTCACGGAGCCGGGCGGCCCCAACGGACGGACCGTATCGCGCACGATCGATATTAAAATCCCGGCGGGCGTGCAGGACGGCACGCGCGTGCGCGCCCCCGGCAAGGGCAGTCCCGGTCGCGGGGGCGGCAGGCACGGCGATCTCTATATGCGCGTCCGCATCGCGCCGGACCCGGTGTTTCGGCGCGAAGGCGCCGACCTCCACGTCACGCTGCCCGTCTGGCCCTGGGAAGCCGCGCTGGGAGCCGAGGTCCTGGCACCGACCCTCGCGGAGCCGGTGCGCGTGAAGGTTCCGCCAGGCAGCCGCGCCGACGGCAAGCTCCGGCTGAAGGGCAAGGGACTGCCGACTGCGTCGGGCGGACGCGGCGATCTGTTCTATACATTGCAAATCGTCATGCCGCAGTCCACGTCGGATGAAGACCGTAAATTGTACGAACAATTGGGCCGCTCGCAGCATTCAGACCCGCGGGCCGGGTTGTTGAAAGCCGCGCACCGGGGATGAGCGCAGCCATGACGCTGACCGAATATGCCCTGTTCTCGTTCGGGTCGCTGTTTTTGATCGTGGACCCGATCGCCGCTGTGCCGGCCTTCCTGTCCATGACGGCGCGGGACACCGTCGCGCAACGCATCCGCATGGCGCAGGTCGCCTGCCTGGCGACTGTCGGCATCCTGGTCGTCTTCGCATTCATCGGGCAGGGTCTTTTCCTCGCGCTGGGCGTCTCGCTCCCCGCGCTCCAGGCGGCGGGCGGATTGGTGCTCCTGCTGGTCGCGCTGGACATGCTGCGCGCGCAACGGTCCGCCGTGCAGGAGACGGCCGAAGAAACGGCGGCCGGGGCGCACAAGGAGGACATCGCCATCACGCCGCTGGCGATTCCGATGATGGCCGGACCCGGCGCGATCTCGGCGGTCATCCTGCTCGAATCGCAGGCGGCCGACTGGACGCAACGGGGCGTGCTGCTCGGCTGCATCGCGGCCATCGGCATCGTCAGCTACATCACACTGGCATTGGCGGGACGCGGCGCGTCCCGCTGGCTCGGTCCCATCGCGGAGAAAATCATCACGCGGTTGATGGGGCTCCTGCTGGCGGCGCTGGCCATTCAGTTCATCTTCAATGCGCTGAAATCTGAGGGCGGTCTCCTGGTTCGGTAAATCACTACCACAAGGAGGAGGCATGACGCGCAATCTCGGCGGTTTCGAGCGGAAGATCAGGATCCTGCTGGGCGTCGGCTTTCTAGCTGTCTGGTTCATTGGATCGTGGTTCGTCGGATTCAGCCTGAAGCCCCACGCGGAAAACCCGGAGCTGTACTGGGTGGTGTACACCATCGGTGCGGTGAGCCTTGTTGCTCTCGTCACCGGCGCGATCGGGTTCTGCCCGGCCTGGAAACTGCTTGGGATCAACACCTGCCCGACTAAACCAACGGGCAGTTGAAACAGTTTTGAACAAGGAGGAATTCATGAAGAGACGCATAGCGGTGAGTCTGATAGCTGCCATCCTGCTCCTCGGCGCTCAACCGGTCCGGGCGGACGAGCCGCACGGAGGGCCAAAGGGACCGGGCAAGGGTTACGGCGAGCAGGGCGGCGGCATGCAGGGCCATCATGGAGGCGCCGGACATTTTTTGCGCCACCTGCTCATGCACCAGAAGGAAATCGGGCTGTCGGAAGAACAGACCGGGAAAATCAAGGCCCTCCAACTCGATCTGGACAAGACGCGCATCCGGGCCGAGGCCGAAATCCAGGTCGCGGAGCGGGAACTGCACGAGCTGGTTCGGGACGAGAAAGCGGATCTGGCGGCCATCGAAGCGAAGCTCCGGCAGGGCGCAGAATTGGAAGTCGGCCTCCGCATGACGGCCGTCAAAACCCGACGGGCCGCCATGGCGCTGCTGACCCCGGAGCAGCGCGAGAAGGAAAAGGCCGAACATGAGAAGATGATGAAGATACGCGGCGAACATAAGATGGGTGACAAGAAAGGCATGGAACAGGGAATGGGCCAGGGCATGAAGCCGGGCATGGAACACATGGGACCGGCGCACTGAACAATCTTTCAATCAAAGGAGATCAGCCATGAAGAAATTCCAACTCGGCGCAATGGTCTTTGCAGTACTCGTCGGAGCCAGCCTCATCGCGACCGGGCCGGCCTGGAGCGACAAGAAGGGCAAGGAGGAGGAAGGCAACGTTGCCGACATGGCGAAGGAAGCCAAGGTCACCGTGGATCAGGCGATCAAGACCGCCACGGAGAAGGTCCAGGGCACGGTCGTCGAGGCTGAACTGGAAAAGAAGCACGACAAGACGATCTGGGAAGTGGAGATCGTCGGCGCGGACGGCAAGGTCTCCGAAGTCCACATCGACGCCGTGACGGGCGCCGTGATCGACGTCGAGGACAAGAAGGCCGAGAAGAAGGAAGACAAGAAAGGCAAAGGCAAGAAGTAACGGCACCGCCGGCAGACGTCGTCGGCACGACGCTCCCTGGCGGATGATCCCTCCAGGGAGCGTCGCATTTTCATGGCCATGCAACTGTTCAAAGCCGGAGTCGACCGTATCCGTGACCTCACGCACGACGTGCGGGAGATCCGGTTCGCGCTTCGCGAGCCGGACGAGATCGCCTTCAGGGCCGGACAATTCGTGTCCTTCGAGGTGATGAACCCCAAAACCGGCCGGAAGGTTTCGCGTCCCTATTCGATCCTGTCCCCACCCAGCGAGCGGGAGACCATCACCCTGCTCCTCAACCTCGTGCCTGGCGGGCCCGGCTCGACCTATCTCTTCAGCCTGAAGAAAGGCGATGAGACGCAATTCAAGGGGCCGGCCGGGAATTTTTATCTGCGCGACGACCCGTCCAAAGACATCCTGCTCGTGGCCACCGGCACCGGCATCGTGCCGGTCTGGTCCATGCTGCACGATCAACTCGAGCGGGACCACGACCGGTCGATCACGCTCTTCTGGGGCCTGCGCAGCGAGAGAGATCTTTATTACCAGAACGAGCTGGAGGCGCTGGCCAGGAAGTACGCCCGCTTCACGGCCATCACGACCCTCTCCCGTCCCGAGCCGGGCTGGACCGGAGCGACGGGCCGCGTGACCAGGCTGATCGACGAACACGTCCGGTCGGTGGCGAACCTGTCCGTATATCTGTGCGGCAACAGCGCGATGATCGCGGACGTGATGGCGCTCATCAGTAAAAAGGGGCTCTGCCCGATCTACCGCGAGAAATACTACGACGACTCCGGTGCGCCTGAGGATTAGCCGTTCCGTGCGGTTGACCGCTCTCCCCCATCTGTGAGAAATTGCCTGCCCGACACGCACACACGTTGACCAAGGAGATGAGATGACGATCGATCCCAGACAAAAAAGCCATAACCTGCTCGATGGCCCCGGAAGAGCGCCGGCCCGCGCCATGCTGAAGGCCGTCGGGTTCACCGATGCCGATTTGTCGCGTCCGCTCGTGGGCGTCGCCAACACCTGGATCGAGGTCATGCCCTGCAACTTCCACCTGCGCCGCCTGTCGGAAAAGGTGAAGGCCGGCATCCGCGCCGCGGGCGGCACGCCGATCGAATACAACACGATCGCCGTCTCCGATGGCATTTCCATGGGCACGGAAGGCATGAAGGCCTCGCTGATCAGCCGCGAGGTGATCGCCGATTCCATCGAGCTGGTCGCGCGCGGGCATCTGTTCGACGCGGTCGTGGCCCTCTCCGGCTGCGACAAGACGATCCCCGGCACCGTCATGGCGCTGGCCCGGCTCAACCTGCCCTCGCTCATGCTCTACGGAGGCTCGATCATGCCCGGAAAATTTCAGGGCCATGACGTGACCATTCAGGACGTCTTCGAAGCGGTGGGCAAGCATGGCACCGGGAAAATGACCGACGCCGAATTGAAGGACCTGGAAGACCACGCCTGCCCTGGCCCCGGCGCCTGCGGCGGCCAGTTCACGGCCAATACAATGTCCATCGCGTTCGAGTTCCTCGGCATCTCGCCGATGGGCATGAACGGCGTGCCGGCCATGGATTCGCACAAGGACGACGTGGCGTTCAAGTGCGGCCAGATGGTCATGGAACTGCTGAAGAAGGACCTGCGCCCGCGCCGGATCGTCACGCGCAAATCCATCGAGAATGCCATCGCCTCCGTGGCCACGACGGGCGGCTCGACCAACGCCGTGCTGCATCTGCTCGCCATCGCGCAGGAGGCCGGCGTGCGGCTGACGATTGACGACTTCGACAAGATCAACCGGAAAGTCCCGCTGCTGGCCGACCTGAAGCCGGGCGGACGCTTCACGGCAGCGGATCTCTACGCCGCAGGCGGGACAACCCTTGTCGCCAAACGGCTGCAGGATGCGGGGATCCTGCACGGCAGTCAGCCGACGGTGACCGGCCGCACCATCGGCGAAGAAGCGGCACGGGCGACCGAAACACCGGGACAGCAAGTGCTGCGGCCGCTCGCCAGCCCGATCAAGCCAACCGGCGGCATGGTCATCCTGAAAGGCAACCTCGCGCCGGAAGGCTGCGTCGTCAAGGTGGCCGGTCATTCGATGATGAAGTTCCGTGGGCCGGCGAAAGTCTACGACCGCGAGGAGGACGCCTTCGCCGCCGTCAAAGCCGGGCAGATCAAGGCCGGCGACGTGGTCGTAATTCGCTATGAAGGTCCATCAGGCGGACCGGGCATGCGGGAAATGCTGGGTGTTACGGCGGCGATCGTGGGCGCGGGGCTCGGCGATTCGGTCGCGTTGCTCACCGATGGACGATTTTCAGGAGCCACGCACGGCTTGATGGCCGGGCACGTCGCACCCGAGGCCGTCAGGGGCGGTCCCATTGCCGCGATCAAGAGCGGCGACATGATCACCTTCGACATCGCCAAGCGGAAGCTGGACGTGGAGCTGTCCGCCAAAGAAATCAAGGCGCGGCTGAAGAAGGTCAAGCAGCCCGTGCCGCGCTACAAGAGCGGCGTGATGGCAAAATACGCGCGGCACGTGTCGTCGGCGTCCCTCGGCGCCATCACGAGCTAGCCGGATGCCGAAAAGGGTCTCCAGCGTCGTTCTCGCATCGCTCTAAGCCTGCGACGTACCGGAAAAAGTACGCCGCGAGACGGTCTGCCTTCGACTGCGCGCATCGAGGGAGCACCGTCTTCGTGTGCGCCCTCTGCGAGCACGGAAGGCGGACCGACCGCCACGCTCACCCTTCCTCACTCGCGCCGCGGAGGCACCGCGTACACGTAAAGCCCGTTGTCCTTGTACAAGAACTGCAGGGCCTGTGGCAGCGATTTCAGTCGCCGGTCCTTTTCCTCCGCCCCCTCGCCGGTGAACGCCAGCAGCCCGTACTTGTTCTGCAGACGGTGAAACTCCCGCGTATTGAGCACCACGTGCGTGATGCCTTCCTCCATCAGCCTCGCGGCGAGCGCCTGTGTGGTGGCCGCTTCGCCGACCCAGCGGGCCAGCGGATGGGAATCGTAGGCCGAGGGAGCGACGGCATCCCGCGCGAAATAGTAGGGGCGGGTCTCGCCGATGAACAGCAGCCGTGCGTTCCCGGGAAGCGTCTCCCGCACGAACCGCGCCGTTTTGAAATGATCCAGCCGCCGCTCCAGAAAGGCGTCTCCGGTCTCGCGTCCCAGCGCAATCTGGGATGAGGAAAAGACCTGCTCGTGCTGGGCGAGAAAACGCTGCGTTCCCCACAGGGCCGCGACGGCGATGATCAACAGACCGGCGGCCAGGCCGCGCCGTGGAAGACGCAGGCACGCCCCGACGAACGCGGCCAATCCGATGACGAACGCCGGCGCAAAGAACCTCGTCGTCGGCGATGTCCAGACCCAATAGACGCTCGCCATGAGAACGAAGACGGCCGCCGCATCCATCCAACGTCGCGCCGGCGCGCCGGCGCGGCTCCATCGCGCGACGACAGGCAGGATCGCAAGCAGGCAGGTCGCAGCCACGGCGACGATGCCCGCGTCGGAAGCGGAACCGAACCGGTCCGGATATTGAACCAAATCCAGGGGAAGGCGGAGCAGATCCAGCGCCCCGAGACCGCCCCACCCGTACGGCAGATCCCCCATGAGGCGGGCCTGGTTCTCGTCGCTCCACCATGCTCCGCCCAGCCGGCGGTAGAACATGGGATAGAGCGGATTGCCGGTGTGGAAGGCGGCGCGCGCCCACCAGAGCGTCATGCCGGCCAGCGTCACGCCTCCGGCCTTCAGGATATCCCTCCAGGGCCAGCCCATCACGAGCGCGGCCACGAGCAGCGCACCGATCCAGAAGACGCCGGCGAGCTTCGTCGCGCCGACCAGCCACAACATCAGCCCGAGGGCCAGCCACGGACGGCCATGCAGATCGGGCTTGACCAACACGACACAGGCAATGAGCACCGCCGACGCCAGCCACAGTTCGGCAAATGGAACGGTGCCGAGAAACCAGAGCGTCGGCGACGTCATGAGCACGCCGGCGACCATGGCGGGCGTCCAGGGATTGCCGCGCGGCTCCGACAGGGCATCGGCCAGCGCGCAGGCCGCAAGAAAGCACAGCACCCAGGCCGACGCGTGCGTCGCGCGCGCCCCCAGATCGCCGGCTGCAGCCATGCCCCAGCTCAGCAGCAGATCCGACGCGTGCGGCATGAAGGTGTAGTAGACCCAGGGGACTGCCTCGAGTGTTCCTGTCGCGAGCGCGCGCTGCGGGATGACCAGATGATAGGCCAGTTCATCGAAGAAGACGGGCGGGATCGTGCCCCAGAGCCAGACGATCAGCCAGGCCGCGCCGAGGACGACACCGCCGAGCGCATGAATGGCGGAGAACCGGACCGTCCGCAGGTTGCCGCAGGCACGAATGAGATCACGGCTTCCGAGCGCAGCCAGGGGAATTGCCGCCACGGCGGCGATCCAGAGCAGTCCGCAGAACGCGGCCGCGACCGCCAGCAGCGTGAGACTCGCGAGGCCCGTGCCGATCCGGACCGCAAGCTGAAGTGTCGGATACTCGCCGGCGGAGTCCGATTCGCCCAGGCAATGCCGGAGGAGCAATGTGCCGGCGCCGTAGGCCGCCAGCAGAAAGGTCAGGGGGATCAGCAGGAGCGGAAGGCGGGATCGATCGATCCAGGCAGTTCCCGATACCAGCAGCCCTGCCGCAGCCAGAAGAACCGGCCGTACATCGCTGCGGGCGGGCGGCATGTCCCCGCTGTCGGAGCCGGCATCGGGCTTCACCGACTATCGGCCCCCCTCACCCTCCCCGCTCATTTTGTTGACACCGCGCGCGATGTCAAAGACAAGATAGATCAACTGTGCCGCTCCGCGCAGGACGATAAAGGCCACCACCGCCTTCACCGTAAATTCCAGGCTCACCAGGGTCTTATCCATCAGGGTTTCCTCGATGAACCAGGCCTTGACGGCGTTGGAGAATAACAGGACCGCAAAGATCGGCGCGAAGATAGTGTAGACCCTAGCCAGGGCACGCAGCACCTTGTAGGGGCGCTGGCGGCCTTCGGTATTTCTTTTTTCGATCACGATCACGGCTTGTTCGGTGGACGGCGTCTCCGGAGTCATCTCAATCCTCCTCCTGTTGAGCGTGGCCCGATTCGGCCGATTCGCTGGTTGGTTGGGCAACGTGAACGTGCGGGATGGTACGCGAACGGACGGGAAAGATCAAAGGCCGTGCGAACGCCGGTTCAGTGGCGGCTGTAAAATTCCTTGATCGTGTGCACGACGTAGGCCTGCTGGTCTTCGGTGAGCTCGGCGTAGATCGGCAGCGCCAGCACTTCCTCGGATGCCCGCTCCGAGACGGGGTACGATCCCTTCTGATGGCCCAGCTCGCGGTAGCAGCCCTGCAGGTGGAGCGGGATGGGATAGTAGACTTCGGTGCCGACACCCTTGTCCTTGAGGAAGGCCCTGAGTTCGTCGCGCTTCTGCACGCGGATGGTGAACTGGTTGTAGACGTGGACGTTGCCCTTGTCCGTCTTCGGCAGTGTCACGCGCTCCAGCAGTTTGGCGTCCGTGAAGAGCTGCTCGTAGCGCCCGGCGTTTTTCTGGCGGCCCTCCGCCCACCGGTCGAGATGGTTCAGCTTGACCCGGAGGATCGCCGCCTGCAGCGCGTCCAGTCGGCTGTTGAAACCCACCTTTTCGTGGACGTACTTCACCTTGCTGCCATGCACGCGCAGCATGGCCACGGCCTCGCTCAGTTCCTTGCCGTTCGTGGTCACGGCGCCCCCATCTCCGAACCCGCCGAGATTTTTCGACGGGAAAAAACTCAGGCAGCCGGCGTCGCCCAGCACCCCTGCCTGCTTGCCGTCCTGCGCCGCGCCGATCGCCTGGGCCGCATCCTCGATCACGCGGATACGCTTCCGTCCGGCGATCTCGTTGATCGGTTTCATGTCGGCGCACTGGCCGAACAGGTGGACCGGCATGATGGCTTTGGTCCTGGCGGTGATCCTGCTTTCAATCTGGCCGGGATCCATGTTGAACGTGCCCGGCTGGATGTCCACGAAGACCGGCCTCGCGCCAAGGCGTGAAATCGATCCGGCCGTGGCAAAGAACGTGAACGGCACCGTGATGACTTCATCCCCATGCCCCACGCCAACCGCCATCAGTGCCAACAGGATTGCATCCGTTCCCGACGCACACCCGACGGCATGGCCGGCGCCGACATATTTTGCCAGGGCCTGCTCGAACTCCACGACGCGGGGCCCCAGGATGAACCCCTGCTCGTCGCAGACGGCTTCCATCGCCGCCATGATGTCCGGCTTGATGGTGCGGTACTGCGCTTTCAAATCCAGGAGGGGAACGTTCATCGTTTCTCCTTGTCAACGCACGGCTTGTGTAACACAGGACTTCATTTCGCTCAAGGAATTCACGCTTTCATTTCTGCCAGCAGTTGCTCGTATTCCTGTTCCTGGCGGCGGACCATGTCATGGATGTCGAATTCAGCCGGCAGCGCCTGCCCACGCCGTCCCATGTCGGCCGCCAGCGTCGGATTGCCCAGCAGGGAGAGGACCCGCTCGGCCATCCCATTGATGTCGCCCGGCGCCAACAGATAGCCGTTGACGCCGTCACGGACGACTTCCGCCGCGCCATCCACCCGCGTCCCCACGACCGGCACGCCGCCGGCCAGCGCTTCCAGATAGACCCGCGGAAGCCCTTCCCAGAGCGACGTGAGCACGAACACATCCAGGCAGCGCATGATGGCGGGCACGTCACGCCGCCACCCGGCCAGCCGGAACGTTTTGGCCAGGCCGAGCCGGGCGATTTCGTTTTCCATTGCCTCCCGCAATTCACCGTCCCCGACGAACAGGAACTGCGCCTCCGGCTTTTTCCCGAAGACTTTGGCCGCCACGCGCACGAAATCCAGCGGCGCCTTCTGCGGCTTCATCGGCGCCACCATGCCGACGACCGGCCGGCCCGGTTCGAGCCCCAACTCGCGTTTTTTTGCCGTGGTGTCCACCTCGAGCCGCCGGATCGCCGCCACGTCCACGCCGCTGCGGATCACGGCGCACCGATTTTCCGGAAAGAGCCCGAGCTCGACGCCAAGCTGCCGATTGGCCTCCGACACGGCAAAACACCTCGTGGTCACCCTGGCAGCCAGGCACTCCAGCGCGATCAGTGCCCGCCGGACGGCAGCCGATTGATACCGGGTAAAGCCGAACCCGTGGATGGAATGGATGACGACCGGCACGCCGGCCAGCCACGCGGCCATGCGGCCCAGGATGCCGGCCTTCGAACTGTGCGTATGCACGATGGCGGGCTTCAGCCGTCTCAGTAGGAGCGTGAGCGCGAGTAACGCGCAAAGATCGGCCAGTGGCCTGATGTCCCGCACGAGCGAAGGAACCTGATGAAACTCGACGCCGGGGAGCGTGCGGGCGTCGTGATCGAGCAGTCCCGATTCGCCGGTGATCAGGATGGAACGAAACCGCGCCCGATCGAGATGCGAGACGGTGTAGAGGGTGTTGTGCTGCGCGCCACCGAGTTCCAATTTGGTGATGATGTGGCAGACGGTGTGCACCATGGATCAGGCCGCCCGCAATTTACCGGCGAGCTGCCTGCCCTGCGCGATCGCATCTTCCATGGAGGTGTGCTCCCACCGTCCGTAACGCCCGATGGAATGGATGCCTCGCGACTCCAGTTCGGACAGGATGGCCGGCACCGCGCGCGCGCGGTGCCGGTCGAAGAGCACGTAGGCGTAACGGATGTCCTTCACGTCGGCCACGACGATCTCGTCGTCCGGACGGAAGATCCCGGCGCGCTCAAGCCCTTCCCGAACCTGCGCGATCAGCGTCGCGGGCGGCACGACCTGGTCCGGCTGGTGCGAGATTTCCACATAGAGCGAACTGCAGCCGGGCCGTCCCAGCGCCGGTGAGAAATTCATCGGGAACCCGGCCCGGTAGAACGGATAGTCCCGTTCCGGAAAATAAATCCAGTGCTTGTCGGAAACCTTTTCACGCGCCACGCCCAGGTTGATGTTGTACACCGAGGCGCAGCGCAACCCCTCGGCGGCCTCCCGGATCGGTTTCGGCAGGTCCGTGCACCGCCGGACCAGTTCGGGCACCGGCATCGTGGAGACGAGCGTTTCGTAGGATTCCACGCGCCCGTCATGAAACGTCGCGCGGCGGCGGGTCGTGTCCACCTCCATCAATTCGCTGCCATAGACGATGTCCGCGACGCCGGACAGGAAGGCCTTGGGCAGGACGCCGATGCCGCCCTGTGCCGGATAGAGAAAAGACGGATTGTAGCCGAAGGCCTTGTCCTTGAATCCCAGCGCGCCGTTGATGACATCCTTGAGCTCGGGCTTGGGCACCAGCCACGACACCCAGTCCGAGGTCAGCTCGTCCAGCGGTACCTGCCACAACTTTTCATTGAACGGCACCATGAAGTGCTTTGCGAAGCCTTCGCCGAGGCTCTCGAGAATCCACTGCTTGAAGGACCGCTCCTCCGGCTGAAGCGTCGACGGCGGCGCCGTGAGCGTGGCAATGAAGCCCAGCAGGCATTCGCGGACCACCTCGGGCGGCAGGCCGTGAGTGTTCACCTGGTAGGGATATTCAGTGTAGGTCTTGTACGAATAGATGTAGGAGCGGCGGTCGTGCTTCTCCAATTGCCCGGCAAGCAGCCCCTCGACGAGGGCGCGGATCTCCGGCTGGCGGAAATGCAGGAGATGGCCGGTCATGTCGAACGTAAAGCCGTCCATCCGATAGGACCGGCAGAGCCCGCCCGCCTCCTTCTCCTTTTCCACGACCCGGCAGGGCCGGCCCTGCAAGTGATACGCGGTGCTGAGACCGGCCAGGCCGGCGCCGATGATCAGGATCATGTGACCTTCGGCGCCGCCGCGGGAGAAGATTCCGGGCGACGCGCGTCCGCGGCCAGCCTGGACATGTCGATGCGTTTCAACCAGAGCGCCGCCACAATCCCCAGCAGGACGGTTCCCGCCACAAGACCGTAGGCGACTTCGATCCGGACAAACATCAGGCCCACGCCGGCGGCGCCGAGCAGGAAGGCCACGCTGTAGCTCAGCGCGGCGACCTGCGGCACGGACAGGGCCCACCGGCGCAAACGCAGCGCGAAATGGTCTGGACTTCCCAAGAACATCGGGATGCCGCGCAGCCTGCGGACGTACATCACGAACAGCGTGTCGAAGATCGGCACGCCGAGCACGAAGACGGGCGCCAGCAGCGAGACCGGGTTGACCGCCGTGTACTTGCCGATCATCGCCAGCGCCCCGAGCATCAGCCCGATGAAAAGCGAGCCCGAGTCGCCCAGGTAGATCCGGGCCGGATAAAAATTAAACCGGAGAAATCCCAGGAGGCTGCCGGCCAGCGCGGCCAGCATCACGGCAATCATCGTGTCCTGATTGATGACCGCGACGACGAGGAGCCAGAAGCAGGCCACCAGGCTGACACCGCCCGCCAGTCCATCCATCACGTCGATGATATTGACCGCGTTGATGATGCCGATCATCCAGAACACGGTGAGCGCGATGGCCAGCCACTCCGGCAGGGCGGCGATCTCGATCTTGATGCCGCTGCGGATCAGGACAAAGACCGCGATCAACTGTCCGATCAGCTTGGGCCAGGGTTTCAGCACCCCGAAGTCGTCGATGAGGCCGACCATGACCATGAGCGTACCGGCCAGCACCAGTCCCAGGACGTCCTGGCGAAATTCGAAGGTCAAAGCCAGACTGATGAGAAAGGCCAGGTACACGGCCAGTCCGCCGAAGTACGGAACCGGCTCAGTCTGGAATTTCAGCCTTCCGTCCGGGCGGTCCACGATGTTGAATGCGAGCGCCGCACGGCGCGCCATGGGCACGCCGTACAGCGACAGCAGGCATGCGAGACCGAAGCTCAGAATCACGATGATCAACATGCGTGCGCGTACAAGCGTTCCACGTAGTCCAGGTACGCCTCCATCGAGTGATCCCGTATCACCCGTTCCCGAGCCCGCTGGCCCATCGCCGCCGCCTGCGCGGGATTCGACAGCAACTCGACTACCGCACCGGCCACCGCGGCAGGGTCCGCGGCGACCCGCCGTCCCACCGTTTCGTCCACCAGCTTCCAGGTGCAGCCCACGTCCGTCGCGACCGCCGCCAGCCCGCAGGCCATGGCCTCGAGCAGGGCCTGCGACGGATAGTTGTCGGTCCGCTGCAGCGACACGAAGACCCGCGCCTCGCCCAGTATCGATTCCACGCGGTCCGTCCAGCCGACCCGGACGAGCGGCTGGAGCCCGTGCCGGCCGATCGCCCGCTCCACCTCGGCCCGCAGCGGCCCGTCGCCCAGAACAAAAAACCGGAGATCCGGATGCGTCCCGCGCAGCCGACCGGCGACCAGCGCGCAGGCCTCGATGAAGAGCGCCGGATTTTTTTCCTCGATCAGGCGGCCGGAAAACACCACCCAGGGGCGCTTCGCGGAAGCCGGACGGAACCGGGCGGTGTCCACGGAACTGCCGGGCGCCACGCGGATGCGCGCCGCTTCGACGCCCTCCCGCCGGACGGCGTCGGCGATCAGGTTGCTCAGCGTATCCACGATGCGGGCCCGCCTCAACGACAATCCGAACAGCTTCACGCCGAGCGCCGCGCCGACCATCCCCCGCAGGCTCGGATTAGTCACGGACACCACGGCCGGCGGCGTGCAGCGCAGCATCTGGAGCGGCAGGGCGACATAGACGCCGCCGAGCACCACGTGCATCACCTGCGGCCGCCGCGCCCGCAGCCACCGGAAGACGATCGGACATCCGAGCACGTAATCCAGCTTGCGCAGGCCGAACGCCAGCACGCCGGCCGCCGCGCCTGCAGGCTTCATCCACTGCTCCAGCCTCGCCGCGAGACGGCCCATTGGCTCCGGCAGAATCAGCGCCGGTTCGTCGGTCGCCGTCAACAGGCCGGCCTCGCGCAGCCTTGCCAGTAGCGACGCATTGATCACCAGCGCCACCGGCGCGTTCCGGCGCCTGAGTCCTTCATAGACCTGCGCGAATCGCCGCTCGGCCCCGCCGATGCCGGTATTGTTGATCAGCACCAGCGCGACGGATGGATGCGGCCCCTGCTCAGTCACAGAACCTCCGCAGCCAGCTCTCCAGATTGACCCAGCGCCAGACGGCGGGACCGATGGAGGCCCGGCCTTCGCAGTACCGGCGGTACCGGTCGCGCAGAATTTCCGCGCGCCAGTACGGGCGCGCGGTCATGCGCTCCGACGACAGCAGTGCTTCGATCTGCGGACGCAGCGTCACGCGCAACCACCGGTCCTGCGGAACCACGAAGCCCATTTTATCGGTCCGCTGCCGGACTGTCTCGGGCAACAGACCCGCCATCGCGTCCCGCATCACGACCTTCGTCATCCCGTTCCTGATCTTGTGTTCGGGCGGGAGACGGGCCAGCCATTCCGCAAGCCGGTGATCCAGAAACGGCAGGCGCGCTTCGACCGAGAACGCCATGGCATTGCGGTCTTCATAATGGAGCAGGGCCGGCAGGTCCTGGACCACGGACCGCGCCATGTGCGCCTCGACCGCCGTCAACCCGCTCGCGTGGCGGAGGCTACTGTTCGCGCCACGGTCGCGGCCGGCGGACGAAAAATCAGGCGACAGCCACGACTCGTGTCCCTGCACGCGGGCGCGCAACCATCGGGCGGCGCCTTCCGGCACGAGTCCCCTGACCAATCCGGCCGCGGCGGTGGGCTGCAAGCCGCCCTGCACGCGCCGCCAGGCGGCCCGCTCGCGTCCGGCCGCCACCCACCGCCCGGTCCGCACGAGATCGGCCAGCCGCGATCCGAAATAGCCGGGATAACCCAGGCACAGCTCGTCGGCACCCTGCCCGTCCAGCACCACCTTGACCCCGGCGCCGCCGACGGCTCGCATGACCGCCCACTGGGCCAGGATGCTCATGCCGGCAAAGGGCTCCTCCTGATGCCAGAGTACGCGGGGCAAGTCGTCGAAGAGCGCCCGTCCGTCGGGAAACACTTCGTGCGAATCCGCGCCGACCCGTTCCACGACCGCGCGCACATAGGGGCGCTCGTCGAACGCCGCCTCCTCGAAGCAGGAGGAAAACGTCTGCAGCCGTCCTCCGGCGGAAACAGCCTGGCGATCGGCTGAAGGCGACGCCAGCAGCGCGTGGGCCATGCCGACGATGCTCGATGAGTCGAGCCCGCCGCTCAGGCAGCTTCCGACCGGCACATCGCTTCGCAGGTGCAGCCGGACCGCGTCCTCGAACCGTTCCCGAAACTCCGCCGCCGCCTCGCCGTCTCCCTGCAGCACGCCTGCGGGGCGGTCGCCGAGGCACCGGGAAAATTCCCACCAGGGATCGACCCTCAGGGCCCCGTCCTGCGCGGCCAGAACATGCCCGGGCCTGAGTTGACGGATCCCTGCGAAAAAAGTGCCCTCCCCGTGGTCCTGCCGGGCGTCCACCAGATAGTCGTAGACGGCCCGGTTGTCGGGGGCCGGACGATACGAAGTGTCCCGAAGGAGCGCCTTGATTTCCGACGCGAAGAGGACGCGGTTGCCGTCAAGGCGATAATAGAAGGGCTTGATCCCGAACCGATCCCGCGCGCAGAACAACCGGTCCCGCTTCCCGTCCCACAGCGCGAAGACGAACATGCCGTTCAGGCGCGAGAGGCACTCGTCCCCCCACTCGCCGTAGGCCTGAAGAATGACTTCGGTGTCGGACCCGGACCGGAACCGTCGCCCCTTTCGCATCAGTTCGGCGCGGAGCTCGCGGTAGTTGTAAATCTCCCCGTTATAGGTAATCCAGACATCCCCCTCTTCGGACGCCATCGGCTGGTGCCCCAGCGGCGAGGGATCGATGATCGCCAGCCGCCGATGCCCGAATCCGACGGCATGCCGGTGCGCCCGGGGCGCCACGGAATCCGAGAGGCTCCCCGTGACCGGGACGGCCTTTTCCCTCCCGCCCGGAGTCAGCAGGACATAGCCCTCCCCGTCGGGGCCGCGGTGGGCGAGCGTCTGCGTCATCGCCTCCAGCAGGCCCAGATCGACCGGACGTCCGTCTCTATTATAGAGTCCCGCTATGCCGCACATGTGCCGCGATAGGCCGCGATTGTTTTTTCGGCGATCTTCATCGGATCGTGCACGTCCAGTACGAACTGCCGGCCGGCCGCGCCCGCATCCTGCCGGCGCGCCGGCGACCGGAGCAACTCCCGCAGGTCCTGCGCCAGCGTCGCCTTCGTCGTTCTGACAATGGGAATCCGCTCGTGGAAGGGCACGAAGCGTTTCAGATCGTCCTCCCGCAGGTAGCAGAGCACCGGCTTCCCCATCGCCAGCGCCTCGACCGTCAGCGCGCCGTACCAGCCGATCAGCAACTGGTCGACCACCACGTCCGCCCGGGCAATCAGGTCCTTCACCTGCCGATGGGGCACGCGCTCCGCCAGCGTCAATTCGACTGGCAGCCCTTCGGCCTTCAATTGCGCGCAGGCCTGCTCCACGTACTTCGTCCCCTTGATGCTCCGGTTCGTGGGCATGTGCAGAATCCGAAACGGCCCCGCGCGGTCCGCCTGCGCGGCGGGTGCCCCGCCGGCCGTCCATTCGCCCGGATTCACGCTGGCGTAGGGAAGAAACTCCGCGCCCGGCAGATAGTGCATCAGGTCGGGGTTCACGGCGAACACATGATCGGCATAGGCGCAGACCTTCTCGATCCGCTTCCGCCGGAGCGCGTCCATCGCCGGCGTGCACCAGGCCACATCGCATTCGGCGCAGGCCGAGGTGTCGAACCGTTCGCGGCTCGGCATTTTCATGCGGGCATCGCAACCCTGGAAGGTGACGACGATCCGCTTGCCAAGCCGCTTCAGCAGCGGAAAATCAAAATAGTGGACGCCCCACGCGCGATGGTCCAGCAGCGACATGCCCCAGTTGAAATGGAAGACATCGTACGTGCGGACGGCCTGGAGGAAGAACCGCCCGAGTTGGAACAGGCGGCCCGGCATGGACCGGTCGCGAAGCCTGAGGTCCACGTCGCACGGGAACTCCAGCCAGCTCGAGTGGCGGACCATCACGTCGCTCTGCACGCCCAGCGCGCGCTCGGCCCGCGACAGCCCCCAGGCATGGCCCCCCGTTTCCGTCGGACAGTGCAGCACTCTCACGGTGTCATCTCCCGCCCGCCCCCGTCAGATCGCTCACCAGCCTGGCGAGGCCGTCCTTGAGCGGCACCGCCGGCGCCACGCCCAGCTTGAGCTTCATTTTTTCGATGCTGGCCACCATCTTCATCGGTCCTTTTTCAGGCTCGTGCTTGTAGATCGGCGGCCGGCCCGTGATCCTTCCGATCAACTCGGCCAGGTCCAGGATCGTGGTGATCTCGGCGCCGGCGAGGTTGACGGTTTCCTGACGCGTGAGGTCGAGGGCGTGGACGGTCGCCTCCACGGCGTCGGACACGTAGATCGGGTTCATCGTGATGCCGGCCTTTCCGGAGAGGAGCACGGGCTCCCCCTTGAGCACCCGTTCGACCATCCCCGGCATGAACATCCCGCGCTGCCCCTCGCCGTAGACGAAAAAGTACCGGAGGACCACCGCGGCGAAATGATCGCTGTAGGCGTTGACCAGGCATTCCGACGCGTACTTGGAGGCCAGATAAAAGTTGTTCGGCTCCGGGAAATCCGTCTCGACGATCGGCTTCGGCTGGTAGCCGCAGACGCCGCCGGACGAGGCAAACACGAACGTGCGCGCCCTGGCGCGCCGGCCGTAGTCCAGCAACTGCGCCGTCGAATCGACGTTGACCTTGAAAATGTCCAGAGCCTGTTCCGGAAACTTCCTGAACTGCCGCGACTGCGCCAGGTGGACGACCGCATCGACCGTCGCCGGCAGGCGGTCCGGCTCGAGCGGCGCGGCAAGGTCCTGGACGATGGAATGGACGTGCGGATGGTCCGGCAGGGCGCCGTCCTTCCGCACCAGGCAAAACAGCTCATGATCGGGCATCAGCCGCCGCACCAGCGCGCCGCCCACGAATCCCGCCCCCCCCGTCACCAGAATCCTCATGACGCACCCTCTCCCACCGGCATGGTGTGGTTCCACAATTCCCGGTACACGCGATCCATCCGCGCGCCGACCTGCTCCAGCGAAAACACCTGTTCGACATACCGGCGGCCCTTGATGCCCAGCTCGACCCGCAGCGCCGGATTCTCAATGAGCCTGATGAGCACCGATTTGAGCGTGTCCGGATTTGCACTGACGATCGGGCATTCCACTCCACGCGGCAGATAGGCCTCCGGCTTGCGGATGCAGGCGATCACGGGCTTGCCGAGCGCCATCGCCTCCACGGCGAAGTTGCCGTGCCAGCCGATCAGGAACTGATCGGCCGCGATGTCCGCCTGCTTGTACAGCTCCATCGCCTCCTCATTGCTCATCCGCTGCACCAGCGTCAATTCGACCGGATAGCCTTCCTGCTGCAATTGCTCGATGCAGGCCGTGAGAAACCGCGTGCCCTTGAACTGCGGATGGTTGGGCGCATGGACCACCTTGACCGGCCGGCTGTCCGGAGAGACGCCGACGTAGGGCCATTTCTTCAAGTCGATCGCCCAGTAGAACATGTCGTTCCGGCTTCCGGGCGTGTATTCGATCATGTCCCCCATGGACAGCGTGAGGTCCGCGTAGCGATGCACGTGCGCGAGATTGCGCCCGGCCTTCGCCTCGTCGCAGATGCAGGCCGTCAGCCGCTGCGTGCAATCGGTGCAGCAATTGTAGGCGCCCAGCGCCCGCGTGGTCTTCTCGACCCGTACGTCCGCTCCGTAGGCCGACACGATGACGGTTTTCCCCAGCATCTTCAGGAGCGGCATCTCCAGCCGCTTCCCGATGGTGCGGTTGAGAAATCCGCCGTCGAAATAGAGCTGGAAGAGGTCGTACCGCAGCACGGCCCAAAGAAACACGGCCCACGGGATGACCAGCGCCAGCGGCGCGATCCGCCACCAGCGCTCGAGGTTGTAGGTGAATTCCTTCGTGACATAGTAGGGCCGGTAGACGAGCGTCTCGCTTTGGTACCCATAGAGGCGGTCGGCGGCGGCATTCGTGCCGATGTTGATGATCGGCGTGGGCCCCCAGATGATCCGCGGCTTCGCCGGCCGCCGGCCTGCGATCCGCCGGAACATCAACCACGGCAGGCAGACCGCGAACACGAGGAATAAAAAGCACGGCAGCAGCAGGCACTCCCCCGCGGCCTTGAGTCCCCGTTTCACGCGCGTCGTCATCGCTGGAGCAGCTCCCGGTAGACCGCGATCTGGCGGTCGGCGACCAGTTCCCATCCGTGATGCTTGATCACCCATTCGCGCGACGTCTGCCCGATGGCGGCCCGCCGCGCCGGGTCGCCAGCCAGTTCCTCGAGGCGGGTGAAAATCTCGTCCTCCGTCGCGGCCGGCACGACCGGCGGCATCTCGGCAAAACACCACTCGTGCGCGCGGCGGTCGAAATGCATCACGACCGGCTTGCCGCAGGCCATGGCCTCGGGCGTCACCGTGCCGAAGACGCCCAGCGTGAATTGATCGAGTACGACATCGGCCGCATTGTAGTAGGCGATCAGTTTCATTTTGTTCAACGGCGGCGTCCAGAGCACGGACGCGCCGATGCCGAGCGAGTCGATCAACGCCCTCGAGCAATCCACCTCCTGCCCCCAGTCGGAGAGGATCAGGATCGGCCGGCGGCCGGGCGCCTGCCGCGTGAACCGCGCGAAAGCCCTGAGCAGCAGGTCGTTGCCCTTCAGGACCCAGTTATGGCGCGACGGCGCGAACAGAATCAGGTCGGTCTGGTGGCGATTCATCAGCTCGGCCCGCAGCGGCGTCGCGCAGGGCCGGTACTTGGTTTCGTCCACCGGATGCGGGACAAACTGGAAGTTGGCGAGCCCGAGGCGCCGGGCGGCCGCGAGCACGTCCGGATTGGTGATCAACACCCGGCCGGCGTGCCGGTAGGCCAGCGCCAGCAGCCGGCCCCGGGCGCTGTCCTCGAAGGGAATTTCCCGCATCGTCCCGTGCTCGAACGCGACGTAGGGGCGCGTCGACGCGAACCACCAGGCGTTGATCGGCTCGGTGGCATAGGCCTGGACGAGATCGTAGCCTTCATACCATTGCTCGAACGGCTTCCGCCCCGGATACATCCGTAGGACATCCTTGAGCAGGGGCGCCGGCCGGATGCCGCTGGCCCGGCACCGCTGATAGTGCGTCAGGACCTGCCTCCACCGCGACGGCTGGCGGAGCAGCCGCTCCAGGAAAAATTGTCCCTTGAACCATTTTCTGCGCGTGTTCTTCCGTCCGTAGAGGTATTCCTGGATGAACCAGGCCGGCCGCCGGAACCCGCCGAGGTCCAGCCTGTCCCACTGCGGGCAAAACTCGTCCGGCTGCCCCTCGAACTCCGCGTCCTCCCACTCGGGCTGCGCCATGATGTGCGTGTAGTCGTAGCAGAGGACGTCGGCCTCCACGCCCTTGCGCCGGAGAAACTTGGCGTTGTTGTAGGCGTTGTTGGCGATGTTGCCGACGTGAAGGATCCTCACACCCGCACCCCGCGCATGTTGATCGATCCGCCGCATTCCCCGTACCGGAACCTGTTGAGCCCCCCGGTGAAACGGACGGGTTTCGTGAGCACCAGCTGGCCGAACCGGCAGGCCTCGAACCACGACGCCACTTCGCGGCGCGTGTGCAGATGGTTGAAGACCGGCGCATAGGCGTCGTAGAGGCCCAGCTGCAGGGTCGACACTTCCAGCGGATCGCCCGACGGAGGATAGGGCGCGCAAATGATCAGGTGGGCGAGCAGCCGGTACCGCAGGCGGCTCCTGATGATCAGCCGGCGGCAGGCCTCGTACCGGCGATCCTCCGGAAGTCTCCGCAGCGCGGCGCGCAGGAGATCGGTGAAGAAGTATTTCAGCGGATTGTGTTTTTCGTAGAACATGGCGTAAAACTGCCCGCCCGTCTTCACCAGCGGCGCCACGCGCTCGAAGGCCGTCCTGGTATCCGGCGTGTGGTGGAGCACGCCCCAGCTGACGACCAGGTCGAAGCTGCCGGGGCGGAACGGCAGGTGGAAGACGCTGGCCTGAAGCGCCGCCACGTTCCCAAGCTGCGCCGTCGCGCGGCGCGTGACCTCGACCCCCGCATTCGTCAGATCGATGGCCACCACGGTCGCGCCCAGCTGGGCCATGGCGTAGGTCCACCGGCCGGACCCGCAGCCGGCGTCCAGCACCACCTTGCCCTTGAACCAGTCCGCCGGCAGCTGGATCTCGTCGAGCCACTGCTGGACCAGCCGGGGCGTGAAGTGCAGGTAGTGCGAGTCCAGATAGCGCGAGTGTTCCAGGTCAAAGCTGCCCTTGACCTGCTGTTCCCCCTGCTGCAACGAAGGAAGAAATCTCGGGATGCCCCCGACGATGGGATAGGACCCGGCGCAGGCCGGACAGACATACCGCCCGGGCTCGCGGCGCACGTCGCCCCGGCAGAACGGGCAGACGAGCAGCCGGTCCAGGAACGCCGGAACGGCGACGGGGAACTGATCCGGGGCTGTGCCGGCGTTCACGCGTGCAAGATCTCCTTGATACTGCGGACGACCAACTGCTGATCCTCCTCGGTCATGCCCGGAAAGTTCGGCAGCGTGATGGTGGTGTCCTCCGACGCGACCGCGACCGGAAACTGCTCCGGCTTCAAACCATATTTATGGACATAGTAGCCGAGCCGGTGCACGGCGTGCGTGCCCGGCCTCGTTTGAATCTTCTTGGCGGCGAGGTGCTCCATGATGCGGTTGCGCATGGCCGTGCCGCCCTTCGTGATCCGGATCACGTACGACTGGTAGGTATGGCCGCATTTCTCCGGGACGCGCGGCGTGCGCAGGCCCTCGACATTCCGCAGGAGCACCGTGTAGCGCTCGGCATGGCGCACGCGTTCCGCCAGCAGCCCGTCGAGCTTCGCCATCTGCGCAACGCCGACCGACGCCTGGATGTCCGAGAGCCGCAGGTTGTAGCCAAGCACGTTGAATGTGCCCATCGCATAGGGCTTCCCCACCGTCGGATCGCCTGGCGGATGGCCGGTCGCCCCGTGGTTGCGGAGCGCCTTGAGTTTCTCGGCCAGTCCGGCCTTGTTCGTCGTCACCATCCCGCCTTCTCCCGTCGTGATCACCTTGCGCGGGTGGAACGAAAAACAGCCGATGTCGCCCATGGCTCCGACCGGCTTCCCGTTATACGTGGTGCCCACCGCGCAGGCCGCGTCCTCGATAACGGCGAGCTTGTGCCGCGCGGCGGTCGCCAGCAGCTCGTCCATCTGCGCCGACAGCCCGAACAGGTGGACGAGGACCACGGCGCGGGTCTTCGGCGTGATCGCCGCGCTGAAAGCCTGCGGGTCCAGGTTGAAGGTGTCGGCCTCCACGTCGGCAAACACGACACGGGCGCCGGCGTATTCGACGCAGTGGGCGGAGGTCACCCACGTGAACGCGGGCACGACCACTTCGTCGCCGGGGCCCAGCCCGAGCGCGGTGGTGGCCAGGTGCAGTGCCGCAGTGCAGGAGGTCGTGGCCAGCGCGTGGCCGACCTGCTGCCGCACCATGAACAACCGCTCGAATTCCTGCACGAAGGGGCCCTGCGTCACCCAGCCGGAAGCCAGGCACTCCTTGAGCAACCGCTGTTCGTGATCGTCAAATTGAGGTGCTGTGATATTCATAAGTGACTCCTGCCCGCCTCCTCTGTGATTTATGACGCCTGCGATGCATGGTGACATTCCTGCAAACACGCCCGCAGCCTGGCCGTCAACGGTTCCGGCAGGCGGGACGTCCGGGACCGCGCGAATGTCGGGAACTCCGTGCCGAGCGGCTGGACCGGACAGCTCATCGCCTCGAGCCGGCGGCAGATCGCCTTCAGCACGCCCTCCGCATCGGCGCAGAGATCCTCGTAGGTGACGGTGAGCCCCTGCACGCCGGTCTGCGCCAGCTCCTGCTGCATTTCGGCCCGGCAATCCAGCACCTGCCGGGCAACCTCAGCCGCGGGATCCCCCGGCGCGACATCGAACGGATAGGTCGAGGGCTTGAGCGACCACCAGGCGTCGTACGAGCCGTAGCGTTCCTTCCTCGATTCCAGGATGGAGGCCGCCGTCTCGAACGGATCGCGCGTGATGTGGACGAACAACGAAACCGGGTGCAGCGCGGTCAGGAACCCTGCGTGAAATCCGCAGATGACGTTCTTGAACACGACGCCCGTCCCGAACGACGCGAGGATTTCCTGCTCCAACGCATGCCGGAGGCCGTCCCGGTCCGTCTTGTTCAATTCCGCGACGGACAGATGATGCGTCGGCGACCCGTCGAGCGGCAGCCACCGCCGCCAGAAATAGCCGAACTCGTGCGGGCCGTGCACGCCTTCGCTGACTCCGTGGGTGGAATGGAACACGATGCCCTCGCGCGACTTCGGGCCCAGCGCGGCGCGCGAGAGGCGGATCCCGACCGAGGGGCGCGACCAGAACCGGGCCATCAGATTATCGATATAGCCCAGCGGCAGGAACCGGCTGGTCAGCTGGGACAGCAGCGTGGTCCCTGAGCGCGGCGCCCCGATGATATAGACGATTGGCAGCCGGGTGACATCCGCGTCGGCAGGCGGAACCGGAAACGGAACCCGCGCGAGCGCCTCGTTCAGCGCGGCCAGCAGGGTTTCGCCGGCCTGATCCTTCCGGTAGGCCTCCCGCCGCTCGGCTGCCTCGTGCGGATCGCGCGTCATCATCGTGCCGCTCCGGACGCCGCCTGTTCCAGCGCGTAGGGATGGGTATAGTAAAAGGGGAACATCGTCTGCAGCTCGGCGCGGCGCGACAACAGCGCGGCCAGCCCGCGCTCGGTGAGCCGGATCAGGTAGGTGTACGGGCGGTCCTGCGCCCCCCAGCCGGCCTTGAAGTGATGGAGCGACGACTGGGATCCCCAGGTTCCGCCCCAGTTCCACCACCGGAATCCGCGGGACACGGCGTCCTGCATGCCGTGCCAGATCAGGAACGACAGCGGCTGCCGCGACCGGAACTCCAGCTTGCTGGCCGGGACGCAATACTCCACCGTGCGGTTGCAGTAGAGCAGCAGCAGGGCCGCCACCGGTTCGTCTCCCTCCATGGCGATCCAGACTTTCCGCCACGCGGCGGGCAGGCCGTCCCGCAGCGCCTCGAAATGTTCCCACGGCTTGGCCCGGCCGCCGATGGCCGCCATGTTGACCTGATGCAGTTGGCACAGCGCACGCCAGGCCCAGTCATCGTCTCGTTCGACCAGCTCAAACCCCTGCTTCAGCGATTTGCGCACGAGGTTTCTGGTTTTTTGCATGATGCCGGACTCCAGGCGGCGATCCAGATCGGGCCCCTGCTCCGGCAGCGTCGTGATCTGCCCGATCCGATGATCCGCGTGCGACGGCTTGAGTACCTGCCGGTATTCTCCAAGCACGTCGTTCTCCTGCGGCGTCACGATCAGCGTGGCGGACAACACGTCGGCCGCCGAGGCGGCGTCGGCATAGGCCCGGACCAGAGCCGCCCGCACCTCCGGGCCTGCGTCCGGGGCCAGCAGACATCCGCCGTGGCTGCCGAACCACGGCAGGCTGTTGATGATGGCGCCGAACCGCGGCTGTTCCGCCAGGAAATACGGCAGCGTGCCCACGATCCTTCCGTTGTCCCTCGCCGCCAGACAGACCGCCTCGCCCGGCACGATCCTCGCCAGCACGTTGCGATATTCCAGCGTGGCGTAGATCATGGCCTCCGGGCAGGCCCGAACAAATCGGGCATGCGTGTCTTCCTGCGCTGGTGTCACCCGCACAATGTCGATCATGGCCGCCTGTTCAGGCCCTCCTGACTCCCGCCACGTAATGCTGCGCGTCGATGCTCGTCCTATCCCGCACCTCGATGCCCTGTTCCGCAAACCAGCCCTCCACTTCCGCAAGTTCGAACCGGTGCGCGTTCGGCGCATGGTACCAGTCATAATTGACCAGCGTCGAAAACTGGTCGCCGAATTCCTCGTTGTAGAAGCATTTCACCAGAGCCGAATAGATCAACTCCTGGACCCGCCACGTCCCCTTCTTGATGCCCGGCAGCGGCAGATCTTTCGAGAGCTCGCAGGTTCCCTGGACCTGCGCGAGCGCCTTGCCGAACGCGGTCAGTTGCCGGCAGACTTCGAAGGCTTCCTCCGGTGGCAGCGGCGCGATCCGGGCCCGCAGCGCGTCATCCACGGCCTCCCGGCAGACGCCTTTTTTCCGGTACACCGACAACGCGATCGTGCCCCCCGGCTTCACGGCTCCGCACAGCGCGGCAAAGGTCGTCCGGGGATCCGGCGTGTGATGCAGGGCGGCACGGCACAGGACATAGTCAAAGGGTTCCGCGATGGGAATCGGACGGCAGATGTCCCACCGGAGAAACAATCCATGCGACTCGAACCCGTCGATCCGGGCCGGCAGGCCCGCCAGCGCGTGATGAATGTCGGCCCCCACGTACGACAGATGCCCCTCGCGCTCCCCGGTCAGCAGACGGCGGGGTATGTCCCCGAATCCACATCCCGCGTCAAACACCCTGACGGTCCGGTCCCGGGCCGCGCTCCGAATCTCCTCCAGCAGACGATCCCAGCCTAATTGGGCCAGCGGCATGGCTGCCCGCGCCCGCGGATTCTGCTCCAGAAATTGTTCAAACCCGAACGCATCCCCCCACTGCAGGGAATAATGAGCCGCCGTGTCAGCCTGCGCCTCTTCGCCTAGGTCCGCGTAGGCCGGCCCGCCCTGCGCGGAAAACTTGCAGGCGCGGCACCGCCAGACATTCTCCTCCCGACGGAACGCCAGCGCCTCGTTGCACCGGGGGCAGGTGACCGACAGGCCGGTCCCGACTGCGTCCGCTGTTTTCTTCACCGTCACGCTCATGCTCCCTGCAATACCGCTTCCATTGATCCCGTCATCCCCTGGCCTGCACACAGGTCCGGTGGTACTGCTGCTCGTCGTTCGAAAGTTCGTCGAGTAATGGATTGCGCAACTCCGTCGGCAATGGCGCCTGGTCCGCGGCCACCCGCAACAACGCCAGCATGATCGGCGCCGTTCGCTCTTCGCCGTGCTGCCGGACCAGCCAGTCCCGCAGGGCCTTCCCCGTCTGCTCCCGCAGCCCGCGATTGTCGGCCAGCTTGACGATCGCCTCCCGCACCTCGGCCGGAGAATCCACCCGGGTCACCGGTGGAAGATCCCCGTCGTACAGCGGCGCGTACTGCTCGGCGCGCAGCCGCATGACGACCGGCTTCCCCACCGACGCCGCTTCCAGCGCGGTCGCTCCGAAATAGCCGTAGACGAGCTGGTCCAGAACCAGATCACAGGACCGGTAGTAATCGATCAGGCGCTTCTTGCCGACCGGAGGCAGTACCAGCACGCGCCGTTGGAGCCCCGCCTCTTCCACCGCCCGGCGCCACCCGGCCTGACTCTCGCCCCACCCCAGAAACACGAACCGCAGGGACTCACAGGATCGGGCCGCCTCCACCAAGGCCGCAAACAGGCCTTCCGAGTGGCCCTTCACCTTGTCGTCCAGCCGCGTGGCGGTGAGCACGAACACGCCCGGCCCCAGCTGCGCCTCCCACTCGCGCCGGGCCAAGCCTTCGCCCGGGGTATAGCGCTGATCATCCATTGGATAGGGCACATACACGCCGTTCGTGAGCCCGAGTCGCCGCGAGTGGCCAAGCCCGTGCGGATTGCTGACCATCAGGAACCGGGCGGCATTGAACGAGAGATGCATCGCCCGCCCCAGATCGTCCCCGCGTCCACAGTCCTCCTGCAGATCCCCGCCGACGGAAAACACGCAGTAGGGCTTCCCGCTGGCATAGGCGGGAAACGGCGTGCTGGCGACATAGATCACGTCGAAGGCGGAGAGCGCTTTCGCCAGCTCGAACGAGGGATAAAATCCCCGGTAGGTCACCAGCGCCTCGTGCCGCAGGCCAGGCGCCGCGGCCAGCACCCGCAACAGCGGCGCCCGGTTGCCCTCGTAGAATTGCCGGTACGCGACGTAGAGCTCGGTGCCGTCGAATGGAATGTGGCGGCAGGGCACATCCGGTTTCAACCCGGGATGGGTTGCCAGAAAGCCCTCGCCATCCATGATGTCCCCGTATTCGCCGTCGTAGTCCTCCCATTCAGGACAGCTCAGCGCGGAGCGGTCCATCGTATTGGGAAACAGGACGGCCTGGGCGCCCTGCTGCCGGGCCAGCCTCGCCCACTTGTACATGCTCTGGGCCATGTTCACGGCGAAGGCGCAGTTCAGGGGAGCCGGATGGTCGCGGCGGTAGGCCGCGGCAAACCGCCAGACCTCCTCGGAGTAGGTCCGAAAACGCCGGATGTTGCCGGCGGACAGATAGGGATGGGCCCACGGAGTCCGATCGACGCTGTCAGGCCCGCGTTCCCGGACCGCCGCGGTGTCGCCCAGCAGCGCCGTGAACTTCCGCTGTAACAGTTCGATGTCAGCCTGCCGGCTGTCGAGCTCTTTCAGCTTGCGCGGAATTCCCGTGAATCCCGGCAGGCGGAACAACAGTTGTTTGATGGCTGCTTTCATGGTCACCAGAAGCACGGATCGTCGCTGCGGGCGGCGGAGAGCATGCGCCAGCGTCCGTCCGCAAACGAATATTTCCAGAAATCGCTGACGTGGCCTCGGCGCCCCTCTCCGCCCCACAGGTACCAGTCGTCTCCCACCAGCGCCGTGGCTGCCTTGGCATGGTAGCCGGGGAACTCCGCCGACTCGTCGTAGCGATGGGGCTCCCTGTTCTCCTGCACCTGCCGCCAGGTCCGCGCCGCAAGATCGAACGCCCAGAGATCGTTGAAGTTCCGCTTCGGATGGATGCGGGAGCGCCCGCCGAACACAAACACCTCGCCGCCGCGCAGGGTCATCGCCGCGCAATAGCGGGGCGACGGCACGCCGGGCCCGGCCGCGTCGGGGCTCAACAGATCCCATTTCTGTTCGGACATGTCGAACCGCCACAGATCGATGTGGTCGCCCGCATCGGAGACGCCCCCGCAGACATAGACGGACCGGCTGTCGCAGGCCGACATGCTGCCATAGCGCGGCCCCGGCCACCTGGCTCCCGCGGCATAGCCCTCGCGCGGCCCGGAGGGAATCCGGCGCCACGCCGTGCCGCGGCAGATCCAGGCGTCGTTCAGTTTGCGCTTGCCCAACCGGTCCTCCGTATAACCCGAGAACAGAAACAACTCACCGCTGACGGACTGGCACACGGGCGTGTAGCGTGGAAAGGGCTGCGCCGCGGCCGCTTCCGAATCGGCGGGCGTGACGCGGTGGTCATCCGTCTCCCGCACCAGTTCCCAGCGTTCGGCGGACGGCATGAAATGCCAGACGTCGTTGAGAAAGGTATAGCGGGTGGCCCCATCCGGCGTGCCGCAGACGCCCGAGCCGCCCCACAGGACCAGTCCGCCGTCATGCGGCGTCCAGCCCGCACACCGCCTGGCGGAAGGCCAGGGAGCCAATGAGCGCACCTCGCGCCAGGATAATTCGCGCGTGTCGAAACACCAGAGGTCGTTGGCCACGTCGAGAATCGACTCGGTGCCAGTGGCGGACCCGACGCCGCCGAAGAAATACAGTTTCTCTCCGAACGCGGCGGCCGCCATTGAGCGGCGCGCGCGAAAGGGCACGCTCTGTTGCAGGACCGCGTTCATAACAGCCTCGCGTCGATCCGCCCTGACCACGGCGACAGCGCCCTGCGCTGCCAGGACTCGTCGGCCGGGAACCGCAGCACGAGACCTGCGACAGGCCGCGGCGAGGTGAGGACGAATCCGCCGTCGCCCCGCTCGAGTTCGAGCGCCTCCAGCATGTCCAGCCAGTCCAGATAACTTTCCGCGCCCAGCGCGACCCAGCCGGGCCGGCGCGCCAGTTTCAGCGCTTCGCGGTGCAGCGCGGCCGTGCGCGCGACATTCTGCGGATGAAAATTGCACACCAGGACGCCCGGATGGCTCGCCTCGATCTGCCCGGCGACCTGCCGGATCCTCCGCGCCGCCCGCCGCCCGCTCATGCGCAGCGCCTCGATCATCCCGTCCCCGAAGCCCGTCAAGAGGCTGTAGTGGTCCGACCAGCTCCCGTCGGCGCGGCGCACGCGCATCGGCAGGAACGAACCGTTGAGCGCCGTGCCGTCCACGCCGGGATAATTGAAGTCCAGGGCGAGGCCGTTGTCTTCCCACGCTTGGAGATGCCCCAGATAGCCACGGTTGAGAAAGCCATGGTTGCGGACGGTCCTGATTTTTTTTCCGGTGAGCTCGCGGATCTGCTTCGTCTGCTCCGTGCAAAGCCGGTCGTAGGATTGCGGCTCCTCCAGCGCGTCCGGGTGCAGCCCCAACTCGACGTTCGGGGACAGCCGGGCCAGTGACGTGCCGGTATGTTTTGTCTGCGGAACCAGAAAATAGGTGATCGGCATGTCCCCGACCATCCGCAGCTGTTCGTCGTATTTCTCCAGCCAGGCCTGATCGTCGTCGCCGCTCAGCAGGACGGCTCCGCGCGCGCCGCCGGGAAGGGGCTCGATGAGGGGGCAGCCGGTGAGGCGCGACAGGGTCTCCGCGAGAAAAAACCCGAGCCGATCCGCCCAGGGCACCGTGCGATAGGCCGGCAGGATCTGATCCTCGAACAGATAGATCGGCCGTTCGAATTCGAATCCCATCGCGCTTTTGTCGCAGGACGATTCGGCCTTGCGGGGATCCCCCTGCCGGTAGCGAACCATCTCCTCAATGACGTTCAGCCCGATCAGCAGGGTCCGCTGCGTCTCGTCTTTCAGCCAGGCGACCGTGGCACGACCCGATTCATTCACCCACAGGGGCTCCAGCGCATCCCCCGTGAAACTCACATGCGGCAGGAGCGCGCGATAGGCCGGCTGCGGCCGCTTGAACAGCCAGCGCCGCTTCGACGACCCGGTGTAATAAGATTGCCCGCCAGATTCGTCATGGCATTGCACGCCCGCCAGACCCGGAACATCCCTGCCGCCCGCATACACGACTGTCTCGCGCGCCGGCGGTCTCCCCGCAGCCGAAGTCCCACCGACATGCGGCGAGCGCACGCCATAGGGTCGCAGGACCTGCAACAGGCTCTCCGCCCAGTCGGAAGACATGAAGAGGACGACCTTCGACGGCGGGACGGAGGACGCCGGCGCCTGCCTGAGATAACGATCCGGATGTCTGAACAGGCTTCCCTGGATGATGGGGATGCCGTCGCCGCCGAATTTTTTCTTGAACCGCGAAACCCGATGAATGGGCCAGTCCTCCGGCACGTCCGGAAAGATCGGTCCGAGCCTGTAGGCGCGATGGCCCTCCTGCCCCGCCCACCGGATGGCCGACCAGTGCAGGAACTCGTTGACGCGCCGACCGAGGAATTCAGGGTCGGACGCGCCCGCAAGAAAATTCACCGCCTGTTTGTCCACGAGCAGCCACAGGGCGCCGATCGTCCTGCCCTTGTGCCGGGCAAACAGGATCCGGCAGTTTCCCACCGCATGGAACGCGTCGAACATCGACCGGTAATAGTCCTTGGGCGGCAGCGACTCGCCGGTTCGTTGAGCCGAGAGTTGCGCGAGCCGGTAATAGTCGTGGACGTCCGCCGCCGCGCCGCCCCACGCGGCGGTCAATCCGCTCCGGACCGCCTTGCGCACCGCGCGCCGGCAGGGCTCGGCCAGATTGTCGAACAGCGCCGCCTCGTCCCTTCCGCTCAGGCGGACGATCTGATCCATGCACGCCGTCGCTTCGCCGGGCATCGGGCACAGTCCCTGAGGACCGAAATTGAGACCAGCGTGAAATCTCCGGTCGGCAGTCCAACATGGAGCGGCCTCCAGGCCCGACTCTGGACGGCACGGCGCCAGGTTGTGCGCGTTCAGCTGCACGCGATCGACATCCAGGCGGTCGGCCAGTTGCAGGAGAGCGCTCATGGCCAGATGCTCCGCCTCCCGCGCGACGCCGCCCGGCAGGCCGCGCACCAGCGCCAGCCCCGTCTGCCGGTGCATGCCGCTGTCCAGAACGCTCTCGGTCCAGCAACCCAGCCCGTTCTTGCGAAGATACAGCGGCAGGACGCCGATGAGCTGATCCGTGTCGTCAAGAATCCCGAACGAATGGTTCCGCTCGGCCCAGAACCGCTCCTCGATGCCGATCCATTCGTGGCGGTGGAACAGCCAGGCCTGGTCGGAATGCTCGCAGACGCGATTCCACCGGTCCGGAGCCAGCTCTGGATAGGGAATCAGCTTCATGCGGTGCTCTTGGTGTACACGACGTTGAACCGATATCCGCGATAGGGGTTCATCGCGTGAATCTCATGGATCACCGTGGCGACGCCCATCTCGCGGCCCAGGGACAGGAACGCCTGCTTCGAAAAGTAATAGCAAACGATGCCGGGTTCGACCCGTGACGGCCACAGCGCGCCGAGCCACCGGGACGGCATCCGCCACCGGGGCTTCGGTTGCGCCGGCGGGACCGGCCCGTAGCGGGCGTCCAAGTCGGCGCCGACGGCCTTCACCACTTCCTGATACGCCTCGCGGGACGCCTCGTCCGGGATCGACCCCACCATCACGCGGCCGCCCGGCTTCACCACCCGGACCATGTCCTTCACGATCGTCGCCACCGTCTCCATCCTGGGAACATTGGTCATCATGTCGTAGCTGACGACCCGGTCAAAACGCCCCGACTGGAATGACAGCCTCCCGCCCTCTTCATGTCGAAACTCGGCCCTCGGCAGACCCAGTCGCGCGGCGACCCGCAGCGGCTCCTCCGCCATGTCGACTCCCACATAATGCCGGACGCGGCCGGCGAGTCCACGGGCGAGGAAGCCCGCCGCGCAGCCCACCTCCAGGAGGTCCGTGTCGCCGGACAGATCGGCCTGACGGACGATGCTGTCGATCATGTCGTCGTACAGGGCTGCATGTCTCCATAATCGGGGGTCACGGCCGCTGATGAAACACAACTCGTCCGACGACGGCACGCCCGGCACGATCTCCGCGCGGTCCTCGAAAAAACGCTGCGCCGACCCTTTCCAGTCCGTCGTCATCACGGGTGCCGTGAATCGGAATCCGTAAAAATGATCTCGGGCTCGTAGATGTAGGTGTAGTGCCACGGCCCGCTGCGCCGGACGGAAAACTGCACCGCCCGCTCGAGGTAATGCAGGATCGCCTCCTTGCCCTTGGGAAGCATGTGCCGGCAGAGGGACAGGCTGAGGGAGTATCGCCCCTCGCCCAGGTGCAGTTTCGGGATCGTGTACCGGAATTCCCCCTCCCCCTCCAGCAGCCTGCCGTCGCGCAGGAACATTTTTGCCTCGAACCCCTCGATCCCGGCCACTCCCTGCAGCCGCTCGCCGTCGATGCGAAATGAGGCGTAGGTGTCGGGGTGGGCCGTTTTCCCCTTCCACGACACGCACAGGTGGAAGGGCTCGCCCTGCGTGAAGACCGTGGTTTCGTCCCCTGCGTCGTTGAGTGTTTTGACACTCGCCACCCTGATCTCCTCCCCGCCCAGCTCATAGTGTCCCGACTCGGCCGTCTGCCGGATCTTGTGCTGGAGACGCTCGTTCTCCAGGCTGTTTGCCGCAGCCTCCCGCTCCCAGACGCTGTGGATGTAGGCCTTCACCACCCGCTCGGCGCCGCCTTGCAGCTTCAACGCGCCTCCGTCCAGCCACAGTGCCTGCTGGCACAACTCGAGCACGAGACCCTCGGCATGCGTCACGAACAGCACCGTCGCCCCGCTCTGGCAGATGCTCCGGATCTTCCGCATGCATTTATTCATGAAGTAGGCGTCGCCGGCCGCGAGCGCCTCGTCGATGACGAGGATGTCCGGCTCGACGCTGATCGCCGTCGCAAAGGCGAGCCGGGCCTGCATCCCGCTCGAGTAGGTGTGGAACGGCTGATCGATCACCGCCTCGAGCTCGCTGAACGCAATGATGGAGTCCCGCCTGGCGGAGACCTCTGCACGCGACATCCCGAGGCACAGCCCGCCCATGTAGATATTCTCGAGGCCGGTATAGTTGGGGTCGAACCCGATTCCGAGCTCGAGGATCGCGGAGACCCGGCCGCGGATATCCATCTCGCCCGACGTCCGGTCCAGCGTCCCGGCCAGGATTCTCAGCAGGGTGCTTTTACCGGCGCCGTTTGCCCCGATCACTCCGGTGATCTCTCCCCGTTTGATTTCGAACGAGACATCCCGAAGCGCCCAGTGCGCCCGGTGTCGCGGGCGGCCGGTCACGAACTCCAGCACCATGTCGCGCGGCCGCTCATACCGCCTGTACATTTTCGACAGGCGGGAAACCCGGATGGCGGTGTCGCCGGCGCCGTTCACAAGGCGCTCCCGAACCACGTCTTCAAATGACGGAACAGCCTGTACCCGGCGGACAAGGCGCCGACCGACAACAGGCCGAACGCCAGCCAGGCCCAGGGATGCTCGAAACGGCCGAGGTACAGGACGTCCTGATAGCACCAGACCATGTAACTGAACGGATTCAAATACAGCAGGGGCTGGAGAACCGGCGGCACCCAGTCCGGCGGGTACAGGACCGGCATGAGATAGACTCCGATGCCGCCGAAGATCTGCACGATGTCCTTGAGGTCGCGGAAGTAGACGGAGACGGAGGACAGGATATAGCCCGCCCCGACCATGGCGAACGTCTGCAGCACGAGAAGCACCGGCAACATGCCGTACATCCATGAAAACTCTTCCCGTTTGAAGAGGCTGTAGAACACCAACCCGGCCAGGCCGATCAGTTGCGTCACCAGCGACGCGAAGACCCCCTTGACCGGCAGCAGCTCGATGGGAAATACGACCTGCTTGACCAGCGAGGCGTTACCCGTGACCGCCTGGCAGTTTTTCTGCATCGATTCCTGGAACGCGATCCAGGGAATCAGTCCCGACAGGATGTAGACCGCGTAGTCTCCCTCAGAGGTTCCGGCGCCCCGCAGCCGCGCGCCGAAGATGAACGAGAAGACGACGACGTAGACGGCCATGATCAGCAGCGCGTGCGCGACCACCCAGAAGGTCCGCAGCCATTGCCCGGCGTAACGCTGCGACAGGTCCCGCTTGGTCAGCTCCCACGCCAGATCCCGGTGCCGGGCCAGCACCTGCATCGCTTCGCCCACCGGCGACATCCCCCCGGACATTTCCGCCGCCGCGCGCGCCACTAGGCCACCTCTTTCAGCCCGTCGCCGTCCATGAACAGGCGGTTCCAGAATTCGAAGCTGAGCAGGCTCCAGATCAGCAGCCGGTGATTGACGGCCCCGTTCAGGTGTTCATCCAGTACGCGCCGCACGAACGTCTCCTGGAAAAATCCGCGGGACAGCGTTTTGCGGTCGAGCAGGATCGCCTTGACGTAGTTTATCAGCGGGCCCTGGTACCAGGACTGCTCCGGCGCGCTGAAGCCCTGCTTGCGCTTGAGCAGGATCCGATCCGGCAGGACGCCTTCCATGGCTCGCCGGAACAGATATTTCCCGGCGAGATTCTCGTCGCCGGACGGATTCTTGTCCCACTGACGATTGATGAGATAGCGGGTCGGGAGCGTCGTGACAAAATCCACCAGAGCGTGGTCGAGCAGCGGCACGCGGGATTCCAGCGAATGCGCCATGCTGAGCTTGTCCTCGATGACCAGCAGCCCGTGCAGGAACGTCTTCGCCTCGAAGTAGAGCGCCCGCCGGATCGGGTCGCGCATGGAACGGGCGGGCTCGGCCACGCGGCGGAAGGCATCGTAGGGATCGTGCCCGCCGGCCTCCCGCAAAACGTGGAGAGAGAAGCATTGCGTCCGTTGTTCCGCCGGGACGAGCCGGTTCCAGTAGCGGTAGTAGCGGGCCAGAAACTCCTGTTCCGCCCGGGCACCCTCCACCATGCGGTATCGCCACGGATAGCCAGCGAAGATTTCGTCCCCGCCCGTTCCTCCCAGCACCACCTTGACGAAGCGGCTGGCCAGCCGCGCGGTGTAGTAGTAGGGATAGCACATCCCCGCCCGGAGATCCTCGATCGCCCAGATGACCCGCGGCAGGGCCCATTCGAGATCGCCGGAGTGGAACACCATCTGATAGTGCTCGGTCCCGAAGAGCGCCGACAGCTCTTCGGCGTCCTTGCGCTCGTCGAAGCCGGCTTCGAACCCGGAGACGTTCGTGAGGTCGAAGCCCCCCGTGAAGGTCATCAGCCGCGGAATGCCGGCCGCGGCCATGGCCGTGATCGAACCGGAGTCCATGCCGCCGCTCAGGTAGGCGCCCACGGGCACGTCGCTGATCAACTGCCGCTTGATCGTATCCTCGAGCAGATGCCGGAGGCGCTCCCGGCACCGTTCCTCCCCGGCATCCTCCGCCGGCTCGAAATTGAAATCCCAGTACCGGCGGCGCTCGATCCGGCCGGCCATGACCGTCATCAGGTGGCCGGGCTCGAGCAGCCGGATATCCTTAAACAGGGTCACATCGCCGAACGTGTTTTGGAACGTGAAGTACTCCACTAGCGCGGCGTGATTCACCGCCCGCGGCACGGCCGGCAGCGAAAGCAGCGCCTTGACCTCCGAGGCGAACGCGAGCGTATGGCCGGCTTCCGTGTAATAGAGCGGCTTGATCCCGTACCGGTCCCTGGCCAGCAGCAGGGTTTCACTGCGATCGTCCCAGAGGGCGAAGGCGAACATGCCGTTCAGTTTCTCGACGCAGGCCGCGCCGTATTCCTCGTAGAGGTGCAGGAGCACTTCCGTGTCGGTACCCGACACGAACCGGTGCCCCTTCCCCATCAGCTCTTTTTTGAGATCGAGATGGTTGTAGATCTCCCCGTTGTAGGTGAGCCAGACCGTTTTCGCCTGATTCGCCATCGGCTGGTGGCCGGCCATGGACAGGTCGAGGATGGACAGGCGGCGGTGCCCGAGCGCCAGCCGGAACCCCTGCCCGGGGTGCGCCTCCGCCGTCCGGTTCAGCGCATGCGTCTGGAGATCGGGCAGCGCGCGCGCGCGGTCCTGCGCGGTCAATTCACGCCACCGCCCGCCCTGCCGAGGTCCGGACGGGGCGAGCAGCACGCAGCCGCCATCGTCAGGACCGCGATGCGTCAACGCGTCGCACATGCCGGCGATCGCAAACGGTTCGATCGCGCGGTCGGTCAAGCTATAGAGGCCGGCAATGCCGCACATCAGCCATTGCTCCCCCTGACCAGTTCCCGGAGACCCTCTGTCAGCGAAATCGAGGCTTCGAATCCCAGCAGTCGCTTCGCTTTTTCGCTGCTGCCCACGCGCCGGCTCATCGGCACCGGCCCGTCGGTCTTGTAGACGGGCCGCAGGGACGAGCCCGTGAGTTCGAGCAGCGTCGACACCACCTGCTTGACGGTCGCTTCCGTCCCGCTCCCGACGTTGAAGGCCTCGGCCGTGACCTCGCTGTCCATCGCCAGGATCGTGCATTGCGCCACGTCCCGCACGTGCACGAAATCGAACGACGCCGAGCCGTCGCCGTTGATCACCGGCGGCTCCCCGGCGCGGATCTTCCCCAGCACGATCGGAATCAGGCCGCCGGTCTGATTGGGCCCGTACACGTTCATGTACCGCACGATGGCATAGGGCAGCCCGGCCCGGAACGGCCTGAGCAAAAACTCTCCGCAGAGTTTCGACACGCCGTACATGGTCCAGGGGTTGAAGGGATGCTGCTCATCCATCACGTCGAGCGTATCCCCGTAGACCGAGGAGGCCGACGAGTAGACCAGCTTCCCGACCCCGGCTTTCACCGCCGCCCGGATCACGTTGAAGGTGCCTTGGATGTTGATCTCGAACGCCCGGGCCGGATTGCTTTCGCAGGGGCCCAGCGGCAGCACCGCCATGTGAAAGACGCCGTGCATGCCGGCCATCGCCCGGGCCAGTTGCTCAGGCTGCAGCACGTCGCCCTGCCGCACCTCGACCCGCCGGTCACGGCCCGCCTCTGCCTGATTCTCCGCCCTGGCCGCCTGGTCGAAAATCACCACCTGCTCGGCGCCTTGCCGGAGCAGCCCTTGCACCACGTGCGATCCGATGAACCCGTTCCCGCCCGTGATCAAAAACCTGTGACCGGCAATCTTCATGGCATGCTCCCCGCCGACAGATGTGGGTTCCGCTGCGCTCCCGTTGTCTCTTTAGAGCAGGACGACGTTGGTTTTGCTTCCCTTCACGTTGCGGGTGCCGTTCCGCGTATCGAACACCAGCGGCGCATGCTGGACGATGCCGTCGTACCCGAACGCGGAATGCGCCGTGAGAATCAAGGCGCAGTCGCAGCGCTGCACCCGCTCCGGCGTCACCTCGACCGCCGCATACCCGCGTCCTTCAATATCCACCGACGGCGTGAAGGGATCTGCGTACTCGATCATCGCGCCCTCCCGCTGGAGCAGCTCCATCACCTTGAGCGCCGGTGTTTCGCGCCAATCGGCGACGTCCGCCTTGTACGTGACGCCGAGGACGAGAATCCGTGCCCCGTTCAGGCACCGGCCCCGCCGGTTGAGCAGCCGCTGGAGCTTGCCGGCCACGTAATAGGGCATGTTCTCGTTGATCTCGCCGGCCAGCTCGATGAAGCGCGTATGGAGATCGTACTCCTTGGATTTCCAGGCCAGGTAATAGGGGTCGAGGGGGATGCAGTGGCCGCCGACGCCGGGACCCGGGTAAAAGGCCATAAACCCGAAATTCTTGGTCGCTGCCGCGTCGATGACTTCGTAGACATTGAGGCCCATGCGGTCGCAGAGCACCGCCAGCTCGTTGACCAACGCGATGTTGACGGACCGGAACACGTTTTCGAAGACCTTGGTCATCTCCGCCGCGCGGGGCGAGGACAGCGGGAACATCTTCCCCACCGACTGTTCGTAGAAGGTCTGGGCGATCTTCAGGCACGCCGGCGTGGCGCCCCCGACCAGCTTGAACGTGTTGTGCGTCTTGAAAGACCTGTTGCCGGGATCCACGCGCTCGGGCGAAAAGGCGATGAAGAGATCCTGGCCGACCTTCAGCCCCTGCGCGGCCAGTATCGGCAGCACGACCTCCTCGGTCGTGCCGGGATAAGTCGTGCTCTCGAGCACCACCAGCATGCCGGGATGCGCGTGCGCCGCGATGCGCCTGGTCACCGAAAGAATGGCGCTGATGTCCGGCTCCTTGTTGCGCGTCAGCGGAGTGGGCACGCAGATCAACACCACGTCGCATTCCCGGAGCATCGCGAAATCCGTCGTGGCCGTGAGCCGGCCGGATTGGACGGCGGCTTTCAATTCGGCATCCTCCACGTCAGAAATGTAATTCTGCCCGCGGTTGACCTGCTCGACTTTGCCCGGCGCTTCATCGATGCCGACGACGCGAAACCCCGCCTTGGCCTGGAGCACAGCCAGGGGTAGCCCAACGTATCCCAGACCGATGACGCCGACCAGGGCCGTGCGGCCTTGTATTTTTTCCAGGAGCGTCACGCGAACCTCCCTCCGAGCATTAAAAGTCCCGGCGCTGAAAAATCACGCAGGCCCCGGCCAGGAGCAGGGCGGCATAGAGCAGGCCGTAGAGCGAGACCATCGCCTGGTAGGCATAGGCCACCTCCGCTCCCACCGCCGCCTGTCCCTTCACGTTGAGCACTTCGAGATTCGGGAACACATAATAGATCGCGGTCACCGCGGCCTTGACCGTCTCGCTGCGGCTGCTTTCCACGATGCCCTTGAGATCGGTCGTCAGGTGGCCGACGACAAAGAGGCCCAGCGTCATGATGGCGCTCAGCGCCGACGTACTGAAGGTCGAGAAAAACAGCGCGATGGCGGTGACCAGCAAAACCTCCACGAAGATCAGCGCGACCGCCTGCACCAGCACGCCGTGAATCGGCGCGCGATAGAGCCAGAGCGTGGCGAGAAAGACGCCCAGCATGACCACGATGTTGACCGACAGGGTCATGACCAGACCCAGGTACTTCCCCAGGATGAACTGCGTCCGCCTGATCGGCCTGGCCATGATGGTATAGACCGTCCGGCGCTCGATCTCCTTGTTCACCAGGCCGATCCCGACGAAGATCGCGATGATCACGCCGACGAGATTGATGGCCGCCAGCCCCATGTCGGTGATCATGCGGTGGTGCTCCATGATGGTCAGGTCGGCAAGCAGGATGGAGGCGCCGATCAGGGCCAGGGCGAACAGCAGGAGGTTGTACAGAATCTTGTCGCGCAGGTTCTCGCGAAACGTATTCAGCGCAATGACGAGCACCGGCCACATGCTCAGGCTCCTCCGGCGGGGCGGCCGTCCGCGGCCCGCTCCTGGCTCTTGAAGAAGAGCTCCTCCAGCGAACTCTTGTGCGGCGTCACCGAGATCAGCGTCCCGCCGTGCTTCCGGATTTCCGCCAGCGCCCCTTCGAGTACCTCGGGCTTCGGCAGGACGATCAACGCCTGCGGGCCCTGCTGCACCAGCCTGGTCGCCATCCCGCGGACGGACGGGATCTGTTCGGCCGTGATTCCCTGGCAGACGATTTCGACCGACTGTGTGTGTCCGTGATCCATCAGCTCGTCCACGCGGCCCGACGCCAGCAGTGCCCCCTTGACGATGACGCCGACCCGGTCGCAGATCATCTCCACGTCGGGAATAATGTGGGTGCTGAAAAAGACTGTTTTCCCCTGCTCGCGCAGCCCGAGAATCACGTCCCGGACCTGCTTGCGCCCGATCGGATCCAGCCCCGACATCGGTTCGTCCAGAATCACCAGTTCGGGATCGTGGATGAGCGCCTGCGCCAGGCCCACCCGCTGCAGCATGCCTTTCGAGAATTTCCGCAGCTGCCTCGTCCTGGCCTCGGCCAGCCCGACCGTCTCCAGCATGCGGGACACGCGCTGGGGCAGGTCATACCGCGCGAGGCCGGCCAGGTGCCCGTAAAACGCCAGAAACTCCTCCGCCGTCAGATAATCGTAGAAATAGGGGGCTTCCGGCAGGAATCCGATGCGGCGGCGCGTGGGCACGTCCCCGGCCGGTTTTCCGAGGAGCTCCACGGTGCCGCCCGTCGCCCGGATCAATCCGATCAGCACCTTGATCGTCGTTGTCTTGCCCGACCCGTTCGGCCCGAGAAACCCGTAGATCTCCCCCTGACGAACCGTCAGCGACAGCCCGTTCAGCACCGTCGCCGGCGGGCGGCCGGGCCATCCGGACGCGAACTGCTTGGTGAGCCCTTCGATTCGAATCGCATCCATGGGTTCGGACTCTTTCAGCCTCCCCGCTTCTTGAACACAACCCGCCGCGCCGGGGGTCCGGAACGCCCCGCGTTGAACGTCCTCATCCCTTCCGGAAGGCGCGCAGCCGCTCGCGCAACCCGGTGCTTTTCACGGTTCCGGACGGACCGGCCAGAAGATAGGCGCCGCCGAACGGCTCGGCGGGAATTTCGGTAATAATACCGCCCCGCACCAAATCCTCCAACCGGACCGGCCATTTTCTGTAGCGCGCCTTGTAGCGGCGCACACCTTCTTCAAGAAACCGGATGTCCCGCTCCGCCACCACTTCCTTCATCCGGTGGGCCAGCCCTTCGCGCAACCGCTCGTCATGCGTCTGCACATACAGCCGCTCGAGGAACTCCAGCGCCGCCTGCGGATCGCCGGCCTCGACCGTCATCCTGGCCGCCAGTTTGGGCAGGTAGTCCGGGGCGCCGGGCAGCGCGGCCGCAATGCGAAAGTATTTCGCCGCATTTTCCGCGTCGTGCAACTCGAAGAAATAATCGTAGCCCGTATAGAACGGAAGCTGCCAGGATTCCGGATTCTCTCGCATGCCCTTGGTCAGCAGCGCGATGCTTTCATGCGGCCGCCCCGCCCAGACGCCGAGGATGGTGCCGCCGGCCTGGTATGCGAACACGAACTTGGGATCGAGATCGGTGACCACGTCCGTCGCACGATAGGCCCACATCCATCCCTGCACCGTCTGCTTCTTCTCCCCAAAATGCTGCACGGCTTTCAGCCAGATCAGATCACTCGCGATCTGGCGGTACCCGAGGACGGCCACTTTCAAATACTCGCCCTTCGGAAGGTAGGCCAGTTCCAGCGCCCGGACTTCGGGAGGGCGCTCCCGCTCGGCCGCCGCCAGCATCCCGACCGTTGCCGCGCCAAGAAAGAGCAGCAGGCCAGCGATCAGCACCCATTCCCGCGTGCGCGCGTATCCGCCCATGCCCGTCATGACTTCGGCCTTCCGGCTTCCAGCACAGCGGCCAGTCCGGCCGCATCCGCGCGGAGCATCCGGGCTTCATATGCCGTCTTGTTCCAGCCGGCGTACCGTTGCTGGCGTTCGACGATCTCCCCATATTCGCGGCGGGCCGCGTCGAGACGCGCCGTCTGCAGATAACGCCGGGCAAGCCATTCCCGCCCGGACAGAAAGTTGGGCTCATGCCCGACCGCTTCCTGAACAGCGGTCTCCGCGCGTCCGGCATCGCCGAGGGCAAGGTACAGTTGCGCGGCCTCGAGACGATAGAAGGGATTGAACGGCTCCAACCGGATGGCGCGTTCATAGGCCGCCAGCGCGGTCCGCCGCCATGTCCCGCGCTGCTCATCCGTTGCCGATTCCGATGACAGCGATACGCGGGAGGCCAGCCTGGCATAGACATGGCCCAGCAATCCGCACAGACGCCCGTCCAGCGGATTCAAGGCGAGAGCCTCCTCCAGTTCGGACACGGCCGCCAGCGCCATGGCTGTATCGCCGGTCCCCTCAAACGATTGGAACTGCGCGGCGGCCATGACACTGTGATAGAGGGCCTTCCCGGGATCCAGCGCGATCGCGTGCCGGTATTCGGCCGCCGCGCGGTCGTAATCCCTCTGCGCCAGCGCCTCCGACCCCATGTCATACGCGAGCCACGCCACCCCGACTTTCACAGCCACAAGGGCCAGCCCCACCGCCACGCACAACCCGCCACCCGTCCACATCAGGCGGGACCGGCGGGACCCGAAACCTGCTGCGCGCGCCGGCTCGGACGAACGGCCAGATATCCTCCGCGCCGCGAGGATCAGACCGACGCACAGCGTCAACCCGATCGCCAGAGCCGGTTCATGGAGATTCGAATCCACGACCGCATGCGCCAGCATCGCCGCTGCCGCCGCACTCAGACCGATCGCGAGGTTGCGCTGCCACCTCCGCAGCCGCTGGTTCAGCAAGGCGGCCGACTCCCGAACGGCCTGGGCGATTCCCCAGCAGAATACCGGAACGCTCGCGATGCCGAGCTCGACTCCCATCTGAACATACTCGCTGTGCGGCGTTTGCGCGGCCATGCCATAGCGGGCAATCTGTCCCTCAACGGGAAAGGCATACCGCGGATAGAAATATTGATAGAGTCCCAGGCCGACACCCCAGGGATGATCGGTCATCTGTCGAATCGATTGCTGCCACATCTCCCAGCGGGCATAGCCGACCGGATTCACGGCATGCTCCGCCCACAAACGCTCGCGCAATGGATTCGGAATCAAGAGGACCAAAAAAACAAGTGTCATCGCGAACACTCCGGCCCCTCGACGTCCGAACCGCAGACTGACGATGACCGCAGAGCTGACCGCAATGGAGAGCAACCCTCCCCGTGATCCCGTTCGGACAATGACCAGCAGGAACAGGCCCAGCAGAAGGATTGGCAGAACCACGTCGGCAAGGGAGCACCGGCGCATTCCCGGCCATCCCCTCCGGCCGATCCGGACATGGCAGAGGTACCCGAATACGATGGCCCACGCCAGTGCTATGTAGCCTGCTAGAAAGTTCGGGTTAAAAAACGTGCCGACCGGCCGCGCCGCCCCTCCCCCCCAGCCCTGCCACAGGGCCCAGCTTGCTTCGAAGATCCCCGTGCCGGCCAAAACGGCCGCCAGCGTCGCAATATGATCCCACTCGACAGTGAAAGACACAAGCAAATAGAGCAGGACCGCGTAGGTACAGAGCACTGCAAGCCATTGAACGCTCTGATGAACGTAGAGGGAACGGGTCGCGGAAAGGACTGCCAGTCCGAGAAAAACCAGGACGGCACCGCTCAATCCGGCAGGAGGCAGAACGATCGTTCCGGATCTCCAGGTGTCCACAAGATGGAGACCGAACAGGGCGAGGACCATCAACCGGATGATCATCACTGCAATGTGGGTTGTCCCGCCTTCCAATAGAGGCGAGAAAATCAGAAGGCCGCTTACAAGCAACAGCCAGGCTGGCAGGAAGGAAGGGATCCGTTCTCGCAGTTCGTGGCTGGACGCAGCAACGGTGGAAGATTCCTTCGAGTCCATAGCAGGCGGAGGCTCATCCGATTGTTCACCGAGTGATCCCGATACATCGTCATGTACGCGCGTCCGACAGGTCCTGAAAACAAGGGCGGGGAGGGTTGCCCCTCCCCGCCCAGAGGACATCAACCGATCACTTAGATGTTGACGTCATTCTGATCCGGCGTCTGGAGATTCTGCTTGATGTCGTTCACGTGCCAGTTGTCCGTGGTCGCATCGGCATCGATGTTGCCGACCGCATTGCACGTAAACATGGCGGGTGTACCGGCACCAGCCGTCGTTCCGGCTCCAGCGATGACAGTGCCAGTCGGGGCCGTGGTCGTTCCGCCCGTTCCGCTGCCACCGCCCGTGTTGAACATGTCCACACCGACAGCAGCCGCGTTGGCACCGTTCCCGGAGTTCGGCGGGCTCTTGTAGGTGTAGCGGTTCGTGGTGCTGGCCAGCACGAAGCCGATTTCCTGGAAACTGCCATACCGGCCGGTTTCGCCCAGATAGGCCGTTTCCGAGACAAACGCGCCGCCGAGGTTGGTTCTGGACTCGGACTGACGGGCCCGGGATTGATACTGAAGGAAGTTGGGAATCGCGATGGCGGCCAAAATACCGATGATCGCCACCACGATCATCAACTCGATCAGTGTGAAGCCTTTTTGACTCTGCAACGATTTACTCATACGGTCCTCCTCTACAGTTGGCTGTTGATAATCCTGCTCCTTTTGCGTCCGTGCCTACCTTCATGCACAAAGCATAACGCATGATTTATGCCATGAACTATTTACTTTTTTATAGGTGTAAGATATTGATTCAATTATGTTTATTATAACGTACTAGGTATATTCTGGTCTCATTTGACTCTGAGTTTACACGAAATTGTCGGTGGTGACAAAAAATGGCTCTTTTCTTTGAGATACCGGCCTATCGGAGAATTTTGTATGCGGGAAAGTTCTGTGTCCCGTTAGCTGGACAAATCATTCGAATCAGGACTCACCAGCCCCTCTTTCTTGTCATTGACATGCCATTGATCCAGACTCGCATCGGCGTCGATGTTCCCTGCAGCCGTAACCGTAAATCCGATCATGCTGCTCCCCGCCGGAACGATGCCCTCCGGCACAACAGCGCCATTGGCGGCATTGATCGTATCCTGCGTGGAACCTGCAATTGAGACGCCGGCGTTGGGGCCTCCGGCAACCCCGGCCGCGCCGGTTCTATAGGTATAGCGGTTGGTCGCCGAAGCCAGCACGTAGCGTATTTCTCCAACGCTGCCATAGCGCGCAACCTCAACGAAATAGGCCACCTCGAGGGTATACATGGCGCCCAGTGAAATCTTCGCTTCCGATTGGCGGGCACGCGCCTGATACTGCAAAAAACTCGGGATCGCAATAGCCGCGAGGACGCCCAGGATGGCCACCGTGATCATAAGCTCGATGAGCGTAAACCCTCGCTCGGCTCGAACGATTTTCCTGCTCCCAGTCACAGACTATTTCCTCATAATAATAACGTGGCTACGGCGTCTCCTACTCCCTAGCTGATTTCATGCCACGCCATGATTCACAACCAGGCGGAAGGATTCTTTCATTGAATCAATGCCTTGGGAACATACCGCACGAACCGGCACACCCTTGGATACTCCGCTCATACCAATTATTGGCACCGGCCTGTGCCGATGGTCAAAATCGTTCAGATTACGGAGTTGCGCGCTGGGGAACCGCCTGCTGGGAGACGCGCTGCTTGGCTTGCCGGACCCGTTCCTCGAGCGTCGGGTCGCCCAGACCCCGCTCGCGGTACCGGTCGATCAACTTCACATTGGACGGGTCCAGCTCGAGCGAGCGCAGCCAGGCTTCCCTCGCTTCCTTGACTTGATTCTGTTTGTGATAGATCTCGCCGAGATGTTCGAAGATGACCGGATCGTCCCCGGCCAGAGTGATCGCGCGCTGGATCTCGGCCAGTGCTTCCTTCAAGAGACCCATTTTGAAAAACGCCCACCCGAGACTGTCCACATAGTAGCCGTTGGCCGGCTTGAGCGCCACGGCCCGCTTCGTCAAGGCAAGCGCCTCCTCGACCTTGATGCCGCGGTCTGCGTAGCTGTACCCGAGATAATTCAGCGCATCCGCGTGCGAGGCGTCCAGCTGCAGCGCTTTTTCCATGGAGCGGACGACGTCGTCAAACCGGTTCAGTTTGTCGTAGGCGGTCCCGAGATTGAAGTACAGGTCGGCGCTGCCCGGATTGTGCAGAATCCCCGTTTCGAACGCCTCCACGGCCTTGTCATAGCGCTCGATTTGCAGATGGGTCAGCCCCAGCAAAATGTGGCCGTCCGCCTGCTTGGGATTCAGCCTGGCCACGGTCGAAAAATGCGGGACGGCGTCCTGATACCGCTTCTGGCGGTAGAACAAATAGCCCAGGTGCATATGGCCGTCTGCGTAGTTGGGCTGCAGCTTGAGATTATATTCATAGGCCTGGGCGGCCTTGTCGAACGCCTTCATCTCTTCGTACATCAGGCCGAGGTAGTCCCGGATCTTGAGCTCGGCCGGCCGCGCGGTCAGGAGCGACGTCAGCCGCTCGACTGCCCTGGGATAGTCCTTCATCTCGCCGTAGACCAATCCCACGCGGAGCTGCGCATCCAGATCATCCGGATCATCCTGCAGCATGCGCTGCAGGACGGCCAGCGCCTCCTGGTAGGCCTTCCCGCTGATGAACAGGCGGATGAGATTGCGGCGGATTTCGCGGCTGTGGGGGTTGACCTTCTGCAGATACCGCCGATAGACCCCCGCGGCCCTGTCCCGGTCCTGCTGCGATTCGTACACGGCCGCCAGCGCCAGATAGCCGGGCTCAAAGGCGGGGTTGACCGTGATGGCCTGTTCGTAGCTGGCCACCGCCCGGTCGAACTGCTTGAGCTCGGCGTAGACGCGGCCGAGATAATAGTGGCCGACCGGCGAATCCTTTCCCCGCTCGATGCCCTGCTGCAAGGTCCGCTCGGCCTCGTCGAAGCGCTTCGCGTTGATCAGCAGCAGCCCCTTCCAGAAATAGAGTTCGCTGTCGTTTGGATTGCGCTCGATCGCCCGCTCATAGAGCGCCAGCGCCTTGTCCGCCTGCCCGGCCGAGGAAAAAATGCTCGCCATCTGCGCGAGCGTCGCGGCATCGGGCGGATCGGCTTCCACGACGCGGTCGGCAAACCGGACGGCATTGGCCGACTCCCCCACGGAAAAATACAGCAGGGCCAGACGCGTCTTGAGATGAAGGGACGAGGGGTCGGCTCGCAGGGCCGTCAGATATTCCCGGATCGCCCGCTCCATGTCCTGTACGAGCTCCGCTTGATAACCAAGGATAAAATGGTAGTAGGCGCGATGGTCGGCGGCCGGCGCCGCGACGCGAACGGGCGGGTGAACCGACACGGCCGCAGGAGCGGAGGCAGTTGGCTTGGGCAGTTGCGGTCCCGCGCAGCCGCCGGCAAGAAGTCCTGCGGCACAGAGTCCAACGGCAAGCCGGAGTCCCGTCCCTCTCGGCCAGCGTTCCGGTACCGTCAGCGTGCCGATGCGGGTTTCCCGGCTCACGATCGAGATCTCCCTTGCATACGATGATCAGCGTGCACTGCGGGAGGATGGTTGCGCGGTCGGCGCATTATACGAAGGGGTCGAAAGAGTGTCAAACCGCGCGCCCGCCGGAATCTCCGGCATCGCCGGCCCGGGATGCGGGGATATGCAACGGGCGCCGCGCCGCATGCCCGATCAAGCCTGCGCAGGCGAGCACGCCCGCGAGCGAGAGCCACGCGCCGAGAATGAGCAACGGCGTCCGATACGTGAATGTGACGAGATGCGTTCCGGCTGGAACCGTGACCGCCCTGACGAGCGCATTGGCGCGCCGGATCGGCAGCGCTTCTCCGCCCTCCAGCGAAGCCCGCCAGCCGTCCTCGAAGGCATCGAGCACGATGAGGGAGGCGGCCGCCGGCGTCCGCACCCGCACGCGGACTTCCTCCGGCGCGTATAGCTCGATCGCCGCCTGCCCGCCTTGGTCCGGCGGCGGGAGTACTCCGTCCCTCACCTCGATGAAATCCGTTGTCCCGGACAGAAAACCCGGTTCCTTCATGAGCGCACTCAAGTCCATGCTCGAGGAGACGGCCTGCGGCCGCCGTGAAAGGTAGGCTCGCGGCGCGGGAGGAATCGGATTTTTCACGACGGCCAGCCCGTATGCGGGCAGCGTGGCGATCACCGCCTGCGGAAACGGAGGCTCGGAAAAACGCTCGCGCAGGCCAATCAGATAGGCGACGTTGTATCGCGCGTAGGCCCGGACCCAATAGTCCTTCGACACGAGTTCGCGCAGGCGCGTCAACATCGCGCTTTGACCCGGCATGTAGACATTGATCGACTCGATGCGAAACGCGGCATTGAATTCCGTGTGGAGGGCCTGCCTGAACACCAGTGAGGTGGCGCCAGTGACGCCCAGCGACTCGTTGAGAAACTCCGGATAGACGATGCGGTCCAGCGAGTCCGTGAAGATCCGAAAGTGTCCCGCTCCCTGCATTCCGGCGTGCCGTGCAATGGCCTCGGCCAGACCGGGCGTGAAACTCGCCGCTTCTTTCGGCCCGGTGTGGTAGGCCTCCTGGTTGGCGCGGGAAAGATCCAGCATCACAATGGCCGCGAGCGTTCCGACCAGCAGGGCCACGGGCAGCCGGCGCTGCCGCAGGGCGACGACGACCAGCCCCACGCCCGACGCGGCCATGCCGCTGAAAAGGGCCGCTCTCGCGAGGGAGTCCAGCACCTCGCGGGTGAGCGCGACCGGAGCGCCGGATCGGGCGGCGCCCCATGGCGCAACGGCCTCGATTCCGGCGATCCCCCACAGACCGGCGCAGCACGCCGCCAGCGCAAACCAGAACAGCGGACGCCCGCGCCCGTCGCACAGCGCATCGACACCGGCGCCCGCCAGCATCGCGACGGCAAACGACGCGATACCCATGAGTTTTTCGGGATAGCGGAACGCGGACCAGAGGGGGACAAGGTGGTAAAACACCTCGTAGAGTCCCCCGTAGCGCCCCAACGCCAGCCAGAGGGCGGCTAGGCCCAGCCAGACCAGCCCGCGCAAATCCGGACGCGCCCGGGCCCCGACCAGCGCAAGCCCGACGACGGGCACGCCCAGATAGAGACTGTCGGTCAGCAGCCCGACCAGCATCCGCCCCGGAGGGAGGCTGCCAAAAAAGAAATGCGCGACATCGGCTTGGTTCAACCCGCTCCCGACGGGTCCTGCCAGCACGGTGAGCACCCGGAGCGGATGCGTCGACCACAACAGCGCGGCCTCGTGAAACAGCTCGGGGTCCGTTCGCTCGGTCGACAGAAATGCGGCGAACGAGGGAGCCAGTTGAACGCCTCCAAGCAGTCCGGCGAGCAGGCCGACGCAGGCCGTGCGTGCGACGGCCTGCCGGGGCGGCACATCGGTGAGTGTCAGAACCCACAGCAGCGCGATGAATCCGTAGTAATATCCCGTCTGGATATCGCCGCCGAGAAAGACGGTCGCCCAGATCGCCGCGGGCGCGGTCATCCAGGCGGAGCCAGCCTTCGCCGCCTTCCCGAGGGTGGCGCAGAAAAGCGGCAGCGCACAGATGCCGTACAGATACTGGATGGCCTCGGTCGTCGACACGACGTAGCCGGAACAGGCGAAGGCCAGGCCCGCAACCACCGCAGCGACCCGCGAAAACAGCAGGGTTCGCCCCAGAACAAACGCGCCGAGACCGCCCATGAGACAGGCCAGCAACGTCGACAGGCGCAGGGCGTCATGCGCGGACAGCGCCACATACAGCGCCGTGAAGGGATGGAAGAGGCCGGTCACGGTCGTCCCGATCAGGGAACGCCCGAGCGACTCGTACGGAAACCACTGGGGCAGTTCCCCCGCCAGGATCCGCTCGGCGATATAGGCCTTGATGGGAGCGAAGAACCGGAAGGCGTCCCGCTTGATCAGAATCAGGCCGGGCCACCAGAGACGGTGATAGAAAAGGAGCAGCAGGCCCAGAAGAGTCGCCGCGCACAGAACGGTGAGCCGCCGTTCGTGGTCGTGCCACCAGCCGCATGGGGCATCTCCGCCCGGCTCAGGGATGCGGCTATCGGGTTGCTGCGTGGACCCGCTCAAACAACCTCACGTGGCTTCGTGCTTGGACATGTCCGCGAAGCTGGCGAATTTTTCCAGGAAGACCAGTTGCCGGTCCCCCGTGGGCCCGTTCCGGTGTTTCCGCACGAGAATTTCGGCGATCCCCTTGTCGTTGGTGTCGGGATTGTAGACTTCGTCCCGATAGATGAACATCACGACGTCCGCGTCCTGCTCGATGGCGCCCGATTCGCGCAGATCAGCCAGCACGGGCCGTTTGTCGTTGCGGCTTTCCACGGCCCGGCTCAACTGGGAGAGAGCCACGATCGGCACGTTGAGTTCCTTGGCCAGCGCCTTCAGCGAACGCGAGATGTCCGAGATTTCCTGCTGCCGCGACTCGGCGTCGCTGCGTCCCTGGACCAGCTGCAGATAATCCACGATCAGCAGGTCGAGCCCGTGCTCGGCCTTGAGCCGGCGGGCCTTCCCCCGCATCTGCTGCACGGTCAGCGAGCCCATGTCGTCGATGAAAATCTTGGCATGCTCAAGCCGGCTGGCGGCTTCCGACAGCTGCACCCAGTCCGTCTTCTGCAATTTGCCGATCCGCAACAGATGGGAATCCACGCGGGCTTCCGAACTCAACATGCGCAGCACCAGTTGCGCCTTCGACATTTCCAAGCTGAAGATGCCCACCACCTTCTTATGATTCACGGCCGCGTGCTGCGCGATGCCCAGCACGAGACTCGTCTTGCCCATGCTCGGCCGCCCGGCGATCACGACCAGATCGGATGGCTGCAGGCCGGCCGTCAGATCATCCAGCTCCGCGAACCCGGTCGGCACGCCGGTGATGTGCTCGTTGCGCTGGAAGAGCGTGTTGACGAATTCGAGGCTCTCCATGATCGCATGCTTCAGTTCCGTGAACGACCGGCCCAGTTTCCCCTGCGCCAGACTGAAGACGGAGCGCTCGGCAAAATCCAGCAGGTCGTCCACCGATCCCGTCCCGTCGTAGCCCCGCGTGATCACCTCGGTGGATGTCCCGATCAGCCCGCGCAGCAGCGCCTTGTCGCGGACGATCTTGCAGTGGTAGCGGATGTTGGCGGCGGTCGGAACCGCCTGGACCAGTTCCGCCAGGTAGGCAGCCCCTCCCACCGACTCGAGCTCGCCCCTGCCCTTGAGGTGCTCCGTGAGCGTGATCTGATCGATGACCTCGCCGTGCTCGGAAAGGTCCAGCATGCCCAGATAAATCTTCCGGTGGGCGGTCTTGTAGAAATCCTCCTCCGTGAGGATCTCCATCGCCTTGCTCATGGCGGTGTTCTCGAGCAGGATGGCGCCGAGCACTGATTGCTCGGCTTCAAGATTCTGCGGCGGCAATCTCGGATCTAATACATCGGTGGGTGCCATGGCGTTCGCGGTCCGTGCCTCTCTCAAAGCAATTCGGGCAGATTCTTGATCGCTACCTGTTTGCGTCCCTTGACCGACGCACCGGCGATCACCACCGCATCATCCGGGCCGGCGGACGGCATGCCGATCAGGGCCACCACCGTCGCGCGCAAGGCGCGGCCTTCCTCCGCGGCGGCGCGAAGCCCCGCCGAACCCGTGCTGGCCAGCACGCCCTGGACCACGCAGTAGCCGGCCGCGCGCAACGCCTGCGCAGCGCGGAACAGCCGGTCGCCGGCGCGGGCCGGCGCGGCGAGGAAGAAATCCGCGGCGGGACGGACGTAGCCGTTGCCCCCCGCGTCCATCGCCTGGAACAGCCGGTCCATGTCGAATGCGAATCCCGTGGACGGCAGATCGCGGCCGAAGCGTCCGACGAGGTGATTGTACCGGCCCCCGCCGCCCACCTCGCAACCGAGCCCCCTGGCGAACACGTCGAAAACGATCCCGTCGTAATAATCGAACCCGCGAAACTCGCCGAGATCGATGAGGAGCGATTTGTGCAGGCCGGAAATCTTCAGCAACCGGTAGACCTGCGCCAGCCGGTCGAGCGTGGCCCGCAATGCGGGATCGCGCCCGGCCAGCGCGCGGCCCCGCGCCAGCACGGCTTCCCCGCCGCAGAGTCCCGGCACCTCGAGAATCGCGCGCGCCTTCCCGCGCGGGATCCGTTCCTCCGCACAGATCTCCTCCAGGCGCGGCAAATCCTTCCGCGCCGCCGCCTGCTCGGCCCGCTTCTGGCCTTCCGTGGAAAGTCCGGACTTGGCCAGCAGGGTTTTGAAAAATCCCACATGGCCCAGCGAAATGGTGTACGACGCCAGCCCGATTTGCGTCAGGCACCCGATCATCAGCGCGATGATCTCCGCGTCCGCGCTGACCCCGTCCGCGCCGATCAATTCGGCCCCGACCTGAAAAATCTCCCGCTCCCGGCCGGCGTGCTCCGGCGCGTGACGAAAGACGGTCGTCCGGTAACAGAGGCGGTGCAGGCCGGACGTGCCCGCCATGCCCATCGCGACAATGCGGGCGATCTGCGCCGTCACGTCCGGACGCAGCAGCAGCATCCGCCCCGTCGCGCGGTCCGCGAACTTGTAGCATTGCTCGATCACGTCCGGCTCGAGACCGGGCGAGAGCACGTCGAGGTACTCGAAGGTCGGCGGAATGATTTCCTGGTAGCCCCAGCGCGCCAGCGTGCCCAGCAGGACGGTCTCCAGCTGGCGCACGCGCTGCGCGGCATGGGGGAGAATGGTGGCCATGCCGGACGGCACGAGCGACCGCTCGTTTTTCTTCATCTGTGTCACCTTAATAATGGAGCGCCCGGCACGCGCCGGGCAGAACACTCATGGCGCAGGCGCGACGCAGGGTTGCGTCAATGCGAGAGATCGACCAGCTTGACGGAGAGAATGTGCTTCCCCCGCTTGATGGCCTCCAGTACCTTGGCCGGCAGCGAGGCATCCAGACCGAAAATCAGCAGGGCGTTGCCGCCCCGATCCTCGCGGGCGCATTGCATCCGGGCGATGTTGACGTTGTGATCCCCCAGCGCCTGCCCCACCGCCCCGATCACCCCCGGCTTGTCCTCGTTGAGGATGAGCATCATGTGCCCTTCCGGCACCACCTCGACCTGGAAGTTGTCGATCTCGATGACGCGGGGCTCCTTGCGGTTGTGGAGGGTGCCGGCCAGGCGGTGCGCCTTCTTGCCGGCTTCGACGCGCACGCGGATCACGCTGGTGAAATCGCCGGCGTCGCTGCTCTTGACCTCCTTGACCTCGATGCCGCGCTCCTTCGCGATCACGGGCGCGTTCACATAATTGACGACGTCCTCGAGAATCGGCGTCAGCAGGCCCTTCAACACCGCGATCGTGAGCGGCGCCACCGAGAGGCCGGCGACTTCACCGTTATATTCGACCGTCACGCGCTCCAGACCGCCCTCATACAACTGCGACTGGAGCATGCCGAGCTTTTCGGCCAGGGTCAGGTACGGCTGCAGCTTGGGCAGCAGGTCCGGCGGGACGGAGGGGATGTTGATCGCGCCGCGCGCGATGCCCTTCGTGAAGTAGTCCACAACCTGTTCGGCGATCCCGATCGCGACGTTCTCCTGCGCCTCGCCCGTCTGTGCCCCGATGTGCGGCGTGCAGATGAAATTATCCAGCGCCAGCAGCGGATTGTCCGCCTTGACCGGCTCCTCCTCGAACACGTCGAACGCCGCGGCCGCCACCTTCTTCGATTTCAGCGCCTCCATCAGGTCCGCCTCGTTGATGATGCCGCCGCGCGCGCAGTTGACGATGATCACGCCCGGCTTCATCGTCGCAATGACTTTTGAATTGATCAGCGACTTCGTTTCCGCCGTCAGCGGCGTGTGCACGGACACAATATCGGCCCGCCGGAACAGCTCGGGCAGGTCCACCAGTTCCACGCCCATCTTCTCCGCCCGCTCCGGCGCCAGATAGGGATCGTAGGCGATCACGTTCATCGAGGCGCCCTGCGCCAGCTTCGAGAGATAGCCGCCGATCTGCCCGATGCCCACGATGCCCAGGATCTTGTTGTAGAGTTCGACGCCCATGAATTTGTCTTTTTCCCACTTGCCGGCCTTGACCGACGCCGTCGCCTGGGGAATCCGCCGGCTCACGGAGAAAATCATCGCCATCGTGTGCTCGGCGGTCGTGACTGTGTTGCCGCCCGGCGTGTTCATCACGACGATGCCGCGTTTGGTCGCCGCCTGGGAATCCACGTTGTCGAGGCCTGATCCGGCCCGCCCGATGACTTTCAGCCGCCCGGCCGCCGCGATCACGTCGGCCGTGACCTTCGTGCCGGACCGCACGATGAGCCCGTCGTACTGCACGATCTCCTTAATCAGCTGTTCCTTCGGCAGCTTGGTCTTCACGTCCACCGTGAAGCCGGCCTTCTCCAAAATGGCAATGCCCTGCTTCGAGAGGCTGTCGCTGACCAGAATTTTCATGGCGGTGCTCATCGTTGCTCCACTTACTTGGCCATCAGGATTTCCTGCGCCTTGCCGACCCCGCTGCCGAGCTTGACCGGATGGCCGAGTCCCTTCAGCACCATCTCAGTTGCCGCTAACGCGGCAATGACGTCGAAGGTGTCCGCGTAGCCCATGTGCGAGAGGCGGAAGATCTTCCCCTTCAGATGATCCTGCCCGCCGGCGGCCGTCATGCCGTACTGCACGCGGAGATTCTTATAGACCGCCTGGCCGTCGATCCCGTCCGGCGCGCAGACCGCCGTAAGCGCGTCGCTCGGCGATTCCTTGGGGAACAGCGCGAGGCCGGCCGCCTTGAGACCCTCCCGCATCGCCAACGCCAACCGGCCCTGCCGCGCGAACATCTTGTCCAGCCCTTCCGCCTTCATGATCTTGAAGACTTCCTGCAATCCGATGATCAGGGAAACCGTCGGCGTGAACGCCGTCTGGTTCTTGGTCTGGTTCTCGCGTTCCTTCTTGAAGTTAAAATAAAAAGCGGCATTCTTGGCCTTCTCAGCCAGCCGCCAAGCCTTCTCGCTCACGCTGACGAACGCCATGCCCGGAGGCAGCATCATCGCCTTCTGCGAACCGGTAATGACGACGTCCAATCCCCAGGCGTCGGTCTTGATGTCGAAGACGCCGAGCGCCGTGATGGCGTCCACCACCAGAATCGTATCGTCATGGCCCTTGACGATCTCGCCCAGCGCCTTCACGTCATGCGACACACCGGTGGACGTTTCGCTTGCCTGCACGTAGACGGCCTTGATGGACGGATCCTTTTTCAGCGCATCCGCGACGGCCTGCGGATTGACCGCATGGCCCCATTCCACCTTGATTTCAGTCGCCTGCACGCCGAAGGTCTTGCACAACTTGCCCCAGCGCTCGCCAAATTTTCCGCCGTTGACGAAGAGGGCCTTGTCGCCGGGCGATAAAAAGTTCGAGACCGAGCCTTCCATTCCGCCGGTCCCAGACGAGGCCAGCATCAGGACGTCGCCGCGGGTCTGGAACAGCCACTTCAACCCCTCCCGCACCTCGGCAAAAATGGGATCGAACTCCGGCGCGCGGTGATGGATCATGGGCCGGGCCATGGCCAGCAGCACTTCCGGCGGCACCGGCGTCGGTCCAGGAGCGAGCAAATACCGTTTCAACATGGATGACCCCTCAGTACGTTCCAGAATCGTGTTCAGACGGCAGGAAGGGCGCTACGCTATCACAGGATTCCGGCCTCGGTCAAGGCGACTTGGCGCCGAAAAAACGCGCGCGGACGGAATGAATGCCCGGCGCTGAACGCGAGTCGCCGGTTCACGCCGCAGAGATTCGCTTGACAAGTTTCGGGCCCGCCTTTACGCTGACTTTCCATGCGGAAAGGCGTTCCAACGATGGTTCGCCGGGGAAAACATGGTCGCCGGCTGGCGATCGTGCTGGCATTCGGCCTGGTTGTTTCGGTCAGCCAGACGCCGGCCCTGGCCGAGCGGCTCGATCTGAGCGTCCAGCCATGGCGCGCAGCCACGTTCGATGCCTCAGTACTGGAACAGCCGCCCGCCGATCCAAACCAGGCCGATCAACCGGCGCCGGCCGGCAACGAGACAAAACCGGAGGGCCTGGATACGGCTGCGGCGGACGAGCCGGATCCGGATGCGACTGAGGCACCGGACGACGACGCAGCCGACAATACGGAGGTCGCATCGGACGCAGACTCCCCTGATGGCGAGCCATCGGACGAGACGACGACGCAGGAAACGGATCTGGCCGCGGACACGGATGCGGATACACCGGATGTTGAAATGACGGCACTCGGTGAGCTGCCGGAACCGCAGCCGCCGCAACTCCTCTGGCGGTTCAAAACACTGTTTTCCCGCAAGGACGGCGCCGACGCTTCGCCGGACGCGATCGAAGAACTTGAAGAACACCTGTCGCACATTCCGCTGATCCGGACTGCCCGGGTCGAACGCCACATCCGCTATTTTCAGACGTCCAAGCGCGACCATTTCGATCAGTGGCTCACCCGCCTGAACCATTACAAACCGCTGGTCGAGAAAATCTTCGCGCAATTCCAGTTGCCGGGCGATCTGGTGTTTCTCTCGCTCGTGGAAAGCGGCTTCAACCCCAAGGCCTATTCCCGCGCGCGTGCCGCAGGCCCCTGGCAGTTCATGAAGGCGACCGGGAAAATATACGGCCTGCGCGTGGACGACTACGTGGACGAACGCCGCGACCCGATCAAATCCACTGTCGCCGCAGCGCGGTATCTGCGCGACCTCTACGATCTGTTCGGCACCTGGCCGCTGGCGATGGCCGCCTACAACGCCGGCGAACGGAAGATCCAGCGGGCGCTCCGGAAAGCCAGGGCGGAAACGTTCTGGGAAATTGCGCAGACCAAGTTCATCCGGCGGGAAACCAGGGAATACGTGCCGCGCTTCATGGCGGCCGCCATCATCGCAAAAAACCCCGATCAATACGGCTTCGAGGAAACGCCGGCGGACATCCACCAGTTCGAGGAAGTCATCGTCTCGCGGCCGCTTCCCCTGCGGGCCATCGCAGCCGCCGCCGACATTCCCTACGCGGAACTGCACCGGCTGAATCCGGAGCTGCGCCGCGACGTGACCCCGCCCGACGATCCGGCCTACCACCTCAAGGTGCCGGTGGGCAGCCGTGCCATCGTCGAGCCGGCGCTGGCCTCCATCAAATCCTGGACGCCTCCACTGGTCACAGCGAGAGTCCATAGGACATCAGACAGCCATTCCGGGCACTACCGCGTCCGGATGGGCGACAGTCTCAGCACCATTGCCAAGCGGTTTCGCCTGACCGTCGAGGAACTGAAGTCCCGCAACAAGCTCTTCGGCCGCTCGATCAAAGTCGGCGACCTGCTCATCGTCGGACGATAATTAAATTACTTGTAGAGAGCGCTCGCCCGCGTCGGGTGATCAGCGCTTGGCAGGCACGTCGGCAGGCGGCGATGTCGCCGGCCCTCCGCTGGGGGGCGTTTTCTTCGCTTCCAGCGCCTTCATCCGGACCATGGCTTCGCCGGCAAAGGGCGAGTTCGGAAACACCTTGATCAGATCCTGGTAGTGGGCCAGGGCCCCCTCCGGACGGGAGAGGGATTCTTCCAGCTTGCCGAGTTCAAACAGCACGTGATCCTTGTTCAGCGTCCCAGGCAGGCTCACGACGTTCAGAAAGGCCTTGACGGCCGCCTCCCGGTTCCCGTCGAGCAGATGCGCGTAGGCCAGCCGCTGGTAGACCAGCCCCAGCATCATCTTGTTCGTGCCGTAGGTCGCCACATACTTGCTGTAGGCCTCGACCCCGCCCCTGGCGTCGTTGATCTGCACCAGCGCGTTGCCGAGCTGGAACAGGCCGATCTGCGCGCTGTGGCTGCGCGGGTACTGCTCGATGAGACGACGGTAGAGCCCGATCGCCTGCTTGAGATTCTCCTCGGCCTTGGCGGGATTGTCCGCGGGACGGTCGAACACGAGTTGCGCGGCCTTCCTGTAGACTTCCGCCGCCTCGGTCTCCTGCTGCGCGTCGTACCAGAACGCGCCGCCGACCGCGCCCACGGCCAGCACCGCCGCCAGCGCGCCGATGAGCACGCTCCGGCGGTTCTGCTCCAGCCAGAACAGAAAATGCTCCATTCCGCTCAACAGATGGGCCTCGTCCGCGTGGATGGTCTTCGCTTCGTGTTTGATCCGATAACTCATAAACGCCGCCGCCGCGCTTATACTCAGGTCGCTCCATCGTTGTCAATAATGCGGGCACGCCCTCCGACATTCATTGACAGCATTGTCTCGTGCAGTATAGCGTACCGTCACGCGCAGTATAATTCTCGGCCCGACTTCTCCCGGTATCAGGCTGGATATGTTTGAGCAGCGCCTTCGTCGATTTGAGCAGCAGCATCTTCTCCGTCAATTGCGCACGATCGGCTCCGCGTCCGAGGCCGAGGTCACGCTCGAGGGCCGTCCGGTCATTCTGATGGCCTCGAACAATTATCTCGGCCTGGCCACCCATCCGGTCTTGAAGCGCGCGGCCGTGCAGGCCACCGAACGGTTCGGCGTGGGCGCCGGCGCCGCCCGGCTGGTCTCGGGCACGCTGCCGCCCCATGAAGAACTGGAAACCGCGCTCGCCAAATTCAAGGGGACGGAGGCGGCGCTCACGTTCGGCTCGGGCTACCTTGCGAACCTCGGCGTGATTCCCGCCCTGATCGGCGCGGAGGGCCTGATCTTCGCCGACCGGCTTTGCCACGCCAGCCTGATCGACGGCTGCCGGTTGAGCGGCGCCAGCCTCCGCGTCTATCGCCACAACGACGCCGCGCACCTGAAATCCCTGCTGGCCGGGCGCCCTGCCAAACGGGACACGCTGATCGTGACGGACGGCGTCTTCAGCATGGACGGCGATCTGGCGCCGCTGCCGGAACTTATCGAACTGGCGGACCGGTACGGCGCGCGGCTGTTCGTCGACGACGCCCATGGCACCGGCGTCATGGGTGTGCACGGACGGGGCACGTTGGAGCACTACGGCGTGGAATCGCGCCTGTCCTTTCACATGGGCACGCTGGGGAAGGCGCTCGGCACGAGCGGCGCCTACGTCGCCGGACCGGCCGCCATGATTCAATATCTGCTCAACACGGCCCGGACTTTTCTCTTCGCGACCGCGCCGCCTCCGGCGACGGCGGCGGCGACGGTCGCCGGACTTCAGATCCTGCAGGCGGAGCCGGACCGGCGCGCGCGGCTCTGGAACAACCGCAACCAGCTGCATGCGGGCCTCAAGAACCTGGGCTTCCGGCTGACCGGCAGCGCCAGCCCGATCCTGCCGATCCTGGTCGGCGATGCGCAGAAGACCGTCGCGATGGCCAACCGGCTTCTGGAGCTGGGCGTCTATGCCCCGGCCATCCGCCCTCCGACCGTGCCGAAGGAAACCAGCCGCATCAGGGTCACCGTGACATCGGAACACAGCCGTGCGCAGCTCGACCGCGCGCTCGAAGCCTTCGGGCGGGCGGGGCGCGAGACGGGCGTGATCTGACGCGGGCCGGCCCCCTCAAGAGCCGGCGCAAAGATACGGGTGGGGCTTGCACGAAAAACCGGTTTGGGTCACAATTTGTCCGGCACCGGCCTGTCGGGAACAATTTGAGCTATACTTGATCGCATCACGCAGATAGCGGAGGCTCGTTATGGATATTACCCAGTTGCTCACCTTCGGCGTCCAGCAGGGCGCCTCCGACTGTCACTTGAGCGCGGGCGAACCGCCCATGCTGCGCATCCACGGGGAACTCAAAAAACTTGAGCACCCGGCCCTCTCCAAGGAAGAAGTTCATAACATGGTCTTCGACATGATGAACGACAACCAGCGGAAGACCTTCCAGGAGACGCGCGAGTGCGATTTTTCGTTCGAGATGGGCGAGATCGCCCGCTTCCGCGTCAACATTTTCAATCAACGCCGCGGGGAAGCGGCCGTGTTCCGGACCATTCCGACAAAGATCCTGGCGCTGGAGCAATTGGGCATGCCGCCGATCCTCCGCGAACTGTGCGACAAGGAAAAGGGGCTCGTCCTCGTGACCGGCCCGACCGGGTCCGGAAAATCCACGACCCTGGCGGCCATGATCGACTATCTGAACGACACCTTCGAAGGCCACATCCTGACCGTCGAGGACCCGATCGAGTTCGTGCACAAGTCCAAAAAGTGCCTGGTCAGCCAGCGCGAGCTGGGGCCGCATACCCTGTCCTTCGCCAACGCCCTCAAGGCGGCGCTGCGCGAAGACCCCGACATCATTCTTGTCGGCGAAATGCGGGACCTCGATACCATTCAGCTGGCGCTGACCGCGGCCGAGACCGGCCACCTGGTGTTCGGCACGCTGCACACGTCCAGCGCGCCCAAAACCGTCGACCGCATCATCGACGTGTTCCCGCCGAGCCAGCAGGCGCAGATCCGCGCCCAGTTCGCGGAATCCATCGAGGGCGTCATCACCCAGACCCTGCTCAAGAAAAAGAGCGGAGGGCGGGCGGCGGCGCTGGAAATCATGGTCGGCACCAACGCGGTGCGGAACCTGATCCGCGAAGCCAAGCTCCATCAAATCCCCGGCATCATGCAGGCCAGCAAGAAGGACGGCATGCAGACGATGGACATGGCGCTGATCGATCTCGCCAACAAGGGCCTTGTGACCAAGGCGGAGGCCCAGTCCCGCAGCATGACGGCGAATCTCTTCGGCGCGCCCGGCGCGCCCGGCGCGCCTGCGGCGCCCGCGGCATGAGCGAGACCGTGAAGAATTCTGTGGCACGCCACTGTAACTCTGGAGGCAGGCGATGAACATCCGCGACATCCTGAAAGTCATGGTGGAACGGAACGCGTCGGACATTTATCTGACGGAAGGGCTCCCGGCAATGTACCGGATCGAGGGCGTCACCCAGCCGGTCGGCTCGGTCCCTTTCACCAACGAAATGCTGGAAACGCTGGCCACCGACGTCATGCGGGACAAGCAGAAGAAGGAATTCGAGGAAAGCAACGAGATGAACCTGGCGCTGTTCTACCCGGACATGGGCCGGTTCCGCGTGAACATCTTCCGCCAGCGCGGCAACGTCGGCTTCGTCATCCGGCAGATCAAGGTCGAGATCGTCCCGATCGACAAGCTGGGCCTCCCGCCGATCGTCAAGGACATCATCATGTCCAAGCGCGGGCTCGTCATCGTGGTCGGCGCCACCGGGTCCGGCAAATCCACGTCGCTGGCGGCCATGATCGACCACCGGAACGCCAACTCGCCCGGCCACATCATCACCGTGGAGGACCCGATCGAGTTCGTGCACCGGCACAAGCGGTCCGTCATCACGCAGCGCGAAATCGGATTCGACACCATGTCGTACCATGCCGCGCTCAAGAACACCCTGCGGCAGGCGCCCGACGTCATCCTCATCGGCGAGGTCCGCGACCTGGAGACCATGGAGGCCGCGATCGCCTTCGCCGAGACCGGCCACCTGTGCCTGTGCACCCTCCACGCCAACAACGCCAACCAGGCGATCGAGCGCGTCATGAACTTCTTCCCGCAGGAGCGGCACGCGCAAATCTATCTGCAGCTCTCGCTGAATCTGCGCGCGATCATCTCCCAGCGGCTGATCCCTGGAGTGGACGGCAAGCGCGTGGCCGCGCTGGAAGTCTTGATGGACACCCCGCGCATCAAGGAACTGATCAAGAAAGGGGAAATCGACACCATCAAGGAGGCCATGGAGCAGGGCGTTCAGGAAGGCTGCCAGACCTTCGACTATGTGCTTTTCAATTTGTATCGGGACGGAAAAATCTCGCTGGAACAGGCGATCGCCAATGCCGACAGCGCGAACAACCTGCGCCTGAAGATCAAGCTCGCCGGCCTCAAGACCGACGAGGAGCCTGTCGCGGGCGCCAAGCCCGGCGCCCCGACCCCAGGAACTCCAGCGGCCGCCAAGCCCGCGGCTGCCGCCGCGCCGAGCAGCTTCAGCATCAAGGCGACAGGTCCGGCCCCTCTCAAGAAACTCTGACGCGTGAATCCTGACCGCCGCCCTGGCGGCGGTCAGGATTCTTCCTTCAACTGCTCCAGATACCCGGCTATCTTTTCCAGCGCCCCGGCGCTCAATTTTTGACCGTACCACCTCGGCATCGCCTGATCCGGGTAGCCCGTCACCACATAGGCGCCGGGGCTGAGCACCGATTCGATGATGTACTCGCGCACGGTCTTCGCCTGTCCCCGGTAGCGCGGATCCGCCAGCCGTTGCGGTCCGGTGCTTCCGAGGACGAGTTTCGGACCGACACGCCCGTCGGCCCCTTGAATCCCCGAAATCGCATGGCAGACCGGACAGCCGGCTTTGACGAACAGGACATCGATCGGCTCTTCGCCGGTCACCAGCGGAATCAGTGCCGGATCGAGTTGGGGGACAGTCGAAGGCGCGGGCGCCGGCTTCGAGGCAGGGGCGGGTTTGAGTAGGGCGTAGGTGATGCCCATCAGGATGATGCCGGCAATCAGAAACGTCCAGGCCCGCTCATCGAGATCGCGGCCAGCCACAATCTATTTCCATTTAATGGTGCAGCCGATCGCATGCGTCTGGGATTCGGCAGGATCACGATCACTCAACAACGCATCGAGAACATCGCGGAGGTATGGCCGCGTGACAGCCTTGGGGTTCTGCCAATTGTCGTCGATTTTGCCCGTGTAGCGGAGAGCCCTGGCACGGTCGAACACAAAGAGTTGCGGGGTATGCGTGGCGCCGTAGGCTCTCGCAATCTCCTGGGCAACATCGCGCAGATACAAAAAGTTGAATCCCCTCGCTTTGGCGCGCGCCTGCATCTGCTCGAAACTGTCTTCCGGATAATGCACATCATCGTTGGAATTGATGGCGATCAACTGGACGCCGCGTTCGGCATAGTCACGCTGGACCGCCGCCAGCCGGTCCTCGTAGGCCTGCACATAGGGGCAATGGTTGCAGGAAAAAATGACGACGAGCACGGATTTGTCCGACAGGCCGTCGAGCGAATGCGTGCGTCCGTCGGTACCGGGAAGCGAGAAGGCAGGAGCGGCATCGCCGATGTTGAGAGCCATGGGGAAATAACGGTCAGCGATCAGATCACGCGGCTTACTTCGGAGCATCCATTGCGCAGCGGAAGCCGATGGTCGAGTCCTGATAATCCGGCGTCGCCTTCTGGCGGGCCGTGACACGAAGATTACGAGGTGGATCGCTCCAACTCCCGCCCCGGATCACCTTTTTGTCGCCCTTCTCCGGTCCGGACGGATTCTCCTTCGGACTCTTGCCGTAATACTCGGCGTCATACCAGTCTTCCACCCACTCGCTCGCATTGCCGGCCATATGGTAGAGCCCGTAGGAGCTGGTCCCGCCCGTTTTCAACCCGTGCCTGATGCTCATGCCGTCGAGGCCGCTCGTCACCGCAACGAGCGTGATCGGATAACTCACCCAGAGACCGCGGTTGTAATTGACGATGTCCACGAACGGCTGCATCTCGCCCCAGGGAAACCTCCGTTGATCCGTCCCGCGGGCCGCCTTTTCCCATTCCGCTTCGGTCGGCAGCCGCTTGCCGGCCCATTTGCAGTAGTCGGCCGCGTCCTGCCAGGTCACGCCCACGACCGGCCTGTCGCCGGCCGTGGCCGTGGCATCCTCGTCCCACAGCGGCGGATCGTGCTTGGTGGCCTCAAGAAACTTGGCGTAACGGTCCACCGTCACTTCGAATTGATCCATATAGTAGGCGCGCAGCCTCACACTGTGCGGGGGATGCTCGTTCGGATTGCCCTGATACCAGTTCAATCCCACGTCCTCCGTGCCCATGGTGAACTCCCCCTCGGGAACGAGCACCATCGGCGCCGCGTCCTTGCCCGTCGGTTCGCCAGGAGGCACGGCCGGCGCCTTTTTGTCGGCGGCGCCGAGGAGAAGACCGCCCATAACGAGAAGACCGAGGGTTTGAGTGAGGGCTTTATGCGGAATCATGAATGGGCCTCTGATGATCTACGGATGAACGACACCATTGGTTCTAAGAACAACCACACCTAAGATGTTTCTCCGGCGGCGATGATTACGATAAACCCTGAAGAGCCGCCGGTACAACCAAGGTTGTGTGGTGGTGTCCCCAACGGGATTTGAACCCGTGTTACTGCCTTGAAAGGGCAATGTCCTAGGCCAGGCTAGACGATGGGGACTCTGTGTGATCGGCGAAGATTGCGAGCACGGTCGTTGACCCGGCGCTCGGACGTGAAATCTAACAGATGGACTTGGGGTAGTCAAACCTTACAGCCGGCCTTCGTCGAGCTCGATCGCCTCCACCCACGTCGTAACCTTCGGCAGTTTGTCCACCGACACACCGCGCCTGGCGGCGATGTCGGCAAGCCTCGCCTTGAACCTTTCCTTGGCCGCATCATCCTTGGGCTCGCCGGCCAGCACCTTGATATTCCACATGTCCGAAGGCCTAGTGTCGCACATCACCGACCGTGCTCAACCGGTTCCGGACCCTATTGCACTTCAGCAAGATAGAGCAGTATCCTGAAAGCCGTTTCACTGGACCAATGATTTCATTGATTCCACCACGTCATTAAAAAGGAGGCCGGCCATGGCACTGCGATTGGGAGACGAAGCGCCGAATTTTACGGCGGATACAACGGAGGGTAAGATCGATTTTCACGAATGGCTCGGCGGCGGCTGGGCCGTGTTCTTTTCGCACCCCAAGGACTTCACGCCCGTTTGCACCACCGAGCTGGGCACGGTCGCCAAGATCATGCCGGAGCTGAAAAAGCGCGGCGTCAAGGTGATTGCGATCAGCGTGGACCCAATGGACGCCCACAAGGGGTGGATCAACGATATCAATGAGACGCAGAAGACCACCGTCAACTACCCGATGATCGCTGATCCCGACAAGAAGATTGCCCAGCTCTACGATATGATCCACCCGAACGCGCTCGACAACATGACCGTGCGCAACGTGTTCATCATCGGACCGGACAAGAAGGTCAAGCTCACGCTGACCTACCCGGCTTCGTGCGGACGGAATTTCGACGAACTGCTGCGCGTGATCGATTCGCTGCAACTGACCGCCAAGCATAAGGTGGCCACGCCGGCCAACTGGAAGAATGGCGAGGATTGCATCATCACACCCGCCGTCAACGACGAGGACGCCAAGAAAATGTTCCCCGGCTTCAAAACCGTGAAACCCTACCTGCGATACACGTCGCAACCGAAGTAAGGACGACGCGGGAGTATTCGAGCGGAGCCGCCCACCGTCATGTGACGGTGGGCGGCTCTCGTGTTTTCAGACAAGCAGCAGCCCCGCGGCCCTGGTCTGCTTCCATGCCGCCGATCGCAGCATCGCATCGAATCCGCCGGCGCCGCCTGGGTACCTGGCCCGGAGGTCTTGCAAGACCGGATAGCGCGCGCCACGCGCGGGCGTCGCGCGGCTGATCAATTCCACCAGCCAGCCCGCCTGCTCGGAACCCAATCGCAATTCCGTATCCTCGTCACGGCCCGGCAAAATCACCCTGGTCAGGCCCCTCCCGAGGGACTCGACGGCAGGCGTGCCGCCGATCCAGACACAGAGTCTGTTTGGGCCTGGATCTCCGCTCGAAGAGCGGGCAGCCAATGCGCGCGTCACCCATGTGCGTGGCACCGCCGGTCTGGGCACGGATCGCTCGAACCACCGGCACACATCCCTGATCAGGCCCTCGCCTTCCATAAATGACAGCACGGCACGCTTTAGTCCGGCCCCCAGCCACGCCGGGGCCTGCCCCCTAGGGTCCTCATGCATCAGATCGTTCTCGGCGAATCCTCCGGGCGAAGGACCGGTGATGCGGATGCCGTGCGCGACCGGATCGAGCCCGATCGGACTGTGCGCCGTCGCCACAAACTTGTGCCAGAACGCCGACTGCAGCAGATCCTTCGCAAACAACTGCCGGACCCGTTCCAGCGCATCCACCGTTTCGGCAATCGTCTCGCCCGGCAGGCCATACATGAGATAGGCATGCACGAGGATGCCGGCGGCGCGGAACGATGCCGCGACGTACGCCGTCTGCGCGACGGTGATCCCCTTTTTCATTTCTGCCAGCAGACGGTCCGAAGCCGCTTCGAGCCCGGCACTGACCGCCACGCAGCCGGAGGCCGCCAGCAGCCGGCAGAGGTCCGGCGTGAAGGCCTCCTCGAAACGGATGTTCCCCCACCAGGTGATCGTCGTCTCCCGTTCGAGCAGCGTCAGCGCCAGGTCTTTCAGCCCGTGCGGCGGCGCGGCCTCGTCCACGAAATGAAATCCCCGCCGCCCTGTCTCGGCGATCAGCGCCTCGATGCGATCTGCCAGCATCCCGCTCGGCGCCGCCTCGTACCGGCCGATGTAGTCCAGCCCGACGTCACAAAAAGTGCATTGCTTCCAGTAGCAGCCGTGCGCGACCGTCAGCTTGTTCCAATGGCCGTCCGACCAGAGCCGGTGCATCGGATTGAGCGTATCGAGAACGGACAGATACCGATCCAGCGGAAGCCCCGCGTAGGTCGGCGTGCCGGCCTCCGCCATGCTCACGTCCGGCTCGCGCGCCCCGTCCCGCCAGACCACCGTGCCGTTTTCGCGCGCGAAGGTCCGCTTCAACTCCCGTTCCGTCCGCGCTCCCGACAGGTGTTCCAGCAGGCACTGCCAGGGCCGCTCGCCGTCGTCGAGCATGACGTAGTCCAGATAATCGAAGACACGCGGGTCGCTGAGCCGCCGCAATTCCGTATTCGCATAGCCGCCGCCCAGAACGATCTTCACCTCGGGCTGCCGCGCTTTCAGCGCCTGCGCGACACGAAAGGCCCCATAGAGGTTGCCGGGAAAGGGCACGCTCACCCCGACCACGGTCGGAACGGCCGCTTCCACATGCCGCCACAGCGCCTCCAGCATCCACTCGTCAGTGCAACACGGCGGCCGGGCAAGAGCTTGCAGCACCGTGTCGAACCGCGTGGCAGAAACACCCACATGCTCCGCGTAGCGGCTCAAGGCAAACTGCGGCGCGACTGTTTCATGCACCAGATCGGCGAGATCTTCCAGATAGAGCGTGGCCAGGTGCTTGGCCTGATCAACGTTTGAAGCAGTTAACGAACGGGAGCGGGACGCGAAGCGCGGGCCCTGCGGCAGGAACTGGCCCTGGCAAATCCTGGGTGCCAGGCTCAGGTCGCGCCCCTGGAGAAACGCGATCACGGGATCGATCGTCTCCAGATAAGCCCTTTCCAGCGCCAGCATCTGCCGCGCTTCGCCAGGCGCCTCGCTGCCGAGCGCGCGCACGGCAGCGAACACGCGGGACAAGCCGGCCCGCGAGAACAGGGCCAGGACCATTTCAATGCCGAGATCGGCCTGGTGAACCCTGTGGCCGCGCGCGCGGAGAAATCCGGTCAGGTACGCCGTGGACGGATAGGGCGTGTTGAGCTGGGTCAGCGGAGGAATCAGCAGGAGGAGCGAGGGCGTCATGGCGCAAGAACTACCATATCGCCGCCGCCGGCTGCCAGAAGCCATTGGGGTCAGAGTACATTTCCCGCTGCAAATTAATCCACGATCCGCTCGTAGAGCGCGAGCAGCGGAGCACGCCTGGCATAACCGACGACCGCCAGCAGGCCCAGGATGACCAGCGGAATGGGGACGGCCATCATTTCATGATGGACCAAATGGGTGAGCGCCGCTCCGAGCATCGTCATGCCGAGCAGCAGCACAGCGAATACAGCCATGCGCGGGACCAATAACCCGATCGCACCTGCCGCCTCGACCGCGCCGATGACATAGAGAAACCACAGGGCATAACCCCAGTGGGAAAAGCTGTCGATCTGCGATGGGGCTCCTCGCAGTTTTAATCCGCCGGCCAGGAGAAAAAATGCGGCCAGGACCACAGTCAAGGTCCAGACACCGGTCGTTTTCCAGGCAACTGCCGATCTCATCAACTCCATCGTTTCGTCTCTCGCGTTCGACCCGGATCAGAATGCATGTTCATTTGGCCATGCGTGAGTTTTCTGCCCGGCACAAGACGCATCGTCCATGCGCCTACAGGCCCGGAATGAACCGGCGGACTGTTTTCAAAAATTCAGACGGTTGCGGCGGCGCTTCCTGCTCCAATTTCACCTGCTCCGGTTTTTCCTGCGTGGGCATGACCTGCTTTTGTCTGGCACGGCGCGGTTTCGCGGCAATGTGCTTCGCCAGTTCCGGCGCCGTATGAGTCACAAGGTGCTCCCAGTCCTTTCCCTCCACGCCGATGATCATGGCCGATGGCCTGCCGTGCCTTGTCACCACCACGCAGGCTTTCTGGGAATGCTCCACACATTCCTTGATGCACTTTTGCAGCTCCCGCACTGAAATGGTTTTCATTCGTTTCCTCCCCCTGGGTCTCCATTCCACAGCCGAACGATGGATATATACTTGCATATACCAAATATGATGTCAAATCGGTTCGGCTCATTGCCTGCTCCATGCGTGCCACGGTTGTTTGATCAATGACGGGGAGAAACAGAGTTCCAGCAATGGCTTGAGCGCGCCGACCCATTCTGCTATAACCCGGCCACACTTCAACAACAGGAGGCTCCCATGCGCATCACTGGCTTGTTGTCGGTCCGCTCCGCCATTATTGCGGCCTGTTTCCTCTCCGGCCTGCTGTTCATGATTCCGGTACTCCATGCAGACGAAGCCGGCATCGAGGTGAACGAGCCGGCCTGGGTGGGCAAGACGCTCGAACACCAGATGGGCAAACGCGTGAAGCTGAGGTTACGCTCGGGGCAGGAGATCGAGGGCACGGTCGCAAAAGTGGGCGCCCACGCCGTGCACGTGTCGCAACTCGCCGGGATGGATTTTTACGATGCGGCAGTCCGGCTGGACGACGTCAGCGCCGTGGTCGTCAAGGCGCGGAGTAAATAGCGGGCGTTCGTGCCGGTCACGCCGGCATGAACTTCAGCGCCGCCGAGTTGATGCAGTAGCGCAGGCCCGTGGGCTTGGGGCCGTCGTTGAAGACGTGCCCCTGGTGGCCGTCGCACCGCGCGCAGTGGACCTCCGTGCGGGGCAGAATCAATTTATAGTCGGTGGTCGTCCCGACCACCTTCGGATCGAGCGGCTGCCAGAAGCTCTGCCAGCCCGTGCCGCTGTCGAACTTGTGCTCCGATGAGAAGAGCGGCAGATCGCAGCCGGCGCAGTTGTAAATGCCCGGCGCGTGATTGTCGTGATACTTGTTGGTAAAGGGCCGCTCGGTCCCCTCGTGGCGGAGCACATCGAACTGCTCCGCCGTCAGCACGGCCTTCCACTCCGTTTCGCTCTTCGTCACCTTCTTGATCGGATCTGGAATCACCGGCTTCGGCACGGCTTTCGTGGTTTTCTGGTCCATGAGTTTTCCTTTCTGTGGATACCCTTTCGTCGGGAACGCTGCTTCTTCCTTACATGCCAGCAACATCCCCATTGAACGGATTGCCGACCCTATGATACCTCTCCTCTCATGTCGAATCCACCCGCCGGCAGACCCAAAGCCTGGCTGTCCTGGAGCAGCGGGAAGGACAGCGCCTGGACGCTCCACATGCTGCGGACCCGCGGCGAGGTGGACGTGGTCGGATTGCTGACGACGCTCAATCAGGCAGCGGGGCGCGTCGCCATGCACGCCGTGCGGGAGGAACTCCTCGACGCGCAGGCCAGGGCCGCCGGGCTGCCGCTCGTCAAAATCTCCCTGCCGCACCCCTGTTCGAACGAGATCTACGAAAAGGCCATGCGCGGCGCCATCGCCCAAGCCCAAGCAGCCGGCATCACCCACATGGCGTTCGGGGACCTGTTTCTGGAAGACGTGCGGCAGTACAGGGAAAAGATGCTGGCGGGCACCGGCATTGAACCGATCTTTCCTCTATGGGGACAGCCCACGGGACACTTGGCCGACCGCATGGTCGCCTCGGGCCTGCGGGCCTTTCTGACCTGCGTGGATCCGAAACAGTTGTCCCCGGCCTTTGCCGGGCGGACCTTCGACAAGTGGCTGCTCAAGGATCTGCCGGACAGCGTGGACCCCTGCGGGGAACGGGGCGAGTTCCACACCTTCACCCATGCGGGCCCGATGTTCCATGAACCGATTTCCGTCGTCCCCGGCGAAATCGTCACGCGCGACGGATTTGTGTTCGCCGATTTGCAGTTGGATCAACGATCCACGAACAGGCCGCCCGACCCGCTACGCAGCAGGGCCGAGCCCTGACGAACCGGCATCGCCGTTTCGTACCGGTCCTCTCCGCCCAGATCGAAGAAGCCGCTCACGCTGCCGGAGCGCGCCGTTCCCAGCCCCTCCGGAACCTGATACCGATCTTTTCCGCCGGCCTCGACAAACAGGCTCCAGGCGCGATGATCGGCGATGCCGAGCCCCGTGGAACGCCGGAAATCGTAAACGTCATCGCCGGGCCCGCCATCGATGGCCAGCGCGACGCTCCGATCCCAGGCCGCGGCCCCGTTGTAAAACGGCCCGGTCGATCCATAGCGGTCGGCGCCGGCGTGATCGACGAACAGGCCGACTCCAAAATGGGCCGCCGCGCCATGCCCGTAGCGCGTCGCCTCGTGCACATCGTCGCCGCGCTCGTCCATCATGATGCCGGCGCCGAAGTAGTAGCCGAGTCCCTGCGAAAAATTCGAGCTGGAGTACCGGTCGTCCCCATCCTGATCCAGCACCAGCCCGATCCCGCCTGCGACATCCTCGACGGCCGGCGGCTCCTGCTTCGGCAGGATCCGCTGGCCGACGCCGGCGCCGAGACCGAAACAGTCGTATTGATAGCGCGCGTCGCCGGGCTTGGCCTCCGGCGCGTCGACCCGATTATAGCCGCTCGCGTACTGGTGCCCGCATTGGTAGGAATCGTTGCCCGCCACATCGACGACCGCGCCGATTCCGCGGGGTCCCCCGAAACCGACCGCATAGCCGAAGCTGCTGTAGTGGTCGTGTCCCGACCGGTCCAGCAGCAGGCCGATTCCACCGATCGCCGCGCCCTGCGTGAAACGGGATCCTTCGTAGCGGTCGTCGCCCTCGTGATCGACCAGCAGGCCGATGCCCGCGAAGCCGGCGCCGCCGCTTCCCGACGCCAGGTGATACCGGTCGTTCCCCGCGAGATCCACCAGCATCCCCACCCCGAGCCGCCCCGCGGCCAGCCCCAACGAACCGGCCTCGTAGACATCGTCGCCATCGAGATCGATCACCACGCTGATGCCCTGCGTCTCGTTGAACGGAACGGCATACCCGTCGTAGGTGTCGTTCCCGCCGAGATCGAGCAACAACGCGACCTTCTGTCCCGCTTCGCGATAGCGGTTGGGACCCCGTCCCCCGACGACGATCCAGCCGGCCGGCGTCTCCTTCGCCAGCAGGACCGTGCCCGTCACCCAGGGCAACGATTGCGGCCCTGGCGGCAGGGTGCTGAATGCCGCCCGCGCCGTTCGCAGCCAGTCCTCATCCGCCAGGCTTGCGACAATCTGCGCCGCGGCAAGCAACGCCGCATCGTCGATCCGATCGGCCGCCAGCTTGAAAAACCGGTTGTTGAGCAGCGCGCGGGAGCGCTGGTCTTCGTCTCGCTCGGACAGTTGCGGGATAAAATTGTCGGCCAGGAACAGGGCGTGCTCGAAGAGAAACTGCCGCTCGGATTCGCTCAGTGCCTCGATCGCGCGGTCCCGATGCCGGCCGGCCTCGACGAGCAGGGCTTCGAGATAGGCAAGATGTTCCTCCGGCCTGGCCGAGACCGGAGGAGCCGTCAATGTGCCCAGCGCAACCGGACGGCCGAGCATATCCTGCAGCGCCGTCGCCAATTCGGCCGCCGGATGGGTCCGCAGGGGCGCCACCGCCGCACGAAACACTCGCTGCTCGAGAATGTCAAATCCACGCCAGGGGTCCGCCAGGGTCTGCACGACCAACGGCAGCTTGAGCAGCACGGCATCCGACGCCGGATCGGCCAGTCCCTTCAAAACCGCCATTTCCTCCGCGCCCGATTCGCGCGTCACATCGCCGCGGACCTTGCCTAGCAGCGACGCGACCGGCAGTTGCTTGTCCTGCAGAATTTCGGCCGGCGGCGCGACCGCGCATCCGATCATCGTGGCCAAGATTCCTCCGACAATCGCCAGCGCGAACCCGCGTGCCATGTCACACGGCTCCCGCCTGTTTCGGAGATGGCCGGCGCATGGAGCCCTCCACAAGCTTGAACTCGTAGAGCCGGCATTCGAGGGCACCGTTGAAGAGCGGGATGCGGTGTGACGGAGTGAGACGAATCAGCTTTGGCAGGCGCAGATCGGCGGTGAAGAGATAGGTGCGCCAGCCGGCGAAGCGCCGCTTCAGCACATCGCCCAATTGCGGATAGAGTTCGGCCAGGTCGTCCTGTTCGCCCGTGCGAATGCCATAGGGCGGATTCATGACGAGGACACCCGATTCAGCAGGCGCCTTCATGTCCAGCACGCTGACCTGCTTCAGGCTCACGGCATCCACAAGACCGGCTGCTTCCAGATTGACGCGCGCCGCCTGGATCGTGCTCCCATTGACGTCGCTTCCGTAAATCCTGAGCGGCATCGCCGGTTGTTGCTGCGCGCGGCTGGCTTCGCACAGCGCCTGCCAGATCGGCTTGCGAAAATTGTTCAACTTTTCGAAGGCGAACCCACGGCCAAGCCCGGGCGCGATGCGCCGGGCCATCCGGGCCGCCTCCACCAGGAATGTTCCACCCCCGCACATGGGATCCAGCAGCGCCTGATCCGGCGTCCAACCACTCATCTTCAGAATACCGGCGGCGAGATTTTCCCGCAGCGGCGCCTCGGTGCGCGCCGCGCGGAAGCCGCGCTTGAAGAGCGGCTCGCCGGACGTATCCAGATACAGCGTGGCCTGCGTCGCGTCAAGAAAGGTGTCGATCCGCACATCCGGCTTCGCCGTGTCCACGCTGGGGCGGGTCTTCGCAATCGTGAAAAATTTATCGCAGATCGCATCCTTGATGCGGAGCGTGACAAAGTCGAGGCTCTTGAGCGGACACTGCTGCGCGCTGACCTTGACCTTGATCGTGCGGTCGACGGAAAACCAGTCGCGCCAAGGCAGCGCGGCAGCCGCATCGTAGAGGTCCACTTCGCTGCGATAGGGTCCCTGCCAGACGCCCCAGAGCACGCGGCTGGCAGTCCGGCTCTCGAGATTGACGCGGTAGCAGAGATCGAAGGGGCCGGTGAACCCGACCCCGCCAGGTGTCGGGGCAAGATCCTGCGCGCCGAGAGCCTTCAACTCATCGGCGAGAATGGCCTCCAGCCCGCGAGGGCAGGGGGAAAAAAACTGCGCTCGCGAGCCATCCATGTGGAACGCTTACTTGATGCCCAGCAGTTCGACGTCGAAGATCAGCGTGGCGTTGGGCGGGATGGCCCCGCCGGCTCCACGGGTTCCGTAGCCCAGCGCGGCAGGAATCGTCAGCTTGCGCTTGCCGCCGACCTTCATGCCCAGTACGCCCTCGTCCCAGCCCTTGATAACCCGGCCCATGCCCAGCGGAAATTCGAATGGCTGCTTCCGGTCCACGCTGGAATCGAACTTCTTCCCGTCCGTGAGCCAGCCTGTGTAATGCACGCTGACGGTCTGGCCCGCCTTGGCTTCGGCACCGGTGCCGACTGCGAGATCGTCATATTTTAGTCCAGAGGGTGTGGTGACTTCGGCCATGGCTTCTGCTCCTTGGTTAAGATACGTCAGTTTAAATTGATGAGATCGAGCCGGAAATCTTCCTGCGGTTCGGCATGGTGGAACTTGAAGCCGCCCGGCTCCTGATAATCCATCGTGACGCCGTCCAGACGCGCCGCGCTGTGTGCGGCCACCGCCACCGTCAGGCCGTCGACAGTCTGCACTGCATCGTCCGGCTGAACCTTATCCTCCAGGGTGAGGTTGAAGGTCAAGCGGTGCTCGTCCAGATCCTTCACCTGCACCCGGACGATGGGATCCTCCGGATGCGTGAGGACCAGCGCTTTCAAGTGCTCAATCGCCGACCGCGTGAGCTTCATCATCGCCGTTTACCCGCGTTGCGTCGCCAGATACCACTCGTTGAATATTTTGCAGCTTGCATCCAGCTTCGCCCCGTCCTCCAGATTCCAGCGGCTGATGAGACCAAGATAGCACAGGGTATCCGCCGTCTGCTTCACAGAACCGGCCTTCACCGCCCTGGCGGCCTCCCTGGGATTCACGGGCTTTCCTTTTTTCGCGAGCCAGCGGAACAGCCTGCGTTCGCCCGGCTCCATCGCCTTCGCGCAGGCCTCAAAAAACGGTTCGAGCTGTCTGGTCGCCGCACGCAACACAGTCCTAGTTCCGGCTTTCGGCTCGGCCGCCAGCAATTGTGTCCGTAGCATTTTGAGCACGTAGGGATGCGTTCCGCCGTTCTGCAGAACGGCGTCGATCTGCGTCGGTTGAAGCGCCGGCCCCACAAGCGATCGCGCTTCGCTGGCGAGCAGCACGGCAAGCGGAGCCAGTTGGAGATTCAACTCGGCCTTCGTGCTTTTCGCATATTCGTACCACCTGCGACCGCCCGCCCAGACGACCGCCTGGCTGGCCGCGCCACGCTGCACATAGTATTTTATCTTCTCCGCCAACCGATCCCCTTCCGCCATCAGCGCGTCGCAATTGTCGAGCAACAGCGCTTGCACACGGTCCCATTCCCCGAGCAGAAACTTTCGACGGCTATCCTCGTCAACCAGATCGAGATACTGCACGGCCGGATGCGTCCACGACGGCGTTTGCTGGCGCTCCAGCACCCAGCGAAGCTGCAGCAGTAATGAGGTCTTGCCGAGCTTCGACCCTCCGTAGAGCAGGACCGATTGCCAGTTGCTGCAACGTCCGGCCAGATTCTTGACCAATCCGGCCCTCCCGATGAAGCGCACAGGTCCGTACACAGGAGCGTCTGGATCGGAGGCGCGGAGGGAAGGCGGTGAGATGGTGATCACACGAAGCCTCGTGAGTTGAGAAGAGGGGTAAAAAACAAGGCTAGAGTAAGGGTTTTATCCGCGCGCGTCAAATTTCGATAAAGCGATGAAGAGCGCGCGGTTCAACCGAAGGTTGGTATGGTGAGCCGGCTGGGACTCGAACCCAGGGCCCTCGCCTTAAAAGGGCGATGCTCTACCGACTGAGCTACCGGCTCACACGCAGGATGCTCGCACTGCTCGTGCGGCTTGTCAACCCTCACCTCACGATGTGCAGAATTACCGCGCGCGACGCGCGGCAGTTTTTGAGCGGGATTTGGCCATTGGATTGCGCAGGAGAATGGTTTCGTCGCGCTTGGACCCGGTGGAAATGATGTCGATCGGACAGGCGGCCGCTTCCTCGATCCGCGCAAGATACTTCTTCGCTTGCGGCGGGAGTTTGGCGTAGGACGTAATCCCGGTGGTCGGAGTCGCCCAGCCCTTGAAGGTTTCATAGACCGGCTCGCAGTCCGTCAGGACTTGCAGATCCGCCGACATATCCTTGTAGACCTTGCCGTTGTAGCGATAGCCTGTGCAGAGCTTGATCTCCTTGCACCCATCGAGCACGTCGAGCTTGGTGCCGGCCAGCGAGGTCAGTCCGTTCACGCGCGTGGCATAGCGCACGACGACTCCGTCGAACCAGCCGCAGCGTCGCGGCCGGCCGGTCGTGGCGCCGAATTCCTTGCCCCGCTCCTGCAAGCCTCCGCCAACCGTATCCGTTAACTCGGTCGGGAACGGCCCGCCGCCCACCCGCGTCGTGTAGGCCTTGGTGATGCCCAGAACTCCATCGATCTTTGTCGGCCCCACGCCGGTTCCGGTGCAGGCGCCGCCGGCCGCCGCGCTGGACGACGTGACGTAGGGATAGGTCCCGCAATCCACGTCCAGGTGCGTGCCCTGAGCTCCCTCGAACAACACGCACTTCCCGCGCTCGATGGCATTATTCAGCAACACCGTCGTGTCGGCGACATGGTCCTTCAGGCGGTCGGCATAGCCCCGGTACTGCTGGAAGATCTTTTCGACCTGGAAGCCTTCCATCTGGTAAAGGCGCTGTAGAAATGTGTTCATCTCCGCGACATTTTCCTCCAGCTTGCGCCGGAAGAGCTGCGGATTGAGCAGATCGCCCATGCGGATGCCGATGCGGGCCATCTTGTCGGCGTAGGAGGGCCCGATGCCGCGCCCGGTGGTCCCGATTTTCCGCGAGCCCTTGGACTGCTCGGAAGCCTTTTCGATCGCCTTGTGATAGGGCAGGATCACGTGCGCCCGTTCGCTGACGACGAAATTTCTCCCGATTTTGATGCCCTTGGCCTGCAGCCCGTCCATTTCCTCGATCATCGAGGCGGGATCGATGACGACGCCGTTGCCGATCATGCAGGTCTTGCCACGATAGAGGATGCCGGACGGAATCAGGTGGAACACGAAGGTGCCGTGGTGATTGATCACCGTGTGGCCGGCATTGGATCCGCCCTGATAGCGCACGACGATGTCCGCGTCGCGCGACAGGATGTCCACGATCTTGCCCTTGCCTTCATCGCCCCACTGGGTGCCGACGATCACGAGATTGGCCATGCGTCCTCGAATTCTTCCCACAAAAAAGCCCTGCCCGGGCGTTCATGCACCAACGGAGAGCCTGGCAGAGCTTGGTGCGCTCAATAGTAGGACGCACCGCCAAGCTTGTCAAGCAAGGCGGGGCCGTGTTAGCATCCCCTCTGTTTCGGGCCGTTCTCCCTGTGATTTTTTGACAATTTATGCCGGGGCAAGTGGGGCTGTGGCGCAGTTGGGAGCGCGCCTGCATGGCATGCAGGAGGTCGCCGGTTCAATCCCGGCCAGCTCCACCAAACCTCGCTTGCGCGTGCCGCCGCCTATTCAGGGTTTTTTGTAATTGAGGCGGCGGATAAACACCTCAAGTGCTTTGCAGTTGTCTGATACCAAGCGCGGCATGTAGTCCGGCGGCTCTTTTTCACCTCCTCGCCGCGCTTTTGGCGCGACTGAGGCATAGAGACGACATCCCTTTGAACAATGGCGCGCCATTTGTACCACCGAGCCGCGGTGTTTGACTGCTAAGCAAGGTGTCGCTACGCGACTTATTATAAATCTCGATTGACGGCACCGGATAAACACGGCAAGGGCTCCTAAAGATGGTTCCCTCATGACTCGCGGCACCAATCCCCTTCATTACTTCGTCCTCCTTCTCTGAGCCGCTCCCTTTCTCTGTTCGTTCATCGTGTGACCTGTACCCGGAAGGAACCGGTTTGCCATGCTCCAGATCGAACACGTCAATAAACAGTTCTCCACTCGCATTCTGCTGAAGGATGCCACGGCGCATCTGCGCCCGCACACGCGCACGGGCCTGGTCGGCCCCAACGGCAGCGGCAAGACTACGCTGCTGCGCATGATCCTCGGCGAGGATTCGCCGGACGAGGGCACGATCCGCAAGCGCCCCAAGCTGAAGATCGGTTACCTGCCGCAGGAATTGGAAACGCTCGCCGGCAAGACCGTGCTGGACGCGGCCCATCGCAATCTGTATCCGGAGCATGAAGCCAAGCGCATTCTGTCGGGCCTGGGCTTTGCGCAGCAGGATTTCGAACGGCCCATCGAAACCCTGTCCGGCGGTTACCGGATGCGCGTCGCGCTGGCACACCTGCTGCTGTCGGAGCCGGACGTCCTGATGCTGGACGAGCCGACCAACCACCTCGACAAGCCGACGCAGAAATGGTTCGAGGATTTTCTGGTCAACTCCAAGATGACGATCCTGGTCATCAGCCACGACACGAAGTTTCTCGACCGGATCGCCACGCATATCTGGGAGCTGCGCCATCACCAGATCCAGGAGTACCGTGGCAACTACACGAACTTCGAGCACCAGCGGTCCGAGCGCGACCAGCATGAGCAGCTTGCCGCCAACCGGCAGCAGAAAGAGGTCGCCCGGGTCCAGAAATTCATCGACCGGTTCCGCTACCAGGCCAACAAGGCCAGTCAGGTGCAGTCCCGCATCAAGCAAATCGAGAAGGTGAAACTGATCGAGATCAAGCGCGACCAGCGGCGCGTGCGGTTCAAATTCCCCCTGCCCGCGCCCAGCGGCCGGCAGGTGCTCGAGCTCAGCCATGTCGCCAAGAGCTACGGCGAGACGGTCGTGTATGCCGACCTCAACTTTTCCGTCGAGCGCGGCCAGCGCATCTCGCTGGTCGGCGAAAACGGCGCCGGCAAAAGCACCCTGCTGAAAATGCTGGCGGGCGTCCTGCCCTTCGAGAAGGGCACGCGGACCGTGGGGCATGGCGTCACGCTGCATTACTTCGCGCAGCACCAGGCCGAAACCTTGAACCCCGAGCACACGATCCTGGAATCGCTCGAGGAAGTCTCGACCAGGGCGGAGCGGAATTTCCTGCGCGGACTGGCCGGCGCGTTTCTGTTTTCAGGCCCCGACCAGAAGAAACCCATCAAGGCCCTGAGCGGCGGCGAGCGCAACCGCGTGGCCCTGGCCCGCATGCTGGTTGAGCCGGCCAACACACTGCTGCTCGACGAGCCGACCAACCACCTGGACCCGGCCTCGGTGGACGTGCTGACCGACGCCCTGACCGATTTTCCCGGCACGATCGTCTTCATCTCGCACGACCCGACGTTCCTCATGCGCGTTTCCACGCGCGTCGTCGAAATCGACGAGGGCAAGGCCCGCGATTTCCACGGCGACTATGAGTATTACCTCTGGAAGCGGGCGCAGGAACTGGAATCCATCAAGGAAAGCAGCGAGGATTTACGGCCGACAGCCGCCCAGCAGAAGGCCCAGAAGTCCGGAAGGAATGCCCCGCCGCCTGCCGAGGCCGGCGCTCAGGGCGGAACCCGGCCGAACCGGCGGGACCTCACGAAATCACGCGACCGCATGGAGAAACAGGTCACGCGGACCGAAGCGGAGATCGCCGAACTGGAAACGCGCATCAAGGACCGCGACCAGGAGTTGGCCGATCCCGCGCTGTACCAGAAATTTTCACGCTGGAACGAACTGCATCACGAGCAGGAGAAGTGGAAGAAGGATCTGGACCGGCTCAACGCTCAGTGGAGCGATTTGTCCCAGGCGCTGGAAGACGTAAAAAAGAAGCTCGCGAGCTGATCTCACGATTCTTTTGGGGTTCAGGTGAAGGAGGCGCGGCCAGATGCAAGGCCGCAGGTGAGAAAAAACCGGAGGCGTATTTTCGGAAATACGTTGAAGATTTTTTCGAGCCGAGAACGAAGCAGATGGCCGTGGATCGTTCGCCGTCAGGCGGTCTGTTGCAGGCTGTAATCGAGGAATGACGCAAGCCAGGGGCTTGACTCCTGAGCCACCAAACGGTCCCACACCACTCCGATCAGGTGCCCCTTCTCCCAGGGCCTGACCCAAGCCACGCGGCCGGGAAGTTTTTCCTGATGGTCCACCCCATGCTGATCGAGAAATGCAAAGCAGACGGTGACCGGTTCGTTGGCCACGAGCGCTTCCCGGGCGTGGAAGCCGGCCCCGGCCCGGTTGGCGTTGTCGAGCACGGCTGAGACCGCGCGCTGAGTCGTTCTGGAACCGACCCGTGCAGCACCGATCAGCGTGATCCGCACTGCCCTCCGGCGCTCCTGATTATTCCAATTCACTTCCATCAGCATCCTCTCGATAAACGAGCCCCCAGTATAGCCAATGATTTATATTTGTCCACAGTGAAGTCAGAAACAGACAGCCCCCGCTCGACCGGTTGAATTATACAGCATTTTCCTTTATCTACAAAGGCTTAGGGCGATAGTACCGTTTGTTCTTGATGGGATCAGGCAGGTGCTGCTGTTCTTTTTTGGCTGCGGGATCGTCGTGCACATACCGGTAGCCCTTCCCATATCCCAGGTCCTTCATCAACGATGTCACGGCATTGCGGAGGTGCATCGGCACGGCCAGATTGCCGTGCTCGCGCGCATCCTTCAGCGCCTCGATCAGCCCCACATACGACGCATTGTCCTTCGGACGCGTGGCCAGATAGGTCGTGACGTGGGCCAGGTTGATCCGGGCCTCCGGCAGTCCGACCGATTCCACCGCGTGAAATGCGGCGACCGCCAGGACCAGCGCGAAGGGGTCCGCGTTGCTGATGTCCTCCGATGCGAAGATCACCATCCGCCGCGCGATGAATTTCGGATCCTCCCCGCCCTCGAGCATCCGCGCCAGCCAGTAGAGCGCGCCGTCCGGATCGGAATCACGCAGGCTTTTGATGTAGGCGGAAATCAGATTGTAGTGCTCTTCCCCGGTCTTGTCGTAGCGCAAGGCTTTCTTGAACAGCGCCGCATCCATGGCCTGCTCGTCGACGACGACGCGGCCGTCCGGGCCGGGCGGCGTTTGCGTGACGACGAATTCCAGCGCCGTCAAGGCCGCGCGGGCATCGCCGTTGCCGAACCCGACCAGCCGTCGGCGCGCCTCCGGCGCCAGCGCGACATTGAGCGCGCCCAACCCGCGATCCCGATCAGCCACGGCCCGATCCAGAATCGCCCCCATCGCCTCGTCGGGCAGCGGCTTCAACACAACCATGAGGGAACGGGAGAGCAGGGGGGAAATCACCTCGAACGAGGGGTTTTCCGTCGTGGCGCCGACCAGAATCACCGTCCCCCGCTCGACGTGCGGGAGGAAGGCGTACTGCTGCGCCTTGTTGAACCGGTGGATTTCGTCGACGAACAGAATCGTCCGCTGCCCGCTCACCGCCGCCCGCTGCTCGGCCTCCGCGATGAGCTGCCGCAGTTCCGGCACGCCGCTCGTGACGGCCGAAAAAGCCACGAACTCGGCCTTGGTCTTGTGGGCGATCAGACAGGCCAGCGTCGTTTTTCCCGAGCCAGGCGGCCCCCAGAAAATGACGGAGGAGAGGGTGTCGGTCTCGATCGCGCGGCGCAATGGCCGGCCCGGCGCGATGATCTCGTCCTGGCCGACACAATCGGTAAAATCGCGCGGGCGCATCCGCTCGGCCAGTGGCGCGGAGGCGTCGACCGGCGCGCCGGGCGCGCGTTTCTTTTGAAAGAGATCGGGCTGGGATTCCCGCCGGCGGGGCACGCTCATCTGGTCACTCCTGTCTGGAATTGTATCCGTTTACCGATGGACGCCGCAAACGGCGTTGACGCGTATACAGCACACAGGTATAGGCTATGACGATGGGCACCGCAAAGATCAACGGCATCCATCTCGCCTATACCGATCAGGGCCGCGGTACGCCGGTGGTCCTGCTGCACGCCTTTCCCCAGAACCGAACCATGTGGACGCCTCAAGTGGAGGCCCTGTCGAAAACCCATCGCGTCATCGCGCCGGACTTTCGTGGATTCGGCGAATCGGACGCGCCGCAGGGCCCCTACAGGCTGGACCAGTTCGCCGACGATGTCGCGGGGCTACTGGATTATCTGTCGATCCAGTGGGCTGTGTTCGCCGGTCTGTCAATGGGCGGATACACCGCATTTGCGTTCTATCAGAAGTATCGCGACCGTGTGCGGGGGCTGGTGCTGGCCGATACGAAGGCTCAGGCCGACACGGAGGAAGGCCGCGCCGGACGGTTCGCCATGGCACAGACGGCCTACACGAAAGGCGCAAGCGCGATCGCGGACATCATGCTCCCGAAACTGCTCTCGCCCGTGGCGCTGCAAACCAGGCCGGAATTGGTCCAGCAAGTTCGCGCACGTATCGAACAAACACGGGTCAGCGGAATCGCCGGGGCTCAGATGGCCATGGCTGAACGGCCGGATTCCGTGCCGCTGCTGGCGAAGATTGCCTGCCCCACGCTCGTCATCACGGGCGAACTGGATGGGCCGACCCCGCCGGCCGACGGGAAACTCATGGCCGGGAAAATTCCAAGCGCCAGGCTGGAAATCATTCCTCAGGCTGGACACCTCTCCAACCTCGAACAGCCGGACGCGTTCAATCGCGTACTGATCGAGTTCTTGAAAGAAATTTCCTGACCGGGCCAAGAGGTTGTGAGCGACGGGCTGCCGTCCGTCTACTCTCGCACGCGGCCGCGGCCGATCAGCTTGAGGAACTCCTCGCGGGTCTGCTGCTGAGTGCGGAAATCGCCGAGCATGTGGCTGGTGACGGCAATCGTGTTCTGCTTTTCCACGCCGCGCATCATCATGCAGAGGTGCTGCGCCTCCATGACCACGCCGACGCCCTGGGCATTGAGCTTTTTCATCAGTATTTCGGCGATCTGGACCGTCAGGTGTTCCTGCACCTGAAGCCGGCGGCTGAAGGCGTCCACGATGCGGGGGATCTTGCTCAATCCCACGACCTTCTTGTCGGGGATATAGCCGACGTGGCACTTCCCGAAGAACGGCAGCAGATGGTGCTCGCACATCGAGAAAAAATCGATGTCCTTGACGATGACCATCTCGTCGTATTCCATCGGAAACAGCGCGCCGTTTAAGAGATGATCCGTATCCTGCTGATAGCCCTGCGTCATGAAGCGGAGCGCCTTCTCCACCCGTTCCGGCGTCTTGAGCAGGCCGTTCCGTTTCGGGTCCTCGCCGAGCATGACGAGCATCTGCGCGACCAGATCGCGCACACTCTGCCCGCCGGACAGCCGTCCGTTTCCCTCCACCGCGGCTCGTGTTTTTGAAACCTTCTTCGTCGGCATGCTTATCGCGCTCCCGCCGCCGCCGGGCCGGCGTACTCGAAATAGTTGTCCCGTGTTTCGACGACGCCGACCTTCGTCAGGCGGGCGCCCGGCACCCTGTCCACCAGCAATTCCCAGATGATGATCGCCAGGTTCTCTCCGGTCGTCGTCTTGTGGGCAAAGGCCGGGTCGCCGTTCAGGTCCCGATGGTCGAAGCGGGCCACGACGGTTTCCTGCACGATCCGGTCCAACGCCTCGACATCGGCGGCCAGACCGGTCCGCTCGTTGATGGCCCCTTCCACCGTGACCCGCACGACGTAGTTGTGGCCATGGCCGTTCGGATTGTTGCACTTGCCGAACACCTTCCAGTTATCCGCCTCGGAGAGCTGGTCGGTGTGCAACCGGTGCATGGCAGCGAATTTGTAGCGCCGCGTGATGCTGGTCTGGGCGGTCATCGGCGTTCCACCTTCGCGACGTTCTGCGCGGGAGCCGCCGGCGCTTCCCACTTCTTCTCCGGCACCCGCACGACCACGTCGCCGTGAATGCGCGCCTGACAGCCCAACCGGTGCCAGGGTTCGGACAAGGCCTCGCGGTCCAATAAATCCTGCTCGTCGAAATCGATGTCCGAGAGATGTTCCTGCCCACTCTGAACTTCCACCCGGCAGGTCGTGCAGGAGGCATTGCCGCCGCAATCGTGATTCAGCGGGAACCCCAGTTGCTCCGCCGCTTCCAGCAGCGACAGGTTCTCCGGCACGTCCCCGCTTTTCCCGTCAGGATGGAGAAACGTTACTTTCGGCACGATCGTGCTCTCTTGTGGGTGGTCAGTGGCCGGCTGCCGCGGCAGCCATCTGGGAATTGTAGGGGCAGCGTTTCTTGGCGATGTGTTCTTCAAACTCGTGACGGAACAATTTGAGGCTGCTCTGGACCAGCACGGCCGCGCCGGTGACCAGCGTGCAATAGCCGGTGCCCTTCACGAAGCCGCAGAGCTGCAGCAGGCTGTCGAGGTCCTTCTGCGTCCCCTCGCCCCGCTCGATCTTGGTCATGAGCGTTTCCAGGTTGATCGTCCCCATGCGGCAGGGCGGACACTGGCCGCAGCTTTCGTTCCTGAAGAAACTCGAGAACGTGAGCGTCTGGGCCACCATGCAGGTCGCATCGTCCACGACGATCACGCCGGCCGAGCCCAGGCCGGTCCCGGCTTTCTTGAGGGCGTCGAACTCCATCGGCAGGTCCAGTTGATCGGCCGTCACCATCGAGAACGACGGACCTCCGGGAAACACCGCCTTCACTTTGCGTCCGCCCGGCACGCCCCCGCCGCATTCCTCGATCAGCCGTCGCAGCGGCGTCCCCATCGGCAGTTCGTAGACGCCCGGCTTGTTCACCGATCCGCTGAGCGAAAACAGCATCGTGCCGGGGCACTTCTCCGTCCCCACCTGCATGAACCAGCTTGCACCCTTGTGGAGGATGCGCGGGATGTTGCAGAGCGTTTCGACGTTGTTGACCAGCGTCGGCTTTCCGTAGAGGCCGAAGTCGGTCGGATAGAAGGGCGGCTTCTGGCGCGGCATGGCCGGCCGGCCCTGCATGGATTCCAGCATGGCCGTTTCCTCGCCCGCCACGTAGCTGCCCATGCCGGTAAACAATTCGATTTCCAGATTCAGGCCGGTCCCGAGGATGTTCTTGCCCATCAGACCCTTGGCCTTGACCTGCGCGATCGCCTGCTCCAGATTTTTCCGTTCCTCGTTGTAATCGTGATTGATATAGATGAAGGAGGCCTTGGCCTGTGCCGTATGGGCGGCGATCAGACAGCCTTCCAGCAGTTGATGCGGGTAGTGCTTGAGGAGATAGCGGTCCTTGAACGTGCCCGGCTCGTGCTCGCCCGCGTTGCAGACGAAATAATGCTCCGGCGTGCGGTGGTGCAAAATCTTGTCCCACTTGATGCCGGTCGGGAACCCCGCCCCGCCGCGTCCGCGCAGGCCGGATTTCTTCAACTCGTTGACGACGTCCTCGCGGCTCATTCCCTTGAGACACTTCTTCCAGGCTTCGTATCCGCCGGCACGGATATAGGCCTCGATGTCCCAGGGTTGGCCGTCGAGCTTCTCCAACAGTCTCGATTCCGCTGTCGTCACGTCGCGCGACTCCTCATCAGAAAGAGAACGTACTATAAAGCCGCCGTGCGCGCAGCGTCAAGCAAATGGGCTCCCGGAGGCCTGAATCTCAATGACTTAGGCGCGCAGGGCGTCAGTAGGCGGCGGGAGCCGAGAGCGGCTGGTTGGACACCAAATTCAATGCGTGGAGCCGGTCGAATCGGGCCGTGACCGCACCCTTCGTGACCAGGCCGATGCGGTCCAGAGTCGGAATCGCATCGTCGGTGACCGCGGCGACCTCGCGGCCGTCCACGAAGACCGACAGGCGCGGTTTGCTGACATGGGCAAAGTTGATGCGCTGCACGCGGACGACATGCCAGAGCCGCTTGACCAGCTGGACGGGCAGGCTGCTGAGCAATGTCGCCCGGCCGTCCGTGATGCGATGGACGGCCACCGTCCCCGCGGCCTCGTTGAGCGTCACCATATAATAGAGGCGGCGATCGGAGGCGGCCATCACGATGCCGGCCCCGCCCCCGGCGGCGCTGTCGATCGTGCGCAGATGGACGGTCACATCCGGATAGGCAAACCCCGGGGCTTCCGCCAGCAGCACGTCGAAACAATCGGGCGTCGAGCAGCCGGCGTTGTGCGTCAGCACATGCGGCGACGTCGGCGCCTCCGCATCCGCCTGGACCGTCCAGCCGGACGAACCCGTCGCAGCCGAAAATCCCTGCGGCAGGGCGCCGGACTGATCCTTGTCGAATTCCCACGTCCGGAGCAGATCCTGCGGCGGCGGCGTGGCGTGGACCCGCACATCCAGCACCTCTGCTGAGCGGGGTGTCGTGGGCAGCGTCACGGTCTCGCTCTCGGCGACGAAGGCCTTCACCATGTCGTTGGCGATCAGATGCGGCCACAGGCCGCTGACCTTCCGGATCTGGCCGTGCGACTGGCGGACCGATTCGAGCGCCGCCTGCACCTGCGCCGGCTGGCGGGGCACCGCCAGGGCCTCCGCCACGAGCACCGCTTCCCCGGCCAGCACCTTGTCCATCGGCGTTTCCGCCAGCGCCAGCGCCTGCTCCGCCTCCTGCCTGGCCTGCGCCAGCCACGGATGCTCGTAGCGGCGAGTCCAGAAAATCCATTGCAGCCGGTCCCACGCGATTTCCGTCAGGAGAATCGCGCGCCAGCGCGACGATTTCTGATCGAGGCGGCGCAGGGCGCCTTCATGGATCTCGAGCGCTGCTTCGGAGTCGTTGTTCCAGCGCTGCAGTGTGCCGAGCCGGCGCACCGTTTCGAGGTCGGCCTTTCCGCTTCTCACCACGATCTCCAGCGCCTGCGCCGCGCGGTAGAACGAATCCGCGACATCAGAGTGCCCGACGGCGACTTCCGTCAGCTCCTGCCGCCAGGTCGGGGCCTGGATGGTCCAATACATTTCGGCCAGCCGGCGACGCATGTCCTCATCGGGACCGTCGATCTTTCCCTTGGCGAGCCCCGCATCGAGGAGCGTGCGATAGGAGTCCTGGCCCAGCAGACGATTGAGTTCGAGATCGTCCGGATCCAGCCGCATGAGGCGCCTCATCCTTGCGAGCCGTTCCGGCGACGGCGCGAGGCCGCGGACGTCCCGCAGTTCGGCGGCGAACTGATTGCCGGCCGATGTCCGGTCCCACCAACGGGCGGAGCCCAGCACCAGCCCGCCTGCCAGTTCCTGGCCACCCGTCTGCTCGCCCGGCCGGTCGGACGTCCGCCCGATTTCCGAGATGCCGCCTCCTCCGGTGCCAAGCAGCATCGGCGTCTCCGGCAGCCCCGCGCTGAGCACGGCCTGGTCCACCGGGTATCCGGCCGCCTTGAGGCCGGACACAATTGGTACTCGCACGATGAGGTCCCGCACGGGTCCATAGCGGCGAATCTGTCCGCTCGCCCACCAGGGCTCCCCGGGCCGCAGCGCCGGCGGCGCCGTGAGCGGATCGGGATAGGACACGGACAATTCAACGAGCGTGACGCGCACGGATAGCGGCTCGGGCCTGCCCGCAACCTGAAGCCCCGTTACGCGGGACGGAACGGTTTTTACAATTTTGATCCGTGGCGGCAGACCGCCGCCGTGCTGCCAGACGGATGGGGATACGAAGACGGCCGGAGGATACTCGCGCCAGAGGTCGGCCTTGCGGTGGGATTCATCCAGCAGCCCGAACCCGACTCCGCGGCCCTGGGCACCGAAGATTCCCTCCTCGGATTGATCGGCCAGGAGATCTCTGTGCGCGGCCAGCGTGGCCTTCCAGCAGGCCTCGTCCGCATCCGTGGAAGACGCGCCAGCCCGGCGTTTCGTCAGGCAACCGAGGTCGAGGCCGGCCCAGGCCGCGACGTGCCCGGCCGCCATCGCCTGCGCATACTGCACCGCGGTACGTCCGGCCGGATCGCCGGCAGAAACGGCATTCGAAGCGAATGCGTCCTGGCCCGCCACGCCGATCAAACCGGCCACGAGAATAATGCCGGCAATAGTGCAGAAAGGATGTCGCATGAATGGTGTCAGATGGAGCCGGTCACGACCCGGCGCCCTTCGTGCCGAAATATTCCTGCCGGCTCACGGCCACGTCGGAGACGAACATCACGCCCGAGTACCGCTCGAACAGCGGCCGCAGCCCGGCCAGAATCGGCTCCACCTTGTCCGCGGGCACCACCGCCATGATCATGACCTGGCTCTCCTGTTCGCTGAACATGAAGTGGGCTTCATGCACGCCATGGTGGCCCTTCCCGGAAATGTTGCCGATGATCGTGTAGCCGCTGGCGTGGACCTTGTCCAACAGCTCCGCGACGAACGGCCGGTGCTCGCCCGCCACGATTACGCGAACTTCCTTCATTGGATGCAACGTCAATTCACCCATGTATCAGCTCCCTTTCTCTTGGCCTCCGTCATCATCATACCGAACAGGGACGGGCACCGCTAGGTGGCGCCGGCCCCCAACGCCACCCGGCTCCACGTCCCGGACGGCAGATAGCGGTACAGCGCGCCATCCTCCGGGTCCAGGGCCGCCAGGTGCACCCATTCGTGACGATAATAATGCTGCAGGAGTTCGTGCCGCGCAATCAAGGCGTCGATGCGGGCGCGCGGCGCTTCAATCACGGTCAGCAGCCGCATGGATTCGTGATAGGGCCGCTCGCCGTTCATCATCGTTTGCCAAGCTAATCCCAGCCGCAGATCGCTCCAGGGCCCCGCCATGACACCGATGCGTCCCACCACATTGTGATAGACCTTGCTGCCGGCGCCATAGATCTCGTTGTCGGCGGCCGAGAAGTAATGTTCCATATTGATCCATTGTGCCACGACCTGCGGGGCGGTCATCAAGACCTCGAGCAGGCGATTGGTCGGATCCTCTCGGTAATCGTAGGAGTGCAAAAAGACCCGCCCCCCCAGATCGAGTGTCTTGGTGAGCGCGCGCCGGCCAATGATGAAGGCGGCGTTGCCGGACAGGCCCCACTCCGGCCGCACCTGGCTCCAATCGGCGCTGCGCTCGTGCACCGCCGCCACGGCTCCTTCCACCGCCAAGCCGGGGGGAACCTCCGGCAAACGGCTGCACCGTTCCAAGCTGGTCCGGCGGCCGGCTTCCTTCAAATCTTCGACCATCCGCGCCACGTCACCGGCATGCGTGGCCGGCACGTCGTCCAGATCGAACAATTTTGTCTCGTCCGTCGTCGTATCCATGTGCCCGGACAGAAAATGCGTGTCGGCTGGAATCATCAGGCCGTTCTTCGCCACCCGCTCCCGGACCTTCGGATTGTTGGCCATGCGGGCCAGCGTGCGGGCGTTGGGGCTGCCTTCGTTGCCCCCGCAGGCGCCGCAGTCCAGCGCCGCCTCAAAGGGATTGTTCTCCGAGGTGCTCCCGTGCCCGCAGAAGAGGACCAGTCGCGCGAAGTTCTTCGTCAGCCCCATCATGCGCAGGGCCGTGTCCACCGTCAGCGCCTGTTCGTCCAGCGTGAAGCCCGCCCGCGTGATGCGCTCCTTCTGCGCCCCTGCCCAGCGCCGGTCAATGCGGTGTTGCTTCCGCAGCGTCTCCACGAACCCCGACACGCGCTCTTCCGACAACCGTAATTGCCCGGCCATCTCGATCAAAGCGGGATCCAGCGTACCGTTCCCATCCAGGGCCTGCCGGCGCAGCGCCTCGACAAACTTCGCCGTCACGCCCGGACCGTGGAGGCCCAAGTGCTCGCGCAGGGCTTTTTGAATCACGGCTCCCTGCTCGTCCGCCAGCATCGCCTCCGTTTCGGCTGGATCCAGCTTGTCCACCGTGATGCAGGTCTTGATGGACGGGACGATCAAGCGGCGCACCCGGGCCGCCAGCCGGTGATAGAGCGCCGGCAGGACCGTCTTCCCGACGATGGGCAGGCCGTAGAACCAGCCCAACGACTCCACCATCACATAGGGCGTCACCACGTTTTCCTTGAGATCGTGCAGGAGCGTATGGCCGGCGTGGAGCAGCCTGGCGCGTGAGGCCTGTTTGGAGACCGCCTGGTCAAGGAAGCTGCGCGGAATCTCGCGCACTTCGTTTTTGGCGCGCATGATCACCGGGAATTGCTCCGTCTCATGCTCCTTGCCCCAGGCCCGGTAGCGAATGAAGACGGCGAAGAACCCGGCAAACCCGTAGGTCTCGTGCGCCCCGACCGCCTCCAGGTGGCGGCGGAATGGTTCCGAGCGCACGTCAATGCAGAAAACCGACTGCGCTTGCGGGCGGGGCGGGGCCGACTCCTGCTGCGATGCCGGTTTCGACGTGGCTCCCGTGTTCGCAAGTTGTCCCAGCACCTGCTCTTGATAACCGGCCTCAAACGCCCGGAGCCAGACCGGCCCGTGGGCCGATTCCGGAAACTCATCCATCCACTGCGCCAGCGCCGCGAGGTCCTTGGGCGCCGTCGCCATCACGACGGACTCGCTGATGTCCAGGCTCCGGGCCAGCGCCAGCAGCCGCCGTCCCGCCGTGCGCTGCGCCGCCCGATCGTGACGCACGCCAAATTCCGCCTGGTAGTGATCGGCCAGCCATTTCCAGTCGTCCCGCCCGCTCTGCGCCAGCCGGTCCACCTGCTCGGCATAGGTCGCCGGCAGCCGGCCCGCCACCCGCTCCCGCCTGAGGTAATAGGCATGCGGACGCTCCTGCATGTACGCCATCACCGAGGGATAGGTCCCGGCGATGCCGAGCGTCCCGCGGCAGGCCTGCTCGACGAGCTCCCGCACATACCAGAGCCGCACGGCCAGAAATTTCACGAGCCCGACCGGGTAGGCCCGCTGCCATTCGTATTCCCGCTGATCGCCCCGCCACTTGATGAAGCCGGCCCAGCCCGGCAGCGCCGCCAGTTGGAGCGAGAGATAGTCCTGGCGGAATTCGCGGGGAATCGCGAGGGTCGCCAGGCTGTCGAGCACCGCGTCCTCCGGATGCTCCGGCAGGGTCGCGATTTTTCTCCGGCTGTCCGCGATGCCGCAGGGCGACCACTCGTGCGCGGCGAGCGCCTTCCAAGCCCCGTAGAAATCCCGCTCGCGGCCAGGCATGGGCCAGGTGGCATGCCCCTCGTCCAGAAACGCCTCGCACCATTTGATGAGCTCGCCGTTGACCTGCTCGACAATGTCGGCGCCCAGCGTCCGGTCGCACCACTTGGACAGCGTGACGGAATGTCCCAACGTGGCTCGGTCCTCCCTCACCGCTTCGTGCGTGCGCTGGTCCAGGCTCGGGCAGGTCACGACGGACGCCAGATGACTGGCCAGTTGCTCGACCAACGGCTGGTCCCGGCCCTGCGCCAGCAGCGCATCGAAGGGCTCCTCCACCGGCACGCAAAGCCCCTGCGTGAGACAGGCGCGCAAGACCTCGCCGTGCGCCACGCGGCGCGACCCCAGCATGACGTGCTGGCCGCGTACCCGCGGCGCCAGCGCCGCGTCGAGTTGGCGGAGCGCAATCCGCCCCTCCCGGACATAGGCCCGGTAGGTGTCGCCTGGCAGATAGCCCTGCCCCCCCAGCAGGCGCCGGCCGCGTTCCACCGTCTCCTCGAATCGAAGATATTCCAGGCTGTGCAGTGGATTGTGGTGCACGAAGGTCCGCATCGGCCAATACTGGGCGATCACCTCGCTGGAGAGGCGGATCAACCCGCGCAGCTCCATCCGCTGCGTGTCGGTATAGGCTGTCCCGGTCACCGGATCCATGTCGCATCCCCCACGACCGCCTGCGCTAAAGTTGCCGGCGAACCGGGCTGAAACACACGGGCCGGCGCCAGGCCCATCGCGATCAAGATGAGCACGAGCGCCAGTAACGAGACCAACTCCGCGTGGCCGAGATCCTCGTACCGGAGATCCGGCCGGTGCCGGCCGAAGAGCAGCCGTTGCAGCAGGTCGAGCAAATACCAGGAGGCCGACAGCCAGACGAGCACGATCACGGCCAGCGCGCCGGAGAGTGGCAGCCCCGGAGTCAGCAGCAAACCCATGAACCCGGCGAAGACGCCGAAGGGCGGCAGGCCCAGGGCCGCCAGGATGAGCAGCGAGAAAAGCACGGCAAAGCGGGGCATGGGCTGGGCCAGGCCCCGAATCGCGCGCAGGTCCATGTCGCCGTAACGGGCCCGGATCGCGTACCAGGATAACAGCAGTCCGTTGGTGGCGAGCCCGACGGCGACAAGGTAGAGCACCGCCTGCGGCGGCACGGTTCGCACAGTCGCGACATACCACCAGAGCATCGAAAAGAAGGAGAGGTTCGCGTAGGCCAGCAGGGCCCGGACGCGCGATTGGGCCAGCGCCTTGAGCGCGCCGTAGACCGCGCCGGCAAGACCGACCATTGGCAGAACGCCTTGCAGATCCCCGGGCAGATGCGGGAACACCGTCACGAGGCCGTGAAACCCGATCACGGGCAGGAGACAGGAAAGAAACGCGGGCAGGTTGCCCGGCAATCCGGCCAGTGCCGCCACATAGCCCGCGTGCAGGGGCGCCAGCGGGAGCAGCATCGCGCAGACGGCCAGCACGGCCACCATGGAGACCGGCGCGGGCGCGGCCAAGGCCACCACCGCACAGACGACGCCGAATCCGTACATCCCGATCCCCTGCCACAGATGGGAGACGGACAGGGCGCGATAGCGATACAGCAAGGCGACCAGCACGATTAGGAGCAGCGCCGAGAGAATGAGCCCCAGGCCGTCATGGGCCGCGAGCAAGCCCAAGCCCAGGCCCAAGAGCAGCAAGGTGAGAATCCAGGCGGCGCGATTGTCCTCGTGTGCCGGCTGTCCCAACAATGAAAGAAACCCGGCGACCGGAAGGAACATCGCCACGGACAAGCCCGTAGCCGCTCCCGGAAACATGAGGAGCAGCACGAAGCTCGCCAGCGAGGCTGCCAGCGCCCAGACCTTCAGGGCCGCCGGCCTTGACCAGACGGCGAATCCGGACACGGCTCCCGCCAACGAGACCGCCGCCGGAAGCCAGAGCCAGACACCGTCCGCCATCACTGCAATCCTCCGAACGAAGGTTTATCCAGTCCGTGCGCCAGCCGCACGATGCCCCGGCCGAACCGGTTGTGCAGCCCGTCAATGTAAAGCTGGTTCTTGAGCAGCACATAGAGACGGATCTGCAGCGCCTGCACCCACGCCGGCATCGGCATCGTCCGCCCATGTGCCTGTGCGTAGAGGTAGACCCAGCTTAAGACTATCAGCAGCGTCGTGCCGACCACCAGTCCGTCAAACAGGCGGCCCGGCAGCGCCGCGGCCTGGAAGTAGCGCGCCGCATCCTGCGGGTCCGGATAGAGGAAATGCGTGAAGGCCTCCGCCGCGAACAGATAGGTGAAGACCA